>JAESFR010000016.1_pt1 | contig 536127 bp, 485 predicted proteins | sample 9266191 | NCBI WGS metagenome assembly JAESFR01 (sample SAMN14503063, study PRJNA617104) | algae metagenome | isolation source: Pleurocapsa minor HA4230-MV1 and co-occurring heterotrophs from cement on... | place: USA: Nuuanu Pali Lookout, Hawaii | collected 2009-07-20 | reverse complement strand
TTCCCAGAACACCCCCAGACCACCCGGTCCGGGGGTGTTCTGCATTTCGAAACCACCACCACAACAGCCCATATCCCCGCGACAAACGCGCGCGCAATCGCCGTGCGCGCGCACAATCGCACCCCGAACACCCACCAATCCCAGCGCACCCGACAAATGCGCGCGCATTCGCGACGATCAGGGCCGAACCCGGATGCCGGCGCGCACACCGGCGGCCACCCGAGCGTCTCGGCACCCCGACTGCCGCCCTCCTCCCACCCCCTCCGACAAACGCGCGCGCATTCGCCACCTGCGCGCGGAATCGCACCCCGACCAGCCTCATCTTCCGCGCACCCGACGAACGCGCGCGCATTTGCGACGAGCGGGGTCGCGGCCTGAACTCGGGTGCGGGCAGACGACGCGACTGCGGACCGCGAATACGAGCGCAAAGGCGCGCGCGTTCGCCGTCCGCGCTCACAATCGCACCCCAACCACCCACCAATCCCTACGCAGCTGACGAACGCGCGCCATTTGCGAAATGCGGTACCGACGCGACGGGCTGCGGCAACTGCAAGGACCGGTAACGCGAGTCAGGCGTGCACGGCAACAGGCTCGTCGGCGGTGACTTTCACATCCTTGGGGTTCGCGAGTACCGTCTCGGCGGATCGTCCTCGGAGCGTCACGCGATCGCCGAATTCCCAACGCCGCGCTTCGTCGTCCGAGGCACCGTCCACGGCGGTCTTCGATGCGAGGATCGCTCCGGGGGAATTTTTCGCCAGCTCGGACAGGCGAGCGGCTTCGTTCACCGGGTCTCCGATGACCGTGTACTCGAATCGGGACTTCGCACCGACGTTGCCGGCGACAGCGCGTCCCGCCGCGACGCCGACGGCGGCGCTGCATGCGGGAACTTCGACCACGAGTCGTCGGGCAATTGCTCGTGCCGCAGCCAGCGCCGAGCCACAGTGGTCGGGAATCTCGTTGGGGGCTCCGAAGATGGCCAGAGCCGCGTCGCCCTCGAACTTGTTGATGAAGCCGCCGTGCTCGTCCACCTCGTCGACCACCACGGCGAAGAACCGGTTGAGCAGGTCCACGACCTCGGTAGGGGGTCGGGACGCTGCCAGCTCCGTCGATCCCACGAGGTCGATGAAGAACACGGCGATATCGCGTTCCTGTCCGCCGAGCTCGCTCTCGGACTGCAGGGCCTTCTCGGCGACCTCGTGTCCTACGTGTCTGCCGAAGAGGTCTCGAATCTTCTCCCGATCGCGCACTCCGTCGGCCATGCGGTTGAACCCACTCTGCAGCTCGCCGAGCTCGGTGCCGTCGTACACCGCAAGGCGGACATCCATGTTGCCCTTCTCCACCTCGGCCATGCCTGCCCGCACATTGTTGATCGGGGACGTCGTCGCGAAACCACCGAGCACGGTCAGCGCAAGGCCGAAAACAATGGTGATTCCTCCGAGGGACAGGATGCAGACCGCGAGCTGTGTCGCTGTCGTTTCGGGGTTGATGAAGCGGAAGATGGCGATGATCATCAATCCGCTGACCGGCACGCCGGTGCCCAACAGCCACGACAGAATCGATCGGCCCATGACTCCGGCAATACGGATTCGGCGAGGATCCCCGGCTTCGAGGGCCCGAGCGGCAGCGGGACGAAGCGCGAATTCACTGAGTAGGTAGCTGAACGCGCAGACGACGGTGCCACCTGCCGCGATCGTGAACGCAACCTTGGGAATCGACGCCGCGTCGATGATGCCGTCGATCGTGGTGAGCAGCAGCAAGGCTCCTATCCAGAGCAGAATCTGGATTCGAGTCAGACGCCACGGCATTGCGAGGGTCGCGACCTGCTCCTCGCGGCTGGGTTGACGGTCCTCGATTGCCCACCGCAGGCTACGCAGAGCGTGCGTGGTGCCCCAGACGGCACCGACGACGAAAGCCACGAACACGTATACCGGGACGACGATGAAATTCACCCACCAGTACTGATCCGTTCGCAGAACGTCCGGTCCGGGCACCACTACGCTGATCAGAACCCCCACGATGACTGCACCGATGAGGTTCGACAGGATCAGAAACACCGTCAGCAACAGCTGGATTCGGATCCGTCGTCGACGCGGCGACTCGGAGGTGTCGCCGAGCAGGCGGGAACCCAGGGGAGCGGCAGATCGTCTCAATTGCGGCATGGTCGTCACAGACTAACGGGGCTCCTGCCTTAAGGTGGTCGAGTGCGTCTAGTTATTGCTCGTTGCCAAGTCGACTACGTCGGCCGCCTCACCGCACATCTCCCGTCCGCTCGTCGCCTGCTTCTCGTCAAGTCCGACGGATCGGTCAGCGTGCATGCGGACGACAGGGCCTACAAGCCGCTGAACTGGATGTCGCCGCCCTGCTGGACGGTAGAAACCACCGAGGGCGAGACGATCAAGTGGGTCGTCACCAACAAGGCCGGCGAAGAACTTCGTATCACCATCGATGACGTCGAACTCGACTCGAGCCACGAGTTGGGCATCGATCCCGGATTGGTGAAAGACGGTGTGGAGGCCCATCTTCAGGAGCTGCTGGCCGAGCATGTCAGTACCTTGGGTGACGGTTACACGCTCGTGCGGCGCGAGTACATGACGGCTATCGGACCAGTGGATCTGCTGTGCCGCAACGCTGATGGCGGAACCGTGGCGGTCGAGATCAAGCGACGTGGCGAGATCGACGGCGTCGAGCAGTTGACCCGGTACTTGGAGCTTCTCAACCGTGATCCGCTGCTGGCTCCGGTGAGCGGTGTCTTCGCTGCCCAGGTGATCAAGCCTCAGGCGAAGACGCTGGCCACCGATCGCGGCATTCGTTGTCTCACACTCGACTACGACGTCCTGCGCGGAACCGACAGCACCGAGTTCAGGCTTTTCTGACGACCGTCCGTGTCCGCCGGCGTGTTCTCTACACTGGACGGGTGCCCCGTCGTAATCAGCCCCGCAGAGCGAATCGGAGCGGCCCGAGTGTTCTCGGCCCGCCGACCGATTCCGTGCTGGGCGGCAATCGGGTCGAGGTCGGTCCGGACGGAGACACGTACACGACTCGGATGATCCCCGGTGCCAAGGCGGTCAAGACGTATCGCTGCCCCGGCTGCGATCACGAGGTGCGGCCGGGCGTCGCACACATCGTGGCGTGGCCGTCGGACGATTTCGGCGGTGCCGACAATCGTCGGCATTGGCACACCGGGTGTTGGTCCGGGCGAAACACGCGAGGCCTCACCCGTAGATGGTCGTAGCGGGGGAGGCCAGGCGCAGGATCAGCTGAATCAGGACGAGGAGTCGGCCGATTCCTTCTGTTCCTCGGCCTTCGCGGCCGCTTTCTCTTCTTCCTTCTTCAGGATGGCCGTCGGGTCGGGGTTGTCGAGCAGCTCGCTTTCGCGATTGACCGAGGCGAGCATCGCCGGAACCGAATCGAGCTGGCCCCGGATTCCGAGCAGCTGGGCCAGTACGCGGCTGCGCAGCACACGCAGCTCCTCGGCCAGTTCCTTGGAGTGCGCGATCCGCCTTTCGGCCTGTTCACTGGCGGACTGAAGCCGTCGAGCAGCCTCGGTCGTCGCCTCTTCGATGCGTCGGGCGGCATCGGCCTTGCTGGACGCCTCTAGTTCCTCGAGGGCGGTGAGCACCTTGGTTCGGCGCTCGGCCATCGTGATCTCGAAGTCTTCCTGAACCTTGGCGCGCTTGGCCTCGGATTCGGCGGCCAACTTGTCGCGCTCGGCCTGCGCGGCCTCGACCACTCGGGCCGCCTCCGTGCGCGCCTGAGCCATGGTCTGCTCATGTTCGGCTTCGAGTGCCGTTCGGCGCTCTTCGAGTTCGGCCACCAGTGACTCGTGCCGTCCGCGCAGTCGGGCACTCTCCTGCTGCGCAACGGAGATCATTTCCTCGGACTCCGAGTGCGCCTTGGCGCGTACCTCGGATGCCTCGTCCGAGGCCAACCGCAGCATGCGTGAGATTCGATCGCTCATCCCCTCCGCCGTGGTGGGCGGAACCGACAGGCGATCGATGTCCTTGCGCAGTTCGTCGATCTCGTCGCGAGCGTCGTCGAGCTGCTTGGCCAGATCACGAGCCTGCGCTGCGGCCGCATCACGATCTGCAGTCGTCAGCCGTAGTTCGGCGTCGAATCGCTCGAAGTAGTTGGTGACTTCGTCGCGATCGAACCCTTTCCGGACGATGGAAAAGGGAAGTTGCACCGTGGAAGTGCGCTCATGATCGATGGCCATGGCCGTCAATTTACCGGTGAGTCAAGTAGAGGGCCATACGGTTCACTCACCGAGTTCGCTCAGTGCGAATTGTGATCAGGTTCGACGAGTTCGATGAGCACTCCACCGGCGTCCTTGGGATGGACGAAGTTGATCCGAGAATCGGCGGTGCCGCGGCGCGGGGCGTCGTACAGCAACCGAACTCCGCGAGCGCGCAACTCGGTCGAGATCTCTTCGATGTCGGTGACGCGGTAGGCCAACTGCTGCAGTCCCGGGCCGTTGCGGCCGATGAACTTGGCGATGGTGGACGACTCGTCGATCGGTGCGAGCAACTGCAGTGCAGCGGACTTCTCCGTCGCTCCGGGGAAGGACAGCATCGCCTCGCGGACACCCTGTTCCTCGTTGATCTCCTCGTGCACGGCAATCATGCCGAGGTGGTCTGTGTACCAGGCGATCGCGGCATCGAGATCGGGCACCGCGACACCCACGTGGTCGATAGCCGTCACCAGGTCGGAGCGCAGCGGGGCTCCCGTGTAAGACTGCGTGCTGGAGGTCATGGCCATGACGTTAGCGCCAGCTGCGTTTCGGTGTTCCGCCCGGCCGGTATCGGAAGGGATCGTCGGAGCGTTGATCTCGACAAGGCCGTCTTCATACTTTCGGAGGAAATCGTGACCACAACAGTCATCGTCGCCGGTGCTCGTACGCCCGTCGGGCGCTTCTCGGGTGCACTCAAGGACTTCTCGGGATCGGACCTCGGCGGTATCGCCATCAAGGGCGCACTCGAGAAGGCCGGTGTTGCTCCGGATCAGGTCGACTACGTCATCATGGGCCAGGTTCTCACCGCCGGTGCGGGCCAGATTCCAGCCCGTCAGGCTGCGGTTGCTGCTGGTATTCCGATGACCGTGCCTGCCCTGACGATCAACAAGGTGTGCCTGTCCGGAGTCGACGCCATCGCATTGGCCGACCAGCTGATTCGTGCCGGTGAATTCGAGATCGTCGTTGCCGGTGGCCAGGAGTCGATGACCCAGGCACCGCACATGCTCGAGAAGTCGCGCGCCGGGTTCAAGTACGGCGATGTCACAATGCGTGACCACCTCGCGTACGACGGTCTGTACGACATCTTCACCGATCAGGCCATGGGTGCGCTGACCGAGCAGCGCAACCAGAGCACCGAGGTCATCACGCGCGAGGAGCAGGACACCTTTGCCGCCGCGTCGCATCAGAAAGCCGCAGCGGCCTGGAAGAACGGCGTCTTCGACGACGAGGTGGTTCCGGTCTCGATCCCGCAGCGCAAGGGTGAGCCGATTCAGTTCACCGCAGACGAAGGCATCCGCGCCGACACCACCGTCGACTCCCTCGGCAAGCTTCGCCCCGCATTCGACAAGGCCGGCACCGTGACCGCCGGATCGGCGTCACAGATTTCCGACGGTGCCGCCGCCGTCGTGGTGATGAGCAAGGAGAAGGCGGAGTCGCTCGGTCTGACCTGGCTCGCCGAGATCGGTGCCCACGGAGTGGTCGCCGGTCCCGACTCCACACTGCAGTCACAGCCGGCTCGCGCGATCGTCAAGGCATGCGAGAAGGACGGCATCGACCCGAAGGATCTCGACGTCGTCGAGATCAACGAGGCGTTCGCAGCGGTCGGAATCGCGTCGACGCGTGAGCTGGGCATCGATCCCGAGATCGTGAACGTCAACGGCGGAGCGATCTCGATCGGGCATCCCCTCGGCATGTCGGGAGCTCGCATCGCCTTGCATCTGGCTCTCGAGCTGCAGCGACGCGGCGGCGGAGTGGGCGCGGCCGCCCTGTGCGGCGGCGGTGGACAGGGCGACGCCCTCATCGTTCGAGTCCCGAAGCAGTAGACGCGTGGTGGCTCTGGCGCGGGACTGAGACCAGAGCCACTACGTTCCGTCGTAGCAAACCGGGCACAATAGCGGGTATGACCAACTTCTTCGACCTGAGCAGTACAGCCAAACGCTTCCGCTTCGTCGCTGTGCTCGAAGCGTTCACCTGGCTGGGTCTGCTGATCGGAATGGCGTTCAAGTACATCCCTGCCGATGGCAACGAAATCGGCGTGAAGATCTTCGGGCCCATCCACGGCGGCGTGTTCGTCGTGTATCTGGCCGTCGCCGTGTTGACGGCGGTCAAGCTCAAATGGGACATCAAGGCGACCCTGCTGGCGCTCGTCGCGGCGTTCCCCCCGTTCGGCACCGTGATCTTCGAGATCTGGGCCGCGCGCACCGGCCGTCTCGCCGAGTTGAGCACCGGCAGGCCCGTAGCCGATGCCAAGGTTCTGTCCTGACCGACCTGCACCGCCCGCCAGTGGATGACGCATCGCGTTAGTGACAAACTGTAGGGCGTGACTCGACCCGGTTCCCGTCCTCCCGTCCGCCCGTCAGCTGTTGTTCCCGCATCCATTGCCGGTGCCGTCGACCTGTCCGTTCTCAAGGACCGTCCGGCACCTGCACCCGCGGCCGAATCCGCAGGCGACGCGGGAGGACTGGCACCGATCGTGGACGTGACCGCGGCTACGTTCGAGGCCGAGGTTCTGCAACGGTCCACGCAGGTTCCGGTGATCGTCGACCTGGGGTCTGCTCGTTCGCCGCAGTCCCAGGCGTTGACGCGTCAGCTCGGACAGCTGGCAGTCGAGGCCGCGGGAACGTGGGTGCTCGCGCGGGTCGACGTGGACTCCAACCCGCAGATCGCTCAGGCATTCGGCGTTCAGGCCATTCCGACGGTCGTTGCCGTGGCAGCGGGCCAGCCTCTGGCCGACTTCCAGGGCACCCAGTCGGACGAGCAGTTGCGTCAGTGGCTGCAGGCAGTGGAGCAGGCCACGGCCGGCAAGCTCAGTGGTCCGCCCGGAGTCGCGGCTGCCGAACCGGAACCCGAGATCGAGGATCCGCGGATCGTCGCAGCCGAAGAGGCCATCGACGAGGGTGATTTCGTGAAGGCAGAAGCTGCCTACCAGGCGATCATCGACGCCGAACCGAAGAACACCGAGGCCGTCGCCGCACTGCGTCAGGTCAAATTCCTTGCGCGTGTGCAGAATCTGGCACCGGACGCGATTGCACTCGCCGACGCCGACGCCGCCAACGTTCAGGCTCGGATCGATGCCGCAGACGCCGAGATGGCCGGTCAGCAACCGGAGCAGGCTTTTGCGCGGCTGATCGACGGTATCAAGATCAGCGCCGGCGACGACCGAACTGCGCTGCGCACCCGTCTGCTGGAGCTGTTCGAGTTGTTCGATTCGGCCGATCCGCTGGTGGTTTCTGCGCGACGCAAGCTTGCGTCGGCCCTGTACTGACAGCGGTACTCAGCTGTAGCGTGCGTCGCACCGTTCCTTGCCGCCGAGAACTCCCGAACGGAAGGCATCGACTCGGGAGAAGCCGGACGGCAGGGTCGTACCGTTGACGTCGCTGGCGGCGAGTCCGTCACTGAGCAGTCCGGACACGGCCTCGTCGAGATCGCCGGGGGAGAGCCAGACTTCGAGGTCCGTCGTTCCGCTCTCGAGGCTCATCGCCGAGGTGATCACTCCGGACAGACAGGCCGATCGCAGGGCGGCCTGCGGATCGTCGAGCGACTGCCCTGCTTCCCTCTGCACCGCGAGCGTGTAGCGCGAGGCGAACAGCACGTAGGCGCTGTAGTCGCCGGAAACGTTGAGCGGCAGGATGTCTCCGCGTCGGGGTGTCTCGGGCTGTCCGACTTCGGCCAGGTCCTCGACGTCGACACCGATGGTGTTGGTCGACGGGCAGTACGACACCGGCGCGGTGGGCTCGGCGTCGGAGCACCCGGTATCCGAACCGGAATAGTCGATGTTCGGCGGAACAGCGACGGGCAGCACGGTTTCGAAGGATCGAGTGAAGGCTCCGAGGGTGTCCTCGGTGACCGGTAGCTCACCGGAGTCGTCCGGGTCGCTGAACTTCTGCGGCAACGATGCTCGACGCGAATCGATCTCGGCCTCGTCGATACCGGTGCAGATTGCCGCGCCGTTGGTGAAGCCGAGCTGCACTGCGGTGACGCGCTCGAAGGCAGAGCCGTGTACCGATTCCGGATCGTTGGGGTCGACGTCGCGCACGGCGACTGTCGCGGCGAGAACGCCGTTGAGTCCGTCCGAGGTGTTGATGGTGAAGTGCGGTGCATCGTCTTCGGCGACGTGGCGGATGAACGCGCCGGCGAAGCAGTCGGCCTGTTGCTCGGCAACGATGGTCGGAGTGTCGTCGCCGACGAGGCCCGATTGATGCTGAATGGCGTGGCCGTATTCGTGGGCGATCACCATGACCACCGACATCGGTCCGAACGCGTCGACTAGAGCCGGGAGCAGAATGGTGCGATCCCACCCGATCGAGTCGTCGCGAGTGCAGTAGGCGGCGTTGGGAATACCGCCGGTGCGGTCTCCGCAGAATCTGATGCCCGATCCCTCGTCCTCGGACGCGTCCCACGAGACGACCTTCGAGACCGGGGTGAACGAGCCCTTGAACAAGTTGGGGTACTGCTCGGCCCAGAACTGCTGGATGTCGTCGATCGCGTTCGTGCCGAGAATGTCCGAGTCGGTGCCCTCGGCGTTCTCCACGGTGATCGTCGAATCGGGGACACCGGGACGGGGCCCGCTCGGCCCGTTCGTGACCGGAAGTCCGGCGACGGTGAACGGGTTCTCGTAGATCGATACCGCGTTTCCGCTGACGGTCTGTGCGCACGAGGTCAGCAGGAGCAGCCCTGCAGTGGCGGCCGCGGCCAGAAGTCGGGGTGTGCGGCCGCCACTCATCTATCGCTCCAGTTTTATCCAGATCGCCCCGTTGGCAGGAAGGGCGACCTGGCCTGACGCCGGTCGACCGTGCCACGAGTGCGATGTAGCCGTCACTTCACCCAGGTTGCCCACGCCGGAGCCCCCGTACTCCGTTGCATCGGTGTTGAGGATCTCGATCCAGCGGCCGGGTTCCGGTAGTCCCACACGATAGCTGCCGTGCTCGTTCCCGGAGAAGTTGAAAATACACGCGATGACCGAACCGTCGGATCCGTACCGCAGAAAGCTCAGCACGTTGTTCTCGGTGTCGTTGGCGTCGATCCACGAGTATCCACTCGGCGAGGTGTCGAGCGTCCACAGCGCCGGATGGGTCTTGTACGTCGAGTTCAGATCGGACACAAGGGTTTTCACGCCGTTGTGCAGAGGTTCCTCGTCGATCTGATACCAGTCGAGACCGCGTTCCTCGGACCACTCACGGGTCTGCCCGAACTCCTGTCCCATGAACAGCAGTTGCTTACCGGGGTGCGCCCACATGTAGGCGAGCATTCCGCGCAGCCCTGCTGCCTTGGCGTAGTCGTCTCCGGGCATCCGAGTCCACAGAGTGCCCTTGCCGTGTACCACCTCGTCGTGGCTGATGGGGAGCAGGTAGTTCTCACTCCACGCATAGACCAGGGAGAAGGTGATCTCGTGGTGGTGGTAGCTGCGGTGGATGGGGTCACGCCCGAGGAAGCCGAGGGTGTCGTGCATCCAGCCCATGTTCCACTTCATGTTGAACCCGAGTCCGCCGACGTTCGTCGGGCGGGTGACGCCGGGCCATGCGGTCGACTCCTCTGCCACCGTGACGACACCGCGGTGCTTCTTGTGCACCGTCGCGTTCATCTCCTGCAGGAAGGTCACGGCCTCGAGGTTCTCGCGGCCGCCGTAGATGTTCGGCGACCAGCCGCCCTCGGGACGGGAGTAGTCCAGGTACAGCATCGACGCCACGGCGTCGACGCGCAGTCCGTCGATGTGGAACTCGTCGATCCAGTACAGCGCGTTCGCGACCAGGAAGTTGCGCACCTCGCGCCGCCCGAAGTCGAAGACCAAAGTGCCCCAGTCGAGTTGCTCGCCGCGCTGCGGGTCACCGTGCTCGTAGAGCGGGCCGCCGTCGAACCGAGCCAGGGCCCATTCGTCCTTGGGGAAGTGGGCGGGAACCCAGTCGACGATGACACCGATTCCGGCACTGTGGAGGTGGTCGACGAAGTAGCGGAAATCGTCGGGGCTGCCGAAGCGAGAGGTCGGTGCGTAGTACGAGGTCACCTGATATCCCCAGGACCCGCCGAACGGGTGCTCGGCGACCGGGAGCAGCTCGACGTGGGTGAAGCCGGTTTCGGTGACGTATTCGGCCAACTGCTCGGCGAGTTCGCGGTACCCCAGTCCCGGCCGCCAGGACGCCAGGTGGATCTCGTAGACGCTCATCGGTGCCTGCGTCGGCTCGATGCCGGCCCTCGTATCGAGCCAGGACTCGTCGTTCCAGGTGTACGAGGATGCTGTCACCACCGAGGCCGTCGACGGCGGAACCTCGGTGGCGAAGGCCATAGGGTCGGCCTTGTCCTTGACCGAGCCGTCGGAGCCGTGGACGCGGAACTTGTACAGCGCGCCCGGCGCGATGTCGGGCGCGAAGATCTCCCACACTCCGGTCGAGCCCAGTACGCGCATCGGCCATGTGCGGCCGGTCCAGCCGTCGAAATCGCCGACCAGCGTGACGCCCTGGGCTGCGGGTGCCCAGACCGCGAACGACGTGCCGGTGACGGGGCCGTCGGGTGTCGCGTACGACTGTTGGTGCGCGCCCAGAATGTCCCACAGACGCTCGTGTCTGCCCTCACCGAACAGGTGCAGATCGAGTTCGCCGAGAGTGGGCAGGAAGCGGTATCCGTCGGCGGATTCGGAGACGTGTCCACCGGGCCACGTCACCACGAGGCGGTAGTCGATCAGGTCCTCGAACGGGAGAAGAGCAGAGAAGACTCCGTGCGCGACGTGGGTCAGCTCGTGGTCGACGCCACCGATGCGGGCGACGACCTTCTCGGCGTCGGGCTTGAGGGCCCGGATCGCGGTTCCGCCCGGCACCGGGTGGGCACCGAGGACGGAATGCGGGTTGTAGTGCCGCCCTGCAGCGATGAGTTCGAGATCGTTGTCGGGCGGAGCTGCGACGGTGTCTTCGGGCGTCGTCGGATTCTCGGTCACGTTGAATCCCTTCACTTTCGGTTGCCGCGGTAGGCCAGTTCGATTCGTGCCGGGTACGGGATGTGGGGGAGCGTGAAGATGTGCGCCACCGACGTCCAGGGCTCGAGCCGAACGAAATTGGTGTGGCCCCAGTCGTAGTGAACGCCGCTCACTTCGTCCTTGATCGTGAGGGTGTCCTGCCAGTCGTGACCGAGGGCGGGCATGTCCAGGTGGATCGTGCCTTCCTCGGCTCCGAAGGGATTGAGGTTGATCACCACCAGGACCGAGTCACCGGTCTGCGGGTCGAACTTCGAGTACCCGATCAGCGCCTCGTTGTCGATGGTGTGGAAATGGATGTTGCGGAGCTGCTGCAGCGCCGGATGCGCACGCCTGATCGCGTTCAGCGTGGTGATCCAGGGCTCGAGCGACTCGCCGCGGGCGAGTGCACCCTCGAAGTCGCGCGGACGCAGCTGGTACTTCTCCGAGTCCAGGTACTCCTCGCTGCCCTCTCGCACGGCTTGGTGCTCGAACAGCTCGTAGCCCGAGTAGACGCCCCAGGTGGGAGCCATCGTCGCCGCGAGAGCTGCTCGGAGAGCGAACATTCCGGGCCCGCCGTGCTGCAGGCTCTCGTGCAGGATGTCCGGGGTGTTGACGAACAGGTTCGGCCGCGCGTCGTCGGCGCGTCGAGCGTGTTCCTCGGCGAACTCGGTGAGTTCCCATTTCGCGGTACGCCACGTGAAGTAGGTGTACGACTGCGTGAAACCGCGCTGCGCCAACCCGTACATGCGCACCGGGCGGGTGAACGCCTCGGCGAGGAACAGCACGTCCGGGTCGGTCTTCTTCACCTCGGCGATCAGCCATTCCCAGAAGTCCGGCGGCTTGGTGTGTGGATTGTCGACTCGGAAGACCCTGACGCCCAGCGAAATCCAGTATCGGACGACGCGGAGCACCTCTTCGTAGATGCCCCGTCGGTCGTTGTCGAAGTTGACCGGGTAGATGTCCTGGTACTTCTTAGGAGGGTTCTCGGCGTAGGCGATGGTGCCGTCCGGAAGCACGGTGAACCACTCGGAATGTGTTGCAGCCCAGGGATGATCGGGAGCAGCCTGAAGAGCGAGATCGAGCGCCACTTCCAGGTTGTGTTCCTGTGCGGCGGCGACGAACGCGCGGAAGTCGTCCTCGGTGCCCAATTCGGGATGGATGGCGTCGTGCCCGCCGTCCTTCGAGCCGATGGCCCACGGCGACCCGACGTCCTCGGGGCCAGGCGTCAGCGTGTTGTTCGGGCCCTTGCGGTTGATGGTGCCGATCGGGTGGATGGGCGGCAGGTAGACGATGTCGAATCCCATCCGCTCGATGCGGGGCAACTGCTCGATCGACGTCGCGAACGTGCCGTGCCGAGGCGAACCGTCCTCGTTCCACCCCCCGGTCGACCGGGGGAAGAACTCGTACCACGCACCGTTGAGGGCAAGATTGCGATCGACCCACACGTTGACCGCACGAGATCGAGTCACCAATTCGCGCAGCGGATGCGCGAACAGCAGTTCGGCGACCGCCGGCGCGAACGCCGAGGACACGCGAGCCGGCAGCGGGCGGTCGGTATCGCGCAGCGCGGCGGCGACATCGGCCAGCATCTGCCTGCTCTCGGCCGGAACTCCGGTGGCGGCCCGCAGGAACAACCGGGCCCCGATCTCGAGATCGTTGGCGAGTTCGTGAGCACTCTGGCCCACTCCGAGCTTGGCTTCGACGGCGTGACGCCAGGTGCTGATCGGATCGCTCCACGCTTCGATGCGGCAGATCCAGTAACCCGGCCGAGAGGGGACGAACACCGCGTCGAACGTGTCGGGTTCGCGGCCCGGTGTCATCGGGATGCGTTCGAGTTTGCCTCCAGGCCCGCGCACCGACAGTGTCGCGGCCACCGCATCGTGACCCTCGCGCCAGACGTCGGCGGAGACTGGAAACGTCTCGCCCACCACCGCTTTCGCGGGGTACTTCCCGGTCGTCGTATCTGGAAGGACATTGTCGATACCAAGTCGACCTGTCACTTCACACTCCATTCTTCGCTAGAGGTATGGCTGCGCGGGCGCAACCTCTGATCGAACCGATATTGGTGTGCTTCTACTCGTCAACCGTAGTGCAGCAATGCAGATGGCGCGTGCGCCGACGCATACTGCCCGCGGCGGGCACTACATCTCGGATTTCGTCCAAGCCGCCCATCGACACAGGTGTGCGTGGGTAGGGTTCGACCCTGTGAAAGCTTTGCGTCGATTCACCGTCCGAGCCCACCTTCCCGCCCGCCTGAATGCCCTCGCCGAGCTCTCGACAAACCTCAGGTGGTCGTGGCACCCGTCGACGCAGGATCTGTTCGAGCACATCGATCCACTGTTGTGGACCGAGCTCGAGCGCGATCCGGTGGCCGTACTGGGAGCCGTCGCACCTGCGCGTCTCGAGGAACTCGCGGCCGACGAGCACTTCCTGGCCGAGTTGGACGCCGCCGAGGCCGATCTGCACGACTACCTCGCTCGACCGCTCTGGTACCAGAACGAGCTGGCCGAGGGGCGTGCTCTGCCGTCGGGCATCGGGTACTTCTCGATGGAGTTCGGTGTCACCGAGGTCCTGCCGAACTACTCCGGCGGGCTCGGAATCCTCGCCGGCGACCACCTCAAGGCTGCCTCGGACCTGGGACTGCCGTTGATCGGTGTCGGGCTGCTCTACCGCTCGGGCTACTTCCGTCAGTCGCTGACGGCCGACGGCTGGCAGGCCGAACGCTATCCGTCCCTCGACCCGCACGGTCTGCCACTGCGGTTGCTCACCGACGACGGCGACTCTCCGGTGCTGATCCACGTCTCGATGCCCGGATCTCGGGTGCTGCGAGCGCGGGTGTGGATCGCCCAGGTCGGACGCGTCCCGCTGCTGCTGCTCGATTCCGATATCGCCGACAACGACCCGGAGCTGCGCGGGGTCACCGACCGGTTGTACGGCGGCGACCAGGATCACCGCATCAAGCAGGAGATACTCGCCGGTATCGGCGGAGTCAGGGCGATCCGGGCCTACACCCGTGCGCACGGACTGCCCGATCCCGAGGTCTTCCACATGAACGAGGGCCACGCCGGATTCCTCGGCGTCGAACGCATACGCGAACTCGTCACCTCGGGAACACTGGACTTCGATGCAGCGCTGGCGGCGGTGCGAGCGGGCACCGTCTTCACCACCCACACCCCGGTCCCCGCCGGAATCGACCGGTTCCCGGCCGATCTGGTGCGGCACTACTTCGCAAGTGCGGACGGAGGCGCGGACTCGGCGCTGCTGCCGGGGTTGCCGATGGATCGAATTCTCGCCCTCGGCGGCGAAGCCGACGCCTCGGTGTTCAACATGGCGCACATGGGACTGCGTCTGGGGCAACGTGCCAACGGGGTGTCGAAGTTGCACGGCATCGTCAGCCGCGAGATGTTCAACGACCTGTGGCCGGGATTCGACGCATCCGAGGTGCCGATCGGATCGGTCACCAACGGCGTTCATGCTCCGACGTGGTCTGCCCGGGAATGGGCGGAGTCGGGGCCGATGTCCTCGGACGAGGTGTGGTCCACGCGCAACACCCTGCGGGCACAATTGGTGGACGAGGTGCGGCGTCGGGTGCGGCGCTCGGCCCTCGAACGTGGCTCGACCGAGGCCGAGATCAGTTGGACAGCAAACGTTTTCGATCCCAATATTCTCACCGTCGGATTTGCTCGACGAGTGCCGACATACAAGCGCCTGACCTTGATGCTCCGCGAACCCGAGCGACTGCGCGCCATGTTGCTCGATCCGGTTCGCCCGGTCCAGTTGGTGGTCGCAGGCAAGTCGCACCCCGCCGACGACGGCGGAAAGGCACTGATCCAGCAGATCGTCAGATTCGCCGACCAGGCCGACGTACGGCACCGCATCGTGTTCCTGCCCGACTACGACATGTCCATGGCTCGATTCCTGTACTGGGGATGCGACGTGTGGCTGAACAATCCCTTGCGACCGCTCGAAGCCTGCGGTACCTCGGGCATGAAGTCCGCGCTCAACGGCGGCCTGAACCTGTCGATCCGCGACGGGTGGTGGGACGAGATGTACGACGGGGAGAACGGCTGGGCGATCCCCACCGCGGACGGCGTCACCGACGACAATCGGCGGGACGATCTCGAAGCCGCTGCTCTGTACGAACTGCTCGAACAGGCGGTACTACCCAAGTTCTACGACCGCGGTGACGACGGGGTACCGAGTCGCTGGATCGAAATGGTGCGGCACACCCTCGAGCAGCTGGGCCCGAAAGTGCTGGCGTCGAGAATGGTTCAGGACTACACGCTGGGTTACTACGCCCCCGCTGCCGAGTCCGCCCGCGCGGCTTCGGCCGAGAACAACCGCGGTGCCTCGGATGTCGCGTCGTACCGCCGTCGCGTCGAACAGGCATGGAGCGCAGTCAAAGTCACCCGGGTCGACAGTGACGGTCTGCCGGACACCCCGGTGATCGGCGCGGATCTCTCGCTGCGCGCCGACGTCGATCTCGGCGGACTCGACCCGTCGGACGTCGTGGTGCAGGCGGTCGTGGGACGCGTCGACGAGGAAGAGAACCTCACCGACATCCGCACGACGGCCATGACGCACGTGGGTACCGAGGGTGGTGAGCACATCTACGCGGGCGAGACGCTGCTGCCGCACAGCGGCGCAGTGGGATACACGGTGCGGGTGCTACCTCACCACCACGGTCTCGCCTCGGATGCCGAGCTCGGTCTGGTGGCGACTCCGTAGCCGGGCGCGTTACTTTCCGGCCAGCCGGGTGAGCGCCTTGCGCACTACCTCCGGATCCGAGGTCTCCCAGAACGGCGGCAGCGAGGCGCGCAGGTAGCCGCCGTAGCGGGCAGTGGCAAGTCGTGAATCGAGAACGGCGACAACACCTTTGTCGTCGACGCTGCGGAGCAGTCGGCCGACGCCCTGCGCCAGGAGCAGGGCTGCGTGGTTGGCGGCGACCGCGAGAAAGCCGTTGCCGCCCCGGGATTCGACGGCCTGCTGCCGGGCGACCAACAGCGGATCGTCGGGCCGCGGGAACGGAATGCGGTCCAGGATCACCAGGCTCAGCGATGGGCCGGGGACGTCGACGCCCTGCCACAGCGACAGCGTCCCGAACAGGGACGTGGCCTCGTCGTCGGCGAACTTCTGCACCAGTGCACCGGTGGAGTCGTCGCCCTGGCACAGAATCGGGGTGTCGAGGCGCTCGCGCATCTCCTCGGCGGCGGCTTTCGCGGCCCGCATGGACGAGAAGAGTCCGAGCGTGCGACCACCGGCGGCGCTGACCAGCGACTCGATCTCGTCCAGAGAGGACTTCGAGAGGCCGTCGCGTCCGGGCGGAGACAGATGCTTGGCGATGTACATGATGCCTGCCCGGGCATGGTCGAACGGCGAGCCGACGTCGAGCGAATTCCACCGGATCGACCCGGTATCGGATGGCGGTTCCACACCCGACGCCATCGCGGTGTCACTGCGCGAGGGCTTCTCTGCAGGCAGGCCCCAGTTGACGGCCAACCCGTCGAACGATCCGCCGACGGTCAAGGTCGCAGAGGTGAGCACCACGGTGGACTCGGCGAACAGGCGAGCCCGCAGCAGTCCGCCCACCGACAGCGGCGCGATGCGGACCGTGCGTTTGACGTTGCCTCGGAAGTCGTCGACGGCATGCCAGACGACGTCCTTGCGCTTGGCCGGATCTGGTTCGTCGAACGCCGTGAGGACACGAACCGCGCTGTCGTGAACCTCGTCGACCGCGACCAGAGCCGCGCTGCGAGCCGCGGCAGCCTCGGGATCGCTCGCTGCCATGCCCTGCTTGTTGGGGCCGATCGCGGTGCGCACCGCCCAGGCGGCATCACGAATCGACGCGAGTGCTGGGCCGACGCCGTCGGGTAGGGACTGCCACCGGCTCGGCGGAAGCTCGTCCAGAATCGCGGCCCAGTTCTCGGCGGCACCCTCGAGCTGATCGACCGTCTCCTCTTCGATCAACTTGGCGCTCCTCCGAGCCGCGGCGGTGACGGTTGCGGCCGACAGCTCCTCCGTGGCCACACCGGTCACCCGGTCGACCAGTTCGTGGGCCTCGTCGACGACCACGACGTCGTGCTCGGGCAGGATCTGGATTCCGGTGATCGCGTCGATCGCGAGCAGCGCGTGATTGGTCACCACGACGTCGACCTGGGCGGCCTCGGTGCGGGCGCGTTCGGCGAAGCAGTCCTCGCCGACGGGGCAGCGGGACTTGCCCAGGCATTCGCGGGCGGTGACGCTGACCTGCCGCCAGGCCTGATCGCTGACCCCGGGCGCGACGTCGTCGCGGTCGCCGGTCTCGGTCTCGGACGACCACTTGGTCAGCCGCACCACCTCGCGGCCCATGCGTGAGACGGCGAAGGGATCGAACAGTTCCGCATCCGGGGCCTCCTGCGCAGCACCGGTGTGGATCTTGTTCATGCACAGATAGTTGTTGCGGCCCTTGAGGATTGCGAATTTCGGTCTACGGCCGACAGCCTCGGTCAGGGCGTCGGACAGGCGCGGGAGATCGCGGTCGACCAGCTGCCGTTGCAGCGCGATGGTGGCCGTGGAGACGATGACGGTCCTGCCCGATTCCACAGCGTGCCGGATGCTGGGAACGAGGTAGGCAAGAGACTTGCCGGTTCCGGTGCCTGCCTGCACCGCCAGATGCTCACCGGTGTCGATCGAGTGCGCCACCGCCGAGGCCATCGTCAGCTGATTGCTGCGCTCCTTGCCGCCGAGCGAGTGCACCGCGACCTGCAGGAGAGCGGGAACGGTTGGCAACTCGGTCTTCGACGGCACCGAAGCAGACTACTGCCGATCGCCCACTCGCTTCGGTACCGACACCGCTGTCACCCCTCGACGAAGCGCGTGGGTATGGCCGGTTCGCCCTGAGACAGTTTCAGACCCTCCCACGGGAGGCTGACGAGGCGTCGGGCCAGCAGGTCACGGCCGTCGGCGAGCGTGGGGAGGTCGGCGACTCGTTCTCCGCCGCGGACCAACGGCGTGGTCAACGTCTCCACCGTCAGATCGCTCTCGACGGTCGGCGGAGCGTCGAACGGGTGGACGATCTCCTCGACTGCGGTGCCGGTGCTCCGCGCGGTGCGCAGTGCCGCTTTGGTACCGCCGCGCGATTCCTTGTGACTGCTGCGCTTGGCGACGGGGATTCCGTCGACGGTGACCAGTTTGTAGACCATGCCCGCAGTCGGGGCACCGGAACCGGTCACCAGAGACGTTCCGACGCCGTAGGAGTCGACCGGCTCGGCCCGCAGCGCGGCGATGGCGTACTCGTCGAGGTCGCCCGAGACGACGATCCTGGTCTTCGGCGCTCCCAGGGCGTCCAGTTGGTCGCGGACCTGGCGCGCGAGCACGCCGAGGTCGCCGGAGTCGATGCGCACACCGCCGAGTTCGGGCCCGGCGACCTCGATGGCGTTGGCGACACCCTGGGTGATGTCGTAGGTGTCGACGAGCAGGGTGGTGGCCACTCCGAGAGCGCGTATCTGAGCCGCGAATGCGGACCGTTCGTCGGGGCCGTCGGCGGTGGTGTGCAGCAATGTGAAGGCATGCGCCGACGTGCCCGCGCCTGGTACGCCGTGCCTGCGGACGGCTTCGAGGTTGGACGTTGCAGTGAATCCCGCGAGGTACGCCGCGCGCGAGGCGGCCACGGCGGCTTCCTCGTGGGTGCGACGCGATCCCATCTCGATGATCGGACGGGACTTCGCGGACGCCACCATCCGTGCTGCCGCGGATGCGATCGCACTGTCGTGATTGAGGATGGAGAGCACGAGCGTTTCGAGGACGACGCACTCGGCGAAGGTGCCGCGAACGGTCAGAACAGGAGAGCCCGGGAAGTACAGCTCACCCTCGCGGTAGCCGTCGATGTCGCCGGTGAAGCGGTAGTTGCGCAGCCATTCGACGGTCTCGGCGTCGAGGAATTCGGCGACGATCCGCAACTCCTCCTGGCCGAAGCGGAAACGTGCAATCGCATCGAGGATGCGTCCGGTGCCCGCGACGACTCCGTATCGGCGACCGCCGGGCAACCTGCGCGCGAACACCTCGAAGCTGCAGATTCGATCTGCGTAACCGCTGGCCAGGGCCGCCGACAGCATCGTGTACTCGTACTGATCGGTCAGCAGTGCTGTGCTGGCACCGTCGCCGGGATTCGCGTGATCTGTGGTCGCATCGTTGCTCACCTCGCCCACACTACGAGCGAAGGGGCGAGCGTGGGACGCTGGCCCGATACGCCGTACCCTGTTGGGCATGCCTTGGTTGACGGTGGATGGATCGCTTCTGCCCGTGGACGGCTTCTCGGCAGGGGACGTCGTCGCCGCGTCTCCGCAAGCGGTCCCGGCACAGACCGAGGCCGTCGCGGCCGACGAAGCGCACGACACCCCCTGGGTCACCATCGTCTGGGACGATCCGGTCAACCTGATGCACTACGTCACCTATGTGTTCCAGAAGCTTTTCGGCTACAGCAAGGCCAAGGCCACCGAGCTGATGATGCAGGTGCACTCCGAGGGCAAGGCCGTGGTGTCGAGCGGAGAGCGCGACGCGATGGAGAACGATGTTCGACGGCTGCACGCGGCCGGTCTGTGGGCCACCATGCAGCAGGACAAGTAACCAGCTCACCACCTCTTCGTCAGTGAAGGACATCAGCAACAGTGCGCACGTGGACGAGACGGAATTCGTTGTCCGGGGTCAAGATAAAATCCGAGATCGATGCGCGTGAGGCTGCCGTGCTCCGGTCTCTCGTCGGCTCGGTTCTCGGCTTGCTGCGTGACCGTTCCGCCGCCGCTCCCACCGACGAGCTCGCAGCGCTGACCGGTCTGCGGACCGGCCACAACAGTCCGCCCGAGGATGCCGCGCTGGCCCGGCTGCTGCCGGACTTCCATCGCGCCGATCCCGACCGCGACGAGGAGGATCCGACCGATCTCAACGGGGCTCTCCGAGGACTTCACGAGCCCGAGATCATCGACGAGAAATTGGCTGCCGGATCGATGATCCTGGCCACTGTTCCCGAGTCGGGTGGCAAGATCGTGCTGACCCAGGAGCAGGCGGACGCATGGTTGACCGGCCTCAACGACGTGAGGCTGGCGCTCGGCACGACGCTGGGGATCAGCGCGGACACGCCCGACGTCCTCGACGAGGGTGATCCTCGCGCTCCGCATCTCGACGTGTATCACTGGCTGACCTGGATGCAGGATTCTCTCGTGCAGGTCCTCATTCCCTAGGACGCGCGCGTGACCGCTGCATTCCAGACACCCGGACCACGGGACAGCCTGACCGATGTGACAGGTCTGTTGGTCGGCCATCATCACGACCTCGACGACGACGCCACGATGGGGTCCGGTTCGGCGACCGGCTGCACCGTCGTACGCGCTCTCGGAGGTGCCACGGCCGCGGTCGACGTTCGCGGCGGCGGGCCGGGAACGCGCGAGACCGATCTGCTAGATCCGAGCCATTCCGTGCAGCACGTCAACGCGATCCTGCTGACCGCGGGCAGTGCCTACGGGCTGGCGGCCGCGGACGGCGTCATGCGATGGCTGGAAGAGCACGGCCAGGGTATTCCGATGGGCAGTCCCGATCATGTCGTTCCGATCGTGCCGGCCGCAGTGATCTTCGATCTTCCGGTAGGCGACTGGGCGGCGCGTCCGACGGCGGAGTTCGGTTACCTCGCTGCCGCCGCAGCAGCAGCCGAATTCGAGACCGGATCGGTCGGGGCAGGAGTCGGTGCTCGCGCCGGAGTGCTCAAGGGCGGCGTCGGTACCGCCAGCACGGTGATCGAGGGTGGCCCTGCCGACGGAGTCACCGTGGCGGCACTGATGGTGGCCAATCCGGTGGGGGCCGTGTTCGATCCGCGCACGGGGCTGTTGTGGGGAACCGGCACGCTCGGGCCCGCGGCGTTCGGTATGCGCAAGCCCGATGTGAACCAGCTGTGGGCCGCGCTCGCCCTCGAACCCAAGGGCACCGCGCTCAACACCACGATCGGTGTTGTCGCCACCGATGCTGCGCTGTCGTCGGCGTCGTGCAAGAGGATTGCCGTCGCCGGTCACGACGGTCTGGCGCGTGCCGTTCGACCGGCACATTCCCCACTCGACGGCGACACGATCTTCGCCGTGTCCACCGGCACCAGACCCGTCGGCCCGGAGTCCTCGGTACCCGCCGCGTTCTCGGTGGAACTCCCGGTATTGGCCGCGGTCACCGAGGCCGCGGCGATCGTCGTCGAGCGCGCCATCGTCCGGGCCCTGCTCGACGCCTCCTCGGTGGCCGGCATTCCTACGTATCGCCAGATCTTCACGTCCGCGTTCGGTGGCTCGGGAGTTTGAGGACGCGGGCGTGTCACCTCTGCCCGGTACCGTGGTGGGACCGAATTCGGAGGCGATCATGAGCGAGATCAGTAACCGTCCTGCCCAGCGTGAGCGGCCGGTCTGGATGCAGGCCGCCATGCTGGTGGGAGCATTCACGGTGCTGCTGTGGGTCATCGAGTTCATCGATGTGGCCAGCGGATCGAGACTCGAACGCAACGGAATCGAGCCGCGCTCGGTCGAGGGGTTGTGGGGCATTCTGTTCGCGCCCGTGCTGCACGACGACTGGCAGCATCTGATCGCCAACACCGTGCCCATCGTCGTACTCGGGTTTCTGGTGCTGCTGTCCGGACCGGCGCGCGGGCTGGCGGCCACTGGGATCATCTGGGTGGTCGGTGGCTTCGGTACCTGGCTCACAGCCGGAGCCGGGAACACTATCGGAGCGTCGATTCTGATTTTCGGCTTCATCGCCTACCTGCTCGTCCGCGGCTTCTTCACCCGCAGACTCGGCCAGCTCGCGATCGGCGTCGTGGTGTTCGTCCTGTACGGCAGCGCCCTGTGGGGCATCCTTCCGAGCGAGCCGAACGTCTCGTGGCAGGGTCATCTGTTCGGCGCGGTGGGCGGAGTGGTTGCCGCTCGACTGTTGTCCGCCGATGCGCGGGCCGAGCGGGCGCGGATGAAGTCGCTCGACCGGCCCACTCCGTAGGCGCTGGGTAACTACGGACACAGCTGTCGCCTGCGGTGAATTTCGCCGACTCGCGCTGTGAATACTGCCCGAACGTTTCGAGCGATGCGCTCGGCGTGGCAGCATGGCTTTCATGCGAATTACCGTCCTGGGATGTTCGGGCAGTGTGTCCGGACCCGATTCACCCGCGTCGGGCTACTTGCTGGAAGAAGAGGAGACCTCACCGGTCGTCCTCGACTTCGGTCCCGGCATCCTCGGGGCATTGCAGCGCTACGCCGATCCGGGAGATGTGAGTGTTCTGCTCTCACATCTGCATGCCGATCACTGCCTCGACGTTCCGGGACTGCTGGTGTGGCGGCGATACCATCCCACTCCGCCGGAGGGACGAGCGATCGTCTACGGACCGAAGGACACGGCGTTCCGGCTCGGCGTCGCCTCGGCCGAGTGCGGTGGGCAGATCGACGACATGTCGGACACCATCGACCTGCGTCGCTGGGTGGACGGCCGCACCGTGGAGTTCGGAAAGTTGTCGATTCTGGCTCGGCAGGTGTTCCATCCGCCGGAGTCCTACGGCATGCGCGTCACCACCGCGCAAGGCCGCACGTTCGCGTACAGCGGAGACACGGGAATGTGCCAGGCGGTGCGAGAACTGGCGGACGGAGCCGACGTGTTCCTGTGCGAGGCGTCCTGGACCGACAGTCCCGAGCGGCCGGAGGGAGTGCACCTGTCCGGAACCGAGGCCGGCCGAATCGCGCGAGATGCAGGGGTGGGGGAACTGCTGCTCACGCATATTCCACCGTGGACCTCACGGGAGGATGTCATCGCCGAGGCGAAGGCAGAGTTCAGCGGACCGGTGCACGCGGTACTACCAGGGGACGTCTTCACCGTCTGACGACGCGCTAGGCTTCGAGTCGTGTCCAGACGAGAAGACGGCAGGGCGGACGACGAGCTCCGCACCATCAAGATCACCCGCGGATTCACCAGCCACCCGGCAGGGTCGGTGCTGGTCGAGTTCGGCAACACCAGGGTGATGTGCACGGCCAGTGTCGAGGAGGGTGTGCCGCGCTGGCGAAAGGGATCCGGTCTCGGCTGGCTCACCGCCGAATATGCGATGCTCCCCGCTGCTACCCACACCCGTAACGGCCGCGAGTCCGTCAAGGGCAAGGTCGGCGGCCGCACCCAGGAAATCTCTCGATTGGTCGGACGCTCACTGCGAGCATGCATCGATCTCGCTGCGATCGGCGAGAACACCATCGCTCTCGACTGCGATGTCCTCCAAGCCGACGGTGGTACCCGCACTGCGGCCGTGACCGGCGCGTTCGTCGCTCTCAACGACGCAGTCACCTATCTGCGCGCCGCGGGACGACTGGCCGATCCGCAGCCGATCTCGTGCATGATCGCCGCGGTCAGCGTCGGCGTCGTCGACGGCCGAGTGCGCCTCGATCTGCCCTACGAAGAAGATTCGCGCGCCGAGGTCGACATGAACGTCGTCGCCACCGACACCGGCACGCTGGTGGAAATCCAGGGAACCGGGGAGGGCGCGACGTTCCCGCGCACCACACTCGACAAGTTGCTCGACTCCGCATTCGTCGGTATCGAGAAATTGTTCGAGGTGCAGAAGGAAGCCTTGGCGTTGCCGTATCCCGGCGAACTGCCCGAGCCTGCAGCCGCGGAATCGAAGAAGAAGTTCGGTGCCTGAGTCGAAGCTTCTGGTAGCGAGCCGGAACGCGAAGAAATTGCGCGAACTCCGGCGGGTGCTCGACGCCGCCGGAGTGGCCGGAATCGAACTGGTGGGACTGGACGAGGTGCCGCCGTTCCCGGAGGCTCCCGAGATCGGAGCGACCTTCGAGGAGAATGCGCTCGCCAAGGCGCGTGACGGCGCGGCGGCCACCGGAATGCCTTGTGTGGCAGATGATTCCGGGATCGAGATCGATGCCCTGAACGCGATGCCAGGGGTGCTCTCGGCGCGCTGGTCCGGTACGCACGGGCAGGACGAGGCCAACACCGCACTGGTTCTGGCGCAGTTGAGTGACACCCCGGACGAGCGTCGGGGAGCCGCATTCGTCTCGGCGTGTGCCCTGGTGATTCCGGGCGGCACCGAGACGGTGGTCCGGGGCGAATGGCGCGGGGTAGTGGGCCGAGAGCCAATGGGGGAGAACGGCTTCGGCTACGACCCCATCTTCGTGCCCGAGGGCGACGGCCGCAGCGCCGCGCAGCTGAGCCCGGAGGAGAAGGACGCCGCCTCGCATCGTGGTCGCGCGCTTCGCATGCTCGTTCCGAGCCTCGGCGAGTTGGCGGGGCGGTAGCTCGTGGCAATGCGAACCGTTTCGATGCGGACATCGGTTGTGTTCGCTGCCGCAGCCGCACTGTGCCTGGCGGGCACCCCGGCCGACGCGGCACCCGCGGCCGGCTCCTTCGCCGAGGCTCTCGCCTATTCGATCGCGCACCCTGGCGTGACGCCTCCGGGCGCGAACGATTTCTCGTGTGTTCCGAGCGCGCAGCATCCCGAGCCGGTGGTGCTGGTGCACGGATTCCTGGAGAATTCCTACGACAACTGGGCATCGCTGTCGCCGACGCTGGCCGAGGCCGGATACTGCGTGTTCGCCATCGACTACGGCAACACCGGGCCGGTTCGGGCGTTCGGTGCGCTCGAACCCATTCCCGAGAGTGCCGCGGAACTGTCGATGTTCGTCGATTCCGTACTGGAGGCGACGGGCGCGCAGAAGGTGTCGATCGTGGGGCACTCGAAGGGCGGCACCGTGCCGCGCTACTACGCCCGCTTCCTCGGCGGAGATCGAACGGTGGCACGGATCGTGGCGTTGTCTCCACCGAACCACCCGACGGCGGGCCCGCCGACGCAGGACGACGTGCTCGAGCGTCTGAACGAGGGCAGCGACACCGTCTCGGGTATCGACTACACCACCATCGTCACCCGGTACGACCAGATCGTCGTTCCGTACACGGCCTCGCTGCTCAGCGGCGCGGGAAACACCAACGTGGTGTTGCAGGACCTGTGCCCGGCCAACGTCGTCGAGCACACGGGAATCTCGTACGATCCGCTGGCTCAGCGGCTGGTGCAGAACGCATTGGATCCGGAGAACGCGCAGCCGGTCGACTGCTGACGTCAGACGCCGAAGTCGGCTTTGACCTGCTTGGTGCGCTTGTGCTCGACGTAGAAGGACAGGAACGGGATGGTCCCGGCGAGCAGTGTGCCGATCGTGCGGGCGGCGGGCCACCGCACCTTGATGGCGAGATCCACCGTGAGCACGAGGTACACGAGGTAGACCCAACCGTGCACGACGGCAATCCAATTGGGCACGTTCTCGACCTTGAAAACGTATTTCGCGACCATCTCGGTCACGAGAACGAGCAGCCAGATTCCCGTGGCGTAGGCCAGAACGCGATAGCGCAGCAACGCCGAAGCGATCTTCTGGGTCTTGTTCGCAGACGCCTGCGTCTTGTCCGGTGCCGAACTCACGTGGTGCTCCTGTCGGTCCCGCGGGATTCGTTCAGCTCCGCGAGGTAGCTGTTGTATTCGAGAAGTTGCCTGGCTTCGGGATCGTCGAGGTCCCTGGCGTCGGCCGCCGGGGCCTGCCGCTGGGGGAGCAGGTCGAGGGGCACCTCGGTGGGTCCGTCGGGCCGCACTGCAGCCGCCTCGTCGGAGTCCTCGTCCTCGAGGCGGACGAACTTGCGGTAGGCGTAGACCACGAACACTGCGAACAGGGGCCATTGGAACGCGTATCCGAGGTTCTGACCGTTGCCGCCTACTGCCTCGAAGCGTTCCCACTGCCACCAGCCGAGTCCCAGGCACACCGCCGCGGACACGATGACCAGCGCAATCAGTGCTGGCCGACGGTTCGGGCGGGAAGAAGTCACCCTTCGACGGTACCGGAGGTACTACTACTGGAGGTAGTCGCGTGCTGCGGCCCGGCGGTGATTCTCACCATGGACGGCTCGGGTGCGACTCATGCCCGACGACGGTTGGCCCGTGCCTGGGCGAGTTGCTCGGCCCCTGGCCCGGTCACGTCGGTGAGAGCGCTGCTCCGTCCGGTCAGAACCAGTGCCAGGGTGCCGGCCGTTCCTTCGATGACCGGGCCCTCGCCACGGCTCCAGTCGAGATCGGTCGCGCGCCATTGCAGCCGAAGTTCGGTGCCTTTGAACGGTGCCGCGCCGGTTGCGGGTACCAGGGAGTCGAGCATGGTGATCATGCGTTGCTCGGGGACGTGGTGTTCGATGCCCAGCGGCCTGCACACGTCGAGTCCGTGCACGATGACGTCGGACAAGGGGGCGAGCGGACCGTGGCCGGGCGGGGTGAATTTCTTGTCTGCGTGAGCGGTGAGCAAGGCGGTCAAGTCGTCCTCGTGCTCGCGACGAACGCGCGTGGTCATCAGTTGATTGGCGCGGTCGAAGTTGCCGCGCGTACGCACCATGACCAGTCCGAACTGCCAGAGCGGGACGATCAGCGGCACCACCAGATGGGCGGCGACGTCGCGGACCGTCCAGGCCTCGCACAGCGAGGGTGTGTCCCATTGTTCGGGAGTGAGAGTCTCGAGAGTCGTTGCGAGAGAACGTCGTTCATCGGAAATCTCGGCGAAGATCGCGTCGTCGTCGGGGTTGCTGGACATTCGAGCCGCCTTCACACGTCGGAACCTGCAGAAGTCTCGAGAAAATCCGGGTCGAACGACCGTCGTGCGCGAGGGGGGACTTGAACCCCCACGTCCGAAGACACTGGAACCTAAATCCAGCGCGTCTGCCAATTCCGCCACTCGCGCGTGCCGATGAAGTCTACAACCTGGGTGGTCACCGTCATCGGTGCGGGCGACGTTGCAGGTGTACACCGTACGGCGCCCGCTACACTCGGCGAGTGGCATCGAAAAAGGACGTCCCCTTCGACCCGGCCCGGACCCTCGGGCTGCTGTGGCGAGTCGACGCCAAGCCGAGTCGCACCGGACTGAGCGTGGATGCGATCGTCGACGCCGCCATCGAACTGGCCGATGCGAACGGCCTCGAGTCGGTATCGATGCGGAACGTGGCCGAGCATCTCGGGGTCGGCGCGATGTCGCTCTACACGCATGTGCCGGGTCGGGAGGACCTGGCCGATCTGATGATCGATCGAGCGCTTGCAGGTCTCTACTCTCGCGTCGACGAGCCGTCCTCCGTAGCCGGCGGATGGCGTCCCGCGATGCACTTCGTCGCCGAGCGCAATTGGACTCTGTACCAACGGCATTCGTGGCTCCTCGAAGCGGAGGGTGCACGCCCCGTGCTCGGTCCGCACACCAACGACAAATACGAGGCCGAGTTGCGTCCCCTGGTCGGCATCGGCCTGAGCGACGTCGAGATCGACTCCGTTCTCACGCTGGTACTCACTCACGTCTCCGGAACCGCGCGAGCCCTCGCCGGCGTGGCGCGTGTCAAGGAACAGTCGGGCATGTCCGACGCCCAGTGGTGGGCGGCTACCGCGCCGATCCTCGAACGGGTCATGGAGCGCGAACGATTTCCGGTGTCGTCTCGGATCGGGACGGCCGCGGCGACGTCGTACGACGCCGCCAGCGACCCCGTGCACGCCTACCGGTTCGGGTTGGAGTGCATTCTCGACGGCGTGGAGGCACTGGTGTCTCGCGGTCAGGCTGCCGATCGCAGTTCCGCTTCGGAGTGACGCTGCTTCGGCTTGCGTGATTTGTGCTGGTATCGCCAGACGGCATGCTCGAGCGAGGCGAGATCGGTGCCGAGTGCGTTCGCTGCCGCTGTGAGGATCACGGGGGAGCGGTCCTCGGCGATTCCGGCGGCGAGGTTCCGGTGGAGGGGTTCGAGAGCGTCGGCGACGAACGAGTTCGAATGGGCGGTCGCCTTGTCGGTACGCACGCCGAGATTGACGAGCATGCACTCCCAGGTGGTCTCGCCGAGACCGGGGATCGCGCGGAACGCCTCGAATTGTTTTTTCGTGTGCTGCTCGAAGTCGGTCGAACAGCTCAACCCCACCGAGATCAACGTCTGTGCCGCCACGGCTGCAGCAGCTGCCTTGGTTCGACTGTTTCCCGGAACCAGTTGACGGTTGGACAGAATCTCCACGGGTAGATCCGGAGTAGTGGTCAGTTCGGCGAGAGTTGTCAAGTCGTCGAGTCGGTTATCGCCGCGATGCGATCTCCATCGTTGGACCACCGCGCGGACCCCGCTGGTCGGGCCCCCGTACGCAGCCCGTGCGGAGAAGATCGCATCCAGCAACGCCGCCTCGCTCTCGCCGCGCCATCCCGGTGTCCAGTGCGGCGAACGCGATTGCGGCACATGCGATTCGATGTGCAGAATCATCGCGTCGAGTTCGTCCACGGTGCAGATGTCCGTTACCGATGAATACATGAATTCCCCCCGGAGTTCGTGGACCGCTCTCGGCGATGAGCGGCTCGTTCGCACAAGGTAGAGGACCGCACCGACAAGGTCGCGTAGCGCTCGTCTGTGCTCGAGATCACATCACGAAAAGATAACGAAAAATGCGAGGCTTTCCTCATGTTCTGACGTCGCGCCCGATGCTCTCGCCAGCGTGGATGTGGGTTACCGACGAGTCGGGTAAACAAAAAGTAAAGCCGGTTCGAGCGACGTACTCGCTGGTAGCACTCGGACGTCCGAGCAAACCTGAGGATTTCCTCATGATTTTGTGTCAACCTTGAGCAGCGCGGAGAAGACCTGTCGACGAGGACCGGCTCACCGCTTCGACCCTGTTGCCCACGACGCGCCAGGGCAGTCATCACAGCGAACGCCCCGACCCCCGAGGCGTCCACGAGAGGAATCTTCAGCCTTGACGATCAACGAGAGCACACCATCACACGGACGAGGTTCGCGAAGCACCGGCAACGCAGACAAATCCCCTAGAAGCAATGGCGGCTCTCGGACTCTGGCAGATCGTTTCGCCGCGGGCGAGCCGTACGCACTGGCCTTCGGTGGCCAGGGTGCACCGTGGCTCAGCTCCCTCGAAGAACTGGCTCGCGACTCCGCGCTCGAACCCGAACTGACCGATCTCGTCAACGAGGCTGCAGTCACTCTCGCACCCGTTGCCGACGAGCTGCTGGTCGTACGCTCGGTCGGCTTCGACCCGATCGGCTGGATGCTCGAACAGGACCTCGCCGACGACGACACCGCCGGCTCGTACGGACCCTCCGAGGCTGCACTGACCTCCGCTGCCGTCTCGCTGCCCGGAGTGTTCCTCACTCAGGTCGCGGCACTGCGCGCACTGAAGTTGCAGGGACTCGATCCCGCCCAGACCCCGCCGGTCAAGGTCGTCGGACACTCGCAGGGTCTCATCGCCGCCGAATCCGTCGCAGCGGACGGCGCGAAGGACGCGAGCTTCCTCGCGATCGCCCAGCTCGTGGGTGCCGCTGCAGGTCTCGTCGGCCGCCGCCGCGGCATCATCGGTGCCGGAGACCGCGCGCCGATGGTCTCGGTTGCCAACGTCGAACCCGCACGACTGCAGTCGATCATCGCCGAACTCGCGATCGCCGGAGCGCCGGAGCGATCCGCAGCCCTCGCCATCCGCAACGGCCGCCGTCGCGTCGTGCTCTCGGGACCTCCCGCCCAGCTGGCCCGCGTGCAGGAGAAGTGCGAGCAGATCGCTGCCGAGGAAGAGCGCGACCGCGACGCCAAGAAGCGTGGCGGTGCCGTGTTCGCCCCGGTCTTCGAGCAGCTTCCCGTCGAGATCGGCTTCCATCATCCCGCCCTGGCAGACGCTGTCGAACTCGTCAGCGCCTGGGCACAGCGTTGTGGACTCGATGTCGAGCTCGCACGCGACCTCGCGCAGAAGATCCTCGTGGACTCCGTCGATTGGGTCGACGCCATCGACGGTGTCGTCGACGCCGGTGCCGACTGGATTCTCGATCTCGGCCCAGGCGACCTGCTCACCCGCATGACCACTCCGGCACTGCGCGGACAGGGCGTCGGCATCATCGCCGCGTCCTCACGCGGAGGCCACCGCAACCTGCTCACCCCGGGAGCTGCTCCCGAGGTCCAGCCCGCATGGTCTGCCTACGCCCCCACGCCGGTCACGCTGCCCGACGGCCGAGTCGTGGTCGAGACCTCGTTCACCAAGATGACCGGACGTTCGCCGATCCTGCTCGCAGGCATGACGCCGACGACGGTCGACGCGAAGATCGTTGCCGCAGCCGCCAATGCAGGCCACTGGGCCGAGCTGGCCGGTGGCGGCCAGGTCACCGAGGACATCTTCACCGATCGTGTCGCCGAGCTCTCCACCCTCCTCGAGCCCGGCCGCGCCATCCAGTTCAACTCTCTCTTCCTCGACCCGTACCTGTGGAAGCTGCAGCTCGGCGGACGCCGCGTCGTGCAGCGCGCTCGCGCAGCGGGTGCGGCCATCGACGGCGTCGTCGTCACCGCAGGCATCCCTGAGCTCGACGAGGCCGTGGCTCTCATCGAAGAGCTGTCCGAGGCCGGAATCAGCTACGTCTCGTTCAAGCCCGGCACCGTCGCGCAGATTCGCGCCGTCATCCGCATCGCCAACGAGGTTCCGTCCTACCAGGTCAACGTTCACATCGAGGGTGGCCGCGCAGGCGGACACCACTCGTGGGAGGACCTCGACGACCTGCTGCTGACCACCTACGCCGAGCTGCGGTCACGGCCCAACCTCGTCGTCTGCGTCGGCGGCGGCATCGGCACCCCCGAGCGGGCAGCGGAGTACCTCACCGGTACCTGGTCGGCCGTGCACGGCTACCCGAAGATGCCGCTCGACGGAATCCTCGTCGGCACCGCAGCGATGGCGACCCTGGAGGCCACCACGGCTCCCGAGGTCAAGCAGCTTCTGGTCGACACCCCCGGAACCCCCGACTGGGTCGGTGCCGGTACCGCCACCGGCGGAATGGCCTCGGGCCGAAGCCAGCTCGGTGCCGACATCCACGAGATCGACAATGCGGCATCTCGGTGCGGCCGACTGCTCGACGAGGTCGCCGGCAACGCCGACGCCGTGGCCGAGCGTCGTGACGAGATCATCGCCGCACTCGACGGCACCGCGAAGCCCTTCTTCGGTGACGTCGCCGACATGACGTACCAGCAGTGGCTCGTTCGCTACCTCGACCTGGCTGTCGGAACCGACTCGCGCAGCGAATTCGACTGCGGCGGCGAGTTCACCGATGCCGTGACCGAGGCACGCGAATCCGTATGGCTCGACATCACCTGGCGGACACGCTTCCTGGAGATGCTGCAGCGTGCCGAGGCTCGCCTGCATCCGGTCGATCGCGGACCCATCCCCACCCTGTTCGCCGACGCCGAGGTTCTCGAACGCCCACGCGCCGCACTGAAGTCGCTGCTCGCGCAGTTCCCCGACGCCGCCGACGTGGTTCTGCACCCGGCCGACATCACCTTCTTCACCTCGCTGTGCCGCATGCCCGGCAAGCCGGTCAACTTCGTCCCCGTCGTCGACGGCGATGTGCGTCGTTGGTGGCGCAGTGACTCGCTGTGGCAGGCACACGACGCCCGCTACTCGGCCGATCAGGTCTGCATCATCCCCGGTACCGTCGCCGTCGCGGGCATCACTCGCGTCGACGAGCCCGTGGGCGAGCTGCTCGATCGCTTCGAGAAGGCCACCGCAGATCAGCTGCTCGCCGAGGGCATCGAGCCCACGGCCGTCGCCAGCCGTCGCCACGCCGAGATCGCACCCGGACTGCTGGGTATCGTGCTGGCTGCTCCCGACGTCACCTGGGCCTCTCGCATGACGCAGAACCCCGTTGCGCGCCTGGGTGATCCGGCCGACTGGACCGTGGAATCCGAGACCGTCGCGGCGCACCCGCAGACCGGCTCGTCGCTCACCGTGCTCGATTCCGAGCACGTGGAGCTGCTGGTTCCGCTCGCTCCGGGCAAGGAAGTTCGCATCCGCCTGACGGTTCCGGCCTCGACGATCGACGGCGGCGCGCCCGTCGTCACCGCACAGGACGCCCAGCAGGCCATGTCGGCTCTGCTCGGAGTTGCTGCAGGCCAGGAACTTCCGGCTGTCAAGAGCGGCGTTGCCCGGCTGAACATCGCGTGGATCCCCGATCTGATCGCCGACCACGCAGGCGTCACCGGATCCGGACTGCCGGACTCGCTGACCGTCAGTGGCAAGGCCGTTCCCGACGTCCTCGTCGGTGCCTGCTGGCCCGCCGTCTTCGCCGTCCTGGGTGCCACTCGCAACGCCGAAGGCATCGACGTCATCGAAGGCATGCTCGACCTGGTGCACCTCGATCACAGCGTCGCCCTGGTCGGCGAATTGCCCACCGACACCTCCATTCTCGTGGTCAAGGCCGCGGCCGGAGAGGTGCTCGACACCGATCTCGGCCGCGTCGTCGAGGTCACCGTCGAGATCGGTGCCATGCTCGGTGAGGGGCTCGACGCTCCCGCCGTCGCAACTCTGGTGGAGCGCTTCGCCATTCGCGGACGCACCGGCAAGGGCGAGCTCGTCGACCCGGCTCGCGCCGGTGGCTCGGTGAGCGCCGACGCACAGGACACCCCGCGTCGTCGCCGTCGTCAGGCCACCATCGTCGCCCCTCGCAACATGGCCGCGTTCGCTCAGGTCTCGGGCGACCACAACCCGATTCACACCTCCGACGCCGCGGCTCTGCTCGCCGGTCTCGGCAGCCCGATCGTGCACGGCATGTGGCTCTCGGCCGCTGCCCAGCAGACGGTCACCGCAGTCGACCACGCGGACACCAAGACTCCGCCGCGTCGCCTCACCGCATGGACCGCACGCTTCCTCGGCATGGTTCGACCCGGAGCCGAGATCGACGTTCGCGTCGACCGCACCGGATTCGACCAGGGTGCCGAACTGATCGAGGTCTCCTGCCGTGTCGCAGGAGAACTGGTCATGGTCGCCACCGCCCGCACCGCGCCGCCGAAGACCGTCTACGCCTTCCCGGGCCAGGGCATCCAGCGTGCGGGCATGGGCCTGGACGCACGGTCTCGCTCGAAGGCCGCACGTGAGGTGTGGGAGCGTGCCGACAAGCACACCCGCAGCGCGCTCGGCTTCTCCATTCTCGCTGTGGTGCGCGACAACCCGACGTCGCTCAGGGCGCGGGGCGTCACGCACAAGCATCCCGACGGAGTGCTGCACCTGACCCAGTTCACCCAGGTCGCGATGGCCGTTCTCGGCGTCGCACAGGTGGCCGAACTGCGTGAATCCGGTGCGTTCGTGGAGAACTCGATCCTCGCCGGCCACTCCGTCGGTGAGTACAACGCCCTCGCAGCCGTAGCCGGCGTGCTCCCGCTCGAAGCCGTCCTCGAGGTCGTCTTCCAGCGTGGATCGGCCATGCACGCGCTCGTTCCGCGTGATGCCAGCGGCCGCAGCGACTACCGCATGGCAGCGATCCGCCCGTCGCAGATCGGCCTGGCCGACGAGGACGTACAGGGCTTCGTCGCCGGTGTCGCGGCAGAATCCGGTGAATTCCTCGAGATCGTCAACCTCAACCTGCGCGGCTCGCAGTACGCCATCGCAGGCACGGTTGCCGGGCTCGGCGAGCTGGAGAAGAAGATCGCGATCCGCCGTGCCGAGTTCGGTGGCAAGGCCGCCTACATCATGGTTCCCGGCATCGACGTGCCGTTCCACTCCACGGTGCTGCGTGGCGGAGTCGACGACTTCCGCAATCGCCTCCAGACTCTGCTCCCCGAGCAGATCGATCCGGCGATCCTGGTGGGTCGCTACATCCCGAACCTGGTGCCCAAGCCGTTCTCGCTCGAGCGCGAGTTCGTTCAGGAGATCGCCGATCTGGTTCCGTCCGAGCCGCTGAACGCCGTTCTCGCGGAGTTCGATTCGTGGGCTGCTCGGCCGAGCGACCTGTGCCGCGTGATTCTGACCGAGCTGCTTGCTTGGCAGTTCGCCAGCCCGGTGCGCTGGATCGAGACCCAGGACCTGCTGTTCGCAGACGAGTCCGACGGTGGCATGGGTGTCGAGCGCTTCGTCGAGATCGGCCTCGGTGCAACTCCGACCGTGGCGAACCTCGCGTCGCAGACCCTCAAGCTGCCGGGCCGCTTCGGCCACCCGGTCGAGGTACTGAACCTCGAGCGCGAGGCTGCGATCATCTACGGCACCGACACCGACCCGGCTCCGGCCGACGAGGAAGAGTCGGCACCGGTTGAGTCCGCTGCTCCGGCAGCAGCTTCGGCGCCTGCCGCGGCACCCGCGCCCGCTCCGGCCGCAGCACCGTCCGGCGGACCTCGTCCGGACGACATCGCGTTCGTCGCGGCCGATGCGACCAAGATCCTCATCGGTCTGTGGACCAAGCTGCAGCTCGATCAAATCGGGCCCGCCGACACCATCGAGGCACTGTGCGACGGCGTGTCCTCGCGTCGTAACCAGCTGCTCGTCGACCTCGGTTCCGAGCTCTCGCTCGGTGCCATCGACGGCGCAGCCGATGCCGACATGGGTGCGCTCTCGGGCACGGTGAACAAGCTGGCTCGTACCTACAAGCCGTTCGGTCCGGTGCTCAGCGACTCCATCAACGACCACCTCCGCAAGGTCTTCGGCCCCTCGGGTCGACGCCCGGCCTCGATCGCCGATCGCGTCAAGAAGACCTGGGAACTGGGCGACGGCTGGGCGCACCACGTCACCGCCGAGGTCGCTCTCGGTACCCGTGACGGTGCCTCGGTTCGTGGTGGCGCACTCGGCGGCCTGGCCGACGGCGCTCTCGCCGACGGCAACGCAGTCGACAACGTCATCGACGCGGCCGTGGCCGCGGTGGCCGCACGCCGCGGCGTCGCAGTCTCGATGCCGCAGGCAGGCGGCGGGGCCGGCGGAACCGTCGACGCTGCTGCTCTCGGTGAGTTCACCGAGCACATCACCGGCCGCGACGGCGTCCTCGCCTCCGCAGCCCGGCTGGTACTCGAGCAGCTCGGACTCGCCGATGCTCCCAACGCAGTGCTGGCCGAGGATCCCGATGCCGCTCTGGTCGAGCTGGTTTCGGCCGAGCTGGGATCCGACTGGCCTCGCCTCGTCGCCCCGGCGTTCGACGCCAAGCGCGCCGTCCTGATCGACGACCGATGGGCAACCGCGCGTGAGGATCTGGCCCGGTTGTGGCTCGGTACCGCAGGCGACATCTCGGTCGAGTCCTTCGCCGGCGCAGGCAATGCCGTTGCGTCGCAGGCACAGTGGTGGAAGGCCAAGGCCGACCACGAGAACAAGACCGTGCTCGCCGAGACCTTCGGACGCATCGCGGATATTGCGGTCGCATCCGAGGACAAGGGTCAGTGGTCCGACGAGGTCGCAGTGGTCACCGGCGGCAGCAAGGGGTCCATCGCAGCTGCGGTGACAGCCAAGCTGCTGGCCGGGGGAGCGACGGTCTTCGTCACCACCTCCAGGCTCGACGACGAGCGACTCGGCTTCTACCGCAGCCTCTACCGCGACAACGCACGCAGCGGAGCATCGCTGTGGGTGGTTCCGGCCAACATCGCGTCGTACACCGACGTCGATGCGCTCATCGAGTGGATCGGCAGCGACTTCGTCGACACTGCCGGTGGCGCGAAGACCCTGGTCAAGGCCGCAGCGACGCCGACGATGCTGTTCCCGTTCGCCGCACCGCGGGTCATGGGCGAGATGTCCGACGCCGGAGCTCGCGCCGAGATGGAAATGCGCGTGCTGCTCTGGTCGGTCGAACGGTTGATCGGCGGACTGTCCAAGGTCGGTCACGACACCGACATCGACACGCACCTGCACGTGGTGCTGCCGGGATCGCCGAACCGCGGAATGTTCGGTGGCGACGGTGCCTACGGTGAGTCGAAGGCGGCACTCGATGCTGTTGTCGCCAAGTGGGGCTCGGAGAAGAACTGGGCCGAGCGGGTGTCCATCGCCCACGCTCACATCGGGTGGGTACGCGGAACCGGCCTGATGGGTGGCAACGATCCCATCGTCGAGGCCGTCGAGGCCGAGGGTGTGCGCACCTGGTCCACCGACGAGATGGCGACCGAGCTGCTCGAACTGTGCACGCCTGCCGCTCGCCGACAGGCTGCGCAGGAGCCGATCGTCGCCGATCTCACGGGCGGGCTGGCCAACACCAAGCTCAACCTCGTCGAACTCGCTCGAGACGCAGCTGCGGCCGTGGCCGAGAAGACCGAAGAGGTCGTGGACAGTTCGGTTATCGCGGCACTGCCCGCACCGCCGCGGCTGTCGACGACGACCACCGCTCCGGCGTGGCCGACACTCGATGTCGACCCGAAGGACCTCGTCGTCATCGTCGGTGCGGGCGAGCTCGGACCGTACGGTTCGGCACGTACCCGCTTCGAGATGGAGGTCGACGAGCAGCTCTCTGCCGCAGGCGTTCTCGAACTCGCGTGGAACACCGGTCTCATCGCCTGGGAGAACGATCCCAAGCCGGGTTGGTACGACATCGAGTCCGGTGACCTGGTGCCCGAGGAGGACATCGCCGACAAGTACCACGACATCGTGGTCGAGAAGTGCGGCATCCGCACCTACGGCGACGACGGCGCGATGGTCGGCAACACCGCTCCGCTGATGACCTCGATCTTCCTCGACAACGACCTGACGTTCGTGGTCGGAACCGAGATCGATGCACGGTCGTTCGCAGCAGCGGATCCCGAGCACACGCTGATCACGCCGGTCCCGGATTCGAGCGACTGGCAGGTGACCCGCAAGGCGGGCACCGAGATTCGTGTCCCGCGCAAGATGAAGCTCACTCGCACCGTCGGTGGGCAGATTCCGACCGGATTCGATCCGACCAAGTGGGGCATCTCGCCCGACATGGCCAGCTCGGTCGACCGAGTTGCACTGTGGAATATCGTCACCACGGTCGACGCGTTCATCTCCTCGGGCTTCAACCCGTCGGAATTGATGCGCTGGGTGCACCCCACGCTGGTGGCCAACACACAGGGCACCGGCATGGGCGGCATGGAGTCCATGCGCTCGCTGTACATCGACACCCTGCTCGGTGATGCTCGTGCGAACGACATCCTGCAGGAGGCTCTGCCGAATGTCGTTGCTGCGCACGTGGTCCAGTCGTACATCGGTAGCTACGGCGCGATGGTTCACCCCGTCGCCGCCTGCGCCACCGCGGCCGTCTCCGTCGAAGAAGGCGTCGACAAGATCAAGCTGGGCAAGGCGCAGCTCGTGGTCGCCGGCGGCTTCGACGACCTGAGCAACGAAGGCATCATCGGCTTCGGTGACATGTCGGCCACGGCGGACTCGGCAGCGATGACAGCCAAGGGCATCAGCGATCGGCGGTTCTCGCGGGCGAACGACCGCAGGCGCGGTGGATTCGTCGAATCCCACGGCGGCGGAACGATTCTGCTCGCTCGCGGCGACCTGGCACTCGAGATGGGCCTGCCGGTCCTCGGAGTGGTGGCCTACGCACAGTCGTACGGCGACGGAGTGCACACCTCCATCCCGGCTCCGGGACTCGGTGCGCTCAGTGCCGGTCGCGGCGGAAAGGATTCGGCGCTCGCACTCTCGCTCAACGCACTCGGCGTCAGCGCAGACGACGTGGCCGTGATCTCCAAGCACGACACCTCCACCGCAGCCAACGACCCCAACGAGGCGGAATTGCACACCCGCCTCGCCAAGGCCATCGGCCGTTCCGACGGCGCTCCGCTGTTCGTCGTCTCGCAGAAGAGCCTCACCGGACACTCGAAGGGTGGCGCAGCTGCCTGGCAGCTGATCGGCCTGTGCCAGGTGCTGGCGAACGGTGTCATCCCGCCGAACCGCAGCCTCGACTGTGTCGACGACAAGATGACCGCGTTCGAGCATCTGGTGTGGGCACGGGAGCCGCTGCGCTTCGGTGAATCGGTGCCGCTCAAGGCAGGTCTGCTCACCTCGCTCGGATTCGGCCACGTGTCCGGACTCATCGCCCTGGTGCACCCGCAGGCATTCGTCGAGGCCGTTCCGGCGGACCGGCGTGCCGAGTACATCGCGAAGGCGAACGAGCGCCGAATTGCCGGTCAGCGCAGGCTGATCTCCGCGATGGTGGGAGGCGACTCCCTCTACGAGCGGCCCGACGATCGACGGCTCGGACATGACGGGACGCCGGCCAAGGCGTCACGCGAACTGGAGGCGAACGTGTTGCTCAACGAGTCCGCTCGCCTCGGCGAGGACGACGTCTACTCCTCCGGTCTGCCGGGTGCCATCTGATGGCGATCCTGGGAGTGGGTTTCGACCTGGTGACGGTGTCCGACTTCGCCGAGCAGATGGAGAAGGTCGGCACGACGATGATCCGCGACAGCTTCACCGCGGGCGAGCGCCGTCATGCCGCGACGAAGAGTTCCGATCCGACCCGCCACTACGCAGCACGGTGGGCGGCCAAGGAAGCAGTGCTGAAGGCATGGGCGACATCGCGATTCGCTCGGCCGCCGCAGATCGGTGACAACCCGTATCCGCTGATCGAGGTCGTCAACGATGCGTGGGGTCGGCCGTCCATCAAGTTGCACGGGATGGCGCAGGAGTTCCTGCCGACGGTGAAGATTCATCTGTCGCTGACGCACGACGGTGACATCGCCGCTGCCGTGGCCATTCTGGAGGAGTGAGTTCGCTCCGACAACGAGTCAGGCCCGTCCGATCCAGGTGATCGGGCGGGCCTTTCGTCTGTGCGGGCTCGGGTTGCTCAGGCTTGGTCGGTGTCGCTCGCCGAGCCGCCGGAGCGCCTGCTCTCCTTCTCGGCGACGAGCAGGTACGCCATCATGATGCGTTTGAGCTCTGCGACGGCGTCCTCGTGGCTCTGGCCGTCCTGCACGGAGAAGTTGAGCATCGAGTAGACGATGTGCACCAGCACCTGAGCCATGAGGTTGCGGCGATGCCGAGGCGTGCGCGGAGTGAGCGGTCCGAGCATGCGCGAGACCTGCTCGGCGAACTCCCGCTCGTGGATCACCCCGGTTGCGCGGGTCGACGGTGTCGACTGCATGGCGAGCCACACTTCGCGGCGGGACGGATCGGTCATCCACATGCCGGCCATGTGGTCGACGAAGTTGTTGAGGAAGCGCACCCAGTCCAGGGACGGCACCTCGCCGTCGAACTCGGCCAGCTCCTGTTGCACCCCGACGAGGTCCTGGCGGTTGAGCTCGCAGACGATGACGTACTTGTTGGCGAAGAACTGGTACAGCGTGCCGATCGGGAGTTCGGCGCGCGACGCGACTTCCTCGCAGGTGAACGACTCGAAACCGACGTCACTGAGCAACTCGCGTGAGGCTTGCAGTAGCGCGTCGAACTTGCGCTGGCTGCGTTCCTGGGTAGGACGCCGTCGCGGCATGAGCTCCTGAGTCTGTGCCGTCGACTCGAGCGCGGCGTCGAGACGGCGCGAGGACTGGGCACGAGCAGAGGATTCCACCCGGTCAGGCTATCCGGCGCGGGTGCTCGATATCCACAACGGTCCGCGAGGTCACGCCCGCAGGCTGCGCATCTGGCTCGAACAGGCGGGTTCCAGCCTAGGGCTTCGAAGAATCCTGGGGCCGATTACAAACGCCGGATCCTCATACTGTGACAAACTCCAAGACCGATCTCGGCCAATTTAACCGTCAACAGGTATGGTTTAGGTAACAGAATCAAATTCCGTGCAGGGTGATCGTCGTTCGGAACCGCTGAACGACGTTCATGGTCGGGTGCCTCCACCCTGAGCACAGGGAGACTGCCATGGCAATTATTGGTATAGCGATCGAATCTGGCTCGATGCAGACAGTGCTGTTGGAGCCGACCTCGGGCGAGGTTCTCGCCGACCGGACGACCCAGCTCGATCCCGACGCCGCCTCGGTTCTCACCGCCGCGATCGAGACGATGCGCAGCGAGGCGGCGACGCTCGACGAAGACGTGGACGCAGTGGGAGTGGTGTATCGAACCGAAGAGGAGCGCGCGGAGTTCGCGGATGCCCTCGGCGACGAACCCGCAGTGCTGTCGTCGGTGACCGAGTCGTTCCTCGGCTGGCTGGCAACCTCGAATGAATTCGCCGACGCGAAGACCGTCCTTCTGTACTACATGGGCGACACGGGCGTCTCCATTTCTCTCGCCGACGCAGCCGACGCCTCGATCACGCCGGCGAAGACTGCTGCGCTGGACTCGATGTCGCCCGAGCGCATCGGCAGCACCATCCCCTTGGCGTGGGAAGTGGTCGATCACTCCGGCAAGAAGCCCGAGTTCGTTGCGTTGTTCGGCGACCGGTCCAGTAGTCGAGACCTGGTCGACATCCTGTCCCTCGGACTCGGCGTTCCCGTGGTGCGCGTGGGTGATGCGGACCAGGTCGCAGCGCGGGGAGCTGCGCTGCTGGCGCATCAGGAGGAGCCGACAGCAGTGGCCGCACCGCCGGTGGCGACCGAGGAGCCGGAGCAGGTCGAGGCCGTCGAGACCGAGGTCGTGGAAGCGGACGAGATCGACGCCCGGATCGCCGTCGTCGAGGCCGCGGAGTCCGATCCAGAGGTAGCGGCGGACGCTGATGTCGACAGGGTGGTAGCGCCGCTTCCGGTGCCTGCCGTGCGGTCGGTCGTCGGGACCGAGCCGGCCCGGTCGGCAGGCTCCGGGCGCAAGCTCGTGTTCGCCGCAGTGCTGCTGGCCGGGGTGCTCTCTGCAGGTGTCGCGGTCGCTGCGACGTTGCCGGATGAATCGGAGACGACTGCCGAACAGAGTGTCGATCGACGCGACGCCGGTACGGATCTGGTGGGAGCGACTCGGCAGGCGGACCCCACCACGTCCGACCCGGTTGCGGTCGTCGTTCCACCGGCACCGGATATTGCGCCCCCGACCGAGGCGATTCCCCCGACAGTGGACCCGTGGGCGGTTGTCGAGCCCGCACCGACCACTGAGCCTTGGGTGACACAGGATCCGCCACGTCAGGCCGTGGCGGCTCCGCAGCCGGCAACGACCACGGTGGCCCCTCCGCAATTCACCGTTCCCGTTCCCATTCCGGAGCCGGGTAAGTCGCCCGAACAGCTCGAACAGGAAGCGTGGGATCGGCACTGGCAGCAAACCGGTGAGTGGATTCATCAGGAGCTCTCCGGCGGCTGACGGTGAACGGTTTCGTATGACGAGTGATGACAGACTGGCTACGGCCCGTCTGTCATTTTCTCGTTTGGAGGATTCATGCCCGCCGATTCGCGACCCGTCGACGTTCGATCTGCAATCGCATCGCAGATGCCCCGAGCGAAATCGGAGCTGGCAGAGTTGGTCCGGTTCGCCTCGGTGCACGATCCTCGGCAGTTTCCGGTCGAGGAATGCACCGGTGCGGCGCAGTGGGTGCAACGGGCATTCGTCGACGCGGGAATTCCCGACGTCCAACTGATCGAGACGGTCGACGGCTCACTGGCGGTCGTCGGTTCGCGGCCGGCTCGCGCGGGAGCGCCGACCGTTCTGCTGTACTCGCACTACGACGTTCAACCTCCGGGTGACCGAACACTGTGGAACAGTGAACCTTTCGAGCTGACCGAACGGGACGGCCGTTGGTACGGGCGGGGTTCGGCGGACTGCAAGGGCAACGTGATCATGCATCTGCTGGCGCTACGGGCACTGGGGGAGTCACTCGACGTCGGCGTGCGCATCATCTGCGAGGGTTCGGAAGAGATGGGCACGGGCGGGTTGGAAGCGCTCGTGGAGCAGCGACCCGAACTGTTCGTCGCAGACATGGTCGTCATCGGCGATACCGGGAACACGAAGGTGGGATCGCCGACGGTGACGACCACGCTTCGCGGTATCGCGAATGTAGTAGTGCACGTGGAAACGCTTGCAGGAGAAGTGCATTCCGGAATGTACGGCGGTCCTGCTCCCGATGCGCTCGCAGCCTTGGTGCAGGTGCTCTCCACGTTGCGGAACGAGCAGGGAGACACCGTGGTCGACGGTCTGGACGGAACGCAGACCTGGGACGGGGTCCAGTACGACGCCGAGCAGTTCCGTGCCGATTCCGGGGTACTCGACGGCGTCGGGCTGGCCGGCTCGGGCTCGGTAGCGGAGGCGGTGTGGGCGCGGCCCGCTCTGACGATTCTGGGGATCGACTGTCCACCGGTGGTGGGGTCTGCTGCTGCGATCTCGCCTCGTGCGTCGGCACGGCTCAATCTGCGGGTACCGCCTGGAACGGATCCGCAGCGGGCTCAGGATGCCCTGGTGGCTCATCTGGAGGCGCGTACGCCGTGGAATGCGCGCGTCACCGTCGAGCGTGAAGCGATCGGATCGCCGTTTCGAGCCGGGACCGACGGGCCGGGATATGCGGCGCTGTCCGAGGCGTTGGAGGAGGCATTCGGGCATCCCATGGGGACGGCCGGCCAAGGTGGGTCGATTCCGCTGTGCAACGCGCTGGCTCAGGTGTTGCCGGACGCCGAGATCGTGCTGATGGGCGTCGAGGAACCTCGGTGTCGGATCCACGCTCCCAATGAGAGCGTGGATCCGTCGGAAATCGAGAAGATGGCCGTCGCCGAGGCGTTGTTCCTGCAGCGACTGGCCGGGTCCGGCAGTGAGGACTCAGACAGCTAGATCGCGGCGAAGCTTGGCGACGTGGCCGGTGGCCCGGACGTTGTACTGCGCCACCTCGATCTTGCCTGCCTCGTCGACCAGGAACGTGGAGCGAATGACGCCCTCGTAGACCTTGCCGTAGTTCTTCTTCTCCCCGAATGCGCCCCACGCCTGCAACGTCGTCTTCTCCTCGTCGGAGAGCAGGGGGAACGTCAGCTCTTCCTTGTCGCGGAACTTGGCGAGCTTGGCTGGCTTGTCGGGGGAGATGCCGATGACTTCCAGGCCTTCTCCGTTGAGCTCGGCAAGGCTGTCCCGGAAGTCGCAGGCCTGCTTGGTGCAGCCGGGGGTGCTCGCGGCGGGGTAGAAGTACACGATCACCTTCTTGCCTGCATAGTCGGCGAGAGAGACGTCGTTGCCGTCGGCATCGGGCAGGGTGAACGCCGGAGCGGTGTCGCCCGGCTCGAGCTTGCTGTATTCGGTCACCGCACGAGAGTATCGAAATGTCGTCGTGCTCTAGGCTCGACTGCGACAGAGACTATTTGCAACAAGTTGGAGGACACGTGGCCAAGGACACCGACCGGATCGAGCGCGAGATCGAGGCCGCTCGCAATCAGCTCGCCAGCACCCTGGACGAGCTGAGCGTCCGTGCCAGCCCCAAGAACATCGTCGCCAATACCAAGCAGTCCGTGGTGGCCAAGCTCAACGAGCCGGCAGTGAAGTTCACTCTCCTCGGAGTCGGCGCAGTGGTGGCAGTTCTCGTAGTTCGCCGGATCTTCAACTGAGTCAGCAGGCGCTCCGACCAGCCGATTTCACATCTGGCGGTATCTGCTGTTAATGTTTCTCCCGCACCGCAGAGAACACGCGGTGCGGATCGGCGCCATTAGCTCAGTTGGTTAGAGCAGCTGACTCTTAATCAGCGGGTCCGGGGTTCGAATCCCTGATGGCGCACAACAGGTGCCCCTGAACAGCATATTTGCTGGTCAGGGGCGCTTTTTGTTGTCTAGGTATGTGTAGGCGACCGCAAGCTTCGCGAAAATCGGCAACTCCCTGACATGCGGGTTTTCAAGCGGCGGAGGACGTTTCAGAGACTTGACTCCCAATCGCAAAACCGGGAGTCAGGTCCCGGTTGATATGCCGCTGACCTGCGAGTTGTGTGCCGGATTCGCACCGCCGGGTAGCTGATGGACGTCTGTGGATGCTCCAGTCATCACTTACTCATCTTTTTGAACCCTCGCAATCGAACGCAAGTGAACCGTGCAAGGCGGCGACTCACCTCGTTGAGGGGCTCCTCGCTCGGTGGTGCCAGTTCCCGGCCGAACGTGCTGGTGCCGAGCGCGACATCTTCACCGAAGCTCGTTCTATCGGCTGGTCGGGGGTTCGCGCGCCGAGGGATACGGACGGTCTCAGCGGCTGGTACGCACACTCACCCGAAGACTCCGGCGTCACCGGCCTTGAGGCGGACGCTACCAGTGACGGTCCCGCGCGTCGTGTGGTCGACGAGCAGGCGTGACAGCGACACGAAGATCGGTGACCGCACTGTGACGGTGAACCGGCTCGCTGTGCGTACGGGCCGTGGGGGACTGGTCGCTCACGTCAGGATCCTGGTCGAGGCAATCGCGCGTGGGGATCGGTGGGCTGTGGCGCGCTGCGCGACGGGCCCACTGCTGAAGCAGTTGCTTTCGGGTGATTACGACGACACGTTCGGAACGGCATCGGAATCCGATCGATCCGTGGGTCTGAGCGGAGCGCCGGTGGTGGTGATCGACGGCAACGTGGCGATTGTGGTTGCGCCGGTGACGAACTCAGGATCGGGTTCGGTGGGCGCGGTGACGGCGTTGCTGATCCGGGCTTCTACAACCGGCACGGTGAGGCCGTGGTTCGTAGCGTCGCTGACTCAGGACCAGATGCTGCATAACGAGTTTCAGCGACGGGTGCAGCACGAGTCATTTCCGATCGACGCCGACCTCGACATCATCGCCGCCCACGGACCCCTCGATGCACGCGCTGCTTCGATCGACTGGGACGACGACTCGGTGATTCTTCGGCGCTCTGACACCGGCGTGGTGACCGTGGCAGATGCGCGCGCCGAGGCGGCAACGTGGCCGCGGGAAAGCTGGCATTGGCTCACGAACGCGGCCGACCGCGCTCTGCGCGGCCGGACTACAGGCGGGTGTAGCCCTCTCTCGACGTTACGTCGCAACGCGATAGTCGCATTCTCCGTTACCCAGCGTAGCCAGCGTCGATATTTTCGTACCTGCCCGCGACGGCGTCTGAATGCCCTAGCGCAGAAACTATTCCAACCCGAGTTGGGGCCTTCGTATCCGTAAGCGCAGACAATAGACGATCGCGGCTGTCGCTGTCGTGGGCAATCAGCCACCGGCCCCACCCGGCACCCACGTCCGTGTCGGTCTCCGGGTGGGGTGGGGTGGGGTGATGAGGGTGTGGGCGGCTACGAGCTGCCGAACAGGTTCCCCATCTCCACGCTGCCGAAGAACCCGCCGCCGGGAGGCGGGGGCGTGACCAGGGTGACCGGTACGCCGTCACCGAGGTTGAATGAAGCGATAGGCGGGATATCGGGGGTCAGAGTAAGATCGGTATCGGAGTCTCTGCAGTGAGCGGCGACAAGGTAGTCACCGTCGGGCAGTGTCGTGGTATAGGTAGCCGTCCCGCCCACGGCCGGGGCAAAGGATCCGCCCACAACCGGCACGAATTGCTGGTCGACGATCACAGTGGTCGCGGGGTCGTCGGTTACCCAGACTTCGCAGCCGAAGAGGACTCCGTCGGACTTGACGTTGGCGAACTGGACGGTGATGACATTGCCGTCGGCTGTCACCTCGGCGTTGCCTGCGAAGACGACGGCTCCAGCCAGGGCGGGGTTGGCAATCAGGGCAAGGGCGGTCGCGCCGGATACGGCAGCGGCGGCAGCCAGGCGGCGGGCGGCGAAATTCATCAGGGGCTCCTTGCTATGGGCGATCAAGACTGATCGGTTCGATGCTGTCACGGGATTGGTGTCCAAGCGTGTCTTTGCCATAAACCCAATCCCGCGACGAACCGAATCGAGACGCTCGCCGATGACACCAGAAAGGCGGGAGCATGCAGTCGATTCTCCCTACCGGGTGGCCACGGCGGCAGAAGAATTCGTTCTTCGGATGGCTTTCGAGTACTGCATGAACTGGAGCTTGGTTGCACGGTGACAGCGCGAAAGATGCTGTGGCGCAGTATATGCAGGGGCTTACAGGTAACGCTGCATATCAAGTTCGGTCGTATTGTTCCGAGTTCGCGAGGAATGAGTCAGGCTGGGGGTGCGCCCGCGACGTCGGGCGCGGACCCACTGGGCTGACAGACTGACTCGGTGCGTCACAACGACTTGTCGAAGCGATTGTTGAGTGCCACGTGGTCTCCCTCGCTGGGATTCTGTGGGTGCGCCAGTACGGCAACCATATTGAACACCCTTGACGCCCGATGCCGTGACACGTTCACGGTCGTCGGCCTGAAGCGCCTGGATGGCTTCCGATGGCGACGCCGCGCACACTATCGTCGAGACGTATCCGCTTCCGATCCAGCCCTCGTACTGGGCAGGAATGAACATGTAATCCTCGAACAATCGCATACCCCACGGTCTCATGTTGACGTTTTCAGACAATCCACATGGAGCTCCGCGTCTGTCCTGATCAAGCGGGGATGTGGACTCTTGCGCACGATGAAGTGAAGTCGAGCGCGGCGAAGACAATCCCGGGTGGGGCTGTCGAATGTCCTTGCCACGCAGACGAGGAGTGCTGACGAGACTGGTCGAACGGGTACCTTGCACATGTCGCAGTCGGCTGCGGCTACCCGCATCGCAGATGCACTCGGGCGCAGTACGGCAACAGTTTCCGGTATGGCGAACCGAATATTTTCTTCGTCCTGCGGCTGCCAGTAGCGTGCCCAGTCCGTCACGGATCCGCACCATCGTCGATTGTCCGACCCATGCTGCATGATCGCCGTGAACCGCAACTGATGGTCAGTCGAAAGGAAGCTCTCCATGGCAGCCGAAACCGCCGTCCTGTCCGGTGTCACCGTCATCGTCTCTCACAAGACCCTGCCGAACCAACGCGACGCCGTCCGAGCCCTCTGGGAAAAGCACATGGCACCGGCCGTCCTCGACAACCCCGGACATCTCGCCTACTACTACGGTCTCGACGTCGACGATCCCGATGGCATCACAGCCTTCCAGCACTACCGCACCGCCGAAGACGCGCTCACGTTTCTCCAGCAACCCGCCTACCGGGCGTACGAACGTGAAGTGGCACCGCTGTTGGCCGGCGCACCACAGGTGCGCAGCCTCGTCCCGACGTGGATCAAGTAGGTAAGTAGCGCCATGATCGTGATGGCGATCCGTGCACGCGGCCACCGCACTTGTTGCGGCGGAGCAGCGAATGCGGATTGGTGCGCAGCGCCGCATACTTGCTCGCGAGATGAAACTCCCACGGGTCACCTTCGCTTCGTTCGCCCTTGCCGGGGCGCTCGTCATGTCGGCTGCACCCGTCTCGGCGGCTCCCGTCGCTGCCGATTTCTACGGAGCGCCCGTCGTCGGCCTGGAGGCGTATGCACCCGGGTCCATCGTGCGCCGAGAACCAGTGCCGCAGCTCGACCTCCTGGGAGCACGCACCGAACGCATTCTGTATCGATCGGCCGATCCCCGCGATCGTGCGGTGGCGGTGTCGGGGCTTCTGGTGACACCGACTCGGGCGTGGGACGGTGCCGGACCCCGGCCCGTGATCGCCTATGCGCCAGGAAGTTACGGGGTTGCCGATCGTTGCTCGGGGTCGACCCAGCAGGGACTGACAACCACGATGCCGGCACTGCTCCCACTGCTGGCGCAGGGGTACCAGGTGGTCACGACGGACTACCAAGGGCTCGGAACCCCGGGTGAGTACGAGTTCCTGGGCCGGGTCGCCGGTGCCCGTGCACTGCTGGACGCGGCACGGGCCGCAGCACATGAGACCGGCGCGCCCGTCGTGCTCTACGGATACTCGGCGGGCGGCGTCGCATCGGCCGCCGCCGCAGAGTTCGCATCCACCTACGCGCCCGAGTTGTCCGTGGTCGGGGCCTTCGTCGGTGCCGCTCCGACCGATCCGGTGGTCCGCGTCGAAGGCCAGGACGGCTCCGCATGGGCCGCGACGATGCTGTACACGATCGACGGTCTGATCGGCGCACACCCCGACCTCGCCGACCGGATCCGCGCCCTCTTCAACGATCGCGGACGTGCGGCTCTCGATGCGGCACAGGACTTCTGTACCACCGACGCGCTCGCGTACGGACCGCTGCGATCCGAGGATCTGACTGCTGACGGCTCGTCCCTGGGAGAACTGATGACCGGGCCCGTGCTGGGGCCACTGACCGTGGCGAACACCGTCGGGTTCACCGCGCCCGTCGCGCCCGTGATGATCGTGCACGGCGTCCACGACGCGTCCGTCGAGATCGAGCAGAGCCGACTGCTCGCGCAGCGTTGGCGCGCCGCGGGTGCCGTGGACATCACCGTCCGCGAGTTCGATTTCGGAACCGAGCTCGTGCCGGAGTTCGACCACACGGCCACGAACGTCGCTGCCTACCCCGAGGTGATCGGGTGGATCGATCGACTTGTCGCGCGGGCGTGATGCGACGCGCAACAGGTGGTAAGTGACGTAGATCACCCGTGACCGATGTGCGCTTGCTCGCGTTCGATTCGACTCACTTTCGACAGCTACCAGGTGCAGGGCGTACCGGAAAGCCTGCTGCATCAGATAGCGGACCGACAGAACATGATCACCATTGGAAACGAGGCCACACCATGAGCAACCGCAGAAGTCTCTCCAGCCGACTCTTCGAGGGTCTCGGCCGCATCACATGGGGCTACGGCAAGCGAAAGCTGGAGGAACGGCGCGCACGCAAGCGCGGACAGCGATAAGCCGAACGGTGGGTGTCCGATTTCGGCACCCTCGGTCGGTACGGTGCAGGGATGGACGGATTCGAGGTAGGCGACGGAGTCACACCGCTGATCGGGCCCATGGCAGGTATGTACGGAACCGTGGTCTGGTTCTACGAGGACAAGCAACAGTTGCTCGTTCGCTTCGGCGCTTCCCAGCAGATGTACTACGCGGCAGACGAGCTGAAACGATGGGGTGAGTAGTCGCCGGCTCGACCCAGATCGGAATAATTGAATCTTCACCGATGCTGATGGAGTCGACCAACCCGAATCGAAAGGTCCCACCATGCATCTGGGCGTAGACAGCTTCGTCTCTTCCGTGACCGATCCGACCGACGGCCGGGTGATCGCTCCCGAGGAGCGAATGGGTCACCTGCTGGAAGAGATCGCCCTCGCGGATCAGGTCGGGCTCTACTCGTTCGGCATCGGCGAGCATCACCGCAGCGAGTACTACGATTCGGCTCCGTCGATCATTCTTGCCGCGGCAGCCGCGCGCACCGAGAACATCCGACTCGGTAGCGCAGTCAAGGTGCTCAGCGCAGACGATCCGGTACGGGTGTTCCAGGAGTTCGCCACCCTGGATCTGATCTCCAAGGGCCGGATCGACCTGGTCGTGGGACGTGGATCCTTCACCGAATCGTTCCCGCTGTTCGGCCTCGACCTGGCCGATTACGACTCGCTCTTCGCCGAGAAGCTCGACCTCCTGCTGCAGATCCGCGACAACGTCGAGGTCACCTGGTCCGGTCGGCACCGCCCGGCGCTGACCCGCCAGGGTATCTACCCGCGTCCGCTGCAGGATCCGTTGCCGATCTGGGTCGGCGTCGGTGGAACGCCTGAATCCTTCGCTCGCGCAGGGCTTCTCGGGCTCCCTCTGATGATTGCCATCATCGGCGGAGAACCTCGACAGTTCGCCCCGCTCGTCGATCTGTACCGTCGCGCCGGAGCGCAGGCGGGCCACCCGCCGGAGCAGCTGAAGGTGGGCCTGCACGTGTTCGGCTTCGTCGCCGAGACCACGACGGCCGCAGCCGACACCATCTACCCCGGCTGGAACGAGATGTTCACCAAGATCTCTCGGGAACGTGGATTCGCTCGGCCCAGCCGGCAGCAGTTCGATGCCACCTCCGGTCCCAACGGTGCGTTCTTCATGGGAGATCCGAAGACGGTGGCGGACAAGATCCTGCGAGTGAGCGATCAACTGGGAGGTGTGGACCGGCTGTCGTTGCAGATGACCAATCCGCGACTGGCGCACAGTGACCTGTTGCGCGGGATCGAACTCCTCGGCACCGAGGTCGCTCCTCTGGTCGCAGGTAGTTAGCGCTGCGCTGGCGGCTCGGTCAGTTCGAGGCCCATTCCATTTCGTCGACGCCTGCGACAGGCGTCAGAAGAGAACGGATCTCGGCCGAGTACATGGTGCGTTTGATCTCGCCCAGGACGTCACCGCGGGTGCCGGCCAACTCGGCTGCGCGCGCGATGGCGTCCTCGCGCACCCGCTCCTGCGTCGAGACCGCGTCGACCAGGCCGAGCGCCATGGCGTCGCCACCGCCGTACCGGCGGCCGGTCGTCAGAGCCTCGTGGAACGCATGTGGAGCCAACCTGGCACGCACCATGTCGACGGTTCCCGGGCTGTACGTCGCACCGATGTTCACGCCGGGGAAGCAGAGAAATCCGCGATCGGATCGCATGATCCGGTAGTCGTGCGCCATCACGAAGAACGCGGCACCACCGTAGGTGTGTCCCTGCATTGCCGCGACGGTTTGCATCGGAAATGTCAGGAAGCGCACCAACATCTCCTGCACCGTCCCGATGAATCGGTTGATCTGGTCGAGGTTCTCGGCACCCCAGGACAGATCGACTCCCGTGGAGAAGAACTTTCCCGTCGCCGTCGTGACCAGCGCAGCAGGACCCGTTCCGGTCTCGATTTCGTCCAAAAGCGCGTTGATCTCGGCAACCCAGTTCGGGCTGATGCGGTTCTCGGTATCGTCCACACCTCGACTGCCGAGGTTCAGCACGAATACGTCGTCGAATCGTTCCAGGTATGGCATATCCCGAACGTACCCACTTTCTGTTGTTCTAGCTCACAACGAGGGAAGCGTCCGTGTTTGCCCGGGGGCGAAGCGGGTAGCTGTACGAGCACTATCGACGGAACGGAGGGCCGGTATGCCGACCAACGACGATCAACCACAGCTCAAGGACCAGGATCTCTACGAGAAATTGCGCGAGGACGGAAACTCGAAGGAGAAAGCCGCCCGCATCTCGAATGCCGCAGCGAAGAAGGGGCGAGACCAGGTCGGCAAGAAGGGCGGAGAATCCGGATCCTACGAGGACTGGACGGTCGACGAATTGACCGACCGAGCCAGGGAATTGGGTCTCGAGGGCTACTCGAAGCTGAACAAGGAAGAGCTCATCGACGCGCTACGCAGTCACTGATTCACTGCGGGCGAAGCGACGCGTAGTACTCCTGCAGCGACGGGTAGTAGTCGTCGAAACTCGGCAGCGGGGCGTCGTCCCTGGATGCGACGAGCATATCCAGGTAGTACTCCCAGCCGGGACCGATGTCGCCCAGACCGTCCGTCCTCTCGCAACTGTGCACCAGAACGACGACCGTCGAGCCGTCCCTGTCGTCGAGGCGAACCTCGAGCGGCCACTGCATCACGTCGAGCGTTCGCACGGCCAGCCGGCCGGGCGGCTCGCACGCTTCGATCGCCATGTCCGATGCAGGCTCGCCCTCCTCGAACCGCATCGTGACGCGAACGGTGTTCTCCGAGATGCGCTCCCACGGCCCGAACCACCTTGCCGTTCGCGACGATTCGGTGATGCTGGCCCACACGTCCTCGCGCGGAGCGGCGATGGTCCTGGTCAGCTCGAGAGCGAAGCCGGTGTCGGTGCTGCGCAGCGTGCCCGTGGGCGTCGGTTCCATCGACTGATTATGCGACTGCGGTGTCGCTGCCGTCGAGCACCATCATCATTGCGGTCGCGCGGGCACGGTGTTCGATCGAATCGACCGGGTACCCCACTGCTTCGGAGACCTTCGCAAGTCGGTGCGCCACGCTGCTGTGGTGCAGGTGCGTTCGGTCTGCTGTCGCCCGAAGGCTTCCGGATCCCAGGTACGCGCGAAGCGTGCCGAGCAACTCCCGGCCGTGAGGCGTGGCGCGCAGTTCGTTCGCGCGCACGAGGTCGGGAACGTCGCGGAGTGTCAACGAACTTCCCCTGTCCAGCAGGTTCAGTGCACCGAGCCGATCGGCGATCACGACGGGTCGGTACTCACTTGCCTGCGCCAGGGCGAATCGAGCATTCCCGAGGTGTCGATGGAGATCGTCGGCGCGCAGGGCAAGGGAGACACCCAGATGGCAGCAGCCGACCGGCGGTGCGGGCGGTTCGTCCGTCAGGAGGTAGAGGACGTGGTCGTCGACCGTGATCGGCACCGACCGACCAGCCGTCGGCGAGGCAGGTCCCGGCGGTGAGTCCGCGGCTGCCATGGCCACTCTCACTCGGTCGGTCGGTTCGATGTGCAAGGCGGTCAGCGAGCTCAGCAGTGCGATGTCGTCCACAGGGAACAACACCGAACGGGTGTGTTCGGCAGCGGACGGACTGTGCCGTGGTACCAGAATGACGGCTGCGGTCAGGGCCATTCGATCGACGAGCATGTCGTCGAGAGCGAGCGCGGGACCTGCGCGCTCGATCCACACCGAGCCCATCACGACGTCGTCGACGACAACGTCTTTGGCTGCCGACCGCTCGCCCGCGGCCTGAGTCAGCCAGCGGCCCTTCGGATCGCACCGCGCACGCTGGCGGTGTCCGCCGGACGTCCCGACGACGTCTATTCCGACCACGCAATCGGCGAGAGCAGCGCTGGCGCGGAGCATCGCGGTGGTGTCGGCGCCGTGTCTGATCAGTGCGTCGAAATAGTCGATCACGCGCACCAGGCCCGCGGAGTCGGCATCGAGCTCCGCGAGCCGGTACATCAGTCCTTGCATGAAGCGACGCTACGAGGCGGGTACGCGAAGGCGCAAGCCCCTACGCAGGGCGTCCAACGCTTCCGCATGTCCGGGCTTGCTCACCTCTGCTGTCGCCAGTAGCGCGGATCCGTGGAAAGTGCCGGGGAACGAATGCAATTCGACGCTCACGCCTGCCTGCAGCAACCGGACCGCGTAGTCGATGCCCTCGTCACGAAGCGGATCGAGCTCCATGGTCGAGACGTACGTCGGTGGGAGTCCGGCCAGATCGGTGGCACGAGCGGGAGCGGCGTAGATCGAGACGTTCGGGTCGTCCGGTCCGCTGTACGACTCGCCCAGGTAGTACTGCCACGACAGAATCGCGTTGGGCCGGTGCCACATCGGTGTGTCGACGAATTCCGTCATCGACACGGTGTGCAGTCGGTCGTCGAGTTCGGGAATCTCGAGCAATTGGAACGCCACCGGCACCACGCCCTCGTCTCGAGCCCGCAGCACCGTTCCTGCCGCTAGGCCGCCACCGGCGCTCTGACCGCCCACCGCGATTCTGTCCGGGTCCACGCCCAGTTCGTCCGCATGAGAGTGGATGTACGCCACCGCCGCGTAGCAGTCGTCGAGCGGCCCGGGGAACGGCGTCTCGGGGGCGAGCCGGTACTCGACGTTGGCTACTGCGAAACCGAGTTCACGGACGACGTCCACGCAGTAGGGATCGCTGGACGCGGCTGTCCCGATGGCGAATCCGCCGCCGTGGATCCACACCAGCACGGGCAACGGTCCGTCGACGTGCTCCGGTGTGAAGAATCGAACGACAACGTCCGGTGCACCGTCGAGTCCAGGGACGGCGAGCTCGCGCAGGGAAACTCCGTCCATGGACAGGTCGGCGAGCATGGCGTCGACAAGTGCGGTGAAGGTCGATCGTGCTGCGGGAAGGTCGCCGAAATCGACACTCGGAAGCATCGTGACGGCAGCGGCGAGTTCGGGGTCGAGAGTGGGGAAATTGGTCATGAACCCATAGTCGGCACAATTGTGTCCTGTGTCACTTGTCGTATGGAGGAAGTGCAAGCGGTGCCGTCCGACGGGTGTCGGACGCCCGCCGTCGATCAACTCGGGGTGTAGAGCCTCTCGACCAAGCCGAGGGTCCACAGCGCGGTCAGCGGACCCCCGTCGTTGGTGAACTTGTCCGTCCGGACGATGCGGTCGCCGCGAACAGCCGGTAATCCGGTCCAGAGCGGGTTGGCGTTCATTGCCTGCAAGTCCTCTTCGGACGTGATGGCGGCAATCATTGCCACTGCGTCGGATGCGGCGGTGACGTTCTCAGGTCCGTACTCGATCTCCGGAGCGGCTGCGCTCCACGCGGAGCCGAAGCGGGCTCCCACATCCTCGAGCGCGATCGACGTCACCCGGTCACGTCCTATCGAGATCCCACCTTCCTCCGATGTACTGATCGGCAGGACGGTGGTGTCGGCGATGGCATCGGTGTACTGCGTCGTGAGTTCGTCTACGCGAGTAGTGTATTCGTCGACAACTGCTCGGGCTCGGGCCTGCAGATTCAGTGCCGCGCCGATCGTTGCCACGTCCTGCTGCCAGCTGACTCCGGTTCCGGTGGAGCCCACCGGCAACACCGGCGCGATAGCACTCAACTGGTCGTAGATTTCTTCGATCACCTCGTCGCGGCCGATGATCAGGTCGGGATCGACGCGTGCGACGGCCTCGAGGTCGACGGTGTTTCGCGGATACAGCTCGGGCACTCCGTCTGCGAGCAGCATCCTGGTGGGCTCGGTCAGCGGGCCGGGAATTTCAGGTGGAGCCTCGGTTTCCACCGGCATCCCGACGATGGGTAGGTCGAACGCCAGGGCGATGTCCAGGTCGCGTCGTCCGTCGATCACGACGACCGATTCGATTCGATCCGGTACCTCGACGGTGCCGAACTGCGTGGTGACCGAATGGGTCGCCGAGTCCGACGTCGTCGGTTCGGTGTCGACACCGCAGGACAAGAGCAGGGATGCAACAAGGACCGCGCCGAGGACGACGTGCAAGCGGGGGAGTGTCTTCACAACTTAAGTAAACCAAACCTAAGTCGATGGTGAAGAGTCGGTCAATCGTCGTACTCGACTCGCACCGACACCGGATCGGTCTGGAGCGCTCGGAAGCCCGCGCCGATGAGGCGTCCGAGCACCAGATTGTTCGAGAAGGATCGCGCTCGGAGCGCGACGTCGTCGTCGGGAACGAACGTCGCTGTGCCGGTACGCCATCGGCTGCCCACACGAATTCTGATTCTGGGTTCGTCGGTGATGTTGGCTCCCCAACCGGATCGGGTTCCGTGCTGGGAGATCAGCCAGGCTCCGGTCTCGTCGAACACTGCCGACACCGGTACCTGCCTGCGCAGGCCGGACTTGCGGCCGACGGTCTCGATATCGGTGACCAGGGAGGTTCGGACGCCGATCGACGTGAGTCCGTTGACGACCGGATTCGCGATGTGCTTGCCGATCCAGCGCTCGCGGCGAAACTTCGTCGCGGCAGCAGATGTCTCGACCCGAGCGGAGCCCCGGCGATTGCGGAACGCGTCCCAGCCGTTGCGCTGCATCATCGTAGCCGCAGTCTTCCATGCCGGACGGCTCGAATTCGGTTGCCGCCCAGCACCGATGAGCTGTAACTGGTCGGTGTGCCACTGCAGATCGAGAGCGCCGTTGATCTGCTTGAACGCACTGGATTTCGACGGGACGCGCAGAGCCACGCGCGGCGATTCGACCCGGTCGAGAGTGCCGTCGACCAGAGAGTTCGCGACGGCAGGGGTGAGGGCGGTCGGACGGCCGAGGCCCACCATGTCGCACTCACCCGATTGCACTGCCGCATTCATCACCGAGCGGGTACGGAAGCCGCCGGTGACCGCCAGTGGCACGCTTGCGGCCGCATCTCGCACCGTCCGCGCGTACTCCAGGAAGTACGCCTCGCGATCGCGGGTGCTCGCGGTGCCCATCATCGCCGGTGATTCGTAACTGCCACCGCTGATTTCGATGAGATCTATGGATTCCCGAACGAGATGCTCGACGGTGATGCGTGATTCTTCCTCGCTGAACCCGCCGCGTTGGAAGTCCGCCGAATTCAGTTTGATTCCTACTGCGAAACTCGGGGACACCGCCGCTCTGATTGCGCGGACGACTTCGAGCACGAATCGCATCCGTCCGTCGAGGTCGCCACCCCAGGCGTCGTCGCGTCGATTGGACAGTGGCGACAGGAACTGCGACACCAGGTAGCCGTGCGCCCCGTGGATCTGGACGCCGTCGAAGCCGGCCGTCTCGGCCACAGCCGCCGCGGTGGCGAATCGACCGATGATGTCGTGGATCTCGTTCTCGCTCAACGCCCGAGGTGCCGGAATCCCCGGAATGTTGGGTGCGATGGCGGATGGCGCAACGGGCTTGGTGCGGGTGACGAGCGGATTGGCCTGTCGACCGGGGTGATTGAGCTGCATCCAGATGGGTGCACCGCCGTCGGACGTCGCTTTCGCCCAGCGGGCCAGCGCATCGCGGTCGCGGTCGTCTTCGATGACGACATTGCCCGGTTCGCCGAGATGGGACCGGTCGACCATCACGTTGCCGGTCACCACCAGGCCGTAGCCGCCGGCACCCCACCGGCGGTACAGCGTTTCGAGGCGCGAGTCCGGGCCGTGCTCGGCGGTGGACAGTCCTTCGCTGAGAGCTGCCTTCATCACGCGATTCGGCAGGATCTGCCCGCAGGCGAGGGTGAGCGGGCTGCTCAGGTCGATCACGTCGGTGTCAGGGGACATGGCGTTGCTCCGGTTCCTGGACTGCGGCTCCAGCTATGATGGACAACATAGCTACAGAGGGACTGTAGATGTAACGAGTCGTCACGTCAATCATTGTGGCGTCCTCGGGAGGGGTTGGGATGGCGAATCGAAGCAGTGCTCGGGACGACATGTTGCGCAGCGCCGCACACCTGTTTCGTCGACGCGGTGTTGACGCGACGTCGCTGGCGGACGTCATCGATCACGCGGGCGCACCGCGCGGCTCGATCTATCACCACTTTCCGGGCGGCAAACCTCAGTTGGTGGAAGAGGCGACCCGTACTGCGGGCGCCGCGATGAGCGCCATGATCTCGGCCGGCCTGGCTTCGGCCGGTCCGTCTGCGACCGTGCGGGCGATTCTGGACGGATTCCGCGGCGAACTGCTGGCCACGGATTTCGTGGCGGGCTGTCCTGTCGCGCCTGCCGCGCTCGAGGGGTTGCATGCGCCGCAGGCGGTGGCCGCGGCAGGGGAGTCCTTCTCGTCCTGGGAGGACGTGATCGCGGCGTCGCTGTGGCAGCGCGGATTGACTCGCGAGCGATCGTACTCGTTGGCGACATTCGCGATCGCCGCCATCGAAGGTGCGCTGATCATGGCCAAGGCGCAGCGATCCACGGCGGCGTTGGATCGGACCGAGGGGGAGTTGTCGGCCCTGCTGGAGGCGGTACTGGAGGCGTCGGCCGGCCGCTGACGTCGGTCAAGATGGGCGGCCGGTATTGCTATAACTGACAGTTACAGCTAACTTTCCTTCAATAACTATGCCGATCGTCATAGTGGAAGGAAATCAGATGTCGTCACCCACCACCTCCCGTCATCTGGCGGATGTGCCGCAATTTCGTCGGCGATACCTCGCGCTGATCGTCATCTGCGCGGCCGAGCTGCTCGTCGTGCTGGACAACACCGTCGTCAATGTCGCCCTGCCCTCGATGGGGCTGCAGCTGCGTGCCGAGATGAGCGGATTGCAGTGGGTGGTCGACGCCTACACGTTGACGTTCGCTGGATTGCTGTTGGCGTTCGGTCACCTCGGCGATCGCTACGGCCGCAAGAAGGTCATGATTTTCGGACTGACAGGTATCGCGGTGATGTCGGTCGGCGGTGCCGTGGCCGCCGATCTCGGGCAGGTGATCGCGGCCCGAGCAGCTATGGGTGTGTGTGCGGCCGCGGTGTTTCCGGCGACCCTTGCCCTGATCATCAACATCTTCACCGACGCAAAGGAGCGAGCGCTGGCCATCGCGGCCTGGACTGCCATGGCCGGGTTCGCCATCGCCATCGGCCCGACGGCGGGCGGATTCCTGCTCGAGCATTTCTCGTGGCACTCGGTGTTCTGGATCAATGTCCCTGTGGCACTGCTCGTTCTGGTGGCTGCGCTGGCTTGCGTGCCGGAGTCGAAAGCAGAGCACGTCGGTAAGTACGATCCTCTGGGCATCGCGCTGTCGTTGGCGGGCATCACGGTGTTGGTCTGGGCGATCATCGAAGCGCCACACAACGGTTGGTTGTCTGCTACGAGCATCGGAGCCTACCTGGCAGGATCGGCTGCCATCGTCGCATTCGTCTGGTGGGAGCTGCGAACACCGTCTCCGGTGCTGGATCTGAACCTGTTTCGGAACCGGCGATTCTCACTGCCCGCCTTGGCAATTGCCGTGGCGTACTTCAGTATGTTCGGCTTCCTGTTCATGATCACCCAGTATTTCCAGGGTGTGATGGAGTTGACCCCACTGCAGTTCGGTGTCCACTCGCTGCCCTTCGCGATATCCATCGCAATCGGTGCGCCGCTCGCGACGATCATCGCCCAACGCATCGGAACCACGGCCGTGATCGTCTTCGGTTTGGTGGTGATGAGCATCGGCATGTTCATCGCAGGGCAGGTGAAGGTCGAAACGCCCTATCTGGGGCCGGTTCTCGTCTCGATGGTTCTGATGGGCCTCGGCTTGGCGATCGTGCAGGGCCCTGCCACCGAGTCGATCATGTCCTCGGTGACGCTCGACGAGGCAGGTGCAGGATCCGCGGTGAACGACACCACCCGCGAGATCGGCGGAACTCTCGGAGTTGCCGTGCTCGGGTCGATCGTCGCATCGGTCTACACCGCACAGGTGAGTCCGAAGATCGATGCGATTCCCGACGCGATCATGGAGCCGTATCAGAAGGCGTTCGCTCGCGAGACCGTCGTGAGCGTCATCGAGATCGTGAAGGCACCCACGAACCCGATCTTTGCGACGCAGAAGGCCGACCTGATCCACGCGATGAAGGCGGCCTCGTTGGAGGGCTTCCAGCTCGCGTCGTTTGTCACCGTCGCGGCTGCGATGACGTGCGCGATCGCTGTTGCGCTGTTCCTGCCGTGGCGACGCCCCGAGGGGAGCGGTGTGCTTCTGGCGTGGCGTGAATCCAAGGACGCCGACGGGGTCAGTTGAACGGCGTTCCGCCGGTGACGGCGATGGTCTCGCCGGTGATGTAGCTCGACTCGTTCGATGCCAGGAACACATAGGACGGAGCCAACTCCGCGGGCTGGCCCGGGCGTCCGAGCGGTACGGTCTCACCGAACTTCTCGTACTTCTCGGCCGGCATCGTCGCGGGAATGAGCGGCGTCCAGATCGGTCCGGGTGCAACAGCATTGACACGGATGCCACGCTCTGCAAGATCGCCGGCGAGGCCTTTGGTGAAGGCCACGATTCCTGCCTTGGTCGTCGCGTAGTCCAGCAGTTCCGGAGAGGGATTCGATGCCTGAATCGAGGTCGTGTTGATGATCGTCGATCCTGCGTCCATGATTTCGGCAGCGCGTTTGGAGATCCAGAACAAGGCGTACAGGTTGGTCTTGAGTACCCGATCGAACTGCTCGGTGGTGATATCGGCGATGCCGCCCAACTGAGCCATCTGGAAAGCGGCGTTGTTGACGACGATGTCGAGCCCGCCGAGGACCTCGGAGGCGGTGTCGACCAGCTGCACGCACTGGGACTCGTCGGTGAGATCACAGGCGATGGCTCTACCGGCGCGCCCCGCTCCTTCGATGAGGTCGACAGTGGTCTGCGCGTCCGGCCCTTCGGATTCGAGGTGTGCGATGACCACGTCGGCACCCTCGCGTGCGAATGCCAGTGCAACAGCACGGCCGATGCCCGAGTCGCCGCCGGTGATCAGTGCTTTGCGGCCGTGCAGTCGATCCGATCCACGGTAGGAATTCTCGCCGTGATCGGGAGTGGAGACCATGTCGCGGGTCAGTCCCGGGTGCTCGAGGCGAGCTTGCTCGGCCCGGTCGGGCATCGAAAATGCGGTGGTCGGGTCGGACTTGCTGAACTGGTCGGACATTGTCGATCCTTGCCTCGGTGTGCGTGAAATGCTCCACGCGGCAAGTCGAACGAGCCGCTTCGGTTCAGTGGAGACGACTCACGGCCGCAGCCCTTTGTGAGTCCATGTCAGCCCAGGGTCACCGAAACGACGAACTGGTAAACCTCGACAGGTCAGGCTGCGCGAGGATCGTCGACGATCGTCGCCAAACCCAGCGCGTCGAGGACCATGCGTGCGGGCCGCGTCGGAGCGAAGATCTCGAGGCGGTCTGCCGCGCGAGCGGCAGCGTCGATGATCACGCTCGCTGCGCCCGAGTACATGAACGACACCGCCGACAAGTCCAGCAGCACAACCGATTCGCCGCGCAGCGCCTCGTCGAGTTCCCCAGCCAAGCTGGAGCGCGATGTCAAATCGAGTTCGCCGCCGGCACGAACCACCGTCAGGCGAGGCGAGTAGGACTCGATACCGATCGAGAAGCGAGCATCGGCGGTCTCGGCGGTTGCGAAGCGGGAATCGAAGTGGTCGGTGACAGTCACGGTGCGAACCTCTCAGTTCGGATGGCCTAACGACCGACATGCGCTGGGTGGAACCCGAGGGCTACAGGTTCCGTTGCATGCCGTGCAGTAATCCTGACAGCGCAACGTCACCGAATCGAAGACTGATCATCACGGATCGATAGCTAGTCGGTAACGAAGAGGTAACGGCAGATGTGACGGCGCTGAGCATCGTTCAGGGCAGTGTGTGGCCTGCCGTCCGGAACAGGCGGTACCACTCCTGCCTGGTCAGGCGTAGATCGGAACCTCCGGCGGCCTCGACGACTCGATCGGGGTTCGTGGTGCCGAGCACGACCTGGATGTCGGCCGGGTGCCGGGTGATCCAGGCCGTTGCCACTGCCGACGGGGTGGAGCCGTGTACGTCGGCGATCTCGTCGAGCGCCACGTTGAGTTCGGGGTAGTTCTCGCGGTCACCCACGAACACACCGGAGGACGTCCCGCTCTGGAACGGTGACCATGCCTGCAGGGTGATGCCGCGCGTTCTCGCGTAGTCCAGCAGACCGTTGTCGCGGTCGATCGACTGATCCTCGGTGCCCATGTTGGCGGTCAGCCCCGACGCGATCAACGGCGAGTGCACGATGCTCAGCTGTACTTGATCGAAGAGAATCGGTTGTTTCACAGCGGTTTTCAGCAACTCGATCTGGCCGGGTGTGTGATTGGAGACGCCGAAGCCCAGGACCTTGCCCGACTCGTGCAGGTAATCGAACGCTGCTGCGACCTCCTCCGGCTCGACGAGGGCGTCCGGTCGGTGCAGCAGAAGTGTGTCCAGGTGATCGACACCGAGGGCCGCGAGTGACGCCTCGACCGTGGTGACGATGTGTTCTTCGGAGAAGTCGAACCAGCCGTCGCGGATACCGACCTTGCTCTGAATGCTGATGGCCTCACGCTGCGACGGGGTCAGTGTCACCGCGTCGCCGAATCGCTTCTCGCACGTGTGCGGGGCACCGCCGTAGATATCCGCGTGATCGAACACCGTCACGCCCACATCGAGGGCAGTGTCCACCAACCTCCTGATCCGGGCGTCGTCCACGTCGGTGATGCGCATGAACCCCAGCACGATGCTCGAGACTTCTGTTCCGGTGTGGGGGAGGGGGAATGTACGCACCGTGAAATCTCCTGCTCGTCGACGAAGCGGTCCATGGAGTCTGTCAAAGTCCGCCGCGCGGTCGACACGGAAGGGCTTGTGCAAGGTATTGACAAGTTTGCGCAATATCTGCAATCGTTGTGCTCAGCATCACAACGAACCCCCGAGGTGAACCATGGCACCAACGCTCACGCAGGTGGCACAGCAAGCAGGCGTATCCCTGTCGACGGCATCGCGCGCGTTCAGCAATCCCGACCGTATCGGTGCCGACACACTCGCCCGGATCATCGCGGTCGCCGACGACATCGGCTACGTCGCCGCCTCGGGTCGATCGTCGGACACTCGCATTGCGGCGACCACCGTCGCGGTCGTGGTACCCGACATCGGCCACACCGTCTTCGCAAGCTTCGTCAAGTCTGCCCAGGCCCAGGGCTGGCATCGCAGGCAGACCATCGTCCTGACCGACACCGACGGAAGCGCCGACCGTGAGCGTGAGGTGATCGGGGAGTTGCAGGGGCGAGTCGACGCATTGATCGTCTGTGCGCCGCGCCTGCCCGCAGAGGACATCGTTCAGTTGGCGGGCGACACCCCGCTCGTGCTCGTCAACCGGTCCTCGGACGAATGTGATTGCGTCGTCGCCGATTCGGAGGACGGAATTCGGCAAGCCGTGGACTACCTGGCAGCTCTGGGGCACTCGCACCTCGCGTACGTCCAGGGATCGCCACAATCCTGGTCCAACGCGCGACGTGTCGACGCCGTCGAACAGTTCTGTGCCGCAAGGGGAATCGTGCTGGACGTGCTGGGCTGGCAGCAGGAAACCCTTGCGGGTGGTCACGCCGCCGCCGCCAGCGTCGTCGCGACGGGGGCCACCGCGGTCATGACCCACAACGATCCCATGGCCATCGGAGTCATGAACGGAGTCCGGTCGATGGGCCTGGCGGTTCCCGAGGATCTCAGCGTCGTCGGCATCGACGACTCACCTCTTGCCGAACTGGCGCATCCTGCTCTGACGAGCATCAGCGTGCCGATGGGTCGCGCCGGTCTCGTCAGCTCCGACCTGGTCTTCCAACGCGCAGCCGAGCCCGATTCGCCCGCGCGCACCATCCATCTCCCCACCCAACTCGTGGTCCGTGCCTCGTCCGGCCCCGTCCACACACGCACTCTCGTTCCGGGAAAGGACGAATCGAAGTGAAGGTCGTCATCGCAGATTCCAACCTGCTGCCCCATCGCGCCCGATTCGAGGATCGGATTTCCTCCGACGTCGCCCTGTCGTGGCACGAGAACTTCGACGTCGATGCGATTGCCGCCGACGTCGCCGACGCGACCGTGTACGTCGGCGGAAAGTTCCCGGCCGCGCTGGCCGAAGCATCGCCCAAGCTGCGGTTGGTGCACGTCGCCGGAGCCGGCACCGACGGTGTGGCCTTCGATGCCCTGAGCCCGCAGACACTGGTGGCCAACACCTTTCACCACGAGCGGTCGATCGCGGAGTACGTTGCCGCCACCGCGGTTGTGCTACGCCGCCGATTCCTCGAACAGGACCGGCAACTGCGGGAAGACCGATGGGCGTCGCCGGTCTACGACCGGACGCTTCGGCAGTCCAGCTCACTGGGTTCGGCGACCGTCGGATTCGTGGGCTTCGGCCACATCGGCGCGCAGTCCTGGGCACTGCTGCGCGCATTCGGCTGCACCGGTATCGCGGTCACGGGCAGCGGTTCGGTCGACGCCGCTGAGAACGGATTGACCTGGGCTGCATCGACCGACCGCCTCTCCGACCTGATGACCGAGGCCGACGTCGTGGTGGTATCCGCACCACTGAACGAGCGCACCACCGGAATGATCGGCTCCACGGAACTTGCGGCCCTGGGAGCCGAGGGGGTCCTGATCAACGTCGGACGCGGACCACTCGTCCAACAGGATGCGCTGTTCGAGGCGTTGTCGACCGGTTCGCTCGGGGGAGCCGCCATCGACGTCTGGTACGACTACCCGTCGGCGGACGGTGTCGGTGCACCATCGCCGCATCCGTTCCACACGTTGCCGAACATCCTGATGACACCCCACTCGTCCGGCATCACCGGCGAAACCTTCGAAGGTCGAGTCGACGACATCACCGCCAACATCGGTCGACTCGCAGCGCACGAACCACTGATCAATCTCGTTGCCGGAAAGAACTTCATGGCAGAGGCAGTGATCTCGTGACCGACAGGATCATCGCTGCCGACGTGATCGTCTGCAGCCCCACCCGCAACTTCGTCACCCTCAAGGTGACCACCGCGGACGGCGTCGTGGGCTACGGCGACGCGACGTTGAACGGCCGGGAACTCGCGGTGGCGTCGTATCTACGCGATCACGTCGCGCCGTTGCTGATCGGCCGAGATCCGGCGCGCATCGAGGATACCTGGCAGTACCTCTACCGCGGTGTCTACTGGCGACGCGGACCGGTGACGATGGCCGCGATCGGGGCGGTCGACCTCGCACTGTGGGACATCAAGGGAAAATCGCTGGGGCAACCGGTCTTCCAACTTCTGGGCGGAGCCGTCCGGGATCGCATCCTCTCGTACACCCATGCCACCGGATGGGACACCGCGGAACTGATCGACTCGGTCGACCGGCGTCGGGCACAGGGCTTTCGCGCCGTGCGTGCCCAGTCGGGAGTTCCCGGTCTCGACTCGGTGTACGGCGTGCACCGAGGGGCGCAGGGATACGAACCTGCTGGGCGCGGTGCATTTCCGGTCGAGGAAGTGTGGGATACCGACGCCTACCTCAACCATGTCCCCGGTGTGCTGGCAGCGGTGCGTGAACACGTCGGATCCGAACTGAAACTGTTGCACGACGCGCACCATCGATTGACTCCGCAACAGGCTGCGCGACTGGGCAAGTCGCTTGAGGACGTCGATCTGTTCTGGCTCGAGGACGTCACCACCGCCGAGGACCAGAGCGCCCTGCGGCTGGTGCGCCAACACACCACGACTCCGCTCGCCATCGGTGAAGTGTTCAATACCATCTGGGACTGCCAGCAGCTGATCTCCGAGAAGCTGATCGACTTCATTCGCGTCGCCATCGCGCATGCCGGCGGCATCAGTCATGTGCGCAAGATCTTCTCGCTCGCCGAGGTGCACCAGGTTCGCTGCGGACCCCATGGACCGTCCGATGTCTCGCCGATCACCCTCGCCGCGAGTGTGCACCTGGGCATGGCGACGCCCAACTTCGGAATTCAGGAATTCATGGGCTACGACCCGCTGGTCGACGAAGTGTTCCCACACGCATGGTCGTTCGCAGACGGCTATCTCACCCCGGGTGATGTGCCTGGCCTCGGCGTGGACATGGACGAATCGTTGGCGGCGAGGTATCCGTACGAACCCGCGTATCTACCGGTTGCGCGTCGCCTCGACGGTTCCATGACGGATTGGTGACGAGATGAGTGAAGCGAGACTGTCCCGTTCGGCACTCGCCGGCTCGGGGCTCGCCCCCACGCGGCCGGACGGAACCGGAATCGTGCACCTTGGCCTGGGGAACTTCCACCGCGCACACCAGGCCGTGTACACCGCAGCCGCGCTGGCGCAGGACGGCGGACGCTGGGGAATTCTGGGTGTGGCCAACAGATCTCGGGCGATCACGGATGCCATGCTCGCGCAGGACCTGCTCTACGGGGTCGTAGAGATCTCTCCGTCCGGCTCGCGCGTGAGTGTGCCGGGAGCGCATACCGGAGTCATGGTTGCCGCGCACGACCCCGCGGCCGTCGTCCGAGCCATTGCCGACCCGGACGTCAGGATCGTCACGATCACCGTCACCGAGCTCGGCTACACGTTCTCGCCCCTGACCGGTGAACTGGATCTCGAATCGACTGCAGTGCAGCAGGATCTGGCCCGGCCGGACACGCCGACGACGACCGTGGGACAGCTCGCGCGAGCGTTGTCGGTGCGGGCTCGAAGTCACGGAACTCCGATCACGGTGGCCAGCTGCGACAACCTGCTGGGTAACGGGGACCGCACGGCGGCTCTCGTGCGCCAGTTCCTCACCCGCTGCGGTTCCGACGACGTGATCGATTGGTTGGCGACGTCGGTGACGTTCCCCAACTCCATGGTCGATCGCATCGTCCCGTCCAGCAGCGAGTCGTACGACGCAGAGTCCAGTGCCCGATTGGGTGCAGTGGACACCATCGCCGTCCCGGCCGAGCCGTTCACTATGTGGGTGATGGAGGACAACTTCGTCGCAGGTCGTCCGCGGTGGGAGGCCGGCGGTGCCGTATTCGCTCGGCACGTCGAACCCTACGAGCTGATGAAGGTGCGTCTGCTCAACGGAACGCACTCTCTCATTGCTTATCTCGGCGCTCTGGACGGTCGCGCGACCATCCCGGATTCGATCGGACGGCCGTTCGTCGAGGCCGCGGCGCGAGCGGTACTCGTCGACGAATACCTCCCCACCGTGCCCGTTCCGGACGACGTGGACATCGAGGACTACATCGCTCAGCTGTTCGTACGGTGGTCCAATTCCGCTCTGGGCCACAGAACGGCACAGGTCGGTTCCGACGGCTCGGCGAAGCTGGCGCAGAGAATCCCGACCCCCGTGCTGTATCATCTGCGCAACGGCGTTGTACCGCAACATCTCTCGTTAACCCTGGCCGCGTATCTCTGCTGCGTGTGCCCTCCCGAAGGTTTCGATCCCGGCCCGCACGCACGTGCGATGGCCGACCCAGCACGTGCGCGATTGGCAGGACTTGCCGCCTCGGCAGCGTCCAGTGAAGATGTCGTTCGATCGGTTCTCGAACGTGGCGACATCCTCCCCGTCGAACTGGCCGAATATCCCGAATTCATCACACGCACAGCGGATTTGATGAATACTGTTGTCCGTCATGGTCCGATGGCAGCAGCCGTCGAAGCGGGGAGTTCTTCGCTCCGCCCTGTCGTCACAGCATCCCGGACCACACTCGACTGACTCCTTCCTTCCTTCTTCCTTCGTTCGGCTCAGGCCGTAACTTCACCCGAGGACAACCATGGACACGACCACAGAACCGTCGGATTCTCCGAGAATCGCTCCGGCCAAGCATGATCCGACCGCGGTACGACGCGCGGCGTGGGCCGGCCTCATCGGCACCACGCTCGAACAGTACGATTTCGTCATCTACGGCACGGCATCTGCGCTGATCTTCAACAAACTGTTCTTTCCCAACATCTCTCCGGCCGCGGGCATCATCGCCAGTTTCAGCGCGTACGCCGTCGGGTTCCTTGCTCGTCCGCTGGGTGGGCTGTTCTTCTCTCGCTACGGTGACCGCCTCGGTCGCAAATGGGTGCTCGTGGCGACCCTGATGCTGATGGGAGGAGCGACGATGGCCATCGGGCTGCTGCCGACATTCGAACAGGTTGGCCTACTTGCCCCGGTGTTGCTGGTACTGTGTCGTTTCTTCCAAGGCTTCGGAGCGGGAGCCGAACAGTCCGGTGGCGCAACACTTCTCACCGAGACTGCGGAAATCGGCAAACGTGGCCGATTGGCTGCCCTCGTCATGACCGGAGCGGCACTCGGCACCGCGCTCGGAGCTATCGCCTGGATTCTGGCCCAGTTGCTCCCCGATGACCAACTGATGTCCTGGGGCTGGCGAATGGTGTTTCTCAGCAGCATTCTGGTCACCGTTGCGGCGTTCATCATCAGGCGCAAGCTCAACGAGTCTCCGGTCTTCCAGGAGCTCAAGGCGGCCCAGGAGCGCCCGAAGGCACCGGTGAAGGAAGTGTTCGCCAACGGAAAGCGGCCGCTGTTCATCGTCATGTTCATGACCGTCGGCATCAGTGCACAGTCCTACACGTACCAGGTGTTCATGGCCTCGTACATGAAGAACGACGTCGGCGTGGACCCCACGTTCATCCCGAAGGTGTTGCTGATCGGAGCTATCTGTGGCGGCATCGCGGCCTGGGGCTTCGGATGGCTCTCGGACAAGGTGGGTCGCAAGCCGGTGTACATCGGCATCGTCGGCCTGCTCGTCGTTCTGCCGGTCCCGACCTTCATGGCGCTCAACACCGGCTCGCACACGTTGATCACCCTGGTGATGATCATCGGATTCATCCTGGCATGCCAGGGAGCAGTCGGCGTCACGATGAGCTACTTCCCGGAGATGTTCGGAGCCCGATACCGTTACGCCGGGGTGACATTGGGTCGCGAGTTCGCCTCGGTGTTCGGCGGCGGCATCGCTCCGCTGCTGTGCGCGGCTCTGATCACCGCGTTCTCCGGCTCCTGGGTTCCCGTCGCCGTGTACATGATGATCATGGCGATCTCGGTACTGGTGGCCGCGTCGTTCGCTCCGGAAACCCGCGACAGAGACCTGACCGATCCGGCCAACGCCACCGATCCTGTACTCGTCAAGGCTTGATCTGCAGTGTCGGTACTGACCTTCGGCGAAACCATGGCTTTGACCACCGCCCAGGACCCCGGTCCACTCGCACATGTCTCGACGATGCGGCTGGGTATCGGAGGAGCCGAGACGAATTTCGCAATAGCACTGCGGCGGTTGGGAGTTCCGGTCACCTGGGTGGGCCGAGTGGGTTCGGACAGCCTGGGTGACCGGGTGGCCAGGGAACTGCACGCCGAACGACTCGACGCACACGTCGTTCGAGACCCCGATGCACCCACCGGCCTGATGGTGAAGGAACGCCGTACTTCCACTTCGACTCGGGTCTGGTATTACCGAGCGGGGAGTGCAGGTTCACGCTTCCGCATCGGTGACATCCCGGAGACACTCTGGGACGGAGTCAGGGCGCTGCACGTCACGGGAATTACCCCGGCGTTGTCGGATACGGCGTGCAAAGCGACGCTGTTCTACGTCGAGCGAGCCCGCGAACGTGGCATCGCGGTGTCTTTCGACCTGAACTATCGCCGGGCACTGTGGACGAGAACCGAAGCGGCACCGGTGTATCGGCAGATCATCGAGCAGGCCGACATCGTGTTCGCCGGTACCGAGGAGGCAGCCATCGCCGTCGGTGACGGCACTGCCTCCGAGTTGGCGGAACGTTTGTGCGAGCTCGGCACGGACGAGGCCGTCATCAAGCTCGGCGACCGCGGTGCACTGGTGCGGGCCCGAGGCACCGAATACGTCTGCACTGCAGTGCCGGTGGACGTGGTCGACTCGGTCGGCGCAGGGGACGGTTTCGTGGCCGGCTATCTGTCCGAACGGCTCGTCGATGCACCGATCGACCAGCGGCTGCGAACGGCGACGACCGTGGGTGCCTTCGCGTGCACGGTCCCCGGCGACTGGGAGGGTATGCCGCGCCGAGACGAGCTCGACCTGCTCACCTCGGAGGAGGCTGTCACCCGATGAACGAGAACGGACGGAGGAGTACCACCATGACCGAAGTACCGCGCATTCCCGAGAAGACCGTCGCCCTGGTCGCCCATGCCGCCGACGATCTGCGTCTCGACACCGTCGCTGTGACACCCGCGGCACCGGACGAGGCAATCATCGCCATCGCCTACGGCGGGATCTGCGGATCGGATCTGCACTACTGGCAGCACGGTGCTGCGGGTCAGTCGGTGTTGAAAGCGCCGATGCGGTTGGGCCACGAGGCGTCGGGAACGGTGGTTCGTCGTGCCGAGGACGGCAGCGGTCCTGCCGAAGGCACCCCGGTGACCGTCCATCCGGCCACGCCCGGCGGAACGGGCGCGAAATACCCGGCCGATCGCCCCAACCTGTCGCCCGGCTGTCGGTACATGGGCAGCGCGGCACAGGTACCGCACAACGACGGGCTGTTCATCGGACACGTCGCCGTCCCGACGCGAATGCTCCGAGCCCTGCCGGCAGGACTCGATCTGAGAATCGCGGCGCTGGCAGAGCCCGCGAGCGTGGCCTGGCACGCTGTCGAACGCGCCGGAACCGTTCGGGGCGCAACTGTCCTCGTCGTCGGTACCGGTCCGATCGGTGCCCTCATCGTGGCGGTGGCCGCGCGGGCGGGTGCGGCGAACATCGTCGCGGTCGACCTGCAGGATTACTCGCTCGAAGTGGCACGTGCACTCGGTGCGCACCGGACGATCGATGCTCGCGACGGCGTGGCGATCGCCTCCGTCGAGGCAGACGTCACGTTCGAGTGCTCAGGTAATCACCGCGGTCTGGCGTCGGCGATCAACGGCACCATGCGCGGCGGACGCGTCGTGATGGTGGGGCTACCCCCGGCCGGTGATCAGCCGGTTCCGGTGTCGTTGGCGATCACGCGTGAGATCGACCTCGTCGGTTCCTTCCGTTTCAACGACGAGATGGACGACGTCATCGAGGCATTGGCCGACGGTTCCCTCGACGTCGGAGCGGTCGTCACGGCCGAATATCCCGTCACCGAGGCGCTCGACGCATTCGCGCTGGCGGCGGATGCATCGCGTTCGAGCAAGGTCCTGCTGACGTTCTGATCGAACAGAGCTCGACTACTCGAACTCGAGTCGCATGGATTGACTCGTCATCTGCAAGATGAGCACGAAGCCGGTGAGAGTCACCACGATCGGTGCCCACAGGACGACGGCGACGAACGTGTCGACACCTCTGTCCACCACGATGTACACCGCGACGATGGAGGTAGCCAGCACACACAGCGCTATGTGTGCGGCCAGCCTCCATTTGTCGAAGAGGAGACCGGCCAGCATGCCGAGGGGTATGAGAAACGTGCACTTTCCGAGTGTCACCTCGGGCTCGAAGTCCGCGGTGATGGTGGCCCCGAAAATCGCGATATCGGCGATGACGACGAACGCGAAGGCCTGCCGGAGCGTCGGCCATGGACCGAACCACCAGAATGCGCCCATGATGTACGCGGCGATCATGCACGTCCACTGCACTATCGACGGGATCGGGGTGGTGGCACCGTAACCGAATGCCATCTCGAGGGTCACCACGACGGCCATGGCCAGACTCGCAGCCGAGACGACCCGTTTGACCCCCGTGGTCAGCGCGAGGGAGGCCATTACTCCGACACCCCAGTGATAGTGCTCGTTCGGCCGGTACGAAGCGCGTGTCACGTGTGTCCCCTTCCGTCGACCGCTTCAGGATTCAATCACACGCGACCGTGACGAGGATCATGTTTCTGCACTTCACCAGCTGATGCGTCCAGCGATCGAAGCGGCGTTCAGCCGATCAGCCGGTGTAACAGTTCGGGAAGTGTTTCGCCGATGTCGTGGCGACTGGCCACGCGGTAGCGAGCGCTGTCACCGAGTCGGCGCCGTCGATCCGCGTCAGCGATGACAGTCGAGATCGCCTCGGCCAGAGCCGCGGAGTCACCGGGTTCGACCAGTACCCCCGCGCCGTCGGAGAGAAATTCGTGGGTACCGCCGTGATCCGTTCCGATCACCGGCAGCCCGTGAGACATTGCCTCTAGTACCGACAACGGACCGGCCTCCGGGGACGTACTGGCCGAAATCACGACATCCCACCTGCGGAGTGCGGACTCTGCATCGGTGTGCCCGAGAAACTCCACCCTGCCGGCGAGGTCCGATTCGGCGGCACGTTCGTGGAGCTCCGATACGTAGTCGCGATCGCCGGGAAAGCTTCCGCCGGCCAACTCGACTCGGATGTCGGGGAGTGTGGCGACGGCATCGAGGAGAACTCGGTGCCCCTTCCAGGGTGTCAGCAACGCCAACATGCCGACCACCGGTGGGGTGTGAAGTTCGCCGCCGAAACGGGTCACCGGCCACGGCACTCCGTTGTGTGCCACCACCACCGGAAGGCCTGCCGCGCGGAGCGGAACGGCCGTTGCTTCCGAGACCGACACCGCGACCCGAATTGCCGGGCGGGAGAATCGAACCACCACGCGCTGCTTGAGAGAGTTCATGGTGTCGTGAACGAGCCAGGACGCACCGCGGGTCGGCCGGCACAATCGTGCGACCGGGAGCGCGAACAGGGAATTGACGACAGTTGTCGTGTCGGGTGCTCGCACGACGGAGCGCACTGCGCGTGCGGCACCGATCCACCTTCCGAGCAGGCGCAGCGCGGCGATACCGCGTGCGGCACCGTGCTCACCCCCGAGCCCGAGTTCGTCGATCCGAATGTGCCGGGTTCCGCTCGGCAGGCGACGCGCCAATGGTCCAGCGGGGCAGGCGATCACAGTTCTGTGGCCGCGGCGCTCGGCCTCGTCGATCAAATTGAGCAGCACCTTCTCCGCACCGGAAACCTGTCCGGTGTGGGCCAGAAAGAGCACGGTCGACTCGTCGGTCATGTGTTGGCCTGTCTGTGTGGCAAGGGTGGTTCGCGAAAGCGAACTCGTGACTCGTCAGGCATGGTGCAGTAGAGCGACGGGGTCTCCGCACATCCTCTGCAGCGCTGAATCGACGACCGCGACGTCGATCATCTTGCTGCAGAACGATGCCGTGTAGGTCCGCCCACCGGCAATCTCGGCAATGAGCATCGTGCAGCCGTCCGGGCCGTCCGGCTCGAGTGATGCGGCCATCTGCGGTGGCCTGCCGTCGTCGACCCAGTCGAGGTGATCGAACACTCGCACTCGCCCGAGGTCGCTGACGGCCAACCTCAATGTCCCAGGAACGTCGACGACCGAATCGTCGACCTGCGGTCCAGCGGACGACCGAACTCGCGTTGCGATGTCGCGGAGCTGCGACATCCCCAGTACCGCTATTGGCCAACCGGATTCGATCACCTCACGCATCGCCGTAGCGATAGCGACGGGTGTCGTGCCCGACGGCAGGTGAAGTGGAATACCGACGGCGAAGTTCCCGTGCGAATTCTGTTGTGCGGGATCGAGGTAGCGTCGACTGTTGAACAAGACCATGATGTGCTCGGCGACGTCGACGCCCTCTGCGCGCAGTGCCGCGCTCCACAGCGCGATCGAGATCGACGCGGCTGTCGCACCCGGCATGTTCTCGGCCGTCCAGTGCTTGAGTTCGTCCACCAGTGCTCGGCTCATGTACCCGGCACGGCTGACTTTCGCGGTTTCCCAGTTCTCGATTCTTCGGCGGGGAGCAGACCCGTCGTCGACCTCGGGTCTATGGCGTCCGCGCAGCCTACGGAAGTCCAAGATGGTCTTGGGGTTCCGAGAATAGTGACGCCACAATGCTTTCCACGTCGAACTCGCGGGCAATCCTGCGGCGAGCCCGGGAACCAGTGTCCCGTCGGCATCGTCGCAGAATGCCGCCAACATCATCACGCCGATCTGGCCATCTCCGATTCCGTGCGAGTAGTCGATGGCGAGATGGTCGTCGAACACGATCACGTCGAGCGGGCTGCGCTTGCCGTCTCGGGATCGAATCTCGGTGAGCATCCGACCCAGGTCGTCCGTGGGGCCGCTACTCGCGGTGACGTTGTCACCTGCGATGTCGGTGCGGTAGCGCCAATGCTGATTGTCCGACCGCGGTTCCAGTGCGAGGTGTGCCTCGGCATCGGCCTGTTCGGCGGCCGTGAGCGTTCGTCTCGTACGTCCGACGTCGAGACCACGAACCGGACCGACAGCGGTGATTATTCGGGTGTCGGCGAACACTCGATCCAGCGCAGTCGCGCGGTAGCGGTGCTCAGCGGACGGCATCGACGACCTCCTGCATTCGACTGCGGAAGTTGGCGCGAGAAAAGCCTTCCGCCCACGTACGGATGGCGGCGCGGTCGTAGTCCGCAGGGTCGAAGGAGCGCATGGCCTCGGCGAATCCGGCGATCACGTCGTCGTCGGAGCCTGGAGATACGTGCACCCCGGTCTTCCCGGGTACCACCGAGTCCATCGCACCGCCGTCGCCCAGGGCGATGACGGGTGTTCCGGTTGCCATGGACTCGACGGGGACGATCCCGAAGTCCTCTACGCCCGGCATCAGAAGGGCTCGCGTCGTGCGGTGCAGTTCGAGAAGCTTCTCGTGTGAAACTCGTCCCAAGAAGGTCGTTTTGGGTCCGGCAAGTTCTCGGCAGGCGTTCATCGCGCGACCGTCTCCTGCCACCACGAGGGGAACGTCGGCTTCGGCGGCAGCGCGGACCGCGATGTCCGGACGCTTGTAGGGGACAAGGCGTCCCGCGAGCAGGAAGAAGTTCTCTCGCTCGACGGACGGATCCGGTGTGAATCCCTCGGTGTCGACGGGAGGATGGACAACCACTGCGTCGTCGCGCCCCCACCAGTTGTCGATACGACGCGCAACTGCACTCGAATTGGCCACCACGGTGGTCAGTTTCGGTGCGGCGGCTATCTCGCATCGACGTGCGACGGCCGACAATGCCGTCAGTATCGCCGCTCCGGCTCGACCGCCACCCTCGCCTGCGCGCAACTCGGGGTCCCAGGCCCACCGTGCCGGGCTGTGTACATAGGCGATCACCGGGGAGTCGGTGGCGAACACGGCCTGGGTAGCGAAGGCATGGTGGCTGACGACCACGGCATCGAAACCGGTGAGCGGCATTCGGCGAAAGGCCAGCGGCATCAGCGGAAGAACGGGCGCGTACGACCGTTGGCCCAACGCGTTGTACACCCGATTGAGTCCGGTCGTGTGCGGCTCGCGACTGATTCCGGCCGGTACCCCGGACGGCCGGGAGATCGGCGCGAACACCTCGGCCGCAGGCCAGTGCAGAGCAAGTTGTTCGATGACGTGCTCGGATCCGGCGATCTCGGTAAATCTTTCGTGTACGACGGCAATTCTGTCAGCTGGCATGTCTCTGGCCTTCCGGCGCGATCGTCTGTGCGGTCCGTTCCACCCGTCGGGTCGACCTACCGCTCTGCAGGACCAGATGTACGGGGATGTCGAAGTCGTCGAGCAGCCGCAGTGCGGCGGTAGCCGCCTTCTTGTCTCGTCCGCGTTTCGAAACCAGCACCACCACGGTCTCGACGTCACCCACGTCGAGGTGCTGCCACCACTGGTCCGATACGCCGAATTCTGCGGTGGCTCGGCGAGGTTCGGTTGTCCGGTCCTGATCGTGATCCGACTCCGACACGGCACCCTCGCCGACCAACAGGACGATCACGCTCTCGCCCTTGGGAGCAGCGTGTCGAGCGCCTCTCGAGGCAGTCCGGTCGCCGCGTTCGAGCGCAGCGATCCGCGCAGCTACGGCAGGCGGCACCGTATCGCCCGACTTCGGGTCGAAGTGTGCACCGTACTTGCGCGAGACCCGACGGGCCCAGGAGCGAGAGGGCTTGCGTCCGAGGCGTCCTCGGAGCAGCACGATCAGTTCGGCCGCGACGATGAGAGCAGCGAGCGCTGCGACGAGTGCCTCCGAGACCGGTTTCGGCGATACCGGAGTGGTGCTCCGTTCGGGGTTCGACAGCACGACGAGTCGATCTCCGCCCGCTGTGGCCTGAACCTCGCTCAGGCGGGCGCGCAGATCGGCCAGCTCGGAGACGGCCGCGGGCCGACTCGGATCGTCGGGTGCCAGGGCATCGATTCGAGCCTGTTGCGCGTCGACTGCGGACTGTGCATCGCTCGTACGATCGCCGGAGTCGCGAATTGCATTGGCAGTGCTGGTGCTTGCCATGGTCGACACCATCGCCTCGGCCAGATCCGCGGCGAGTTCGGGAGATCGGGTTGTCACCGTCACGATGAGCAGTGCAGGCGAGGTGCCGGGGGAGAGCTCCACGCTCGAGGCGAGTTCCGCTGCGTCCATATCGGAATCGACCTGAGCGAGTACCTCGTCGAGAACACTGCGATCGGTTGCCAGTTCCATGAACGGCGCGCGCATCTGCTCGATGAACGCGTCACCGGGAACCAGAGTCTGGGCCGGTTCGATCTCGGTGACGACCGACGCGGCGTACTGCTTGTCGGTGAGTTCGCTCCTGAGGTAGAACACCCCTGCACCGACCAGCAGCGCGATGACGAGGGCTGGCAGAAATGCTCGGCCCAGCTCACGCATATGGCCGGCCAGGTCGATGGGTGGGGGTACGTCGCCTCGGTGTACGGCATCGTGGACGGACATCAACCGCATATCCTTCCGTCGTTGATGCGAGCGGATGTACCGCTTCGGCGATTCGTGGAGCCGACGGGCTCGATGATAGCCGGGGTCGGGTGTCGGTCGCGTAGCCGTGCCGCCAGTGAATGAAATTGCACATCAACAACATTGGAATAACAAGCACGGTGATTTGTTGCGATCGCGAAACCGAACTTCGAGTCCGGACCGAGCCGCCCGAATCGGGCGATGTGTCCGTTGTTTCCGTGGTTCTCACTCGGATCGCGCACGGTGCCGTCCTTTCTCTGCCGCTCCCGGCAGTGGTGACTCGACGAGTCCGATCGCAACGAGCGCGTAGAGCACTATCGCGACCAGCAGCGCCGCCGCAGCGGAGACGAGCAGCCACAGGCCGGGGTGGTACCGCACCAGGAACCAGCCGCCGACCGTCGCAGCTGCCGCGATCACTACGACGACCGAAATCGACTGCACAGGAAACAGTTTGGAAATCGGCATACTCCGCGCGATCACTGCCCACAGCAGGACGAGCGTGGTTCCGATCGTCGCTACCGTGGAGATTGCAGCTCCGTCGTACGACATTCGCGGGATCAGAACGAGGTTCAACCCGACGTTCAGGGCCAGGCCGACCAACGCCACCACGGGGTAGTGTCGCTGCATTCCGGCCGATGCGAGCACGAAAATGCCCAGCATCACCAACGACATCAGCGCAGCGCCGATCACGAGCAGACGGGCTGCGTGAGCTCCGTCGACGAAACGGTCGCCGTACAGCAAGCCGATCAGCGGCTCGGCGGACGGTACGAACGCCGCGACAGCCATCGCCCCGAACAGTGCGAACAGCAGTGCAGCCGAACGTGTGCGCGCTCGAAATGCTGTGGTGTCGTGGGGCCACGACGCGACGAGCAGGGTGCTGATCGGTGCCACCGCGGCCAACACGAAGGTGTCGATCATGTCCGAGAATTTGTAGCCGATGGAGTACAGTCCCACGGCCTCGAACGTGTCGAGCAGGCTCAGCATCAACATGTCGATCTTGAGCATGGCGATGGTGAGAGCGAAGCCGATCGCCAGTGGTACGGCCTCTTTCAGATAGGGCCCCCAGCGACGGATTTCGATGTGCCGTGACGGTCGCAGACCCATGGAACGGTTGCCGATGCCGAAGCCCTTGGTCACCAACTTGAACACTTCGTTGGCCACGGCCGGGAGAACGAAGATCAGCAGGGTGGGGGCAAGCACGGCCGCCAGGACGGTCAAGGCCAATTGGAGTGCTTGGCCTGCGCTTTCGGCGACGGCCACCAGGACCAGGCGATGACGGCTCTGGAAGAGGACGCTCAGGGCGTGGCCAGGCGTGGCGAACACGACAACCAGTCCACCCACGACCGTGGCGAGAACCACTTCGCTCGGATACTGCAGCAGGAGAACGTATGCGACGGCCAGCACGTACCCCAGCAGCCCGAGGACGGTCCGCAGAGCCAGGAACGACGATGCCGTTCGACCGATTTCCTCGGGATCGTCGTCCATCAACTTCGCCAGCACGACGCGTCCGACACCCAGATCGGTGACGACGGACATCAAGCCGAGCAGCGCGAAGACGAAGCTGAACTGACCCCAATCGTCCGGTCCGAGGGACCGCGCGACCACGACGCTGCCTGCCCATCCCAGGGCTGCGATGATCACTCGGCTGATCAGGACGGCAATCGTGGCCTTGGCAGCGGCCTTCGGATCCGCGGCCACTGCACGGTAGTCGGGAGGTTGCTCGGTGCCGTCGAGTGCGAGGTCCTCGGCCATCAGACCACGCCTGCGGCTCGATATGCGCCGGCGGTGAGCTCTGCCGTTCGACGCCAGCTGATCTCGCGGGTTGCCACGGCTGCCGCGTCGACGAGGGCTGCGCGGGTATCTCCGTCGAAAGCGATGGGTTTCATCGCCTGTACCCAGTCGTCCACGTTCTCCGATTCGACGAGAACGGCACCGTCGCCGACGACATCGGGGAGGGCACCGACGGCACTGGCGACGACCGCGCCGCCCGAGGCCATCGCCTCGACGGGCGGGAGTCCGTAGCCCTCGTACCGAGAGGCGTACGCAGTGATGGTCGCGGCAGCGTAGAGGCCGGGCAGATCCTCGACGTCCACGTACCCGAGCCCCTGTGAATTGCGGGGGGCGTGGGGGCCGGTGGAGCCGGCCCCGGCCAACAGGCACGGTAGTCCGAGACTCTCCGCTGCGTCCGCCACCAGCTGAACGTTCTTGCGAGGCTCCACCGTTCCGACCTGCATGACGAAACGGTTCGGCAAGTCGTACTTGCGTCGAACGGCGTCCACCCGGCCCTCGCTGGGGACGCGAGCCCACGCTGCGGGTGCCAGGCCGACCACCGTGGCGTCGCGCCCGCTGACCGCCTTGATTCGATCGGCGGTGAACTGCGAGACCGCGATGAGCAGATCTGCGCGACGCAGTGCGCGCCGTACCAGTCTCTGCTCACCCAGTGCGCGAAATCGACTGGAAGCCGACGGCATGTCGATGACCGAGAGGTCGTGCACCGTCGCAACGGTGAAGGCCTTGGTGAGGAACGGCAGGTCGACGTCGAGGCCGTGCACCACATCGCAACGACCGACGGGGAGGGCACCGAGCACAGCGCGAGCCGCACCGCTGGTGACCGGCCTCTCCATCGCCGCGACCGAGGGTGGCAGATCGCCGACGGCGTCTCGCTGCACGCACGCGGCGAGATCGGTACCCGGTAGGCAATGTGGGAGCTCGTTCAGGAGTTCGCGAATGTAGGTCTGTACGCCGCTTCCGCCCGGTCGGAGGGCGAGCGCCCCGAAAACGATTCGTGTTGCGCTGCTGCGCATCCCACCACTCCTAACAAGAGCCAGAAATAGACATCGATCGGAAAGATCTCGAAATACGTGGAGACGAGACTGGCGAACATCGCGGCGACGATCGACGCACCGACTCCGAGGGCGAGCGCACCGTCGCTACCCGGTAGTGCCCGGGACAGGCGGGTGCACCACAGCAACGACGTCACCAACAGCGCCACGACGGCCCAGAGGCCGATCGGCCCCAGTTCGAGCAGCGCCTTGACGTAGTAGTTGTCCGGTTGATAGTTGGTCGACAGTCCGGATCGAGTGAACGCCTGACCCTCTGCGGTGGAAATGCGGTCTGCTGCAGACCCACTCGATCCCAGCCCCGTCCCGACTGGATGAACCAGAATGCTGGCGATGATGTTGGCCCAGCCGTCGCCGCGTTGACCCAGGCTGCTCGACGAGAAGAAGACCGACGTGATCTTGGGTACGAAGGGGACCGTGACGGCGACGGCCACTGCCGCCAGCGCGAACGGCGCGGCGAGGTAGCGGAAACGCACGGCGATCAAGTAGACGGCCCCGACGGCGAGTCCGAGGATCGCGCCTCGCACGATCGAGCTGGACATCGCGATCACCATCATCGGAGTCGCGCAGAGGAACAACAGGTTTCGCCGCCGACGCGGATCGGCCAGCGCTACCGCACCTCCGACCAGCAACGCCAACATCACGTACAGGCCGAAGGGGAACGGCAGATTGAACGTGCTGAACGTACGCAGCAGTCCGCCCGATGTTCGGACCTGCGTGCCGTATTCGTACCCCAGCGACACCAGTGCGGCGGGACCGGCCACCAGTTGCGCTATGCCGACCGCCGACGTGAACACGCCCATGCCCATGAGAACGGAGACGAGGTGGTCCCGATCGGTGGCGTCGAACGGTGCGAGCCACATGACGACCACCAGCAGGATGTAGAAGAAGGTGACCTTGATGCCGAACACGCCCACGACTCCGTACGTGGCGAACGCCGACACGCTGCCGAACACGACGAAGACCGCAGCGGCCGGCCACCACGGCACGAACACTCGAGGCGACGAGCCGCGGACGTGCCGTGGTCGACGCAACCACGCGCACAGGACCGTGAAGACGACGAGACCCTCCTTCCAGCCCGATACGATCCCGGGGAGGGGAACGAGAACCAGAAGTCCGTGCAGTGGAACAAGTCCGGCCAGCAGGAGAACCCCGCGCTGTGGCCGACGGTAGATCGCCGAGGCCACCGCACAGCCAAGCGCGAGCACCAGCGCTGCGCCGACACCGAGCGCAACGTACGTGATCACGCGGTGCCCCGAACGCGGTCGTGTTCGGCGTAGACCACGATCAGTCCTCGGCGCGCTTCAGAACGGCGAGAACCGTGAGAAACAGGATCTTGACATCGAGCCACACCGACCAGTTCTCGATGTAGTAGTTGTCCCACTCGGCGCGGTCGGCGATGGACGTCTGTCCGCGAAGGCCGTGCACCTGTGCCCATCCCGTAACACCTGCCTTCACGCGATGCCTCTCTCCGTACCGACGGATCTGCATCTCGAACAGGTCGACGTACTCGGGGCGCTCCGGCCGCGGACCGACCAAACTCATGTCGCCGCGAAGGACGTTGAGCAGCTGCGGAAGCTCGTCCATCGAGGTCTGTCGCATGATCTTTCCCACGCGCGTTCGTCGATCGACACCTTCGACGCCGCCGGGCGCGTCACCGGCCTTCCGCTCGAACTCGGCGTCGGAGGCACGGGGAGGCCGCATGGAACGGAACTTCAGGCAATCGAACGGCAATCCGTCGCGCCCGATTCGCTCCTGCTTGAAGAAGATCGGTCCAGGGGAACTCAGGCGCACGAGCAGCATCAGCGTCAGGAAGACGGGGGAGAGCAGCAGTAGCCCGAACGCGGTCAGAACCCGATCGAGAACTCCCTTGAGTGCGAACTGCCACCCCTTGGGGTTCACGTGCGGTAGCACCATCAACGGCAGACCGCCGATGTGCTCGACGCGGGCGTTGACACCTACTGCGTCGTACAGCCTCGGCACCACCCACACTCGCATGCCGAGTCGATGCGCTGTCCTTATGGCACCGAGGAGCTCCCGATCCTCCGTCGGTGCGAACGCGACGATCAGTTCTTCTGCTGCCGTTCTGCGAGCGATGGTCTCGAAGTTGCTCGGAACTCCGAGGTGAGGCAGATCGGCCGGGTCGCCCGCCGAGGACAGGTCGGCGACCGGTGCCTCGCCCACGTAACCGACCGGAAGCAGACCGTACTCCGGGAATTGCCGTGTCCGTGAAACGAGTTGGTGGGCAATCGGATCGTTGCCCAACACGATGGTCGGTGCGGCGGAGCCGTACCTGGTTCGAATCAACCGCTGCACGACGACACGGATCAAGCGAGCAACGGCGATCGTCGCGGCACTCGCCACCCAGATTCGCAGTACGACGGCACTCGGCCGATAGTCGGTGTCGGCCACGAACATCGAGACCATCAACGCCAGTGATACGAATGCGACGGCGGTTTCGGCCGGCCCGATCTCGTCGAGGAAGTTGCGCCGGAGTCCGCGGCGATACATCGACTTGGCGGCGAGGATGCCGACGAGGAGCGGCAGGAAAAGCCATGGCAGCCAGCCGGTCTCGGTGAGACTCCCCGAATACCACAGCAGTGCTGCAACCACGGCCACGACAGCAGCGAGGACGTCGACGGCCACGGTGATCGCCGAGTGCCACGGATCGACTCGGAGTCGATCCACGAGTGTTCGAGAGTCTACGACTGTGTCCGCCTCGGCAGCCCGAGAGCTGGTGCGCAATGAATCCAGGGTTTTGGGCACATCTACTTCCGGTGGCTAGTTCGGATCGGTGGTCCCGAATATCCCTTTTAATGTATACCGGGACGAAAGAGGCAACCCGGTCGACTTGTCAAAAAAACTCGAAGTCGGTTGTGGGCCGAAAAATGCTAATACCCGATGGGTATTTCGCCGGTTATTCGAAAATTCGCTCGCGAATGATCCACGCCAAATCCTGCAGTATCTGTACGTGGCCGGTAGTCCATTGACGGGGCTGCTGATCCCATACACAGAGGGTTCCGACTGAATGGCCCTCGTCGTCGGTGAGCGGGACTCCGAGGTAGGACACGAGCAGGTTGCCCTGCACCGACGGGTGATCCTTGAGCATGTCGTTGAGCCGTGCGTCCTCGACGACGAGTGGTTGTCCGAGGTCGATCGCGTAGCGGCAGATCGATCCGTCGAGAGGAACCTCCTGCGCGCCACCGAGTTCCGCAGGCAGCCCGAGAGCGCTCTTGAAGTACTGACGTTTGTCGTCGAGCAGCGAGAACGCAGCCGACGGAACGCTGAGGGCATCGGCCACCATGGCGACGACCCGGTCGTACCCGGCGTCGGAGTCGGTGTCCATCAAGCCCGTTCGGGTCACTGCGGCAAGCCTGTCCGGGTCGTCGATCGGGGTGCCGAACACTCGGGTGGCCTCGATCGGGTCGACACCGTTGTCCACGCCCTCCTGTAGAACTCGAAGCAGCGCACCGACCTCGGAATCGGGATCCTCGGACAGCTCTCGCACGATCTGATCGACCACAGCGCGTCGGATGTATGCCTCGGGGGACAGACCCGACTTCTCCGCTTGTGTGGCCAGCAACTCGTTCAAGCGGTCGTCGAAACCGGGAAATCCTGTCGTCATTGTCCAGATGGTAGTACAGGCCGTGACGTCTCACCGACGCCCGAGTCACTGCATTCCATAATTCGGTTTTCGGCGTGGTTCTGCGGCCGAGGACCGAGACAAACCCGGCTGCGAAGCAATATTGCCGGTATTCGATTTCGAATTCACCGAGGTTGCTAACATCTGCCGATGAAACCGAGTTCACCGCGGCGAGCGGCAACCGCGCTTGTAGTCGTGTTGTTGTCCCTGGCTGCCGGGTCGATGCCGGCGGCCGCATCCGTCCTGCGGGAGCAACAGGTACCGGGGGACAATCCGCCGTGTTCGCGGCAGTCGGATGCCGTTCGGATCGGAGTGTCACCGGGCGCTTCGATAGGTGCGCTGTCTCCGACGGATCTGGATCGAGAACTGACGCTCGCCCGCGACGCGGGGTCCTTCGCGGTTCGACTCGACATCGATTGGTCTGCCATCGAGTCGACGCGGGGCAGGTTCGACTGGAGCCGAACGGATCGGGTGATCGATGCCGTTGTGGCCCACGGGATGTGCGTGCACGGCATCGTCGCGTACACACCGCGGTGGGCACGTGTAGCCGGTGCCGTCAACGATTCGCACTCCCGTCCTGCGAACCCTGCGACCTTCGCTGCGTTCGCCAAGACCGTGGTTCAGCGGTACCAGAGCCGAATCAAGATATGGGAAGTGTGGAACGAGCCGAACATCGTGACGTTCTTCAAGCCCGTTCCCGATGTGGCGGCCTATTCGGCGCTGCTTCGAGCGACCTACACGGCGATCAAGCAAGTACAACCCGATTCCACCGTGCTCGCAGGCGGGATGGCGCCCTCCGAGGACAAGGACGGCAACATCGCGGGTACGACGTTCCTGTCGAAGATGTACGCGCAAGGATCCAACAAGTACTTCGACGCCTTCAACGTTCACCCCTACACGTGGCCGTACCTACCCAACGACCCGGACACGGCGTCGTGGAACACCGCCATGAAGATGTGGTCCATGCGAGACACCATGATCGCAGGCGGCGACAGCGGCAAGCAGATCTGGATCACCGAGTTCGGAGCGCCAACCGGGACCGCACCCAACAGTGTCAGCGAGCAGGTGCAAGCGGACAGCATAGGGATCGTCCTCGATGCCGTCCTCGGCAACGACTGGCTCGGACCGGCCTACGTGTACAGCCTGCGCGACGCCGGCACCGACACAGCAGACACCGAGCAGAACTTCGGCTTGGTGCAGCGCGACTGGACACCCAAGATCGCCTACGGACGCGTCGACGCCTACGCCGCCGAGCACTCCGGACGCTGATCGACCGACTCTCGGCCATTGCTTCGACCTGGTGAGCTATTGTCTGCGCATGAATTCGCAGCCGGGGGGCTCGATCCCAGATCGCATCGATGTCACGTTCGATTCTCACGGTGACGCCTGCGCGGCGTGGCTCTATCTTCCGAGGGACACCGGCCCGGCTCCGGTAATCGTGATGGGGCACGGCCTCGGCGGAACTCGGGAGATGCGGCTCGACGCCTATGCCGAGCGCTTCCGCGCCGCGGGATACGCCTGCCTGGTGTTCGACTATCGCTACTTCGGGGCCAGCGGCGGCGAGCCACGACAGCTGCTCGACATCGACGCGCAATTGCAGGACTGGGCCTCGGCGATCGCTCATGCCCGCTCACGTGCAGATGTGGACAACTCCCGAATCGTGTTGTGGGGCTCATCGTTCGGCGGTGGTCACGTCATCGTCGCCGCCGCCCGAGACCAGCAGGTCGCGGCAGTGATCTCGCAGTGTCCGTTCACCGACGGAATTGCCTCGGGACTCGCGTCGAACACCTGGACATCGATGAAGCTGTCCGGCCGGGCACTGGGTGACCTGGCAGGTTCGGTGATCGGTCGACCGCCGCTGATGGTGAACACAGTCGGACGACCCGGGACGACCGCGCTGATGACCTCACCCGACAGCTACGACGGTTACCTGGCACTCGCGCCGGACGCCGACGAGACCTTTCACAACCGAGTCGCAGCCAGAGTTGCGCTGCATATCGTGCGGCACCGGCCCGGGCGTCGGGCCAAGGACGTTCGGTGCCCCATCCTGTTCGTCGTCTGCGAAACGGACTCGGTTGCGCCGGCGAAGGCCACTCTGCGTTACGCGCGTACGGCACCGCAGGGCGAGATCAAGACCTACGACGCCGGTCACTTCGAGATCTACCTGGGTGAGGCGTTCGAGCGAGTGGTGGCTGATCAGATCGAGTTCCTCACCCGCACGGTTCCACCGACTCAGTAGACGTCGCGTACGTATCGCTTCTCTGCGGCAAGGGCTTTGACGTAGGCCTCGGCACTGCTGGGAGCGAGTTTGCCGTGTTGTGCCACCACGCCCTTCAGCGCGGCGTCCACGTCTTTCGCCATTCTGGACGCATCGCCGCACACGTAGAAGTGGGCACCGCGGTGAATCCAGTTCCACAGCTCGGCCCCGTGCTCGCGCATCCGATCCTGGACGTAGACCTTGTCCTTCTGATCGCGCGAGAAGGCGACGTCCAGGCGGTTCAGCGACCCGTCGCTCAGCATCGCAGTCAGTTCGTCGCGATAGTAGAAGTCCGTGTCGGCGTGCTGTTCACCGAAGAACAGCCAGTTGTGGCCGGTGTGCCCGAGTGCGCGACGCTCGTGCAGGAAGGCGCGGAACGGGGCGACGCCGGTACCCGGGCCCACCATGATCATCGGGGTGGTGGGGTCGTCCGGCGGCTTGAAGTGCGAGGTCTTCTGCACGAAGATTCCCACATCGTGATTCGACGCATGGTCGGCGAGGTAGGTCGAGCACACGCCACGCCGCGGAACTCCGTGCACGTTGTACCGCACCGCCGAGACCGTCACCTGTACCTCGTTGGGGTTCTCCTTCGGACTCGACGAGATCGAGTACAGCCGTGGCTGCAACGGTTTCAGAACTCCCAGCCAGTCGTCCACCGAGGCTCGAACCGGGTGTGCAGCAAGCACGTCGATCGATTGACGACCCCACATCCAGTCGGACAGGGCATGCTTGTTGTCGGGATGCAGCATCGCCTCGAGATCGTCGTCCGCAGTCCGTCGATGGACGAACTTCAGCAGATCCGGTGTTGCACGGGCGATCTCGAGGTGGCGGCTCAGCGCCGTGCGCAGCGACATCGAGCCGTGTCCAGCGAGGTCGACGGCTGCATCGCTGTCCAGGCCGGTGGCGTCGAGCCACTCGTCGACATAGGCATCGCTGTTTCGCGGCCACACTCCGAGCGCGTCGCCTACCTCGTACTCGAGCGTGCCGTCGGGCAGATGGAATCCGAACTGACGGACATCCTTGACCGATCCGCGTGCGGTCAGTACCCGATTTCGTACGAGAGTCGTCACCAGCGGTGACTTCTTGCTGTACCGCTCCGGCTCCGCGCGGGTCTGCGGAACGGTGCGGGCAGACTCCACTCGTGCTTCGTCGATGGTGGTGTCGTCATCGCGCCGAAGCAGATCGACCACCGCATCGAGCCACGCCGCCGCCTCGCTCTCGTAGTCGGGCTCGCAGTCGACGCGCTCGAGCAGTCGCCGGCCACCCAGCTCGGAGAGACGCTCGTCGATCCTGCGTCCGTGGCCGCAGAAGTCCGCATAGCTCGAGTCCCCGAAAGCGAGTACGGCATAACGGATTCCCGGAAGCGTCGCCGCGGACTCGGCGGCGAGGCTGTCCCAGAACGTCGCGCCGTTGTCGGGCGCTTCGCCGTCACCGGTGGTACTGCTGACGATCAGCACATCGGCCTCGGCGGGCACACGATCGACGGTGAACGTGTCCATCGACTGTTCGGCTATCGTCAGACCGGCTCCCCGCAGGTGGGCCAGGCAGGACTGGGCGTACTCCTCGGCGGTGCCGGTCTGCGAGGCCCAGAGCAGCAGCACCGGACGACCGCCTGGATCAGCGGTATCGGCCGATACGCCGGAGACAGCACCGTCGGCGTCGGGTCTACGCGAGAACAGTCCTGCGAGAACGCCGTCGAGCCATGCGTGGGTCTCGGGGGACAGGGGAGTCTGCGACGGCAGGGTGGGCGTTCCGGCGGCGCTGCGGCCCGCCTCACTGCCCAGACCGTCGAGAAGTCCTGCGATGTAACGCTGCTCGATGGTGGTCAGTGGTTCCGAAGGGCGCGCAGGGCGGCCGACGATCGTGGCGAGTGCATCGACCGGATCGTGGGAATGCTCGTCGTCCACGGGTGAGGGTGATCGGGCTGCAACAACTCTCGTGAGCGTGACAGCGCACGCCTTGAACTCGGGTTGTTGAGAATACGGATCGATGGCGTCGTTGGTGACGGCATTGATGGCGAGATACTCACCGAATTCGTCGTTCCAGTGGAAGGGTGCGAAGCAGCTGCCCGGGAGCACTCGATCGGTGACGACGGCAGGGAGGACGGCTCGGCCTCGGCGGGACGCGACCTCGACGCTGTCGCCGTCGATCAGACCGAGCCGGTCGGCGTCGTGTGGGTGCACCTCGACGAAGGGCCCGGAATCGAGTTTGTTCAGTTTGGCGACCTTGCCGGTCTTGGTCATGGTGTGCCACTGGTGCGGCAGGCGCCCGGTGTTGAGCAGAAACGGGTAGTCGTCGTCGGGCATCTCCGCAGGCATCATGCTGGGCCTGGCGAAGAACTGAGCCCGACCGCTCGGGGTGGGGAAGGACAACGCGGGGATCGAACCGTCCTCGGCCACCCGTCGTCGTTGGCTGACCCCGTCGTTGAGGTAACGGATCGGGTGCCGGGTGGTCGACGCGTCGGGCGGACACGGCCACTGGATGGGACTTTCGCGCAGGCGATCGTAGGTGACTCCGCGAATGTCGTAGCCGGTGTTCGGATTCCAGAACTGCTTGATCTCCTCGAACACCTCCTCGGCGCTCGCATACGTGAAGGCATCGGAGTACCCCAGCGCGCACGCCATGTCGGCGATGATCTTCCAGTCCGGCAGCGCACCGCCCGGTGCCTCGAGCGCCGGTTGGAACAGCGTGAGGTTGCGTTCGGAGTTGACCATCACTCCGTGCGCTTCCGTCCACAACGCAGCGGGCAGCATCACATCGGCGTACTCGTTGGTTTCGGTATCGGCGAAGGCATCCTGAGTGATGACCAGCTCGGCGCGCTCGAGACCGTCGATCACCGTCGTTCTGTTGGCCACCGAGGCAACCGGATTGGTGCAGATGATCCAGCAGGCCTTGATCTCACCGGCAGCGAGCTTGGCGAACATCTCGATGGTTCCGCCGCCGACGTCGGTGCGCAGAGTTCCACGCGGAACGCCCCATCGATCCTCGACGAATTCGCGGTCGGCGTCGTTGACCACCGCTCGCTGTCCCGGCAGCCCCGGGCCCATGTATCCCATTTCCCGTCCGCCCATGGCGTTCGGTTGACCGGTCAGTGAGAACGGGCCGCTACCGGTCCTGCAGATGGCACCGGTCGCCAGATGGAGGTTGCACAGCGCATTGGTGTTCCAGGTTCCGTGCGTCGACTGGTTGAGGCCCATAGTCCAGCAGCTCATCCAGTTCTCTGCGCCGCCGATCATCGCGGCGGCGGCCCGCAGGTCTTGCTCGGCGAGACCGGTTGCGGCGCAAACCTTCTCCGGGGTGTAGTCGCCGAGGAACTCCGGCATGGCGTCCCACCCGTCGGTGAACTCCGCGATGAACTCGGGGTCGATGTCGCCGTTCTCGACGATGAGCGCGAGCAGACCGTTGAGCAGCGCGAGGTCCGAACCCGGTTCGAGTTGCAGGTGCAGGTGGGCCTTGTCCGCGGTGGCGGTGCGACGGGGGTCGACGACGATCAGCTTCGCGCCTGCCTTGACACGGTCCATCATCCGCAGAAAGAGAATGGGATGACAGTCGGCCATGTTGGAGCCGATGACGAAGAAGACGTCGGCGTGGTCGAAGTCCTCGTAGGATCCAGGCGGGCCGTCGGCACCGAGCGACTGTTTGTATCCGGTTCCCGCGCTCGCCATGCAGAGTCGGGAATTGGACTCGATCTGGTTGGTGCCGATGAAACCCTTGGCCAATTTGTTCGACAGGTACTGGGCCTCGATCGACATCTGCCCCGAGACGTACAGCGCGAGCGCATCGGGACCGTGTTCGTCGATGATCGCTCGCAGCCGCCGGGCGGTGTCGTTGATCGCCACCGACGTGTCCGTGCTCTCCGGGCGCTCGCCGCGGCGGTGCCGAATCCGAGCCTTCTCGAGCCGTCCGGGTCCGGCGAGCATGTCCGCGGTGGTGGTTCCCTTGGTGCACAGCCGGCCGAAGTTGGCCGGGTGAGACTTGTCGCCGACGGATTTGGTGACGACAGGCCTGGTCGCGGTGGTATCGGAGGTCAGGGATGGGCCGCCGACCTCGAGCACCATGCCGCATCCCACGCCGCAGTACGCGCAGAGTGTCTTCACCGTGGTGACCATGCATTCCACAGTGCCCGGCCCAGGGTGCGCCGTCATTACACCTCAGTTAGCCGGATATGACGTTGTCCTCACCGTGCTCCGCCGAAGGCGGTGATGCGCCCCCGAGGAACGCAGGAAGCGGACGTGAGGTAACACGAACTTCCCGGTCTGCGATTGGTACTCGAACGTTACTCATCGAACGGGCTGTCGAGTGGAGTGTCCGATTCTTCGCTGGCACAATCGTCCCGGTCGGGCACGAAGTGGGAAGTGGTGTGGTTCATGAGGGTGTATCGCGGATTCGTCATCGCCGCGGTGGGAGTGGTTGCTTCGGTGGCAGTCCTGTCGGGATGTAGTTCCTCTTCGGACATCTCCGAACCGTCGGTGCCGATCGATTCCAACCCGATGACCGAGCTGATGAAGCCGAAGCTGACCTCCAGCGTTCTCGACGGTGCCGTCGGATTCTCGCCGGCGGACCCGGTGACCGTTTCGGTCGCCGACGGCAAATTGTCCTCGGTGACCATGCTCAACCCGGAGGGCGAGCCGGTCTCGGGTGCGATCTCGCCCGACGGATTGTCGTGGACCAATACCGAACCGCTCGGCTACGACCGCGAATACCGCGTTCAGGCCGACGCATACGGACTCGGGGGAGCGTCGAGCACCGTATCGAGCTTCACCACCAGCCAACCCGGTAACTTCACCAAGCCCTACGTATTGCCGAACCCCGGCGACGTCGTGGGTATCGGGCAGCCCGTCGCGGTTCAGTTCGACGAACCGATCACCGACAAGATCGCTGCGCAGAACGCGATCACCGTCACCACCACGCCCGCCGTCGAGGGCGCGTTCTACTGGGTCAACAACAAAGAAGTTCGCTGGCGTCCGCAGAACTACTGGGCACCGGGCACCAAGGTCGACGTGGCGGTGAACGTGTACGGGCGCGATCTCGGTGACGACATCTTCGGCCAGGAGAACGCCACGACGTCGTTCACGATCGGTGACGCCGTCATCGCCACCGCCGACGACAACACCAAGCAGGTGACGTTCAACGTCAACGGCCAGGACGTCATCACCATGCCGACGTCGATGGGCAAGGACAGCACCCCCACCGACAACGGGGTCTACATCATCGGCGACCGCTTCGAGCATCTCGTGATGGATTCGTCGACCTACGGCGTGCCGGTGAATTCGTCCAGCGGATACCGCACTCCGGTCGACTGGGCGACGCGAATGTCCTACAGCGGCATCTTCTTCCACTCCGCACCGTGGTCGGTGGGACAGCAGGGTTATTCCAACGCGTCGCACGGGTGCCTGAACCTGAGTCCCACCAACGCGAAGTGGGTCTACGACAACACCAAGCGCGGGGACATCGTCGTCGTGAAGAACACCGTCGGCGGAACGTTGTCGGGTACCGACGGCCTCGGTGACTGGAATATCCCGTGGGACGAGTGGAAAGCCGGGAACGCCACCACCGTCTGATCTCGAACCCGGCCCGGCCGGATCAGCTACGGTCGCGAGTCTGGTACAACGACGGGTCGATACCCAGGGTCTTCAGGTACGCCACCGGTTCGATGCTCGAACCGTTGTTGCGTACCTCGAAGTGCAGATGCGGTCCGGTCGAATTTCCGGTACTGCCGACTGCGCCGAGTACGTCGCCCGGTGCCACTTCGTCTCCGACGGCGACGGCGATGCTGGACTGGTGGCCGTAGTAGGTCTCGGTGTTGCCGCTCTTGACTCGGACGAGCTTGCCGTAGCCGTCGCCTGCGTCTCCGGCCTGAACGACGGTTCCGCCGGTCACCGCGTGGATGGGCGTTCCGCTGTCTGCGGCGAAGTCCACGCCCTGGTGGTACTGCGCTCCGTTACCGGTCGGGTTGTTGCGTCCGCCGTAGCCCGAACTGATGCGGTACTTGCCCGCGTCGATGGGGAGCACCGCCCCGCCGAGCCCCACGGTCGGGGGCGCGGTCGGGAGTTCGATCTCGGGCAGGTCTGCCGTGGACGGTGCGTCGGCGACGTCGGGTGCAGAGAGAACGTCGCTGTCCAGAACGATGGCTGCGACCTGATTGATGAGCACGCCGGTGGCGTCGAGAACGGCAGCGAGAATGGCGGCCCGTTGCTGTGCATCGGGCTGCGGTATGGGGATCTGAGGTAGTTCGATCGTGGGTTGAGCGGTGGCCACCGCCGGGCTGAGCACGCCGGTTGTGCCGATGCACAGTGCTGCCGACAAGATCGAACCCGCTATGACTCTGTGCATTCTGCGACCCACGAAAAGCCTCCTCGTCTGCGTCCTCCGCGCACCGTCGGATGGGTGCGCGCAGGACGTAAGAACATGTTCGGTGACGCTTCGGGGCACGCTGAACTCACGTAGCAAAAAACACATGAATCACATTGGTACTTTTCTTCCCCAAAAGTGCCATTGGTAACCGTACGTCACATTAACCCCACAGGAAACCTGAAAGTTGAATTACAACAACGTAATTCGAGGTCAGGGTGGATGTGGGGGTGACGGGGCGGCCCTCTGGGCTGCGTGATGGACGCACGAAAAAGGCCGGTCTCGCGAGGAGACCGGCCTTGTTCGTATGGGGTGAGTGACGGGACTCGAACCCGCGACACCCAGGATCACAACCTGGTGCTCTACCAGCTGAACTACACCCACCATATGCGCATCAGCAGAACCGTTTCGGGCTCTCCATCAGCAGCGTCGACAATACTAGCGGGTTGAATCCCGGGTTGCTAATCCGCCCCTGCATGCGTGTCGAGATCGTGAACGACCGCGGCGATATCGCTGGTAGAGGGCCCTGGCTGCGCCACGAATGCCGTGCGGCGGTAGTACTGCAGCTCTTTGATCGACTCCTTGATGTCTGCCAGAGCCCGGTGGGCAAGGCCCTTGGGAGGCTGTCCGTAGTAGATCCGCGGGTACCACCGGCGGGAGAGTTCCTTGATGGAGCTCACGTCGATCATGCGGTAGTGGAGGTAGGTGTCGAGCGCGGTCATGTCGCGGGAGATGAATCCGCGATCGGTCGCGATCGAGTTTCCGGCGAGTGGAACGGTCCCGGCCACCGGGACATGCTCCTTGATGTACGCCAGAACGCGCTGCTCGGCTTCCTCCAGCGTCACCGTCGACGCCCGCACCTCGTCGGTCAAGCCCGACTTGGCGTGCATGTCGGTGACGACGGCAGGCATGTTCGCCAACGCGTCGTCGTCGGCGTGGATGACGATGTCGACACCCTCCCCGAGGATGTTGAGCTCACTGTCGGTCACCAGCGCCGCAATTTCGATCAGCTTGTCCTTGCTCAGGTCCAAGCCGGTCATTTCACAATCGATCCACACGAGTTTGTCCTGCACTCGCACCACACTAGTGCGAGCTGCGATGCCACTAGGGTTTGCGGTGGCGATCGAGCCAGATCAGCATCAGCACACGTTCATGGAGGACGCGGACATGACAGTCGACCCGACGCAGCCGGAACCTACGCTCAGCCCGGCAGAGAAGGCGAAGGCAGCCAAAGCCGCAGCCGTCGAAGCAGCGCGGGTCGCAGCCGAAGCGCTGGCCGCCGCCGACGCCGCCGAAGCCGAAGCGCTGGCTGCGGAAAAGGGGCAGCCGCAGGCATCGACCGGCAGAGCCGCCGAGATCGCCGCCGGATACGCCTCGGAGGGTGCCGCGTTGGAATTGGGAACCGTGGTGCTGGACGGCGTCACCGATCCGTCTGCCCGCATCCGAATCCCGTTGGCCACGTTGAACAGACACGGCCTCGTGGCAGGAGCCACCGGAACCGGAAAGACCAAGACGTTGCAGGGAATTGCCGAACAGCTGTGCGCCGCAGGCGTCCCCGTGGTCATGGCCGACGTCAAAGGTGACCTGTCGGGCCTGTCGAAGCCAGGAGCGGACAACGAGAAGATTCGCAGCCGAGCAGCGGACACCGGTATTGCGGACTGGGCTCCCACCGGCCATCCGGTGGAGTTTCTCTCGCTCGGCACCGAGGGAATCGGGGTACCGGTCCGCGCCACCATCACCGCCTTCGGGCCGATTCTGCTCAGTAAAGTGTTGGGGCTGAACACCACTCAGGAATCCACCCTGGGCTTGATCTTCCACTGGGCCGATTCTCAGGGGCTCGCCCTGCTCGATCTCAAGGACCTGCGATCGGTGATCATGCACCTGACCAGCGACGAGGGCAAGGCCGACCTGAAAGGCATCGGCGGCGTCTCCTCGGCAACCGCAGGCGTCATTCTGCGCGCGCTGGTCAACCTCGAAGCAGACGGCGGCGACACCTTCTTCGGCGAGCCCGAGCTCGAGACCGAGGACCTGCTGCGAGTCGGGCCGGACGGACGGGGCGTCATCACGCTGTTCGAGCTCGGAGCGCAGGCAGCACGGCCGGTGATGTTCTCCACCTTCCTGATGTGGGTGCTGGCCGACCTGTTCCAGACGCTGCCCGAGGTGGGCGATGTCGACAAACCCAAGCTGGTCTTCATCTTCGACGAGGCGCACCTGCTGTTCGCCGACGCGTCGAAAGCATTTCTGCAGCAGGTGGAGCAGACCGTCAAGCTCATCCGCTCGAAGGGGGTCGGCGTCTTCTTCTGCACGCAGCTACCCACCGACGTCCCCAACGACGTTCTCTCCCAGTTGGGAGCGCGAATTCAGCACGCACTGCGCGCCTTCACACCCGATGATCAGAAGGCGTTGAACAAGACGGTGCGCACGTACCCCAAGACCGACGCCTACGACCTCGAGAAGGCACTGACGTCCTTGGGTACCGGCGAGGCCATCGTGACGGTGCTTTCGGAGAAAGGTGCCCCGACGCCCGTGGCCTGGACCAAGATTCGCCCGCCGCGCTCGTTGATGGACACCATCGGCAACGACGCCATCGCGGCGGCCGCGTCGTCGAGCACACTGTCCGTGAAGTACCGGGAAACGGTCGATCGTGAGTCGGCCTACGAACGGATGAACGCTCGGGTGGCCAACGCGCCCGCTCCGGCCGAGAAGTTCGACATCCCGCCGCTGCCGGCCGATCTGCCGGATCTACCGCCGAGCGAGCCGGACGGCCCGTCGGCTGCCGAGCGCATCATGGGCAACCCCGCCGTCAAGAGCTTTCTCCGCTCGGCCGCCTCGGCTGCCGGGCGGGAAATTTCGCGCAGCATCTTCGGAACCGGACGTCGCCGCAGGCGCTGAGATCAGTTGCCCAGCTTCTTGTAGAAGCTGCCGATGATCGGAGCGGAGATGCTACGCGGGCTGTACTGCCCGGCCGCCGACATGCCCTTGCTGAGCAGGCCCGGTACGACGCGCATCTTGTTCTTCGCCAGGCCGTCGAGGGACAGCTTCGCGGTGTAGGCGCTGTCGATCCACAGAAAGTCGGGAACCATCTTGTCCACGATCGAGGCCTCGGCCGGATCGGGTGTCTCGGTGCGGACCGGTCCCGGAGCCAGCAGGGTGACGTTGACGCCGGTGCCCGCGAGCTCACCGCGGAGCGATTCGGAGAACGTGTTGACGAAGGCCTTGGTCGCGGCGTACGTCGCATTGTTGGGGATGGCCATGTTGCCTGCCGCCGAACCGGTGATGAGGATTCCACCTGCTCCGCGGCCGATCATGCCGGGCATGACGGCCAACGTGAGGTCGTGTACCGCAACGGCATTGAGCTCGACCTGGTCGCGCTCGTACGCTGGATCGAGACCGGCCACCGGTCCGAACGTCGCGATACCCGCGTTGTTGCACAGGATCGAGATCTCGCGCTCGGCCAGCTCGGTGACCAGTTCCTGTCGCTGCTGACGATTCGACAGATCCGACTGACGCACCTCGACGGTCACGCCGTGCTCGGCTGTGAGCTTGGCAGCCAATGCCTCGAGCAGCTCGCCGCGTCGGGCCACCACGATCAGGGAATGTCCACGGGCGGCGAGTTCGGTGGCCAGGGCTTCACCGATTCCGGAGGAGGCTCCGGTGACGACGGCGCGGGCATCTGGACTGGGCTTGGGCAGGCTCACGGTGAGACAGGCTAGCGGAAAAGATCAGATCGTGGCCGCGAGCCGGGTGCCTTGCTCGATGGCCCTCTTGGCGTCGAGCTCCGCTGCGACGTCCGCACCGCCGATGACGTGTGTGGTGGTCCCCGCGGCCTTCAGTTCGTCGACCAGGTCGCGTACCGACTCCTGGCCCGCGCAGATCACGATGGTGTCGACCTCGAGAACGCGCGACCGTTCGTGCTTGTCACCGAAGGAGATGTGCAGCCCCGCGTCGTCGATCTTCTCGTAGTTGACGCCCGAGAGCTGATGCACACCTTTGGCTTTCAGCGCAGCGCGATGGACCCAACCGGTCGTCTTCGCCAGCCCGGCCCCGATGCGTCCCGGCTTGCGTTGCAGTAGGTACACCTCACGCGGAGACGGTGCGGGCACCGGAGTCGTCAACGCCCCCGGCGCGGCCTCGGGCTCGGTGACGCCCCATTCCTGCTTCCATTCCTTCAGATCCAACGTGGGGGAGGCGTCGGTGGTGAGGAACTCGGAGATGTCGATACCGATACCGCCGGCACCGATGACCGCGACCCGATCGCCGATGGGCCTGCCGTCGCGCACCAGTTCTGCGTACGACAGCACCGACGGATGCTCGATGCCGGGGATGTTCGGAATCCGGGGAGTGACGCCGGTGGCGAGTACCACCTCGTCGAACTCGCCCGCGATCAGTTCTGCGGCGGTGACCCTGGTGTCGAGGTGCACTGCGACGTCGGCGGAGCGCAGTGCGCTCGAGAAATACCGGATGGTCTCGGCGAATTCCTCCTTGCCGGGAATGAGCCGCGCGATACCGAACTGTCCACCGATCTCGCTTCTGGCCTCGAACAAGCTGACGGCATGTCCGCGTTGCGCGAGATTGAGTGCGGCAGCCAGGCCTGCGGGTCCGGCTCCGACGACCGCGACCTTCTTGGTCTTCTTCGTCGGCAGCAGCTGCAGGTCGATCTCACGTCCGGCACGAGGATTGACCAGGCAGGAGACCTTCTTGTGGACGAACGCGTGGTCGAGGCAGGCCTGATTGCAGGCAATGCAGGTGTTGATCCGGTCCGCCGAGTCGGTCGCGGCCTTCTCGACCCAGAACGGATCTGCGAGCATCGGCCTGGCCATCGCGATCAACTGTGCGTCGCCGCGGGCGAGGATGTTCTCGGCGATCTCGGGCATGTTGATGCGATTGGACGCGGCGACGGGGATGGCCACGTGCTTCTCGAGCTTGCCGGTGATGTCCGCGAATGCAGCCCGTGGTACCGAGGTGACGATGGTCGGCACTCGCGACTCGTGCCAGCCGATGTCGGTGTTGATGATATTCGCACCCGCGGCTTCGACGTCCTGCGCCAGTGCGACGATGTCGTTCCAACTCTGGCCCTGCTCCACCAGATCGGCCATCGACAGCCGGAACACGATGAGGAAGTCCGGGCCCACGGCTGCCCTCGTCTGCCGCACGATCTCCACGGCCATTCGCCGGCGGTTCTCCGCCGAACCGCCCCACTCGTCTCGTCGCTTGTTGGTGCGCTCGGAGAGGAACTGGTTGATGAAGTAGCCTTCACCGCCCATGATCTCGACGCCGTCGTATCCGGCGCTCTGGGCGAGCCGAGCGCAGCGCACGAAGTTGCGGATCTGCCAGCGGACGCCCCGCGAGCTCAGTCGCCTGGGCCGAAAAGGGTTGATGGGGGCCTTGATCGACGACGCCGAGACGCTCAGCGGCTGATAGGAATAGCGCCCGGCATGAAGGATCTGCAGTGCGATCTTGCCGCCCTCGCGGTGCACGGCAGCGGTGATCCGTCGATGTCGGCGGGCTTCGATGCGATTGGTCAGCTTGGCCCCGAACGGCAACAGCCAGCCGGTGCGATTGGGGGCATAACCCCCGGTGATGATGAGTGCGACTCCGCCGCGGGCACGCTCGGCGAAGTAGGCCGCCAATCGGCCGGTGTCGCGGGCGCGATCTTCGAGGCCGGTGTGAATCGATCCCATGATCACGCGGTTCTTCAGCGTGGTTGCGCCGACATCCAACGGCGACAACAGAATCGGATACGGGCCAGCGGTCTGCTCGATCGTCACAGCTTCTCCAATACCTCGGTGCACCACTCGGTGAATCCTTCTTCGACGCGAATTCCGCCGCGCAGCACCAGATATTGATGCAGCGCGGTGCCGGTGAGGGCAGCGGGAGCCGGAAAATCCTGTTTCTCGATCAGTCGATAGACGTCGAGGCGGGTGGCATGTACATCGCGATGGCGGGCGACCTCGACCTTGAGAGCCTCGATGTCGCCGTTGGCCGCACCGCGGATCTTGACGGCCAGCTCCTCGCGTAATTGCGAGGGGTCGGTCGGCGCGGCGATCCAGCGGTCGAGTTCGGCCCGGCCCGCAGCGCTGACGGAGTACACCTTCTTGTCCGGCCTGCCGTCCTGCGCGACCGCCTCGCCGGTGATCCACCCGGCCCCGTCCATTCTCGTCAGAGTCCGATAGATCTGCTGATGCGTTGCGCTCCAGAAGAACCCGATGGACTTGTCGAAGCGACGGGCGAGCTCGTATCCCGAGCCGCTGAGCTCGGTCAGGGAAACCAGGATCGCGTGTTCCAAAGCCACACCCGAGAGTGTGTATGCAACGCGGTGCTTATGCAACTAGGTGCACCTGGGCGCGAGTTCGACGCGGACTAGTGTTGGCAAACATGGGAACCCAGCCGGAGGCCGCTGTCGTCGGAGTCGCCACAACGCGCAAGCAGGTCACCGCCTGGGGGTTCTGGGACTGGGGCTCGGCGGCGTTCAACGCCGTTGTTCTCACGTTCGTGTTCTCGGTGTATCTCACCGATGCAGTCGGCGACGACCTACCCGGTTCGATCTCGGCCACCACCTGGTTCAGTTGGACGATTGCCGTGTCCAGCGTTGTGATCGCGCTCCTCGCACCGGTCTGCGGGCAATACTTCGACGCGCGTGGCAAACGCAAGTGGCTGCTCGGAGTGTTGACCACGCTGACGGTCGTCGCCATGGCAGGCCTGTTCTTCGTCCGAGACGACTACCACTATCTCTGGCTGGGCCTGCTGCTGCTCGGTCTCGGGTCCATCATGTTCGAGCTGGCCAGCATCCCCTACAACTCGATGCTGCGGCAGGTCTCCACGCCGGAGAACATCGGCCGGGTATCCGGGTTCGGTTGGTCCATGGGCTATTTCGGCGGAATCGTACTGCTGCTTCTGTGCTACGTCGGCTTCATCGCCGGCGACGGCGACACCCGCGGAGTTCTGGGTCTGAGTACCGACGGTGGACTCAACATCCGACTCGTCGCGCTGCTCGCTGCCGTGTGGTTCGCCGTCTCGGCCGTCCCGGTGATGTTCTCCGTTCCCGAAGTGCCGCGAGCCGTCGCCGATCCGAAGGCCGCCGAAGCCGGGTTCGCGGCCTCGTACCGTGTTCTGTTTCGCGATGTCCGTGAGCTGTGGAGCGCAGACCGGCGCGCCGTGTACTACCTGATCGCCAGTGCACTGTTCCGAGACGGACTTGCAGGTGTCTTCACCTTCGGGGCCGTTCTCGCCGTCAGTGTCTACGGCATCGGTGCGGGTGACGTTCTGCTGTTCGGCGTCGCCGCCAACGTCATCGCAGGCCTCGGTGCCATCGTCGCCGGGCGGTTCGACGACAGAATTGGACCCAAGAAGGTCATCGTCTTCTCGCTCACGTCCATGATCGCGGCCGGAACCGTTCTGCTGTTCGTCTCGGGACCGACGATGTTCTGGATCTTCGGGCTGATCCTGTGCCTGTTCGTCGGACCAGCGCAGTCGTCCGCTCGCACCTTCCTGGCCCGGTTGGCTCCGCCGGGACGAGAAGGTCAGTTCTTCGGACTGTTCGCGACGACGGGTCGTGCCGCGTCGTTCCTCGCACCGTCTCTGTTCGGCCTGTTCGTGTGGATGTTCGACGCCGACCGCGCGGGTATCGCCGGGTTGATCATCGTTCTCGCTGCCGGTCTGCTGGCGTTGCTGAAGGTGCGGGCTCCGGATCAGGTCTGAACGGAGTCGATACGGGCCAGGATCTCGGCCGTGAGTTCCCGTGGGGCTTCCTCCGGGATCCAGTGCGAGATGCCGTCCAGTTCGACGAATCGGTATGGTGCATCGACGAATTCGCCGCAGCGCTCCGCTCCCGCTCGACCGATGGCGGTGTCGCCGTTGCTCCAGACGTATGTGGTGGGCACGGTCACCGGCGTCAGGTTCGCGAACTCTCTGGTCATCGCGGCATACCAACTCGATGCGGCCGTCAGCGCCCCGGGGACGGTGAGATGACGAACGTACTCGTCGTCGAGGCTCTCGGCACCGAACATCGCGCGCAGACGCTGCGCGTCGTTCTCCACCAGAACTCGCTCGGCCTTCTCCGGCTCCCGAAGCAGGCCGAAGTACTTCGACCGCTCCTGCTGATCCGGATCCTGACGGATGGCCCAGTTGAATGCAGCCGAATGCGGGACCGACGCCGTGGTGAGCGTACGCACGCGGTCCGGATGCTCGGCCGCCACGTGCCAGGCGACCACCGCACCCCAGTCGTGTCCGACCAGATGCGCCGAGGGCACCTCGAGTGCGTCGAGCAGGCCGAGAACGTCGCCGGTGAGACGTTCGATGCGATAGTGCTCGACACCGATCGGGCGGGCACCGGGGGAGTAGCCCCGCTGGTTCGGGGCGATCACACGACAGCCTGCGTCCACCACGCCGGGCGTCACCGCGGTCCACGACGCGTTGGTCTGCGGAAAGCCGTGCAGTGCAACCACCGGAACACCGTCCGACGGACCCGATATCGCAACGTCGAACACGTACTCGCCGACTCGTACCTCGGTCATGAACATCCCTTCGCGGCCGTCTCGTTCTCGAACGGTCAAGCCCGTCGTGGTTCCCATCGGCTCATTCCGAGCATGATCATGCGGATCTGCTTCTCGGTCCGCTGAATCAGGTCCTTCTCGTTCTGACTACCCGGCCTGTCGATTTCCAACAGTCCGACCACCGCGGTGAGCATCGTCGAGACGAGTAGGTCGGCCGTCATCTCGAGGTCGGCGACGTCCCACTGCTCGAGGCCGGGCATGCGGGAGAGGTCGATGGTCAGCTCGCTGACGAACAGGCGTAGCTCGGTGGCGAAGGCGCGCCGCACCTCGGTGACGCCGCCGTACCGTTCACGACTGAGAAATCGGAACTGATCCTCGTGGGTACGAACCTGGCGGACCAGGATGCCGAAGGATTCGGTGGCGGTCGTGGCGCTCGGGTTGCGTCGAGCGTCGCGCAGCATCTGCCGCAGCATGCGCATGCTGTCCTCGACGAGCGCGACGCCGAGGTCCTCCATGGACGCGAAGTGTCGGTAGAACGCGGTGGGGACGATGCCGGCGGATCGGGCGACCTCACGCAGGCTGACGCTGGCGAAAGAGCGTTCGCGTAGCAGGTCGAGGGTGCCCTCGATCAATGCCTGACGCGTGCGTTCCTTGCGCTCGGCACGGGTCCCCGGTTCTGTCACAACGTCCAGTTTATGGGCGCGCATTCTGTGATCTCCCTTCCGGTTCCTCCCCGACACCCACGGAACGGTCGATTCGCTCTGTAACGGCTGTCACATAAACGTTGACAGGTACCGGTGTCGCTCTGCCACACTCATGTTAGTGCACAATCGTTCACTGAATGGGTCGTAGGTTTCGATCCGGTTAGGGAGGATGGAATGACGCTTCAAGAACGTCCGCCGCGGACCTCGGGTTTGCGCAAGTTCTCGCTTCTTTCCCTGTTCGAGGCCATGGCCACACCCCACGCGCTCGACCGGTACCTCGAACTGGTCGATCCCATGACGACCGTTCGAGACCTGCGCGGTGAGGTCACTGCGATACACCGGTCCACCGAAGAATCGTTGACTCTCACCATCCGCCCCACGCGTCAGTGGAAGGGATTCAAGGCCGGCCAATTCGTTCAGGTCGGCGTCGTGATCGACGGTGTTCGTCACACCCGCTGCTATTCGCCTGCCTGCTCGCAGTACCGCGCGGACGGCCGGATCGAACTGACGATCAAGGCGCATCCCGAGGGGCTGGTCTCGCAGTACCTGCACAAGAACGCGCACGTCGGTCTGGTGGTCAGCCTGTCTCAGGCGGACGGCACGTTCGAGCTTCCCGAACCACGCCCGGCGAAGACGTTGCTGATCAGCGGTGGCAGCGGCATCACGCCGGTGCTGTCGATGCTCAGGTCGCTGCTGGACGAGGGGTACAGCAGCGACCTGACCTTCCTGCACTACGCGTTCACCGAGAACGACGTGGCGTACAAGAAGGACCTGGAGAAGATCGCTGCAGAGCACGAGAACGTGAACATCGTCTTCGCGTACACCGAGCAGAAGACGGGCGGCGACCTGTACGGGTTCTTCGGGCAGGAACATCTCGACGCAGTGGCCCCGTGGTTCGCCGAGGCCGACACCTTCCTCTGCGGACCTCCCGGACTGATGAAGGGCGTGACCTCGTTCTTCGACGACGCAGGATTGAGCGAGCGGTTGCATCTCGAGGAGTTCACGCCCTCGTTCGCCACCGTCAGCGACGACGTCACCGGAACCACGACGTTCTCCGCCAGCGATGTGTCCTCGGAGAACGACGGCGAGACGCTGCTCGAACAGGCCGAGGCGGCGGGCCTCTCACCGGCCAACGGCTGCCGAATGGGAATCTGCTTCACCTGCACCTCGGTGAAGAAGTCCGGCTGCACCAAGAACATCAAGACCGGTGAGACCGACACCGAATCGGACAAGAAGATCCAGCTGTGCGTGTCCGTTGCCGTCGGCGACGTCGACATCGACATCTAGATCCACCTCGAACACAGACGACCCAAGACCCATCTCGACCCGATCGAATTGGAGATCATCAGATGCTCGGAACGATTCTCTCGATCCTGCCCACCACCGTCCTGCCTTTTCGCCGCAACGAGACGTTGCCGGACGAGCCGACCGTGCTGACCTACGAACAGGTCCAGGAACTCGGCCGCGAGCTCGACGACCTGCGCGCCCGCACCGTCGCCAAGCTCGGCGACGAGGACCGCGAATACATCTACAAGATCATCAAGGCCCAGCGCGGCCTCGAGATCACCGGACGCGCGTTGATGTACCTGCCCTTCCTGCCGCCTGCATGGCTGGCCGGAGTCGGTGCCCTCGGCGTGGCGAAGATTCTGGACAACATGGAGATCGGCCACAACGTCATGCACGGCCAGTACGACTGGATGCGTGAGCCCGGCCTGAACTCCGAGGTGTTCGAGTGGGACACCGTCTGCCCGGCGGATCAGTGGAAGCATTCGCACAACTACATGCACCACACCTTCACCAACATCGTCGGCATGGACCGCGACATCGGTTACGGCGTGCTGCGCATGGACCAGGAGCAGAAGTGGAACCCGTACTACCTCGGTAACCCGGTCTACGCGTTCCTGCTGATGACGTTCTTCGAGTGGGGCGTGATGCTGCACGACCTCGAAACCGAGAACATCGTGGCGGGCAAGCGCAAGTGGCACGACGTGAAGCCGCTGCTGCAGGGCATGTGGCGCAAGGCGGGCAAGCAGGCGCTCAAGGACTACGTGATCTTCCCGGCGCTGACCGGGCCGTTCTTCGTCTCGACCGTGGTCGGTAACGTGGCCGCGAACCTCATCCGCAACGTGTGGACCTACTCGATCATCTTCTGTGGACACTTCCCGACCGGAGTCCAGACGTTCAGCCAGGAAGAGACCGCAGAGGAGACCCGCGGCGAGTGGTACGTGCGCCAGATGCTGGGTTCGGCCAACATCGAGGGCACCCCGCTGTTCCACATCATGTCGGGCAACCTCTCGCACCAGATCGAGCACCATCTGTTCCCCGACCTGCCTGCGCATCGGTACCCGCAGATCGCGCCCGAGGTCAAGGCCCTGTGCGAGAAGTACGATCTCCCGTACAACACCGGCGGCTTCTTCCACCAGATCGGCACCGTGTGGGGCAAGATCTTCAAGCTCGCGCTGCCCAATTCGCTCACGGGATCGGCGGCTCCGGCCGGTGTTATCGTCGAGCGTAAGAAGACCAGCGCAGCGTGACGACTTCGAAGGGGGCGGTCCTGTTGGTAGGAAAGTTCGAGCGCAACAAGGACACCGTGCAGGAATTCACCGAATCTGCCGCGACTCACGTCGGCCGGATCGTGGTGATCATCGCCGGAGCCGTCCGCGACGTCACTCGTGAAATCGGTGACCTGATCACCGACGGAATCGAGATGCGCGAGGCCGCGAAGAAGGCGGAGCGTGACGCCCCGCTGGGCACCGTGATCAACGGTGAGTTCGAGACCCGCGAACGGTAGAGCGGTACAAGATCGACACAGCGCCGCCCGAGCATCACTCGGGCGGCGCTGTCGTGTGTCCACGCTCAGCGTGCGCGCAGCCGCCACAACGACGTGGTCTCGCGCGAGCGCGCCTCGTGCAGCACATCGGAGCTGTCGGTGACGCGTGAGTGCGTCGGGGTGGTGTCGGTGCGGCCGACGACGGCCAGACCCGCAGCGTCGATGGCGGTGAGAAGGTCTGCGCGAGTGACCAATTCGAGCAGTTCGGCGAGGTCGGAAACCACCAGCCATGCTTCACCGTCGGGCGTCAGGTGCCCGCGGAGCCGGCTCAGGAAGGATTTGAGCATTCGAGACCCGGGGTCGTACACCGCATGTTCGATGCCCGATGTCGGTTTCGTGGGGATCCAGGGCGGATTGCACACGATCAGTCCCGCGCGGCCGGACGGGAAGATGTCGGCCTGCACCACCTCGACTCGATCGGCGTACCCGAGAGCATCGATGTTGGCTCGTGCGCACGCGACCGACCGCGGATCCTTGTCGGTCGCGACCACCGAGGTCACCCCGCGCCTGGCGAGTACCGCAGCCAGCACGCCCGAGCCGGTGCCGATGTCGAACGCTCGGTCCGTGTCCGGCAGCGGGGCGTCGGCGACGAGCCGAACGTACTCGCCCCGGACAGGGGAGAAGACTCCGTAGTGGGGATGGATCGAGGCGTCGAGCGCCGGAACGAAGACGCCCTTGCGTCGCCACTCGTGTGCGCCGACCATGCCGAGCAGTTCGCGCAACGACAGCACGCACGGCGCGGCGTCCGGGCCGAGAGCGTCCGTCACGGCCGCCCGCACGTCCGGTGCCCGGCCGAGATCGAGACGGACATCCGAATCGAGCTCCACCAGAAGCATTCCCAGCACTCGCGCACGTCGCGCTTGATACTGGCGGTGCAAATGGAACCGCTCCGCACCCGACGCGTCCGGCAGGTGTTTCGCTGCCGGTACCCGCCGGGTCATCGCCGTCAACAGCTGTCGTGCGTTGTTGTAATCGCCGCGCCACAACAACGCCTCACCGATCGTGGCCATCTTGTACGCCACGTCGGCGGTGGTCGAATCGTTCACGATCCGCACCACGCGCGGTGGGGGAGCGCCGTTCTCGGACTGCCAGCGAGACGTCCGCTCGCTACCGTCCTCGGTCCAGCCGATGATCGACGCTGCGTCCTCGTTCATGCGGCGGTGTGCGGGTACTCCGCACTGCGGTGTTGGAACGCAAGGATATTGGGGTTGACGATGACGCCGCTCCTGATCTCGATCGATCGCTCGATGGTGGCATCACGGCTCCAGGCCGAGGGGCCGTCGAGGACGGTTCGCAGATACGGCAGCAACGATTCGCTGATCTCCCAGGTGGCCGAGTTCCACAGATAGGACGGGCTGTGGTCGACGGCGTAGTACTTGACGTTGTCGCCGACGGTGAACATGGGATCGGTGAACGAGGTGGGTCTGGCCCATTCGAAGCCCATTCCCTCGTCGCAGGAGACGTCGACCACGAGAGTTCCCGGTGCGAGAGTGGGTAGATCGTCGTTCGTCAGGAACGTCAACGGTGCATTGGTGTCCTGCAGAACACAATTGACGATCACGTCGTGGTCGGCGAGGAACTGGGACAGCGGCACCCGTCCCTCGGGCGTGAGAGCTCGGCTTCGTCGGGGATCGGCGTCGTCGAGATCGAAGTTCACGATGTTGGCCGAATGAATGGGCGACCCGACGGCCGTGACACCGCGTTGTGTCAGGACGTCGACGTCGTGGATGCCGTGCGCGTTCAGAGCGGTGACGGCACCGCGGGCCGTGGCCCCAAAACCGATGACCGCGGCACGCAACCGTCGGCCGTAGTCGCCCGTGGAACCGATCAGCTGCAGTGCGTGCAGCACCGAGCAGTAGCCGGCCAATTCGTTGTTCTTGTGGAACACATGGAGATTGAACCAGCCGTCCTGCGTCCAGTGGTTCATGGCCTCGAATGCGATCAGCGTCAGTTTGCGTTCGACGGCGATCTGGGTGAGGGCTCGATCCTGGACGCAGTGCGGCCAACCCCACAGGGTCTGCCCGGGGCGAAGCGCGGCGAGATCCTCGGCCTGCGGCTTCGGCAGCAGGATCACATCGCAGCGAGCGATGAGTTCGGCACGGGTGCCGATGCCCGCAACCTGCGCGGCCAAGTGCTCGTCGGAGATTCCGAACGGTTCGCCGTAGCCGGATTCGAGAAACATGCGGGCTCGGATGTCGGCATCGATGCGATCGAGATGAAGTGGATGAATCGGCAGTCGCCGCTCATTCGGCTTGCGTGAACGTGAGAGGACTCCGAGAGTGAGCTGATGCACGTGTGACCCTTCGTTACCGTCGAGTCAACCACAGTGGGCCGAGGCGTCACGTGTTCGTGCTGGTCAGAGTGTGCCCCCGGCAGGATTCGAACCTGCGACCAAGGGATTAGAAGGCCCTTGCTCTATCCCCTGAGCTACGGAGGCTGGCGCGTGCGGGGTGGACCCGCTCGAGCACGGTTGACGAGTGTACCTTTCCGCCCGTGCCGTCGAAGCAGGCACGGGGCGAGCTGGCATCCTGAGGGGGGCCGGTGTTCTCGGAATCCTTCCGACCTGTGCCGAAGGAGGTTCGATGCACGACATCTTGGACGACGTACTGCACAGCTGGCAGTCCGGCGACGTGGCCGCGGTCGCGACGGTGGTTCGCACCTTCGATTCGGCTCCGCGTCCGGTCGGTGCGTCGATGGTCGTCGGTTCGGACGGTGCCGTTGCCGGATCGGTCTCGGGCGGTTGTGTCGAGGGTGCGGTGTACGACCTCGCACAGGACGTGATGGATTGCGGCGCGCCCGTTCTCACGCGATACGGGATCTCCGACGACGACGCTTTTGCCGTCGGACTCACCTGCGGCGGAACGCTCGACGTCTTCGTGCAGCAGATCTCTCGGCACACGTTTCCCGAATTCGAGGCTCTCGTCGCGGACGTTCGCGGCAACGTGCCCGTGGCGGTGGCCACCGTCGTCGCACACTCCGATCCGGAACGGCTCGGCCGAAGGATCGTCGTCGGAGAATCGGGCACCCGTGGCTCGCTGGGCAGCGCGCGGGCCGATGCCGCCGTGGCCGACGATGCGAAAGGGCTTCTCGCCGCGGGCCGTTCGGCTGTTCTGACCTACGGCCCCGACGGTCAGCGGCGAGGGGAGGGGATGGAGGTGTTCGTCTCTAGCCACGCTCCGCCGCCGCGGATGCTGGTGTTCGGAGCCATCGACTTCGCTGCCGCGGTGGCGCAGCAGGGCGTATTTCTCGGCTACCGCGTCACCGTCTGCGACGCACGGGCAGTCTTCGCGACTCCGCAGCGGTTCCCCGCCGCCGAGCAGGTCGTGGTCGCGTGGCCGCACGACTATCTGTCCGAGCAGTTCGCGGCGGGAGAGGTGGACGAACGCACCGTCGTCTGCGTGTTGACGCACGACCCCAAGTTCGACGTGCCGCTGCTCGAAGTGGCGTTGCGCATCCCCTCTCTGGCGTTCGTCGGCGCGATGGGATCACGCCGCACCCACGACGACCGCACGGCTCGGTTGCGTGCGGCGGGTCTGACAGAGACCGAACTCACTCGTCTGGCCAGTCCGATCGGGCTCGACCTCGGGGCGCGGACGCCGCAGGAGACAGCGGTATCGATCGCCGCGGAGATCATCGCCCACCGTTGGGGCGGTACCGGTGAACCGCTGCGCGCCCGACGCGGACGCATCCACCACGACGCGACCGAGGCCGTGAGCACGGGCAAGTACGACGCTGTGTAGGACTCGCGTTTCGACTACCGCCGATCACCTCTTACTCTGGTGGTATGGCAACACCGGATCTCGAGAAGACCGAACCCTCGACCGCCGAATTGCAGGCGGACGATGTCCGGGCGGATGTGGATCCGCGTTCGGCCACGACCACGGTGTTCGTCACCGCGGGCGTCATCGCGGGTGTGGTTGCCGCACTCATCGTGATGCTCTCCGCGTCCGACGCCCTGGTGTTGCTCGGAATACCGGACCCGGGCCCGGCCACGACCTACGGTCTACCTGCCCTACGGGCGATAGGCGAGATCGCCGCCGTCATCGCCATCGGATCGTTCCTGCTGGCCGCGTTCCTCGTACCGCCGCAGAAGAACGGCGTGCTCGACGTCGACGGGTACCGCGCCGTGCGGACCGGTTCGGTCGCCTCGATCGTCTGGGCCGTCTGCGCGTTGCTCCTCGTGCCGCTGACACTCTCCGACACCTCGGGGCAGCCCTTCACCGAAGCCATCAAGCCGGCGAACCTGTGGGTCGCACTCGACCAGGTGGAGATCGCCAGCGCCTGGCGTTGGACCGCCATCATGGCCGTTGTGCTCGCCATCGCGTCGCGCACGGTGTTGCGGTGGGCCTGGACTCCCGCACTGCTCGGGTTCTCCCTGGCGACGCTGCTGCCGATCGCGCTGAGCGGCCACTCCTCGGCAGGCGGATCGCACGACATTGCCACCAACAGCTTGATCCTGCACCTCGGAGCCGCGTCGCTGTGGGCGGGCGGACTGTTCGCGCTGCTGGCACACGTTCGCAGGCGCGGTGCGCATGCCGATGTCGCGGCTCGCCGATTCTCCACGATCGCCGGAGTCTGTTTCGTGGTGATGGGCATCAGTGGCGTCATCAACGCGTTGGTTCGCGTATCGATCTCCGACCTGTTCACCACCACCTACGGCCTGCTGATCGTGGGCAAGATCGTGGCCCTGATCGTGCTGGGCGGTTTCGGCTGGATGCAGCGTCGACGCGCACTACCGGCCCTGGTCGCCGATCCCTCGGCCCGTGGGCCGCTGCTCCGCTTCGCCGGAGCCGAGATACTGGTCCTCGCGGCGACCATCGGACTGGCCGTCGGGCTCGGCCGCACACCGCCTCCCGCCGAGATCGACCCCGATCTCACGCCGACAGAGGCTGCACTCGGATACGACCTCAGCGGCCCGCCGACGTTCGCGCGGATGGCGCTGGACTGGCGCTTCGATCTGATCTTCGGTACCGCTGCCATCGTCATGGCCGTGGTGTACCTGATCGGCGTTCGTCGACTGCGGCTGCGCGGCGACGCGTGGCCCGTCGGCCGTACTGTGGCGTGGGTCCTGGGCTGCCTGACGCTTCTGATCAGCACGTCCTCGGGAATCGGTCGCTACTCCACGGCCGTGTTCAGCGTGCACATGACCGGTCACATGATGCTCTCGATGCTGGCACCGGTCCTGCTCGCGCTCGGTGGTGCGTTGACGCTGGCATTGCGGGTGCTGCCCGCGGCGGGCAAGGACGGCGTTCCCGGGATTCGTGAATGGCTGTTGCTCGGACTGCACAGTCGAATCTCGCAGTTCTTGACCCATCCGCTCGTCGCCTCGTTGATCTTCGTCGGCGGCTTCTACGTCCTCTATCTCGGTGGCATCTTCGGAGCGGTACTGGACAGTCACGGCGCGCACCTGCTGATGAACCTGCACTTCGTGCTCAGCGGTTACCTGTTCTACTGGACCGTCATCGGCGTCGATCCGTCCCCGCGCAAGATCGCTCCGGTCACCAAACTCGCAGTCGTGTTCGGTTCGCTGCCGTTCCATGCCTTCTTCGGTGTGGCGCTGATGAGTATGAACACCGTGATGGGTGCCTGGTTCTACCGGACGCTCGGGCTGGATTGGAACTCCGATCTGCTCGGGGATCAGAAGCTCGGCGGCGGTATCGCCTGGGCCACCGGCGAGGTTCCGCTGGTGCTCGTCATGCTGGCGCTGCTGATCCAGTGGTCCCGTAGCGACGATCGGGATGCCAGGCGTGGTGACCGCGCCGCCGAGCGCGATCACGATGCCGATCTGGCCGCGCACAATGCGATGTTCGCCGAGCTCGCTCGACGCGATCGAACCGGCGAGCACTGATCGGCCTTCGGGTCAGTCCGTCTCGGCGATCTTGCTCAACAGTCGGTTCAGCTCGACGCGTTCCGCAGGCTCCAGGCCGTCGAACATGTCCGAGGACACCTGACGGCGTGCGTCGTCGATCCGGTCCAGCAGCGCACGGCCGGTGTCGGTCAGCTCGACCAGGACGGCTCGCCGATCGCTCGGGTCCTGTTGCCGCGTCACCAGATGCGCCGCCTCGAGGGAGTCGACGATGTCGGTGGCCGACCGCGCCACGATCCGCAGGTGTTCGGCCAAATCGCGTAGTCGCACGGACTCGGGCTCGCGCGCCAACACGTGCAGGGCTCGGCTCTGCGAAGGATTGAGGCCGAACGGTTCCAACGCAGCCATGTGGCTGCGTCGGATGCGCCGCGCAACGGCCATGAACGAATCGCTCAGGTTGGGCGAGTGTCCGGTTTCCATGCAACGGATCATAGCGACGGTTGCCGGTTACCTCATAGTGAGGTAGCCTCTGCATATCACTTCGGTGACCCCGCACTTCAGCTACCACGGAGGTCTACTTGGAAAGCCGACCCGAACGTTCTCTCCTCGCGTCCGATCCAGCACCCGTGCGCCGAGTCCTGGCTCTGTTCACGCCCTACCGCCGCAAGATCGCCGCCGTCAGCGCGATCATCGTCGTCAGCGCGATCATCGCGCTCGCGTCCCCCTTGCTTCTTCGCGAACTCCTCGATCATGCGATACCCGACCGCGACGTCACGCTCGTCAGTTTCATCGCACTCGGCATGATCGCAGTTGCAGTCGCCACCAACACTCTCGGCGTCGTACAGACCTGGATGTCCAACGGCGTCGGTCAACGACTCATGCACGATCTTCGCGTCCAGGTCTACTCGCACCTGCAACGCCAATCCCTCGGGTTCTTCGCGCGCACCCGCACCGGCGAGGTCCAATCACGTATCGCCAACGACATCGGCGGCATGCAATCGGTGGTCACCAACACCGCCACGTCCATCGCGCAGAACGCCACGACCGTTGCCGCGACGGTGGTCGCACTCTTCCTGCTGGACTGGAAGCTCGCCACGTTCTCGTTGATCATCCTGCCGGTCTTCGTCCGCGTCGCCCGCCGCATCGGCGACGAGCGGCGCAAGATCTCCACCAAACGACAGAAGTTGCTCGGCGACCTGTCGGTGCAGATCGAGGAATCACTGTCGGTCAGCGGCATTCTGCTGGGCAAGACCACCGGTTCCGCCCAGGCACTGACCGACAAGTTCGCCGCCCGATCCCACGAGGTCGCGGGCGTCGAACTCGCGGCGATGATGGCAGGCAAATGGCGCATGGCGACGATCCAGATCAGCTTCGCCGTCATGCCTGCACTGGTGTACTGGTTCGCCGGCATCACCATCGGGCAGGGGAGCGCGCTGACGATCGGCACCCTCGTCGCGTTCACCGCTCTGCAGACCCAATTGTTCCGGCCCACCATGCAATTGCTCAACACCGGCGTCGAGGTGCAGGCCTCGCTCGCCCTGTTCGGTCGGGTATTCGAGTACCTCGATCTACCGATCGACGTCGCCGAGCCCGCACACCCGGTGGCACTGCCCCGGGAGACCGTCCGCGGCGACGTCGCATTCCGCGGTGTCGACTTCACCTACGCCGCGGCGACGGTTCCGACCTTGAGCGACATCGACCTCGAGGTCCCGGCCGGAAGCACTCTCGCCCTGGTCGGTGCCACCGGATCCGGTAAGACGACCCTGGGCTATCTCGTTGCGCGGCTGCACGATCCGACGGCCGGAACGGTGACCATCGACGGCATCGATCTGCGGGAGCTCGCATCGGAGACCATCGCCGACCTGGTCGGCGTCGTCTCGCAGGAGACGTACCTGTTCCACGCCACCATTCGAGAGAACCTGCGATTCGCCAAACCCGACGCCACCGACGAGGAGATCGTCGCGGCGGCTCGCACGGCGCAGATCCACGACTTCATCGACGGCCTCGACGACGGCTACGACACCATGGTCGGCGAGCGCGGGTACCGCTTCTCGGGCGGTGAGAAGCAGCGCATCGCGATAGCCAGAACGGTGCTGCGCAACCCGCCGATCCTGGTGCTCGACGAAGCGACCAGTGCTCTGGACAATCGCACCGAACGCGCAGTGCAAACCGCGCTCGACGGCCTGATGAAGGGGCGAACGACCATCCTCATCGCGCATCGACTGTCCACGGTGCGCTCCGCGGACCGCATCGCAGTACTCGACCACGGCGTCGTTCGCGAGGTCGGAACCCACGAGTCCCTGCTGGAGAACGACGGCATGTACGCCCAATTGGTCCGTGCCGCAGACGATGTCGTGGACAGTGTGGCTGCATGAGAGTGACCGGGTGACCCCACTGCGCACCATCGCGAGCCGCGTCGAGTGCGAGACCGACGTCAAGAAGTCCAGGTTCGTCGCCGTCGTCGATCGCGCGGGCACCGAAGCGGAGGCGCGGGCGGTGATTGCCGCAGCTCGCAAGGCCGATCCTGCTGCTGGACATCACTGTTCGGCGTTCATCGTCGACGCGTCGTCCACCGACCTGCGCGTCGACACCGCGGGTGAGGCACAACGAGTCGAGCGGTCCAACGACGACGGTGAACCCGGTGGCACGGCAGGTACACCGATGCTCGACGTGCTCCGCGGCCATCACCTGACCAACGTCGTCGCGGTCGTCAGCAGATACTTCGGCGGAACCAAGCTGGGCACCGGCGGACTGGCGCGTGCCTACGGCGGCGCGGTGACCGAGGCCCTGTCCGGAGCGACGTTCCTGACCCGGGAGCGACGCGAGATCATGACGCTCGAACTCGATCACGCCGAGGTCGGCCGGGTGGAATCGGAACTGCGGGGGCACGGAGTCCTGGTGGTCGGCACCTCCTACGGCGCGTGCGCGGTACTGACCGTCGCGGTGCCGGACGCCGATTCGACTGCGGCGCTTGTTGCTTCGCTCACTGCGGGCCGCGTGGTTCCCGTGCTCGACGGCCACATGTACGCCGAAATTCCCGACTAGCACACCTCCCCGACATTCTCGGCTCGCACGGACCCCGATTCCGGCCGTTCATCCACAGACCGGGCAGTTGTCCACATTTCGCCGACTCGTTCACCGCAGACGTTCTCCGCGTAGCAGTCTCGAACTCGATCGCAATCACGCGACATCGATCGAGGGGAAGACAACATGTACGAAGCACAATGCGCGGTGGTCGGCACGGTCATCACCAATCCCGTCAAGCGCTCCACGCCCACCGGCGACGAGGTCCTCAGCTTCCGGATGGCCAGCAACGCCCGACGGCAGGACCGCAACACCGGCGAATGGACCGACGGTGGAACCCTCTACCTGACGGTCACGTGCTGGCGTCGCCTGGTGCGCGGCGTCGGGGCGTCGCTGATGAAGGGCGACCCGATCATCGCCTACGGACAGCTACGCACCAACGAGTACACCAATCGTGACGGAGTCGAACGCGCGGATCTCGAGATGCGGGCCAGTGCCGTCGGACCGGATCTCGCGCGCTGCAACGTCTCGATCCACCGGACGCGAGCGGTGGCAGCCGACGCTGCGACGGACGGCGATCCGGGAGCGACCGAACCCGTGGACGCGGATGAGGATCGCGATCACGACCGCATCGACGACGACGTGCGCGAGTCCGTTCCGGCCTGACGCACTCCCGGGACCCGCCGTCCGCGCTGCATCGGAACCTACGATCGGGTGTGGACGGCGGCTGCGCCCTCGGGCGGTGGTGCCGGAGACTCGCTCGCACCGATAAGCTGGGCGTCATGGCTGAATTCATTTACACCATGAAGAAGGTGCGCAAGGCGCACGGCGACAAAGTCATCCTCGACGACGTCACGATGAGCTTCTATCCGGGAGCGAAGATCGGCGTCGTCGGCCCCAACGGCGCCGGTAAGTCCAGCATCCTCAAGATCATGGCGGGAATCGATCAGCCCGGAAACGGTGAGGCGTTCCTCGCTCCCGGTGCCTCGGTCGGCATCCTCATGCAGGAACCGGTCCTCGACGACACCAAGACCGTTCGTGAGAACGTCGAGGACGGCCTCGGCGAGACGATGGTCCAGCTCAAGCGGTACAACGAGATCGCCGAGCTGATGGCCACCGACTACTCCGACGAGCTGATGGAAGAGATGGGCGAGCTGCAGGAAAAACTCGACCACGCCGATGCCTGGGAGATCGACTCTCAGCTCGAACAGGCGATGGACGCGCTGCGTTGCCCGCCGCCCGAGTCGCCCGTCACCAACCTCTCCGGTGGTGAGAAGCGCCGCGTGGCGCTGTGCAAGCTGCTGCTGAGCAAGCCGGACCTGCTGCTGCTCGACGAGCCGACCAACCACCTCGACGCCGAGAGCGTGCTCTGGCTCGAGCAGCACCTGGCCGCGTACTCGGGTGCAATTCTCGCCGTCACACACGACCGGTACTTCCTCGACCACGTGGCGCAGTGGATCGCCGAGGTCGACCGCGGACACCTGTACCCGTACGAGGGCAACTACTCCACGTACCTGGAGAAGAAGGCCGAACGCCTCGAGGTATCGGGCAAGAAGGACCAGAAGCTGCAGAAGCGCCTCAAGGACGAACTCGCCTGGGTTCGCTCCGGTGCCAAGGCGCGTCAGGCCAAGAGCAAGTCTCGTCTGGCTCGTTACGACGAGATGGTGGCCGAGGCCGAGAAGACCAGGAAGCTCGACTTCGACGAGATCCAGATCCCCAACCCGCCGCGCCTCGGCGACGTCGTGGTGGAGGTCAAGAGTCTGGACAAGGGCTTCGACGGCCGCGTGCTGATCAAGGATCTCTCGTTCACGTTGCCCCGCAACGGCATCGTCGGCGTCATCGGCCCCAACGGTGTCGGTAAGACGACGCTGTTCAAGACGATCGTCGGGCTCGAGGAGCCGGACGGCGGTGAGGTCAAGATCGGACAGACGGTCAAACTCAGCTACGTCGACCAGAACCGGTCGGGCATCGACTCGAAGAAGACGGTGTGGGAGACGGTCTCCGACGGCCTCGACTTCATCACCGTCGGCAACTCCGAGTTCCCGTCCCGCGCATACATCAGTTCGTTCGGGTTCAAGGGTCACGATCAGCAGAAGCCTGCAGGAGTTCTGTCCGGTGGTGAGCGCAACCGTCTGAACCTGGCGATGACACTCAAGCAGGGCGGCAACCTGATCCTGCTCGACGAACCGACCAACGACCTCGACGTCGAAACGCTCGGATCGCTCGAGAACGCGCTGGAGGAATTCCCCGGTTGCGCCGTGGTCATCTCGCACGACCGGTGGTTCCTGGACCGCACCTGCACGCACATCCTGGCGTGGGAAGGTGGCTTCGGCGACAACGAGGCCGCGTGGTACTGGTACGAGGGCAACTTCGAGGGCTACGAGGCCAACAAGGTCGAACGCCTCGGACCCGACGCGGCCCGTCCGCATCGCGTCACACACCGGAAGCTGACCAGGGACTGACGTGGCAGGAAAGACCTTCACCTGCACGCTCCAGGTGCGGTGGGGAGATTCCGATCGCCTCGGCCACGTCAACAACACCCGCTTCGTCGAATACCTCCAGGAAGGCCGCGTTCAGTTTCTGAACGCGGTCTTGGGAGGCTCGAAGCAACGGGGTGCGGCCGTGGTCCGAAAGCTCGTCACCGATTTTCTGCACCCGATTCTCGACGACTCCGGACCGTTGACTATCGAGCTGTGGGTCACGCGTATCGGGACCACCTCCTACGGCGTCCGGCACGTGGTGACCGACCGCGACGGAAAACTGTGTGCGGACGCCGAGGCGACGATGGTCGCCTTCGATCTCGCCACCTCGTCGTCGCGTCCTCTGGACGAGCACGAGCGGGGACTGCTCACCGAGTACCTGCACGTCGAATAGAGCCGTCGCGCAGTTCGCCACGCGCTGGGTCTGCGAGGTCACTGCGGTAACGGGGTGTTCGACACTAAGGTCGAGTAGTCATCGACGACCGGCGATCGGCGGGCGTCGGGAAAATCCTCACGAGGGAGTACTCGAACACCATGCCACGCTCGCTGGACCTGCCCGACAACGATTGGGCCGACGGGCTCGACGACCGACTCCTGGCCGAGCTGGCGACCCTGCGTGCCGAGTACTTCGAGCACGTGGACACGACGGCCGTCGGAGCGTCCGCGCACAGCCCCGACACCACGTCCTTTCATCGGCACGTCCGGTTGGCCGCGCAGCGGCGTCCCGAGACCGCGAACGTGGCGGTTCACCGACCGAGTGAGTCGAGTTCTGCCGCCCATCGGGCCGCGGGCAGCTACCTGCAGATCGTCACCGACGACATGCCGCTCCTCGTCGAATCGGTCATCTCGCTGCTCTCCCGACTCGGCATCGAGTACACCGACGTGGTTCATCCCATCCTCTCGGTGGCCCGCGACGCCGACGGCAAGCTGACGGGCCTGACCGCCGACGGTCGACGCGAATCCTGGATTCACGTTCAGCTGCATCCCGCCACGTCCGAGGACGCGCTCGCCCGCGTCGAGTCGGAGGCGCGCCGGGTGTTGGCCGACGTGCGTCAGGTGGTCGGCGACACCGATCGAATGCGTCGGGTGCAGGCCGAAGTCGCCGATCTGCTCGACGGAGCGGCCCAGCGGGCCGGTGATCCGGAGTCCGACATCGCCGTCGATCATCGCGACGCCGCCGCGTTGCTGCGTTGGCTGGGCGACGGCCATTACACGCTCCTCGGCTACCGCCGCTACCGGATCGACGGAGTCGACGGCGCACGGACGGCCACCGGCGACGAGTCGAGCAGTCTCGGTGTCCTGCGCGACGCGGCGCACGAGGTGGACGGCTCGGAACCCCTCGGTCAGCGCGATCTGGTGACCCTGACGCAGGGTGCGAGTCCGGCCACGGTGCACCGCGCGGTCTACCCCTACTTCGTGAGTGTTCTCGACAACGAGAACTCCGCCGAGCACCGCTTCGTCGGCGTCTTCACCGTCACGGCGCTGCACGAGAACGTGCTCGACATTCCGGTGATCGAGCGTCGGGTTCGATCGGTGATCGCCCGCGCAGGCCACGATCTCGGGTCGTTCTCCGGTCAGGCGATGCTCGAGGTGCTGCAGTCGATGCCGCGCTCGGAACTGTTCGCCACCTCTGCGGCCTGGCTGTTCGAGACCGCGAGTGCTGTTCTGGCACTTGGCCGTCGGCGCAAGGTCAAACTGTTCGTCCGGCCCGACGCCAGCGGCTCCTTCGTCTCGGCCCTGGTGTACCTGCCGCGCGATCGTTACACCACCCGTGTGCGTCTCGCCATCCAGGATCGGTTGCTCCGTGAACTCGGTGGTACCTCTCTCGACTACACAGCGCGCGTGACGGAATCGGACCTGGCGCTGTTGCACGTGACCGTTCGTCGCGCACCGGGAACGGCGTCGACGGAGCTCGGTGCCGAGGACATCACCCGGATCGAGGGGGCGCTGACCGAGACCACCAGAACCTGGGAGGATTCCCTCGGCGACGCAGTCTCGCTCGACCGTACGGTCGACCCGCTGCGTATTCAGCGGTACACCGAGGCGTTCCCCGAGGCCTACAAGCAGGATTTCAGTCCGGCTCGGGCGGTCACCGACATCGCGCGCCTCGAAGGGCTCGGTGCCGAGTCGATAGACATGCAGCTCTACCGCAACGAGCAGTCCGCCGTTGGCAGTTGGCGGTTCTCGTTGTACATCGGCGGCGCGGGCGTCTCGCTGTCGCAGGTGCTGCCCATTCTGCAGAGCCTCGGCGTCGAGGTCGACGACGAACGACCGTACCCCGTGGTTCGGCCGGACGGAATGTCTTGCTGGATTTACGATTTCGGTCTCTCCGCCTCGCGCGAGATGCTGCGCTCGGCAATCGACGGTGACATCGATGCGGAATTGTCCGAGGCAGGCACCGCCGATCGCGAGAGCCGAGTGCAGCACCGGTTCACCGACGCGTTCGCGGCGGTGTGGAGCGGCGCTGCCGAGGCAGACCGGTTCAACGAGCTGGTCATGCGCGCGGGCCTGCACTGGCGGCAGGCCGTGGTGTTGCGCGCCTACGCGAAGTATCTGCGCCAGGCCGGTTTTCCCTACAGTCAGTTCAACATCGAAGGTGTGCTGCTGACGCATCCGCGCACCGCTCGGCTGTTGGTCGGGTTGTTCGAGGCGCAGTTCGATCCCGAGGCGAGCTCGGAGGAGAACGCGCAGTCGATCGGCACCCAGCTGGGGGAACTGATCGACGAGGTCGTCAGCCTCGATGCCGACCGAATCCTGCGCAGCATGTTCGAGCTGATTCGCGCGACCTTGCGAACCAACTACTTCGTGGTGGGAGTCGACGGCGAACATCGCGAGTACCTCTCGCTCAAGTTCGACCCGCAGTCGATCGCCGAATTGCCCAAGCCGAAGCCGAAGTTCGAGATCTTCGTGTACTCACCCCGCGTCGAAGGTGTGCACCTGCGGTTCGGGGCCGTGGCCCGCGGCGGACTGCGCTGGTCGGATCGACGTGAGGACTTCCGGACCGAGATCCTCGGACTCGCCAAAGCCCAGATGGTCAAGAACGCCGTCATCGTGCCGGTCGGAGCCAAAGGCGGATTCGTCGTCAAGCGGCCCCCCGTCGTGACCGGTGACGCCGATCGAGATCGTCAGGCCCATGCCGAGGAAGGCAAGGCCTGCTACCGGCTGTTCATCGCCGGGTTGCTCGACATCACCGACAATCTCGACCGTGCCACCGGAACGGTGACGGTTCCCACCGGCGTCGTACGCCGCGACGGAGACGACACCTACCTGGTCGTTGCCGCGGACAAGGGCACCGCGACGTTCTCCGACATGGCCAACGACGTGGCCGCGAAGTACGGCTTCTGGCTCGGCGACGCCTTCGCCTCCGGTGGTTCGGCCGGCTACGACCACAAAGCCATGGGCATCACCGCCAAGGGTGCGTGGGAGAGCGTCAAACGCCACTTCCGCGAGCTCGGAATCGACACGCAGAGCCAGGATTTCACCGTCGTCGGTGTCGGCGACATGAGCGGGGACGTGTTCGGCAACGGCATGTTGCTCAGCCGGCACATTCGCCTGCTCGCCGCGTTCGATCACCGGCACATCTTTCTCGATCCCGACCCCGAGCGTGAGTCCTCGTTCGCCGAGCGGGAGCGGTTGTTCGCACTGCCGCGGTCGTCGTGGGCGGACTACGACACCTCGCTCATCAGTGCGGGCGGTGGAGTGTGGGAACGGACCCGCAAGTCCGTCCCGATCAGTGCGGCCGCACGTGCCGCCTTGGGGCTGGGCGATTCCGTGGACGCGCTGTCTCCGCCGGAGCTGGTGAACGCAATCCTTCGGGCCCCGGCCGATCTGCTGTGGAACGGCGGAATCGGCACGTACATCAAGGCATCGACCGAGACCAATGCCGAGGTCGGCGACAAGGCCAACGACATGGTCAGGGTCGACGGAATCGACGTCCGCGCCGCAGTGGTGGGGGAGGGCGGCAACCTCGGAGCCACCGCCCTGGGCCGCATCGAATACGCCGCTGCCGGAGGCAAGATCAACACCGACGCCGTGGACAACTCGGCGGGTGTCGACTGCTCCGATCACGAGGTCAACATCAAGATCCTGTTGGAAACGGCCATCACCAACGGCAACCTGGCGCGCGAGGATCGAGACGAGCTGCTCGCGTCCATGACCGACGAGGTGGGCAGATTGGTGTTGTGGGACAACATCATGCAGAACGAGCTGCTCGGCACATCGAGGTTCGACGCACCGAGCCTGGTCACCGTCCACAGTCGGGTGATCGAGGATCTGGAAGTGCGCCGCGGACTCGACCGCGAACTCGAGGCGCTACCGACCGAGGCGGACCTGCGGCGACGCAAGCAGGACGGCCGAGGATTGACCTCGCCGGAACTGGCGACGTTGATGGCTCACGTGAAGTTGGCGTTGGAAGCGGAGTTGCTCGACAGCGAACTCCCCGACAGCGACGTCTTCGCTCCGCGGCTACCCAAGTACTTCCCCGAGCCGCTGCGCGAGCCGTATGCCGACGCGATCACCGCACATCCGCTCCGGCGGCAGCTGGTGGCCACGACGCTGGCCAACGAGGCCATCGACTGCGGCGGCATCACGTTCCCCTACAGATTGACCGAGGATTCGGGTGCGGCAGGCACCGATGCCATTCGCGCGTTCGCGGCCGCCACCGAGATATTCGGACTCGACGAGGTGTGGAACTCGATCAGGGCCGCGGACGTGCCGACAGCGGTTTCGGCCGAACTGTTGCTCGAGTCGCGCCGCATGCTCGACCGCGTCTCGCGGTGGCTGCTGGCCAACCGTCCCCAGCCGCTGGCCGTCGGAGCCGAGATCAGCCGGTACGCCGGCCAGGTGCGGGCACTGCAACCGTCTGTGTCGACGTGGATCTCCGGGCATCAAGCCAGCGACCTGGACTCGCGATCGGCTGCGGCGATCGAACGCGGCGCGCCGGCCGACCTGGCTCGTCGGATCTACGGGTTGCTCGACGTGTACTGCCTGCTCGACATCATCGACATCGCCGACATCGTGGATCGGGACGGAGCCGAGGTAGCCGAGCTCTATTTCGCCCTGGACGCGCACATCGGTATCGACTGGTTGCTCACTGCCGTCTCCAAGCTGGCTCGTGGAGATCGCTGGCACTCGTTGGCGCGCTTGGCCCTTCGCGACGACCTGTACTCCTCTCTCCGGGGAATCACGCAGGCCGTGCTGGCCGGTGGCGAGCCGGAGGAGTCGGTAGCGGAGAAGATCGCGGAATGGGAGTCGACCAACTCGTCCCGGCTCGCGAGGTCTCGCGCGGCATTGACCGAGATCGCCGAGTCGGGAACCCTCGACCTGGCCACCCTGTCGGTCGCTGCCCGACAGGTGCGCAACATGGTGCCGTGATCGACACGGTGCCATGACCTTCCGCACCACGTCGCAACTGCCGAAAACGACGACACTCGACCGAGAAGAGGGAACGACCACGTGAGTGTGCCCGACGCCCATCTGTCCGACCAGCGACCTGCAACCGCGCGAGTGGGCTTCCATGCCACCGTGGACGTGCGGTGGTCGGACATGGATGTGTACCAACACATCAACCATGCCCGGATGGTCACTCTCCTCGAAGAGGCCCGCATTCCGTGGCTGTTGGTGGACGGGAGGCCCACGGCGAACCTGCGTCACGGAGCGGTGATCGCGGATCTCCGCGTGAAGTATCGAGGCCAGCTCCGGCACGAGGACGGCCCCCTCGATGTCTTCATGTGGATCGATGCGGTGCGGGCGGTGGACTTCGTCGTCGGCTACGAGGTGCGGGCCAGGGGTGCCTCGCTGGACACCCCTGCCGCCGTCGTGGCCTCGACGCAGATCGCGGCGTTCGACATCGATGCGCAGCGGTTGCGTCGACTCACCCCGACCGAGCGCGAGTTCTTGATGAGCTGGCAGCGTGTATGAGCGCGTACTGACCGTTCCCGACGCGGTCGAGCGGGAGAACCTCGCGACGTTCTGCAGCAGGGCGCTGCGTCTGGACGAAGCTGCGGTGATCCGTATGCGGACCCGAGCGGGTGGCGGTGTTTCGTGTTGGGCAGCAACGGGTTTCGATGCGCTGGCAGCGCGGGTGATCACCGGAACCGTGGTGCCCGACGACACCAGTGCCGGTGCCGACGTGTTGGTTGCGGCGGCGGCGCAGGCGGTCGACGGTGTGATCGACCCGGGGTTCTCGATGGATTCCGCGTGGCGCGGTGCCCTGCCGCCGGACGGCGGATTCGACCATCTCGACGATGTGCCCGCCAGGGTGCTCGTGGGGCTCGCGCAACGCGGCGTCGCACTGGCTAAGGAGCACGGCAGCAGCCACGGCCCGCCGAGTTCGTTGCTCGAACAGGAAGTTCTCCACGTCGCCGGTGACGCCGACGACGTGTCGATCTCCATGCGGACGGTGTTCGCCCTCACCGCAATGGGTTTCGTTCCGCACAGCGGCAGCGATCCGTTGACCGTCGACATCGACCCGGATCGAATCGCACCCGACGAGGTCGTTCGGGTGCGCGTGTCGAAGGTGTGGCTACGCCTCGACGCCCGCTACGGGTCGATCTTCGCTCGTCGGGCCGGGCAGCAGTTGTCGCTCACCGTCGAGCGTTAGACGAGCCACGCAGCAGCGTTCGCCGGAAGTTTGCCGTCCACCAGCGGGGCACTGGCCAGCAGCAACTCGCCGGGAGGCAGCGGGATCGACTCCTCCGACGCGTTCAGGGCACAGATCAGGCCGCCGCTTCGGCGAAACGCCAGGCAGCCGGGAGGTGATCCGTACCAATCGATTCCGGTGCCGGTGAATTCCGGACGCAGCGCCCGCAGTTCGAAGGCCGTCCGGTAGAGGCTCAGCATCGAATCGACGTCCTCGAGTTGCGCCTCGGCGGTGTACCCGTCCCACTCCGGCGGCATCGGCAACCAGGTTCGATCCGTGGAGGAGAATCCGAAGGGCGGTGAGTGTCCCTCCCAGGGCATCGGCACCCGACAGCCGTCTCGGCCACGTTCGGCATGCCCGGATCGCTCCCACACCGGATCCTGCAACGCGCTGTCGGGCAGATGCACGTTGGGCAACCCGAGCTCGGCACCGTTGTACACGAAAATTGTTCCGGGAAGGGCCAATTCGACGAGAATCATGGCGCGGGAGCGCGCCCGACCCCGGTCCCCACCGCCGTACCGGGTGACCTCGCGCTCGACGTCGTGGTTCGACAATGTCCACGTGGGAGTTCCGGCGACCAGTTCCACAGCGGCGAGGGAATTGGAGATGGCGTCGCGGATGGTCGACGCATCGAAATCGACACTGGCCAGCCGGAAGTTGAAGCCCAGGTGCAGCTCGTCGGGCCGGATGTATTCGGAGAACCGCACGTTGTCCTGCACCCAGATCTCGCCCACGGTCACCGCGTCGGGGAATTCGTCCATGACGGCTCTGATGCGTCGATGCAGCTCGTGGACCCTAGGGTTGTTGAATCGGGGATCGTCGTCGTCGTTCTTCATCAACGCGTTCAGTTCGAGACTCATGTCGGCCAGGTCCACCGGTTTGGCCATACCGTGCGCCACGTCGAGTCGGAAGCCGTCGACGCCGCGGGAGAGCCAGAATCGCAGGGTGCGCGCGAAGTCCTCGAACACCTCGGGATTGTCCCAGTTCAGATCCGGCTGCTCGGGCGCGAAGATGTGCAGGTACCACTGGCCGGGTGACCCGTCGGGCTCGGTGATGCGGGTCCAGGCCGGGCCACCGAAAATGCTCGGCCAGTTGTTCGGTGGCTGCGAACCGTCGTCACCCCGTCCGTCTCGAAAGATGTAGCGGGCTCGTTCGGCACTACCGCGCGCAGCTGTCAGAGCCGATCTGAACCACGGGTGCTCGCTGCTGGTGTGATTGGGCACCAGATCCATCGTGACCTTGATGTCGCGCGCATGAGCCTCGTCGACCAACGCGTCGAAGATCTCCAGGTTGCCGAACAAGGGGTCGATGTCGCGAGGATCGGACACGTCGTACCCGTGATCGGCCATGGGCGACCGCGTGATGGGTCCGATCCAGACCGCGTCGATACCAAGCAGTTCGAGGTAGCCGAGCTTGTCCCGAATTCCGTCGAGGTCACCGATGCCGTCACCGTTGGAGTCCGCGAACGACCGGGGATAGATCTGGTAGAAGACGGCGTCCTGCCACCACAGCAGCTCGGAGCTTTCGATCGGATCGGTCACAAGGGGCAATAGTGCCAAACGATCGGCCGCGGAACGATTCAGGGGCGTTGGGGCACAGCGGGAGGCAGGAAGTCAGGTCAACGAACAGTAAAGCTTTGTGCTCATTCACATGACCGACTCGTGCCGTTTCGTTGAGAAAGTGTTGTATGTTTCTGCTCTGGCAACCAGTAGCGGCGGAAGCCGCGCCCGACGGTGAGGACGCGACGGAAACCATGATCACTTCGACCATCGAAGCCGTACGACTCGGCGACATCGCGCTCGACGACAGCCCCATCGAACCCACCTGGATTCTCGAAGGAAACCCGCAGGCGCGCCTCGCCGAGTGGTCGAAGAGCATCGACGGCACTACCACCACCAACGTATGGGACTGCACTGCGGGACGTTTCCGTTGGTACTTCGCCGTCGACGAGATCGTGCACATCATGGACGGTTCGGTGACCGTGTCCAGTGACGACCACGCACCGCGCACCCTGCTCCCGGGTGATGCTGCACTGTTCCGTGCGGGCACCTGGTCGGAGTGGCACGTCGAGAACTACGTACGCAAGCACGCCATTCTGCGCCAGCATCTGCCGGCGCCCGTGAGTTTCGCCCTCAAGGTGGCCGGTTCCGTTCGCGCCCGCATGGGCAACCTCAGGGCCGCTGCCGGCGGCAAGAGCCCGCAGCGGGTCGGATCGCTGTAACCCGCTGCGCTGCCGCCGTCAGATCGCCGAGTTCATCATCGAATTGGCGGCCATCTCCATGTAGTCGATCAGCTGTGCTCGGTGCGCGGAGTCCATGACCTTCGGGTCGATCGACGCGATCGCGATGTGCATGCAGCGAAGCCACGCGTCTCGCTCCATCGGTCCGATCCGAAACGGGTTGTGTCGCATCCGCAATCGAGGATGACCGCGCTCGTCGGAGTACGTCCGCGGACCGCCCCAGTACTGTTCGAGGAACATCCGCATCCGCCGTTCTGCCGGTGCCAGATCCTCCTCCGGGTACAACGGGCGCACTATCTCGTCCTTGGCGACTTCCTCGTAGAATTTCGCCGTGAGTGACCGGAACGTCTCGGCACCGCCTACCGCGTCGTAGAACGTCTGCTGCGGTTCGGTCATCACACTCTCTCTGTTCGTTCCTGGTCGGCGTCGCTCACCATCATGGTCTGTTCAGTTGCCGCGCTCGGCCACGACCCCACCCGGGCGACCCAGTGCGTACGGTGCCTTGATGTCGGCATCGTCGAATGCCTGGAGTATCTCCTGGTGGAGTCGGCGCTGCACGGCCCACTGGCGGCCGGGGCGGGTCTTGATCGTGATGCGGATGGTGACCGTGTCGGCGCTGACCGCATTGACTCCGAGCATCTCGGGCGGTTCGAGAATGTCGTCGGCGAAGGCTTTCGACTCCACCACCTTCAGCGTGGTGCGTTCGGCGACTGCGCGGGCCTCGTCGATGTTGGCCGTGTGGGACACGGGCAGATCGAGAACGGCGACCGCGAAACCCTGGCTCATGTTGCCCACGCGCAGCACCTCGCCGTTGCGGCAGTACCAGACCGTGCCGTTGACATCCCTGATCGTCGTGACGCGTAGCCCCACGCTCTCGACGGTGCCGGTCGCTTCACCGAGGTCGACGACGTCACCCACTCCGTACTGGTCCTCGAGGAGCATGAAGATGCCCGACAGAAAGTCTCGAACCAGGTTCTGGGCACCGAAGCCCAAGGCGACACCGACGATGCCCGCCGAGGCGATGAACGGAGCGACATTGACCCCCGCCACATCGAGCACCGAGAGCACGAACCACGTGAGAATCATGACCGAGACCGCCGACTTGAGCACCGAGCCGATCGTGTTGGCCCGTTGTTTGCGACGCTCGTTGAGAATCGCACCCTTGACGGTGCTCGACGACCGGTCGCGGAGCGGACGCAACAGCATCGGAGACTTTCCGACGTTGTTGCGGGTGAATCGGTCGATCAGTTTGTGCAGGACCAGTCGCAGCACGATGGCGAGGACCAGATAGCCCAGAGCCTGCAGCGGACGATCGACCAACCAGTCGCGTCCGGTCTCCGTCAACTCGAAAGCTCGGGTGTCGAGATCTCGCAACAGTGACGGGTCGGGAAGGGACGATGCGGACAGGAAGGTTGATACGGACACCCGAAAAGTCTACGGAGACGTCGAGATCTCGCCAGTCACGCTGCGCATGGAGCCGCCGATCGTCGATCGTGAACGCGAGGACGCGAGATGTTCACCGTTCGGCAACAGAAAATGCCGAGAAAAAGGCTGTGCGTGGACGGTGCATTCGTGTTCCACTGTCACTCGTGTTCCACGCAAGCCATGCGCGGGCGCCGACTGTCTCTGGAGCAACGCATGAAGAACTCGCAACACCGCCATCGACAACTCCCGCCCACTGAGGGCCGCACCACGCACGACCAGCGTGAGACGGCCTCGGGGGCTTCTCCGCTGCGTGTGGTGCCGACGGCTCACACCGCCACGGGCGACGACGCCGTTCCGGCGTGGGTCAAGCGCCGTGTGCTGCTCCTCAATGCCACATTCGAACCACTGACCGCGCTTCCGATGCGCCGGGCGGTGGTTCTTCTCGTTTGTGGGAAAGCCGACGTGGTGCACGACGATCCGGAGGGCCCGTTCATTCGGTCTGCGGACTTCTCGGTCCAGGTGCCGTCGGTGATCAGATTGCGGACGTTCGTCCGTGTTCCGTACCGAGCGCGAGTGCCGATGACCCGCGCCGCGCTGATGCACCGCGACCGGTTCCGGTGCGCGTACTGCGGAAGCAAAGCCGAAACCGTCGACCATGTGGTCCCGCGTAGTCGCGGAGGTGGCCACTCGTGGGAGAACTGCGTCGCTTGCTGCGCCTCGTGCAACCATCGCAAGGCGGACAAATTGCTCAGTGAGATCGGCTGGACACTGCGCGCCCAGTTGGTGCCGCCCAAGGGTCCGCACTGGCGACTGTTGGCGACGACCAAGGAGCTCGACCCGACGTGGCTCGCGTACCTCGGTGAGGGTGCTGCCTGACGCGGTCGGGTCCGCACATTTCGGTCACAACACCGGCCCCGACGTGGTCCGACGCGCAATTGTCGACTAACGTCACACCCCGTGAGCATTTTTGAGACCACGCTGATATTCGGGGTGATTCCGGTTGCGGTGATCGGACTCCTCGGCGCGTTGTCCTACTTGACCGACAAGCAGCCCGGTATGGACGTTCCGCCCTACCGACTGACGGACGAGTGGACGCGCGAGCCATTGCTGTGGAGTGCTACGGACGAGGTGACTCCTTTCGGAGGCCACGGTTCGCACGACGCCGACACAGCCGACTCGATCGGAGGTTCCGCAAGTGGCAAGTGGTGAACTCGTCCGCAGTGACGTCAGAGAAGAAGACCTGCCTTTCGGGGCTGCGCTCACCTCGAGCGGCCGTGTCTCGGCGGCTCACGAGTTCGGGACCGCCAATCCCGAGCACCTGCCGTTCGCCACGCAGGACCTGGTTGCGCTCGACGACGCACTCACCCAAGCGATTCGGCAGACCAAGATCCGGTTCAACGTCTACATCGGTGATCTCGGCGTCGATCCGGCCGCGGGTGCGGATTCGGTGTTCCCCGGGACTCCCGATGCCGTTCGTTCGGTCCTGATCGCCGTCGACCCCAATCGGCACGCACTCGAGATCCGCACCGGCAAGCGAGTGTCCAACCGAGCGACCGACCGGGTCGCACAGTTGGGTGTCACCGCGGCCCTCGGCCCGTTCCGCGACGGAAACCTCATCGACGGTCTGGTCACCTCCGTCCGGGTGATGGCCGCGTCCATCCTGAGCCCCTAGCTCCCTTCCTCCCGACCGCGCTCGTACGACGAGGGCCGGTTGCTCCACCTCCGGGTGGAGCAACCGGCCCTCGTCGTCGGTGCCGTCGAGATCAGCTCGCGTCGAACTCCCGTGCAGCGAGAGCCCGAACGATGCCGGCCCGGCCCTCGATCACCAGGCGTCGGAGCGCGGGCGGTAGGTCGCCGTCGAGGAACCCGTCCGCCGCAGCGAGGGAGTCCTCCGAGATCGACCAGGACGGGTACAGGCCCACCACGACGGTCTGCGCGACCTCACTCGAACGACGCGCCCAGACACCTTCGATGGCGTCGAAATAGCGGGCGACGTACGGTTCGAGCAGCTCGCCCTGACCTGGTCCGGCGAAGCCGCCGATGATCGAGCGGGCCGTGATGTTGGGAACCGCATCGTCGTCCACCACCGTCGTCCAGGCCTGCTCCTTGACCTCCGCGCTGGGCCGAGCGGCTCGTGCAGCCGCTGCCGACCGGGCTCCGGCGGCAGTGTTGTCCCTGGCCGCCTCGGCGTCGATCACCGGCGAGTCCAGGCCGTCGGCGTCGATCGCGCCGGCACCGGCCAGCGCCGTGACGATGCGCCAGCGCAGATCGGTATCCACGCCGAGGTCGTCCAGCGACTGCCCCTCCACATCACCGTCGAGCAGTGCCCTCAGCACGTCGATGTGACGGTCGCCGAGCTCGGTGCCGGTGAGAGCATTGACGAATGCCAGCTGGTGATCCGAGCCTGCTTCGGCGCTGCGCGCCAGGTCGAGCAGTGCATCGGCGAACTCGGGGGTACCGTGCTCGGCCGCCCATGCCGGGTCGGCGTAGCTGGAGATTGCGGTCTGGGCCTGCAGCAGAAGTCGTTGCACCACACCCACTTCCGTCTCAGCGCCGATTCCGCGCTGGACGAGGGCCACGAAGTCTCGCGCCTTCATCTCGGCGGATCGAGTCATCTCCCAGGCCGCCGACCACGCGAGGGTGCGGGGGAGTGGCTCGGCGATGTCGGCGATTCGAGAGAGAAGGACATCGAGCGAATCCGGGTCGAGTCGCACCGCGCAGTACGTCAGGTCGTCGTCGTTGACCAGGACGAGCTTGCCGCGCGAGACGCCGACCAACGCATCGACGGTCGTCGACTCGGCAGCGTCGAGGTCGAGTTCGACGCGGTCGGTGCGCACCAGCTTGCCGTCGACGTCGTCGTAGATTCCCACCGCGATGCGGTGCACGCGATGCTCGCCCGCACCCGGGGCAGCACCGGTCTGCAGCACCGAGAAGCGGGTGAACTTGCCGTCGGCGTCGACGTCGAAATCCGGGCTCAAGGTGTTCAGGCCGGTGGTGCGCAGCCACTGGGCACCCCAGTCGGAGAGATCGCGTCCCGACGACTTCTCCAGAGCGGCAAGCAGATCCGAGAACGTGGCGTTGGCGAAGGCATGATCGACGAAGTACGCCCGCAATCCGGCGAGGAAGTCCTCCTTGCCGACGTACGCCACCAGTTGCTTGAGCACACTCGCGCCCTTGGCGTAGGTGATGCCGTCGAAGTTGACCTCCACGGCCGCGAGATCGGGAATGTCGGCGGCGATGGGGTGCGTCGACGGCAACTGGTCCTGACGGTAGGCCCAGGCCTTCTCGACGTTGGCGAAAGTGGTCCACGCGTTGGTGTACTCGGTTGCCTCGGACTGGCACAGCACCGAGGCGAACGTCGCGAACGACTCGTTGAGCCACAGGTCGTCCCACCACGTCATGGTCACCAGGTCGCCGAACCACATGTGTGCCATCTCGTGCAGCACGGTCTCGGCGCGCCGTTCGTACGAGTACCGCGTGACCTTGGACCGGAAGACGTAGTCCTCCAGGAACGTGACGGCACCCGCGTTCTCCATGGCGCCGGCATTGAACTCGGGCACGAAGAGCTGGTCGTACTTGCCGAACGCGTAGGGGGTGCCGAAGTTCTCGTGGTAGAAACCGAAGCCCTGCTTGGTCTCGGTGAACAGGCGCTCTGCGTCCATGTGCTCGGCAAGTGAAGCGCGGCAATAGATTCCGAGGGGAATGGTGCCGTGGTCGTCGGTGTACGAGTCGGTCCATTCCGCGTACGGTCCGGCGATCAGTGCGACGAGGTAGGTGCTCATCAACGGTGTCGTGTCGAACACGTGCTCGCCCGCCGCAGGCTCGGCGGCGTGCGCGGCATTGGAGATGACCGCCCAGCTCTCCGGAGCGGTGACCTTCAGATCGAAGGTGGCCTTGAGATCGGGCTGATCGAAGCAGGCGAACATACGCTTTGCATCGGCGGTCTCGAACTGCGAGTACAGGTAGACCGTGCCGTCCGATGGGTCGACGAAACGGTGCAGTCCCTCGCCCGTGTGCGAGTAGACGCAGTCCGCATCGATGACGAGTTCGTTGTGCTCGGCCAGATTCTCGAGCGCGAGGCCGGTCGACTCGTCGTAGTCGGCGGTATCGAGATCGGTGCCGTTGAGCGTCGCGGAGCGGATCGTGCTCGCGATGACGTCCACGAAAGTCGACGCCCCGGCGGTGGCCGCGAACGTGATGGTGGTGAGCGAGCGGAAGGTCTTCTCGCCCGGATTGCCCTCGCCGTCGGTGAGATCGAGAACGATCGCGTACTTCGTTTCCCCGATGATCGCCGAACGCTCGGAGGCTTGGTCACGCGTCAGGTTGGGAGCAACCACTTCAGTCGACACCTCTTCGTGTAGTTATGGATAGTGCCTTCCATCCCATCACGTCGGGAGTGGCTCGCGCTGGCCGACGGGTGGTGCGGAATGTCTGCGCGGTGGGCGGTTGTTACGCAATGAAGAGATGTTGACCTCGACTTCCAAGGAGTAGGACAGTGGCCGGTTCAGGACAGAAAGACACTGCGGATTTTTGGTTCGACCCACTGTGCCCGTGGTGTTGGATCACCTCGCGGTGGATTCTCGAGGTGCAGCAGGTGCGCGACATCGACGTGAACTTCCACGTCATGAGCCTGGCAGTACTCAACGAGGGCCGCGATCTGCCCGAGGAATACGCCGCGATGATGAAGAAGGCCTGGGGGCCGGTTCGGGTGGCGATCGCCGCAGCCAAGCTGAAGGGCGACGAGGTTCTCGCCCCGCTGTACGCGGCCATGGGAACGCGAATTCACAACGAGGGCAACAAGGATTTCGACGTCGTGATCTCGGAGTCGCTCGCGGAACTGGATCTGCCCGGTGACCTTGCGAAGGCCGCCGAGAGCACCGACTACGACGAGGACCTGCGGACCAGTCATCACGCGGGCATGGACAAGGTGGGGCCCGATGTCGGCACCCCGACCATCCACGTCAACGGCGTGGCCTTCTTCGGCCCCGTGCTCTCCCGAATCCCGCGCGGTGAAGAAGCAGGCAAGCTCTGGGACGCGTCGGTGATCTTCGCGTCGTACCCTCACTTCTACGAGCTCAAGCGCACCCGCAACGAGGACCCACAGTTCGACTGATCGCATGACCCTCGTGCGCGGAAATTCGTACCCTGCTACGAGTTTCCGCGCACGGGGTTCGTCAGGCGACGATCCGATCCGAGCTGTCCTCGGTACCGAACGTCCGATGCTCGCCGACGTGGAACCGCCTCGCCGACCACGCCGCTGCGGCCGCGTCGAGAACATCGTCGACGGCGGGTCCGGGCGGCAGATCCGCGAGATCGAGGTGTTCTCTCCAGCGCATCAGGGTGGACAAACGCTGCCCGACGCCTCGGCCGGACTTCTTCGACGCGAACGTCGTCGTCGGTGACATGGCCCGGAACGAGCATTCGGGATGTACCTCGACGTACCGGTCCCGGTCGAAGTCGGCATCGAGCCAGGCCTTCACGGACGGCAGGATGTGCCACGTCTGCTTGCTGATCGCCTTGCCGGTGAGTTGCCGAGACACCGCACACGCTTCGGGATACGACTCGGCGGCGAGCACGTCGACGACCGGCGTGTGGAAGATCGAGCTCCTCGCCGTTCCGAGAAACCTCTTGGCCTCCAGTTCGCTGACGCGATAACCGCCTCGGGGCAACGACAGCGGCATGTCGACTCCCACTCGTGCGCAGTCCCGAGTCACCTCGAGCACGTCGGCCACCGACGCGCAACCGGTCCACGTCAGCGTGGTCCCGGCCGAGATCGCGACCACCCATGCGCCCTTCGCGCCGTCCACACCGGCGAATTTCTCGGCTTCGGAGTTCACCTGTCAGACTCTAGGCATGCGCGTATACCTGGGTGCCGACCACGCCGGCCTCGAGTTCAAGAATCAGATCATCGAACACCTGACGGCGACCGGGCACGAGCCCGTCGACTGCGGTGCCTTCGACTACGACCCCGTCGACGACTACCCGGCATTCTGCATCGACGCAGCACGCCGCGTCGTCGCCGATCCGGGTAGCCGCGGCCTGGTGCTCGGCGGTTCCGGAAACGGCGAGCAGATCGCCGCCAACAAGGTGCCCGGCGCTCGCTGTGCGTTGGCGTGGAGCGTCGAGACCGCGAAGTTGGCCCGCGAGCACAACGACGCTCAGCTCATCGGCATCGGCGGCCGCATGCACACGCTGCCCGAAGCCCTCGCGATCGTCGACGCCTTCCTCGGTACTCCGTTCTCGGGCGAGGAGCGCCACCAGCGCCGCATCGACATCCTGTCCGAGTACGAGCGCAGCGGCGAGGCACCCGTCGTGCCGGGAAAGCCCGAGTAGGTGCCCGAGGGGCACACCCTGCACCGACTCGCTCGGTTGCATCAACGTCGGTTCGGCGGGGCACCGGTCGAGGCGAGCAGCCCGCAGGGGCGCTTCACCTCCGGTGCCGCGCTGATCGACGGTCTCGTACTCGAGAAGGCCGAGGCCTGGGGCAAGCATCTGCTGCACCGGTACGAGTCCGATCTGATCGTGCACATCCACCTCGGCCTGTACGGGAAGTTCACCGAAAAGGCTGTGCCGCTCGACGATCCGGTGGGTGCCGTGCGGCTGCGCATGGTGGGGGAGAAGTACGGAACCGACCTGCGCGGCCCCACTGCCTGCGAGATCTACACCGAGGAGCAGGTCGACGCCCTGGTGGCGCGCCTGGGGCCGGACCCGCTGCGCAAGGACGCCGATCCGGACGGGGCTTGGGCGCGAATCTCCAAGTCGCGCACGGCAATCGGTACGTTGCTGATGGATCAGAAGGTGCTCGCCGGCGTCGGAAACGTCTACCGCGCCGAGATCCTGTTCCGGCACGAGATCAACCCCATGCGACCGGGCAAGGACCTCGACCGATCCGAGTGGGACGCGATCTGGTTCGACCTCGTCGACCTCATGGCGATCGGTGTCCGACGCGGGCGCATCATCACCATCCGGCCCGAGGACGATCACGGCGACACTTACGGTGCACGGCGACCGCGGTCCTACGTCTACCGCAGGCAGGGGTATCCCTGCCGGGTGTGCGGAGCCGACATCCTGCACTCGGTGATGCAGGCTCGAAACCTGTTCTGGTGCCCGGTCTGTCAGGCGACCTAGAACCCGCCGAAGTCGCCCCCACCGCCGAAGTCGGCTCCGCCGTCGAACATGCCCCCGCCGCCGTCGTCCATCGCACCGTATTCGGTGTCGCCGCCGGAGTAGTCGTCGCCGCTGCCCCCGTCGGAACCGTCGGCCCCCATGTCTTCGCCTGCCGCGGTCTCCTCCGGCACCCCTGCCATGCCGGAGAACATTGCCGAGAACAGGAACATCGAACCCATTCCCCATGCACCTGCCACCAAGGCCGGCCGCCACCACGGCTCGGAGTACCAGCCCGCGGGTACCGGACGACCCGCGACTCGGCCACCGGGGTAGTAGTTCGGGGTGCGATCGGACGGATCCGGCGATGCCGCGATCTCACGGCCCTCGAAGTCGACCTTGCGATCCTCGGTGACTCGACCCGCCTGCTGCTGGCCGTCGATGCCCTGGACCTCCGGGCCCGGGTCCATGCCCATCGCCAGGCGGGCGGCGCGGATGTAGTAGAGACCCTCGAGCGCCGTCTGCTTGGCCAGTCGGGCCTGTTCGGGGGTAGTGGCCTGGTCGATCTGCGAACCGGCGGCGATGTTGCGTTCGGATGCGTCGGCCAGGGCCTGCTTGGAGGCGGTGTCGGTGCCGATCAGGTTGTAGACCTGGCCGCCGAGACGCTCGATCGACTGCCGGGCATCGGCCTTGGCGTCGGCCAGCGCGGTTTCGGCGGCCGCGGCCGAGTTCTTCTTGCTTCGCAGCACCAACAGGGCCACTGCGGCGATGACGATGACGATCAGGACGATTTCCACTGCGGACCTTCCGCCGACGATGCATGCCCGGTTCGTACGGACAATTCGGACACCGTCCAGGGTACGCGGACACGAAAAAGCCCCGCACCAGGAGTGCGGGGCCTTTCGGTGGAGCCGATGACGAGAATCGAACTCGCGTAGCCTGTTTGGAAGACAGGGGCTCTACCATTGAGCTACATCGGCGTGCAAACAACAGTCGTGGGATCGCCAGTTCCGTCGCCTGCGTTTCAAGACTGTACCCAACGCCGACGCCGGATTCCAAACCGGCCCGCCGCGAGCGGTTCGTCCGAACGTCATCGGTGGGGCGCCCACGGGGGGCTACTATCGGTTGCTGTTCAATGGTGTCCGTACGACGGGGTGTGGCGCAGCTTGGTAGCGCATCCGCTTTGGGAGCGGAGGGTCGCAGGTTCAATTCCTGTCACCCCGACAAAAGAGAGCCGCAGGCACGGCTCGCCGTGTTCGTGGCGAGCGAGAGCAGACAGCACACCGGAACCACCAGCAAGCAAGAACCACCAGAAGGAGCATGTCCCGTGAAGAGCACCGTCGAGCAGCTGAGCCCGACGCGAGTCCGTATCAACGTTGAGGTGCCCTTCGAGGAGCTCAAGCCTGATTTCGACCGCGCGTACAAGGCTTTGGCTCAGCAGATCCGCCTCCCCGGCTTCCGTCCCGGCAAGGCTCCGGCCAAGTTGCTCGAGGCTCGTGTCGGCCGTGGTGCGGTTCTCGAGCAGGTCGTCAACGACGCTCTTCCCTCTCGCTACTCCGAGGCCGTGACCAACGAGAAGGTCAAGGTCATCGGCCAGCCCGAGATCGAGATCACCAAGATCGAGGACGGTACCGAGCTCACGTTCACCGCCGAAGTCGACGTCCGCCCCGAGATCGATCTGCCCGACTACTCGACCATCAGCGTCGTCGTCGATCCGCTCGAGATCAAGGACGAGGCCGTCGACGAGCAGCTGCAGTCGCTGCGCCAGCGTTTCGGCACCCTGACCGGTGTCGATCGTCCCGTCCAGTCGGGCGACTTCGTCTCGATCGACCTCTCGGCCACCGTCGACGGCGAGAACGTCGAAGAGGCAACCGCGAGTGGGCTGTCCCACGAGGTCGGCTCCGGCCAGCTCATCGAGGGACTCGACGACGCGATCATCGGCGTGTCGGCCGACGAGTCGAAGGAATTCACCTCCACTCTCGTTGCCGGTGAGTACGCAGGCAAGGAAGCCGTCGTCACGGTCAAGGTCGTGTCCGTCAAGGAGCGCGAGCTGCCCGAGGCCGACGACGAGTTCGCTCAGCTGGCCAGCGAGTTCGACACGTTCGACGAGCTGCTCGCCGATCTGAGGACCCGCGTCGAGCGAGTCGCGAAGGTCGAGCAGGCCGGTCAGATTCGCGACAAGGTGCTCGAGACGCTGCTCGACACGATCGAGATCCCGGCTCCCGAGGCCGTCGTCAAGGCCGAGGTCGATTCCCAGGTGCACGAGGCCATCCACGGCCTCGACCACAACGAGGAAGCACTCGCCGAGCTGCTCGAGTCGCAGGGTTCGAGCCGCGAGGAATTCGACAAGGACGTCAAGGAAGGTGCCGAGAAGTCGGTGCGCACCCAGCTCCTTCTCGATGCGATCGCCGAGGCCGAGAACACCCAGGTCGGGCAGGAAGAGCTCACCGAGCGAATCATCTTCCAGGCGCAGCGCTACGGCATGCCGCCCGAGCAGTTCATTCAGCAGGTGCAGCAGGCCAACCAGCTCGGTGCCGTGTTCGCCGATGTCAAGCGCGGTAAGGCGCTGGCTTCGGTCGTCGAGCGCGTCACCGTGACCGACACCACCGGCGCGAGCGTCGACACCGCAGAGCTGTTCGGCAGCCCCGCCGATGCTCCCGGCGAGGTCGAAGCAGCAGATTCTTCCGAGGGCGAACAAGAGAAGTAACGCTCACAGCGAACGACGGCGGTTCCGGGACTCCGGAGCCGCCGTCTTTCGTTAGTGTCTGTGTCAGGAACCAACGATTTGTTATGGAAAAGGCAGGTACCGTGACTGTTCAGAATCCGGCGGCTTCGCACCAGCAGAGTCCCGTCATGACTTCGGCTGCAGCAGGGCTGAATCTCAGCGACTCCGTGTACGAGCGTCTGCTTCAAAACCGCATCATTTTCCTCGGTACCCAGGTCGACGACGACATCGCCAACAAGTTGTGCGCTCAGATCCTGCTGCTCTCGGCCGAGGACCCCACTCGCGACATCGCGCTGTACATCAACTCGCCCGGTGGCTCGGTCACCGCGGGTATGGCCATTTTCGACACGATGGAATTCGCCGAGTGCGACATCGCGACCTACGGAATGGGTCTGGCTGCCTCGATGGGTCAGTTCCTGCTCTCTGCCGGTGCCAAGGGCAAGCGCTACGCCCTGCCGCACGCGCGCATCATGATGCATCAGCCTTCGGCCGGTATCGGCGGCAGTGCCTCCGACATCGCCATCATGGCCGAGCAGTTCGCGCACACCAAGCGTGAGATGGCCGAGCTCATCGCCCAGCACACCGGCCAGACCGTCGAGCAGATCACCGAAGACTCCGATCGTGACCGCTGGTTCACGGCGCAGGCGGCCAAGGAATACGGGTTCGTGGACCACGTCGTCAGCCGTGCGCGGCAGGCCGGCGGAATCGGCGAGTAAATCGGCCGCTCCCGGCGACCCTCGATCACTTACATCTTGGAGAAACGATGACAAACCTGTTCGACCCCAATCAGCTGCCGTCCTCCCGATACATCCTGCCGTCCTTCGTCGAGCACTCCAGCTACGGCGTGAAGGAATCGAACCCCTACAACAAGCTGTTCGAGGAGCGCATCATCTTCCTCGGCGTCCAGGTCGACGACGCGTCCGCCAACGACGTCATGGCGCAGCTGCTGGTGCTCGAGGGCCTCGACCCCGACCGAGACATCACGATGTACATCAACTCGCCCGGTGGCTCGTTCACCTCGCTGATGGCGATCTACGACACGATGCAGTACGTCCGCGCCGATGTTGCGACCGTCTGCCTCGGCCAGGCCGCGTCGGCCGCGGCAGTCCTGCTCGCCGCAGGCACTCCCGGTAAGCGTGCGGCGTTGCCCAACGCGCGCGTGCTGATTCATCAGCCCTCGAGCGGTGGCATTCAGGGCCAGGTGTCCGACCTGGAGATCCAGGCCGCCGAGATCGAGCGCATGCGTCGACTCATGGAGACCACCCTCGGCCGCCACACCGGCAAGGATCCCGACGTCATCCGCAAGGACACCGATCGCGACAAGATCCTCACCGCGGAACAGGCCAAGGACTACGGAATCATCGACACCGTGTTCGAGTACCGCAAGCTCTCTGCCCAGAAGTAGCAGAGCGAGTACCACCGGTCGGACCTGACGGGTCCGGCAGAAGATTCCGACGCCGGGCGTGAGTGTGAAACTCCGCCCGGCGGTCGTGATCGACGACCCGAATGGTCCATTCGACGAAATCGGGTGGCGAATCACCGGAAACAACCCGCCCATGTTCGGCGAACACGGGTACCGTCGCATCCAAGAACTCGGTCGACCGAAGTCGGCATGACGACAGACCGAGAAGTAGCCCACGAAGGTTTCGGCCACACCCGGTCGGCGTGGGTCGTACGCGGACAAGGAAGTAGGAACCTCCGAATGGCACGCATCGGTGACGGTGGCGATCTGCTGAAGTGCTCCTTCTGCGGCAAGAGCCAGAAGCAGGTCAAGAAGCTCATCGCTGGACCAGGGGTGTACATCTGCGACGAGTGCATCGACCTCTGCAACGAGATCATCGAAGAGGAATTGGCCGAATCGAGCGAGGTCAAGCTCGACGACCTCCCCAAGCCCTCCGAGATCAAGGACTTTCTCGAGAACTACGTGATCGGTCAGGACGCTGCCAAGCGCACGTTGGCCGTAGCGGTCTACAACCATTACAAGCGCATCCAGGCCGGTGACAAGGCACGCGACGTGCGAGGCGAATCTGTCGAACTGGCGAAGTCGAACATCCTGATGCTCGGACCGACGGGGTGTGGAAAGACGTACCTCGCGCAGACCCTGGCCAAGATGCTCAACGTGCCCTTCGCCATCGCCGACGCCACCGCGCTCACCGAGGCCGGATACGTGGGCGAGGATGTCGAGAACATCCTGCTCAAACTGATCCAGGCCGCGGACTACGACGTCAAGCGCGCCGAGACCGGCATCATCTACATCGACGAGGTCGACAAGATCGCTCGCAAGAGCGAGAACCCGTCGATCACGCGTGACGTGTCCGGTGAAGGCGTGCAGCAGGCGCTGCTCAAGATTCTGGAAGGAACTCAGGCCAGCGTGCCGCCGCAGGGTGGGCGCAAGCATCCGCATCAGGAGTTCATCCAGATCGACACCACCAACGTGCTCTTCATCGTCGCCGGTGCATTCGCCGGACTCGAGAAGATCGTCTCCGATCGGGTCGGCAAGCGCGGGCTCGGATTCGGAGCCGAAGTTCGCTCGAAGGCCGAGATCGACACGCAGGATCACTTCGCCGAGGTCATGCCGGAGGATCTGATCAAGTTCGGTCTGATTCCCGAGTTCATCGGGCGACTGCCGATGATCGCGTCGGTGACGAACCTGGACAAGGAGTCGCTGGTGACGATTCTGTCCGAGCCGAAGAACGCGCTCGTCAAGCAGTACCGCCGGTTGTTCGACATGGACGGCGTCGAGCTCGAGTTCACCACCGAGGCCCTCGAAGCGATCGCGGACCAGGCCATTCTCCGTGGAACCGGTGCTCGTGGACTGCGCGCGATCATGGAAGAAGTTCTGCTTCCGGTGATGTACGACATCCCGAGCCGCGACGACGTGGAGAAGGTCGTCGTGACTGCCGAGACCGTGAACGACAACGTGCTGCCGACCATCGTGCCGCGCAAGCCCGAGCGTCCGGAACGCCGCGACAAGTCTGCCTGATACGCGTCGACCGAGCTGCCGAACAACGACGAATCCCCGACCTCATCGCGAGGTCGGGGATTCGTCGTTTTCGCTGTGTTCAGCCGATGATCACCGCGTGCGCGCCGGGAACGTCGGTCAACGCGGCGAATCGGTCTCGAACCAGGGGGTCGTGGCCGGGCACGACGGTACCGGAGCCGGCGGCGAGCTCTCGGATTCGGTCGAAGGCCCCGTACATGTCCGGCAATGCATGCAGGATCGCGAACGGGCTGTCGTCCTCGAAGTTCTCGTAGAAGTGACTGGCGTCGGAGGCCAACACCACCGGGCCGCGGTCGGTGTTCACCCTGACCACCTGCATGCCTGCAGTGTGTCCGCCGACGGCGTGCAGGGACAGCCCGGGGAACAGGTCGAGATCGCCGTCGACGAGGTCGAGTCGACTGCCCCGATCGGCGGTTTCGATGTGTTCGGTGTCGGCTCGTGAGTGCAACCAGTGCTCTCGGGTGATGCGGGCGGCCCACGGCCCGGTCCAGTACTCGAGTTCTCTGCGCTGCACCACGTATCGTGCGATCGGGAGCTCCGCGACGACCCCGGTGTGGTCGTAGTGCAGGTGGGTCAGGATGCAGGTGTCGATGTCATCCGGTGTCAGGCCGAGCTCGCCGAGCAGGTCGATCGGCGATCCGTGATAGTCGAGCCCGTCGACAGATTCTGCTGTGGCAGCGGATATTCCGGCGTCGATCAGCACCGTGTTGTTCTTCGAGAGGGCGAGCCACACGTAGTAGGCCACCGTCTGGCTTTCGGTACTGCGTTCGTCACGTTGGTGAAAGAGGTTGCCGCGCATTGCCGTTCGACTGGCATACTGCAGGGCGAGCACCGTCCAGGTGCCCGCCGCTGCAGGTCGAAGTGCGTCGATCACGATGTCGGTCAGACGGACGCGACGCGCGCGCTGTCGGTGGTGCGGGTCCGAACACCGAGCTCGTCGGTGGGGGTACGGAAGGTCTCCTTCGAGGTCGCGACGATCACGACGTTGATGGTGCAGAAGACCGCGGTGACGATCGCGACGGGTAGCCACGCACCGATCTCGGCTCCGGCGATCGCGCCCGCGATGGTCGGCGCGAATCCTGCGATGGCGAAACCGATCTGGGTTCCCAGTGCGGTTCCGGTCAGGCGGACCCGGGCCGGGAACATCTCACCGTAGAACGAGGGCCAGACGCCGCCGGTGGCGCTGTGCACGAAACCGAACATCACGATGCCGAAGACGAAGATGAGAACGTAGTTGCCGCTCGAGATGGACCACAGGTAGCCGAACATCAGGATCGCGCAGCCGATGGAGCCGAAGAGGAACACCGGCTTGCGACCGATGCGATCCGACAGTGCACCGAAGAAGGGCAGTGCGAACAGTGCGACGACGTTGGCGAGAACGCCGACCCACAGCATGGGGGTGCGTTCGAGGCCGACGGTGTTCACTGCGTAGGACAGCGCGTAGACGGTGAAGATGGTGCTGACCGAGGCGATGACTGCGGCCAACATGACGCGGACCACGGCCGACCCATGCTCGCTGAGCAGTTCGGCCACGGGCAGGCGCTGCGGCTCGGTCGAGGCCTTCTCTTCCTCGAAGACCGGGGTCTCGTCGAGCGAACGGCGGATGACGAAGGCGGCGACGACGACGAAAGCGCTGAGGAAGAACGGGATTCGCCAACCCCAGCTGAGCAGTGCCTCCTCGGGGAGCATGGCGACGGGCAGGAACACGGCGGTGGCGAGAATCTGTCCGCCCTGAGTGCCGCTGAGGGTGAAGCTGGTGAAGAACGCGCGCCTGTTGTCCGGGGCATGTTCGAGCGTCATCGAGTTCGCTCCGGCCTGCTCGCCGCCGGCGGAGAATCCCTGGCACAACCGAAGCAGCACCAGGATGATGGGAGCGGCGATGCCGATGGATTCGTACGACGGCAGGACGCCGACGCCCAGGGTGGCGATTCCCATCAGCAGGACCGTGGCGACCATGACCTTCTTGCGTCCGTACCGATCACCGATGTGGCCGAGGACCAGTGCGCCGAGCGGCCGTGCGAGGTATCCGACGCCGAAGGTGGCCAGGGCCAGCAGGGTGCCGGTCGCCGGGTTGGAGCCCGGGAAGAACACGCGGCCGAAGACGAGCGCGGCGGCCGTGCCGTAGATGAAGAAGTCGTAGTACTCGAGGGCGCTTCCGACCCATGCGGCTGTCGCCGCTTTGCGCGGGTTCGCCCCGGGGCGAAGCGGCGTCGGGTGGGTGCCGGGGGTGTGCGAATCCATCGTTCTCGTGTCTCTCTTCGTGAGGCGGGGGAGCGTAGGCGCTGGTCGACGATGCGTTCTCGGCAGTCGGACCGCTAATGTACTAAATGGTTAACACCGGGTGCCTCTGAATACTGAACGTGATCCATGCCACGTGTCAACCCCTGACGTGACGAGACCTACCGAGAGATCGCGAATTTCAGCGAGAAGGCGAGGTCAGGAACGCGATGATCATGTCGCCGAGCATCGAGCGCAGCCGGTCTCGATGCCGGGGATCGGTGAGGTCACGGCCGAAGAGGGCCTCGAAGGTGTACCGATTCGACAGGCGGAACACACAGAAGCTGCTGATCGTCATGTGCACGTCGAGGGCATCGACGTCCGTCCGGAACACGCCGTCCGCCTGGCCCCGCGCCAGGATGCTCGACAGCAGCTCCGCGGCGGGATTGCCGAGGTTGCTCAAGGCCTCGGACGTGGAGATGTGTTCGCCGCGAAGGATGTTCTCGGTGGAGACCAGGCGAATGAAGTCGGGATTTTCCTCATGATGGTCGAATGTCAGCGATGCGATGGCACGAATGGCCTCGACCGGTCCGAGGCCTTCGACGTCCACGTCTCGTTCGCGCTCGCGAATGCGCATGTACGCCCGTTCGAGCACGGCCTTGTACAGGCCTTCCTTGTCGGTGAAGTAGTAGTACAACATTCGCTTGGTCGTGTGTGTCCGCTCGGCAATCTCGTCGATGCGCGCTCCTGCGAAGCCCTTGTCCGCGAACTCCTCGGTGGCCACCTCGAGGATGTTGTGCCGGGTCAGGTCGCTGTTGCGTCGACGCTTGACGCCGGGTCCGCTGGTGTCGTCGGACGTGTCGGTTGCGCGCGGAGCCATGGAACAACTCTATCGGCGCCGATTGTGGCGAAAGGGTTGGGCGCGACGCGGTCGCGTAGTACCGTCGAGCTAATTCACCAATTCGTACATTAAGGCTCGAGGAGATCGACATGCCGGAATCCCTGCTCTGCGGACTGATCGGGACGGGTATCGGCAAGTCGCTCACGCCCGCGATGCACGAACGAGAGGGCTCCGAGCACGGGCTGACCTACCAATATCGGATCATCGACCTGGACAGCCGTGGACTGACCGTAGAGGACCTTCCCCGTCTCGTCTCCACCGCAGCGGACCTCGGATTTCGGGGACTCAACATCACGCACCCGTGCAAACAACGCGTCATCTCCTCTCTCGATGCGCTCTCCGAGGACGCCGCCCGACTCGGAGCCGTCAACACCGTGGTGTTCGCCGACGGCCGGGCCGTCGGCCACAACACCGACTGGTCCGGATTCGATCGCAACTTCGGCCGCGGACTACCCGGTGCCGACATAGGCGACGTGGTGCAACTCGGTGCCGGGGGAGCAGGGGCGGCCGTCGCCTACGCGATGGCCCGCCGCGGCGCAGGCAGGCTCACCCTCGTGGACGCCGATCCTCTGCGGGCACAACAACTACGGGAATCCTTGTCCGTGATGTTCCCGGACGTCGAGATCCTCTCGGCGGGCCTCGACCGGCTCGCCGCCGTTCTCGACACCGCGACCGGCCTGGTGCATGCCACCCCGATCGGAATGGTCGAACATCCCGGATCTGCTGTGCCCGAGTCACTGCTGAACCCGAGGATGTGGGTCGCCGAGGTCGTGTATCGGCCCGCCGAAACCGAATTGCTCGCTGCTGCATCCCGAGCTGGGTGCCGAACGCTCAGCGGAACCGGAATGGCAGTGTTCCAGGCCGCGGACGCGTTCGAGATATTCACCGGACGCACCGCGGACGCCGATCGCATGATCGCGCACATGAGCGCGCTGATCGCGCTGGAGGATCGCGCGACCGCAGGGGTTCTGGCATGACGCGCATCGCCACGTCGGTGGCCACGGTATCGCTCAGCGGTTCGCTGGACGAGAAGATGCGCGCCATCGCCGAGGCCGGGTTCGACGGTTTCGAGGTGTTCGAGCCGGACCTGATCAGCTCGCCCGACCTTCCCGAGGACGTCGCGAAGAAAGCAGCCGACCTCGGTCTGACCGTCGACCTCTATCAGCCCTTCCGTGACGCCGACTCGGCCGATCCGGAACAGTTCGCCCGCAATCTCGTTCGCGCCGAACACAAATTCGACGTGATGGAACAGCTGGGGTGCGATCTGCTGTTGGTCTGCTCCTCGCCGCTGGCCGGTGCCGTCCGTGACGACGCCCTGCTGGTCGAACAGATGGCAACCCTCGCCGAGCGTGCGCATCGGCGCGGAATGCGACTGGCGTACGAGGCGTTGGCGTGGGGTGCACACGTCAACACCTACCGCCACGCCTGGGACATCGTCCGGCAGGTCGATCATCCCGCGCTGGGAACGTGCCTGGACAGCTTCCACATCCTCTCCCGCGGTGACGATTCCTCAGGCATTCGCGAGATCCCCGGCGAGAAGATCTTCTTCCTACAGTTGGCCGATGCCCCGCACCTGGTGATGGACGTACTGCAGTGGAGCAGACATCACCGATGCTTCCCCGGTCAGGGCAGCTTCGATCTGGCGCGCTTCGGTGCCGATGTCGTGGCCTCCGGGTATTCCGGCCCGTGGTCGCTCGAGATCTTCAACGACGTCTTCCGACACTCCGACACCGGCCGCACGGCATCCGACGCGCACCGGTCGCTGCTGTACCTCCAGGAGCAGGTGCGCGGCGTCGAAACACCCACGGACGGAAACGATCTGTTCGCGCCGCCACCGCCGGGTCCGATCGAGAACGTCGTCTCCCTGCGGATCGCGGCAGGGCCTGCGAAGGCAGCGCAGCTGGGCACCACACTGCGGCACCTGGGCTTCGATCTCACCGCAGCACACAGCGAACACGGACTCAGCCTGTTCACCCAGGGTCCGCTGGCCGTCGCCGTCGACACCACGGTGGACACGTTGTGGACCGCGCCGGGTGTCCCGGCTCACCTACCGGCGTTGGCCCAGATCGGGGTTCGCAGCGAGCGCCCGGATCTGTGGCTGACTCGGGCCCGCGCACTGGGAGTCACCGCATCCACCGTCACCATGCCCGGTGTGGCCGACGCGACCGATGCGGTGGTGCGCCTGGCCGTGACCGGTGCGACGTCGCTGGACCTACGCACCCGCGACAGTGCGGGTGCCTGGCAATCGGCGTTCGATCTGGTGCCGAGGGTGGTGGAGGAGAACCGGGCATGCGTCACGCACGTGGATCACATCGCGCTCGCCGTGCCTGCCGAGAGCTGGGACGGGGTGATGCTGCTGCTGCGCTCGGTGTTCGGCATGGTGCCACACGAGGGCCAGGACGTCGTCGACGCGATAGGCCTGGTTCGGAGCCGAGCCCTCACCCTCGCCACCGCCAACGGCACGATTCGACTCTCGCTCAACATGGTTCCCGGCCGCCCGTCCGACTCGGACCCGCTTCCCGCGGCCCGGCGCGGAGGCGTCGGACACGTGGCGTTCGGATGCGAGGACATCCATGCCGCTGCGAGAGCGATGACCGAACGCGGGCTCACCCCGTTGCGGATCTCGCCCAACTACTATCGCGATCTCGACGCGCGATTCGGGCTCGGCCCCGAGACCCTGGACGCGATGCAGCGTCTGGGGATCCTGTACGACGCGGACGCGACCGGCGGTGAGTTCTTCCACTTCTTCACAGAGACCGTCGGCGACGACCTGTTCTTCGAGGTGGTCCAGCGCGTGGGTGGCTACGAGGGCTACGGAGAGACCAATTCGGCCGTGCGACTGGCGGCGCAACTGCAGTAGCAGTCACCGGACGGTGGTCAGCCGATTCGCTCGAACACCGCAGCGAGTCCCTGGCCGCCGCCGATGCACATCGTCTCGAGTCCGTAGCGGACCTCTCGGCGGTCCATTTCGCGCAACAGCGTCGCCAGAATGCGGGCTCCGGTGGCTCCGACGGGATGGCCGAGCGAGATGCCGGACCCGTGTGGGTTCAGTCGCGGATCGTCGGGGTCGATGCCCCAGGACCTGGTCACGGCGAGAGCCTGCGCGGCGAATGCTTCGTTGAGTTCGATGATGCCCATGTCGTCGAGACTCAGTCCCAGCCGTCCCAGTGCCTTCTCGCTCGCGGGGACCGGTCCGATCCCCATCGTGCGTGGAGCCACGCCTGCGACGCCCCAGCCGGCCAATCGTGCCAGCGGCCGAAGGCCCAGTGCGGCAGCTTTTTCCGGGGTGGTGACGATGGCGATCGCGGCACCGTCGTTCTGTCCGCTGGCGTTTCCTGCGGTGACGGTCGACTCGGGGTCGATCGACGCGCGGATCGCCTTCAGCTTCGCCAGTGACTCCACGGTGGTGTCGGCTCGCGGATGCTCGTCGGTGGTGACGAGCAACGGATCCGATCTACGTTGGGGGACCGACACTCCCACGATCTCCTCGGCGAACACACCGCTGTTCTGCGCGGCGACTGCACGTCGGTGGGACTGGACTGCGAGTGCGTCCTGATCGGCGCGGCTGATGGAGAACTCCGCGCGCAGGTTCTCTGCGGTTTCGATCATGCCGCCGGGAACCGGAAAGTTCTTGCCGCCCGCGGTCACTCGCGCCCGGGCGAGGCGGTCGGACAGAGCCACGGCCTCGGCCTTGACGCCCCAGCGCATGCCGGTGGCGTAGAACTCGGTCTGACTCATGCTCTCGACACCGCCCGCCAGCACCAGATCGTTGCCGCCGGCCTGGACCTGCATGCACGCCTGCAACACCGCTTGCAGACCGGAGCCGCAGCGACGGTCGACCTGCATCCCGGGGACGTCGATACCCAGATCTGCATCGAGCGCGGCAATGCGTCCGATGGCCGGTGCATCGCCGTTCGGGGACGCCTGACCGAGGATCACGTCGTCGATGTCGGCACCGGAAATGCCCGTGCGGGTGACCAGTTCGGCGATCACCGCACCGGCAAGAGCCTGGGCGGAAATGTCCTTGAATTGGCCGCCGAAGCGACCGACCGGGGTCCGAAGTGGTTCGCAGATCACGGCATCAGGCATGGGTGGTTCCTCGCTTGTCGTTGGGTCCGGTGCTCACCCGGAGCAGGTCGATCTCGATGGCGCGGGTGGCGTCGAGCAGAGCCGGTAGCAGTTCGGTGCGCACCGCATCGGCGGAATGTCGCGCGGCCTGGGTCGAGACGTTCGCCGCTGCGACCACGGCTCCGTGTCCGTCGTGGATGGGAGCCGCGATGGAGCGCAAACCCTCTTCGAGTTCCTGGTCCACCAGGCAGAAGCCGTCGGATCGGACCCGGTCGAGTTCGCGGCCGAGCGCGTCGGCAGTGGTGATGGTCTTACCGGTGAGCGGAGTCAACCGCACCCGATCGAGGTATGCCGCGAGTTCGTCGGCGGGCAGTCCGGCCAACAGCACGCGCCCCATCGATGTTGCGAACGCGGGAAATCGGGTGCCGATGTTGATGCCGACGGTCATGATGCGGCTGACCGGAACACGGGCGACGTACACCACGTCGTCACCGTCGAGTATCGAGACCGAGGACGACTCGCGCACTCGTTCGGCGAGAGCCTCCAGGTGCGGTCCCGAGACTTCCGGGAGCGACAGGCTCGACAGGTAGCTGTAGCCCAGCTCGAGCACTCGCGGGGTGAGCCAGAACATCGAGCCGTCGGTACGGACGTAGCCGAGTTCGACGAGGGTGAGCAGGAACCGCCGAGCGGTGGCTCGGGTGAGGTCGGTGGTTCGGGCGACATCGGAGAGTGTTCGACGCGGATGCTCGGCGTCGAAGGCTCGGATCACCGCAAGGCCACGGCCCAGTGACTGGACGTAGTCCGAGGACGGCGGCGGCGATTCCGCGGAGTTCACGAGGTACCCGATTCGGTCTCGGCCGATGTCTCGGCGATGGCCGCGTTCGCGAGACCGAATGCACTGTTGCTGTTCGGAACTCCCGCGTACACCGCGGTGTGCAGGAACACCTCCGCCATCGTGTCCGGCGCAGTGCCCGCTCGCAGGGCGGCCCGAATGTGCATGTCGAGTTCGTGCTGGTTGCCCACCGCCGTCAGGATCGCCAGGGTCAGCAGTCTGCGGGTGTGGTGATCGAGTCCTGGCCGATTCCAGATGTCACCCCATGCAGTGCGGGTGATGAAGTCCTGGAACGGTGCGGTGAAGTCGGTTCGCGCGGCGACACTGCGGTCGACGTGTGCATCACCGAGGATGCTGCGCCGCACCGCCATTCCGGCATCGTGGGCAGCTGCGCGTCCGAGCGCATACGCATCCGGTCCGATGTGTGCGGCGATGGCCGCGGTGACGGGCCCGGCTTGTTCGACGTTGGCCAGGTGCGCGGCCGGGTCGAGAACTCGGAACGTCGATCCGATGACGCCGTCGGCGATGATCTTCAGGTCCTCGGGCGTGGTCGAGGGGTCCTGCCGGCCCGCGATCACCAGTGTCGGAGCGGTGATTCGGTTCAGATCCGAACGAGAGTCCCAATCCGACAACGCCTCACAGCATGCTGCGTAGCCCTCGTCGGACGTGCCGGCGATCATCCGGCGATGCCGGTCGACGAGATCGACGTCGCGAGCGGCCAGTTCGGGGGTGAACCAGCGCTGGAGGACGGCGTCGGCCAGGGACGCGGTTCCCGCCGACCTGACCGTTGCGGCCCGATCGAGCCATTGCGCCGGCTCACCGAACCTGGCCGAGGTGCACAGCAACGTCAGAGTGATCACGCGCTCCGGGCGGTGGATGGCGATCCACTGCGAGACTGCGCCGCCGAGCGAGAGACCGACGATGTGAACACGCCGTAGATTCAGAGAATCGATCAGTGCCAGAACATCTTCGGCCAGTTCCGCGACGGAGTACGGGCCCGACGGCACCGGCGATGCCCCGTGCCCACGAAGATCGACGGCGACCACATGGGCAGAAGCGGACAGTGGTCCGATCTGCGGGTTCCACATCGATCGGTCGGAGCCGAGCGATCCGATCAGCACGACGGTCTCCGCGTCGGCGCGGGGTCCTTCGGTGCGTTCGTGAGCAAGTGCGACGGTCATCGTGAATCCTTCGATTCTGTGGTGAGCTCGGTGTCGAGGGCGTGCTCGGCGAGGATCGCGTCGACCAGCTCGGGTGCGTGGCCGAGATACGCGGCCGGATCGAGTAGTTCGCGCACCGTCGACGGTGGCAGGAATGCCGTGATGGCAGGGTCGCTGTCCAGCGGCGCTCCCACCGCGCATCGCGCAGTGACTATCTCGCGGGCCTGCTCGGTGTGCGCTGCCAATGCCGCGGTGACACGTTCGGCGAGCAGCGCTCCACCCGTCGCATCGAGATTGCGGGCCATCGCCTCCGGATGAACGTGCAACCCGCTCAGGCTCTGCGAGAGTCGATGGGCGGCACCACCGGTGAAGCGCAGCAGATCGGTGATCGTCTCCCATTCGGCATGCCACGCTCCTGCGGCGCGCTGATGTTCGTGGTCCATGTTCGACAACACCGTCGACACCGCACCCGGGACTCGCCGGGCCGCAGCCCGAGCGGTGATGGCCGCAACGGGATTTCGCTTGTGCGGCATCGCCGATGATCCACCCGGCGCGTCCTCCGAGACCTCGCCCAACTCGGTGGCGGACATCGACACGATGTCCTGGGCGATCTTGCCGATCGTTCCTGCCGCGATGCCCAGGGAACACGCGATGTCGGCGATCGCGGTGCGGTCGGTGTGCCAGGGGGTGTTCTGTCGAGCCAAGCCCAGTTCGACGGCCATCGCCGCTGCGATGGCGGGTCCGTGCGGATACACGGCCGCGAGAGTGCCTGCAGCACCGCCGTACTGGACGGCGCACGCACGTCGAACGGCCGCGATCCCGGTCTGCGCGCGGCGCAACGCCGAGAACCAGTTCGCGGCCACCAAACCGAAGGTGGTGGGCAATGCCTGCTGTCCGAGAGTGCGCGCCGCCATCGGGGTGGTGCGGTGGGTCAGAGCAAGACCCCGCGCTGCCGCACTCGCGGCGTCGAGCGAGCCCTCGATCGCACCGAGCGCATCGCGGGAGACGAGCATCAGCGCGGTGTCCATGATGTCCTGGCTGGTGGCCCCGGGATGCACTGCCGTAGCAGGAACATCGGCCTCGGCCACCTCGCTGCGAAGGATCTTCACCAACGGGATCACCGGATTGCCTCCGGCCGCCGCATCCACTCCGAGCCTCGCGATGTCCAGTCCCGCTCCGAGTTCGGTCGCAACAGAGGTGACGACCTCGGCGTGACCGGCCTGCACGAGACCGACCGTGACCGCGGCCCGGGAGAGCGCCGCCTCGACGGCGAACATCGCTGTCACCCAGGCTCGGTCGCCTACGAGCGGCGCAACGGTATCGCTACCGAACGTCGGATCGAACAGTGCCCCTCGCTCGGATTCCATCGTCCCCTCTCGGCAATCGTGTGTCACAGCGCGAAGAACGGAGTCTCGTCGCCGTCCGGATCGGTGTTCTGCAGCACGATGTCGAGGTGATACCCACCGTGCACCGATGCTGCGACGAGTCTGGCACGCTTGTGCGCAGGCATGGCGGACAACACCGGATCGACCGCATTGGCCTCGACTTCGTCGGGAAAGTACACCCGTGTCACGGCTCGGTCGAGCATCCCGCGAGCAAAGACGCTGACGTCGATGTGCGGTGCTTCGACACGATCGTCCTCGGCCGGCAACGGTCCGGGCTTGATCGTGGTGATCGACATCGTCCCGGTCTCGTCCGCGAACGCGCGTCCGAAGCCGCGGAAACCGACGGTGCGTGACGCCACCGCGCCGCGCGGATCGTCGGGGTGATCGAACCGGCCGTCGGCATCGGCCTGCCAGGTCTCGATCATGGCGTCGGACATGGGGTTTCGGGCTCCGTCGATGACCGTGAACGAGACGGTGATCTCGCCGTCGGTGCCCTGCGGTACCACGCTCTCACCGTCGGGCCACAGCAGTCCGATATGGACGTAGGGACCCACTGTCTGAGACGGCGTCTGGCCGAACGGTGCGGTGGTGAAGTCGGCACCGGAGACCACCGGGTAGCGCGGGGCGAACTCGGGATCAGTCATCGTGGTCGTCTTCCTCGAAGGGGGTGGCGTTTCGGCCGCGGAGCACGATGTCGAATCGGAAACCGAGGGCCCAGTTGTCCTGTGTCGCTTCGTAATCGAACGCGCCGATCATTCGGGCTCGCGAGTCCTCGGGTGCGGCGTTGAAGATCGGATCCTGAAAGAACATGGGGTCGTCCGGGAAGTACATCTGGGTCACCAGTCGCTGAGTGAACGCCTGGCCGAACAGCGAGAAGTGAATGTGGGCCGGCCGCCACGCGTTGTGGTGGTTGCCCCACGGGTATGCGCCCGGCTTGATCGTGGTGAAACGGTATCGACCCTCGGCATCGGTGAGAACGCGTCCGGTGCCGTTGAAGTGCGGATCGAGCGGTGCAGGCCACCGATCGCCGGTGTGGCGGTAACGGCCGCCTGCATTGGCTTGCCACACCTCGACGAGGGTGTTCGGAATCGCCTTGCCGTCGCTGTCGAGTACGCGGCCGTGCACGATGATCCTCTGCCCTTGTGCCTCACCGCCGTTCGCCAGGGTGAGATCGGCGTCGGCGGCGGTGACACGTCCCTCGCCCAGCACCGGTCCGGTGATCTCGGTGAGTCGCTGGGGGAGCAGGGTCAGCGGCTGCGCCGGATGCCGAAGAGCGGTGGTCCGGTACTCGGGGAAGTCGAGCGGGGCATGGACCCCCGATTGATCCCGATACTCGGGCGGGAGAAGAAGCATCGAAGGTTCCTCACGATTGTGGTGATCTACGCAACAGACACCATAGCGAGATGTTCGCATTGTGGCAACCTGTTCATATTCCGCACAACATGCGGTAGCGTGCGTCTCATGTTGGACAAAGTCGTGGCCAGCGCCACCGAAGCCGTAGCGGACATTCCCGACGGATCGTCGATCGCCGTCGGCGGTTTCGGATTGGTCGGAGTGCCGGAGATTCTCATCGACGCCGTGCTCGCGCAGGGTGCGACCGATCTGGAAACCATCAGCAACAACTGCGGGACGGATGGCTTCGGCTTGGGAGTGCTACTGGCGCAGCACCGTATTCGCCGGACCATCAGCTCGTATGTCGGCTCGAACAAGGAGTTCGCGCGGCAGTATCTCTCCGGAGAACTCGAGGTCGAGCTCACCCCGCAGGGCACCCTCGCCGAGCGACTGCGAGCGGGCGGTGCCGGCATTCCGGCGTTCTTCACCCCCGCAGGGGTCGGAACTCAGGTCGCAGACGGCGGATTGCCGTTGCGTTACGACGGCAGCGGCGGTATCGCACTGGCCAGTCCTCCCAAGGAGACCCGCGAATTCGACGGTGTCACCTACGTGATGGAACGCGGAATAGTCGCCGACTACGCGCTCGTGCACGCATGGAAGGGCGATCGACACGGCAACCTGGTGTTCCACGCCAGCGCACGAAACTTCAACCCGCCGGCCGCCGAGTCGGGGCGCATCACCGTCGCACAGGTCGAGCATCTGGTCGAGCCGGGGGAGATCGGACCGGACGAGATACACACCCCGGGTATTCACGTGCAGCGGGTGGTCCATGTAGGACCGGTCGAGGTCGGCATCGAGCAGAGGACGGTACGAGCATGAGCGAGAAGATGACCCGCGAACAGATGGCGGCTCGGGTGGCGCAGGAACTCGGCGACGGTCAGTACGTCAACCTCGGCATCGGCATGCCGACTCTCGTGCCCAACTACATCCCCACCGACGTATCGGTGATCCTGCATTCGGAGAACGGAGTGCTCGGTGTCGGCCCCTATCCCACCGAGGACGAACTCGACGCCGAGATCATCAACGCGGGCAAGGAGACCATCACGGTCCTGCCCGGTGCGTCCTACTTCGACTCCGCGCAGTCGTTCGGAATGATTCGTGGCGGCCAGGTCGACGTCGCAGTACTGGGGGCGATGCAGGTCAGCGCCACCGGTGATCTGGCGAACTGGATGATTCCCGGGCACATGGTCAAGGGGATGGGTGGCGCGATGGACCTGGTGCACGGAGCGCGACGCGTCATCGTGATGATGGAACACGTCTCTCGCAAGGGTGAGCCGAAGATCCTCGAACGCTGCTCTCTGCCGCTCACCGGCAAAGGCTGCGTGCACCGCATCATCTCGGACATGGCCGTACTCGACGTCACCGAACGCGGACTGCGCCTCGTCGAGACCGCGCCCGGTGTGTCCGTCGACGAGGTCAGAAATGCGACCGCTGCCGATTTACTGGTCGACGCCGACGTCTGAGACGTGAACGCGGTGGGCGTGAGAGTAGATGTTCATGGACCTACCGCGGAGGAAGCCGACGACCGTCAAACCGGACTCGGTGGCGAGGTCGACCGCAAGCGAGGATGGGGCCGAGACCGCTGCGAGAATCGGTATTCCGGACATCACGGCCTTCTGGGCCAATTCGAACGAGGCGCGGCCGCTGACCATGAGCACTGTGGCCTGCAGGGGAATTCGATCGTTGGTCACCGCCCAACCGACCACCTTGTCGACGGCGTTGTGGCGTCCGACATCCTCACGTAGAACGAGCATCTCGCCGTCTGCGGTGAACAGGGCGGCGGCATGCAGACCGCCGGTGGCATCGAAGACCTTCTGTGCGGCCCGCAAAGTGTCGGGTAGCCCGGACAGAGTATCGGACGTCACGACGACCGAATCGGCCACGGGGGAATGCTTGGTGCGCAATCGAATTGCGTCCAACGATCCCTTGCCGCACACCCCGCACGAGGACGTCGTGTAGAAGTTCCGTTCGACGCCGGTCTCCGGTGGAGCGACACCCTCGGCCAGGGTGACGTCGAGGACGTTGTAGGTGTTCGTGCCCTCGTCGTCGACCCCGTCGCAGTAGCGAGCCGCTGCGATATCGGCCCCCGAGGCGATCACACCTTCGGTCAGCAGGAAGCCGTGAGCGAGCTCGACGTCGTGGCCGGGAGTTCGCATGGTGACGGCCAGCGCTGTGCCGTCGACTCTCAACTCCATCGGCTCCTCCACCACGAGGGTGTCCGGGCGCTCGACGCGGTGCCCACTCCTGAGTCGGACGACGGGTCTGCGGGTAGTGATGCGGCCCATCAGTGTCGGTTGGATTCGCGGTGACGACGGTGACTCATTCTTCGATTGTGGACCCCGGCGTTCTCGGGCCGTCGACGCGGTCGGTCATTGCGTTCACCAACGACACCATGCGCGGGTGATCGACGAGGTCGTCGACGAGTACTCGCTTGCCTTCGGCGTCGGCCAACGGGATCTTCCAGTTCTCGTACTGGGTTTCGTCGGTGCCGGGCTGGTTCTGGATGCGATGTTCTCCGACGGCGTCGACGAGAGCGACACCGATCAGCAGGGACGGACTGCGCTGGACGAGGCGATGCAGAGCTTCCACCGTTCGGTGGTTGTCGGCGTCGGCGTCGAGCAATCCACGCTCACGCGCCAGCTCGAGAACCGCCTCGCGTTTTTTCGCGTCGACCTCCTTCTCGGAGTCGATATCGCGTTCGAGAAGGCCGAGACGTGATCGCAGGTCGATGTGTTCGCCGTCGAGATATCCGGCCGTGGGCGGCAGGTCGTGCGTGGTCACCGACGTCAGACACAGACTGCGGTAGTTCTCGGGCGGGATCGGTCCGGATTCGTCGGCCTCGAACCACAGGATCGAGGTGCCGAAGATGCCGCGTTCGGTGAGGTACTCCTGCACCATCGGCTCGAAGACACCGAGATCCTCACCGACGACCACCGCGCCTGCGCGTTCGGCCTCGAGGGCCAGGATGCCGATCAGGGCCTCGTGGTCGTACTCGACATACGTTCCGCCGCCTGCGTTCTCGGCCTCCTGCGGAATCCACCACAGGCGGAACAGGCCCAGGATGTGGTCGACGCGGATGCCGCCGGCATGACGCAGGATCGTGCGCAGCATGTCCCGGTACGGCACGTATGCCAGCTCGCGGAGTCGGTCGGGATCCCACGGGGGTTGATTCCAGTTCTGGCCCTGCTGGTTGAAGTTGTCCGGCGGTGCGCCCACCGTGACTCCCGACGCGAGCACGTCACCGAGCGCCCACGCGTCGGCTCCGCCCCGCGCCACGCCGACGGCGAGATCGTGCATGATGCCGATGTCCATCCCCGCATCGAGCGCCGCACGCTGCGCGGCGGCCAACTGCTCGTCGCAGATCCACTGCAGCCACATGTGGAAGTCGATGCGCTCGGCGAGCTTGGTGCGCTGCTCTAGCACGAAGTCGGTCCGTGGGTGCGCTGCTCTGTCGGTCCACGCCGAATTCTCGGGTCCGAATTTCTCCGCCAATGCGCTCCACACCGCGAAATCGCGCAGTCCGGAACCCTCCCGTTCGACGAATGCACGGAATGCGGACTCGCGGGCCGGGCTTCGTTCCACTTTGTGAACACGTTCCAGGGCACGCAGTTTGGCCCTGAATGTCGAGTCTCGGTTCAGCTTCCCGGTTCGCTTGTTGGCCTTGTCGAAACGCTTCGCGGCTTTCTCGACCTTCGCGAACTGTTGCGGCGACAGCAGTGCGGTCTCGCGAATGTTCTCCACGCGGATGTAGAGCGAGTTGAAGAACCGGCGGGTGGTCGGCAGGTAGGGCGACGCCTCGACCGGTGTGGTGGGTCGGTCGGCGTGCAGCGGATTGACTAGAAGGTAGTCGAACCCGTGCTCGCGGCCCGCGATGTCGGCCATGTCCTCCAGGTCACCGAGATCACCGATTCCCCACGACCGCTTCGATCGCACCGAATACAACTGAGTGAGCAAACCCGTGCGCTGCCGGTCTGCCAGTTCTGCATTGGGGGACAACGACTTCGGCGTGACCACCACGACCGTGTCCGAGGTTCGGACCGTGTTGTCCTCGCTGATCGTCGTCGCGGTCAGGCTGTGCCAACCGAGCGGTGCGCTGCCGGGAACGACGAACGTGGCGCGACCGATCAGGCGGCCGTCGACCTCACGGGGATCGACCCAGACGTCGGCTTGGGTCACCTCGATGGTCTCGCCGTCCTCGGAGACCATCGAGACCTCGACCGGATTGCCGTGTGGCACATGCACCCACACCACTGCATCGGTGCCCTGGGTCGCCACTACCACCGGCGGAAGCAGACGCCGCCACGGCGCGTTCTCGATGTCGGCCCGAGCTCGGTCGACGTCCTCGGTCGATTCGGTTGCGTAGCCGCGCGCGGCGAGCACTCGACGCAGGGTGTCGTCGCTCACTTCGCGAACGGTGTCGTCCCAGCCTCGGTACGAGGTCGATGTGCCGAGACGTCGAGCGAGAGAGCGAAGTGCCTGCGAGTAGTCCACATCGATGATCGTGCCAGTTCGCTACGTCCCCGTCACCCGGGCCGGGCGGTTTCGGGTCGACCGGGGTCGGGTGGGCGAACTGCGATGAGGTGGACACGACAGTCGGTCTCGCGAGACAGGACGATCGAAACCGTCGTGGTGTCCGCGAAAATGGCGGGTGCCGCGGCGGCGGCGTGGACTCTGGCCACCGAACTGCTGTCGATGTCGCAGCCATTCCTCGCTCCCTACGCAGCGGTGTTCCTGATCGAGGTGACGATCAGCCGAAGCCTGCGCTCGGCGGCCGAGCAGATCGCCAGGGTGACCGCAGGGGTTCTCGTCGCGGCACTCGTGGTTCGCATCGTCGGCCAGCCGAGTGTGGCTCTGGCGGTCAGCGTCTTCGTCGGTGCGCTCGTGGGCCGTTGGTCGAAGTTCGGTACGAGCGGAATCTGGATACCGGTGACCGCGCTGCTGATGGTCACCTACGGATCGGCATCCGATCCGGTCGCCTTCGTGGACAGGATCGTCGAGCTCGCGGTTGGTGTGGCGGTGAACGCTCTCGCAGCACCGCCGCTGTACTGGCGGCAATCACAACACGCGGTGGAGTCGGTGCCCTCGGCCGCGGGATCCCTGTTGCGGGACGTCGCCTCGATCCCGTTCCGCCGTTCCACGCGCTCGGAGACGACGTCCGTGTCGCCGGTGCCGACTTCGTGCGTGCCCTGGCGGACGTGGTCGAGGGCCGGTGCGATGCGCGCCGTACCCAGGCGGACGTGGTCGACCGGGTCGCTGCGGCGGAAGAGACGTCGGCGGTGCTCGTGCACACGGTGGTGGCGTCCGGGCAGGGATCCGCCGGAGCGACGATGAGCGCAGGCAGGCTCGTGGGGCCGGCAACGGCAGCGCTCCGAGCGCTCACCTGACGCCTGTGTTGCTTCCGACTGCCAGGATTGAAACGCCGGGCGCTGGGTAGTCTGGCTCGGCGAACGGTAAAACGACTGCTCGGCGACGATGGGAAGTGCGGATGGCTGGGGTCAGCAAGATCGAAGAACTGGAGCGAGGTTCCGGTGCACCGGTCGAGCTGAGGGTGCGTGCAGAGGCAGACCAACTTCCTGTGGTTCGTGCCGTCGCCGAAACCCTCGCAGTGCTCAGCGACTTCACGCTCGACGACATCGCCGATGTGAAGTTGGTCGTCGACGAGGTGTGCTCGCAGCTGATCAAGGGCTCGGTCACCGATGCCGAGCTGTCGTGCATGTTCGCAGTGAGCGACTCCGGAATCCGAATCGTCGTCACCTCCACCCTGACACCCACTTCCGTACCGAAGAAGGACAGCTTCGGGTGGCACGTGCTGCAGACGTTGACCGACGCCATCGAACTGCGTGCCGACGACGCGGTCGACGACGAAGCAGGTCGCACGGTCGCGATCGACGTGGTCAAGCGGAGGAGCAAGGTCTAGTGCCTGTGCCGCACGAACGAAGCACACGGCGAGAGTCCGACGATTACAGCGACGTTGTCGCCCTGATCCAGCAGATGCAAGCGCTCGACGAGAATTCACCGCAGCGCCGAGTGCTGCGCGATCGCATCATCACCCGCTGCCTTCCTCTCGCAGAACACATCGCACGCCGCTTCGGCGGTCGCGGCGAAGCACACGAGGACCTCCTGCAGGTCTCACGCCTCGGTCTGGTGAACGCGGTCGACAGATTCGACATCGAACGTGGTTCGGATTTCGTGTCGTTCGCCGTACCCACGATCATGGGCGAGGCTCGCCGGTACTTCCGGGACGCAGGATGGTCGGTTCGGGTGCCGCGGCGCATGAAGGAACTGAACTCGATGATCTCCCAGGCGGTGGGATCGTTGTCGCAGAAGCTCGGTCGAGCTCCGACTGCCAGCGAGATCGCCGTCGAGCTCGGGATCGACGTCAAGGAAGCCTCGCAGGCGTTGCTTGCGCGCAGCGCGTATCAGACCGTCTCGGTCGACTCGGTGGTCAGCGAAGATCGATTGCCGCTGATGGACACCCTCGGTGCCGACGATCCCGAACTCGAGAAGATGGAGAGCTATCTCGCGGTGCGCCCCGCGCTCGAGAAGTTGCCCGAGCGTGAGCGTCGCATCGTCGTGCTCAGATTCTTCGGGTCGATGACCCAGACACAGATCGCGGAGAAGGTGGGGATATCGCAGATGCACGTCTCGCGAATCCTGGCTCGCACGCTCGCTCAGCTGCGTGAGGACCTCGGCGAGGACTGACAGCGGCCGGTGGAGCTAGGCTCGCTGGATGAGCATGTACGACGACGTCGACGAGTACATCGGAGCCCGTCGGGTCACAGGCCTGGCGGCATCGCACGATTTCTCGCGGGCGGTGATCGTGGTTGCCGCACTGGACGATTCGCGGACCGAGTATCGAACGTCGTTGTGGGAGATCGATGTCGACGGTGGTTCGCCGGCCCGACGCCTCACGCACGGCGAGTGGGGCGAGAGCGCTCCGGTGTTCACCCCGGCCGGCGACTTGTTGTTCTCCCGCCGATCGAGCAAGGACGATCCGGCCCGGTTGTGGATTCTTCCTGCCTCGGGTGGTGAGGCGCGAGTGCTCGAGACTCGGTCGGCCGGTCTGAGCGAAATCCGAAGCGCCCGTTCCGGACACGCGCTGGTCGGGTTCTCGCCGGTGTTCGGATCGTCGAGCACCGATGAGGACGACGATGCCCTGCGCACCGAGCGCAAGGCCAACAAGGTGGATGCAATTCTGCACACCGGGGTTCCGGTGCGTTTCTGGGATCACGACCTCGGTCCTGCCACCCCGCATCTGTTCGCCGGATCGACCGACGGTACGACGGTGTTTCGTGATCTGACCTCGGATTCGGCCGGAGCTCTGCACGAGGCGGCGTTCGACATCAGTGCCGACGGTGCGTTCGTCGTGTCCACCTGGGCCGTACCCGGCGCTCTGGCGACCGTGCGGACGGTGCTGGTGCGCATCGACACCGCGACGGGGGAGCGCAGCACGATCGTCGACGACGTCGATGCCGATCTGGGCGCGCCGGCGATCTCGCCCGACGGTGCGTCCGTGGTGTTCGTGCGTGAATCGCTCTCCACTCCCGAGGATGCGCCTCGAATGACGCTGCAGCGCTACGACTTCGGGATTGCTTCCGTCGTCGATGTCGCGCCCGGCTGGGATCGATGGCCGATCGACCCGGTGTGGTTGCCGGACGGGTCGGGGGTGCTGGTGACCGCGGACGACGACGGCCGGTCGCCGATCTTCGTCGTCCGCGAGGGTGCGGAGCCGCGTCGGCTGACGAATACGAACGACGCCTACACCCACGTTCACGTGTCCTCGGACGGAACCAGGGTGCTCGCACTCGCCGCGTCCTATCTGGCCGCCCCGCATCCGGTGTCGATCGATCTGTCCGACGGCACCGTTGTGGACCTCGACACCTCCATCGACCGCAGTCCGTTGCCCGGAACTCTCACCGAGATCGACACCGTCGTCGGCGACGGAGCCCGGGTGCGCGGTTGGCTGGCACTGCCCGAGGGTGCCTCGGACGCGGAACCCGCACCGCTGCTGCTGTGGGTGCACGGTGGTCCGCTGAGCTCGTGGAACACCTGGTCGTGGCGGTGGAATCCGTGGCTGATGGTCGCCCGTGGGTACGCGGTGCTGCTGCCCGATCCGGCTCTGTCCACCGGGTACGGCCAGGAGTTCGTGCAGCGCGGCTGGGGCGCGTGGGGAAAGGCCCCGTTCACCGATCTGATGGCGTTGACCGATGTCGCAGCCGCGCTACCGCACATCGACGACACCCGCACCGCGGCGATGGGCGGATCCTTCGGCGGCTACATGGCCAACTGGATCGCCGGGCACACCGACCGGTTCGACGCCATCGTCACCCACGCGAGCCTGTGGGCGCTCGATCAGTTCGGGCCGACCACCGATGCCCCGTACTACTGGGCTCGTGAGATGTCTCCGGAGATGGCGGTGGAGAACTCCCCACACCTGTTCGTCGCGGACATCGCCACGCCGATGCTGGTCATCCACGGCGACAAGGACTATCGAGTGCCGATCGGCGAGGGCCTGCGGCTGTGGTACGAACTGCTCAGCGAATCCGGCCTGCCCGCCGACGACGAGGGCAACACCGACCATCGTTTTCTCTACTTCCCGGCCGAGAACCACTGGATTCTGAGTCCCCAACACGCCAAGGTCTGGTACGAGGTGGTGCTGGCATTCCTGGCGCAGCACGTGCTGGGCGAGAGGGTGTCGATGCCTCGAATCCTCGGCCACTAGAATCGACCGGTGACCAGTTCAGCGCCAGAGCACTCAGAGAACCCCGCCGATTCGATCGACCTGCCCAAGAGCTGGGATCCCAGTGCGGTCGAGGCGGAGCTGTACCGGTCCTGGGTCGACGCCGGGTACTTCGAAGCCGACGCCACCAGCGGCAAGCCGCCCTACTCCATCGTGCTGCCCCCACCCAACGTCACGGGCAGCCTGCACATGGGTCACGCTCTCGACCACACGTTGATGGACGCGCTGAGCCGTCGCAAGCGGATGCTCGGGTACGAGGTGCTGTGGTTGCCGGGCATGGACCACGCGGGTATCGCCACCCAGACCGTCGTGGAGAAGCAGCTCGCCGCCGACGGAAAGACCAAGGAAGAGTTCGGCCGCGAGCTGTTCATCGACAAGGTCTGGGACTGGAAGCGTGAATCGGGCGGAACCATCGGTGGGCAGATGCGACGCATCGGCGACGGTGTGGACTGGAGCCGAGAGCGATTCACCATGGACGACGGCCTGTCCGAGGCCGTGCAGACCATGTTCAAGCGGATGTTCGACGACGGTCTGATCTATCGCGCCGAGCGACTGGTCAACTGGTCTCCTGTGCTGCAGACCGCCATCTCCGACATCGAGGTCAAGTTCGAGGACGTCGAGGGCGAACTCGTGTCGCTGCGATACGGCTCGCTCGACGATTCCGAGCCGCATGTCGTCGTCGCGACCACCCGAGTCGAAACGATGCTCGGCGACACCGCAGTTGCGGTTCACCCCGACGACGAGCGATACAAGGCTCTCGTCGGCACCACCCTCGAGCACCCGTTCACCGGGCGGCAGATCCCGATCATCGCCGACGACTACGTCGATCCCGAGTTCGGCACCGGTGCCGTGAAGATCACCCCGGCTCACGACCCCAACGACTTCGAGATGGGTGTGCGGCACTCGTTGCCGATGCCCTCGATCATGGACAAGGCAGGTCGGATCGCCGACACCGGAACGCAGTTCGACGGCATGGACCGTTTCGAGGCGCGCGTGAAGGTTCGTGAAGCACTGGCCGAGCAGGGCCGCGTCGTCGCCGAGAAGCGTCCCTACCTGCACAGTGTCGGCCACTCCGAGCGCAGTGGCGAGCCCATCGAGCCGCGCCTGTCGCTGCAGTGGTGGGTCAAGGTCGACACCCTGGCGAAGGCGGCCGGTGACGCAGTGCGCAACGGCGACACCGTCATTCACCCGAAGAGTCAGGAACCGCGCTGGTTCGCCTGGGTCGACAACATGCACGACTGGTGCATCTCGCGTCAGCTGTGGTGGGGTCATCGGATTCCGATCTGGTACGGACCCGACGGCGAGACCGTCTGCCTCGGACCGGGGGAGACGCCGCCCGAGGGCTGGGAGCAGGATCCCGACGTTCTCGACACCTGGTTCTCGTCCGGGCTGTGGCCCTTCTCGACGATGGGGTGGCCCGACGCCACGGCGGATCTCGAGAAGTTCTATCCCACCGGTGTTCTCGTCACCGGATACGACATCCTGTTCTTCTGGGTCGCCCGCATGATGATGTTCGGCACCTACGTCGGAGCGGACGACGCGATCACCGCGGGCAAGTCGGGGCCGCAGGTTCCGTTCCGAGATGTGTTTCTGCACGGCCTGATTCGGGACCAGTTCGGCAAGAAGATGTCGAAGTCGAGGGGCAACGGCATCGACCCCCTCGACTGGGTCGACCGTTTCGGTGCCGACGCGCTGCGCTTCACGCTCGCTCGCGGCGCGAACCCCGGAGCCGACATGTCCGTGGGCGAAGACCACGCCCAGTCGTCGCGCAACTTCGCCAACAAGTTGTTCAACGCCACCAAGTTCGCTCTGATGAACGGCGCGGCACCGGCAGATCTGCCTCGGCGCGGCGAGTTGACCGACGCCGACCGATGGATCCTCGACCGGCTCGAACAGGTTCGGGCAGAGGTGGATTCGGCGTTCGATCGGTACGAGTTCAGCAAGGCCTGCGAGGCGCTCTATCACTTCGCCTGGGACGAGGTCTGCGACTGGTACCTCGAGATCGCCAAGGTTCAGTTCGCCGACGACGCCATCGCCGCCACCACGCGCGGAGTTCTCGGTAACGTCCTCGACGCCCTGCTTCGGTTGCTGCATCCGGTGATTCCGTTCGTCACCGAAACGCTGTGGAAGGTGCTCACCGGCGGCGAGTCGCTGGTGATCGCGGCGTGGCCCACTGCCGCCACCGAGTCGTTGGATCCTGTTGCGGCACAACGCATCGAGGACATGCAGCGGCTCATCACCGAAATTCGCCGATTCCGCAGCGATCAGGGACTCAAGCCGTCCCAGAAGGTGGCGGCCCGCATCGTCGGAGTCCCCGACTCCGATCTGGACGGGCAGATTTCGGCGGTCACCGCACTGGCTCGACTGACCGAGCCCGCCGAGGACTTCGCCGCCACTGCCTCGGTGGAGGTGCGCCTGAGCAAGGCCACCGTGGTCGTCGAACTCGACACCTCGGGCACCGTCGACCTCGTCGCCGAACGGGCCCGCCTGGTGAAGGATCTGGCCGCTGCGGAGAAGGAACTGGCGCAGACCACCGGCAAGCTCGGCAACGAAGCGTTCCTCGCGAAGGCACCGGATGCGGTGGTGGACAAGATCAGAACACGCCAGACGATCGCGGGCGAAGAGATCGCACGCATCTCGGCGCGGCTCGAATCGATGGGAACCTAAGTGACCGAACCCGACGCCGCCCCGCCGCTACCTCCGCCGAGCCCGGTCGATCTGGCCGAGCTCGCCCTCGTGGAGGCCGAGCTCGACAAGCGTTGGCCCGAAACCAAGATAGAGCCGTCGACGGCTCGGATCTCGGCGCTGATGGATCTGCTCGGGTCGCCGCAGAAGGCGTACCCGTCGATTCACGTCGCCGGCACCAACGGCAAGACCTCGGTGACTCGCATGATCGATGCACTGCTCACTGCCTTCCACCGACGCACGGGCCGAACCACCAGTCCGCACCTGCAGATGGCGACCGAGCGGATCAGCATCGACGGGAGGCCCATCTCTCCGCGGCTCTACGTCGACACCTACAACGAGATCGCACCGTTCGTCGAGATGATCGACGCGCAGTCCGAGGCTGCGGGCGGACCCCGCATGAGCAAGTTCGAGGTGGTCACGGCCATGGCGTTCGCTGCGTTCGCCGAGGCCCCGGTCGAGGTCGCCGTCATCGAGGTCGGACTCGGTGGGCGTTGGGACGCCACCAACGTCGTCGACGGCGAGGTCGCCGTCATCACCCCGATCGGCCTCGATCACGTCGAGTTCCTCGGCGACGATCTCGCCGGGATCGCAGGCGAGAAGGCGGGGATCATCAAGAAGGCACCGGAATCGCTCGTGCCGCGCGACACCGTCGCGATTCTGGCGAAGCAGCAACCAGAGGTCTCCGAGGTGCTGCTGCGGGCGGCGGTGCAGGCAGATGCTGCGGTGGCGCGGGCCGGATCGGAATTCACCGTGCTCGGGAGGCAGATCGCCGTGGGGGGCCAGCAACTGGAACTGCAGGGGCTCGGCGGGGTGTACACCGACGTTTTCCTGCCGTTGCACGGCGAGCATCAGGCGCACAATGCCTCGCTCGCACTCGCGGCGGTCGAGGCGTTCTTCGGTGCCGGTCCGGATCGCCAACTCGATCAGGACACCGTGCGCGGCGCGTTCGCGACGATCGTCAATCCGGGTCGGCTCGAGCGGGTTCGCAATGCCCCGACCGTGTTCCTCGACGCCGCGCACAACCCGCACGGGGCGGCAGCGCTCGCCGCCGCCCTCACCGACGAATTCGACTTCCGCAAACTCGTCGGCGTCGTCAGCGTCATGGCGGACAAGGACGTCGGAGCGATTCTCGACGCACTGGAACCGGTGTTCGACGACATCGTCGTCACCCACAACGGGTCGGCGCGGGCGATGGACGTGGACGCGTTGGCCGACATCGCGGTGGCCAAGTTCGGTGACGAACGCGTCGTGGTGGCGTCGACACTGCCCGATGCCCTGGAAACGGCGATCGGGCTGGCCGAGGAGGTCGCCGAGCCGGGGGAGGCCGTGTCCGGTGCCGGAGTCGTGGTGACCGGATCCGTGGTGACCGTCGGTGCAGCTCGCACTCTGTTCGGAAAGGACCCCGCGTGAGCGAAACAGAGTTCAGACCACCCACGAACGACCCGTGGAAGGGGTTCCGCGGTGTCGCGGCGGGCACCCTCGTGCTCGAAGCCATCGTGACACTGCTCGCGCTGCCGGTGGTGGCGACCCTCGGCGGCGGCGCGACCTGGTTCTCGACGACCTACATCGTGGCGTTGGCCGTCGTGATGGTCCTGGCGGCGGGCAAGCAGGGGGAGCCGTGGGCGATGAAGCTCAACCTGATTCTCCAGCTGTTCGTCGTGGCCGGGGCGGTGTTCCACCTCTCCATCGGTGCCGTCGGCCTGATCTTCATCGCGGTCTGGCTGTATCTGCTGTATCTGCGCCGTGACATCACCGAGCGGATCCGACGAGGAATGTTGCCGGGGCAGCGCGACTGACCGGGGAAACCCGTCGGTTTCGGCGATGCGGCGCGCGCTGCATCGTCGGGTTCCATTACTGTCGTCTTTCGTGACCGACCGCACCCTTGTACTGATCAAGCCCGACGGAGTTGCCCGGCGTTACGTAGGAGAGATCCTCGGCCGCGTGGAGAAGAAGGGTCTGAGCATCGTCGCACTCGAGCTCAAGACCGTCTCCCGCGAATTGGCCTCGGCTCACTACGCGGAGCACGAGAGCAAGCCGTTCTTCCCCGAACTTCTCGAGTTCATCACGTCCGGACCGGTCGTGGCCGCAGTTCTCGAAGGCCCCCGCGCCATCGCGGCCTTCCGTCAGATCGCAGGCGGCACCGACCCCGTGGCCAAGGCGGTTCCCGGGACCATCCGCGGTGACCTCGCCCTGGATGGTCAGCAGAACCTGGTACACGGATCGGATTCCGTGGAATCGGCCGAGCGCGAGATCGCACTCTGGTTCCCCGGCCTCGCCTGACCGTTTCGCCGTCGACAGAAACAGCAACGTTCGTCAGCCACGCCGCACCCGTCGGAAACCCGATCGGTGCGGCGTGGCGAGTACGCATCACAGCGTGTGGGATACTCGACAACAGATCGACTCCACTGCACCAGTACGTACAGGTTTCACGCTCCACCCGAAGCCCAGGCTTCACGGAAGTTCGCTAGACCGGTGTGATGGATTCGATCGGATGACTGTCGTCTATCCGCTGCCCGTCATCGCAGATGCTCGAACGAGAGACAGGCTCGTTCGCGTTCTTGCTTGATGATCAGGCGCTCGGATCGCCGGTACACCACCATCCAGCCAGGCACTGCACACGCTGTCGTCGACCACCGAGAACTACGAAGTGGTCATCGGCTCGGGTGCGGAGCGAGACCGAACAGCTGACGTCCAACCCGACGTGAGTACACAAGGATTGCCCTCGCGTGGCCGCGTCACACCCGAAGTCGGATGGACGCGCCCGGGGGCCCGAGGAGACTACGTGGCCGATCAAAGCCCGCCCGAAGATGTACAGAACGAAAACGCAGGACGTACGGAGGCCCCCGGCCCGGTGTCGCCTGTGGAAACCGACGCGGTGTCGTCGGTGCAACCCGACACCATCGAGCTGCCGACCAGGCTGCGCGTGCACGCATTGGCGAAGATCCTGGGCGTCACCAGCAAGCAGCTGCTCGTCACCCTCGGTGAGCTCGGCATCGAAGCGCGCAGTGCTCAGTCGAGCCTGAGCCGCGACGTCGCCGAGTCCGTTCGTGATTCGGTCAACGCCCCCACAGCAGCAACTCCCGATTCCTCGACTGCCGAGCCGACTCCGGTGCCCGATGTCGATGTGCCTGCTGCCGATGTGCCTGCTGCCGATGAGCCCGCAGGCGAGGTTCCGTGGACCGAGCCGCAGCTGTTCACCAGTGCGCCCGCACCGGAGCCGGAGTCGGCCCAGCCCGCGGCAACGACCGACCAGCCCACAGCGACGACGTTCGCCACCCCTCTGTTCCTGCAGCCCGCCGCCGTCGATGCTCCGGCTACGGAATCGACGGAGTCACCGGCCGAGCCTCCGGCTCGCCGTCGCCGCAGCCGCAAGGCCGCGCCCAAGGACGAGGCTGCGAACACCGAGAGCAGTGCCACTACCGACAGCAGCGAGTCCGCAGTGACGCCGGAGACCGGTGCACCCGAGGTCTCCGCCGTCGAGACCGACCGGTCCTCCTCCGAGGCCGGCGAGTCGACCGAAGCCGAGAGCTCGACCGACGGTGACGGCGACGACGATCAGTCTCAGCCTCGACGTCGCCGGCGCGGCCGTCGTGGTCGCGGACGCGGTCGCGGCGAGCAATCCTCGGACGAGTCGACCGACGAGAACTCGGACGACGATTCCGACGGGGACACCGAGACCGCCGATTCGACCGACGCGGAGTCGAGCGACGACGCGGACTCGGACGAGTCCTCGGCAGGTGACGGGCAGCAGTCGAACTCGGGACGACGCTCGCGTCGGTCACGTACTCGCAGCCGTTCCTCCGACCGTCAGAACTCCGATTCGTCCGACTCCTCCGACGACGCGCGCACCGCGGACTCCTCGGCCGAGGACGGCGACGACGAGTCCGATTCCGGAGCCCAGGACAACTACGACGACTCCGACAACGGTGGTTCGGACGGAGACGGCTCCAGCCGCCGTCGCCGTCGCCGGCGCAGGCGCAAGACCGGAGCCGAGGCCGCTGCCGAAGGCGCGACGTCCGAGGACGATCCGCCCAACACCGTCGTGCACGAGCGTGAGCCACGCAACAAGAGTCGCGCACCCCGGGACGAGGTTCAGGGAATCACGGGCTCGACGCGCCTCGAGGCCAAACGTCAGCGTCGCCGCGACGGGCGCGATGCCGGCCGTCGTCGTCCGCCGATCCTCACCGAGTCCGAGTTCCTGGCGCGCCGCGAATCCGTCGACCGCGTCATGGTCGTGCGCGAGAAGGCGACACCGGATCATCCGCTGACCACACAGGTTGCCGTGCTCGAAGACGGCGTGCTCGTCGAGCATTTCGTCACCAGCAGTGCCACCGCGTCGATGGTCGGCAACGTGTACCTGGGCCGCGTCCAGAACGTGCTGCCCAGTATGGAAGCAGCGTTCATCGACATCGGCCGAGGCCGTAACGGTGTGCTGTACGCAGGCGAGGTCAACTGGGACGCTGCCGGTCTCGGCGGGAGCGCGCGCAAGATCGAGCAGGCCCTCAAGCCGGGCGATCAGGTTCTCGTGCAGGTCAGCAAGGACCCGGTGGGGCACAAGGGTGCTCGCCTGACGACGCAGCTCTCGCTCGCCGGTCGCTTCCTCGTCTACGTGCCGGGTGGAAGCTCCACCGGTATCAGCCGCAAGCTGCCCGATACCGAGCGCAAGCGGCTCAAGGAGATCCTCCGCGACATCGTGCCTCCCGAGGCAGGCGTCATCATCCGCACCGCAGCGGAGGGCGTCAGCGAAGAAGAGCTCGCACGTGACGTGACTCGCCTGCAGGCGCAGTGGGCCAGCATCGAAGAACGCTCGGCCAACGCCGAAACCGGCAAGGGCGTGCAACCGCAGACGTTGTACGAAGAGCCCGACATGTTGGTCAAGGTCATCCGAGACCTGTTCAACGAGGACTTCTCCAAGCTCGTCATCGAGGGCGACAAGGCATGGACGACGACGTCCAACTACGTCGAGACCGTGGCCCCGGACATGATGGAGCGGCTGCACCGATACGAGGCGGACGGCAGTTCGGTCGACGTCTTCGCTGCGCACCGCATCGACGAGCAGCTGGCCAAGGCTCTCGATCGCAAGGTCTGGCTGCCCTCGGGCGGCACCCTGGTGATCGATCGCACCGAGGCGATGACCGTCGTCGACGTCAACACCGGCAAGTTCACCGGCTCCGGCGGCAACCTCGAAGAGACCGTCACCCGCAACAACATCGAGGCGGCCGAGGAAGTCGTTCGCCAGATGCGTCTGCGAGACATCGGCGGCATGATCGTCGTCGACTTCATCGACATGGTGCTCGAGTCCAACCGCGATCTCGTACTGCGGCGGCTCACCGAGTCCCTCGGACGCGACCGGACTCGCCATCAGGTGTCCGAGGTGACCTCGCTCGGACTGGTGCAGATGACCCGCAAGAAGCTCGGTACGGGGCTCGTCGAGGCGTTCTCCACCACATGCGAGCACTGCCAGGGTCGCGGCATCGTCGTGCACCCGTTCCCCGTCGATGCCAAGCCGGACAACGACGGCGGACGGTCGAATTCGTCGCGGTCCGACAGCAGCAATTCGGGAACGAGCAGCAGGCGTCGACGCGGCAAGGACAACAAGGCCGACGGCAACGATCGGTCGGACGGTGGCGACCGGGCGTCCTCGAACGATCGGGCAGGCACGGCAGACGGTCACGAGCACCCGGTGGTCGATCCGTCGATCAAACGAGCGCACCCGGTGGCGCTGGCCATGGCCGCGCATCACGACGACGTGGTCGCCGACGTCAGCCCGGCCGATGTCGAGACACCGGCACCGGCCGAAGCTGCCGGCCGCGACGCAGTGGTGACCGTGGTCTCCGCCGACGACGTGGACGTTGCGGCCGCGTCGGTCGCCGACGCCGAGACCGAGGCCACCCAAGTCGACACGCCCGCCGAGACTGCGGCCGACGAGCCGTCGGCTCCGGTGGCTGCCAAGGCTCGACGCGGACGGCGGGTGGCCCGCAAGGCTGCCGCGCCGACCGGCACAGCACCCGACGCGGGCATGGTCATCGTCGTACCCGCCACGGACGACTCGGGGGACGCCACGACTTCCGACCAGGCCGGGACGGCACCCGACGAGCTGTCGGCGCCGCTCACTGCGGCGGCCGAGCAGCCAACGGAGCCCGTCGAGTTGCCTGCCGCACGTCCTCGCAGACGGCGCGCAGCAGCGCGGCCTGCAGGTCCTCCGGTGGACATCGATGCCTAGCAGAGCAGGGCAGTTTGACCCTGGCCGTCTCCCTGCCGTAACCTTGATAAGTCGCTCCCGGTGACACCGTTCTGCCGTGCCGTAGTGGTGCTGTAGGAAACAACGGTTCTCGAGCGGGTCGGAATGATCATCATCCCGACCGGCCGATAGGGAGCAAGCAAACACGTTTTACCAGACCAGTCGTGTTGCCATGCGCAATGCGAGCAAGTTCGAAGAAGCAAGGGGTAGCCCTCCGATGGCAACGTACGCGATCGTCAAGACCGGCGGAAAGCAGTACAAGGTCGCTGTTGGTGACCTCGTCAAGGTCGAGAAGATCGAGGGAGCGCCCGGCACTGCTGTCTCGCTTGCTCCGGTCCTCGTCGTAGACGGATCCGACCTGACCACCGATGCAGACAAGCTGGCGAAGATCTCGGTCGCCGGTGAGATCGTCGAGCACACCAAGGGCCCGAAGATCCGCATCCACAAGTTCAAGAACAAGACCGGATACCACAAGCGTCAGGGACACAGGCAGAAGCTCACTGTCCTCAAGGTCACCGGCATCAAGTGACCAGGTCCCTTCGGACCCGCGTTCTCCCAAGCTGATTCACCCCGAGGAGGGTATGCAACATGGCACACAAGAAGGGCGCATCGAGCTCCCGTAACGGTCGCGACTCGAACGCTCAGCGCCTCGGCGTCAAGCGTTTCGGCGGCCAGACCGTAGGCGCAGGCGAGATCCTGGTTCGTCAGCGCGGCACGCACTTCCACCCCGGCGTCAACGTCGGCCGTGGCGGCGACGACACCCTGTTCGCACTCGCTCCGGGCGCAGTCGAATTCGGTGCCAAGCGCGGTCGCAAGACCGTGAACATCGTTCCGGTCGCTGTAGAGGCCTAGTCCTTCTGCAGCGCTCGCGCCCACGATGGCCGACGCGACCGGGCAACTGCTCGAGTCGACCATCCACGGCGTACGTTCACAGCTCCCGATAGGGGCGGACCAGGGTCATGAGACCGGTCCGCCCCTATCGCTTTTTTCTCCCGCTTTTTCTTTCACGAAAGGATCGAAGACAGCTATGTCACGATTCATCGACCGCGTGGTGCTGCACGTCAGCGCCGGCAAAGGTGGCAACGGCTGCTCTTCGGTTCACCGCGAGAAGTTCAAGCCTCTCGGTGGTCCCGACGGTGGCAACGGAGGACAGGGCGGCGGAGTCGTGTTCGTCGTCGACAGCAACGTCCACACTCTGCTCGACTTCCACTTCTCCAGCCATGCCAAGGCAGGCAACGGAACTCAGGGCATGGGCGGCAACCGCGAGGGTGCCAACGGCGAGGACCTGATCCTCAAGGTTCCCGACGGCACCGTCGTGCTCGACAAGAAGGGCAACGTCCTCGCCGACATGATCGGCGAGGGAACACGTTTCGACGCCGCTCCGGGCGGCCGCGGTGGACTCGGCAACGCAGCTCTCGCATCGAAGGCTCGACGTGCCCCCGGATTCGCACTGCTCGGCGAGGAGGGCGTCGAGCGCGAACTCGTCCTCGAACTCAAGTCCGTCGCCGATGTGGGCCTCGTCGGTTTTCCGTCGGCCGGTAAGTCGTCGTTGGTCTCGGTGCTCTCCGCCGCGAAGCCGAAGATCGCCGATTATCCCTTCACCACACTGGTGCCCAACCTCGGTGTCGTATCCAGTGGAGACACCACGTTCACCGTCGCCGACGTCCCCGGGCTGATCCCCGGCGCGAGTCAGGGCCGCGGTCTCGGACTGGACTTCCTGCGGCACCTCGAGCGATGCGCTGTGCTCGCACACGTAGTCGATTGCGCGACACTGGATCCGGGCCGCGACCCGATCTCCGACGTCGACGCCCTCGAAGCCGAGTTGGCGGCCTACAAGCCGGCACTGTCCGGTGATGCCAGCCTCGGTGATCTCGCCGATCGGCCCCGCATCGTCGTACTGAACAAGGCAGACATTCCCGAGGGTGCCGAACTCGCCGAGATGGTCACCGCCGTGTTCGAGTCGCGTGGGTGGCCCGTGTTCACCATCTCCGCGGTGACGCGTGCCGGTCTCAAGCCGCTGACGTTCGCGTTGGCGAAGCTGGTCGAGGAGTACCGCACTGCGCATCCGGCTCCCGAGCCGCGGCGTCAGGTGCTGCGTCCGGTCGCCAAGAACGACGACAGCTTCAAGGTGGTGAAGGATCCGGACATCCCGGACGGCTTCATCGTTCGCGGTACCCGACCGGAGCGGTGGGTACGCCAGACGCAGTTCACCAACGACGAGGCCGTCGGCTATCTCGCCGACCGTCTCGCGCGGCTCGGCGTCGAGGACGCACTCATCAAGGCCGGCGCTCAGCCCGGTGCTTCGGTCACCATCGGCGACGTCTCGTTCGATTGGGAGCCGCAGACCCCGGCCGGTGTCGAGATCACGATGACCGGCCGTGGCACCGATGCCCGCCTGGATCAGGTCGAGCGCATCGGCGCATCCGAACGCAAGCATGCCCGCCAGGTTCGTCGCGGGCTCGATACCGAACAGGAGTAGCCGTGGTGGCGGTGCGTGAATCCGATTCGCTCGCAGAGGCTCTCACCGATACCCGTCGCACGATCGCCGATGCCAAGCGGATCGTGGTCAAGATCGGTTCCTCGGCTCTCACCAGCCTCGACACCGGTCTGGATCTGGGCCGACTCGATCTGCTCGCCGACGCCATCGAATCTCGGATGCGCAGCGGCACGGACGTGGTGGTCGTGTCCTCCGGCGCGATCGGCGCAGGGATGGCACCGCTGGGCCTGACCAAGCGTCCACGAGACCTGGCGACCAAGCAGGCTGCGGCGAGCGTCGGACAGCTCGCTCTGGTTCATGCGTGGAGCTCGTCGTTCCACCGGTACGGACGCACGGTCGGACAGGTTCTGCTGACGGCCGAGGACATCGCGCGGCGAACCAACCATCGCAATGCTCAGCGCACCCTGGATCGGCTGCGCTCGCTCGGTGCCGTGGCCATCGTCAACGAGAACGACACGGTCGCCACCGCGGAGATCAGGTTCGGCGACAACGATCGCCTGGCTGCCCTGGTCGCCCACCTCGTCGGAGCGGACGCGCTGTTCCTGCTCTCGGACGTGGACGGGTTGTACGACGGTGATCCTCGCAAGGGCGAGGCGACGCTGATCCCGGAGGTGACCAGTCCCGAGGATCTCGACGGCGTCGTCGCCGGCTCCGGGGGAGCGCTGGGCACCGGCGGAATGGCGTCCAAGCTGTCCGCTGCGCGTCTCGCAGCCGATGCCGGTGTTCCGGTGCTGCTGGCTGCGGCATCCGATGCTGGACACGCACTGACGACGTCCGCGGTGGGTACCGCCTTCGCTGCTCGGCCGACGCGGTTGTCGGCCCGCAAGTTCTGGGTCCGTCATGCCGCGGATGCCGCGGGAGAACTCCACCTCGACGCGGGGGCGGTGCGTGCAGTGGTGGATCGGCGACGGTCGTTGCTGTCCGCTGGTATCACGTCGGTGACGGGATCCTTCCACGGCGGCGATGTGGTCTCGTTGGTCGACCACGGCGGCGTCCTGGTGGCTCGCGGGGTCGTCGCGTACGACTCGGCGGAGCTGGCCGGAATGCTCGGGCGGTCCACAGGGGAGTTGGCCGCGGAGCTACAACGACCTGTGGTTCATGCCGACGATCTGGTTCCTGCCTGATCGAGGTCATCGGCCAGCGCGGTCGCCACCTCAGAGCAACCGGCATGGACTGTGAGAGAAGCGAATTCGTCGCCGCGGGTGGTACCGCGGTTGACTATGACGATCGGCTTCGACTTCTTGGACGCGTGCCTGACGAACCGCAGGCCGGACATCACGGTCAGCGAGGATCCGAGCACCAACAACGCATCGCTTCGGTCGACCAGATCGTATGCCTCGGCGACACGCGGTTTGGGAACACTCTCACCGAAGTAGACGATGTCGGGTTTCAGTATGCCCGAACATGATTCGCAGTCGACCATTCTGAAGTGCGCGGTCGAGGAGATGATCGCGTCGGCATCGGGCGCGATCTCGACGCCGTTTGCGGGTGCAACCGACTCGAGGAAACCCGGATTGGCACGATCGAGTCGCCGGGCCAGTTCGAAACGCGAGATCAATCGCTCGCAGTTCAGGCAGCGAACGCGGGCGTAGACGCCGTGCAGGTCGATGACGTTCCGGCTGCCCGCCTTGGTGTGCAGCATGTCGACGTTCTGGGTGATGATGCCGGTGACGACGCCGGCCCGTTCGAGTCGGGCGAGTGCTCGGTGCCCGTCGTTGGGTACCGCGGCATCCATGTGTCGCCACCCGACGTGGTTGCGTGCCCAGTAGTGCCGACGAAATTCGGCGTCACCGATGAACTGCTGGAATGTCATCGGGTTACGCGGGGGTGACTGCGGACCGCGGTAATCGGGAATGCCGGAGTCGGTGGACATGCCTGCGCCGCTCACGACGGTGACCGTCCTGCCCTCGAGCAGAGAAGTCAGCTGCTCGTACAGGACTGCGGACACAGCAGATGCATTCACTTCGTCCAGGATAGCGATCAATCGCCCGATGAGCACCGTATCGACGCCTACGGCCCGCACTCGACGCGGAAGCGTCGGTGCGGGCCGTCAGGGACGTACTGGTGCTACGCGGGTACCTCGACGAGGGGGTACACGCCGTTCTCGTCGTGCGTCTCGTTGCCGACGACCGGGGGATTGAATACGCACAGCATGCGCATCGTGGTACGCGGCTCGACGGTGTGGCGCTCGTGTCCGTTGAGCAGGTACATCGATCCCGCACCGAGCTCGTAGGTTTCTCCGGTCTCGCGGTCGGTGAGCGTTCCCTCGCCCTCGATCAGCCAGACGGCCTCGACGTGGTTGGCGTAGTGGAAGTTGTTCACCGTGCCGGCCTGAATCGTGGTCTCGTGGAACGAGAATCCGACCTTGTCGCCGCCGAGAATGATTCTCTTGCTGCGCCAGTTGCCGTCTTCGCTCTCGATGTCGCGATCGGTACCGGTGATCTCCTGGGTGGTGCGAACGATCATGCGATGTCCTCCTTCGATGTCGGTTGCTGCGGACGGACGGTCAGGAAAGCACCTTGGCGACGGCGCTCTCGATGACGTCCAGACCGCGGTCCAGCTCGTCCATCGTCGTGGTCAACGGTGGGAGCAGCTTGACGACTTCGTCCTTCGGTCCTGCCGTCTCCACGAGCAGATGCTCGTCGTAGCAGAGCTGTGAGACCTTGCCGGCCAACTCGGCGTCGTCGAACACCAGTGCCTGGACCATGCCGCGGCCGCGAGTGGAGATGCCGTCGAACTTTGCGCAGAGCTTGATGAAACGATCCTGGATGTGCTCGCCCTTGGCGAGGATTTCCTTCTCGAAGCTGTCATCGGACCAGTAGTGGTCGATGGCGGCCTTCGCCGTGACGAACGAGGGGTTGAAGCCGCGGAAGGTGCCGTTGTGCTCGCCCGGTGACCACACGTCCAGCTCGGGCTTGAACAGGGTCAGTGCCAGCGGCATACCGTAACCGCCGATGGACTTGGACAGCGTGACGATGTCCGGGGTGATGCCGGCTTCCTCGAACGAGAAGAACTGTCCGGTGCGACCGCAGCCCATCTGGACGTCGTCGACGATCAGCAGGATCTCGCGACGCGAGCACAGCTCCGCCAACGCGCGCAGCCATTCGGGACGCGCCACGTTGATGCCGCCCTCACCCTGGATGGTTTCCACGATCACTGCGGCCGGGCGGTTGAACCCGCTGCCCGAGTCGTCGAGTACGCGCTCGAACCACTGGAAGTCCTCGGTGACTCCTCCGAAGTAGTTGTCGTACGGCATCGGAGTGGTGTGCACCAACGGAATTCCGGCGCCGGCACGCTTCATCGAGTTGCCGGTGACCGACAGCGCGCCGAGTGTCATGCCGTGGAATGCGTTGGTGAAGTTGATGATCGCCTCACGCCCGGTGACCTTGCGTGCCAACTTCAGGGCCGCCTCGACGGTGTTGGTGCCTGTCGGTCCGGGGAACTGAACCTTGTAGTCCAGGCCGCGGGGGTCGAGGATGTTCTTCTTGAACGACTCGAGGAATTCGCGCTTGGCGACCGTGGACATGTCCAGTCCGTGGGTGATGCCGTCGCTGGTGATGTAGTCCACCAACGCACCCTTGATCATGTCGTTGTTGTGGCCGTAGTTCAGTGCGCCTGCGCCACCGAAGAAGTCGAGGTAGTCGTTGCCGTCCTCATCGGTGATCACCGAGTTCTTCGCGGTGGAGAACACGGCGGGCCACTGGCGGCTGTAGCTCCGCACTCCGGACTCGACGGTCTCGAACACATCGGGCTTCTCTGTTGTGACGGTGTTCTTTTCGGTCATGTTCTGCTTGTTCCTTTCGTAATTCCGCGATGCGTCGGGGCCTACGGTGTAGAGCTCCTCCGCTTCGTGGCTATCAGGGAAATCGTTGGGCGCGAACAAATCCGACTTGACGATGTCGGTGCCTCGCTTACGTGCGAGGCTCGTGAAGGTTGCGATGGACGCTTCGTTGTCCGGGCTGATCGTCGTTTCCAGATGCGTGATGCCCTGTGGCTCGAGGCGGTCGAGCAGCTCCATCAGCATGCGACCGGCAAGTCCCTTGCCACGCTGGTCCGCATCCACGGCGACCTGCCACACGAACAGTGTGCGGGGGGCGTCCTGGCGGATGTATCCGGTGACGAAACCGACTGCGCGGCCGTCGATGTCGGATACGACGGTGGTGGCCGCGAAATCACGGCACCACAACACGTACGAGTAGCTGGAATTGAGATCCAGAACTCGCGAATCTCTTGCGATCTCCCAGAGCCGGACTCCGTCGGAGATCTGTGGCTTACGAAACTTCACTGCGTCCGGCGCAGTGAGCGGGGTACCTCTCAGCAATGCGGGCTTCATAGGAGAAACAAACGTAACAAGGTCGCCGAGGCATATCGAGTGAGTCCGCAGATCGACCCCCGAAACGGACATGCTTCCCCTGGTTAACCACCGATTGTGATGGTGGTCACACATTCCTGGCCCAGTTGGCTGTACCCAGCGCTGCAGAAATCAAACCATGCAATTTCGACCGGTCGTCATTTCGGTGTTGCGAGAGCGAACGGCAACACCGCCGAAGCGCCCGCTGACGTCAGAGCCGACGCCGCACAGGTGAACGTCCACCCCGTGTCGGTGACCAGATCGATCAACAGGATCGGTCCCGTCACGGACGATACGTCCGGAACGTCCCACGAGTCCACCAGCCCGGCGACCCGAAAGGCCGAATTGGCGGCCGACACGGGTGGATGACCTGCCCTGACCTGCATCACCCCGAGATCCTCCAATTTGCCGACCGATGCCAATCGCGCGGCGATCGACCGCACCAGGAGCGGGTGGGTAGGGGAGTCGAGAGCCAGAACGGCAGTGGGCCGCTGCTTCCAATCCCAGTTGGCGAGCACGGTGATGCACGCCTTCTCCAGTGCATCGGTGGCCGGAGCGTCGGGCGCATCGAGCAGGGCACGCAGTCGGCTGCCCCAGCCCAGGTCGGTGAGCCGGCCCAGTACACGCCCGGGTTCGTGGGGGTCGGAGATCTTGCCCGAGAGCGAGACACCGAGCTTCTTCATACCGCTGGGCCACTGCTTTCTGGGCTGCAGGTCGATGCCCGGCCGATCCAATCGTGCCCTCGCCGAGTCGACCGAGGCCGCATCCACCGAGGCGGACAGGTGCTCACCGGTGCAGTTGTCGCACCGCCCGCATCGGTCGGACTCACTACCGGGTGCGCCCAGGTCCGGGTCGTCGAGCTGTCTCCGCAAGAACTCCATCCGGCAGCCGTCGGTGCTCTGGTAGTCGATCATGGCCTGCTGTTCGCGGTCCCTGGCCTGCTCGAGACGCTCGTAGCGGGACGCGTCGTACGTCCATTGCTCCCCGGTCGCCATCCAGCCGCCACGAACGCGTCTGACCGCGCCGTCGACGTCGAGGACCTTCAGCACCATCTCGAGCCTGCTGCGGTTCAGCTCGACCAGCGGCTCCAGTGCCTGCGTCGACTGAGCCTTCTCGGTGTTCAATGCATCGATGACCTGCCGCACCAGATGTTCGCGGGGGAAGGCGACCGAGGCGAAGTAGCTCCAGATCTGCCGATCCTCGTGGCCGGGAAGCAGCACCACATCGGCTCGTTCCGTGGCGCGACCGGCACGCCCGACCTGCTGGTAGTACGAAATCGGAGACGACGGTGCCCCCATGTGCACCACGAAACCGAGGTCGGGCTTGTCGAAGCCCATGCCCAATGCGGACGTGGCGACCAGGGCCTTGACTCGGTTGGCCAGCAGGTCACCTTCGAGCGACTCGCGTTCGGTCGGGTCCGTCTGACCGGTGTACGAGGCCACGACGTGCCCCTGATCGGTCAGCAGCGCCGCCAGGTCCTTGGCCGCCGACACCGTCAGGGTGTAGATGATTCCCGAACCGGGCAGCGTCTTCAGATGATCGCCCAGCCACGCCGCCCGTTCGGTGGCGTTGTCGATCTTCACCACGGCCATGCGCAGAGAGTCGCGTGCGAGCCCGCCGCGCAGGACGAGTGTGTCTCCGCCGCCGACACCCAACTGCGCCGCGACGTCGTCCACCACGCGGTCGTTCGCCGTCGCCGTGGTCGCGAGTACGGGGATACCGTCGCGCAACTCGGCGATCAGAGTTCTGATTCGTCGGTAGTCGGGTCGAAAGTCGTGGCCCCAATCGGAGACGCAGTGAGCTTCGTCGACCACGACGAGGCCCGCGTCCCCGGCCAGGGACGGCAGTACCTGATCGCGGAAATCGGGATTGTTCAATCGCTCCGGACTGACCAGCAGCACGTCGAGTTCACCGGAGTTGACCTGCTGATGAATGTCGTCCCATTCGGTCATGTTGCCGGAGTTGATGGTGGCGGCGCGCACGCCCGCCCGCTCGGCGGAGGCAACCTGGTTGCGCATCAGCGCCAACAGCGGAGAGACGATGACCGTCGGACCCAGGCCCTGCGCGCGCAGCAGCTTAGCCGCGATGAAGTAGACCGCCGACTTGCCCCAACCGGTCCGCTGCACCACCAGCGCCCGCCGCCGATGCACCACGAGGGCCTCGATGGCCGTCCACTGGTCTTCGCGCAGCACTGCATCGGGGCCGGCGAGTTCGCGCAACAGTTCCTCGGCGCTCTCGCGCAAGTTCCCGGTCGTGGGCTCCGTGGTCGTTGTCATAGGCTCCATCGTGCAGTAGGCATCCGACATCAAACACGGGCCGGTCGGAAACGGTCGGACCGAGCAGCCCGAAAGGATCATCGGTGGTCGATCCCGATTCCGATTCGATGCCGGCCGACCAGGGACCCGTGCACCGTCACCTGTGGGCACTGGCAGTGGTGTTCGTCGGCGGAGCGGCGGGTACGGCAGTCCGCTACGTGATCGAGGAGCAGCTCCCGCATTCGGCATCGCAGTGGCCGACGGCGACCTTCGGCATCAACATCGCCGGTGCATTCGTGCTCGGCCTTCTGCTCGAGTCACTCGTTCGCGGTGGGCCCGATGCGGGAAATCGGCGCAGGCTGAGGTTGCTGGCAGGTACCGGGTTCTGCGGCGCGTTCACCACGTACAGCACCTTCGCCCTCGAGACGGTCGAAGGGTTCCGGAGTGGGTTCACCGGGGTGGCCGTGGCCTACGCAGTGGTCAGCGTGATTGTCGGCATACTCGCCGCCTGGGCCGGAATCGCACTGGCAGGCAGAGTGGTTCGATGATCGCGCTGTGGATCGCAGTGGCCGGCGGGCTGGGGGCAGTCGTTCGCTTCGTCGTCGATGCGGAAGTGAAGTCACGTCTCGCGGCACGGACGAGCTTTCCGTGGGCGACACTCGGCATCAACGTGTCCGGGTCGTTCCTGCTGGGGGTGCTGGCCGGATGGGTGATGTTCCGAGCCGGCTCGACCGACGCCCAAGCCGTCATCGGCACCGGGTTCTGCGGCGGGTACACCACGTTCAGCACGGCGAGTGTCGAGACCGTCCGGTTGCTACAGCACGGGCGTCGACGCGATGCCGCAGTCAACGCGATCGTCTCGCTGCTGGCGTCCGTCCTCGCATGCGGCGGTGGTCTGGCTCTCGCGTCGATGTGAGGTCGGATTCATGATGGTTCGTTCCGCGGGCTCCACTCACGCCTGACTGACGCGAACCATGTTCCCGGCGGGATCGCGGAATGCCGCGTCGCGCGCTCCCCACGGCTGACTGGTCGGTTCCTGCAGAATTTCGGCGGTGCCTGCCGCGCGGATCTTCTCGAACGCGCCGTCGAGGTCGTCTGCGCGAAACCACAAACCGGGCAGTTCACCCTTGGCGAGCAGCGCAGCGATCTGATCGCCGAGCTCCTGGGACCGTCCCGCATGCGGCTGTGACAGTACGATCGCGATTTCGGGTTGATCGGCGGTGGACAGGGTTATCCACCGGAAGCCGTCGTTCACCACCTCGTTCTTCACCTCGAGTCCGAGGGTGTCGCGATAGAAGGCCAGAGAGGCATCGGGGTCGTCGGTGTAGATGTGGCCGTGGCTCAGGGAAAGTGTCATGTCGCAAGGCTAGGACGCGTCGGACGACATCGCTTCTTCGATTCTGCTCGATTGCACGGAGATCGCGGTCCGTATCGGTCGGCCCATCGCCAGGGACACGCAACTCGGCATCCCCTGGCTGTCGCTGTGATCACGAGCGCGGTACGCGCTGGGTGTCTCACCGACGATCTCGGTGAACCGGGAGCTGAAGGATCCGAGACTGGTACAGCCCACTGCGAAGCAGGCCTCGGTGACGCTGACATCTCCGCGGCGCAGCAGGGCCTTGGCGCGCTCGATTCGGCGGGTCATCAGATGTGCGTACGGCGTCTCACCGTAGGCCTCGCGGAAACGGCGACTGAAGTGCGCGGTGGACATCGATGCCGTGCGGGCCAGAGCGGGAACGTCGAGTGGCTCGGCGAATTCGCGATCCATTCGGTCGCGCGCGCGGCGCAGACGTCGGAGTTCGTCGAGGTCGGGGGTGTTCATCCAGTGGCCGCATCTCGCAGTGCGTCGATGTCCTCGCGAGTACCCGAGGACGTGCTCGCACCCGGCCTCGTCGCGGCGAAAGATCCTGCAACGCAGGCCCATTCGACTGCCTTGCGCGGGCCGTCGAACCAGGACGCAGCCAGTGCTCCGGCGAATGCGTCGCCGGCCCCGGTGGTGTCGACGGCGTCGACGCGCGGAGCAGGGACCTCGAACGATTCCGAGCCGCGGTACCGAGCGCCTCGGGCACCGAGTGTGGTGATCACGTGCGTCACCTCGTTCAGCCGGTTTCCGAGTCGGCTTTCCTCGGCTTCGTTGACCACGAGCACGTCGGTTGCCGCCACCAGGGCGTCGGGCAGATCCTGAACCGGTGACGGGTTCAGCATCGTCACCACACCGCGAGAGCGTGCGTACTCGAATGCGGTCACCACGGTGGCGAGGGGAATCTCCAACTGACACAGGAGAATGTCGGCGTCGGAGATGACGGTCAGGTCGTCGTCGGTGAGGTCGCGAACGCGTTCGTTGGCCCCGGGGACCACGACGATGTTGTTCTCGGCGTGATCGTCGACGGTGATGGCGGCGATGCCGCTCGAACCTGCTGTGGTGCGCAGCGCGCGGTCGTCGACTCCCGCGCTCGACAGGGTCCGGCGCAGTGTCTTCCCGAACTCGTCGTCTCCGACCGCTCCGATGAACGACACAGGAACGCCGGCTTTGGCGGCGGCGATGGCCTGATTGGAGCCCTTGCCGCCCGGCGAGGTGGTGAACGATGTGCCCAGCACGGTTTCGCCGGGTTCGGGCAGGGACGGTGCCCGGGTGATCAGATCCATGTTGATGCTGCCGAGCACGGCGATGCGAGGGTTCGAGGCGGACACCGACGAACTGTATCGCTCGGGCGGATGCACTCGTCCCCGAACTGCCAATTGCAGATTGTTGACAATCCTAATTCGGTGGGTGACGATGGCAGCCATGACAGCGTCGACTCGCACCCACCTCAGCCCGGCACTCAAGCAGGCGACCCCGATCGTCGTCGATCACGGAAAGGGCAGCTGGATCATCGGCACGGACGGGCGCAAGTACCTCGACTTCACCACCGGTATCGGCGTCACCAGCACCGGGCACTGCCATCCCCGCGTGGTCGAGGCCGCCCGCGAGCAGGTGGGCAAGATCATCCACGCTCAGTACACGACAGTCATGCATCAGCCGCTGCTGGCGCTGACCGACAAGCTCGGCGAGGTACTACCGCCCGGTCTCGACAGCGTCTTCTACGCCAACTCCGGCTCCGAGGCCGTCGAGGCATCGATTCGGTTGGCGCGCATGGCGACCGGACGGCCCAACATCATCGCGTTCCACGGAGGGTTCCACGGACGCACGGTGGCGGCCGCGTCGTTGACCACCGCGGGCACCAAGTTTCGGTCCGGATTCTCACCGATCATGGGCGGTGTGCACATCGCGCCGTTCCCGTACGCGTTCCGATACGGCTGGGACATGGACACCGCCGTCGCCTTCGCGTTGAAGGAACTCGACTACCTGCTGATGACGATGTCGAGCCCCGCCGACACCGCTGCGTTCATCATCGAGCCGGTACTCGGTGACGGCGGTTATCTGCCCACGCCTCCGGAGTTTCTCGAGGGCCTGCGCGAACGCGCGGACACCCACGGGATCGTCCTCATCGTCGACGAGGTGCAAGCGGGGGTCGGCCGTACCGGGAAATTCTGGGGTCATCAGCACTCGTCGATCACTCCCGACATCGTCATCACCGCGAAAGGTCTGGCCAGCGGATTTCCGATCTCGGCGATCGCGGCATCGACCGAGTTGATGAGCAAGGCCTGGCCCGGATCGCAGGGCGGCACGTACGGCGGCAATGCCGTCGCCGCTGCGGCGGGTGTCGCGACGCTCGACGTCGTGCGTGAGGAAGGTCTGGTCGCCAACGCTGCCGCGCAGGGCCGAGTTCTGCTCGACGGCCTGCTCGCACTGAAGTCCGAGCACTCTGCAATCGGTGATGCACGTGGACTCGGCTTGATGCAGGCACTCGAATTCGTCGACAGCGCAGGCAATCCCGATGCTGCGGCCGCTCTGCGCGTACAACAGGGCGCGATCGACGAGGGGTTGTTGCTGCTCACCTGTGGCGCGCTCGGCAACGTGGTTCGGATCATCCCGGCGCTGATCGTGAGCGACGACGAGATGCGGCAGGGCCTCGACGCGTTGTCGCGCACACTGAAGAATGTGCTGTGACGGCTGCTTCCGTTCGGTCCCCGGTTCCTGCGCTCGTGCAGGAAGTACGCGAACTGGGCATCGAGATCGACGACTCGGATCGGCGGCTCGCCGAGTACTCCTACGACGCCTCGAACTACCGAATTCCGCCTGCCGCCGTTGTGTTTCCGCGCAATGCCGATGACGTGTCGACCGTGGTTTCGCGGTGCGCCGCTGCCGGAATTGCGGTCATCGGCCGAGGCGGCGGAACATCCATGGCGGGCAACGCGATCGGTCGCGGCATCGTGCTCGATTTCTCTCGCCACATGAATCGCGTGATCTCGGTGGACACCGACTCGCGAACGGCGGTGGTGGAACCGGGAATCGTCATCTCGGAGTTGCAGCGAGAGTTGGTGGCGCGCACAGCCGGGGAATTCACGTTCGCCCCCGACCCGTCCAGCAAGACACGCGCGACGGTCGGCGGGGCGGTCGGCAACGACGCATGCGGTAATCATTCGGTGCGCTACGGACGAACAGCGGACCACACGGTGGCGATGGACGTGGTCACCGCCGACGGGCACCTGCTTCGAGTGACTCGTAGCGGTGTGGCGGCAGTGCATTCGCAGGATTCCGCGGCAACCGATGCGGCCGAACGTATCTCGCGTGAGCTGCAGTCGCTGGCGGCGGACAACCTCGCCCTGTTCAGAGTCGAGCTGGGCCGCATACCGCGACAGGTCTCCGGATTTCACCTGTCGCATCTGCTGCCCGAGAACGGGTTCGACGTCGCTCGTGCACTCGTCGGAAGCGAGGGCACCTGCGCGGTGATCGTCTCGGTCACCGTCGCCGTCGTGCCCGTACCGCGGGCCGCGCTGTTGCTCTGCCTGGGCTACGACGACGTGGTGGCCGCCGCGGCCGACGTGACGGCCATTCTCGAGTTCTCGCCTGCCGCGGTGGAGGGTATCGACGACAACATCGCCCGGACGATGGAGTACCGCCGCGGACCGGACTCCGTCCGCGGTCTGCCCGCGGGAAACGCCTGGCTCTACGTCGACCTCGACGGTGCCGATACCGCCGAAGTGGAGAACAAGGCCGCCCGTCTGCTCGAGGCGCTCGGTCTTCTCGGCCGCGTCAAGGAGGGCCGCATCGTCACCGACCCTGCCGATCGAACAGCGCTGTGGCGAGTACGTGAGGACGGCGCGGGGCTCGCGACCCGCCTGGCCGGCGGAGCCGAGTCCTGGGGCGGCTGGGAGGACGCCGCCGTCGCACCCGAGAACCTGTCCGCCTATCTCGCCGACCTCAACGTGCTTCTGTCCGAACACGATCTGACGGGGGTGATGTACGGACACTTCGGTGCCGGCTGCATGCACGTGCGCATCACGTTCGATCAGCGCACCGACGCCGGACGACGAGTGATGAACGACTTCCTGCGCGCCGCCGCGCGGGTGGTGGTCGAGCACGGCGGCAGCCTGTCCGGTGAGCACGGCGACGGCAGGGCACGCTCGGAACTGCTGCCGGTGATGTACTCGCCCCGCATGCTCGACGCGTTCGCACGATTCAAGCGCATCTGGGATCCCGGCGGCATCCTCAACCCGGGGTCGATCACCGATCCGGAACCGATGATGGACAACCTGATGCTGCAGGGCATCCCACAGCGGGAATGGAAGACGACCTTCGATCTGCACCAGATCGGGACGCGGGCAGACCTGGATCCCTTCGTACACGCAACTCAGTCGTGTGTCGGTGTCGGTAAATGCCGCACAGCGTCCGGAGGCGTCATGTGCCCCAGTTTCCGCGCCACGGGCGACGAGAAGGATTCGACGCGGGGTCGAGCACGAGTGCTGCAGGAGATGGTGCGCAGTTCGCCGACAGTTGCCGACGGATGGGCCTCGAAGGACGTGGCCGAATCGCTCGATCTGTGTCTGTCCTGCAAGGCCTGTTCGTCGGATTGTCCTGTCGGAGTGGACATGGCGACGTACAAGTCCGAGTTCCTCGATCATCATTACGCGGGGCGACTGCGGCCGCTCTCGCATTATTCGCTTGGCTGGTTGCCCCGCTGGCTGAAGGTGACGAAGAGAACGGCACCGTTGCTCAACCGTCTGCTCACCCCGCGCATCGCGGCACTGGCGGCTCGGCTCGGTGGGCTGACCACCGAGCGGCCGTTGCCACGATTCGCATCGGCGAAGGAACTGGCGCGAGAAGTCCGGCTCGGCGGCGGCCGCGACGCGGACGTCGTGTTGGTCGTCGACACCTTCACTCAGGGTTTTCGTCCCGAGGTCGCGGGCGCGGCTCAGCGCGTGCTCGAGGACTCGGGACGCAGCACCGAATGCCGGACCGACGTGTGCTGTGGTCTGACCTGGATCTCGACGGGCCAGCTGAAGGCCGCCCGCGCGCACCTCACGAAAGCCGTTGCAGCACTGGACGACGGCACCGACCGGCCCATCGTCGTCACCGAACCGAGCTGCGCGGCGGCGTTCCGCAAGGACATGCCGGAGTTGGTTCCCACCCCGGCCGCGAGACGAGTCGCGGCGCGAGTACAGAGTTTCGCGGGCGCGGTGATCGATCAGGCCGCGGCCGGGTGGGTGCCCACGGCGGAGATTCCCGACTCGGTGACCGTACAGACCCACTGCCACGAATATGCGGTGTTCGGCAACGCCACCCAGCGCACGGCATTGGCCTCCGTCGGTATCGACGCGGTGCGGGAGGCCACCGGATGCTGCGGCGTGGCAGGCAATTTCGGCTTCGAGTCTCGGCACTTCGAGCTGAGCATGGCGGTCGCCGAGCAGGCCCTCGCGCCGGCGCTCCGTGACGCCGAGCCGGACACTCCGATTCTGACCGACGGATTCTCCTGCCACATGCAGGTGCGTCAACTCACCGGTGACCTGACCGGTGACGCGTCCGTACACCTGGCACAGATACTCGATCCACGTTCGACGAAAGGACCGCGGCCATGACCGCCAGTTCGACCACCAGCCTCACGCGTCCCACGATCACGGCTCCGACCGACCTGTTCATCGCAGGCACGTGGACCGCCGCAGCGTCGGACGCCCGGTTCGATGTCATCGATCCCGCCAGCGGTGAGGTCATCGCCAGCGTCGCCGACGGCGGCATCGCCGATGCCGAGAACGCCATGGCCGCAGCGGTCGACGCCGCCGCCGACTGGGCCGCGACGCCGCCGCGTGCACGTAGCGAAATCCTCCGCACGGCATACGAACTGATCATGGCGCGGTCGGAGGAGCTCGCTGCGATCATCACCGCGGAAATGGGAAAGCCACTGGCCGATGCGCGGGGTGAGGTGGCGTACGGTGCCGAGTTCTTCCGCTGGTTCTCCGAGGAGGCGGTGCGCATCTCGGGCGATCACACCCTCACCGGAGACGGCAAGAACCGCATCGTGGTCACCCGAGCACCCGTCGGACCGTGCATTCTCGTCACTCCGTGGAACTTCCCATTGGCCATGGGAACTCGCAAGATCGGCCCTGCATTGGCGGCAGGATGCACCGTGGTGTTCAAGCCGGCCGAGCAAACTCCGTTGACGGCACTGGCCCTGGCCGAAATCCTGCGCGACGCCGGTGTTCCGGCGGGAGTGGTCAATGTCGTGACCACCACCGACGCGTCGGGTGTCGTGGGCTCGTGGATGAGCAGCGGTTCGGCCCGCAAGATCAGCTTCACCGGGTCGACGGCGGTGGGCAAGATCCTGCTCGAACAAGCCGCATCGACGGTGATGCGCACCTCGATGGAGCTCGGTGGCAACGCACCCTTCATCGTCATGGACGACGCCGATCTCACGCGCGCCGTCGACGGTGCGATGGTCGCCAAGATGCGCAACATGGGTGAGGCGTGCACCGCCGCCAACCGATTCTTCGTACACCGCAGCGTCACAGCGCAGTTCGCGGAGGCGCTCGCCGAGCGGATGGGTGCACTGTCGGTCGGGGCCGGAAGTGCACCCGGAACCGAGGTGGGTCCACTGATCGACGACGCGGGCCGCACCAAGGTGCAGACACTCGTCGACGACGCCCTCGGGCGCGGCGCACGTGCGATCGTCGGGGGAGTGGCCCCGGACGGACCCGGCTACTTCTACCCACCGACGGTCCTCACGGACGTCGACGCGACGTCGGATCTGATGTCACAGGAAATCTTCGGGCCGGTGGCAGCAATCGTTCCGTTCGACACCGAGGACGAGGTGATCGCCCTCGCGAACGACACCGAATGGGGACTCGTCGGATACGTCTTCACCCAGGACATCGACCGTGCTCTTCGGATGGGTGAGCGCCTCGAGGTGGGCATGGTCGGCCTCAACACGGGGCTGGTGTCCAATCCGGCTGCGCCGTTCGGTGGCGTCAAACAGTCCGGACTCGGCCGCGAGGGCGGAAAAGTCGGCATAGACGAATTTCTGGAGTACAAATATTTCGCCATTCCCCGAGGCTGAGAGAGGTTTTCGATCATGCCCAGTTCGAGACGACTGACGCCCATCGACGCACGCAACACGTCGATGGTCATTGCCGACCAGATTCGCGACCGCATCATCGACGGGTCCTACGCCCCAGGGGAACAGATCAACGAGGCCAACGTCGCCGCGGAACTCGAGATCTCGCGGGGACCGGTCCGGGAGGCGTTGCAGCGTCTCAATCAGGAGGGGCTCCTCGTCAGCTACCGGAATCGAGGCGTGTTCGTCGTCGAGCTGAGCAGCGAGGATGTCACCGAGATCTACGAATCCCGCGCGGCGATCGAGGTCGGTGCCGCGTGGACTCTGGTGCACGGCGATCGCGCTCGTTTGGTTTCGGCTGCCGATGAGCTCTCGGCCATCGTGATGCAGATGCAGCCGTTCATCGATCGGGCGGACTGGCGAGGTCTTGCCGAACGGGATCTGGCGTTTCACACCGCCCTGGTCGCGGCAACGCGCAACAGCCGAATGTCGCGAATGTACGCCACGCTCGCTGCAGAGGCGCGAATCTGCATGGCCAACCTCGAAACCGCGTACTACCGGCCCGAGGCGCTGGTGGAGGAACACCAGCTGATCGTCGACCTCCTGCTCGGATCCGACTGGGACGCACTGGAAAAGGGCGTGCACGAGCACATGGACACCGCTATCCACGATCTGACTCGCGCCATGGTCGAGGAGCAGGCAGAACACTCGGCGCTGGCCACTCCGGGTTAGTCGCCTGCCCGCAACACAGCATTTACATCCGAAGTCTTGCGAACCTCTCGCGCCAACGCTTAGCCTGATTGTCAACAATCTACTAAAACGACTTCCTTGAAGGGGGTGCCCGTGAACGACTCACCCGACGCCGCCTACGTCACCGCACTCGGACCCGACGAGACCACAGGACGGGCCGCTCCAGGCCTGGCTCGGTACCCCGATGTTCCGAACAGCACGCCGATCACCTTCACCGACGAGGAGTACGCCGCCCGGCTCGCTGCCGTCCGAGAGCGGATGGCAGCGCAGAACCTCACCGCGCTCATCGTCACCGATCCCGCGAACCTGTACTACCTGCTCGGCTACAACGCCCTCTCCTTCTACACCCCGCAGATGCTGTACGTGCCCCTCGACGGAGAGATGTACTTCTTCGCCCGCGAGATGGACGCCAACGGCGCGTTTCGGACGTCATGGCTGCCGCAGGATCGAACGTTAGGCTACCCCGAAACATTCGTACAGCGCAAGGACACCCACCCGTTCGTCTGGGTCGCCGCAAAGCTGCGGGAACTGGGACTGGTGAACAACTTCGAGCACGGCCAGGTCGGGTTGGAGATGGACTCGTACTACTTCAGCCCGAAGGCATTCGAGGCACTGGTGAAGTCGCTACCCGAATACCGCTTCACCGACTCCTACGAATTGATCAACTGGGTGCGAGTGGTCAAGTCGCCGGCGGAGATCGCCCTGATGCGCGGTGCCGCCCAGGTGTGCGAGTCGGCGATGTCGGCCGCGTACCGGTCGATCTCGGTCGGTGAACGGCAGTGCGACGCAGCTGCTGCCATCATGAACGCACAGGTACGCGGCACCAAGGAGTTCGGCGGCGACCACCCCGCCATCGTCCCGATGCTGCCCACCGGTGCCGGAGCCGACACCCCTCACCTGACCTGGTCGCATCAGCGCTTCGTGCGGGGCGAGACCACCGTCGTCGAACTGGCCGGAGTGTTCCGGCGCTACCACGTCCCGATGGCGCGCACCATCGTTCTCGGAAAGCCAAGTCCACGTTTGGATTACCTCGCCAAGTCCACCGGGGAAGCCCTGAACGACGTGCTCGCAACCGTACGGGCAGGCGTCACCGCCACCGAGCTGGCGCAGGTGTGGAACACCAGCCTGGCCAAGCACGGACTGCACAAACCGTCGCGCATCGGCTACTCGATCGGCATCGCCTACGCACCCGACTGGGGTGAGCGCACCGTCAGCCTGCGCACCGACGACGAGACGGTACTCGCCGAGAACATGACGTTCCACATTATCGGCGGAATGTGGATGGACGACTACGGATACGAGGTATCCGAGGCCGTTCGTGTCACCGAGAACGGCCTCGAAACCTTCACCGCATACCCCCGAGAACTACTGACGAAGGAGTGAGCATGACCGCCACCGCACAAGGTCGCCCCGCAGGCTCCACTCCTGTTACGAAGGGTCGTTCCGCAGGCTCCACTCCTGCCATCCATGGTCGTTCCGCAGGCTCCACTCCTGCCATCCCCTGGGCACTACGAACCGACAAGCTGGTGGGATCGGTGATCGATTCGTCGACATCGCTCCTCGCCGCGCAGAAACACGACATCGTTCGATTCGCCATGGGATCTCCTGCAGCCGAGACGGTTCCGGCCGCTGCGTTCACCGAGATCGCCGGCAGCGTACTCACCGCGGACGCATTCGATTACGGTGCCACCGAGGGTGATCCGGGTTTGATCGACGCGTTGCTCGCATACCTCGACTCGGTGGGCGAACCCACGACCGAGGAGCGGGTGGTGATCACCTCAGGCGGAATGCAGGGCCTCGACATCGCGTGCAAGCTGTTCATCGACCCGGGCGACCTGGTGATCGTCGAAAGTCCCACGTACACCAACGGAACCGCGACCGTACTCAGCTACGGAGGTGACATTCTCGAAGCTCCGATGGACAGTGACGGCCTCATCGTCGAGGCGTTGCCCGAGCTCGTCGAGCGCGCAGGTCGAGTGCCGAAGATGATCTACGTGATTCCCAACTTCCAGAACCCGTCCGGGGTCACCCTGTCGCTCGAGCGGCGTCAGCTGCTCATCGAGCTGGCACACCGGTGGGGATCGGTCATTCTCGACGACGATCCGTACGGCCTGCTGCGCTTCTCGGGGGATCCGATTCCCAGTTTCGGCACGCTCAGTCCGAACGACCCGCTGATCTTCTCGGTTCGGACCTTCTCCAAGATGATCGCTCCAGGCCTGCGAGTGGGGTGGGTGGACGCCGCCCCCGAGGCTCGGCAACTGATCGTCAACGCCAAACAGGCCATGGATACGTGCACCAACCTGCCCGGTCAGCGGATGGTGGCCGAGTACATCCGGCGCGGCCTGCTCGACGAGCATCTTCGATCGTTGGCCTCGGTGTACCTGCCCCGCAAGGTCGCGATGCAGAACAGCATCGAGAGGTACTTCGGCGAGTCGATGTCGACGACGGATCCCGAGGGAGGCTTCTTTCTCTGGGCGACGTTGCGCGGCAACGATGTCGACTTCTCGACGCAGGACCTGTTCGAGACGGCGCTGGCCGAGGGCGTGGCCTACATACCGGGGCCGGCATTGTCGGTGGGTGGGAAGTTCCACGACTCGTTACGGCTGTGCTTCGCCTCGTCGACGCCCGAACGTATCGACGAGGGGATCAGGCGGCTGGCGGCAGCGGTGGAGAAGTCCAAGCATCTGCTCGCCTCCGATCCCACCCGATGACCGTCTCGGATTCCGAACGCGCTCTGCTGGATTCGATCGACGAGCACGAGATCGTGACTCTGACAGCGGCATTGATCGACGCGGGCGGCGAAAACCCCGGCGACACGGAGGAGAAGACCGCAAAGGTCCTTGCCGAGCACTGTCGCGCACTGGGATTCGACGTTCGAACCGTCGAGGTGGTTCCGGGTCGGCCCAACGTCATCGTCTCGATCGGATCCGACGATCGCCCGGGAGTCCTCTTCGTCGGGCACTCGGACGTGGTCCCCGCGGGAACGGGCTGGACCACCGACCCCTTCTCCGCCGTGGTTCGAGACGGCCGCATCGTCGGCCGCGGGGCCTGCGACATGAAGGGCGGCCTCGCCGCCGTCGTGGCCGCGATGACCGCGGTGCAGCGCGCCGGTCTTGCCGACGAGCATCCGATGACGTTGGCGTGCCTGGTCGACGAGGAGGACACCGGTCTCGGCATCCGAGCGTTCGTGGCCGACCCACCACTGCGGAACCACAGCCACTGCGTGGTGGCCGAGCCGACGGATCTGGTCACCATTGTCGGTTGCCGAGGCGCCGCCAATCTGGAGATCGAGATTCGCGGCCGCTCCGCACATGCGGGACAACCTCGTAACGGAGCCAATGCCATAGCGGCTGCAGCGCGCATCATCGCGATCATCGAAGACTGGCAGATCGAGCTGGACGGCAAACCCGACCCCGAGTTGGGCCCCGCCAGCTGGAACGTGGGAACCATCTCCGGTGGGACGGGAACCTCGATGGTCGCCGATCGCTGCACGCTCACCGTCGATCGGCGACTGCTTCCCGGCGAGCGCGCCATCGATGTCGTCGACGAATTGCGCTCACGTATCGAAGCAGCGGATGTGACCGGATCCGGTATCGAGGTGACAATCGACGTCGCGATGGAGATGCCCGGCTTTCTGACCAGCGCAGACAGCGGATTGGTCAGCACCGCAGTGCAATCGGTCCTCGACACCGGATCTGCGAGTTCGACTGACATCTGGACTGCTTCGTGCGATGGTGGTTTCGTGGCACAGCAGATGGGTATCGGCACCGTCGTGCTCGGTCCGGGGGAGATCGAAAACCAGGCACATCGGCCGGACGAATCCGTGGCCGTGCGGCAATTGACCGACAGCGCAAGGGCGTACGCGTTGATAGCCACCAGAATCGCTGCGCCACCTGGTCTTTAGCTTCCGAGAAGGGGGTTGGCCGAAAAGCACGTTCCGGTTGGCCGTACAGTCGAACGCTGCGAAGTACCACACCGACGCTCCATGTTGTTCACAAAAGCGAGAGGTATTTCGACCGTGACCGAAAATTCAGGGTCGGCATCCACGCCGACCGGATATCCACCGAGCACCGACACGCTGAGCCCGAACGAGACGAAGATCCTGCACCGAGCGATCGGCGGATCGGCGCTCGGAAACGCAGTCGAGTGGTTCGACTACGCGGTGTACGGCTATCTGGCCGTGTACATCGCCGCGAACTTCTTCCCGTCCGAGGACGGGGGCGCAAGCCTGCTCTCCACTTTCGCCGTGTTGGCCGCGTCGTTCATCATCCGCCCCATCGGCGGCATCGTGCTCGGCCCACTCGGTGACCGCATCGGTCGTCAGAAAGTCCTCGTGCTGACCGTCTCGATGATGACGTTGGCCACGGCGACGATCGGTGTGCTGCCGACATTCGACACCATCGGCATCGCCGCACCGTTGTTGCTGCTCGTCTGCCGATTGGTGCAGGGCTTCTCCACCGGTGGTGAGTACGGTGGCGCAGCAGTGTTCATGGCCGAGTACGCGCCGGACAAGAGGCGCGGATTCTTCGGATCGTTCCTCGAATTCGGCACCCTCGCCGGCACCGTGGGCGGTGCCACCCTGTGCACCCTGCTCAACGTCGCGCTCGGCGACGAGACGATGGAGGCCTGGGGCTGGCGCATCCCGTTCCTGGTCACTCTGCCGCTGGGCATCGTTGCACTGTGGTTGCGGACCCGCCTCGAAGATTCTCCGGTGTTCGCCGAGGCCAAGGAGGACGGCGGCACGGTCGACGAGGGTGCGGGCGGAGCGATCACCTCGCTCAAGGCCACCATGACGTACTGGCAGCGGATCCTGATCCTGATGGGATTCGTGTTGCTGCTGAACATCGCCTACTACACGGTGCTGACGTTCTTGCCCTCGTATCTGAGCGACACGTTGGGCCACAGCACGACTCAGTCCAACTTCACTCTCGTGGCCATCATGATCGTCATGATGGCGATCATCAACCCCATCGGCGCTCTGTCCGACCGAGTGGGCCGAAAGCCGTTGCTGCTGGCGGCCTGCGTCGGGTACTTCGTGCTCAGCGTTCCGCTGTTCCTCCTGATCATCAACACCGGACTGATCGGCCAGAGCATCGGCCTGCTCGGTCTCGGAGTGTTGCTGGTCATCATGTGCTCGTGTGTGTCGTCGACCCTGCCCGCGCTGTTCCCCACTCAGGTGCGCTACGGAGCGTTCGCCATCGGATACAACGTCTCGACGGCGCTCTTCGGCGGTACCGCTCCGCTGATCCTGACGTTCCTCATCGAACGGACCGGCTCGAACCTGGTCCCGGGCTGGTACATGATGATCGCGGCAGCCATCGCCTTCGTGCCGATTCTGTTGATGCCGGAAACCGCAGGCCGCTCGCTGCGCGGAACCCAGTGCCCCGGCGACAACGACGACGAGGTGGCCGCGTCCGGCGTCGAACTCGTCGGCTACAAGAAGAAATAGTGGCACCGGTCCTCGTCGTTCTGCACGCCGGCGACCTCCCCGACGGGCTCGACTCAGTCGCGGAGGTCGCCGACGTCCGGTACGCCACTGCCGACACCCTCGGTGATGCGGTCGACGGTGCCGACGCGTTGTTGCTGTGGGACTTCTTCTCCTCCGCAGTCGAATCGGCATGGCCGCGCTGCAGTTCGCTGAAATGGATCCACATCGCCGCTGCCGGCGTCGACTCGTTGATGTTCGACGAGCTGGTGGAATCCGATGTGGTCGTCACCAATTCGCGTGGCGTCTTCGATCGGCCGATCGCAGAGTTCGTGCTTGCGCAGATCCTCGCCTTCGCCAAGGACTCCGAACGTTCACGTGCACTGCAGCATTCGAAGATCTGGCAGCACCGCGAGACCGAGCGCATCGACGGTGCCCACGCGATGATCGTGGGCACAGGGGCGATCGGCCGGGCTATCGCCATTTTGTTGAATGCAGTGGGAATGTCGATCTCCGGCGTGGGTCGAACAGCACGAGAAGGCGACCGAGACTTCGGGATCGTGTACGCCAGTGATGATCTGGCAGCCGAAGTGGCGCGGGCCGACTACCTGGTGCTGGTCGCCCCGTTGACCGAACAGACGCGAGGAATGGTCGACGATTCGGTGCTGGCCGCGATGAAACCCGGTTCACGCGTCGTGAACGTGGGCCGCGGGGAGTTGCTCGACACCGAGGCACTGCTGGCGCACCTGGCCACCGGGCACATCGCAGGTGCCGCACTCGACGTGTTCGAGACCGAACCGCTCTCGGCCGACCATCCGTTGTGGACGGCCGAGAACGTGATCGTCACACCGCACATGAGCGGTGACGCGTCGGGGTGGAAGCTGCGACTGGCAGAATTGTTTGCCGACAACGCCCATCGGTACTTCCGCGGAGAACCGTTGCTCAATGTCGTGGACAAGAAGCTCGGCTTCGTGGTCTGAGGTCGTGGTCTGAGGTCTCAGTAGGCCCGCTCGTACTGCGGTGCCACGGCCGGGAGCATCTCGACGCCGAGTTCGCGGGCGGCGCGCCGCGGCCAGTACGGATCCCGCAGTAGCTCGCGCGCCAGCAGCACGGCCGTCGCCTCGCCCAGCGAGACGATGTCCTCCGCCTGCTTGGGTTCGGTGATCATCCCGACGGCGGCAGCGGGCATGGTCGTCTCGTTCTGGATGCGCCGCGCGAACGGAACCTGGTAGCCGGGACCGACCGGAATCTTGGCGTGCACGTTTCCGCCGGTCGAGGTGTCGACCAGATCCACCCCGTGCTCGGTGAGGATCTGCGCCAAGGCCACCGTCTGATCCGCCGTCCAGCTCGGAGCCTCCAATGCGGGCGTGCCCTCCCCACCGGGTCGTTCCGCAGACTCCACTCCTGCAGCATTCTCGGGCTCGTCGAGCCAATCCGTCGCCGAGAGGCGAACGAAGACCGGAAGCTCGGCCGGCCACACCTCACGCACCGCGTCGACGACCTCGATCAGCAGCCGCGTGCGACCCGAGAAGTCGCCGCCGTACGAGTCGGTCCGCGTGTTGCTGGCGGGGGACAAGAACTGGTGCAGCAGGTAGCCGTGTGCGCCGTGTATCTCGACAACCCGGAATCCTGCTTTCAGAGCGCGCTGAGCGGCAGTCCGGAAGTCGTCGACGATCTTCGCGATGTCCTCGGCTGTGGCCTCCCTCGGGGTCGCGTAGTCACCGAACGCAACCGCGCTCGGGCCGACGGTCTCCCAGCTTCGGGGATCCTCGGCGGGCAAGGACTTGCCACCCGACCAGGGAGCCGCGGTCGACGCCTTGCGGCCCGCGTGTGCCAGCTGGATACCCGGCACGGCTCCGAAGGATTCGATCTCGGTGACGATCGCCGCCAATGCGTCGGCCTGAGTGTCGTTCCAGATACCCAGGTCCGACGGGCTGATGCGACCCTCGGGGCTCACCGCGGTCGCTTCGGTGATGATCAACCCGGCACCGCCGATCGCCCGGCTCACCAGGTGGGTGCGATGCCAGTTGCCGGCGACACCGACACTGTCACCCGCCTCGTCGGCCGAGTACTGGCACATCGGTGCCATCCACACCCGGTTCGGGAAGGTGACCTCACGCAGGGTCAGAGGCTCGAACAGCGCACTCACAAGTGGTTCCTCCGGTCTTCGGGCGGCGTCGACGGTCGGTCGACGATCTTCACGCTGTGCTGCAACGACGCGGCGATGCAGCTTCATTCCCGGCCCCTATTAGTGTGTAGTTCATGACAGCTTCCGTCTCGGCCGAACCGGTGACCACGACTGCCGACGAGCGAGAGAACGTGCACGCCGCAGCCCGCCGAGCGCGCACCGCATCACGCGCGCTCGCGCTGCTGACGACTGCAGAGAAGGACGCTGCGCTGCATTCCGCGGCCGACGCGGTCGTCGCTGCAGCGGAGTCGGTACTCGCCGCGAACGCAGTCGATATCGAGAACGCGCGAGCGGCCGGTACCGACGAGGGGCTGCTGGACCGCCTGCGGCTGACCGCGTCGCGCATCGACGGCATCGCCGCCGGTCTGCGACAGGTGGCCGGGCTGCCCGATCCGATCGGCGAGATCATCCGTGGTTCGACGCTGCCCAACGGGCTGGAGATTCGGCAACTGAGAGTTCCGCTCGGCGTGGTGGGCATGGTCTACGAGGCTCGGCCCAACGTCACCGTCGACGCGTTCGGTCTCGCGTTCAAGGCCGGCAACGCGGTGCTGCTTCGTGGTTCGTCGTCGGCGGCACGGTCCAACTCGGCACTTGTCGAGGCACTGCAGGAAGCGTTGCGCGGTCACGGTCTGCCCGAGGCCGCGGTGCAACTTCTCGGAAGCGCCGACCGTGCCACGGTCACCCACCTCATCCAGGCGCGCGGACTGGTGGACGTGGTGATCCCGCGCGGTGGAGCAGGACTGATCGCTGCGGTCGTGCGCGACGCAACGGTCCCCACCATCGAGACCGGCGTCGGAAACTGCCACGTGTACATCCATGCTTCTGCCGATCCGGAGACGGCCGAGAAGATCGTGCTCAACGCCAAGACCCGACGGGTCAGCGTCTGCAACGCCGCCGAGACCGTGTTGGTGGACTCCGCGATCGCCGAGACCATGGTGCCCCGGCTGCTCCAGGCGTTCCAGATGCACAGCGTCACTGTGCACGGGGACCTGCCCGGGCTCGTGCCTGCGCGCGACGAGGACTGGTCGCAGGAGTATCTCTCCCTCGACATCGCGCTGAAGGTCGTCGGCGGTATCGACGAGGCGATCGAGCACATCGACCGATACGGCACCGGCCACACCGAGGCGATCGTCGCCGCCGACATCGGTGCCGCGCGCGAGTTCACCCAGCGGGTCGATGCGTCCGCGGTGATGGTCAACGCGTCCACGGCGTTCACCGACGGAGAGCAATTCGGCTTCGGAGCCGAGATCGGTATCTCGACTCAGAAGCTGCACGCGCGTGGACCCATGGGATTGCCCGAATTGACCTCGACCAAGTGGACCGTGTGGGGCGACGGACACGTCCGAGACTGACACCCCTCGAAGTACCGGCCAGACCCGATCATCAGGAGCTGTGACATGGATCGTGCCCTACCGACGACACCCCCGCTGTTCGCCAGCGTGGACGACGTCCAGAGGCGCCTGGCCGAGACGGGCTATCTGGCCGACAAGGCCACCGCCACCTCGGTGTTTCTCGCCGATCGCCTCGGCAAGCCGCTGCTGATCGAAGGTCCGGCGGGAGTGGGCAAGACCGAGTTGGCCCGTGCCGTCGCGCAGACGACCGGGGCCGAACTGGTGCGGCTGCAGTGCTACGAGGGTGTGGACGAGGCTCGCGCGCTGTACGAGTGGAACCACGCCAAGCAGATTCTGCGCATCCAGTCCGGTACCGCGGCCGATTGGGACTCGACCAAGCTCGATGTCTTCTCCGAGGAATTCCTGTTGGCGCGGCCGCTGCTGCAGGCGATTCGTCGTACCGATCCCACGGTTCTGCTCATCGACGAGACCGACAAGGCCGATGTCGAGATCGAAGGTCTGCTGCTCGAGGTGCTCAGCGACTTCGCGATCACCATTCCCGAACTCGGCACGATCGTGGCCGAGCGGACGCCGTTCGTGGTGCTCACCTCCAATGCCACCCGTGAACTGTCCGAAGCCCTGAAGCGTCGCTGCCTGTTCCTGCATCTGGACTTTCCCGACGCCGACCTCGAGCGCCGGATTCTCGCCAGCAGGGTTCCCGAACTGCCCGAGGCCGTCGCCGAGCAGATGATCAAGACCGTGCGGGTACTGCGCGCGATGCAGCTCAAGAAGTTGCCCTCGGTGGCCGAGACCATCGACTGGGGACGCACTCTGTTGGCGCTCGGTATGGACACCCTCGACGACGATGCGGTTCGCTCCACACTCGGTGTGGTGCTCAAGCATCAGTCGGACCAGGTCCGCGCGGCAGCCGAACTCCGGCTCAACTGACATGCAGGCCCCGCACGGAATTCCCGGTCACCTCGTCGGTTTCGTCGATGCGCTGCGTCGGCGTGGAATTTCGGTCGGGCCGTCGGAGACGGTCGATGCCGGACGCGTCCTGTCGGTTCTCGACCTGCTCGATCGGGAGGCCGTGCGCGAGGGTCTGGCCTGTGCACTGTTGCGCCGGCCGACGCATCGCGGAGTCTTCGACGCCCTGTTCGACCTGTGGTTTCCGGTTGCATCGGGCACCAGGGACTCGGGGCAGATCGATACCGCGTTGCCTCGCACCGACGCCGGCGACGTCGACATCGATGCGCTCCGCGAGCTGTTGGTGGATCTGCTCTCGGACGACTCGGCCGAGGCCGCGGAGTTGACCCAGATGCTGGCTGCGCAGATGGTCGAGGAACTCGGACAGTACAAGTCCTCCAACGGGCCCTCGTTCTCGGCGTATCAGGCCCTGCGCGACGTTGCGCCCGAAACGTTGCTGCGCAAGATTCTCGACGGATTGCTCGGGCGCAGCGAAAACGCGCCCGATCGCCCCACCGACGACTACGAGTCCGAGGTCGCCAAACGCACTGCCGCGCAACGTATCGCAGACCTACGCAAGATGGTCGAGAGCGAGACGAGGCGTCGTTCGGCAGAGAAGCTGGGCCGTGAGCGGGTAGCGAGCTACGGGGTGCCCAAGCTCGCCGAGGAAGTCGACTTCCTGCGGGCCTCGGACACCGAGATGGCGGCGCTGCGGCGTAACGTCACCCCTCTCGCCCGGCTGCTGGCGTCGCGACTTGCGGTGCGGCGCAGCCGAAGCAGACACGGCTCGATCGATCTGCGTCGCACGCTGCGCAAGTCGATGTCCACCGGCGGTGTCCCGATCGACCTGGTCGAGCGCAAGCCTCGGAGAGCACGCCCCGAACTCGTTGTGCTGTGCGATGTCTCGGGCTCGGTGGCAGGATTCAGCAATTTCACTCTGCTGCTGGTGCATGCATTACGCGAGCAGTTCTCGCGCGTGCGCATCTTCGCGTTCATCGACTCCACCGACGAGGTGACGCGATTCTTCGATTCCGGGTCCGATCTCGGAGCCGCGATGAGCCGCATCATCGGCGAATCCGATCTCGTGACGTACGACGGACACTCGGACTACGGCCATGCACTGACGACGTTCGAAGAGAAGTACGCCCATGCGGTCACCAGTCGCAGTTCGGTGCTGATTCTCGGTGACGCCCGTACCAACTACCGCGAACCGAAGCTGCCGGCGTTGGCGCACATCGTGTCGGTGGCCAAGCATGCGTACTGGCTCAATCCGGAACCGAAATCGCAGTGGGGTTCCGGCGATTCGGCGGCCAAGGTGTACTCCGGCGTGATCGCGATGCACGAGTGCCGATCGGCTCAGCAGCTCGCCACCGTGGTCTCGCGTCTGCTTCCGGTGTGAGGCGTGTGACGCCCAGCGGCAACCCGGACGTAGAATCGGCGGTTGTGCAGCGCGAATCCGAACCCGGCGACGATACCGGTAGGCAGTCCGTCCGCCGTTTGGGCGTGATGGGCGGCACCTTCGACCCGATTCATCACGGGCACCTCGTCGCCGCCAGCGAAGTGGCGGACAAGTTCGCTCTGGACGAGGTGATCTTCGTCCCCACCGGAAACCCGTGGCAGAAGGAAGGCAAGTCGGTCAGCCCGGCAGAGGATCGCTACCTGATGACCGTCATCGCGACGGCGTCCAATCCGAGATTCTCGGTCAGCCGGGTGGACGTCGACCGGGAGAAGTCCACCTACACCGTCGACACCCTGCGCGATCTGCGATCGCAGCATCCCAATGCCGAGCTGTTCTTCATCACCGGCGCGGACGCGCTCGAGTCGATCCTCACGTGGCAGAACTGGGAGGAGCTGTTCGAGCTCGCCAAGTTCGTCGGCGTCTCGCGTCCCGGATTCGAGCTCGGCGTCGAACATCTGGCCAACCACCTTCGATCGCTACCCGCGGACACTCTCACATTGATGGAAATCCCTGCACTCGCGATATCGTCGACGGACTGTCGACTTCGAGCCGGTGAGAATCGGCCGGTCTGGTACCTCGTACCGGACGGCGTCGTGCAATACATCTCGAAGAGGAATCTCTACAGACCACGAGGCGCTCAGCGTCTCGACGGATCCGTCACCATGTCGGAACCAGCGCCCCAGAAGAAGCAACCGGCAGGGTCGGTCACCAGCGCAATGACCGAGAACCCGAGCCATACGAGTGGGAGTACACCGAAGTGACTGCAACAGCCGAAGCCGCCGAGATGGCGCGGATCGCCGCGCTCGCAGCCGACGACAAACTGGCCGGCGACGTGGTGATTCTGGACGTCTCCGATCAGCTCTACATCACCGATTGCTTCGTCATCGCCTCCGCGCCCAACGAGCGTCAGGTCAACGCGATCGTCGAGAACATCGAGGACCAGCTGCGTGAGGCCGGACACAAGCCGGTCCGCCGCGAGGGCACCAGAGAAGGCCGTTGGGCGCTGCTGGACTACTCCGACATCGTCGTGCACGTCCAGCACAACGAGGAGCGGAACTTCTATGCACTCGAGCGGTTGTGGAAGGACTGCCCGACCATCGAGGTTCCCGGTCTCGGACAGCATCCGGCTCCGGAATCGGAGCAATGATCAGACGGCTCATCCTGCTTCGGCACGGTCAGACGGAGTACAACGCCACCGACCGCATGCAGGGTCAGCTCGACACCGATCTGTCCGAGCTCGGCCGCAGCCAGGCGAAGACGGCCGCCGCCGAGCTGGCGACGCGTGATCCGATCAGGATCGTCTCCTCGGATCTGCGGCGAGCTCTGGACACTGCGAACGCGCTCGGAGACGCAGCCGGTGTGACGGTGTCGACGGACGAGCGTCTGCGCGAGACCCATCTCGGTCAGTGGCAAGGGCTCACCCACACCGAGGTCGACGACATCGCTCCCGGGGCACGACCGGCCTGGCGCGCGGACGCCACCATTGCCCCACCCGGTGGGGAGAGCCGCATCGACGTCGCCCGACGCAGCGTGCCGCTGGTTCGTGAACTCACGGCAGGCGTCCCCGAGTGGGGTGCAGGCGGCAGCGAGCGACCGCTCGTCCTCGTCGCGCACGGAGGTCTGATCGCGGCGCTCACCGCCGCGCTGCTCGATCTACCGACCGATCGCTGGCCGGTACTCGGAGGCCTCGCGAACACCAGCTGGGTTCAGCTCGGCGCGCACGGCCCCGGCGAGAACCCGTCCTGGCGACTGGACGTGTGGAACGCCTCCGCGCGGGTGGCCAGTGACGTCCTCTGAGACGGCGCGGCCCGCGCTGCTCGTCCTCGCGGACTCGTTGAGCTACTACGGACCCGAGGGCGGACTGCCCGTCGACGACCCGAGACTGTGGCCCAATCTCGTTGCAGCGGAACTGGATTGGACGGTCGAGTTGGTTGCGCGCATCGGCTGGACGAGTCGTGACGCGTGGTGGGCCCTGACCCAGGATCCGCGAGTGTGGGCAGCCATTCCCCGTGCCGGTGCCGTCGTGCTCGGAATCGGCGGCATGGATTCGCTCCCGTCACCGTTGCCGACTGCGCTCCGGGAGCAGATCAGATACGTCCGACCGCCTGCCCTGCGGCGCGTGGTTCGCGCGGGATACCAAGCGGTGCAACCCGTTCTGTCGCATCTCGGTTGGCCCGTCGCGCTGCCGCCGCGGCTCAGCGTCGAGTATCTGGAACAGACCCGTGCGGCACTGGCGTACGTGCGTCCCGAACTTCCCGTCATCGGAACCTATCCATCGGTGCACCGCTGCGATGCGTACGGCAAGGTGCACTCCGGTCGCGAACCCGCCGTCCGCGCACTGCGTGCGTGGAGCACGGACAGGAACGTCCCCATGGTCGACCTCGCCGACGCCGTACGACCGAACATCGAGTCCGAGAACGCGAACCCCGACGGCATCCACTGGGGATGGGACGCCCACATCGCAGTCGCCGATGCGATGCTCGAGGTGCTGCGACCCGTCGCCGCCGCCCGATCGACGACCGAAACGCCGTGACCGTCTCCGTCGTCACCGACTCCTCCTCCTGCCTGCCGGCCTCACTCGCCGCAGCGCGAGGCATCACGCTGGTGCCACTGCACGTGCTGGTCGACGGAATCGACCACCGTGAGGGTATCGACGAGATTCCTGATCAGTCCTCTTCGGGCAAGCAGGTGACCACTGCGGGGGCCTCTCCGGGTGAGCTCACCGAGGTCTACGCCGCGGCTCTCGAACGCAGTCGAGGTGCCGGTGTGGTGGCACTGCACATCTCTCGGGGACTCTCGAGCACCTGGGAAGCTGCGCGCCAGGCCGCAGATCACGTGGGCTCGGCCGTCCGAGTCGTCGATTCCGCCTCGGCCGGAATGGGACTGGGCTTCGCAGTACTGGCTGCGGCAGCCACCGCCGCCGGGGGAGCAGAACTGGACGCGGTGTACCGCGACGCCGTCGCCGCGTCGACGACGTCGCGATGCTTCATCGTCGTCGATCGACTCGACCACCTGCGACGCGGCGGCCGAATCGGTGCCGCTGCCGCCTTGCTCGGCACGGCGCTGGCGATGAAGCCGGTCCTGCACATCACCGACGGCAAACTCGTGTTGCGGGAGAAGACGCGGACCTCGTCCAAGGCGCTGACCAAGCTGGTCGATGCAGCCGTCGCTGCCGCGGAGGAGGTCGGTGACGAATCGGGGGTTGCGCTCGCGGTGCACCACATGCAGTGCCCCGAGCGGGCCGAGGACGTAGCCGCGATGCTGACCTCCCGGATACCGCATTCGACCAGCATCGACGTCTATCCTTTCGGTGCCGTTCTGGGTGCTCACGTAGGCCCGGGCGCGGTCGGTGTCGTCGTGGCGTCCGGACGTCGATAGGCGCGTCGCGTCCCGCGTTCATCCACAGCCTTCGGGTTCGTGCACAGGGCAGTCTGCGACCTGCAGTCCTCGGTGAACGAACCGATCGTGCGCACTAGCGTCCTCGAGCATGGGCGGCAACGACGATCGGGCGCACACGGTGGCGCGATTGAACTCCGTGCGCAGACAACACGATTCCTCCCGCGATCGTGCCGTGCCCGAGGGCGTGCGACCCGACGCCGAGTCCACGGATCCGGATTGGCTGCTGCCGGAAGCACAACGAGAAGGTGCCCCGTGGTCGGCCCTGCTGCCGGCGCGGTGGCGATCCGCCCGCGTGAACCCGGGGAAACAGGGGGCGCTGGCGATGGCGGCGGCCGGAGTCTTCGTCGTGCTGGTCGCGGGATTCGCGGTGGCCAGGGACGCACCGAGTCCCGCACCGGCACCACCCCTCGCTGTGGTCGCGACCGACAGCTCGGACACCGATGGCACGGTGGATACCGATGGCACGGTGGATTCTGTGCCGACCGCCGAGGCCGAACTCGTGGTGAGCGTCGTCGGGCTCGTGACGCGTCCCGGATTGGTTCGGCTGCAACCGGGTTCGCGAGTTGCCGACGCGCTGGCCGCGGCAGGCGGCGCTGTCGAGGGTGCCGACCTGCTGGCGCTCAACATGGCCGCGCGAGTCGCCGACGGTGATCAGGTCGTCGTCGGCGTCGTGCCGCCCGAGGCAGCTCCACCGGTCAGCAGTACGACATCGGAGATCGAGGCATCGACAGACGGTAGCGGCGTACCGGCCGGGGTCGGAGGTTCCGCGCCCGGCGGGACGGTGGACCTCAACGCCGCGACCGTGGCAGAACTGGACGCGTTGCCCGGGGTAGGGCCGGTCACCGCGACTTCGATCGTGAAGTGGCGAGAGATCAACGGCCGCTTCACATCCGTGGATCAGTTGTCGGAGGTGGACGGCATCGGGCCCGGCAGACTGGCGAAGATCCGCGACCTGGTGCACGTCGGATGACCACCGGTGCCGCGTCCGCCCCTGCGCCACAGACCGAGGATCTTCTGCCGTTCGACGTGCGACTGGTTCCGGCCGCTGCGGTGTGCTGGTCGATCACCGCGGTCGGAATTCTCGGAGGACCCGCTGCTGCCCTGGCTGCTACCGCCTCGGCGGTTGCGGTGGTCCTGCTCCTCGCGGTGGCACTGCACGGGTTGTCTGTTCGGCGTGCCTGGCCGGGTCCGAGTCGGTCCGGTGTGGCGGCGGTGATCGTGCTGGCGCTGTGCTTCGGGGGAGCGATCTGGCTTCAGATGCGCTCGCTGGCAGAGCATCCCGTGGCGGCGGCGGCAGAGAACGGAGCCTGGATCACCGCGACGGTGCGGCCGGCGGAGGACCCGCGCCGTCTGACGGCTCCCGGGCCCGCGACCGTGATGGTGAGGGCCGCGATGACGCGCGTCGACGTGGGCGGCGAGGCGTGGAACGTCGGTGGAATGGTGTCGATCATCGCACCGGAGTCCAGTTGGTCGGCATTGCTGCCGGGCCAGGTGGTCACCGTGCGGGGCAGGCTCGGCGAGCCGATTCGGTCGGACATGACCGTGGCCGTGATCCGCACTTCGGGTCCGCCGGTCACCGTGGACGAGCCTGGAACGATCTCTGCTGCGGCCGGCACTTTCCGATCGAATTTGGCTGTGGTGGCGCAGAATTCGATGCCACCCGATCGTGCGGGTCTGCTGCCCGGTCTCGTGGTCGGCGACGTGTCGCGGCTGGACGAGACGGTATCGGACAATTTTCGGGCGGCAGGCCTCACACATTTGACGGCTGTGTCCGGAGCGAACTTCTCGATCCTGATCGGTGCGATTCTGTTGGTGTTGCGAGGTATCGGGGTCGGACCCCGCACCACGGTCGCGGTGGCGTTCGTCGTACTCGTGGCGTTCGTGATCGTGGCCCGGCCGTCGCCGAGTGTGCTGCGGGCGGCAGTGATGGGGTCGATCGGCTTGGTGGCGTTGGTCACCGGCAGGCGCAGACAAGCGGTACCGGCACTGTGCGGTGCGGTGTTGGGGCTGCTCGCGTGGTGGCCGAGGCTCGCGGTGGACGTCGGGTTCGTGCTGTCGGTGTTCGCCACCGCCGGGCTCGTACTCGTCGCTCCGATCTGGGTCGACTGGCTTCGGGCGCGTGGCTGGCCGAGAGCTGCAGCGGAAGTGGTGGCGGTCGCCGCGGCAGCGCACGCGGTGACGGCGCCGATGGTCGCGGCCGTGTCAGGAACGTTCAGCGTAGTGGGAGTGGCCGCGAACGTGCTGGTGGCCCCGGTCGTCGCTCCGATCACCGTGGTGGGTTTTCTGACGGCCGTGACCGCCACCGCCAGCACCTCGCTCGCGGAGCTGATCGCGCAGTTGGTGTCGGCACCGCTGTGGTGGCTGATCACGGTGGCAGAGAGGGCCGCGTCGGTGCCGCGCGCGGGCGTCGTGGTCCCCGATGGCGTCGGGGGCGCAGCACTGGCAGCGTTCTCGACGACTGCGCTGCTGACGGCGTTGCGCTTGAAGGTGTTTCGATGGACGGCCGCGGCCGTGGCGATGGCGACACTCGCGATGTGGACGGCGCACGTTCTCTGGTGACCGCTCGGTCTTCGAGCGGATGCTCGCAGTGTCGGTCGCACATGGCACGATCATGGTCGTGACTTCGAGTGTGGCTCCTCTGCATCTGGTCCTCGGCGACGAGGAACTTCTGATGGATCGCGCGGTAGCCGCGATCGTGGCTCAGGTGCGTGCGAATGCTGCGATTCCGGGGGAGGACCTGCCGGTCACGCGGTTGCGCACCGGTGATGCCAGTGCCCCGGAACTCGCCGAACTGCTCAGTCCCTCGCTGTTCGCCGAGGATCGCGTCGTGGTGCTCGAGGCCGCGGCCGAGGCAGGCAAGGACGCTGCTGCTCTGGTACTCGACGCCGCTACCGATCCGCCCGAGGGTGCAGTGGTGGTGGTCATGCACTCCGGCGGCGGCCGGGCCAAGGCGATGGTCGGTGCGCTGCAGAAATGCGGTGCACAGGTGCACGAGTGCGCCAAGCTCACCAAGCCCGCCGAACGTATCGACTTCGTTCGCGGAGAGTTCCGTACCGCCGACGTCCGGGTGAGCGGCGACGTGATCGAGGCGGTCGTCGAGTCGGTGGGCAACGAACTTCGCGAATTGGCGTCGGCCTGCTCGCAGTTGGTCTCCGATACCGGGGGCAAGGTCGATCTCGCCGCGGTGCGTCGGTACTACTCCGGCAAGGCCGAGGTGTCCGGGTTCGACGTCGCAGACAAGGCGGTGATCGGAGACCGAGCCGGCGCGCTGGAGGCTCTGCGGTGGGCCATGCACCGGGGCGTGGCGCACGTGTTGCTCGCCGACGCGTTGGCCGACGCCGTCCGCACGATCGCGCTGGTGGGTTCGGCGGGCCGCGGCGACCCCTTCCGCATGGCAGGGGAGTTGGGCATGCCGCCGTGGAAGATCAAGAAGGCGCAGGGTCAGGCGCGCGGGTGGAACGGTCGATCCATCGCCCAGGCGCTGCGTGTGGTGGCGCAGTTGAACGCCGACGTCAAGGGTCAGGCAGCGGACGCGGACTATGCAGTGGAGAAAGCGGTGGCCGAGGTCGCATCACTGGGCAGGTAGCGTCGACCGACCGCAGAGCGCAGGACAGGCACAGCGCAGGACAAGCCCTGCGCACTGGAAGTTCGGCGCACGAGAAAGCCCGCCGCATCCTTCTCGGATGCGGCGGGCTCGATCGAGCTCAGAGAGGTATCAGAGCTTGTTGACTGCCAGAGCCAGTGCCGACTTCTTGTTGGCTGCCTGGTTCTTGTGGATGACGCCCTTGCTGGCGGCCTTGTCGAGCTTGCGGCCTGCATCGAGAAGAATCTCGGAAGCCTTGTCCTTGTCGCCCGCAGCCTGTGCCTCGCGGAACGAGCGGATGACGGTACGAAGGGAGGACTTCACCGACTGGTTGCGCAGGCGTGCACGCTCGTTGGTGAGAATCCGCTTCTTCTGGGACTTGATATTGGCCACGCGTAAAATCCTTGTCGTCTTCGTCGGTATTCCGGTCAGGGCGATCCATGCTGGAATGCCCGAAGTCTGCTGCTGAGCGTTGGAGCCCTGCGCCGAAGATCGAGAATACCAGCACGATCGGCCAGAACCCAATCCGGACCGGGGTGACGATGCGTTTCAAGAAATTAACGCTTCTACCGCGCCTAACTCCTGTCTCTGTAGCAACATGGCCAGAATGAGTCCGCGATCGGCAACGCATGCCACCACCAAGGCCAAAGCGACCAAAACCAAGTCAGCGGATCGTGACGAACCCGAAGCCGACGGAGTGTTCGGCGGGTATTCCGACGTCGGAAAGTACAGTCTCGCCTTCGACGAGATGTTCGACGCCGACGGGCGCACCCGAACTCCGTACAAGGGCATCCACACCGCACTCGCCCCGGCGAACGCGGTGGACCTGGATGCGAGATCCGACGCGCTGGGACGAGCCTTCATCGACCAGGGCATCACCTTCTCTCTGTCCGGACAGGAACGCCCCTTCCCGCTCGACCAGGTACCCCGTGTCATCGCGGCGGGCGAGTGGTCACGTCTCGAGCGCGGCATCAAGCAGCGCGTCAAAGCTCTCGAGATGTTCCTCGCCGACATCTACGGCGACCAGGAGATCCTGCGCGACGGAGTGGTACCCAAGCGGCTGGTGACCTCCTGCGAGCACTTCCACCGAGAGGCGGTCGGCATCACACCGCCCAACGGTGTGCGTATCCACGTCGCGGGCATCGACCTCATTCGCGACGCGCAGGGCACGTTCCGTGTCCTCGAGGACAACCTCCGGTCACCGTCGGGCGTGTCCTACGTCATGGAGAACCGTCGCACCATGGCCCGGGTGTTCCCCGATCTGTTCGCCAGCCACCGCGTCCGCGCCGTCGGTGACTACGCCTCGCATCTGCTGCGGGCACTGCGCGCGTCGGCCGCCCTCAACGAGGCCGACCCGACCGTGGTGGTTCTCACTCCTGGCGTCGCCAACTCGGCGTACTTCGAGCACTCGCTGCTCGCGCGACTGATGGGCGTCGAGCTCGTCGAAGGACGCGACCTGTTCTGCCGAGACAACATCGTCTACATGCGCACCACCGAGGGCGAGCGTCAGGTCGACGTCATCTACCGACGCATCGACGACGACTACCTCGACCCCATGCAGTTCCGTCCCGACTCGGTGCTGGGAGTTGCAGGTCTGGTCAATGCCGCTCGGGCAGGCAACGTCGTCATCTCGAGCGCTGTCGGGAACGGCGTCGGCGACGACAAGCTCGTCTACACCTACGTGCCGACCATCATCGATTACTACATGGGCGAGAAGCCGCTGTTGGCCAACGTCGACACGTTCCGGTGCTGGCTCGACGACGAGTGCGAGGAAGTTCTCGACCGCATCGACGAACTGGTCATCAAGCCGGTGGAAGGCTCGGGCGGCTACGGCATCGTCTTCGGGCCCGACGCCTCGCCGAAGGAACTCGCCACGATCAGCAAGAAGGTTCGCGCGGATCCGCGCGGTTGGATCGCCCAGCCCGTCGTGCAGCTCTCGACGGTGCCGACCAAGATCGGCGATCGATTGGTACCGCGCCACGTCGACCTGCGGCCGTTCGCCGTCAACGACGGCGACGACGTCTGGGTGCTGCCCGGCGGCTTGACCCGGGTCGCGTTGCCGGAGGGATCCCTGGTGGTCAACTCGAGCCAGGGCGGCGGCAGCAAGGACACCTGGGTACTCGCCACCCGAACCTCTCTGGAGGAGCAGGAGCTCGCCGGCGAGGAGATCGTCAGCGTTCCACCGGAGTCGCCGATGGCCGAACAGGGCCCGGAGCTGACGATGGACCAGCAGATGAATCAGCAACAGCAACAACAACAGCAGCAGCAACAGCAGGCAACGAACTCGGACTCGAACGGCGGTGGACAGTAAATGCTCGCGCGCAACGCAGAGTCGCTCTACTGGATCGGACGGTACGTCGAGAGAGCGGACGACACCGCCCGCATTCTCGACGTCACCGTCCACCAGCTTCTCGAGGACGCCACGGTCGATCCGGACCACACGTCGCGAGTGTTGTTGCGAGTGCTCGGCTTCAAGCACGAGCCGGACGTCTCGCTCGACGTGTGGTCGCTCACCGAGGTCGTCGCCTTCAGCCGGGACGGGTTGGGTTCGATCGTGGACTCACTGTCCAGTGCACGTGAGAACGCCCGTGGTGCACGAGAAGTCACGTCCAGTGAGATGTGGGAGTGCTTGAACACCACGTACAACGGTTTGAACGAGCGCATCAGGGCGTCCAAGCGCACCGGCCCGGCCGAGTTCTTCAGCTACATCGAGGAGCGCGCCGCGATGTTCGCCGGTCTCGCGGACTCCACCCTCAGTCACGACGACGGCTATCGCTTCCTCCTGCTCGGTCGCTCGGTCGAGCGCATCGACATGATCGTTCGGTTGTTGCTCTCGCGAGCCGGTGACCGGCCGTCGTCGCCGGCCTGGGTTACGGTGCTGCGCTCCGCCGGTGCTCACGACACCTACTTGCGCACCTACCGCGGCGCGCTCGACGCCCAGCGAGTTCTCGAATTCATGTTGCTGGACAGGCTCTTTCCACGCTCGGTGTTCTACGCACTCAACGAGGCGGAACGTTCGCTCGATCAACTCGACCATCAGCCCAACAGTCGAGTCGGTGCACGCGCCGAAGCGCAGCGCCTACTCGGCCGCGCTCGTAGCGAACTCGAATTCCTCCGTCCCGGTGAAATTCTCGACGATCTGCAGGAGCGCCTGCTCTCCCTGCAGGAAACCTGCCGTGAACTCGGTGACGCGATCTCCAAGCAGTATTTCCATGCAGCTCCGTGGGTTGCGTGGACGGACGCCGGCTCGGGAACATTCGAAGATCAACTGGAAGGTGAACTGTGAGCTGGCGTATGCGTGTCGTGCACACCACGGGCTATCAGTACGACGCACCGGTGACGTCGTCGTACAACGAGGCTCGGTTGACGCCGCGAAGTGACAACCGGCAGAACGTGATTCTGAACCGAGTCGAGACCGACCCGGTGACGCGTTCCTACCGCTACACCGACTACTGGGGCACAGCGGTGACGGCGTTCGACCTGCACGCACCGCACACCGAGCTCGAGGTCACCGGATCGTCGGTGGTCGAGACCGACCCCTTCGTCTACCCGGACGAGAACGCCTCCTGGGAGGAGCTCGCGAGCGAGCAGGTGATCGATCGCTTCAACGAGGTCCTCGACAACACCGAGTACGTGCCGAAGAACAGGCAACTGGCGTCGGTGGCGAAGAAGCTGTCCAAGGGCCTACCGCCGCAGGAATCGGTGGTGGAGATCGCCAACTGGGTCAACCAGGAGATGTCCTACGTGCCGGGGACCACCGGCGTGCACACCTCGGCCGTCGAGGCGTGGTCGGAGAAGAAGGGCGTCTGCCAGGACTACGCCCACTTGACGTTGTTGATGCTGCGCAGCATCGGCATCCCCAGCCGGTACGTCTCGGGCTACCTGCACCCGAAGAAGCAGGCCGCGATCGGTGCGACCGTGGAGGGCCAGAGCCACGCCTGGATCGAGGCGTGGACCGGTGCCTGGTGGGGTTACGACCCGACCAACGCGATCGCCGTCAACGAGCAGCACGTGTCGGTCGGACTCGGCCGTGACTATGCCGACGTGCCACCGCTGAAGGGCATCTTCTCCGGCGGCGGTTCGACGGCTCTCGACGTGGTCGTGGAAATCACCCGGTTGGCGTGAGCCCGATGTGCGTTGTGCGTCCTTCGCGGGACGCACAACGCGCGCGCATCAGTTCCAGCCGAAGTCGCGACGCAATCTGTTTGCGACGGAATCGAATTGGGGCTTGCTCAGAATCGCACCCTCGCGGCGGATGCCGTCCTCGGGCACGTCGAGCACTCGATCCAGTCGAATCCAGCTCGGTCGGCCCTCGGCGTCCCAGGACCCGGACCCGATCGACTGCCAGTCACGGTCTCCGTCGCGGCTGCTCTGGCTCGACAACATCAGGCCGAGCAGGTCGTTGCCCTCGCGTCCGATGACCAGCACCGGGCGGTCCTTGCCCTGGCTGGCATCTTCCTCGTAGGTGACCCAGGTCCAGACGATCTCACCGGGGTCGGCCTTGCCGTCCAGGTCGGGGGAGTACTCGATGGTGCGGGCGCGCTGCGCTGTAGGTCTGGTCTGCGATGCCACCGGACGCCCCGGACGAGGTGCCGGAGCGGACGTGCGCGCGGCCGTTCCGCTGATCGCGTCCTTGCCCTTCTGCAGGGCTCCGGACTTCTGCAGTTGACGCAGCAGCCGAGGTCCCTCGCGCATCGCGATCTTGCCCAGTTCCTTGCCGAATCTGCTCCAGTTGCCAGCCATGCGGCGAGTGTAGCGATGCAGACGCTGCTGCTCATCGCCCGAACCGCGGCAACGTGAACACCCGACTCGGACAGCCGGGGACGGCGCACCGTTCTCGGCGTGGGACGATAGGGAAACCCGTTCGCTCATTTCGAACACGCCAGCCGAAGGATACGAGTGCCCAGCTTCGCCGACACGACGTTCACCGATCCGTCCAGGATCAGGAACTTCTGCATCATCGCCCACATCGACCACGGCAAGTCGACGCTGGCCGACCGGATGTTGCAGCTCACGGGCGTCGTCGACGACCGGTCGATGCGCGCTCAGTACCTCGACCGGATGGATATCGAGCGCGAGCGCGGCATCACCATCAAGGCGCAGAACGTCCGGCTCCCGTGGGTCGTCGACGGTGAGGAGTTCGTGCTGCACCTCATCGACACGCCAGGCCACGTCGACTTCACCTACGAGGTGTCGCGCGCACTCGAGGCCTGCGAGGGTGCGGTGTTGCTCGTCGACGCCGCGCAGGGCATCGAGGCGCAGACGCTCGCGAACCTGTATCTGGCCCTGGACAAAGAGCTCACCATCATTCCGGTGCTCAACAAGATCGACCTGCCCGCTGCCGACCCGGATCGCTACGCCGCCGAGATCGCCCACATCATCGGCTGCGAGGCCGACGATGTGCTGCGTGTGTCCGGCAAGACCGGTGTGGGCGTGGAGGAACTGCTGAACGAGGTCGTCAAGCTGGTTCCGGCCCCGGTCGGCAATCCCGACGGCCCGGCCCGCGCGATGATCTTCGACTCGGTCTACGACACCTACCGCGGCGTTGTCACCTACGTCCGCGTCGTCGACGGTGCGCTCAACCCGCGCGAGAAGGTCACGATGATGTCGACCGGCTCGACGCACGAGCTGCTCGAGGTCGGGATCGTCTCTCCCGATCCGAAGGCCACCAAGGGCCTCGGCGTCGGCGAAGTGGGCTACCTCATCACCGGTGTGAAGGACGTCCGCCAGTCCAAGGTCGGCGATACCGTCACCACCTTCCGCAAGGGCGCGACCGAGCCGCTGACCGGCTACCGCGAACCCCGTCCGATGGTGTACTCGGGCCTCTACCCGCTCGACGGCTCGGATTACCCCGACCTGCGCGACGCACTCGAGAAGCTGCAACTCAACGACGCGGCCCTGACCTACGAGCCGGAGACCTCCGTCGCGCTGGGATTCGGCTTCCGCTGCGGCTTCCTCGGTCTGCTGCACATGGAGATCACCCGCGAGCGGCTCGAGCGGGAGTTCAACCTGGACCTGATCTCGACCTCGCCGAACGTGGTCTACCGCGTCGAAATGGAAGACGGTGCCGAACACATCGTCACCAACCCGTCGTACTGGCCCGAGGGCAAGGCGCGGGAAGTGTTCGAGCCGATGGTCAAGTGCACCATCATCTCGCCGAGCGAGTTCATCGGCTCCATCATGGAACTCTGCCAGCGACGACGCGGAGAACTCGGCGGTATGGACTACCTGTCCGAGACCCGAGTGGAGCTGCGCTACACCATCCCCATGGCGGAGATCATCTTCGACTTCTTCGACATCCTGAAGTCCCGGACGCGTGGATACGCCAGCCTCGACTACGAGGAGATCGGCGAGCAGAGCGGCGCGCTGGTGAAAGTCGACATCCTGCTGCAGGGTGAAGCCGTCGATGCGTTCTCGGCAATCGTGCACAAGGACGCTGCTGCCGCCTACGGCAACAAGATGACCACCAAGCTCAAGGAACTCATTCCGCGTCAGCAGTTCGAGGTACCGATCCAGGCCGCCATCGGCTCTCGCATCATCGCCCGCGAGAACATCCGTGCGATCCGCAAGGACGTGCTGGCCAAGTGCTACGGCGGTGACATCAGCCGTAAGCGCAAGCTGCTCGAGAAGCAGAAGGAAGGCAAGAAGCGGATGAAGACGATCGGTCGCGTCGAGGTGCCGCAGGAAGCCTTCGTCGCCGCTCTGTCCTCGGAATCCTCGTCGGACAAGCCGAAGAAGTAGAGCAGCTCCTGGTCGCCGGCAGCGACCTCACACCCTTTCTGCCGACTGCGCGCCCCCGCTCACCTCGGAGCAGGGCGCGCAGTTGTCAGCAGGGGCGCGCAGGCCCCACCGAATCCGGTCACGAACGACGCGCGAGTACATTTCGAAACTGTGACGACCCCGATTCTGAAGCAGTTACGTGTTCCCGTCGTCGGTGCGCCGATGGCAGGCGGCCCGAGTACTCCCGAACTCGCCCGTGCAGTCTCGGAGGCGGGTGGGCTCGGCATGATCGCCGGTGCGTTGCTGACGCCCGACGCCTTTGCGGCGCAGATCGATTCGGTCCGCGATCTGCTGTTCGGAGTCAATCTCTTCCTGCCCGAGGAACCATCGGGTGCGGACGTGAAGTCCTACGCCGAGCACCTCGCGTCCTGGTTCGAGCGTTTCGACGCGGAGCCGGGAGAGCTGGTCCGACGCGACGACTTCTACGCCGAGAAGTTCGCCTGGTTGCTCGCGCACCCGGTACCGCTGGTGTCGAGTACGTTCGCGACGTTCGACGCGGACGAAGTCGCGCAACTGCACGCCGTAGGAACAGAGGTGTGGGCCACCGTCGCCACCGCGTCGGACGCGTCGGTGGCCACCGCCAACGGTGTGGACGCTCTCGTGGTGCAGGGACCCGAAGCGGGCGGGCATCGCGGCACCTTCGACGGCTCGGCCCCCGACGAGCCTCTGACCGAACTGCTGACCGCGGTGCGTGAGATATCCGATCTACCGCGAATCGCCGCCGGCGGACTGATGGACGGCAACGACATTGCGCCACTGCTCGATTCGGGTGCCGCACATGCCGCGCAGCTCGGAACCGCGTTTCTGAACACACCCGAGGCCGGCACCAAGCCGGTGCATCGACAGCAACTGACGGTCGCTTCCGACACTGCAGTGACCAGAGCGTTCTCCGGCCGACCTGCGCGGGGGTTGGTGAACGAGTTCATGCGCGAGAACTCCGAGGCCGCACCACTGGCGTATCCCGATCTGCACTACCTGACCGCGCCGATGCGGGCGAAGGCCGCGGCTGCGGATGATCCGTCCGGACTCTCGATGTGGGCCGGCACCGGTTTTCGCCGGGCACAGGCGAAGCCCGCGGCCGAGCTGATCGCCGAATGGGCGAGGCAACTCGGCCGCTGAGCCCTCCCGCTCAGGGGTTGGAGTGGGCGGGCTGGAAGTGCCCTGCCACCTGAGCTTCCTCGGCGCGGATGACGTGCACCACCGCGTTGATCAACGCGAGATGGGTGAACGCCTGCGGGAAGTTGCCGAGATGACGGCCGGTGCGATGGTCGATCTCCTCGGCGTAGAGCTTGAGTGGGCTCGCATACCCGAGCAGACGCTCGCAGAGGTGCTTGGCGCGAGGAAGTTCGCCGATCTCGACCAGCGCCGACACGAGCCAGAAGGAGCAGATCGTGAACGTCCCTTCCTCGCCCGCCAGACCGTCGTCGGTGGTGTCGGTTCGGTAGCGCAGGACCAGGCCGTCCTCGGTCAACTCGTCGGCGATGGCCAGCACCGTCGCACGAATGCGTTCGTCCTCGGCAGGCAGGAACCGAAGCAGCGGTGCCAGCAGCAGTGACGCATCCAGCGACGGGTCACCGTAGCGCTGAGTGAGAACACCCCGAGAGTCGGTGCCGTTCTCGAGAATGTCCGCCTTGATCTCGTCGGCGATCTCGTTCCACTTGGCCGAATACTCCGTCTCGCCGTGGATGTCGGCGAGCTTGGCACCTCGGTCGAGCGCAACCCAGCACATGAGCTTCGACGAGGTGAAGTGCTGGGGTTCACCGCGCACCTCCCAGATGCCGCGATCGGGCTTGCGCCAGTTAAGGATCGCCTCCTCCACCTGGCGCCTGAGCAGGGGCCACAGGAATTCGGGCACGTGCTCGCGCGACTTGACATGCAGGTACACCGAGTCGAGCATCGTCCCCCAGATGTCGTGCTGCTCCTGGTCGTAGGCTCCGTTGCCGATACGTACCGGACGTGCGCCGTCGTATCCGGACAGGTGCGGCAGTTCGCTCTCGTCGAGCGTCTTCTCGCCGCCGATGCCGTACATGACCTGGAGGGGATTGACCTCGCCGTTCGCCGTTGTCGCCACGTCGGACATGAACGCGAAGAAGTCGTTGGCCTCGCGGTCGAGTCCGAGTGTGTACAGGCCCCACAGCGCGAACGTCGAATCACGCACCCATGTGTAGCGATAGTCCCAGTTGCGTTCTCCACCAGGGGTTTCCGGAAGCGACGTGGTCGACGCAGCCAGCAGGGCACCGGTGGGGGCGTAGGTCAGACCCTTGAGTGTCAGGGCGCTGCGCTGCAGGTAGCCCCGCCACGGGTGATCGGGGAATCGGCCGATCGTGATCCACTGCCGCCAGCATTCGGAGGTGCGCCACATCTTGTCCGCGGCTTCGTCGAACGTCTGCGGCGCAGGCAGATCCGACCACGAGAGAGCAACGAAGACGTTGTCGCCCTCCGTCATTCGGGTGCGGGCGCGGGCTTCGCGTCCTTCGATGCCGATGCGGAGGTTGGTGGTCAGCTTCAACGTGGGCTGATCACCGCCCGCGCTGGCCTCGCAGGTGGCGGTGGTTTCCTCGTACACCTTGCCGGTGTACTCCCACTTCGCGGGCGCGCGGTGGTAGTCGAAGGCCGGCTCGCAGCTCATCTCGAGTTCGACCGTTCCGCTGACGCACTTGATGGTGCGCAGCAGGATGTGTTCGGCGTCCCAGTCGCTCGGTGCGCGCTTGTGAGTACGAGAGCGCTGGTCGGTGTTGTGCCACGGTCCCATGACGAGTGCATCGCGCACCACGAGCCAGCCGGTTTCGGTCTGCCACGTCGTCTCGACGATCAGGCCACCGGGCAGGTATCGCCGCGCTGCGGGCACCGATTGACCGTACGGCCCGACCCGGAAGTGTCCCGCGCTGCGATCGAGGACCGCGCCGAAGATACTGGGGGAGTCAGGGCGAGGCACGCACATCCATTCGACCGATCCGTTGCGAGCGATCAGACAGGTCGTCTCGCAGTCCGAGAGGAACGCGTAGTCGTCGATCGGCGGAAAGGCGCTGCGATAGGACGTCAGGGTGGACACCGGTGCGTCGGTGCTGCCCAACGCTCCCTGAACTTCGACCCCGCCCAGACCTGGATGCCCCGACCCCATGGCGGGCTCGTCGGCCACCGGGGGCACTGGCGAAACATCTTCGTATGCCGTCATGGCGTAATCATCGACCGATCCACGGCATGCGTCCACTGCTGGTCGTCGGTCGGCGTGGCGTGAGAGCGGAACGAGCTGGTTTAAGCTGCGAGGGTGGAATCGATCGCACGCTGGTGGGACGGCGTCGAACTGTGGGTGACGGGTTTGCCGTTCGTGCCACAGTCGATAGTCGTGCTGCTGGTCATCGTGCCTACCGCGTTCCTGCTGGCACGTGTCTTCGATCGCGTGCTCGCGGTGGTTCTGCACCTGCTCGGGCGTGATGCACGGGCTGCTCGCGACGCGGAGCTGACGGGTGCGACCACCACTACGACGAAGGATGGACAGTAATGCCTCGGTCTCGGGTCACGTTGGCGCTCATCGCGCTCCTGGTGCTGGTTGTCATCGCCTGGTTGCTGACTCGCTAGCCGATTAGAGTCGGTCCGGATCCTCTGCTAGATTCCTGACCGTGTCTTCTGCCGCCGAGTACCGCGTCCGCCATCAGTTGGCGTTGATTGCTGTCGGCATCCTGGCAGTCGCCGATATCGACTGTTGTTGATTTCTTCCTTCGTCGAATCGGTTCCGTCGATCCGTTGCCCGCGCGCCTGCATCTCGCGGTCGGGTTCGTGGCGAACCCTCTGTGGTTCACGGTGATCTCGCGATGGCACGCGGACACGGTGGTGCTCCGGTTCGACTTCGGCCATGTCGACTTCTGCCCAGCTCGCATTCACTGCACATCATCACGAAAGGTCCTCTCTCGATGAGGCACAACTCTCGCTACCTACTGACCACCTTCGCGGCCGTGGGAACCCTTCTCCTCACTGCATGCGGGGGTGGATCGAGTGACGTCGTCGGCGGTGAGCCGGACACCGCCAGCGGTCCCGCATTGACTCTCGTAGGGTACGCCGTACCCAAGAACGGTTGGGACGCAATCGGTCCGGCGTTCGCAGCCACCGAGGACGGCGAGGGCACGGCGATCAACGCCGACTACGGCGCATCGGGCAATCAGTCTCGCAAGGTGGCCGACGGCGCACCCGCCGATATCGTCAATTTCTCGGTCGAACCCGACATCACCCGTCTGGTGCAGGCGGGCAAGGTCGACGAGGACTGGAACCAGAATGCCTACGGCGGAGTGCCGTTCGGCTCCGTGGTGACCATCGTCGTGCGCGAGGGCAACCCCAAGAACATTCGTACCTGGGACGATCTGATCAAGCCGGACGTTCAGGTGATCAGCCCCAGCCCGCTCAGCTCGGGCTCGGCCAAGTGGAACCTGCTCGCCCCGTACGCGGCGAAGAGCAACGGCGGCCAGGACAGGCAGGCCGGTCTCGATTTCGTTCGCACCCTCGTCGCCGATCACTTCCCGGTTCAGCCCGAATCCGGCCGCGCCGCAACCGAAGCCTTCCTGCAGGGCCAGGGTGATGCGTTGCTCAGCTACGAAAACGAGGCGCTGCTCATCGAGGAGCAGGGACAGAACGTCGAGCACGTGGACGTTCCCGTCACGTTCCGCATCGACAATCCAGTGGCCGTGATCAACAGCAGTGTCAACCTCGACCGCGCCAATGCGCTGAACGATTTCATCTACACCGACGAGGGGCAGAAGATCTGGGCGGAGTCGGGCTTCCGACCGACGAACCCCGACATCGCGTCGGAGTACTCCGACAAGTTCTTCACCCCCGAACAGCTCTACACCATCGATGATCTCGGTGGTTGGACCCAGGTGGATGCCGATCTGTTCGGTGACAGCGGTGCGATCACGACGATCTATCAGGAAAGTACTCGGTAGCGATCGATGTCATCTTCGACCACCGAAGCCGCAGCTGCGGGTTCGACCGTCTCGCCCGGCACGAGACCACGGTTTCGTGCCGGGCGGGAAGGCCGAAAGTTCAGGGGTCCGGGATCGGTGGGGCCGTTCGGCCTCGGAGTCGCCGTGTTGTGGCTCAGCGTGATCGTGCTGCTTCCGTTGGCAGCATTGACGGTTCAGTCGTTCGACGGCGGTCTGGCCGGCTTCTGGGATGCGGTCACCGTGCCGCGTGCACTGGCCACGTTCAAGGTCACCCTCCTGGTGTCCGTGGCGGCGGCGGTGATCAATCTGTTCCTGGGAACCCTCATCGCGTGGGTCCTGGTGCGGGACGAATTCCCGGGTAAGCGATTCGTCAACGCCCTGATCGATCTGCCGTTCGCGCTGCCGACCATCGTGGCCAGCCTGGTGTTGCTGTCTCTCTACGGACCGGCGAGTCCGATCGGATTGGTGTTCAACGCAACCAAGCCCGCGGTGATCGTCGCGCTGCTGTTCGTCACGTTGCCGTTCGTGGTGCGTGCGGTGCAACCGGTCCTGATCGAGCTGGACAAGGACGTCGAGGAGGCGGCCGCCTCACTGGGTGCGAACAACTGGACCATCTTCCGACGCATCGTGCTGCCGGTGCTGTTGCCCGCCGTGCTGTCGGGAGGAGGTCTCGCGTTCGCCCGCGCGATCGGCGAATTCGGATCGGTGGTGCTCATCGGAGGCAACATCCCGAACGACACGCAGGTGGCGTCGCAGTACATCCGCGAACTCATCGAATACGACCGGCCCACCGATGCCGCCGCGATCTCGGTGGTGCTGTTGGCGATCGCGTTCGCAGTGTTGTTCGTACTTCGCGTGGTGGGCAATCGCCTGGCCCGACGTGAGGAGCAGATCTCGTGAAAATCGGCCTGCCGATCAAATTGACGCTGCGCACCGTGGCTCTGCTCTACCTCGCCGTTCTGGTGCTGTTCCCCCTCGGGGCAATTCTCTATCGCACCTTCGAGAACGGCGTGGTGACGTTCTTCGAGCAGATCACCACGCCCGCAGCTCAATCCGCCCTGCAGTTGTCTCTGCTCATCGTCGCGATAGTGGTTCCGATCAACATCGTGTTCGGCGTCATCACTGCATTGGCGCTCGTGCGAGGACGGTTCCGCGGCAAGGGCGTACTCGAAGCCGTCGTCGATCTGCCGTTCGCGGTGTCGCCGATCATCACGGGCGTTGCGCTGATCCTGTTGTGGGGAGCCAACGGATGGTTCGGTGGAGTCGAGAGCCTCGGCTTCAAGGTCATCTTCGCACTTCCCGGCATGGTCATCGCGACGATCTTCGTCACGCTTCCGTTCGTCGTGCGCGAGGTCGAACCCGTGCTCTACGAAATCGGTGAGGAGCAGGAAGAGGCCGCCTCGACGCTGGGTGCGTCGTCGTGGCAGACGTTCTGGCGCATCACTCTTCCGGCGATCCGGTGGGGCCTGACCTACGGTGTCGTACTCACCGTCGCGCGTTCGCTCGGCGAGTTCGGTGCCGTCATCATGGTCTCGACCAACCTGCCCGGCATCTCTCAAACACTGACGCTGCTGGTCAATTCACGATACGAGGACTTCAACCAACAGGGCGCGTACGCCGCGTCCACACTGCTCATGGCGATCGCCGTCATCGTGCTGCTGTTGATGACTGCCCTCGACAAGAAGAGGACGAAACAATGACCGAGGCATCCCCCGAGATCGAGATCTCCGTCGTTGGCGGCAACAAGCACTACGGTGATTTCGCCGCGCTCGACAACGTCAGCATCGACATTCCCAAGGGGTCGCTGACGGCGCTGCTCGGACCCAGTGGTTCGGGCAAGTCCACTCTGCTTCGCTCCATCGCCGGACTCGAGCAGCTCGACTCCGGTCGAGTGGTGCTCGCAGGCCAGGATGTGACGTGGGTGAGTCCGCAGCGCCGCGAGATCGGATTCGTCTTCCAGCACTACGCGGCGTTCAAACACCTGACGGTGCGTGACAACGTCGCGTTCGGCCTTCAGATTCGCAAGCGGCCCAAGGCCGAGATCGCCAAGAAGGTCGACGAGTTGCTCGAGATCGTGGGGCTGGCCGGTTTCCAGACCCGCTACCCGGCGCAGCTGTCCGGTGGACAACGCCAGCGCATGGCACTGGCTCGCGCTCTCGCCGTCGACCCGCAGGTGCTGCTGCTCGACGAGCCCTTCGGCGCGCTCGATGCGAAGGTGCGTGCCGATCTGCGGACGTGGCTGCGTCGGCTGCACGACGAGGTCCACGTCACCACCGTGCTGGTGACCCACGATCAGGAGGAGGCGCTCGACGTCGCCGATCGGATCGCGGTGCTGAACAAGGGCAGAATCGAACAGGTCGGCACCCCGGAGGATCTCTACGATCGCCCGGCCAACAATTTCGTGATGTCGTTCCTCGGTCAGGTGGCCAAGCTCAACGGACTTCTGGTGCGGCCGCACGACATTCGCGTCGGACGCGACCCGTCGTTGGCGCAGGCTCAGGCGAGCGGGACGGCCGAATCGGCCGGTGTGACGCGTGCCGTCGTCGAGCGGGTGGTGCACCTCGGCTTCGAGGTGAAGGTCGAATTGAAGAACGCGGCAACCGGTGAACTGTTCGCGGCCCAGATCACCCGCGGAGACAGCGAGGCTCTCGGCCTGCGCGAGGGCGAGACCGTCTACGTACGAGCCACCCGTGTGCCCACGATCGCCGACGCCACCGACTCGCGTGCGACGGTGGAGTCGTAGCGGCGCGACGCCAGTTCGGCCACGGCCGGGTGCGCGCCGATGACCTCGGCGTGCACCACGTTCGGTAGGCCTGCCACCGACGCTTCGATCCGGTCGGTGAGCAGTCCCGGGGCCAGGAACCAGGGTGCCACGACGATGCGGTCGGCTCCCAGTGTGCGCAGCTGTGTGATCGCGTCGGTGGGGGACGGGGAGACCGATGTGGCGAAGCAGGTCACGGCTCCGGCCCAGTGCGTTCCGGCGAGCAGCTTCTGTGCGATCACACGGGTGCGCTGATTCGACGGTGCCTCCGAGGAGCCGACGGCGGCCAGGGCGATGCCGACCGTCGAATCGGAGACTCCGACACCGGTATCGGCGATCCGATCACGGACCGCCTCGATGAGGAGTCGGTCGTCTCCCAGAACCTCGGCCTGCCTGATCGACACGAGAGGGTGTCGCGTCCTCGCTGCGTCCAACAGCTCGGGCAGATCGACTTTCGCGTGGAAAGCCTTGCCCAGCAACATCGGAACGGCGACGATATGGCTCTGACCGGCAGCGGCCAGGTCGTCGACCACCTGATCGACGCGGGGCTCGGAAAGATCGAGAAACGCGACACGCACGTCCAGGTCCGGTCGCCGCCGACGCAGGACGTCGACGGCGCGGTGGACCGCTGCGCTCGAGCGCGGGTCACGGCTGCCGTGGGCAACCGCGATCAGTGCGCTCACGCCGGAACTGCCGACCCCAGCTCGACGGCAGCCAGAGCGTTACCCACGAGTCCGGCAGCCAACGTGTTGCCACCGGCCGGATCGATCAGCAGGAAGCTGCCCGTGTGCCTGTTGACGGCGTAGTCGTCCGCCACGATCGGCTCGGCGACGCGCACGGAGATGCGGCCGATCTCGTTGAGCTCCAACGACTCCGGTCCTTCGTGCGCGATGAGCTCCTGCTCGTCGAACCGTTCGACCAGTGTTCCGACGATGGCCTGAGTGGTGCGAGTGCCGTGCTTGAGCAACAGACGAGCACCCGGGCGAAGCGGCTTCTCGGCGAGCCAGCACACAGTGGCCTCGAAGTCGCCAATCGGCTCGGGCGCATCCTGCGGTGAGGCGATGGTGTCGCCGCGGGAGACGTCGACGTCGTCGGCCAGGACGAGGGTGACGCTGCGTCCGGCATGAGCGGTACGCAACTCGCCGTCGGCGGTGTCGATGCGCTCGACAGTGGTTCGGGTGCCGGAGGGCAGGATGACGACCTCGTCGCCGACGTCGACGGAGCCCGCTGCGACCTGCCCTGCGTATCCGCGATAGTCCGGGAATTCCGCGGTGCGGGGCCGGATCACGTACTGCACGGGGAAACGCAGTCCGACCCGGTGCGGTTCGGCATCGACCGGAACCGACTCGAGGTGCTCGATGAGGGTCGGACCGTCGTAGTACGGGGTCTTGTCGGACTTCACCGCGACGTTGTCGCCGTGCAGTGCGGACACCGGGATCTCGATGACGTCCTCGCTGGACCACCCGAGCGAGGAGGTCAGCGAGTTGAACTCGGCCGAGATCTCGGCGAACACCGTTGCCGGGTCCTCGACCAGATCGATCTTGTTGACCGCGAGCACCAGGCGCGGAACGCCGAGCAGGGCGAGAACCGCTGCGTGCCTACGAGTCTGGGTGATGACACCCTTGCGGGCATCGACCAGAAGGATGACCAGCTGAGCCGTCGACGCGCCGGAGACGGTGTTGCGGGTGTACTGCACGTGGCCGGGGGTATCGGCGAGCACGAAGGAGCGGTGCGGCGTCGCGAAGTAGCGGTAGGCGACGTCGATGGTGATGCCCTGTTCGCGCTCGGCGCGTAGGCCGTCGACGAGCAGCGACAGATCCGGTGTCGCCAGTCCCTTGTCCACCGAGGCCCGTGTTACGGCATCGATCTGGTCTGCCAGAACGGATTTGGTGTCGTACAACAGCCGTCCGACGAGGGTCGACTTACCGTCGTCGACGCTACCTGCGGTGGCGAGGCGAAGAAGTTGCGTTCCCGTGCTGCTCATCAGAAGTATCCTTCTCGTTTGCGATCTTCCATGGCAGCCTCGGAGACGCGGTCGTCTCCGCGGGTGGCTCCGCGTTCGGTCAGTCGTGACGCCGCTACTTCGGCGAGGATTGCCTGGTTGTCGGCGGCCTCGGACAGCACGGCACCGGTGGTGGATCCGTCGCCGACGGTGCGGTAGCGCACCGACAGGGTCTGCAGCTCTTCGCCCTCGGCCGGTCCGCCCCAGACGCCGGGCGTCATCCACATGCCGTCGCGCTGATACACCGGGCGCTGGTGGGCGTAGTAGATGCTGGCCAACTCCACATCGTCACGGGCGATGTAGCGCCAGATATCGAGTTCGGTGAAGTTGCTGAGCGGGAACACACGCACCTGCTCGCCGGGAGAGTGCTTGCCGTTGTACAGGTTCCACAGTTCGGGGCGCTGCTTCTTGGGCTCCCATTGGCCGAATGCGTTGCGCAGCGAGAAGATTCGTTCCTTGGCGCGGGCGCGTTCCTCGTCGCGTCGAGCACCACCGAACACGGCATCGAACCGGTTCTCAGAGATCGCGTCGAGAAGAGGCACGGTCTGCAGCGGGTTGCGGATGCCGTCGGGTCGCTCGGTGAGGCGTCCGTCGGCGAGGTACTCCTCGACGCTGGCCACGTGCAGGCGCAGGTTGTACTTGGCGACCACGTGATCGCGGAAGTCCAGCACCTCCTGCAGGTTGTGGCCGGTGTCGACGTGGAGCAGCGCGAACGGCAGGGGAGCGGGCCAGAACGCCTTGATCGCCAGGTGCAGCAGAACGGTCGAGTCCTTGCCGCCGGAGAACAGGATGACGGGCCGCTCGAACTCGCCCGCCACCTCGCGGAAGATGTGGATGGCCTCGGATTCGAGTGCGTCGAGGGTGTCGAATCGATCTGCATCGAGATGGGTTCGACCGACGGTTGCCGAGGTGAGGTCGAGTGTCATGAGGCGTGCAACCCACATTCGGTCTTGGCCTTGCCGGCCCAACGACCGCTGCGCGGGTCGGCTCCGGGGGCAGGTTTGACGGTGCACGGTGCGCACCCGATGGACGGATAGCCCTCGTCGACGAGGGGATTGACCAGAATCGAATGCTCGTCGATGTAGGCCTGCATCTGCTCGTCCGACCACGGTGCGATCGGGTTGATCTTGACCAGGCCGAAAGCGTCGTCGAACGAGATCAGCGGAGCGTTGGCACGGGTGGGGGCCTCCACTCGCCGGATACCGGTGACCCAGGCGCTGTAGTTCGCCAGTTCCTTCTTCAAGGGTGCGACCTTGCGCATCGCGCAGCACCGGTTGGGCTCGCGGGCGAACAGGTCCTTGCCCTCAATCGAATCCTGTTCGGCGACAGTCTTCTCGGCGCGGGCATTGACGACATTGACGCCGTAGACGGCCTCGACGGCGTCGCGCGTTCCGATGGTCTCGGCGAAGTGGTAGCCGGTGTCGAGGAACAGCACGTCCACACCCGGGTGAACCTGTGCAGCGAGGTGAACGAGAACCCCGTCCTGCATGTTGGAGGCAACGATGAAGTCGCTACCGAAGGTGTCCTCGGTCCACTGCAGCAGCTCCAGTGGGCTCGCCCCGTCGAGTTCGCGGGCACCGCGCTCGGCGATGTCCTTCAGTTCCCCCACCGTCAAATTCAGCCTGGTACTCATCGCAAATCCGCCTCGTCTGCTCGCACGGCCCACTGAGCGAACCGTTCGCCGTCCTCGCGGTGCTTGTCGAAATTGCGCACCACTCTGTCGATGTAATCTCCCAGCTCGGAGCTGTTCACCTTGTGCTGGCGCAACTTTCGGCCGAACGCACTGTCCAAACCGAGGCTGCCTCCGAGATGAACCTGGAAACCCTCGATCTGATTCCCGGCTCCGTCGTCGACCAACTGCCCCTTGAAGCCGATGTCCGCGATCTGCGACCGCGCGCACGAGTTGGGGCAGCCGTTGATGTTGATCGTGATCGGAACGTCGAGTCGACTGTTGATGTCGGACAGGCGCTCTTCGAGCTCCGGCACCAGAACCTGTGAACGCTTGCGGGTTTCGGCGAACGAGAGCTTGCAGAACTCGATGCCGCTGCAGGCCATCAGGTTCTTGCGCCAGTGCGACGGCCGGGCAGGCAGGCCCAGCGCATCGAGGTCGGAGATCAGCTGTTCGAGCGTCTCGTCGGGGACGTCGAGCACGATCAGCTTCTGGTACGGCGTGAATCGCACGCGATCCGATCCGGCCTTCTCGGCGGCGTCGGCGACGGCGGCGAGGACAGTGCCCGAGACACGCCCCGCGATGGGTGCCACGCCGACGGCGTTGAGGCCGTTCTTGAGCTTCTGGATGCCGACGTGGTCGCGGGGCCGAGCGGGCTTCTCGGGAGCCGGGCCGTCGATGAGCTTGCGGTGCAGGTACTCGTCTTCGAGGACCTGGCGGAACTTCTCGATGCCCCAGTCCTTGATGAGGAACTTCAGGCGCGCCTTGGTGCGAAGCCGGCGGTATCCGTAGTCGCGGAAGATCGAGACGACGCCCTCCCACACATCGGGAACGTCCTCGAGCGGGACCCAGACGCCGACGCGCTGCGCGAGCATGGGGTTGGTGGACAGTCCGCCGCCGACCCACAGGTCCAGACCCGGTCCGTGCTCGGGATGCACCACGCCGACGAAGGCGCAGTCGTTGATCTCGTGCACCACGTCCTGCAGGCCGGAGATCGCCGTCTTGAACTTGCGCGGCAGATTGGAGTACTCGGGCTTGCCGATGTAGCGCTCGACGATCTCGTCGATGGCGGAGGTGGGGTCGAGGATCTCGTCGACGGCCTCGCCTGCGAGCGGGGAGCCGAGAACGACACGGGGGCAGTCGCCGCACGCTTCGGTGGTCTTCAGGCCGACCGCTTCGATTCGACGCCAGATCTCGGGGACGTTCTCCACCTCGATCCAGTGGAACTGCACGTTCTCCCGATCGGAGAGGTCGGCGGTGTCGCGGCCGAAGTCCTGGGAGATCTGCGCCAGTGTGCGAAGCTGCTCGAGATTCAGCGCGCCCGCGTCGCAGCGAATGCGCATCATGAAGTACTTGGCCTCGAGCAGGTCGATGTTGTCGTCACCGGTGAACGTGCCGTCGTAGCCCTGTTCGCGCTGGGTGTAGAGGCCCCACCACCGGAAACGGCCGCGAAGATCGCCCTTGTCGATGCTGTCGAAACCCTGCTTGGAGTAGATGTTCTCGATGCGGGCGCGCACGTTGAGCGGGTTGTCGTCCTTCTTGGACTGCTCGTTGGCGTTCAGTGGCTCCCGGTAACCCAGTGCCCACTGGCCCTCGGCCCGACGCTTGGTCGGCCGCGGCGTGCGCTCCCGTGGTGTGGCGGGGACAGCGTCGGTGGTCGCGTCGCTGGTCGACGACATGCATTGCTCCTGCATCTTTGTGCTGGCCGGTAACCGGGACGAAACCGCGGACATCTGCGCTTTCGACGACAGCGGGAAACCGGTGGATCGAATGGACGTGCTCGAAGGAGGGCTGGTCAGCAGCCGGTCGTGTGTCGACACGACGCGCTGCAGACACGGCCGAGATCGACGTGGCGGCGCGCCACGAGTCGAATTCCTGAGTCGGTCACGGGAGCCATTGTGCCACGTCATCGCGGCGACGGACGACGGCGGCAGCTATTTACCCCGATTTCGGGGTAAATAGGCTGGCAGGGCGAGTGGGATCGGGTGGGCCTGGACTCTGGGACACTGGAGGGCGTGAATACCGTCCTACCCGTCCCGTCCACCTTCGAGCTGCCGACCGAGGCATTCGACGGGGTGGGGGACCGCGCATTCGGGATCTACGTGCACGTCCCGTTCTGCGCCACCCGATGTGGGTACTGCGACTTCAACACCTACACGGCCGGTGAACTGGGAACGTCGGCGTCACCGCAGTCCTGGTTGGAGGGCCTGCGACGTGAGTTGGACATCGCTGCGGGGCTGATCCAGGCCGGTACGGGCCGCGTTCCGACGGCAGACACCGTCTTCGTCGGCGGTGGCACGCCGTCATTGCTCGGGGGCGACGGGTTGGCCGACGTCCTGGGGGCGGTGCGGTCCAGCTTCGGCCTGACCGACGGCGGCGAGGTGACCACGGAATCCAACCCCGAATCGACGTCGCCTCGATTCTTCGACCGGCTCCGTGATGCGGGCTTCACTCGTATCTCGCTCGGAATGCAGTCCGCTGCGCCACACGTGCTCGCCGTGCTCGATCGCACGCACACGCCGGGTCGCGCGGTCGCCGCAGCCAAGGAAGCACGTGCGGCGGGATTCGAGCACGTCAATCTCGACCTCATCTACGGCACCCCGGGCGAGCGTGACAGTGACCTGGACCAGTCTCTCGCCGCGGTTCTCGACGCCGGTGTCGACCACGTCTCGGCCTACGCGCTGATCGTCGAGGACGGCACCGCCATGGCCCGCAAGGTTCGCCGAGGTGAGCTGCCTGCCCCCGACGACGACATACTGGCGAGCCGATACGAGCGCATCGACACGGCGTTGAACGCCGCAGGCCTGTCCTGGTACGAGGTGTCGAACTGGGCCACCGACACCGCAGCGCAGTGCCGCCACAACATCGGCTACTGGGACGGCGGCGACTGGTGGGGCGCGGGACCCGGTGCACACAGTCACATCGGCGGCACCCGGTTCTGGAACGTCAAGCACCCGGCCGCATACGCCGATCGCCTCGCCGCAGGTCACCTACCGGTGCTGGGCAGCGAACTGCTCAGCGCCGAGGATCGACACCTCGAGGAGCTGATGTTGACCGTGCGGCTCCGCTCGGGAGTGCCGAGAACTCTGCTGGGGCCGGCCGAGCGCGCCGCTGCCGAGCAGACCGTCGCGGACGGGTTGATGGTGGCCCGGGGTGACCATCTCGTGCTGACCGACCGAGGCAGACTGCTGGCCGACGCGGTGGTGCGCACCATCGCGGCCGCCTGAAAAACCTGGCTCAGGCTCCGAGGGCATCGTAGTCGAACACCCTGGCGTGCAACACAGTTCGATTTCTCAGTGCCGCACGCACAGCGCGGTGCAAGCCGTCCTCGAGATAGATGACGCCGCGGAACTGCACCGCGTGGGGAAACAGATCGCCGTAGAAGGTGGAGTCCTCGGACAGCAATCTGTCCAGCTCGAGCACCTTGGTGGTGGTGACGATCTCGTCCAGGCGGAGCTGGCGCGGCGGGATTCTCGACCAGTCGCGGATGGACAGGCCGTGCTCGGGGTACGGCTTTCCGTCACGAACACCTTTGAAGATCATCGCGAGCCTCGAGCCGCTGGACCGAATCGAAAGAACGTTTCCACTCGGACCACAGTAAGGCCTTGCACGAGCATGTGTTCGCCGGCTACTAGACTCGAGCGACGATTGGAAACGAGAACGGAGGTGGGCACCGATGTCGAGCACCGACGACAGGCGGTTCGAGGTTCTACGAGCGATCGTGGCGGACTACGTGTCCACCCAGGAACCCGTCGGTTCGCGTGCGCTGGTCGAGCGCCACAACCTGGGAGTGTCCAGTGCAACGGTGCGCAACGACATGGCTGTGCTCGAGGCCGAGGGCTACATCGCCCAGCCGCACACCAGCTCCGGTCGGGTGCCGACCGACAAGGGCTATCGGCAGTTCGTCGACCGGATAGCCGACGTCAAGCCACTGTCTGCTGCCGAACGTCGCGCCATCCTGGAGTTTCTCGAGAACGGCGTCGACCTGGACGACGTGTTGCGACGCGGCGTTCGATTACTGGCCCAGCTGACCCGCCAGGTGGCCGTGGTGCAGTACCCCACGCTGTCGGCGTCCTCGGTGCGCCACCTGGAAGTGGTGGCGCTCACCCCGGCCCGGCTGCTGCTGGTGCTCATCACCGACTCCGGTCGAGTCGATCAGCGCATCGTCGAACTCGGTGACGTGATCGACGACGAGAACTTGGCTCAGCTGCGGCGTCTCCTCGGTGGTGCGCTGGAAGGCAAGCGGCTGGCGGCGGCGTCGGCTGCGGTGGCCGAACTCGCCGAGAACGCCCCGCCCGCGCTGCGCGATGCGATGATTCGATCGGCAACGGTGCTGGTGGAATCGCTCGTCGAGCACCCCGAGGAACGCCTGGTACTCGGCGGCACGGCGAACCTGACGCGCAACGCCGCGGACTTCGCGGGCGACGCGGGGTTTCCCGGGTCGCTCAGAGCGGTACTCGAGGCACTGGAAGAGCAAGTGGTGGTGCTCAAGCTGCTCGCCGTGACACAGGACACCCGAACGGTCACGGTGCGGATCGGCGAGGAAACGCAGGTCGAGGAGATGCGCGGAACGTCGGTGATTTCCACCGGGTACGGGTCGGCTGGCATGGTCCTCGGAGGAATGGGTGTTCTCGGGCCGACCCGAATGGACTACCCAGGAACAATCGCGTCGGTCGCCGCGGTTGCCAGGTACATCGGCGAGGTCCTGGCCGAACGCTGACGACGAGCGAGAACCGATCGAACGACGGCCGCGGGGGCGCGGGCGGCCGCACACAGCACTATCGAACGAGATTCATCTTCTAGGACGAAAGAGACGACGTGGCACGGGATTATTACGGGACTTTGGGCGTCGGCCAGCAGGCGACGGACCAGGAGATCAAGCGCGCCTACCGCAAACTGGCGCGAGAACTGCACCCGGACGTCAACCCGGACGAGGCCGCTCAGGCACGGTTCAAGGACATCTCCACCGCATACGAGGTGCTCTCGGATCCGGAGAAGCGTCGCATCGTCGACCTCGGCGGCGACCCGCTCCAGCAGGGCGGCGGAGGCGGAGGCGGTGGCGGTGGATTCGGTGGAGCCGGATTCGGCGGCGGCCTCGGGGACGTGTTCGAAGCGTTCTTCGGTGGCGGCGCGGGCGGCTCCCAGCGCGGGCCCAAGGGCCGTGTGCAGCCGGGCGCGGACTCGCTGCTGCGTACCAAGCTCACTCTCGACGAGTGCGCCACCGGCGTGACCAAGCACATCACCGTCGACACGGCGATCCTGTGCGACCTGTGCACGGGCTCGGGCACCAACGGCGACTCCAAGCCGGTCCGCTGCGAAACCTGCGGAGGTGCCGGTGAAGTGCAGTCGGTACAGCGCTCGTTCCTCGGCCAGGTCATGACCAGCCGTCCGTGCCCCACCTGCCGCGGCGCGGGCGAGACGATCCCCGACCCCTGCCGCAAGTGCGGCGGCGACGGTCGCGTCCGGTCGCGTCGCGACATCTCGGTCAAGGTGCCGGTCGGCGTGAGCAACGGCATGCGGATCCGACTGGCCTCGCAGGGCGAGGTCGGTCCGGGCGGCGGACCCGCTGGTGACCTGTACGTGGAGATCGTCGAACAGCAGCACGAGGTGTTCGTGCGCGACGGTGACGACCTGCACTGCACCGTTCGCGTCCCGATGGTCGACGCGGCACTCGGCACCTCGGTCACCGTCGACGCGATCATCGACGGACCCACCGAGATCTCGATCGAGCAAGGCACACAACCGAATTCGACCACGGTGCTACGCGGTCACGGTATGCCCAAGCTGCGGTCGGGCATTCGCGGCGATCTGCACGCGCACCTCGAGGTGATCGTGCCGACCAAACTCGACAGCAAGCAGACCCATCTGCTCGAACAGCTCAGGTCGATGCGCGACCGCGACTCGGCGGAGGTGGTCACCACCGGCTCGGCGCACAGCGGTGGCCTGTTCTCGCGGTTGCGGGAAGCTTTCAGCGGTCGCTGATCGATGGCCCCCACGGTCTTCTACCTCTCCCCGCTGCCGAACGTCGGCGAGGTCGCGGTGCTCGACGGCAAGGAAGGTCATCACGCCGCGACGGTGCGACGCATCCGCGTCGGCGAGCGGGTGCTGCTCGGTGACGGAGCGGGCGGTCTGGCCGACACGGTCGTGGCCGTAGCGGAGAAGAACCGACTGGAGCTGACAGTCCAAGCACGCAGCGAGATGCCGCGTCCCACTCCGGTGGTGACGCTGGTGCAGGCATTGCCGAAGGCGGACCGATCGGAACTGGCCGTCGAGCTGGCCACCGAGGCAGGCGTCGACGCCGTGGTTCCCTGGCAGTCCGCGCGATGCGTCGCCCGGTGGGAGGGCCCGAAGGCATCCAAGGGCGTCGCGAAATGGCGGAGTACCGCGGCCGAGGCCGCCAAGCAATCGCGTCGGGCATTCATCCCCGAGGTCTCCGAGCTGCACGATTCGCGTGAGGTCGACGCTTTCGTGCGCGGCGTCGTGGAGCGCGGTGGAATCGTGGCGGTGCTGCACGAGGCGGCCACCTCGGCGTTCCGAGACCTGCCGTTCGACTCGGTGCCCGAGGTCGCGATCGTCGTGGGACCCGAGGGTGGCCTCGACGACCGAGAGGTGGCCGCCCTGACCGAGGCGGGTGCAACCCCGGTCGTGCTCGGCCCTACGGTGCTGCGGACCTCGACGGCAGGAGCGGTGGCCCTCGGCGCGCTCGGGGTTCTGACCTCGCGGTGGGCACAGTTGCCGCCCGACTTCCAGAACGCATGAGCGCACGGATCAAGATCGCCTACGGCGATCACCCGGAGCAGTTCGGCCATCTCTATCTGCCGGCCGAACCCGTCGACGACACGACCCCGGTGGTCGTGGTGGTGCACGGCGGGTTCTGGAGCGGACAGTACGGATCCAATCTGGGTACCCAGTTCGCCCGCGCCGTGGCCGGAGCCGGAGCGGTGGCGTGGAACATCGAGTACCGACGCGTCGGCGCAGGCGGACACTGGCCGGAGATGCAGTCCGACGTGACCGCAGCACTCGACGTGGTCGCGGGGGAACTGCAGCACCACGCCCCGGTCGGGATCGACGACGTGCGCGTGATCGGGCACTCCGCAGGCGGGCACCTGGCCGTGTGGCTCGGCGGAGAGACCGGCACGAAGGTCCGCCCGTCACGCATCGTCTCGCAGGCCGGCGTTCCCGATCTCGAACCGCGAGGTGCGTCGGGACGCACCAACCCGGCGGTCGAGGCGCTGTTGCAGGCCCGGTACCAGGACGACCCCGCGCTGTACCGATCCGCCTCGCCTGCTGCCCGTGCACCCATCGGTATCCCGACGATCTGCCTGCACGGGGCCGAGGACGTCCAGGTGCCCGCCGCGCAGAGCGAGCGGTACGTCGCGCTGGCGCGAGCCGCCGGAGACGACGCCCGACTGACGATCGTGCCTGGGGAAGACCACTTCGCTTTCCTGAACCCCGATTCGCGGTGTTGGGCGCTCTCGCTCGACGCCGTGCTCGGTGCCACCGCCGGTTAATGGGAATGCGCATCGTTGCTGCGGCGTTAAACTCCATCCATAGCAAGTGCACATCCGAGCAGCCGACACCAGAGAGCAGGCCATAGCCACCACGTGAGTGAACACAGCGAATTTCCCGCCGAGCGTGACGTTCGGTCCACCTTGGAACTCGCCCCCGAAGCGGTGATGCCACTGCTGGGACAGTCCGACGAGAATCTGCGGGCGCTCGAGCAGATGCTGACGGCAGACATCCACGTACGAGGAAACGCCGTGACGCTCACCGGAAAAGTGGCGGATGTGGCGCTGGCCGAACGGGTGATTTCCGAGTTGGCCGCGCTGGCCAAGCGTGCTCAGCCACTGACTCCCGATGCGGTGCGCCGATCGATCGCCATGCTCACCGAGGGCGTGTCGGATTCACCGGCCGAGGTGCTCAGCCTCGACATCCTCTCGCGCCGCGGCAAGACGATCCGGCCCAAGACGCTGAACCAGAAGCGGTACGTCGATGCGATCGACGCCAACACCATCGTGTTCGGCATCGGCCCGGCCGGTACCGGCAAGACGTACCTGGCGATGGCGAAGGCCGTGCAGGCATTGCAGACCAAGCAGGTCAGCCGCATCATCCTGACGCGTCCTGCAGTGGAGGCGGGGGAGCGCCTCGGCTTCCTGCCCGGAACGCTGCACGAGAAGATCGACCCGTACCTGCGCCCGCTGCACGATGCGTTGCACGACATGATGGACGACGAAGCGATCCCCAAGCTGATGCAGGCGGGGGTCATCGAAGTCGCCCCGCTCGCCTACATGCGCGGCCGCACGCTCAACGACGCATTCATCATTCTCGACGAGGCACAGAACACCACCGCCGAGCAGATGAAGATGTTCCTGACGCGACTCGGATTCGGGTCGAAGATCGTCGTCACCGGCGACGTGACCCAGGTGGACCTTCCCGGTGGCGCGCGATCCGGGCTGCGCGCGGCGTCCGAGATCCTCACCGACGTCGACGACATCCACTTCGCGCAGCTGACCAGCAGCGACGTGGTGCGGCACCGATTGGTTTCGGAGATCGTCGACGCGTACGAGCGGTTCGAGTCGACGTCGGAAGGCGTCATTCCCAATCGGGCGCAACGGCGGACCGGTGGACCGCGTTCGGCGAGAAGATGATTCAGGCGTACGGAACGACAGATGCAGGCAACGAGAGCGTGGGTAGTGGCTAGATGAGTATCGAAGTGTCCAACGAGTCGGGGATGGACATCTCCGAACCCGAGCTGGTCTCGGTCGCACGGTTCGCGATCGCCGGCATGGACGTGCATCCCGCCGCGGAACTGTCGATGGTGCTGGTCGATTCGGCCACGATGGCCGATCTGCACATGCGGTGGATGGATCTGCCCGGCCCCACCGACGTGATGTCGTTTCCGATGGACGAGCTCGAGCCGGGCGGTCGTCCCGATGCGCCCGAGCCAGGACCGGCGATGCTCGGCGACATCGTGCTGTGCCCGTCGTTCGCCGCGGATCAGGCTGCAGCTGCGGGACATTCGCTCGAGCATGAGTTGGCGTTGCTGACGGTGCACGGTGTGTTGCACCTGCTCGGTTACGACCACGCCGAGCCGGACGAAGAGAAGGAAATGTTCGAGCTGCAGAACCGTCTGCTGGCCGAATGGTACGAGGACGCAAGGCGAGCGGAACAGGCTGCCGAACAGGCCGCCCGCGATGCCCGGCTCCTCGGCAAGGCCGGTTTCGTCGATGGACTCGATCGATGAGCTGCGTCGTCGAACAGGTGGAAGTGTGGGGTCGTAGCGCGTGAGCAGTGCTGCTGCGCTCATCGTGTTCGCTGTCCTTCTGGTGCCTCTCGGAGGCCTGTTCGCTGCCGTCGATTCCGCGCTGAACACGGTGTCGCGGGCGCGAATCGACGACATGGTCAAGGACGAGCGCCCCGGTGCCGCCGGCCTCGTCGTGGTGGTCGGCGACCGCCCGCGGTACGTCAACCTGATGGTGCTGCTGCGCATTCTGTGCGAAATCGGCGGCACGGTGTTGCTCGCGGGTGGCCTGACGCAGTTGATCGACTCCACCACGGCACTGGTGATCAGCGCGGTGGCGATGGTGTTGGTCAGTTACGTCGTGATCGGTGTCGGTCCGCGAACCCTCGGTCGGCAGAACGCATACTCGATCGCGTTGGCGGCCGCACTGCCGCTGCGCGCACTCGGGTGGCTCCTCGGGCCGATCAGCCGCCTGCTCATTCTCATCGGTAACGCGATCACCCCCGGTAAGGGATTTCGTAACGGCCCCTTCGCTTCCGAGATCGAACTGCGTGAACTGGTGGACATGGCGCGCGAGCGCGGTGTCGTGGCCGACGACGAACGGCGGATGATCCAGTCGGTGTTCGAGCTCGGAGACACCTCCGCCCGTGAGGTCATGGTTCCGCGCCCCGAGATGGTGTGGATCGAGTCCGACAAATCAGCAGGACAGGCCACGTCGTTGGCCGTGCGCAGCGGCCACTCCCGCATCCCGGTGATCGGCGAGAACGTGGACGACGTGGTGGGGGTCGTCTACCTCAAAGACCTTGTGCAGCAGACGTATCACTCCACCGACGGTGGCCGCGGAGTGCAGGTGTCCGAGGTGATGCGACCGGCCGTCTTCGTTCCCGACTCCAAGGCGCTCGACAGTCTGCTCGCCGAGATGCAGCGCGATCGCAACCACATGGCCCTGCTCGTCGACGAGTACGGAGGCATCGCCGGACTGGTGACCATCGAGGACGTGATCGAGGAAATCGTCGGCGAGATCGCCGACGAATACGACTCCGACGAGGTTGCGCCCATCGAGGAACTGGACGACGGACGTTACCGGCTGTCCTCGCGGTTGCCGCTCGAGGACCTCGGCGAGATCTTCGGCATCGACATCGAATCCGAGGAAGTCGACACCGTCGGTGGACTCCTCGGCTACGAACTCGGCCGAGTACCGTTGCCCGGTTCGCAGGTGATCACCCACGGACTCCTGCTGCGCGGAGAAGGTGGAGCCGACCCGAAGGGGCGCGTCCGTATTGCCACGGTCCTGGTCGAGAAGCTCGAACCGGACGAAGAAACCACCGAGGACGACGACTCGTCGGACGTCACTCGCCAACACTGAAATCTGGAGGTGCTCTTGTGTCAGAGCAGAACAACGGTGAGTTCCGATCCGGATTCGTCTGTTTCGTAGGTCGACCCAACACCGGCAAATCCACGCTGACCAATGCGTTGGTGGGATCGAAGATCGCCATCACGTCCTCACGTCCCCAAACGACGCGGCACACCATTCGCGGCATCGTGCACCGAGAGCACGCCCAGCTGATCCTGGTCGACACCCCGGGCCTGCACCGACCGAGAACGCTACTGGGTCAACGCCTCAACGACCTGGTGCAGGACACCTACTCCGAGGTCGACGTCATCGGACTCTGCATCCCCGCGGACGAGAAGATCGGGCCCGGCGACCGGTGGATTCTCGAACAGGTGCGGCACATCGCGCCCAAGACGACGCTCATCGGCATCGTGACCAAGATCGACAAGGTCAAGAAGGAACGAGTCGTACAGCAGCTGATGTCGCTGTCGAAGCTGCTCGGTGAGAATTCGCACGTCATCCCGGTGTCGGCCGAATCGGGCGAGCAGATCGAGAAGCTGGTCGACCTGTTGGCCTCCGAGCTCCCCCCGGGTCCGGCGTTCTACCCCGACGGAGAGTTGACCGACGAGCCCGAGGAAATCCTCATGGCCGAACTCATCCGTGAGGCCGCGCTCGAGGGCGTCCGCGACGAGTTGCCGCACTCGCTGGCCGTCGTCATCGACGAGGTCCTCCCTCGGGAGGGCCACGACAACATGCTCGACGTGCACGCAATTCTGTACGTCGAGCGATCGAGTCAGAAGGCGATCATCATCGGCAAGGGCGGTTCACGACTCAAGGAAGTCGGTACTGCATCGCGACTGCAGATCGAGAAGCTGCTCGGCACCAGGATCTACCTGGACCTGCACGTGAAGATCGCCAAGGACTGGCAGACCGACCCGAAGCAGATGGGCAAGCTCGGCTTCTGACCGGAGCGGCTTCGCCGCACGTGCACGACAATTCGTGCCAGACTACGAAGTTTCGCTCACCTGGGTCCACCAGGGATCGGGGCGCTTGCGGTGCCACTGCAGCACGTTCTCGAGCTGAGCGGCCACCGACACCAGTAGCGGCTCCGAGGATTCGTGGCCCATCAGTTGCAGACCTATCGGCAGGCCGGCGGAGGTGAACCCTGCCGGCACGTTGACGCTCGGCCAGCCCAGCACGTTCCACGGCCAGGTGTAGGGACAGTGCTCGGTGATCACCCGATCGGTGTCGGCATTGGAGATGCCGTCGATGGCCTCGATCCGCGGCGGTGGGGTGGCCGTCGTCGGGGCGAGCACGATGTCGTACTCGTCGAAGAATCGGCCGATACGACGCCCGATGCGCGGCTCGGCGGCGCGGGCTGCACGGAGCGGCGCTCCGGCGAGAGCTCGGCCGCTCCTGGCATTGGCTCGGGTCCTCGGGTCGGCGAGAGACGGATCCGGCAGACGGTCCACCCAGGCCGCCACACCGGCCAGCGAGCGGGGTAAGAAGTTGAGCCCCAACAGCATTCCGTAGGCGGGGTCGTCGACGACCACTCGATGTCCGAGCAGTCGCAGCACCGCGGCCATCTCGTACGCGGCAGCCGCGATCTCGGGGTCCAGGGGTGCGGGCGTCGGGATGAAGGGCTTACGCAGGCTGAGCGCGATGCGCAGCGAGCCGGGGTTGCGTCCGACGGCATCGGAGACGGTCAGTGGTTTCGGACGATGGAGATCTCCGTCGTGACTACCCGAGACCACGTCGAGGAGCAGTGCCGCGTCGGCCACGGTACGTGCGAGCGGGCCGATGACGGTGATGCCGTTGAACGCCTCGGGCTCCGGCCACGATGAGATGCGACCGCGTTGCGGCTTGATCCCCACGAGATTGGTCCAGGAGGCCGGAATTCGCACCGAGCCGGCACCGTCGGAACCGAGAGCGGCAGAGACCAATTCGGCAGCCACTGCGGCAGAGCTCCCACCCGAGGAGCCGCCGGGGGTGCGCTCGCGGTCCCATGGATTGCGGGTGTGCCCGAAGGTGCCGCCGGTGAAGGGCCATTGGCCGAGTTCGGGGCTGTTGGTCTTTCCGACGATGACGGCCCCGGCCGCACGCAGTCTGCGCACCACCTCCGAATCCGTGGTGGCCGGTGGAAAGTTGCCCGCGCAGCCGAAGGCGGTCGGCTCCCCGGTGACGTCGACGTCGTCCTTGACGGCAACGGGAACGCCGAGCAGGGGAGCGGTGGTGCCGGCGGCGCGCAGCCGGTCCGCTTCGGCGGCCTCGGCGAGGGCGGCGTCGCGGCGCACCAGGCGGAACGCGTTGAGCGTGGGTTGGCTCTGGTCGATCCGATCGAGCGATTCGGTGACCGCCTGTACCGAGGTGATGCGACCCGACGCGAGAGCGGCGGCCTGGGCAACGAGAGTCGACCGATGGAAATCCACGCCTGCACACTATCGACTTCTCGTCAGCGCGGGAACGGTCGCCGCCGCTGCGCGCGTGGGACACTGGACGACGTGAGGCCATACCGTGACAACGCAGTCGTCCTGCGCCAGCACAAGCTGGGCGAGGCCGATCGCATTGTCACGCTGTTGACCAGGGAGAACGGGATCGTGCGGGCGGTCGCCAAAGGGGTTCGCCGCACCAAATCCAAGTTCGGTGCACGGCTGGAGCCGTTTGCGCACATCGACGTGCTGCTCTATCCGGGACGCAACCTCGACATCGTCACCCAGGTGCACACGGTCGACGCGTTCGGTGGAGACATCGTGGCCGACTACGGCCGCTACACCACCGGCTGTGCGGTTCTCGAAACTGCCGAGCGTCTGGCCGGTGAGGAACACGCTCCTGCGCAGCGCCTGCATCAGCTGACCGTGGGCGCACTGCGTGCTCTTGCCCAACACGTGCGGCCGCCCGAGTTGGTGCTCGACGCGTACCTGCTGCGCGCGATGGGCTTCGCCGGATGGGCACCCGCACTGACCGACTGTGCGCGGTGCGCCGCGGTGGGGCCGCACCGTGCGTTCCACGTCGCTGCCGGTGGAGCGGTGTGCGTGCACTGCCGACCGCCGGGCTCGGCGACGCCGTCGACCGGGGTACTCGACCTGATGGTGGCGCTCGAGCGAGGCGAGTGGGACTACACCGTCACCACGTCCGATGCCGTCCGCAAGCAGGCCAGTGGCCTGGTGGCGGCTCATCTGCAGTGGCATCTCGAACGACAGTTGCGCACCCTTCCGCTCATCGAACGCTCGCACCCGCATCAGGTGCCGCTGGCCCAACCTGACTCCGTGTTCGCCGACACCGTCGGGCAGGATGGAGACCGTGATTCGACGACGCGAGCCGCAGCCCCGGCCTGACGAACGGCCGGCGGTGCGCCCGCCGGACCCGCACCCCTCGGGTGCGCGGCCACCGATCCTGCAGCCGGAACTGATTCCTCGTCACGTCGCTCTGGTCATGGACGGCAACGGTCGGTGGGCACAGGATCGTGGATTGCCGCGAACCGCAGGGCACGAGCAGGGCGAAGCGGTACTGATGGACGCCGTCTGTGGCTGCATCGAGATCGGTGTGCAGTGGTTGTCCGCGTACGCATTCTCGACGGAGAACTGGAAGCGCAGTCCCGACGAGGTCAAGTTCCTGATGGGCTTCAACCGGGACGTCATTCGTCGTCGACGCGACGAGATGAACGAGATGGGCGTCCGGGTTCGCTGGGCCGGCCGTCGCCCGAGGTTGTGGGGCAGTGTCATCAAGGAACTCGAGGTTGCCGAGGAGTTGACGAAACGCAACACCGTGATGACCTTGACGATGTGCGTCAACTACGGCGGCCGAGCCGAGATTGCCGATGCCACAAGGGAAATTGCTCGACAGGTGGCCGCGGGCAAGCTGAATCCGGAAAAGATCACCGAGGCCACCGTCGCCAAGTACCTCGACGAAGCGGACATGCCGGACGTGGATCTGTTCCTGCGTCCGTCGGGGGAGCAGCGGACGTCGAACTTCCTGCTGTGGCAGTCGGCGTACGCGGAGTTCGTGTTCCAGAAGAAGCTCTTCCCGGATTTCGACCGTCGGGATCTGTGGGAGGCGTGTATCGAATACGCCTCGCGGGACCGACGATTCGGTGGAGTCAAATATGAGTGAGGACGCGAACGGGACGCCGGACGACAGGCTTTCGTTGCAGGCCCGCGCCCAGTTGGCGCTCTCGCAGTTCGCGACGGTGACACTCGGCGACGAGGGATCTCTCGGTTTCGACTACGCGGGCGCTCTGTGCTCGCTGCGTGCCGTTCGACTCTCGCCCGAACTCGAGGTGCTCTCGCTCACCGCTGTCTTGGCCTGGGACCGGCCGCTGAAGCCGGCTCTGCACAAGAAAGTTGCCGACCGCAATGCGGACTCGCAATTCGGCGCGATCTCGGTCAACACCCACGGCAAGCTCGCGGATGTGTTGTTGCGCTATACCTTTCCCGCGAATGGTCTGGACGACGAGGCGATGTTGACGATGCTCATTCTGGTGCTCGCCGGAGTCGAGAAGGCGCGTGAGGGCCTACTTCCCTGACTCGTCAGCTAAGGTTTGCCTGTACTTAGTTTCTAGTAGAGGTGGATGCGATGACTGTGCGGTGGACCCGAATACTCACGGTAGTGGTGGCGGTGATCACCCTCGGTGCGGCCGTGACGGCCTGTTCGACCACCGACGACGTCGACACGGCGACGCAGTCGGCGGACGGTGCGTTCCCGGTTGTCATCGACCACATCTACGGCAGCACGACCATCGCCGAGAAGCCCACGCGCATCGTCACCCTCGGGGTGTCCGACGCCGATGCCGTCATCGCGCTCGGCACCGTTCCCGTCGGGAATACCGGGTACACGTTCTACGAGACCGGACTCGGTCCCTGGACCGACGAGTTGGTCGGTGACGCGCCGTTGACGCTGCTGGGCTCGGAGTCCGAGCCGAACTTCGAGCTGATCGCCTCGCTGGCACCGGATCTCATCACCGGACTCAACGCGGGTTTCGACCAAGCGACGTACGACAGGCTCAGCGGCATCGCGCCGACGGTCGCCCGACCTGCAGGATCTGCTGCCTATGCCGTCGATCGTGAGGTTGCCACCGACACCATCGCTCGCGCGATGGGTGAACGCGACCGCGGCCAGGAGTTGAACGCGCAGACCGACGCCGCGCTCGAGCAGGTTCGAAACGAACATCCGGAGTTCGCGGACAAGACTGCAGCAGTGGTGCTTCCGTACGACGGCCAGTTCGGCGCATATCTGCCCGGTGATGCCCGCGGCACATTCGTCACCTCACTGGGCTTCGAGGTCCCGGAATCGATCCGCGCCCAGGACGACGGCACCAACTTCTTCGTTCCGGTCTCGTCCGAGAACATCTCGATGCTCGATGCGGACCTGGTGCTCTATCTCGGTACCGGTGCCGACATCGACGTGGTGGCGGAGAACCCGATCTTCGGAACGATCGATGCTGCTCGGCGCGATGCGATCGTGCCGTTGTCCACCGATCAGCGTGGAGCGATCACGTACAACTCGGTGCTGTCGATTCCGTTCGCCATCGACGCGTTGGTACCTCGCATCGCAGAGGTCGTCGCCTGAGCTGAGTCACCGCGGGGCTGCGGTGCACTGACTGCAGGTGCCGAAGATCTCGATCGTGTGGCTCACGTCGCTGAAGCCGTTGGATTCGGCGACGCTCTGCGACCACTTCTCGACGGTGGGGCCTTCCACTTCCACGGTGAAACCGCACGAGCGACACACCAGGTGGTGGTGATGTCCGGAGGAGCAGCGCCGGTAGACCGACTCGCCGTTGTCGGTGCGCAGAACGTCGACCGTCCCGGCGTCGGCCAAGGTCTGCAGTGTCCGATACACCGTGGTGAGCCCGATACCCTCACCGCGCTTTCGCAATTCGTCGTGCAGGTCCTGTGCGGATTTGAACTCCTCGATGGTGTCGAGCAGATCGGAGATGGCACTGCGCTGCTTGGTGGCCCGCACTCCGACGACGACGGGTCGTCGCGATGTCGCGGTGTCGGTGGACTTGTCGGTCACAGGTTCCGGCCTTCCTCGGCGTGGGCCACGGCGTCGACGACGATATGGGAGAGGTGATCGTCGACCAATCGGTACAGGACCTCGCGTCCGTTGCGTTCTCCGCGCACCACACCCGCTGCCTTGAGCACTCGAAGGTGCTGGCTGATCAACGGTTGCGTGACGCCGAGGGCGACGACGAGTTCGTGTACGCACCGCTCGGACTCACGCAGCTGCAGCACGATGGCGATGCGCACCGGGGCCGCGAGTGCCCGGAGGATGTCGCCCGCCGCGGTCAGAGTCTCCTTCGGCGGGATGTGAGCCGGGGGAGCGGCGGCGAACGGATCGCCGGAGTGCAACGGGTGCTCCGGGTCCTGCCGGTGGGTCGAACTTGCTTCCACTGTCGAATCCGTGGACACGGTTGCGGCTCCTTCGGTCGCCGGTTCGTTGTCGGCGGACTCTCCCTGCACGAGCGACGTCATGACACCAGGTTAGTGCAGTAGTTGTTATTGCAAATCGTATTCATTGTGATATGCACAGGTGCGCATGTCAACTTCCGCACCCGACCGCTGTTCGGTTTAGCCCGCCGAGCCAGATAGTCTGATCAGGGCGAAAACCGCCCGTCACCTCTTACACGATGTAACCGAAGATGGAGAGCTCCGCCAGTGGCACCCAAGTCCAAAGTCGAAACCGTCGCCAACCTCGCCAAGCGCAGAGGCCTCGTCTACCCGTGCGGCGAGATCTACGGCGGTACCAAGTCGGCCTGGGACTACGGCCCGCTGGGCGTCGAGCTCAAGGAGAACATCAAGAAGCAGTGGTGGCGCAACATGATCACCAGCCGCGACGACACCGTCGGGCTGGACTCCTCGGTGATCCTGCCCCGGCAGGTGTGGGAGGCGTCGGGCCACGTCGAGACGTTCTCCGACCCGCTGGTGGAGTCGTTGCACACGCACAAGCGGTACCGCGCCGATCACCTCATCGAGGCCTACGAGGAGAAGCACGGCCACCCGCCGGAGAACGGCCTGGCCGACATCCGCGACCCGGAAACCGGTGAACCCGGCTCCTGGACCGAACCGCGTGCATTCTCGGGTCTGCTCAAGACCTTCCTCGGCCCGGTCGACAACGAAGAGGGCCTGCATTACCTGCGTCCCGAGACCGCACAGGGCATCTTCGTCAACTTCGCCAACGTGCTGACCACCTCACGCAAGAAGCCACCGTTCGGCATCGGCCAGATCGGCAAGAGCTTCCGCAACGAGATCACTCCGGGAAACTTCATCTTCCGCACCCGTGAGTTCGAGCAGATGGAGATGGAATTCTTCGTCAAGCCCGGCGAGGACGACGAGTGGCATCAGTACTGGATCGACTACCGCATGAAGTGGTACACCGATCTCGGTATCGATCCGGAGAACCTGCGGCTCTACGAGCACGCCAAGGAGAAGTTGTCGCACTACTCCAAGCGCACCGTCGACATCGAGTACAAGTTCGGCTTCCAGGGCAGTGCGTGGGGCGAGTTGGAGGGCGTGGCGAACCGCACCGACTACGACCTCTCTGTGCACTCCAAGGCGTCGGGCCAGGACCTGAGCTACTACGAGCAGGCCACCGACACCCGCTACACCCCGTACGTCATCGAGCCTGCGGCCGGTCTGACGCGTTCGCTGATGGCGTTCCTCGTCGACGCGTACACCGAGGACGAGGCCCCCAACGCCAAGGGCGGCGTCGACAAGCGCGTCGTGCTCAAGCTCGACCGTCGACTGGCCCCGGTCAAGGTCGCGGTGCTTCCGCTCTCGCGTAACGCAGACCTGACGCCCAAGGCGAAAGACCTTGCGCAGCAACTGCGTCAGTACTGGAACGTCGAATTCGACGACGCCGGAGCCATCGGTCGCCGTTACCGTCGACAGGACGAGATCGGCACCCCGTTCTGCATCACCGTCGACTTCGACACCCTCGACGACCACGCAGTCACCATCCGCGAGCGCGACACGATGGCGCAGGAACGCGTGGCACTAGATCAGGTCGAGGGCTACATCGCCTCCCGTTTGATCGGCGCGTAAGAACCTCACTCACCCGACAGGGCCCGATCTCGCGATGAGATCGGGCCCTGTCGGCTGTCGAGGGGTGGGTCAGAAGCGGCCGCCACCACCACCGAATCCGCCGCCGCCGCCACCTCCGCCGAAGCCCCCGCCACCACCGAATCCGCCACCGAAGCCTCCGCCACCCCCGCCGCCGCGAAGCACACTGTTGATCAGAATGCCGCCGAGCACTGCGCCGGCGATGTTGCCGCCGCTGCCGCCGCCGCGAGGACCGTGACGATTCTCCCAGTTCTGGACATCGGACTGGGCGATCTGCGATGCGCGCGAGGCCAATTGGCTGGCAGCGTGAGCATGCTTGAGGGCTTCGTCGGGGTTGTCCTGGCTCAGCTGCCGAGCCGCGCCGAGGTGGCGTTCGGCCTCGGACAGGCGCGTTCTGGCGTCGGCCCCCACACCGCCACGGCGGGTCGAGATGTAGTCCGCGGCTGCGGTGATCTGCGCCTGAGCGGCCGCGATATCGCGATCCAGACGGGCCCGCAGTTGATCCTCGGCAGCCTTGTCCGCCGAGGCCTCGTCGACGATCTTCTCGAGTTCGGCGTCGGCCGCCGCGAGCGCGGTGTAACTGCCGAGAGGGTCCGAAGACTGCGCCGTCTCTGCGTTCTTCAGAGCCGCCTGCGCCGCCGTCATGGCCGATTGCAGTTCGGCCCCACCGTGTTCGGCCAAACCACGAGCCTGCTCGATGTCGCGGCGAACGTCCGCGATGGCGTCGGGCAGGGTGGCGATGGCATGCCGGATGTCGTCTCGCGCATGGTCGACGCCGTCGAGGAGGGTCTTGGCCTGATCGACGGCTCGTTCGGCCGTTCGAATGGCGGTCACAGCAGGTCCCTGCTTACCGGGCGGGAGTGCTGCCGCCTTGCGGCCGGCCTCGATGTTGTCCTCGGCCAGTGCCATTCGGTCCTTGGCCATCGTGACGTTGTCTGCGATCGAGGCCAAGGCGGAGGCGGCGAATTCCGAATGCAGCTGCGCGAGAACCGACTCGGATTGCGGAATTCTCACCGTCAAGCCGACGACCGCCTGGGTCAGCTCGTCGAGGTGGGCGTCTGCGTTCATCACGAGATCGCGGAACCCGTCGAATTCCTCCACCCGCGAATCGAGTTCGCGATCGGCCTGGCCACAGGAGGAGATGATCTCGACGAGCATCGCGCGACGCTGATCGGGAGTTTCCGGAATGGCGTCGTCGAGGCGTTGGCGGATCTCGAAGGCGGACGCGAGGGCCCGTTTGGCGTTGTCGTGGGCGGCGATGAAGGGTGCGGCCGCAGAATCTCCGAACTCTCCACGAGCGAGGTTCAATTCCTCTTCGCTGGCGCGTACTGCATTGTCGGTCTCGACCAGGATTTCCTTGGCACGGGTGTCGAGTACGTCGATGGGAAAGGCGGCCAGTGCGGCCGGATCGCTCGGGTCGATCTTCGCCACGGCCTCGACCTCGGCGGCGACGCGGGCCCTCTTGCGCCGCGACGAGTAGACGACGGCTCCGCCGCCGGCCACGGCCAGTACGCCGACGCCGATCAGCAGGGGTGCGGACGAGCCGCCGCTGCCGCTCGAGGCATACGCGTCGCCGAGCGCACCCGCTGCTGCGATGGCCGCACCGGACCAATCTTCTTCGCGCAGTGCGGGTTCGACGTCATTGACCCGAATATCTTCCTGCTCGGACGAGGTGATCTGCGACAGTCCGGTGTTCACACCGAGGTAGTACGAACGGTCCACGGTCGCGACCGCGAGCAGAACGTCGCGCTGCCCGAGATCGCTCCTCGATGCAGTCTGCTCGGCCCAGCTCGCCGCCGACATGTTGTCGAAGTCCGCGACGTACGTGACCCACAACCGAAGCTGGCTGCTGCCGTAGAGGTCGTCGACGGAGGTCTGTACCTCGGCCATCGAGTCGGGGTCGAGTGCCTGGACGTTGTCGGTGATCTGCGTGGGCAGGCGCGACGGAGCCTCTGCGGAGGCGACCCCCGGCGCGAGCAGGACCGCCGCGAACAGGGTCAGGGCACCCACGGCGGCGAGACGACGAAATCGATGGACCGAGCTTCGGGCGGCTGACTTTCGAACGACTGTGGCGCTGCTGTGCCGCCGGTGCTGGACTGCCATGCGCTGAAATCTACCGGCTGGGCGGCGAGGAGATCGAGCAGGTCGATGTGGATGCATGACAGTTGTCACCTCGCAATCGTGACGCTCGAACGAGGTCGACGCTGCTCGATCGCAGCAGAGTGATTTCCATGACCACAACGAAGGCAGTCGAACTGCGAAACGTCACCAAGACCTACGGCTCGGTCCGGGCGGTCGACGGGCTCAGCCTGTCCATCGAACCGGGCGAGGTCGTCGCATTTCTCGGACCGAACGGAGCGGGAAAGACGACCACCATCGACATGATGCTCGGCCTGGCGACACCCACCACCGGGTCGGTGTCGGTGTTCGGGGGAACACCCGCGGACGCGATCGCCCAGGGCCGCATCTCGGCCGTCATGCAGACCGGCGGTCTGCTTCGCGACCTGACCGTCCGAGAAACCGTCGAATTGACGTCGGCACTGTTCGCCCGCACACGGTCGGTGAAGGAAGTCCTCACCCGGGCCGGCATCGCCGACATCGGAGATCGCCGAGTGGCCAAATGCTCCGGCGGACAGCAGCAGCGACTGCGATTCGCGCTGGCACTGCTACCCGATCCGGACCTGCTGGTGCTCGACGAGCCGACCACCGGAATGGACGTCGAAGGACGTCGCGACTTCTGGAACGCCATTCGCCAGGACGCCAGCACCGGTCGAACGGTGCTGTTCGCGACGCACTACCTCGACGAGGCCGACGCGTACGCGGACCGCATCGTGCTGGTGCGGCACGGCAAGATCGTCGCCGACGGCAGCGCCGCCGAGGTGAAGAACCTGGCGGCAGGGCGCACCGTCACCGCCACGCTGCCCGGCGTCGACCAGTCGGTGCTGCTGGCTCTGCCGGGAGTGGACCGCGTCGACACGCGTGGCGACAAGGTGATCGTCCACGGACGCGACTCCGACGCGGTGGCCCGGTACCTGCTCAACGGCGCACACGCGACCGATCTCGAAATCGTCTCGCGCAACCTCGAGGACGCATTCCTCGCCCTGACCACCGACTCCGAAAACAACCTCGCCGGGAGCATCCGATGACCACGACCACGCAGTCCACAACCACCCGCACATCCGGCAGAGCCGTTGCCTGGGGCGGATTTTCGACCACGTTCCTCGGACTCGAAATCCGCAGACTGTTCCGAAACAAGCGCACGCTGATCTTCACGTTGGTCATGCCGCCGGTGTTCTTCGTCATCTTCGGCACGCAGTCGGACTACCGCTCCGACTATCCCTTTGCGCACGGCAACGTCACCGGTTACATCGCCATCAGCATGGCCGTCTACGGAGCGATGCTGGCAACGACCAGCGGGGGAGCGATGGTGTCGGTCGAGCGGGCACAGGGGTGGAGCCGACAGCTTCGCCTGACGCCGCTCAGGCCCGTCGCCTACATCGTCACCAAGGTGCTCGTGGCCATGACGATGGGCGCGGCCTCGATCGTGGTGGTGTTCGTCGTCGCGAAGTTCCTCGGGGCGGACATGCCGATCTGGGTGTGGATCGTCAGCGGCCTGATCGGCTGGATCGGCTCGGCGGTGTTCGCCGCGTTCGGACTGTTCATGGGCTACCTGCTGCCCTCGGAGAACGTGATGCAGATCCTCGGACCCGTGCTCGCGTTCCTGGCGCTGGCAGGCGGACTCTTCGTTCCCCTCGGTGACAGCGGCTGGTTCCCGATGTTGGCCCAGTTCACCCCGCTCTACGGCTTGGCCACCGTGTCCCGGGCCGCGTTCGCCGGGACCGAAACCGGAACGTTGCTGGTCGCCGTGATCAATCTGGTGGTCTGGGCGACGATCTTCGTCACAGGCGCGGCGATGCTGTTCCGGAGAGACACCAAGCGTGCCTGAGACCGAAACCACTGATCGTGTCGCCCACAGGGATACCGTGGGCGACATGACCACGTTCACCGCCGATCTCCCCGAGGGCCGGGTCTGGCGGTACGGCTGGATGTTCGGAGCCATCTGGCTCATCTATCTGATCTATCCGTTGAACGAGATTCTGTCTCTGGAATCCGTGCCGGCCCGGGTCTTCGGGATCGTCGTGATTCTCGGCTTCGGTGTCGTGTTCACATCCACCTTCTGGCGTTTCCGCAACGGACACCGCCGAGGACATCCACTGCCCACGTCGCAGGCATGGATCGCGCTCGGGGTGATGGTGGCCCTGACTTTCGCGATGAGTGCCTTGGTCGGTACCACCGGTTTCGGCGCGACCGTCTACATAGCGGTGCTGGCGATGATGACCCTGCCGGTCCGGCAGGCCTGGGCGTTGGTGGCGGCGATGGTGGTGATCGTCGAAGCGGCTCCACGCTTCCTCGATTCCTGGGAGCGCGACAACTTCTTCGCCTTCCAGCTGCTGATCAGCGCGGCCGCGGCATGGGGAATCACTCAGGTCTTCCAGCGCAATCACGAATTGGCCGTCGCCAGGCAACAATTGGCAGACCTGGCCATCGTGGCCGAACGCGAGCGCATGAGCCGGGACGTGCACGACATCCTCGGTCATTCCCTGACCGTCATCACCGTCAAGAGCGAACTGGCCGGCAGGCTCATCGAGATCGACCCCGCCCGAGCGGCCGTCGAGATCGCCGAACTGGAAACCCTTGCCCGGCAAGCACTTGCCGATGTGCGCAGCACCGTCGGGGGCATGCGACAGGTCGACATCGGATCCGAGTTGGCCAGTGCACGAACCGCATTGACCGCTGCGGGAATCGATGCCGAACTTCCCGATGACGCCGACGTGGTGCCACTGCGACATCGAGAACTGTTCGGTTGGGTGATCCGGGAGGCGGTGACCAATGTGGTCCGCCACTCGAGCGCACGACATTGCCGAGTGACGCTGACGGCGTCGACCATCTCCATCGTCGACGACGGAGTGGGACCGGCAGACAAGGATTCCGGCGGCAACGGTCTGCGGGGTCTGGGAGAACGAGTGGCCACCGCGGGTGGTGCACTGACGATCGCCCGGGTGCCGACCGGTGGTTTCAGGGTGGAGGTACACGGTGAATAGGACGCAGGCGCAATGACCATCACACTCCTGCTGGCGGACGACCAAGCCCTGGTGCGGGGAGCGCTGGCAGCTCTGCTGGGGCTCGAACAGGATCTCGACGTCGTCGCCGAGGTGGGACGCGGGGACGAGGTCGCCGCTGCCGTTCTCGAACATCGACCCGACGTCGTCCTGCTCGACGTGGAGATGCCCGGCAAGAACGGTATCGAGGTCACCGCCGAACTGGCCCTGATCGCACCGGAGTCGAGAGTGCTGATCGTCACCACATTCGGGCGACCCGGCTACCTGCGGCGCGCGATCGATGCGGGTGCGTCGGGTTTCGTGGTCAAGGACACCCCAGCCAAGCAGTTGGCCGACGCCGTTCGGCGCGTGCACATGGGGCTTCGCGTGGTCGATCCGACGCTGGCGACCGAAACCCTCACCGACGGCGTCTCTCCACTGACGGCCCGAGAGCAGGAGGTTCTCCGGGCGGCCGCCAAGGGCGGGACGGCGGGATCCATCGCTGCTCAGGTCCACCTCTCGGAGGGCACGGTACGCAATCATCTGTCGTCGGCCATCGGTAAGACCGGCACCACTACCCGGGCCGAGGCGGTACGGGTGGCCGAGGACAGAGGGTGGCTGTAGGTCGTTCGGGGCGCGCCGTGACCACGCCGACGAGCAGGCCTGGCAAACTCGAGGGGTGAATTCAACTCTCGACCGAGATTCGTACGGAGACCCGTACGACGATCGGTATGCCCCGGACCCCGGTCCCGAGCGCCTGGGCTTCTTCGGAACGCTCGGACGCTGGACCGGTCGGCTCGTCGCGGGAGTGGTGCTGATGTCGCTGGTGCTGGTCGCGGGAACAGCAGTGCGGGTGTGGCAGGTGGCGCGCATCGACGACTATTCCAAGGCGGACGCCATCGTGGTGCTCGGTGCCGCGCAGTACAGCGGCACCCCCTCGACGGTGTTCGAGGCTCGACTGTCCCAGGCCGCGTCGCTGTACGAGCAGGGAATAGCCCCCGAGATCGTCACCGTCGGTGGCAAGCAGGAGGGGGACCTGTTCACCGAGGCCGCATCGGGCCGCAACTATCTGATCGATCAGGGCGTTCCCGCCGACGCCATCGTTGCCGTCGAGACCGGCACGGACACACTCGAGAGCATCGAGGCCGTGAGCAACACCCTGCGCGAGCAGGGCAAGTCGTCGGTGGTGTTGGTCAGCGATCCGTGGCATTCACTTCGCACCCGAACCATGGCGCGCGACGCGGGCCTGGACGCCTGGACCTCGCCGACGCGCACCGGTCCGGCCGTCTACACCAGAGAATCCCAGGCGCACGGAATCGCCAGGGAGACAGGCGCTCTGCTGTGGTATCAGCTGACCCACTTCACCGCGGACTTCTCCTACACGGCAGGCCAGTAGATGACCGGCACGTACTCGGCCCACGACGTCGAACGATTCGTCCCCGAACCGCCCAAGACCGCGGGACTGCGGGCCGGGGCAGACAACGCCTCGCACCGAAGCGCCTTCGCGCGCGATCGAGCGCGCGTGTTGCACTGCGCCGCACTGCGCAGGCTCGCCGACAAGACCCAGGTCACCGGACCGCGAGACGGAGACACCCCACGCACGCGGTTGACGCACTCGCTCGAAGTTGCCCAGATCGGCCGCAGCATCGCCGAAGGACTCGGCAGCGATCCCGATCTGGTGGACCTGGCCGGGCTGGCGCACGACATCGGCCACCCGCCGTACGGGCACAACGGCGAACGCGCCCTCGACGAAGTGGCCCAGGATTGCGGTGGGTTCGAGGGCAACGCGCAGAACCTGCGCATTCTCACCGGACTCGAGCCGAAGATCCTCGATGCCGACGGTCGCAGCGTCGGGCTCAACCTGACCCGAGCCTCGCTCGATGCCGCCACCAAGTACCCCTGGATCCGACCAGCCCCGGGCGCGAAATTCGGTGCCTACGACGACGACTCCGCCATTCTGGGTTGGGTGCGTGACGGTGCCCCGGACGAACACAAGTGCCTCGAAGCGCAGAGCATGGACTGGTCCGACGACGTGGCGTACTCGGTGCACGACGTCGAGGACGGTGTGATCGACGCTCGAATCGACCTGCGGGCGCTGTCCGATCCGATCGAGCGACGCGCCCTCGCAGAACTCGGCGTCTCCGAATTTCGCGGACTCGATGTCGACGAACTGATCGAGGCCGCGGATCGCCTGTCGAGGATGCCCGTCGTGGTCGCGGTCGGACGCTACGACGGAACTCTCGCCGCATCGGTGGCGCTCAAGCACATGACCAGTGAACTCGTCGGCCGCTTCGCCACCGCCGCCATCGAGGGCACGCACGAGAAGTACGGCACCGCGCCGTTGAGTCGCTACGACGCCGATCTCGTGGTGCCGTCGATCGTCGGCTCGGAGGTTGCGCTGCTCAAGACCATGGCCCTGCGGTACGTGATGTCCGACGCCGGACACAAGATCCGCCAGGAGCGTCAGCGCGATCGCATCCACCGCGTCGCCGAGTGGTTGATGCGCTCGGCTCCGGGCGAGCTGGACCCCATCCTGGTGCCCGCCTGGCAGCGGGCCGACAGCGATGCCGAACGCACCCGAGTGGTCGTCGACCAGATCGCGTCGTACACCGAGAGCCGACTCGAACTGATCGACAAGCGTTCCCTCGGAGCTCAGGCCAGCTGGGGCTGACCGCTCGCGACCGAATGTGGGTGCGTCGGGATCGGGACTAGACTGCCCTTCGTGGCCGGCCGAATTCCTGAACGCGACATCGCCGCCATTCGCGAACGCACACGGATCGAAGACATAGTCGGCGACTACGTCTCTCTCAAGCGCGCGGGCGGCGACTCCATGAAGGGGTTGTGCCCCTTCCACGACGAGAAGTCTCCGTCGTTCCACGTCCGTCCCAATCACGGTCACTATCACTGCTTCGGCTGCGGCGAGGGCGGTGACGCCTACTCCTTCCTTCAGAAGATCGAGCACATCTCCTTCGTCGAGGCCGTCGAGCAATTGGCCGATCGGTTGAACTACTCGATCTCCTACGAGGGCGGAGGGCCGTCGGTTCAACGCGATCGCGGCACCCGAGCGCGCCTGATCGCCGCGAACGCGGCCGCGCAGGAGTTCTACGCGGGCAGGCTCGGAGGTCCCGACGCCCAGGCTGCGCGGGACTACCTCACCGAGCGCAACTTCGACGGCCACGCCGCCCTGGCCTACGGCTGCGGATACGCGCCCGACGGCTGGGACACGCTCACCAAACACCTGCTGGGCAAGGGCTTCGAGGCCAAGGAAATAGTCGACGCGGGGCTGGCGACACCCGGTAAGCGGGGGACGCCGATCGATCGCTTCCGGCGTCGGCTGGTGTGGCCCATTCGCAGTCAGAGCGGCGACGTCATCGGCTTCGGCGCGCGCAAGCTGTTCGACGACGACACGATGCCGGGTAAGTACATCAACACCCCGGAAACGATGCTGTACAAGAAGTCTCAGGTGTTGTTCGGCCTCGATCTGGCGCGCAAGGAGATCGCGAAATCGCATCAGGCCGTCATCGTCGAGGGCTACACCGACGTGATGGCGATGCACCTGGCAGGCGTCAAGACTGCGGTGGCGTCCTGCGGAACCGCATTCGGCGAGGATCACCTGGCGATGCTGCGTCGATTGATGATGGACGACAGCTACTTTCGCGGCGAAGTGATCTACACCTTCGACGGCGACGAGGCCGGCCAGGCCGCCGCGATGAAGGCATTCGAGGGTGATCAGAAGATCGCCGGTCAGACGTTCGTCGCCGTCGCGCCGGACGGAATGGACCCGTGCGATCTGCGCCTGAAATCCGGCGACAACGCCGTTCGCGATCTCGTGGCCAGGCGCACCCCGATGTTCGCTTTCGTCGTCAAATCGCTGCTGCGAGAACATGATCTCGATACGCCCGAGGGGCGCGTCGAAGCATTGAAGCGAACCGTCCCCGTGGTCGCCCGCATCAAGGATGCGTCGCTGCGGGACGAGTACGCGCGGCAGCTCGCCGGCTGGACCGGGTGGGACGACACCGCGATGGTGCTCGCCCGCGTGCGCGACGAGGCGAAGAAGGGTGCCCGAGGCGACTCGAGTGGAAAACGCGTGCCGTTCGAGAAGCGTCAGGCAGCGCCCGCCGAGGCCCCCGCCGGGCCGCCGCGCCCCAATCCCACCGATCCGTCCCTGTGGCCGCAACGGGAAGCGCTCAAGGCGGTACTGCAGATGCCCGCGATGGCAGGAACGGTGTTCGATTCGCTCCCGCCGGAAAGCTTCCATCACCCGGCGTACGCGGCCGTGCGCGACGCAGTGGCCGCTGCCGGCGGCACCGCGGCCGGGCTGGGCGGAGGGGAGTGGGTCGACGCCGTGGCCAAACAGGCCAAGGACGCCGTTGTCGTGTCGTTGGTCACCGAGCTCGCCGTCGACCCGATGCGCGTGGCCGACGACGCCCTCACCCGCTACATCTCGGGCGTGCTCGCACGACTCCAGGAGGTATGGGTCGGCCAACAGGTGGCGGAACTCAAATCGAAACTGCAGCGCATGTCGCCGGTGGAGAAGCCCGACGACTACAACGCGCTGTTCGGCGACCTCATCGCCCTCGAGCAGTACCGCCGCAGTCTGCTCGAGCTCGCCGTCGGGAGTGTGGCCGAGGTCGGTTAGCGCCGCAGCTGATCGCGGGGAACGAAGACCTGGGTCTCGTCGTCGATCGGCTTCATCGGTTCCAGTCGTGGCTGGGTGTTCAGGGAATCGGACAGCTTCTGACGGCCGACCTCGATCGCCTTCTTGGTGGCCGGGCTCGACGCGACGGCGCTCGCCGTCTTGCGAATCTGCTCGTACCGGCCACGTCCCGCCTTGGCACCGAGTACGTAAGCAGCTCCGGCCGCCAGTACCAAACGAATCATCAGTAGGTCCTCCCATAGGGCGTGCGGCTGTTCTTCCATCTTGCCCGACGAACCTCTAGCAGGGCGATTTGGTACTCGGCAGAACCCGATTTGGTAGTAGCAAGGGGGTGTGCGCTATTGTTTCCAACGGCTCGCACGAGAGTGTGACGCCGCGAGGTAATCCCCCATAGCTCAATTGGCAGAGCATTCGACTGTTAATCGAAGGGTTCCTGGTTCGAGTCCAGGTGGGGGAGCGCAGTCCCCGTCCGGTTCGCCGGGTGGGGATTTTTGCTGTCGGGGGTAGGCCACCGAGCCCAGGCGCGGCGCAGGAACGTACCGGACATGTGGTACCGCGAGTTCGAGCTAGATAACAGATCGTGACGGTTATTTCTGTATATCGAATGAATGAATCCCGTCGACCGATGTCAGTTTTGTCGGTCGTCCGCGACATACTGAACGAGCGATCCCGGTGGCTCGACAGTGCTATTAAAAACCGGGTCGGTCGGTTTTAAGGGGCTTCATGAGTTTGAGTTACGCAGCAACCGTTCCACGACACCTCGTGCATCGGCGGTCTCCGGCCGACGTTCTGTTGACCGATTACGAGACCGTCGACGGCACCCATCGGGCGGCGGTCCAGTTCCCCACATCGCATCGCATGTTCGCGCCGGTTCGCCGAACCCACGACTCGTTGATGGTGGCCGAGGCTCTACGCCAGGCAATCAGCCTCTTCTCCCACGTCAACCACGGCGTGCCACTCGATCACGTGGTGTTCATCGAGCACTCTCGCTTCGAGATCCTGGACCCGCTGTCGGTCGACGACATCGAAGACTCGCTCGTCGCAGAGTCGATCACGACCGACGTGACGTTCGAGAACGAGTCGCTGGACAACATGAAGCTCTCGGCCCGACTCCTGAACGGCACCCACCTCGTCGCGTCGGGGACGGCGTCGGTCCGGACCATCGGACCCGGGGTGTATTCGCAGGTTCGGAAGTCGACCGTTGCCGACCCCCACTTCCGTTTCCTGCCGGCCGGAACCGAGGTGGTCCCGCCGTCCTCCGTCGGACGCCTCGATCCGTCCGACGTGGTGCTGGCGCGGCACACATCCGACGGAACCATCGTCGTCGCGCCGGATCCGCGCAACCTGGCGATGTTCGACCATTCGGTCGAGTACCTGCCGGGCGTCACGATGCTCGAGGCGGCCCGTCAGGCTCTACGCTTGGCCACCGGAACACCGGCCTTGGATTTCACCTCCTGCGAGGTGAGGTTCATGGGATTCGCCGAGTGGACCAACCCGTGCTCGGTGATCGTCGACACGGACTCCACCGACGGCGTCTTCCGTATTCAGTTCGAGCACGACGGCGCGGTGCTGTCGGCGATGTCCGTCACGGCGACGTCCGAACCGTGGTTGGCTCCTACCGATCGCTCCAGTCGATAAGGGCGTCCTCGGCAACTGCCATCGCCCGCGGGAGGCGTCGGCGCGGCACCACCGCGGGCAGCAACATCTGCCACATCTCGGTCAGCCGTTGCTGTAGATCGGCACGTCCGGTCAGCATCTCCGAGACCGTCTGCACGCCGGTGAACGACGCGACGATGTAGCGGCCGAGCGTGAGTGCGTCCATACCGTCGACGATGTCGCCCTCGGCCTGAGCGCGTGCGGCCAGATCGCCCATCTTGCCGACCCAGTCCTCGAACGCTTGCGCATTGGGACTGCCCACGATGGCCGACTCCAACGTCAACCGCATACCCCCGCGGGCGATCGATTCGGTCTGCAGTTGGCGTCCCAACTCCTTGCTCACCAGGATCAAGGCGTCCAACGCTTTCGGCGTCCGCTCGATGACGATGGCACTCGCGCTCGCCGCCATGGCCAGTTGCGCGTCGATCACGGCCTGCGCCAGATCTTCCTTGGACGAGAAATGGAAATACATCGCGCCTTTGCTGACCCCGGCATGGGCGATGATGGTGCTCAAACTTGCTGTGCCGTAACCGAACTTCTCGAAACTGGCGGCAGCACCTTCGAGTACGGCCTGCCTGGTGGACGCTGCACGCTCCTGCATCGGTCGACAATAACTGTTACCCGGGTTCGCGGCACGGCGTGCAGCAAGACATTCTCCTCCGGATTGATGGCAGGCTGAGACCATGGTCGATACGAGCGCAGGAATTCTGTTGTACCGCGTCGGAGTCGACGGTCCGGATGTGCTGATCGCTCACCCCGGCGGACCGTTCTGGGCTCGCAAGGACGACGGAGCCTGGTCGATCGTCAAAGGTCTGATCACCGACGGCGAAGACCCGTGGACGGCGGCGCAGCGAGAATTTCGCGAGGAAGTCGGGATCGACGTTCCGGCGGGAGATCACATCGAACTCGGCACGGTCACGCAGCGCGGCGGGAAGATCGTCACCGCGTTCGGCGTCGAGTCCGATCTGGATGTGTCGAATGCGGTGAGCAACACATTCGAGATCGAATGGCCTCCGAAATCCGGCATCATGACATCGTTTCCCGAGGTCGACCGCGTCGAGTGGTTTCCGCTGGCTCAGGCGAGAGCGAAGTTGCTCGCCTCGCAGCACCCATTTCTGGACGCGCTGGAGGCGGTTGTCGCGGCACGGTAGTTTCGGCGCGGGTTCCCAGGGTATCCACCGGCCGGAAATGACGAGGGTCGCGGATGCAGGGTGGGAATCGAATCATGACGACGATGGATACGGCGGGCGCGAAAACCGTCTCGGAGGGAACTCGTGCCGAGACTTCGGTCGTGGATACATCTGTCGTGGAGACATCCCTCGTGGAGACTCAGTGGGGTGGCCGAATCGTCGCATCGGCGTTCGTGGTTCTGGCCGGCGGACTGTCGTGGGTCTTCGTCGCAACGGCAATGATCGGCCAGTGACCGAGGATCGGTCGGCCGATACCGCCCGGCGACAACGACGAAGGACAACACAGTGACCGACGGCATCGCCTCTGCAACCCCACCGGCAACAGAGGTTCCCAAACGCGCCTGGCAGGCGCTCGTGGTCCTTCTGCTCGGAATGTTCATGGCGTTGCTCGACACCACGATCGTCAACGTGGCGCTGCCGACGATCAGCACCACGTTGGAAGCGTCGGAATCGGTTCTGTCGTGGATCATCTCGGGGTATGCACTCGCCTTCGGCCTGGCTCTCATCCCGGCAGGCAAGGTGGGCGACCGGATCGGCCACAAGTGGGTCTTCTTCACCGGGCTCGCCCTCTTCACCCTCGCGAGTTTCGCGTGTGGGCTGGCTCAGGACGATCTGCAGCTGTTCGTCGCTCGAGTCGTGCAGGGTCTGGCCGGCGGCATGTTCGTCCCCGCGGTCACGGCGTTCATTCAACTGCTGTTTCCAGGTCCGGTGCGAGGCAAGGCATTCGCCATCATGGGTGCGGTCATCGGCGTCTCGACGGCGCTCGGACCGATCGCGGGCGGCCTCATCATCCAGGCTTTCGGCGACGAGAACGGCTGGCGGCTGGTCTTCTGGGTCAACCTACCGATCGGAATCGTCGGTCTTGTCGCGGCTGCAGTGCTGCTCCCCAGCAAGACCGACACCGAACCGACGGCCCGCCCCGGAATCGACTGGCTCGGACTGTTGCTCATCTCGGCAGGACTCATCGCACTGCTCGTTCCGCTGATCCAGGGCCAGGAATCGGGCTGGCCGATGTGGACCTACCTGACGATCGCCGCAGGCCTCGGCCTCATCGCGCTGTTCGGCCGGTGGGAAGTGATCCGGAGCGGCCGCGGACAGAATCCGTTGGTGCCGCCTCGATTGTTCACCCGACCGGCGTTCACCGGAGGTGTGATTCTCGCGCTCGTCTACTTCGCCGCCTTCACGAGCATCTTCTTCACCATCTCGCTGCTGTGGCAGACCGGGCTGGGCAACACGGCACTGGCATCGGGACTGGTGTCCATACCGTTCGCCATCGGCAGCATCATTGCCGCCTCACAGAGCAACAGGCTGACGATCCGGCTCGGTCGTACCGTTCTCGTACTCGGGGCCTCGCTCGTCTCGATCGGGCTGATCTGGCTGTGGATCATCCTCGCGACCAGCTCCGCCGACACGATCTCGCACTGGACGCTGCTGGTTCCACTGTTCATCGCAGGTCTGGGCAACGGCGCGTTCATCGCACCCAACGCGCAGTTCATCGTCGCCACCGTCGATCGCGACGACGCGGGAGCCGCGAGCGGGGTCATCTCCACCATGCAGCGCGTCGGCTCCGCGATCGGCATCGCCGTCATCGGCAGTGTGCTGTTCGGATCTCTGACCATCACCGGCCCCGATACCGTCGGCTCCGGCTTTCTGCACGGCGCGGCCATGGCGATGGCCGTGAGTGCCGCGTTCAGTCTCGTGGCACTGGCGTTGGTGTTCGCGCTCCCCAAGAAGGTCCAGAGTGGGCACTGAGCGCACAGCTCAGGACTTCAAGCCCTTGCTGTGCCGATCGACCACGGTTGCTGCGAGGTCGGCGATCTTGACGTTCAGGTCCTGAGAGGACTTACGCAACAGGGCGAACGCCTCGTCGCCGGACACATCGTGCAAAGCCATGATCAGGCCGATCGCCTTGCCGATCTCACGGTTGCTCTCGAGTCCGTCACGCAGAGTCGACGCCTCCTGACCGTTCATGACCGCAGCAACGGCGACGGCCGTGAACGCCGTCAGAATGATCGCCTTGCTCGCGCTGTCGGCGTCGAACACACCCGGCTCGTCGGTGAACAGGTTGAGCGCGCCCACCTTCTGATCGTCCACCTTCAGGCGAAATCCCATGGCCCCTCGCACCGGCGTGCGGTTCAACACACCGCGAGCCATCGCGGGCCACTGCGTCGGTGTCCGGAAGTCGGCCTCGAGCTGCGCCGCCTCGCTGGTGATCGCATCCAGACACGGGCCTTCGCCGGTGGCGCGCTCGATGTCGTCGATGACACGAGCGACGTCGTCGGAGGCCGCAACGGTGACGGGCTTTCCATGACGCATCAGCATCAGACTGGCGTGATCACAGTGGGGAACGATCAGCACGGCGGCATTGCAGATCGCGGTGTAGATCTCTTCCGCGCTGCTGCCTCGGTACACGATGTCGGCAAGCGCGGCGAACACGGTGGCCGGGTCGGTCACCGGGCCGTCAGGAACGGCTGGAGGTCCGCTCGGCTGCGATTCGTCGTTCATTGGTTACTTCCGTCCAGTGTGTGAGCATCGAGTGACCGGGACTCGAAGTGCATCAACCGTACCGTCACCGGATCGGGTGGCCGATAGGACGGGTCTCGGCAGTAGCCTCGACTGGTGAGCGACGCACAAGGATCCACCGGTTTCGAGTACGGCCACGACGGTCCGAAGTCGATCGTGGTGGGTGTCGACGGTTCCGATTCCTCCTGGCGCGCCGCCGCCTATGCGGCAGGGCTCGCTCGTAGACAGCGGTCTCTGCTGGTGCTGGTGTACGTGCAACCCATTGCGACGGCGTCGTGGGGCCAGGCCGGCATCTCTCTCGTCGAAACCGGCCAGCAGATCGCCGACGAGTTGCTCGAGTACGTCCGTGCCTCCGCTGCACGATTCGGGGATCGGGAACACGTGCGGTGGGAGTTCCGGACCGCGCAGGGCGACCCGTACAACGGGCTGATCGCCGTGGCAGAGCAACTGCGCACCGACGCGGTTGTGGTGGGTGCGTCCGAGACTGCGGGCCACCGAATCGCAGGTTCGGTGGCGGTGCGGTTGGTCAAGGCGGGCCGCTGGCCGGTGACCGTGGTGCCCTGAACGATCCGAAATCGAGCCTGTCTGCCGTCGGCCCTGTAAAAATAGGCAGTCACCTCGTCGGATGCGAGGCGGACGTGGTGCCGTTCTCGAGGATCCGAGGAGTTCCATGGCTGGGCTGTCGCGTCGACACTTCATCGCTCGGGTGGGCGCGCTCGCGGCGGCCTGGGGAATTGCACCCCACGTGCTGGGTCAGGCTCTCGTTGCGCGCGCCCAACCTGTGGAGGCGGACGGGACCGGAACACTGGCGCAGACGATCCTGCGAACCTCGACCGGGCCGGGCAAGTACCGCGTACTCGGTAGCGGACCGGGGGAGCCCTACGTCGCTCGCCTGGACGTCCTCGGACGAGCGCCGAGTCCGTCGAGGGTGCAGTCCCGGCGGTCGTTGCTCTACCTCGGACACCTCTCGGACATGCACGTCATCGATGCGCAGTCGCCCGGACGGATCGAGCCGATGATCGTCTCCGACCATGCCGCCTGGGGCTCGGCGTTCCATCCGCAGGATCCGCTGACGGTGCACGTCACCGCGGCGATGGTGAAGGCGTTCGCGGATGCGCGGATCAGCCCGGTCACCGGCGCACCGATGGGGGCGGCCGTGGTCACCGGGGACAGTGCCGACATGCATTCTCATCTCGAACTACGCTGGTACATAGACGTTCTCGACGGAGTCCCGGTTCGGCCGACGAGCGGGGCCGCGAACGTCTTCGAGGGTGTTCAGGCCTGGCCGGAGGCGCAGTGGGCCTATCGGCCCGGTGACCCGTCGGGAGGATCGTTCGGCGAATACGGATTCCCGACGCTTCCCGACCTTCTCGACCAGGCGATATCGGGCACCGTCGAATCGGTGGGTCTACCCGTGCCGTGGTACTCGGTGTACGGCAACCACGACACCCTGTTGCTCGGCACCTTCGATCTGTCCTCGCAACTCCACGCGCTCGCTGTCGGTGGTCGCAAGGCGTACACGCTCGAGGCGACAGCCACCTCGGCCCTTGCCGGCTATGCCTCGACGGCGAGTCCGCTGCAACGAATGGTCGATGCGCTCGGCGTGGGATCCGGTGCGCGACCGGGGTTTCGCGCGGTGTCCGCCGATCCGGCTCGATATCTGTTCGAGCAACGCGAGTTCATGGCGGAGCACTTCGAGACCACCCCGACGCCGGGTCCGATCGGTCACGGCTTCACCCAACACAACCTCGACTCCGGCGAGACCTGGTGGACCGCAGACCCCACTCCGAACATTCGCACGTTCGGGCTCGACACGTGCAATGCCGTCGCCGGTCCCGACGGTGCGGTTCCGGAGAACCAATTCGAATGGCTCACCCAGCAATTGGAGCGGGCGCAGGCCGAGAACAAGCTCGTACTGATCTACACGCACCACAACAGCCTGACACTGGAGAACCGAGCGCAGCGGCCAGGGCAATCGGTGAAGCTCTACGGCGCAGACGAATTCGTCGATCTGCTGCTGAAGTATCCGGTGGTGATCGGTTGGCTCAACGGCCACACCCACCAGAACCAGATTCTGGCGCACTCGCGAGACGGACGAGGATTCTGGGAGATCACCACCGCGTCGTGCATCGATTTCCCGCAGCAGCAGCAGGTGGTCGAGATCGTCGACAACCGAGACGGGACACTGTCGCTGTTCACCACCGTTCTCGATCACGCATCTCCGGTCACGCCCGGAAACAGTGGCAGCTACCTGGATCTGGCGTCCCGTAGCCGTGAGTTGGCAGCCAACGACTGGGCCGAGAATCCGCTGATGCGGAGGGGTTCGCGCCTCGATCGCAACACCGAGCTGCTCCTGCCTGCACCGTTCGATCTGAGCAGCATCACCGACGCCGCCCTCGAGCAGCAACACCTGGACGAGCACGCCAGACTGATCGCCTACGAGACGAGGCAGGGCCGATGAACAGTGTTCGCAGGACGATCCTGCTGTTGTCCGTGCTGGTGGCGTGCGCGGGGTGCTCGCAGACCGCCGCACTCGCCCCGGTCGGTGGTGCCGAGCTCGGTGACCTCCGCTACGCAGTGAACGACGTCCTGTTCGAGAAGGGGATCGAGATCCTGGTCGCACCGGTGTGCTCGGGTACCGGAGCCGATATCGAATGTGCCGGGGAGACAACCGACAACGAGGCGATCACAGGTTCGGCCACCTCGGACGACGCGAGCACCGTCGAAGTCAAGGTCGGTACGGAGGTCCTCTACTCGGGGTCGGTGCAGGACGTGCTCGATCGCAATTCGACGGTCGGTGCACCGTGAGGGGGAGTGCGGTTCTCGCTGCCGTGGTGGTCGTGTCGGCACTGGTTCAGGCGCTGACCGTACTGGGGGATCCGGTTCCGACGTCGTCCCTCGGTTTCGCGGGGCTGGTTGCGGCCTCCGCCGCGGCACTGGTGATCGCACTGTGGATCACCGCATCGACGGCACTCGACGTGGCGGACGGCAAAGCGTCCGATGCACTGGGTCGGGCGTGGCGACGGCCGCGTGTCCTGATGTGGTGCGTGGCGTTGACTCTGGTGGCCGTTGCGCTGGCGATTCTGTTCCCACTGCTTCCGATCATCGTGATTCTGGTTGCGCTGCTGGTGCTTCCGGCCGTGGCCGACGGGCAACAAAATCCGTTCCGCGCAGCGTCGGCGACTGTCCGGCAGTCCCCGGGGCGGTGCGCAATCGCGGCAGTCGTCACGATTGTTGCCTACGTCCTCGCCTGGGTCGTGGCACTGGTACTGGGCTTCTTCGTCACCGGTGTTGTGGCCGCGTTCGTCACGTGGCTGTGGTTCGGGGCGAATACCGCTGCGTTGCTGGTCCTTTGGTCGCGGCTGTATCGAAGGGCGGCGATGCTTCGACGGCACTCAGCCGCGGGCTCGCCGACCGGCCGCGGCCTCGGCGACGATGTGCGCGATTCGAGCTGAGCGAGTGGCGTCTCGCGCAGCGCTGACGACCCACCACAGCATCTGTTTGCGGGCACTGGGCGGAAAACCGTCCCAGGTGCTCCGAACGTTCGGGTCTCGGTTCAGGGCAGTTGCCAGTTCGAGTGGTTCCTCGAGGTCTTCGACCTGATCGGCAATCGTCCACCAGCCGTTGGCCTTCGCGGCAGCGATGGCACGTCGGCCTGCTTCGGTCATGAGGCCGCTGTCTTCCATATCGGCTGCGCGTTTTCGGTTGAGCCGGGTCCATGGACTCTTGGGCCTGCGTGGCGTGAACATCTGCAGGCTGCGCTCGTCGTCGAAGTTGCTGCCGGTGGAATCGATCCAACCGAAGCAGATGGCTTCCTCGACGGCGTCCGGGTACGGGCACCGTGGCCGGGTGGTGGTGTTGCGCCACGAACACAGCCACACGCCACGGGTGGATGCATGATGGAGCTCGAGCCAAGTACGCCACTGTGTCCGAGTCTCGGCGTGAAAAATCGGGTACTCGAACTTCCACGTCGGCGGGTGGTCGGATGCCGTCGGTGGCTCCGGTGACGTCACGTGCTCGCGCAATCTACTGGTGCCGGTGCCACCTCGCCGCGGTTCCACATTGCTTCAGTGTGCTCGCTGTCGAGGACATCTGCTGTCCCATTGTCGGGTGAAGATCGCGTACGCCGGACCTCGTCGTGGGGCGGGCGGGGCTCGAACCCGCGACCAATGGATTATGAGTCCACGGCTCTAACCGACTGAGCTACCGCCCCATGCCCGTACCAGGTACGAGCCTGCAGAATCGTACAGAATCCCGTCGCCTCGACGGTTCATCGGGGCGCTATTTCGCCCTCACCTGCACCGGGACCCCGTTCAGGATCGCATTGGCCGAGACGGCGTCGACCCGGCCCGGGTCGGTGATGTCGTTGACACTGGGGCCGGTCACCGTCGTGGCAACGGACAGCTCCACGCCGGGGCGCTGATGCCCGAAGCCGTGCGGCATGCTCACCACGCCCGGCATCATCTTGTCCGATGCTGCCACCTCGATGTCGACGGTTCCGGCGGCGGAGGTCACCGACACCATCGCCCCGTCCTCGATGCCGCGGTGTTCCAGGTCGTCCGGGTGGGCCAGAAGCTGATGTCGCGCTTTGCCTTTGGTGAGCCGGGCGGTGTTGTGCATCCAGGAGTTGTTGCTGCGCAGGTGTCGCCGACCGATCAGCAACAACTCGTCACCGGTCGCAACGGCGCTCGAGTGCATCAGGTCCACCAACGCGGGAAGTTCGGTAACAACGAGGTCCTGAATCAGCTGTACCCGTTTGTCCCGCGTCTTCAGCTTCTGCGGGAAGCCGGGCCGCAGGGGTCCGAGATCGACACCGTGGGGGTTGGCTCGAAGCTTCCTGAGCGACAGGCCTTTTCGTTGGCTGCGGAGCAGGATGTCCAGGGTGCGCGCGGGGGACAGGCGCAGGCGCGCCTCGCTGATCACGCTCTTCGGAGTCAATCGCGACTTCACTAGACCGATCGTCGAACCGGCCATCGCGCTCTTGTAGCGGAGTGACAGGTCTCGGAATATCTCCCAATCATGCTTTGCGTCGGCCTTCTTGGGCAGGACCGCCGGCATGTACTTGGCAGTGTTGTGTACCGCGAAGGAATTGAAGATCAGATCGTAGTGGTCGCGTTCGAGAGACATCGTCGGCGGCAGAATCACGTGTGCATGACGCGAGGTCTCGTTGATGTAGAAGTCGAACGACACCATGAAATCGAGACCCGCGAACGCGTCGTTCAGGGTGGTACCGCCGGGCATCGACAGCACCGGGTTGCCGGACAGAACCGCCATCGCGCGGATCTGGTCCTTGCCCTCGGTGGTGATCTCGTCGACGAGCGTCGAGCAGGGGTATTCGCCTGCGAACTCGGGCAGGTCGCGAACGCGGCTGCGCCACTTGTCGAAATGTCCGCGGCCGACGATGCCCTGCTTGATCAAATCGATCGCAGGATCGGTCACCATGGCACCGCCGGGGCGGTCGAGATTGCCGGTGATGATGTTCAGTACCTGAATCGCCCACTGGCACACGGTGCCGAACTGCTGGGTCGAGACCCCCATTCGGCCGTATGCCACCGCGGACTTCGCCGACGCGAAATCACGTGCCAGGGCCGAGATGTCCTCCGCGGCGATCCCCACGACCGGAGCAACGGATTCGGGGGTGAATTCGGCGACGAGGTCGGCGATGCGATCGGCACCGTCGATGTAGTCGGCCACGCGCACGGTGCCGTCGGCGACGATGACGTGGATCATCGCGAGCAGGAGCAATGCATCGGTGCCGGGGCGCACGAAGAAGTGCGTGTCGGCGATGTCGGCGGTCTCGGTCTTGCGTGGATCGACCACGACCAGGCGTCCGCCGCGTTTACGCAGTGCCCGCGCTCTCTTGGCGAAATCGGGGACGGTCATCATGGAGCCGTTCGACGCCATCGGGTTGCCGCCGAGTACGAGGAAGAAGTCGGTGCGGTCGATGTCGGGGATAGGCAGCAGCAGTTGATGCCCGTACAGCAGGTGATCGACGAGCTGATGCGGGAGCTGATCCAGCGAGGTGGCGGAGTATCGATTACGCGTTCGCAGGAGCGAGGTGAAGGGAATGCCGTGGGTCATCGCACCCATCGAATGCACGTTGGGGTTGCCCTGATAGAGACCGACCGCATTGCGCCCGTACTTCTTGCGCGTCGAGATCAGGCCGTCGATCACGAGGTCGTATGCCTCGTCCCAGCCGATCTTCTCCCACTTCTCACCCACGCGTTTGACCGGTGTGGTGAGTCGATCGGTATCGGCGTGCAGGTCGATCAGCGACAGAGCCTTCGGGCAGATGTGACCGCGCGAGAGCGGGTCCTTCTCGTCACCGCGGACGGACGTGACCGCATCGTTCTCCACCGTGAACTCGAGCCCACAGATCGCTTCGCACAGATTGCACGAGCCATACACAACCGACATCGCATTCCTCCCACTCATGTGCTGCGAGCGTAGCCCGGCGGGGGACCGGGGCACCGTCATCGACAGACAATTAGGCTCGTGAATCGTGACCACCCTCGATCTCACGTCCTCCTGGCCCGTCGACCACGTCAGTGCAGCAGTCGTCACCGACTCCGGAGTTCGTGAGGAGGTCGGCGACACCGATCGCGTCTACGAGCTGGCCTCGGTCACCAAACTGCTCAGTGCGTACGCCGTCCTCGTCGCCGTCGAGGAAGGTGCGGTGGAGCTCGATCAAACCGCAGGGCCGGAAGGGTCGACGGTGCGTCACCTGCTGGCACACGCGTCGGGCCTGGCGTTCGGCGACCGCACGGTCCAGGCACCGGCCGGCACCAAGCGGATCTATTCGAGCTCCGGGTTCGAGGTACTGGCCGAACTGATCGAGACCGAAGCAGGCATCGCCTTCCCGGACTACCTCGACGAGGCCGTGTGCCGGCCACTGCAGATGACGAACACCGCGCTACCGGGATCGGCAGGCCACGGTGCCAGCTCCACCCTGGCGGACCTGAAGAAGTTCGCGGCGGAGTTGTTGGAACCCACGCTCCTCGCGTCGCAGACCCTCTCGTCGGCGACGGCCGTGCAGTTCCCCGGCCTCAACGGCATCGTGCCCGGGTACGGATCGCACAGGCCGTGCGACTGGGGACTCGGGTTCGAGCTGCGGGGTGAGAAGAGCCCGCACTGGACCGGAAGCGGCAACTCTTCGGCCACGTTCGGTCACTTCGGTCAGGCCGGAACGTTCCTGTGGGTGGACCCGTCCGTGCGGACGGCATGCGTGGTGTTGACCGACCGGGCCTTCGGAGACTGGGCGAAACCGCTGTGGCCGGAGCTCTCCGATGCCGTTCTTGCAGGGTGAATGCCGATCGTTCACAGATTGCACTGGCGCAACAGGGGTAACTCGGGGCACACTAGTACACATACGTGTTGATTGACTGCAGCCAGCCGAAGCATGTCGAGGTCGTTGGGGAAGACGTCCCTCGTCGAAGCTGGAGGTAGTGCAATGCGTGGATCGAATCAATTCGCAGAAGCGACGTCGGGTGTCGTGTACATCCACTCGTCGCCCGCTGCGTTGTGCCCGCATGTCGAATGGGCGTTGTCCGACGCCCTCGATTGCCGTGCGAATTTGAAGTGGTCTGCGCAGCCGGCCTCCGACGGGCAGCTGCGCGCCACCACCGACTGGGTAGGCCCGGTCGGCACCGGAGCGACCCTCGCCGGCATCCTGCGCTCGTGGCAGATGCTGCGCTTCGAGGTGACCGAAGACCCCAGCGAAGGCGTCGACGGCGAACGATTCTCGCACGTACCCGGTCTGGGGCTGTGGCGTGGATCGACGAGCGCGAACGGTGACGTGGTCCTCGGGGAGATGCGTTTGCGCGCCCTCATGGAGAACAACCAGGGCAACCTCACCGCGGCCGTGGAGCACGCTCTCGGGTCGGACTGGGACGCCGCCCTCGAGCCGTACCGCACCGGGGGAGCCGGAGCCGAAGTGACGTGGTTGAGCCGCAACGTGGGCTAGTGGTGAGAGTTGCTGGGGGTTCGGTGTCGCGGTAGTTTCGCGGGCGTGCCTGGGGTAGGCATGTGGGAACGACCGTGGAGTGGTGAGTTCGATGTTGTCGACCGGAAAAGTGATTCGATTCGACGAATTCAAGGGGTACGGATTCGTAGCGCCGGACGAGGGCGGCGAGGACGTGTTCATTCACGTCAACGATCTGGATTTCGACAAGAGGCTGTTGGCACCGGGTGTTCGCGTCGAGTACGTCGCCGTCGACGGTGACCGAGGGCTCAAGGCCACCCAGGTACAGATAATCGACGGTCCGGCATCGACCGCGCTGGTGACCCGACACAAGCCCGACGTGCCGTACCACCACACCGTGCCGGTGACCGACCATCAGAACCTCGAAGACGTCATCTGCGACGTCCTGTCCGAGGCGGACTTCACTGCCGAGGTGACCGAGGCACTGCTGACGTCCAACGGAACCGTGACGGCAGCGCAGATTCTCGACATCCGATCAGCGATGCTGCGAGTGGCTCACGACCACAAGTGGATCGAGAACTGACCGACGCGTATCCCCTTCATCCCGCCCTGCAGCCCGCTCGGTTCCGGATGAATGTGGCTTCGTTGCACTCGGAGCGCTACTGATCCACACCGTGAATGGACCATTACATACGTCTGGGCGCTGCAAGGGTCCATTCACGCGGCCGGGGGAGGACGGGGCGGGGGCTGAGTCAGGGCCGCAAGCGAGGGTGGTTGATCAGAGCGGAATGTTCTTGTGGTTGCCGCGTGCCGCGGGCGCGGCCGCGAGAGCCTTGGCGACGGTGCTGCGGGTCTTGCTCGGTTCGATGACCTCGTCGACGACACCGATGGCCACAGCACGCTCGACGCCACCTGCGATGCTTTCGTGCTCGACGGTGAGCCGATCGTGCAGTGCCTCGCGCTCCTCCTCGGGAGCGGCCGCGAGAGCCTTCTTGTGCAGGATGCCGACGGCTGCCTTCGCGCCCATCACGGCGACCTCGGAACCGGGCCAGGCGTAGACGGCCGTGGCACCGAGTGCGCGAGCGTTCATTGCGATGTACGCACCGCCGTAGATCTTGCGAGTGACAAGGGTGACGCGGGGAACGGTGGCTTCGGCGAAGGCGTGCAACAGCTTTGCGCCGCGACGGACGACGCCTTCCCACTCCATGCTGACGCCGGGGAGGTATCCGGGAACGTCGACCACCACGACGAGCGGGATGCCGAACGAATCGCACAACCGAACGAAACGTGCTGCCTTCTCTGCACTTTCGGAGTTGAGGCAGCCGCCGAGTCGGATGGGGTTGTTGGCGATGACCCCGACGGTGCGGCCACTGATGCGGCCGAGGCCGATCACGATGCTGCGAGCCCAGCCGCCCTGGAATTCCTCGAAGGTCGATTCGCCTTCGACGTTGTCGAGCAACTCGTGCACGATCGGGTGGACGTCGTATGCGCGACGGTTCGATTCGGGCATCAGTGCCCGGAGGTCGGTGTCACCGTGTTCGGCAGCGGCGATATCGAAGTCGCCCTGCTCGCAGAACATGGACACCAGACGGCGGGCGCGGGTGAACGCGTCCATCTCGCTGTCGGCGACGATGTGGCACACGCCGGACTTCTTGTGGTGGGTGTCGGGGCCGCCGAGCGAGGCCATGTCGACCTGCTCGCCGGTGACGCTGCGGACGACGTCGGGACCGGTGACGAAGACACGTCCCTCGGGAGCCATGATGACGACGTCGGTCAACGCAGGACCGTAGGCGGCGCCGCCGGCTGCGAAGCCGAGGACGACGGAAACTTGGGGGACGAGGCCGGACGCTCGGACCATGGCCTCGAAGACGAGTCCGACGGCGTGGAGAGCTTCGACGCCCTCGGCGAGGCGAGCGCCTCCGGAGTGCCAGACGCCGACGATCGGGGCGCGCTGCTCGATGGCCGTGTCGATGGCGGCGACGATGTGCTTGCAGCCGTCGACCCCCATGGCGCCGCCCATGACGGTGGCGTCGGAGCAGTACGCGATGGTGTGGACGCCGTCGATCTCGCCGGACGCTGCGAGGATGCCGGATTTGTCCCGATCGTGCAGCGGGACAGTGGTTCCGGCGTCGAACAGATTCTCGAGGCGGGCGAGTGGATCGCGGGGATCGGTCGAGGTACCGGATCGTGTGACAGGGGCCAGAATAGTCATCGCTTGTCCTTCTTCAGGGCCCCTGAGGGGGCGAGGCCCGAACCGGAACCGTTCCCTGAGAACGGCCCCGGTCCGGATCATGCACTGCGAGAGCGAGATCGACCGAGTCGAAGAAACGACTCAGTGCATCACGCCTTTCCGAAGGCGAGCGCTACGTTGTGCCCACCGAATCCGAACGAGTTGTTGATCGCGTAATCGATCTGTCCGACGCGGGGCTCGCCCTTGACGACGTCGAGATCGATCTCGGGATCCTGGTTCTCCAAATTCAGTGTGGGAGGGATGATTCCCTCACGCACTGCCAGCACCGTCAGTACCGACTCGAGAGCGCCGACGGCACCGATCGAGTGGCCCAGAGCGGATTTCGGTGCGTACACCGCTGCGTGATTTCCGACGGCCTTGTTGATCGCCAGCGCCTCGGCGGTGTCTCCGATGGGAGTTGCCGTTGCGTGGGCGTTCACGTGGGTGATGTCGGACTTCTGCAGGCCTGCGGTCTCGATGGCGCGCTGCATCGCACGCGCGGCACCCTTGCCCTCCGGATCGGGAGCCACCAGGTGGAACCCGTCGGAGGTGATTCCGGCACCGAGCAGGCGGGCGTGAATCGTTGCGCCGCGAGCCTTGGCGTGCTCTTCGGTCTCGATGACCATGAGCGCACCCGCTTCACCGAAGACGAAGCCGTCACGGTCCTTGTCAAACGGACGTGACGCACCCTTCGGGTTGTCGTTGTTGGTGCTCATCGCCCGCATCATGGAGAAGCTGGCGATCGGAACCGCGTCGATATAGCCCTCGACGCCGCCGGTGACGACCATGTCCGCGTCGCCCATCACGATCATCCGCCACGCGTGTGCGATGGCTTCCGATCCCGAGGAGCAGGCGGAGACGGGAGTGATGACACCGGCCTGTGCTTTGAGCTCGAGTCCGACGACCGCTGCGGGGCCGTTCGGCATGACCATCTGAACGGCGAGCGGAGACACCTTGCGGTAGCCGCCTGCCTTCATCTTGTCGTTGGCGTCGATCAGCGAATCTCCGCCACCGAGGCCGGTACCGATCGACACACCGAGGCGAAGGGGATCGACGTCGGGGGTTCCGGCGTTCTTCCAGACCTCGCGGCCGAGGACCGTCGACAGTTGCTCGACATAGCTCAGGCGACGAATCTCGACCCGCGAGAGCAGGCTCTGCGGGTTCACCGCGAGGTGTCCGCCGATCCGCACAGGCAGGTCGTACTCGGCGACGAAATCGTCTTCGAGCTTCGCGATTCCGCTGTCGCCGTTCAGCAGACCCTTCCACGTGGCATCGACGTCACCCGCAAGTGACGTGGTCGCAGCGAGGCTGGTGACGACGACACTGGGGAAGCGTCCGTTGGCGGTGGATGGGTTGGTCATGGGCCCTGTCACTCGCTCGCGGAGTCGTCGAGCTTGGCCTTGATAGCTTCTGCGGCCTCGGGGTTCTCCGCTTCGAGCTTCTGGATGTAGTTGACGGCGTCACCGACGGTGCGCAGACCTGCGAGGTCCTCGTCGGGGATCTTCACGCCGTACTTGTCCTCGGTCTGCACTGCGATCTCGACCATGGAGAGCGAGTCGATGTCGAGGTCGTCCACGAAGGACTTCTCGATGGTCACCTCGGACGGTTCGATGCCCGTGACCTCCTCGATGATCTCTGCAAGTCCGGCGATGAGGTCTTCCTGGCTGGCCACTGTTGTGGCTCCCTTCTCTTCTGTGTAGAACGCCGAAGTCATGTGCTTCGAGACGCGATTGTGCATTTCTGCCACTCGGGGAGTGGAAGTGCGATCCGCAGTGTGTGACGGCGGAGTGTGTGGGGCGAGCTAACCGAGCTCGGCCATTGCGGAGATGTCCGCCGGTGTCTTCAGGCCGAGGTTGGCAACGCCACGCAGTTCGCGTTTGGCGATGCCGACCAGTGCGCCTGCCGGGGGCAGTTCCACAAGTCCGGTGACCTGCGCGGTGCGCAGGTAGGCAGTGCACAGATCCCATCGCACGGGGCGAGTGACCTGAGCAGCAAGCTTGTTCAGTGCGTCGGCACCCGAGGCGACCGGCTGACCGTCCGAGTTGGACAGCAGCGTCCGCGTCGGCTCCGACGGAGTGATCGCGGCAGCGGCTGCGGCAACGGTGTCGCCGGCAGACGCCATGTATCTGGTGTGGAACGCGCCTGCTACCGGCAGCGCGCGAACCCGAGCCTTCTCGGGCGCGCTCTCGGCCAGCTCGGCAAGTTTGGTGAGCAGGCCGGCTGCGACGATCTGACCTGCAGCGTTGACGTTGGCCGGCGCGAGGTCGAGTTCTTCGAGGCGGGCCAGGACGGCAGCTTCGTCTCCGCCGAGCACGGCGGACATGCCGGTCGGTTCGAGTGCACACGCCTTGGCCATTGCTGCGCCACGGACGGCGGCGAGTGATACGGCGTCGTCGGAGGAGATGACGCCGGCGATGGCAGCGGCGGCGAGTTCGCCCACGGAGTGCCCGGCGACGATGGCGTCCTCGGGGAACAGGCCGCGCGATGCGATCTCCTCGAAGGCGAGCAGGGCCGACGCCACGACCAGGGGCTGGGTCACCGCGGTGTCGGTGATCTCCTCGGCGGTTGCTGTGGTGCCGAGGCGGACGAGGTCGAGACCCGAGGCCTTCGACCACAGTGCGAGCCGGTCTGCCGCACCTGGCAATTCGAGCCAAGGCAACAGCATGCCGGGAGTCTGAGAGCCCTGACCGGGCGCAAGCAACGCAATCACAGGGTTAAGAGAACACTGTCGGGTGCCGAATGAGTGATGTCGCGCTCGATGAACTCTCGACAGGCAATTTGTGGGAACCCTACAAATCGCCTCGTGGGGACTCGCTATCGCCGGAGGGTGGTGGAGCGTTACGTAACCACTTCTCCGAATGTGACCTGTGTGACATATGGGGCTGGATGTGCCGGTTCGTGATGCGTTCGAGCCAACCTACCTACCGTTGCCGCGACCCTGAGCACGTACGCGTCGCGCGGGTGAGTGGGGTCGCGACCGGTGACCTCTGCGATGCGCTTGAGCCGATACCGAACGGTATTTGGATGAACAAACAGCTGCCGTGCGCAGGTTTCGACGGCTCCGCCACAGTCGAGATACGCATCGAGGGTGTCGGCAAGTCCAGAACCCGCCGCCGCCAATGGAACGACCACGTGATCGTTCAACGCCGATATCGCCGCACTGTCGTTGAGCAGTGCGCGTTCGGGCAACAACTCGCCTGCGTGCACCGGACGCGGTGCACCACGCCAGCCGGCGACGGCCTGCATGCCGGCGAAGGCTTCCACCGCGCTCGAGTGCGCCGCGCCCAGGGTGCGAGTGGTCGGGCCGATGACCACGGGCCCGTCGGAGAAGTTCTGCAACATGTCCTCGATGAACGCGTGGTGGGCCGGCGTATCCTCGATCTGGCCGCTGACCACCATCACCAGCCGAGTGCCTTGCACCACGGCGAGTGCCGCGCGGCCGTGCTTCTGCGCCACGGCGTGCACTGTTCCGACCACCGAGACGCCCCGATCGTCCGGGGGAGTACCGACCAACACCGTCGCGGGGGCCGTGGCGTCCCAGTTCAGCGTTGCGGCACGCGAGAGCATGTCCGAGCCGGTGTCCCCACGCACGACGGCATCGACGACGAGAGCTTCGAGGCGGGTGTCCCAGGCACCGCGAGATTCGGCCGCACTGGCGTAGACCGACGCGGCCGCGAAGCCGAGCTCGCGGCCGTACCGCAGGACGGCCTCGGTCAGGGCCACCAGCTGCTGATCGTTGCGAGCCAGCGCCGGAAGCCACTGCTCGAAGAACTCCATCGCCACCCGGACCATGTCGACGGTCTGGCGCAGAGTGAGGCGGCGGGCCAGGTCTTGGGGGATGACCTGGAATGCGTCGAGGCTGAAGCGGATATCGCTGTTGGGGTTCTTGAGCCATTCGAGAAAGTTGTCGACGGCTGTCTGAATCAACAACTGCACGCTTGCGCGTTGGGCCGCGTCGAGATCGCCGAAGAACGGCAACTGGCCCTGCATCGTGGTGACGGCTTCTGTCGAGAGTCGGCCGGAGAACTGTTTGACCCGCCGCAGCAGGGCATCGGGCAGGGGATCGCGCTTCTGGCGTGAGGGAGCCAGTGAGGCGACCGGAAGATGCACTTCGTTGTCCGAGGTCAACGACTCACGCAACGCCTCACGATAGGCGTCGCGTCGGGACACTTCGCGTGTGGACGCACTGTCCGGGGAACCGGGCTTCGCATCGGACATAAGGAGAACCTACGCCCGACCCCCGCCCACCTCGCGCTGGACGTGCCGCGCGAGGTGGAACGGGGGTCGGGTGATCAGGGGTCGAACCTACGCCGAACCGGTATCGGCGTACGACGTGGGAGCGGCGGTGACGTCGTCGATCTTGTACTTCTCCGCGGCCTCGACGGCCTTGGAGCGGTCGACCTCACCGGATGCGGCCAGAGCCGACAACGTGGCGACGACGATCGACTCGGCGTCGACGTTGAACACCCGGCGCGCGGCCGGACGGGTATCGGAGAATCCGAATCCGTCGGTACCGAGAGTGACGTAATCGCCCGGAACCCACTGACGGATTTGGTCCGGAACCGCACGCATCCAATCCGAGGACGCGATGACCGGGCCGTTGGTGTCGGCCAGGGCGGAGGTGACGAACGGAACGCGCTTGTCGGCACCGGGATTGCGCAGGGACTCCTGCTCGGCCTCGACACCGTCGCGGCGCAGTTCGCCCCACGAGGTCACCGACCAGACGGCCGAACGAACGCCCCACTCCTCGAACAGCAATTCGCGGGCCTTACGGGCCGACACGATGCCGACGCCGGACGCCAGCAGCTGCGCCTCGGGTCCGTCGCCCTCCTGCGGCTCGGCGAACCGGTAGATGCCCTTGAGCAGACCCTCGACGTCGAGGTTCTCCGGCTCGGCCGGCTGTACGTACGGCTCGTTGTAGAGGGTGATGTAGTAGAAGATGTTCTCTCCGCCGAAGCCCTCGACACCTTCGGTTCCGCCGTACATCCGTCGCAGACCGTCCTTGACGATGTGCGCGATCTCGTACGAGAACGCCGGGTCGTAGGCCACGGCCGCCGGGTTGGTCGAGGCCAACAGCAGCGAATGACCGTCGGCGTGCTGCAGACCCTCACCGGTGAGCGTGGTGCGACCTGCGGTGGCACCGAGCACGAATCCGCGAGCCATCTGGTCTGCTGCCGCCCAGAGACCGTCGCCGGTGCGCTGGAAGCCGAACATCGAGTAGAAGATGTACAGCGGGATCATCACCTCGCCGTGCGTGGCGTACGAGGTACCGACCGCGGTGAACGACGACGTCGAACCGGCCTCGTTGATGCCCTCGTGCAGGATCTGGCCGACCGAGCTCTCCTTGTAGGCGAGCATCAGCTCCGAGTCCACCGAGGTGTACAGCTGACCGTTGCGGTTGTAGATCTTCAGCGACGGGAACCACGAGTCCATACCGAACGTGCGGGCCTCATCGGGGATGATCGGCACGATCCGGTGGCCGATCTCCTTGTCTCGCAACAACTCCTTCATGACGCGCACGAGCGCCATGGTGGTGGCGACTTCCTGCTTGCCGGAGCCCTTCCGGAGCGTCTTGTACGTGTCGTCGCCGGGCTGCGGGAGCGGCTTGACGTCGACCCGCCGCTCGGGGACGAATCCGCCGAGCTTGTTGCGGCGATCGAGCATGTACTGGATCTCGGGAGCATCCGGGCCGGGGTGGTAGTACGGCGGCATGTACGGATCCTTCTCGAGCTCTTCGTCCGAGATCGGGATGTGCTGAAGATCGCGGAACGTCTTGAGATCGTCGAGCGTGAGCTTCTTCATCTGGTGCGTGGCATTGCGGCCCTCGAAGTGCTTGCCGAGGGTGTAGCCCTTGATGGTGTGCGCCAGGATGACCGTCGGCTGGCCCTTGTGCGACATCGCCGCCGCGTAGGCAGCGTGCACCTTGCGGTAGTCGTGGCCACCGCGCTTGAGGTTCCAGATCTCGTCGTCGGACAGATCCTTGACCAGTTCCTTGGTGCGCGGATCGCGACCGAAGAAGTGATCGCGGACGTACCCGCCGTCGTTGGCCTTGTACGTCTGGAAGTCACCGTCGGGAGTGGTGTTCATCAGGTTCACGAGCGCACCGTCACGGTCAGCGTGCAGCAGTGAATCCCACTCGCGGCCCCAGACGACCTTGATGACGTTCCAGCCCGCGCCGCGGAAGAACGACTCCAGCTCCTGAATGATCTTGCCGTTGCCGCGGACCGGGCCGTCGAGGCGCTGCAGGTTGCAGTTGACGACGAACGTCAGGTTGTCCAGACCCTCGGTGGCGGCCACGTGCGCGAGTCCACGCGACTCCGGCTCGTCCATCTCGCCGTCGCCCAGGAATGCCCAGACGTGCTGATCGGAGGTGTCCTTGACGCCGCGGTCGTTGAGATAGTGGTTGAAGCGGGCCTGGTAGATGGCGTTCATCGGGCCGAGACCCATCGACACCGTCGGGAACTCCCAGAAGTCCTGCATCAGGCGGGGGTGCGGGTACGACGGCAGTCCGCCGCCCTCGTTCACGTGACTGGCCTCCTGACGGAAGCCGTCCATGCGCTCGGCCGGGATGCGGCCCTCGAGGAAGGCACGGGCGTAGATGCCGGGGGAGGCGTGACCCTGGATGAAGATGTGGTCGCCGCCGCCCGGGTGGTCCTTGCCGCGGAAGAAGTGGTTGAAGCCGACCTCGTACAGCGCAGCCGACGAGGCGTACGTGGAGATGTGGCCACCGACGCCGACGCCGGGGCGCTGCGCGCGGTGCACCATGATGGCTGCGTTCCAGCGGATCCAGGCGCGGTAGCGGCGTTCCATCGACTCGTCGCCGGGGAACCACGGCTCGTTCTCGGTGGGAATGGTGTTGACGTAATCCGTCGACGTCAGCGACGGCAGCGCGACGCGGCGCTCACCGGCGCGCTCGAGCAACCTGAGCATCAGGTAGCGAGCGCGGTTGGGGCCGGACCTCTCCAACAAGCCGTCGAACGACTCGATCCATTCGTTGGTCTCGTCGTTGTCGATATCGGGCAGGTACGACGCGACACCCTCGCGGATGACGCGGACCCGGCCGTCAGAGCCATTCTTGCCTGCAGACGATGTGTTCTGCCGTTCGCCGCTGTTCACTTCGGACAACGTGTGCACTCCTCAATGTGGCGGACGCTCGGTGTGGCGTCCGGTCCGGTAGCGCGCCCCTGTGACGGCGCTCTACTTTCCTCGTTCTCGTGATTCCTCCCAATCCTGCTACATCTTCTCGGTTCTGGTAGTACAGAGGTCCGATACCCACCAGTAGAAATTTATGTACGCAATTTCGGCGCGGTCAGCTTGCGCGAACGGCTCCGACCCTGTTCGCTTTGTCTACTGCACCCACAATTCAAGGAGGTCACCACCGTGGTCGCCGCGGCGGACGCTCAGAACTACGCTCAGAAACTTGGCATCACTCGCGACATGGTCGTACAGGAGCTGGGCTGGGACGAGGACACCGACGATGATCTGCGCGCCGACGTAGAAGATGCGATCGGTGGCGAGACCCTCGACGAGGATTCCGACGAGGTGATCGATGTCGTACTGCTGTGGTGGCGCGACGGAGACGGTGACCTGGTCGACGCACTCATGGATGCCATCGGGCCACTCTCGGACGATGGAATCGTGTGGGTCCTCAGCCCCAAGACCGGCCTGTCCGGTCACGTCGAACCCAGCGAGATCGCCGAGTCCGCCCCGACCGCAGGATTGACGCAGACCTCTGCGGCAAACCTCGGTGACTGGATCGGAAGTCGTCTGGTTCAGCCCAAGACCCCTGCCACCAAGCGGTAGGTCGATGCTCGATACAGGAAGACGGTTCTAGATGCCTATCGAGGTTGGCGCGGTTGCGCCCGACTTCACTCTGAAGGATCAGAACAACCAACTGGTCACGTTGTCGTCGTACAGGAACGTGAAAAACGTTCTGCTCGTGTTCTATCCACTGGCCTTCACCGGCACGTGCCAGGGCGAGCTGTGCAAAGTACGCGACGAGTTGCCGACATTCGAGAACGACGAGACTGCGATCTTGGCAATCTCGGTGGGTCCGCCTCCGACCCACAAGATCTGGGCTGCAGAACAGGGTTACACCTTTCCGCTGCTGTCGGACTTCTGGCCGCACGGTGAGGTTGCTCAGGCGTACGGCGTGTTCAACGACAGCGCCGGCTTCGCCAATCGTGGAACGTTCGTGGTCGACAAATCCGGAATCATCCGGTTCGCCGAAATGAACGGACCCGGTGAGGCTCGCGACAGTTCGTCGTGGGCCGAGGCTCTCGCACAGGTGAGCTGACCTGCGGAATTGTAGTTAGAGATCAGACACGATAAATTTCTCCAAGCGTTCCGGTGGCCCGGGGTTGTACCCAGGCCACCGGTACTAGGGCGTATAGCTCAGCGGTAGAGCTCTGGTTTTACACACCAGCGGTCGGGGGTTCGAACCCCTCTGCGCCCACCCTCGATTCAACTGCCACAGGTGTCTCGGTGCCGTGATTCGGCCGGCCGGTCATCATCGGTAACGGTGAATTTCGTCCGTGTTCGGCATGCGCTCTTCTGGGTTGCCCGTCCACTCTCGCGATGGTTCACAGCCTGTTCGTCATCGCCGTGAGGTGACGGTTACGCGTCGACGCCTCACGTGCAACGGTCCGGAAACGACTGCGCAGCATCATCGGTGGGACCAGCGCGAACTTCGATACCGGCGGGGCTTGACCATGGAGCATTGGACGACCGAAGATCTGCCGGTGCCGGATCAATTCGGTTACTGGCGCGACGCGATCTGCGACGCGTTCACGCCGTTGTTTCCCCGCCGCCCCGCCGCACACGCCACGGCGTCGTCGTCACCGGGCGGGATGACCGGATGGGTTCGCGCTGCACCGGTGGGTTCCATCCGGCTCGCGGAAATCGCGTCGGAGCCCCAGCTCCATCTTCACGGCCGATCGGAGGTGGCAAGAACCACGGAGGACGTGACGTTCGTGAACTTGGTCCTCGAAGGCACCTGCGTCGGGCGGCAAGCAGGCCGGACGTGTGTCGTGAACGCGGGCGACTTCGCGTTGTTCGATGCGACTCGACCGTTCGGACTCGATTACCGGAGCACATGGCGAGTGCTGTCGATGAAGGTCCCCAACGGCACGTTGACGCCACTGATCACGGATTCGGACGGGAGAACCGCAGTATCGTTCTCGCCGACCAATGCGTCCGCGCATGTTGCCAGTGCCGCGATGAGTGCAGTGTGGCAACGGGCCGATCGAATGGAGCGCGCGGATGTCCTCGCCACCAATTCGGCCTTGCTCACACTGATCGCATCAGCGGCCGGATCGAGCGAGAACGAACGGACCTGCGACAGCCGAAGCCTCCGGGCCGAGATGAGAGCCGCGATCAACGCCTATGTGGCAGAACAGATTCGATGTGGGTCGGTGCCTGCCGAGCAAACTGCGCGGCGTTTTTCCATCTCGGTACGCAAGCTCCACCAGCTGTACGAGGAGACCGAACTCTCGTACGCCCGAACCGTCATGAAGTCGCGAGTCGAGGCGTGCGCAGCAGATCTCGACTCGGCGACCCGGCCGACGTCGATGTCCACCCTTGCAGCTCGGTGGGGCTTCGCAGACCTGTCGCATCTCAATCGCGTCTTCAGAACGCAGAAAGGTTGCCTGCCTTCGGAATACCTCGGTCGAAGGATCACGTCTGCGTCGTCCTGACGTCGGCGGACGTGCTCACCGCCCGGTACAGCATGCCCTGCAGGGCGGTGAGTGTCCGTCGGCTACATCCCGGTCATGCCGCCATCCGCAGTGAAGATGCTGCCGGTGACATACGACGCCTTGTTCGAGGCCAGGAAGAGCACGACATGTGCGATCTCCTCGGGCTCGGCGTACCGCTTGATCGCGGTGCTGTCGGCGAACTGAGACTTCGCTGCCTCGGGGTTGCCGGCCGACATGCCGTTTTCGATTCCTCGCATCATCCGAGTGTTCACCGGACCGGGACACACTGCGTTCACTCGGACACCGCTGTCTGCAGCTTCCAACGCGGCCACGCGCGTCAGGCCGATGACAGCGTGCTTCGAGGCGGTGTAGACGCCGAGGGCGGGAAAGCCGATCAACCCTGCCATCGAGGACGTATTGACGATGGCACCCGACTTCTGTGTGATCATCGTCGACAGGACGTGTTTGATGCCGAAGAACGATCCCTTCACGTTCACGTCGAGGATCGTGTCCACGGTCTCGGCGTCGGTATCGACCAAGGCTCCGGTCTTACCTTCCACGCCCGCATTGTTGAAGAAGACGTCGATCCTGCCGAACCGCGTCATGGCACTGGCGACGTATCCTTCGACCTCTTTTTCGCTCCTGACATCGGCTGCCACGAGTAGCAATCGGTTCTCGGGGAGGCCCAGATCGGCGGCGATCTTCTCCAGCGCCGACAGTGACAGATCCACCAACACCAGCGTCGCGCCCTGTTCGGCGAACGCCTTTGTCGCAGCATGGCCGATGCCGCCGGCTGCACCGGTGATCAGAACGACCTTGTCTTCGAAATCCATGATTGTCCCTCTTCGTTTCGCGAGTGGTCAGACGTTTTCTGTGACGGCGGTGAAGTCAGCGATCTTGGTGTGCGCGGTGACGTCTCTGCGCGAGTACTTCCACCCGCTGTCCGTCTTTTCCAGTGCGTCGTTGTACTCGCAGATCGTCCCTTCGGTGCGTCCGTCTTTCGCCGAGAAGAAGAGGAGATAGCACTTCTGAGTGGCTTCGTTGCCGTTCACCGTGATGATCTCGTTGGTCGTGAGGTGGTGCATTCGTCCGAATGCCTCGGTGACGATCGGCATGAAACCGAGCAATTCCTCCGTGCCAGTGGGGGTCTGGCCCGGAAGGAGGGCGTTGAACACGCCCGTGGCGGTGAAACAGTCTGCCCAGGCAGGACCGTCGGTTTCGTCCACCGCAAAGTTGTACCGAGCGTTCAGTTCTTGGATGGCGTGCACGTCTTCTACCGATGAAACGGTCATGGCGCTCCTGTCGAAATGGCTGAGCCGCCGATGCGCGGCGGCACTGAGACTCGGAGGGCGACAGTGACCTCGCGAGGTACCCCCACGAGCGAGAGTCGTTCTCGTCCGAGTGGGGCGACAGAATTCATCCAAGCGCGAGATCGGCGAACAGCATCGAACGAGCGTGCAGATGTTCTGGTACGGATGCGCACACATCCCGACGCGTCCGGTCGTGGGTCACGCCTGCGCGCGACGACTCCTGACTCCCCGTACGATCTGCTGCGCCCGATGCTCCTCGGGCAGTCGATCACCGTTACCGAAGAGCTTGTGACGCAACGTGCCCGGCGTGTATTCGGTGCGATAGACACCCCGCCGCTGCAATTCGGGGACGACGAATCGAACGACGTCCTCGAACGTTCCCGGGGTGATGGCGTACGCGAGATTGAAGCCGTCGACGTCGGTCTCGTCCACCCACTCCTGCAGTTGATCCGCGACTTCGCCGGGGGAGCCGACGATGCGCGGACCGGCACCACCGATGCCGCCCCACTCGGCGATATCGCGCACCGTCCACTCCTTGCCATCGGCACCGATGGACTGGAACGACGCGACGAACGACTGAATCGCATTGCTCTCGACATTGCCGAGCGGCTCGTCGAGCGCGTACCGCGACAGGTCGACGCCCATCCAGCCCGACATGAACACCAACGCACCCTCGGCACTGGCATACGACCGATACTCGTCGTGCTTGGCATGGGCGAGTTCGGATGTCTCATCGGTGACGATGGTGAGCAACTGATAGATGCGCGCCGAGTACGGATCGCGGCCGGCATCTCGCAATGCTCGACGAACATTCGAAACCGTCTGCGCCAGAATCTCCTTGGTGGGTGCACCGACGAAGATCGCTTCGGCGTTCTGCGCCGCGAACCGTACGCCACGCGGCGACGCGCCGGCCTGGAAGATCACCGGCGTCCGCTGCGGCGACGGCTCGGCCAGATGAATGCCCGGCACCGTGAAGTGCTTGCCGCGGTGTTTGATTCGATGCACCTTGGTGGGATCGGTGAATACACCGGTCTCACGATCGCGGACCACCGCGTCGTCGTCCCACGACGCCTCCCACAGCTTGTAGAGCACCTCGAGATATTCGTCGGCGTGGTCGTAGCGATCGTCGTGCTTCAGCTGATCGTCGTGTCCCATGTTCTGCGCCGCCGACGGTAGATAGCCGGTGACCACATTCCATCCGATGCGGCCGTTCGTGAGGTGATCGAGCGTCGAGAGCCGTCGCGCGAACGGATACGGATGCTCGAATCCGGTACCCGCAGTGATCCCGAAGCCCAGATGCTCGGTGACCGCGGCCTGCGCGCTGACGAGCAAGAGGGGGTCCGATACGGGAATCTGCGCACCGTGCCGGATGGCAGCGTCGTGATTTCCGCCGTACACGTCGTACGTGCCGAGGACGTCGGCGACGAACAGACCGTCGAACAGGCCGCGCTCCAACAGCTTCGCCAGATCGGTCCAGTAGCCGAGTTCCTTGTATCGCCACGATTGATCCAGCGGATGACGCCAGAGACCGGGGGACTGATGCGCGACGCAGTTCATGTCGAAGGCATTGAAACGGATCTCGCGTGACACGGGGGAACTCCTTCGGCGGGACGACCTGTCTTCGATACCGACAGCGGTGCGACGCTACCGACGACCTAGGCCGGTGGGAACAGTTCGGATCGTGATGAGTCGATAGCTGGTCATCGAGTCGCCGGTAGCTCATCGTTGCGCCGTCACATCAGCGAAAAGAGCGTCGGAGCATGATCGAAATAGCGCAATTAACCAAGACGTACGGGACGGGGGAGAACACGACCGTCGTCCTCGACCGGCTGGATTTCACGGTGCAGTCCGGCGAGATCCTGGCCGTCGTCGGGCCCAGTGGTGCCGGCAAAAGCACGCTGGCCCAATGTATCAACCTGTTGACGCGGCCCACCTCGGGCTCGGTGATCGTCAACGGGGACGATCTGGCGCAGTTGAATGCCAAGCAGCTTCGGGTCGCGCGCCGGCGCATCGGCACCGTGTTTCAGTCGTCGAGTCTGCTCTCGCGTCGAACCGTGGCCGAGAACGTCGCATTGCCCCTCGACTTCCTGGGGGCCACGAAAGCCGAGACGGGCCGGAGGGTGGGTGAGCTTCTCGACCGAGTAGGGCTGTCCGACAAAGCAGCTCGTTATCCGTTTCAACTCTCGGGCGGGCAACGCCAAAGAGTGGGAATCGCGCGCGCACTGGCGCTTCGGCCGTCGGTGTTGCTGTCCGACGAGGCGACATCCGGCTTGGATCCGCAGACCACCGAATCGGTGGTCGAGTTGCTGCGTGAACTGCGTCGTGATCTCGACCTCGCCATCGTGTTCATCACCCACGAAATGGATACCGTTCTGCGAGCCGCAGATTCGGTGGCCAGGCTCGATCACGGTCGTATCGTCGAATCGGGAAAGCTGGTCGATCTGTTGACCGACCACCGCTCGCGGCTCGGCAACGAGCTGCGCCCTCGGCGTGACGACGCACAGGCTGCAGCCGGCGACGTGCACTGGAAGGTCACCTACGATTCGCCCGATGTTCCGCAGGACTGGATCGGGAGGCTGGGCCAGGATCTGGGCGCACCGGTCGCGCTGTTGGGCGCGTCCGTGCAGGTTGTGGCCGGAGTGACGGTCGGCAGCGCGTCGATCGGCATCGGTGGCCACCTGAGTGCACGCGTCCCTGATGCACTCACGGCGCTGGGGTTGTCCGGCTCCGTCGACGGGAATCATCCGGTATTGGAAGTCGCGTCGTGATCGCGGTACTCGCGGCAGGAAACAAGGTTCCGGTCGACGAACTGCCGGCTCTACTGTTGCCCGCGTTGGGCGACACCCTCACGATGGTCGGGATCGTGATGTCCATCGTGGTGATCGTCGGTGTTCCACTCGGAGCGGTGCTGTTCAACCTCGGTCCCGGCGGACTGTTCGAGAACCCGCTGCTGCACACGCCGGTCAGCTGGATCGTCAGCATCGGACGATCGTTGCCGTTCCTGATCCTGATGGCCGCGCTGGTTCCGGTGACCCGATGGATCACCGGAACCAACATCGGCATCGCAGCGGCAGTGGTACCGATGTCGTTGGCAGGCATCGCCTTCTTCACCCGCATCGTGGAGAACTCTCTGCGCTCGGTTCCGACGTCGGTGGTCGACGTCGCTCGGGCATCCGGTGGTTCCACACTGCAGGTCACCACCACGCAGCTGTCCGAGGCGGTTCCGTCGATCATCGGCGGGCTGACCATCAACGTCATTGCCATGATCGAATACTCGGCCATCGCCGGCACCATCGGCGCAGGCGGAATCGGTTATGTCGCAGTCACATACGGATACCAACGATTCGATCACACCGTCATGATCGCCACGATCGTCATCCTGATTCTCACCGTCGCCGTCGTACAGCTCGTCGGCGATGCACTCGTTCGCTTCACCACACCTCATCAGCGCGCTGTGCGCACTGCCTGAACCACACCCGAAAGGTTCCATCCACCATGACAACGTCCACCGAAGCGCACGGCTTCGAGCTGAAGAACCGCCGGAAAGCGCCCTGGATCATCGCTGCCGTCGTAGTGCTGATCGTCCTCGCCGTGATCGTCCGCATCGCGTTCTTCGGCGACACCGCATCGGCCAACGACACCGAGGGAGCAACACTCGTCGTCGCCACAGCAGAGGGCAATGCGTCCGAACAGGCGCTCGTCGAATTCGTCGCAGACCAGGTTGCCCCCAAATACGGCATCACGGTCGCATTCCGCGGACTCGCAGACAGCAACACCATCAACCGCGCCGTCAGCGAAGGTGAGGTGGCCGCAACCGTCTACCAACACAAGCTGTGGCTCGGTCAGGTCCTCGAAGCGAACCCCGACTTCCAGGAGGAGGCCGCAACGCCGGTGTTCCGGTGGGGATTCGGCCTGTGGTCCGACAAGTACTCGGACCCAGCTCAATTGCCGGACGGCGCAACGGTTTCGCTGTACTCCGACCCGGCCAACGAGGCCCAAGGCCTGTGGGTACTCGAGCGAGCCGGCCTGATCACGCTCGATCCCGCTGTCGACAAGTCGACGGCCACGCAGAATGACATCGTCGGAAACCCGAAGAATCTGAAGTTCACGCTGCTGGACTTCGCTGCGCAATCGAGGGCACTGCCGGATCTCGATGCGGCGGTGGGCTACACCGAGTACTACCTCGCCGCAGGCATTCCCGTCGAAAAGCAGATCTTCGCCCCGCCGGCACCGGACGAGTTCGCAGGCCAGCTGACCATCGGTAGCCGGTGGGCAGATACGGACAACATCAAGAATCTCGTCGCCGCATTCAAGGACCCGGCGGTGCAGGAATTCCTGGCGACCGACCCGCGTGTGAAGGACATCCTGCTTCCTCTCCAGTAGACCGGGCCGCGCCCGACGGTCCAGCACATGACCGTCGGGCGCAGCCGTGGTGTTACCTTCGACCCGCACCCGACAGCACTGACACGAGGCGGACGACGTGACCCGGTACGACGCGCTGACAGAACTACTCGACGAGCGGTACTCGTGCCGGCAGTTCCTGCCGAAGCCGGTCCCTCACGAGGTCCTCGAGCAGCTACTCACGGCCGCCCAGCGAACTCCCTCCTGGTCCAACACCCAGTCGTGGCAGATCATCGTCACCGAGGGCGATGCCACCCGAAAGTTCTCCGAGGCCTTGGTCGAGCACGTGGCGTCCGGGGCACCGCAACCGGACTTCTCGTTCCCGGCGAACTACAACGCTCTGCACCGAGCCAGACGACGCGAATGCGGTGGCGCACTCTACGAGAGCATCGGGGTGGTCAAATCCGACACCGAGGCAACGACGCGTCAGTTCATCCGCAACTACGAGCTGTTCGACGCACCGCACGCGGCCATCATCACCACCGACGCCGATCTGGGCGTGTACGGGGCCGTGGACTGCGGGTTGTACCTCCAAACCTTCCTGCTTGCTGCGCAGAGTCTCGGTCTCGGGGCCATCGCGCAGGCAGCATTGGCGGCGTACTCACCGTTTCTGCACGAATGGTTCGACATCCCGGACACCCGAAAAGTGGTGGCCGGCATCTCCTTCGGTTACCCCGACGACACACATCCGATCAACGGATTCCGTACCAGCCGAGCGCCTCTGGACGAGACGGTGACATTCGTCAGCAGCTAGGGAGCGAGCTGCGGGCCGAACTTCGTCTCGATCTCGGCGAAGAACGCATCGGCCAATGCGACGAACTGCTTCTCGTCGAGCGCGATTCGATCGCCGACGGCGTATCCGAGAATGCTTTTCGCAGGATCGAGATTTATGGTCGGATCGCTGGTCATGATGTCGTCGGCAGTCGTCATCGACGCCGCCAGGACTCGGACCTCGTTGAGTGGATTGCCGTTCTTCTTCTCCTGGCCGCGCATGCGGTGGAGAAAATAGACCTCGAGCGTCAGGACGAGATTGTTGAAGAAAGCGACGTCGAATGCCTCGTCCACGGCAGTCGTCGTCGTTCGATTCGACGCGACCGCACGGTATGCGGCGAGCTGAGAATCGAGGCGCGATTGGCAGGCGTCGATGTATTCGCGGGAGTACGACTTCACGGACAGCACGCGGGCGATCTTAATCCGGCTCGTGGTCCGACGCCGGGCAAACGTCAGTGCGAAAGGCGGCGCACGAGTTCTCTGCCCACGTCCGTCCCCGAACGCCAGGCGCTCTCGACCCGGGGCACTCCGGACTCGCACCACTGATCGCCGGCCAGTCCGACGAAGCGTCCGTCCCGGTGCTGAAGCTCGAAGTTGGAATCGTGTTGCGCCGCAGGCTTGGCGAAGGTCCACCTGTGGGCGTGGGTCCACGCGGGGTCCGCCGAGACGACGGACAATTCGCGTAGCGCGTCGAGAACCGGGGCGATCGCCCCGTCGGGGTTGTCCAGATGCTGCTGCGCGCGCCCCGACGTCGTGTGCACCACGAGAACCGGAGCGCCGTCGCCGCGCCGGGCACCGTCGTCGACGACGAAGTCGATATCGGGATGATCGTTGACGAACGCCGCGTCTCGAAAGGGAATGTCGAGTCCGTCGAATCCACACGCCACCGCGATGACCGGGTCGTAGTCGACGGCATCGGGAACGGCGGTCAGTCGCGTCGCCTGCGGATCCGGCATCGCCACCACGACATGGCCGTCGGGAAGGTCGGTCAGCTCCGTGGAATGTTCGATGTCGAAGCCGTCGAGCATGTTTCGCACCAACGATCGAAGCCCGTTCGGGGTCGCCCAGCGAACCGGGCCGGTCGTCGTGCACGGAACCGTTTCGGGTTTGAGAATGCCGAACGTGTTGGCCCACTGACGCGCCAATCCACCCGACTCCCAGTCGGCCACGACCGTCGCAAATTCTTGATCTCGGACGGTGAAGTAGCCCGCTCCCAGATCGACGCGACGGCCGTGCAACTCGGGCGAGGACATCCGCCCACCCGGAGCGCGGCCTCGGTCGACGATGCGAAACGGTACGTCTGCGTCGCGGAGAACCCGCGCGCAGGCCGCGCCTGCTATGCCGGCACCGATGATGGTGACCGGATCGGAGATGATGCCCGCTTCGGAGTTCATCCGTCCAGTATGCCGGGATTCGTCCGAATATCTCTGTACCACCGGCTGTCTGGACATATCGGTCACCCGCTGCGTCTGCGTTCACTTTGTGTTCGACTACAGGGATGGCCATTACGGAGAAGCCGGATACCGGCGAGAACGGACTCGGCACCAGCCTCAAGCCACGGCACGTGACGATGATCTCGATAGCCGGAGTCATCGGCGCAGGTCTGTTCGTGGGTTCGGCCAACGCCATCGCGACGGCAGGCCCAGCGGTGCTGCTGGCGTACCTGTTCGCGGGAACACTCGTGATCCTGGTGATGCGCATGCTGGGGGAGATGGCGACGGCCAATCCCGACACCGGCTCGTTCTCCACCTATGCCACTCGCGCCCTGGGGCATTGGGCCGGATTCTCGGTCGGATGGCTGTACTGGTGGTTCTGGGTGTTGGTGATCCCGGTCGAAGCCACCGCGGCTGCATCCATTCTCACGAACTGGCTCGGCGGCGCGCAATGGATGTGGGCACTGCTCATCGTCGTTGCCCTCACCGCGACCAACCTGATCAGCGTCGGCAACTACGGCGAATTCGAGTTCTGGTTCGCCCTGGTGAAGGTCGTGGCCATCATCGCGTTCATCGGCCTCGGGATCGCGGCGATCTTCGGGTTGCTACCCGACTCGGAAGTCAGTGGTGTCGAACAACTCTGGGCCTCGGGTGGTTTCATGCCGCTGGGCTTCGGCGCGGTGATCGCGGCCATGCTGACGACGATGTTCTCGTTCATGGGCTCGGAGATCGTCACCATCGCCGCTGCCGAATCCAAGGATCCGGCCAAGGGAATCACCCGCGCCACCAACTCGGTCATCTGGCGAATCTCGATCTTCTACTTCGGTTCCATCTTCGTCATCGTCGCATTGGTGCCCTGGAACGAACTGGATCCCAACACGGGCTCGTACCAATTCGTCCTGTCCAAGATGGGGATCCCGCACGCCGAGACCATCATGGACATCGTCATTCTGACCGCGGTCGCGTCGTGCCTGAATTCGGCGCTCTACACAGCGTCGCGCATGCTGTATTCGCTCGGCGATCGAGGTGACGCACCCAGGGCGGTCAAGAAGATCACGACGAACGGGGTGCCGTGGGTTGCGGTGATCGCCTCGATGGTGCTCGGGTTCCTCGCGGTGGTCGGAAACTACATCCTGCCCGAGAAGCTCTTCACCTACCTGCTGGCGACCACCGGCGCCGTCGCGCTGTTCGTCTACCTGGCCATCGCCAGTAGCCAGCTGGTGCTGCGGCGTCACCTCGACCGCGACGGCGAACGCCCCGCCGTTCGGATGTGGCTCTACCCGTGGCTGACGTACCTTGCCATCGGGTTCATCGTCTTCGTGCTGGTGATGATGGTGGTGCGGCCGGAGCAGCGGTCGTCCATTCTGCTGTCGGCAGTGCTGGCGGCCGTGACCGTGATCGGTGGAATTGCGGTGCAACGCCGAAATACGCGGCGCGACACCGTGGCCGCCCGCGCATCCGGTTCTCCCGACTAGATTCCCGCGTACACCTGCCGGTACAGGTCGACGATCTGCTCGGCTGTCGGCACCACCGGATTGTTGCCCGGGCTGCCCGAGGCGAGCGCCTGCTCGGCCATCAGCGGCAACAGCTGGTCCCACTTCGCCTTCTCGATCCCGAAGGTCTCCGGCGTCGGAACCTCCACCTCACGGCACAGCGTGACGATCGCATCCTGCAACTTGCCACCGGCAAGCTGATCCGAATCGCTTTCCGACGCCGCGCCCAGTGCGCGGGCGCAATCGGCATAACGCGCCTGGGCCCCGTCGATCGAGAATGCCGTGACGGCAGGCAACAGCATCGCGTTGGAAAGCCCGTGTGCAACATGGAAATGCGCGCCGATCGGTCGACTCATACCGTGCACCAAACAGACGCTCGCATTGGAGAAAGCCATTCCCGCCTGCGTCGAGGCATGCATCATCGCCTCGCGCGCCTGCCGGTCGTCGCCGTCCCGATAGGCCCGCAGCAACGACGTCCCGATCGTACGAATCGCACTGAGCGCCAAACCGTCGGAAATGGGGTTGGCCTTCTTGCTCACGTACGCCTCGATGGCATGAGTGAGCGCATCGACGCCGGTATCGGCCGTCAAGCGCGCCGGCATCGACATCGTCAACTCGAAGTCGATGATCGAAGCGATCGGCAGAAACGACAGCCCGGGGCACAGCATCTTCTCGTCCGATGCCACGTCGGTGATGATGGTGAACTGAGTTGCCTCCGAACCACTTCCGGCAGTGGTTGGGATGGCGATGATGGGTAGCGCGGGGCCGGTCGACAGCACCGGGGCCTTGAAGTCCCGCATCGTGCCGCCCTGCACCGCGAGAATGGCCAGCGCCTTGGCCGTGTCCATCGGACTGCCGCCGCCGAACCCGATGATCGAATCGGCCGAATGCTGCTGCACCGCGTCGAGGCCCGCAACCAACGAATCGGTCGTCGGATCCGGAACGGTGCCCGAGAACAGAGCCGGTGTCTTCCCGGCCTCGGTCATGATCTTCATCAAACGATCCGCCGAGCCGTTACCGGCCATGAACGCATCGGTGACGAGCAACGGCCGTGACACGTCGAGATCGGTCAGCACCGTCCCCAGCTCTTCGACGGCACCGCCGCCCAGCTTGAGGAACCGAGGAAACGAGATGTTGGAAACCATGGTGTGCTCCTTCGCGAGGTGACCATGTGCGCGGAACTTCGTAACCTGCTACGAAGTTCCGCGCACATGGGCTGGCTGTTTTCGGAACTCAGCTGTTCTCAGGGAAGCCGAGGTTGATGCCGCCGTGGCTCGGGTCGAGCCAGCGGCTGGTGACGGCCTTTCCTCGGGTGAAGAAGTGCACTCCCTCGGTCCCGTGGGCGTGGCTGTCGCCGAAGAGCGAGTTCTTCCAACCGCCGAAGCTGTAGTAGGACATCGGAACCGGGATGGGGACGTTGATGCCGATCATGCCGACCTCGACCTCGTTCTGGAAGCGTCGAGCCGCGCCGCCGTCGTTGGTGAAGATGGCGGTGCCGTTGCCGTAGGGATTGTCGTTGATCAGCTGCAGCGCGTCGTCGTAGGTGTCGACGCGAACGACCGACAGGACGGGTCCGAAGATCTCGTCGGTGTAGGTGCTCATGTCGGGAGTCACGTGGTCGATCAGGGTGGGGCCGAGCCAGAATCCGTCGGTGCCACCGTCGGGCTGGACGGTGCGGCCGTCGACGACGAGGGTGGCGCCTGCCGCCTCGCCTGCATCGACGTACGAGGCGACCTTGTCACGGTGTGCCTTGGTGACGAGCGGACCCATGTCCGCCCCTCGGGTGCCGTCGCCGGTGACCAACGGTGTTGTCCGCTCGGCGATCTTGGCGACGAGTTCGTCGGCGATGCTGCCGACGGCGACGAGGGCGGAGATGGCCATGCAGCGTTCGCCTGCGGAACCGAAGCCCGCGTTGACCATGGCGTCGGCGGCGAGATCGAGATCTGCATCGGGGAGGACGACGGCGTGATTCTTGGCACCGCCCAGGGCCTGGACGCGTTTTCCGTGGGCGGTGCCGGTGGCGTAGACGTACTGGGCGATGGGGGTGGAGCCGACGAAGGAGATCGACTTGATCTTCTTGTTCTCGAGGAGCTCGTCGACGGCAACCTTGTCGCCCTGCAGGACGTTGAAGACGCCATCGGGTAGGCCCGCCTCGGCCCAGAGCTCGGCGAGCCAGATACTGGCGCTCGGGTCTTTTTCGGACGGTTTGAGGACGACGGTGTTGCCTGCCGCGATGGCGATGGGGAAGAACCACATCGGGACCATGGCGGGGAAGTTGAAGGGCGAGATGATGCCGACCGGTCCGAGCGGTTGACGGATGGAATAGACGTCGACGCCGGTCGACGCATTCTCGGTGTATCCGCCCTTGAGCAGATGTGCCATGCCGCAGGCGAATTCGACGACCTCCTGGCCGCGGCCGATCTCACCCAGGGCGTCGGAGAGAACCTTGCCGTGTTCGGCGGTGATGATCGCGGCGAGCTCGTTCTTCTTGGCGTTCAACAGCTCTCGGAAGGAGAACAGGATGGAGGTGCGCTTGGCGAGTGAGGTGTCGCGCCACGCCGGGAATGCGGCTGCGGCGGCGTCGATGACCGCACGGGCATCGTCTGTGTCGGCCAGGGTGAGCGTTCCGGTGACCTCGCCGGTGGCGGGGTTGGTGACGGGGGCGGTCCGGTCGGAGACGCCGGAATAGGTCTTTCCATCGAGCCAGTGCGTGATGACGTCGGTCACGTTCGATCCTTCCATCGGTGTGTCTCGAGTCTCACTTGTACGGATGCACATGTCAAAGGCCAAAACCGCAGATCGCTGTGCAGAAATGCACACCGGGGATAGTCTCGGTGGGTGTTCAACGCAGACCATCTTCGCTATTTCCTCGAAGTGTCGAGGACCGGGCGTTTGACCGACGCCTCGCACACTCTCGGTGTCGACCACACCACCGTCGGTCGGCGCATCACGGCTCTCGAGAAGTCGGCCGGGCAGCGCCTGTTCGACAGAACGCCGTCAGGTTGGCGACTGACCGAGGCGGGTCGACGCCTCGTCGCATACGCCGAGACCGTCGAGTCGACACTCATCGCGGCGTTCGAGGATCAGACCTCGGACACCGGCTCCCTGCGAGGAACCGTGCGGATCGCGGCCCCGGACGGTTTCGGAGCGTTCGTGCTGACACCGAAACTGGGAGTACTCCGAGACAAGCACCCCGATCTCGACATCGAACTGGTCACCGCCACCGAGCACAACTCGCTGGCCACCAGGGAGTTCGACATCGCAATCACGTTGGAGCGGCCGTCACCGAGGTTCGTCACTACCCGCAGGTTGGCGACGTACTCCCTCGAGCTCTATGCGTCCGCCGAGTACCTTGCCGCGATGGCACCGATCAGGACCGTCGACGATCTGCGAGAACACACACTGATCTCGTACGTGGACGCGCTGCTCGATGTGGCACCGCTGCGCATCCTGGATGCAATCCTGCCGGAGGGCCGCGCGCAGATTCAGACCAACAACATCACCGGGCAGTGGATCGCGGCGAGATCCGGTGTGGGGATTGCGCCCCTGCCCAGCTATATCGGTGAGCCGGACGGGGCCCTCGTGTCGGTGCTGCCCGGTGTCGTCTCGGTCGAGCGGACGTATTGGACGGTGGTACCGAGAGAGCTGACCGGACTCGCGCGGGTGAAGGCCGTCGACGAATTTCTCCGGTCGGTCGTGACCGACGAACAGCATCTGTTTCCTGTGCCGCAGTAACGACGGGACAAACGCACATCCCGAGAGTGTCGGTGGCCGTTGATATTTGGACGATCCGATGAGACCGACGTCTCGTGACCACGGACACACGTGACGCCGACCTCAAAGGCGTGGGAATCGCCTTACTCGCGGGTAACAATCTGTTACGCCCACATCCGCTCGGCGGATCCACACGAGATTCTGGGGGAATCATGACGATGTTCGTAATGGCAGCAGTCGGCTTCGTAGGAATGGCAATCGCCTTGCTCAACGACGGAAGCGACATCGACTTCCGCAACCGTCAACTGGCAGGTGCGTACCGTCACCGCTGGGCCTGACAGTCCGGTGTCCTGAGCCCGGTGTGCAGTTGGCAAGATTCGTGGGATGTGGACACACCCCCGAGCGATCGGCTTACTGGTCGGCTACGGCCTCGATCGAGTGTTCGCAGACCCGAGACGCTGGCACCCGGTCGCAGGATTCGGGACCACGGCACTGCGCGTCGAACACGCCCTCTACCGCGACAGTCGAGCCTCGGGCGTCGTCCATGCGGCCGCGCTGATCGGCTCGATGACCGCACTCGGCGTCACGTCGAGTCGCGTGGCCGCCCGTGTGGGTGCACCTGCTGAAGTCGCTCTGGTGGCGGCGGCTACCTGGGCCGCGCTCGGAGGCACGTCACTGTCGAAGGTGGGCCGGCAGATGGCCGACCATCTCGACAACGACGACCTCGAGAGTGCACGCGCACTGCTGCCGTCACTGTGCGGTCGAGATCCGGAACCACTCGACTCCGACGGCCTCGCACGCGCCGCCCTCGAGTCCATCGCGGAGAACACCTCCGATGCGACGGTCGGCGTGTTGGTGTGGGGAGCGCTGGCCGGGGTGCCGGGAATTCTGGCCTACCGAGCGAGCAACACGCTCGACGCGATGGTCGGCTACCGCTCGCCGAAGTATCTGCGCTTCGGTTGGGCCGCAGCACGAATCGACGACGTTCTTAACCTGCTGCCGGCCCGCGTCACCGGCCTGGCGACGGTCGTCGCAGCTCTTTCGGTGCAGGGTTCGCCCACCCGAGCCCTGAAGATGTGGCGACGCGACGCCGCGCAGCACCCCAGCCCCAACGCAGGTGTCGCGGAGGCGTCGGCTGCCGGGGCACTGGGGCTGCAACTGGGTGGCAGAACGCAGTACCGACACGGCGTCGAGATCAGGCCGACACTCGGTGACGGACACGCGCCGACCGCACGTGATCTTCGCCGATCGGTCGCACTGTCGAGCCGAGTACAAGAACTGTCGGCTTTCGCGTCAGCGATTCTTGCCGTAGCGATCGGCCAGGCGAGGATCCGACGGCGTCGTCTGGCGTGACGCCGCTCGCGCCCTGGCTCGCTTCTCGCGACGCGTGGGCAAGGTGAACTCTTCTTCCTCGTCCGGACCGGCCTTATCCGGACCGGCCTCGTTCTCGCCCTCGGGCTCGGTATCCGGCTCGCCGGGGATCGCGTCCGCGAGTTGTGCACGTGCATTGCGGCGTTCCCGTATCTCCGCGCGAGCGAAATACGCCAGACCCAACGGTGCCATGATGCCGAACGCCAGCCACTGCAGACCGTAGGACAGATAGGGGCCTGCGTCGGTCTGCGGCAGTTCGATCAAGCCGAGACCGCCCGGCTGACCGTCGTCGAGCTGGAGGTATCCGTCGATGGCGTCGACTCCTACCGCCGCGCCGATCTGTTCCGGGTTGATGTTGTAGACCTGCAGTCGACCGTCGTCCTCGACGGGCTCGCGCGAGGTGCCCTCGGCTTGTCGTACCCGTGCGTTCAGTGTCACGTCACCGGTGGGGGCCGCCTCGAACTCGGGCGCTCTGGTTCCTTCCACCGGCAGTACGTATCCGCGGTTGACGAGCACGGTGGGCCCGCCGTCGATCACGAACGGGGTGATGACCTCGTATGCGGGCTGATCACGGATGCTGCGCAGCCGCACCAGCACGTCGGAATCTGCGACGTAGGACCCGGGGGCGATGACCCGACGCCACTCGTCCTCGGCCGGAAACCCGTCGGCCGTGAGAACGTCCGAGATCGGTACCGGATCCGCGTCGACGGATCGGGTGATCAGATCGTTGCGCTCGGACGTCGAGGTGTTCTTTCCCAACTGCCACGGAGCGAGCACGCTGAAGCACAGGAACGCGAAGGCCAGCACCACCGCAGCCAGCACCAACCACTTGGGTCGCAGCAAGAACGCTAACTTGTCCACGCCACCACGGTAGCCGGGTCAGCGAGGGAGCTGAGACCGTGCCCAGTCCAGCAAGCCGGGCACGGCACCTTCGATCTGCTCGCGCACCTCGGTGAATGCCGAATCGGATGAGTAGTACGGATCGGCCACCGACGAGTCGTCGGCATCGGGGTCGAACGACCGCAGCAAGGCGACACGATCGGCCGGAGCACCGAGCTGCAGCAGGGCGCGAGCATGGCCGGTATCGAGTGCGACGATCAGATCCGCTGCCAGATGATCCGGCCCGACCTGCGCCGCCGCATGCTCGCTGTCGTATCCGTGGGCATCGAGCTCGGCGACGGTTCGAGGATCCGCGCCGTCGCCCACATGCCAACCGCCGGTCCCTGCGCTCGAGACGCGCACCGCCTCGCTCAGACCGGCGTCGCGTAGATGACCGGCGAAGACCTTCTCGGCCATCGGCGATCGGCAGATGTTGCCGGTGCACACGAACGTCACGTGCAGTGGCTCGGTCATCGCACGGCCGCCGTGTTCTGCTCGAGCACGGTGGCCAGCTCGTCCATGCTCGACGCGGTGAACGCGGCGTCATCGCTCTCGCCGTCGACGCCGTAGCCCCACTCGACGTACACCGTGGGAATGCCGAATCGAGCGGCACCGTGCACATCGTGATCACGATCACCGATCATGATCACCCCGGCGGTGCCGCCGTCGGCGGACTCCACCGGGTCGATGCCGAGGTTGGTCAGCGAATGCGCGATCACGTCGGACTTCGCCCGTCGGGTGCCGTCGTTGCTGGCACCGCCGATGAACTCGAAGTACCGCGACAGACCGAAGTGGTCCAGAATCCGGACCGCGAATCGCTCCGACTTCGACGTCGCCACACCGAGCCGGACGCCGCGATCCTGCAATCGCGTCAACACCGACTCGATGCCGTCGAACGCGGTGTTCTCGGCCCAGCCCCGCTCGTCGTAACGCTGGAAGTACGCCGCCAGGGCACGCTGCGCCGCATCCTCGTTCAGGCCGAGGCCGCGCAACGTGTCGATCAGGGGTGGTCCGACGACCATCGACAGCTGTTCCTCGGTCGGTTCGGGGGCATCCACCGACGCCAGTGCGTGGCGAAAACCGGCGTGAATTCCCGGTGCGGAATCGGTCAACGTCCCATCGAGATCGAACAGGACAACGGACGCGGGAGCATCGACAGACATGGTCGGAGCCTATCGGTGCGGGCTGTTCGGTGACGGCGCGGCTACGCTCGTCGCGATGTCCGACACAGCTGCCGATCCAGATGCGCTCCTCCGTCACCACGGAGACGTCGAGGTCGATTCGGGATTCGTCGACTTCGCCGTCAACGTACGCGGCGACGGACCGCCGGCATGGCTTCGCGATCGGCTCGGCGCGGCACTGAGTTCGTTGGGTTCGTACCCGAGCACGGCCGCCGAGACGGCCGCACGAGAACAGGTGGCCGAACACCACGGCCGCTCACCGGACGAGGTACTGCTGCTCAGCGGCGGGGCCGAGGGTTTCTCGATGCTGCCGCGCCTCGAGCCGAAGCTGGCGGCCACGATCCACCCGTCGTTCACCGAGCCCGACTGGGTGCTGGAGCAGGCGGGCATTGCGGTGCACCGAGTGATCCTGCCGCCACCCTTCGAGCTCGACCCGACGCTCGTACCCGACACCGCCGACATGGTGATCCTCGGCAACCCGACCAACCCCACATCGGTTCTGCACCCCCGTGAGGCGGTCCTCGGTCTGCGTGGATCCGGACGCATGCTGGTGATCGACGAGGCCTTCGCCGACGCAGTGCTCGGGGAGGGGGAATCGGTGGCGTCACAGAGCCTGGACGATGTGCTGGTTCTGCGCAGCCTGACCAAGACGTGGGCGTTGGCGGGATTGCGGTGTGGATACGCGCTGGGGCATCCCGACGTCCTCGCGCGACTGCAGTACGGCCGTGCGCACTGGCCCCTGGGGAGTCTGCAGATCGACGCGATCCGCGCCTGCACCGAACCGTTCGCCGTCGATCGGGCACGCGTCGAATCGGAGCGCATCCACCGCGAACGCACCGCGATGACCCAGCGCCTCGAGGCCTTGGGCCTGGACATCACCGGCCCGGCCCGTGCGCCGTTTCTGCTGCTCCGCATCGACGGAGCCGATGTTGTTCGAGAACGCCTGCGCACGATGGGTATCGCGGTGCGGCGCGCGGACACGTTCCCGGGACTCGACCGGCACTACCTGCGCGTCGCGGTACGGGACTCGCAGCGGGTCGACATACTGGTGGACGCGTTGAAGACCGTTCTGTGAGGAGAGCAGCGAACATGGCAGTGACACTGGCCGACGTCATCGAGGTGCTCGACGACGCGTACCCACCCCGTCTTGCGGAGAGCTGGGACTCGGTGGGCCTGGTGTGCGGAGATCCGAAAGCTGTTGTGCAGCAAGTCGTGTACACCGTCGACGTCACCGACGCCGTGGTCGACGACGCCATCGCCCGCGGTGCCGATCTCATCGTCGCCCACCATCCGTTGCTGCTCAAAGGCGTCGACACCGTCGCGGCCGACACCGCGAAAGGATCGGTGATCCACCGCCTGATCAAGGCCGACTGCGCGCTGTTCACCGCCCACACCAACGCCGACTCCGCAGATCCCGGAGTCTCCGACGCACTCGCATCCGCGCTCGGGGTGATCGACACCCGGCCACTCGATCCCATTCCGTCTTCCGCACACGACAAGTGGGTGGTCTTCGTGCCCACCGCCGACTCGGCGGCGGTGCGACAGGCCCTGTTCGACGCCGGAGCCGGGCAGATCGGCGAGTACAGCGAAGCGAGCTGGCAGAGTGCGGGTCTCGGCCGATTCCGTCCGGGCCCGAACGCACACCCGACGCTCGGCGTTCTCGGCGAGGTGCACACCGAGGCGGAGGATCGCATCGAGGTCGTGGCCCCCAAAGGGCTACGTGCTCAGGTACTTTCGGCGATGCGTCGGGCGCATCCGTACGAGGAGCCCGCGTTCGACGTATTCGAATCCGCGGCTCTACCGTCGTGCACCGGCCTGGGCCGCATCGGAAAACTACCGACTCCGATGACATTGGCCGAGTTCACCGAGGTCGTCCGCGGGGCGTTGCCCGCCACGACGTGGGGAGTGCGCGCAGCGGGAAACCCCGACGCCACGGTCTCGGTGGTGGCGATGTGCGGGGGAGCGGGTGACTCGTTCCTCTCCGCGGTGGCGCGCACCGACGCCGATGTGTACGTCACCTCCGATCTGCGGCACCACCCGGTCGACGAGCACCTGCGCGCCGGCGGCCCCGCGGTGATCGACACCGCACACTGGGCCTCGGAGTTCCCGTGGTGCGCACAGGCGCGAGACATCGTCGACGCCGCGTTCGGTGACACCGAGGGATGGAACAGCTGGGTCACCGAGGTGCGTACCGACCCGTGGACACTGTGATCATCGAACCCACGACCTGCCATCGAGTGGATCCGGCTCACTCATATTCCTGCAGCCGGTAGGGTAATCCGAATCAACTTCCATAGTCGCAGGAGTCATCAAGCGTGAACGTCGATCCCAAAGTCCAGGCCTCGCTGCTCGAATTGGCCGGTGTGGATACCGAACTCTCGCAGATCGCCCACCGCCGCAAGAGCCTCCCCGAACAGCAGGAGGTGGACAAGCTCGAGACCGAGCGCACCACGCGCAAGGATGCCGCGGTGACGGTGCAGATCTCGATGGACGACCTCGATCGGGACATTCGCAAACTCGAAGGCGAGGTCGACGCGGTTCGGCAACGCGAAGCCCGCGACAAGAAGATGCTCGAGAGCGGCACCATCGCACCGAAGCAGATGACCGAATTGCAGCACGAGCTCGGCAGCCTCGAACGTCGTCAGGGCATCCTCGAAGAGGAACTGCTCGAGGTCATGGAGCAGCGTGAGGCCAGCGAGCGCGACTACGAGCACGCCGGTGCGCAACTGACGCAGATCGAGGACGAGTTGGTCGACGCCGGCCGCCGCCGTGACGACGCCGTCGCAGACCTCGATGTCGCCGAGAAGCGCAGCGCCGAGCGCCGCGAATCGTTGGCCTCGGGATTGCCCGCGGATCTGCTTGCGCTCTACGAGAAGCAGCGAGCGCTCACCGGCCGCGGTGCGGCACTGCTGCAGGCTCGTCGATGTGGAGCGTGCCGGATCGAACTCGATCGCAACGAGATCGCGAGCATCGCCAACAAGCCCGCGGATGCTCTGATTCGTTGCTCCGAGTGCAACGCAATCCTGGTGCGCACCAAGGAATCCGGAATTTGAGTCAGGTGTCGAGAGTCGTTGCCGAGGCCGACGGTGGATCGCGTGGAAACCCTGGGCCCGCCGGCTACGGCGCGGTGGTGCTCAGCGCAGATCGCTCGCAGGTGCTCGCCGAGCGTCGGGCGTCGCTGGGCGTGGCGACCAACAACGTGGCCGAGTACAACGGACTGATCGCTGCACTGACCGCGGCACGCGATATCGGGGCCCGTGAGGTTGCCGTCCGGATGGACTCCAAACTCGTCGTCGAACAGATGTCCGGACGCTGGAAAGTGAAGCACCCGGACATGATTCCGCTTCAGCGCAAAGCCGCCGAACTGGCTCGCGACTTCGATTCCGTCACCTACGAGTGGATTCCGCGTGCACAGAACTCGCACGCGGATGCGCTGGCCAACGAGGCGATGGACGCGGCGGCCGAGGGCGTGGACCTGTCGGATCGGCCCGACGCCGAGCCGGTAGCAGCGAAGCCCGCGTCGCCTGGATGGACCGGTGCGATGGGGGAGCCGACCCGCCTGCTGCTGTTGCGACACGGCCAGACCCCCATGTCGGTCGACCGTCGATACTCCGGCCGGGGCAATCCCGACCTGACCGAACTGGGTCGACGCCAAGCAGATTCTGCCGCAACGGTTCTCGGTGCACGGACGGATATCGACGCCATCGTGGCCTCGCCGCTCGCGCGCGCCCAACAGACTGCTGCGGCGACAGCCGACCGTCTCGGTTTGCCCGTCACCACCGTCGACGGTCTCATCGAAACCGACTTCGGCGACTGGGAAGGGCTCACCTTCACCGAGGCCATGGAACGTCACCCCGAGGTCCACAAGGCGTGGCGAGGCGACACCTCCGTTGCGCCGCCGAACGGTGAGAGCTTCGACGCAGTACGCACGCGCATCGAAGCGACCCGCGATCGATTGCTCGCCGAGTACGCCGGGAAGACCGTTCTGGTGGTCACCCACGTGACACCGATCAAGATGCTGTTGCAACTCGCACTCGACGTCGGCCCGTCGCTGCTGTACCGACTGCACTTGGATCTCGCGTCGCTGAGCATCGCCGAGTTCTACCCCGACGGCGGGGCTTCGGTGCGCTTGGTGAACGACACCTCGCACCTGGCCTCGTCGGCCTGAATCGCGGCTAGGTTCCGTTAACGGGATCCGGGCGACAACAGCGACAACAGTCTCGACTCGTCTCGCGAGCCGGGTGCTGCGGTGTAGACGATCACCCGCACGTCTGAGCCGGCAGGCCGAAACACGTCTCCATCGAGGACCATCGACCCAACCAGGGGATGGTCGATGCTCTTGCGTGCTCCCCGGTAGACGGTCGGACGTGCAGAGCGCCAGCGATCGGAGAATTCGTTGCTGCGGGCCCGAAGGTCACGGACCAGACTGTCGAGCTCGGCGTCGTCGGGATGCGATATCTGTGCCACACGGAGGTCCCCGACCAGCGCGTCCCGATACTGCTCTCGTTGTGCGGGATCGACCCACATCGACGACGTGTCCTCGGTCATCTCGAACCAGACCTGGTTGCGTGAATGTCCGGACAGGTCCATCGGATCGCCCATCAGCGCGGACCACGCCGCGTTCCATCTCAGCAGCCACCAATCCGCCGCGTACACCGCCGTAGGCCAGTGGTCGGCTCGGGCCAGCAGTCGATCGACACTGTCCGGTACCGATCGATCGACAGCGGACGACGGTGCCGCGAGTCCGGCAGCTCGATACAACACCCCGGCATCGGCGAGGTCGAGACCCAAGGCCCGAACCAGAGCAGCGACCACCGCCGCCGACGGATTCGACGCACGGCCCTGCTCGAGTTGAACCAGATAGTCCACGGAGATCCCGGCGAGGGTGGCGAGTTCTTCGCGGCGTAGTCCCGACGAACGCCGAGGTCTGACGGTCGAGTCGGACGGAACGGGTGCGCTGCGGTCACGCCAGCCACGGAGCACCGACGAGAAACCCGCCGGTCGGCGTCCCTGCTGCTCTACGCTCATCTCCCCACTGTGCCACCTCGGCCACGTGCGTCTCCTCGACGACGACGTGGGTGGTACCGGCAGACCTACCGACAATCGGCATCTTCCCGATTGGATCGCCGAGCCCTAGCGTCGACGTCATGAGCACAATCACGATGATCACCGGCGGCAACAAGGGAATCGGCCACGAGACAGCACGGCGCCTGCAGCGTGCCGGCCACACCGTGATCATCGGTGCCCGCAACCGTGAGCTCGGTCGTGCTGCTGCCGCCGACCTCGGCGTCACCTTCGTCCAACTCGACGTCACCGATCAGGGCAGCGTCGACGCTGCCGCACACCAGGTGCGTGTGGACCACGGACGGCTCGACGTCCTGATCAACAACGCCGGCATCACCGGGGCCTTCGTGCCGCTCGAGGAAGGATCGGCGGACGACGCCCGAGATGTCTTCGACACCAACGTCTTCGGCGTCGTTCGAGTGACCAACGCATTCGTGCCACTGCTGCAGATCTCGAAGAATGCACGAATCGTCAACGTCTCCTCGGGTGTCGGATCCATCCACGACACCATCGAGCAGGGCTGGTTCGACTGGCAGGTGGTGCCGCCGATCTACGCGTCGTCCAAGACGGCACTCAACATGCTCACGGTGAAGTACGCGCACGCACTCCCCACGATGCGAGTCAACGCTGCCGACCCCGGCTACACCCGTACCGATCTGAACGGCGGCAAGGGAGCACACGACGTCGCGCAGGGCACCGACGAGATCGTTCGACTCGCCACGATTGCCGAGGACGGACCGACCGGCACCGTAGGAAACAGTCAGGGTCTGCTTCGCTGGTGAGTCATCGACCGAGAAGGCACTGAGCGCCTTCCGACAGGTGGGGCGTCGGACCGGCATGTCGCTCGGGTCGAGTGGGGGATGATGCGTTGCGTGGTCACTGACGCCGTGCGCGAGCCCATGGCGGCGCGCTGGATGGTAATCGCATCGCCGGCATCGGCCGCCGCCGGGCTGGCAGTTGCCTTCACCTGGCGATACTGCGTGCCCCGGATGTGGATCGATGCCGACGCCCCACCACCTGTGAATCCGGTCGACTCCGGGTACTTTCGCGTGTACGACTACGTGCAGTACGTGTCGGGACCGCCGTGGTGGCCGATAACGTTGGTCGCTCCAGTCGCGGCACTTCTGGTCGGGACCGTCGTCTCGATCACGGTCGGATGGATTCTGCGCGGCCGATCTCACGGCCGGGCATTGCACATGTCGGCCCCACTCGTGGCGGGAGGCCTCGTAGGCGCGGGGGCAGCATGGTGGGCACGACGTCGACCTCCCGAGATCCGCATCAGGATGGTCGCGGATCCTTACTTCGATGACCTCGGGCCGACCGGCGCTGCACGCCAGGAGATCTACGGCGGACCGCCGCTGTTCGACACCGTGCATGCCGGGCTGCTGTTGCCGGTGGTGGGGGCGGTGGTCGGTAGCGTGGTCTTCGCTGTCGGTCTGGCGGTCACGACACTCCGCGTACGGCGCTCGATCTGACCGAGGCTCAAACCTGCAGTGCAAGCCACAGGCCTGCCACTGAACCGACGATCGTCAGCGGTGTCGTGATGACGCCCAACACGGTGAAGGTTCGCAGATCTGCCGGCTCGTCGTTGGCCGATGCGACGCGTCGCCAGAGCATGATCGCCAGCGATCCGACGTAGGTGAGATTGGGGCCGAGGTTCACCCCGATCACCATGGCCAACAACAGTGCCGGGGGAGCGTCGGCCCCGAATGCGGCCAGCAGCAGCAGCGTCGCGGGCAGGTTGTTGACGATGTTCGACGCCACCGCCGCGATGGCGGCCGCGGCCAGCAGCGAGGCGAAGCTGGTGTCGGACGGCAGAATTCGGGTCAGCCAGTCGCCGATCGGGCCTGTAGTGACACCGAGAACGACGATGCCGAGCAAGAAGACGAAGCCACAGAACGGTAGATCGGCACCGCGCAGAATGGCGCGAGTACTGGTGTGGCGTCCTCGAAGTGCGGGGATGGCCAGTGCCACCGATCCCACCGCGGCCACCCAGAACGGTTCGACGTCGAACAGCCCTGCCACGGCGAAACCGACGAGTGTCGCGGCGAGGATGACCAGCGTGGTCCGGGGTGCAGGGACGTTCTCGGCGCTCTGCAGGGTCGAGCTCTCCGGCGGTGTGGCGGTGCGAGTCAGATCCTTGCGGAAGAAGATCAGGAACACCGCCAACTCGATGGCCACCGCGAATATCCACGGCAATGCCATCAGAGCGGTGAAGTGCAGGAAGGTGAGTCCGGTCGCGGCGAATGCAAGCAGGTTGGTCAGGTTCGATACCGGCAGCAGCGTCGACGCCGAATTGGACAGGTGCGCTGTGGCGTAACTGTGTGGACGCGGCGACATTCTCAGGACGCGAGCAGCACCGATGATGGCTGGCGTCAGTAGCACCACGGTGGCGTCGAGGCTCAGTACTGCCGTGGTCGATGCGGCTGCTGCGAACACGAGTGTCAACAGTCTGCGGGGGCTGCCCTTCGCACCTCGTCGCAGCTTCGCCGCGATCCAGGTGAACACTCCGAGCGCGTCCGACAGATGCGCCAGGATCAGGATGAACGCCAGAAACACGACGGTCGGAGCGAGTTCGAGTACCTGCTCGCGTGCGGCGTCGACGCTGACGAGGCCGACGACCAGGACGATCGCGGCAGCCGGCAGCGCGGCGACGATCTCGGGCAGACCCCGGGGTCGGACGATCGCGAAAACGAGCACAGCTGCGACCAGTGCCGCGGCGAGAACGGTCACGCGAGAATCTTCACGAGAGTGCGCAGATTTCGAGTGGTGGTCGTCGGCTTGAATTTCGCCTTGGCCGTCGCTTTCCCGAAGCGACTCGTCGTCGTGCTCCCCGCGCGGACCTCCCAGTACACGACACCGCGTCCGGCAGCGACACGTTCGAGCTCGACATCGAGTTCGTCTGCGAGAGCGGACAATTCGGTCAGATGGGTGGGGTCGGTTCCGAACACCACGTAAGGATGCCACCCTTGCCGTTCGGCGTCGAACGGGTAGCACTCCACGATCGCCCGAAGTGTCGGCGCGTCCAGAACGACAACCCAGGCCTGATAGCCGAACGCCTGGGCAAGCGTGTTCTCCACCTGTTCCTTCACGACGACGGAAGTCAGCGGGGAGTTCAGCAGGACATTGCCGGTCGCGAGAACAGTGCGGACATCGGTGAAGCCGGCCGACGTCAGGGCCGCACGAAGATCGGCCATCTTGATGTTGATGCCCCCGACATTGATGCCACGCAGCAACACGACCCACTCACTCATGAAGGGAACTGTAGTGAAGCGCTCCACAATCGCCCTTGAGTAAGTAGTTAGTAACCAGTAACTTAATTGTCATGGCACAGCGAGAACGTATGACCGGACCCGACCGTCGCGAGCAGATCCTGCGGATCGCAGCAGACGAATTCGCTACGGCCGGACTCCACGGCGGTTCGACCGAGGCGATCGCCCGCGCAGCCGGGATCACACAGGCCTACATCTTTCGGATATTCGGAACCAAGAGGGCGCTGTTCTCCGAATTGGTCGTCGCGTCCTTCGACCGGTTGGCGAACGGAATGCGCGAAGCGGCGGGAACGGAAACCGGGCAACAGGCGTTGGCGTCGATGGGGGAGCGCTACTACAGCATGCTCGAGGATCGAACCTCACTGTTGCTGCAACTACAGGGGATCGCAGCATGTGGCGACCCCGAGGTCCGAGACGCGGTGCGGTCCGGCTTCGGCCGGATGTGGAACACCGTCGCGGAGATCACCGGGCTCGATGCCGTGACCGTCAAGGCGTTTCTCGCGTTCGGCATGCTGCTCAACAGTGGTGCGGCCCTGCAGATCGACGACGTCGACGCACCGTGGGCGAACGGAGTCGGCACTCGCATCCAGGCCGGACTGTTCGACCACATCACGAGCGATACGAACCGATGACCGCCGACGCCGAGTGCCGCGACTCGCGACTGCTCGTGCTCGCGTTGGTGTTCGTCGGAGTGGTCGTGGCCGCCGTCGGCAGTCTCGGTGCTCCGTTGATCACCAGTGTCGCAACCACTTTCGATGTCTCGCTGTCGAGTGCGCAGTGGACGCTCACGGTGGCACTCCTGACCGGCGCTGTCGCGACGCCGATTCTGGGCCGTCTCGGATCGGGTCCGCATCGACGAGCGGCAATTCTGGGAACACTCGGCGTCGTCTCGGTCGGTGGACTTCTGACCGCACTGCCATTGCCCTTTTCGTGGCTACTACTCGGCCGAGCGGCCCAGGGAGTGGGGCTGGCGCTGACCTCGCTGCTGATGGGCGTAGCGCGAGATCATCTGTCCGACAGGCGCGCTGGATCGACCATTGCGTTGTTGTCGGTTGCATCGACGGCGGGCGTCGGCGTGGGCTACCCGTTGTCCGGGTTTCTGACCGACCACGGTGGGATTCGCGCCGCATACGGCCTCGGTGCCGCTCTGACAGTGATGGCGTCGGCTGTTGCTCTGAAGGTGATTCCACCCTCGCCGCAGAAGTGTTCGACTCGAATCGACGTTCCCGGTGCAGTGCTGCTCGCGCTCGCTCTGTCCCTGGTGCTGATTCTCGTCAGTGAAACGGCGCTGTGGACGAGCCACCCATGGGCGGTGGGGATACTGGCCACAATCGCGGTTGTCAGCGCGGGAATGTGGGTCCGCGTCGAACTCAGGAGCTCGGCACCGCTCGTCGAGCTCCGGTTGCTCCGCCGTAGGGCCGTGGTCGGAGCGAACGGGGCGATGTTCCTGGGCGGCATAGGCATGTATCTCCTGCTCACCATCGTGACGCTATACGCGCAGACACCTTCCGCTGCCGGCTACGGCTTCGGGCTCGATGTCTTCACGGCAGGGCTGGTCCTCGTTCCGTTCTCCGTGTCCGGGTTTCTCGCGGGCAAGCTGGTGCCCCGCGCACTACGTCGGCTGGGGCCCGCCCATGCGCTGACGGTCAGCGCGCTCGTCGTTCTCGGAGCTCTCGCCCTGTTCGCCGGGACCCGCACCAGCGTTCTGGAACTCGGTGCGGCAATGGCAATTCTGGGCTTCGGCGTAGGTAGCTTCTCGGCTGCGATCCCGGCTGTCGTTCTGCCGGTCGTGCCTCCGGCGGAGACGTCGAGTGCCATGAGTATCAACCAGGTGGTGCGCAGTGTCGGGTTCGCGTTCGGTAGTGCGATCGGTGGTCTGGTACTTGCCGCCGGAACGAATTCGGGTTCGACCTCTCCCGCAGAGGGGTCGTACACGTCGGCCGCCTGGGTCGGCGCAGCCGTCACCGCTGCCGCGGCCGTCACGACTGCCACCGTCCTTCGTGGCCGGGCAGCCGCCCAGCCGTCGACGTGAGACGAGTAGAGTACGCAACCGCGAACGAGTTGGCCGGACGGCTGCGGCTCGAAGGACGGGCGAACGAGTGTCGTCGCGCTTCGAGCCGAGGAAAGTCCGGACTCCACAGAGCAGGGCGGTTGTTAACGGCAACCCGAGGTGACTCGCGGGACAGTGCCACAGAAAACAGACCGCCTGCGGATCGATTCTTCGGAATCGAACGGCAGGTCAGGGTGAAACGGTGCGGTAAGAGCGCACCAGCATCCCAGGTGACTGGGATGGCTAGGTAAACCCCGCCCGGAGCAAGGTCGAAGGCTGCACCCCGAAAGTGGTGCAGCTGCGCAGGTGCTCGAGGGCTGCTCGCCCGAGCCTGCGGGTGGACTGCTCGAGGTACCCGGCAACGGTGTGCCCAGATGGATGGTCGTCGACGTCGGACCCGCGAAAGCAGGAACGGCAGACAGGATCCGGCTTACAGGCCGACTCGTTCGCACTCACTATTTCTTCCGCAGTTCTCCTGCGGTGTCGCTCCATGGGGCACACTGGAAGTCATGACCGACGACGACACCTCCTGGTACTACGACATCAGCACCAAGCAGGTCGTACAGGGCAAGCAGACCAATGCCCTCGACCGCATGGGCCCGTATCCGGACAAGGCCACCGCGGAGCAGGCGCTGAAGATCGCCGCGGCGCGCAACAAGGCCGCCGATTCCGACGACGACTGGAACAACTGACGGTGCTGCTCACCCGGCTGAGGGCCCCGGGCTTCGACTTCGAGGCCATCAGATCCGAGTTCGCACTGAACGAAGCGTTCGACGCAGACGTGATGCGCGAGGCGGTCGAAGTCCGAGACCTGCACGCCGACAGGAGAATCGACCGCACCGACATCCCGTTCATCACCATCGACCCGCCCGGCTCGAAGGACCTCGACCAAGCCGTACACATCGAGAAGACGTCCAACGGATTGGTGGTGCACTACGCGATCGCCGACGTGGGCGCACTGGTGACGCCCGGGGGAGCGCTCGACACCGAAACCCGTCGACGCGGTCAGACGTTCTACCTTCCCGACGGATCCGTACCGTTGCATCCGCGAGAGCTGTCGGAGGGCTCGGGCAGCCTGCTCGAGGGACAGACGCGTTGCGCCGCGCTGTGGACCATCGAACTCGACGACGTCGGCGAGGCGGCCGCGTGGACCGTCACCCGCGCGCTCGTTCGATCGACCGCCCGGCTCGATTACGCCGCAGTGCAGGCCGATGTGGACGCGGGGACACCGCATCCGTCCATCGCAGCGTTGGCCGAATTCGGGGCCCAGCGCGCAGCTGCAGCGAGACGGCGCGGAGCCGTCGACATCACCCTGCCCGAGCAGGAAGTGGTGCCGGACGGGCGAGGCTGGCGCATCGTCCTGCAACCACGCACCGCAGTGGACGGGTGGAACGCCGAAATATCGCTGCTGACGGGAATGTGCGCCGCCAGAATCATGCTCGACGCCGGAATCGGTATCGTGCGCACCCTCCCGCCTGCCTCGTCCGAATCCGTGGACACACTGAAGAAGACGGCAGCAGCCCTCGGAATCGACTGGCCCGCAGGCGCATCCGCCGGTTCTGTGCTGGCGGGTCTGCCCACCGACGAGCCGTCGACACTGGCGATGATGACCCAGGCGACCGGTTTGCTGCGCGGTGCTGACTACCTCGCGTTCGACCGCACGACGAACCCTGTGGACAGTGATACATCGGTCGAGCATTCGGGAATCGGCGCGCCGTACGCGCACGTGACGGCACCACTGCGGCGGCTGTCCGATCGCTTCGCCACCGAGGTGTGCCTGGCCGTCGTGGCCGAAGTGCCGGTACCGGACTGGGCGGCGCAGGCGCTGCCGGAGTTGCCCGCCATCATGCGCGGATCGGATTCCGCGGCGTCGAAGGTGGACCGCGCCTGCATCGACCTCACCGAGGCGCACGTACTGAAAGACAGAGTGGGCGAGCATTTCTCGGCCGTCGTGCTGCGCGGTGCCGAGGGGAAGCGGGACGCCGAGGTGCTGGTGTCGCAGCCGATCGTTCTCGGCAAGTGCGACGGAGAACCGCCCGCGGGGGAGTCGGTGAAGGTCCGGTTGACCCGGGCCGACACCGACTCGCGCACAGTCCGGTTCGACTACCCGGCCGTCACTGCCTGAAACGATCCGTCGCCTCGACGAGGTGATGCACGTTGCCGGGTTCGGCTGCAGAGTGCCCGGCGTCGTCGACGATCACCAGATCTGCCGAGGGCCAGGCCTTGTGCAGCGCCCATGCGCTCGTCGCCGGGCACACGACGTCGTAGCGGCCCTGCACGATGACACCCGGAATGCCGTCGAGCAAGTGGGCATCACGTAGCAGTTGATTCTCTTCGAGAAAGCAGTTGTTACGGAAGTAGTGGTTCTCGATACCGGCAAATGCCAGGGCGAACCGCGGGTCCGAGTTGTCTTGCACTGCATCCGATTTCGGCAACAGGTAACTCGTCGCTGCTTCCCAGGTGGACCACGCCACCGCGGCTTTCGTAGCGGCCTCGCGGTCGTGGGACGTCAACTGCCGGTGGTATGCCTCGACGAGATTGCCGCCGCGCTCGTCCTCCGGAACAGGTTCGAGAAACTTCTCCCACAGATCGGGGAAGATGTGGCCTGCCCCGCCGCCGTAGTACCAGTCGATCTCCGATGGCCGCACCAGGAAAATCCCCCGCAGAATCAGTCCTCGCACGCGATCCCGGTGCGACTGTGCGTACGCCAGCGACAGCGTCGAGCCCCAGGAACCGCCGAACACCAACCACGTGTCGATGCTCAGATGTTCCCGCAGCTTCTCCATGTCCGAGATCAGCCGGTCGGTGCTGTTGACCGACAGATCGGCGCCGTCGGCGATGTGCGGGGTCGACTGCCCGCAGCCCCGCTGATCGAACAACACGATTCGATAGGCCTGCGGGTCGAAATACCGCCGTTGCAACGGATTGGTGGCCCCGCCGGGACCGCCGTGTACGAATACCACCGGAGCGCCGTCGGGATTGCCGGAGACTTCCCAGTAGATCTGCTGTCCGTCGCCGACATCGAGGTGTCCGGTGTCGACAGGATCGATCTCGGGGTACAGAGAACGCATCCTAGAAGCCCACCAGACCGGATGCGAGGTCCGGAATGTCCAGCGAGCGGATGGCCTCGTCCCGTACGTCCGAGCACGTCTCCGTCGTGATGTCGTCGACGATCGCTCGGTTCTGCACCACCTGCAGGTTGATGACGCCGCTCTGCGCCGCCCAGGTCTGCACCAGGATGTTGAGCCCGCCCCGGCCGAGCGTTGGCCCCTGGACGCGCCAATTGGACAGCTGCGCCTCGAGATCGGTGCACAGCTGTTGCTTCTGGGCATCGGTGATCACTGCTTCCGCCGGCGGCGCGGTGACCGTGGTGGTCGGCACGACAGTCGTCGTCGTCGACGACGAACCGGTGTTGGTCGTATCCGTGCTGCACGCACCGATCAGCGTGAGGAGCGCAGCCGCGCCGACTACTGCGACTGCGCTTCTCCGTGCCTCGAAGGTCGAACCCCGTCTGAGTTTCATGGTCCGAGTGTGCCATCCGCACCCGACGGAGACGGTAACGATCAGTAGCTGTGTTCGGGCCCGGGGAAGACCCCCGACCGCACCTCGGACAGGTACGTCGTTGCCGCGGTCCGCAAGGAATCGCCGACGTCGGCGAACTTCTTCACGAACTTGGCGGTCTTACCGTTGGTGTATCCGGCCATGTCCTGCCACACCAGAACCTGCGCGTCGCATTCGTTGCCCGCACCGATGCCGACCGTGGGAATGGTCAGCTTGCGGGTGACCTGGCCGGCGATGTCGGCGGGAACCATCTCCATGACGACGGCGAATGCTCCCGCTTCCTGGACTGCGATGGCGTCGGCCACCAGCTGCTCGGACGCGTCTCCGCGACCCTGAACGCGGAAGCCACCGAGGGTGTTGACACTCTGCGGGGTGAAGCCGACGTGGGCCATCACCGGGATGCCCGCGGCAGTGATCGCGGCGATCTGAGCGGCCACGCGCTCGCCGCCTTCGAGCTTGACTGCGCCCGCGAGACCTTCCTTCATGAACCGGACAGCGGTTTCCAGTGCCTGCTGCGGCGAGGCCTCGTAGGTGCCGAAGGGCAGATCTGCGACGACGAGGGCGTGCGGTGCGCCGCGGACCACCCCGCGGACCAGCGGAAGGAGCTCGTCGACGGTGATCGGCACGGTGGTGTCGTAGCCGTAGACGACGTTTGCCGCCGAGTCGCCGACGAGGAGAACCGGAACTCCGGCTTCCTCGAAGATGCGGGCGCTGGAGTAGTCGTAGGCGGTGAGCATTCCCCAGCGCTCACCGTCGGCCTTCATCTGCAGAAGGTGGTGGGTGCGGGTCTTGCGGGTCAGCGCGGTGGAGGGTGCTTCCTGAGCGGATCCGCCGTACACAGCAGTTTCGGACATCTTTGTCCCTTTCTGGTCCTCGAGGCCCGCTCGGCGGGTCCCCGGGATGGGGTGTGATGACGTGGGCAAGTCTGCCACTGCTCACGACCTGCCGGACCGCTACCGGCAGTGCAATTCGTCACACCCCGCCGCGCGCCGCGTAGTCCCGCCAGCCGTTGGTGATCGGCATGCGGCGGTCACGTCCGAACGCACGAGAGGTGACCTTGGTGCCGATCGGATACTGACGCCGCTTGTACTCCGACGCGTCGACCTTGCGCAGGATGTCCGCGACCACCGCGGCCTCGAATCCGGCCGCCACGATGTCCTCGAAGCCCTGGTCGTGGTCGACGTACCTGAACAGGATGGCGTCGAGCTCGTCGTAATCGGGCAACGAATCGGTGTCGAGTTGCCCCGGCCTGAGCTCTGCGGACGGCGGCTTGTCGATGCTCGACTCGGGGATCGGAGGGATGTCCCCACGGTCGGCCGCGGACTTGTTTCGCCACCGCGCCAGATCCCACACGAGCGACTTCGGCACGTCCTTGATCGGCGCGAAGCCGCCGACGGCATCCCCGTAGATCGTCGAATAGCCAACGGCCAGTTCGGATTTGTTGCCGGTGGCCAACACCAGATGGCCGAAGCTGTTCGACAGTGCCATCAGCACCATGCCCCGGCACCGCGCCTGGATGTTCTCCTCGGCGAGCCCGGTCAGATGCAGCTGGTCGACGTAGCGGGCGACCATGTCGGCAATCGGCTCGACGCGGAAATGAACACCCGTGCGCGACGCGAAATCCTCTGCGTCGGTGCGAGAGTGAGTCGACGAGTACGTCGAGGGCATCGACACTGCATGTACCGCATCGTGGCCCAGGGCGTCGACGGCGATCGCGGCGACCACCGCCGAATCGATACCGCCGGACAATCCGAGAGCCACCGAACGAAAACCGTTCTTGTGCACGTAGTCTCGTAGACCCGTCACCAGTGCGCCCCACACCTGTTCCTCGGTGCTCACGATCTCTGCGAGGAACGGCTCGGCTCGCTGCCAGCCGGTGACCGCCACGTCGGGGAGCGTGACCCGATCGATGGTCCAGCCGGGTACCTCGGCGGCATCCGGATGTGGTGCCGTCGGAGCATCGACGTCGACGATCAGCAGATGCTCGACGAATTGCGGGGAGCGGCCCCAGGTGGAGCCGTCCGGACCGACGACGAAACTCGCCCCGTCGAACACCAACTCGTCCTGGCCGCCGACGACGTTGACGTAGGCGATCGGAGCGCCGATCTCGGTGGCCCGTCGCAGGGCGATGGAGCGACGCACCTCGTCCTTTCCCTGCTCGAAGGGGCTGGCGTTGAGGCAGAGCAGCATGTCCACCCCGGCCGCGGCATAGGCGGGCACGGACCCGCCCGGTTGCCAGATGTCCTCGCAGACAACGACGCCGAGCCGCAGGCCGTTCACCGTCGTGATGCTCAGGCCGGATCCCGGAGCGAAGTAGCGTGCCTCGTCGAACACTCGGTAGGTGGGGAGCGAGTGCTTGTCGTACCGAGTCGTCACCCGTCCGTCGGTGATCACTGCCGCGCTGTTCCGCGAGCCCTCGGCGTCGCGATCGAGGTAGCCGACCACGACGATGCGATCGCCACACCCGGCAGCGTCGAGGGCTGTCGCCAACTCGGTGAGGCAGTGCGCCGACGCGGCGGCGAACGACGGTCGCAGAGCCAGATCCTCGACGGGGTATCCCGTCAGCGCCATCTCGGGAAACACCACCACGTTGGCACCGTCGTGAGCTGCGCGGACCGTCCACTCGACGATCGCTGCGGAATTCGCTGCAAGATCGCCGACCACGGAGTTGATCTGGGCGAGGGCGAGTCGAAGTGCCTGCACGGCATCCACGCTAGTGCTCGCACGACGTCCCCGCCGGGCAGCGGAAGCGGAGGGTCCGAAAGACCTGGCACGATCGTGCCATGAGAACGCGCACCAGGAGCACGGCCGTGGCACTGTCCACGGTCGCCGTGTTGGCCGTCGGCTGCTCCACGTCCGAGCCGACAGCCACTCCCGAGAACTCCGGTGCGTCGGACAGCTCCTCATCGGCATCCGCCGTCGGCCCGATCCCCTCGGGGCTCGAAACGTTCTACACCCAGACGCTGGAGTGGGAAAGCTGCGACCGGTACAACACCGACGGCAGCGAACTGGGAAGTGCCGTCGAATGCGCGATGGTGACCGTGCCGTTGGACTACGCCGACCCCGAGGGCAGGACGATCGAGGTCGCCATCTCACGGACGAAGGCGACGGGCGAGAAGATCGGATCGGTACTGATGAACCCGGGCGGGCCCGGATCGTCGGGCCTCTACCTCGCCGGGCAGGCCGAAGGCACCGCCGTCGCCGATCGCTTCGACCGCATCGGCTTCGACCCACGCGGGATCGGAGCATCCGAGCCGGAGGTCCGTTGTCTGACGTCCGAGGAGGTCGACCAGGAGCGTCGCGAACCCGATGTGGACGTCAGCCCCGAAGGCATCGCGGCGACCGAGGCCGAACATCGGGACTACGCCGCGCAGTGTGTGGAGCGGACCGGGGCGGACGTGCTCGAGCACGTCGGCACCCGCGAGGTGGTGCGGGACATGGACGTCATCCGCGCAGTTCTGGGCGACGAGAAGCTGACCTACATCGGGTACTCCTACGGCACGCGAATCGGGACCGCGTACGCCGAGGAGTTCCCGTCGAACGTGCGCGCGATGGTGCTCGACGGTGCGCTCGATCCCGACCAGTCACCCGTCGACGAGGCCGTTGCCCAGGGGGCGGCATTCCAGACCGCGTTCGACGCTTTCGCCGCGGACTGCGCACAGACCGAGACCTGCCCGCTCGGAACCGACCCGACGCAGGCCGTCGCGCAGTTCCGGTCCCTGGTGGACCCACTGATCGACCGACCCGCCGACACGACCGATCCCCGTGGCCTCAGCTACGACGACGCGATCACCGGAGCCCAGCAAGCGCTGTACTCACAGCAGCTGTGGCGTCTGCTCCGGGCCGGGTTGAACGAATTGCGCGACGGTCGGGGCGACACGCTGCTCCGGCTCGCCGACACCTACTCCGGCCGGCTCGAGGACGGTAGCTACACCAACATCGACGACGCATTCAATGCGGTGCGTTGCGTCGACGGCCCACCGACCACCGATCGCGCAGCGGCCGACGAGGCGGACGCCCGGTTCCGTGCCGCCGCGCCGTACCTGGACGACGGTCGGGCGACGGGCAGCGCGCCACTGGACCTGTGCGCCTTCTGGCCGGTGCCGAACACGAGTGATCCGCACATCGTCGACGTCGAGGGACTGCCGACGCTGGTGGTCGTCTCGACGACCAACGACCCGGCCACGCCCTACCAGGCAGGTGTCGAGCTGGCGGCGCAGCTGCGCGCGGATCTGGTGACGTACGACGGTACGCAGCACACGGTCGCCTTCTCCGGCGTCGACTGCATCGACGAGCCTTTGGTCAACTACCTCGTCGAGCTGGTGCAGCCGGAGGACGGATTGCGGTGTTGACGTGCTAGCTCACGTCCCGCGAGGTGCGCAGAGAGTTTCACGAAGTGAGACCGAATTCACGATGTAACACAGATTTAACTCCGTTTGCTTACTCTCGCGTTCATGGATCGTCAAAAGGAATTCGTGCTCCGGACCCTCGAAGAGCGCGACATTCGTTTCGTCCGCCTCTGGTTCACCGACGTTCTCGGGTACCTCAAGTCGGTGGCCATCGCCCCCGCCGAGCTCGAAGGGGCTTTCGACGAGGGGATCGGTTTCGACGGTAGCGCCATCGAAGGATTCGCCCGCGTGTCCGAGGCCGACACCGTGGCCAAACCCGATCCGTCGACGTTCCAGATTCTGCCGTGGTCCACCAGCAAGGGGCACCAGCACTCGGCGCGGATGTTCTGCGACATCGCCATGCCCGACGGCTCGCCGTCCTGGGCCGACTCACGCCACGTGCTGCGTCGCCAGCTCAGCAAGGCCGCGGACCTGGGATTCAGCTGCTACGTGCACCCAGAGATCGAATTCTTCCTGCTCAAGGACGCTCCGCAGGACGGCTCACCGCCGACCCCGGCCGACAACGGCGGCTACTTCGATCAGGCCGTACACGACTCGGCCCCGAACTTCCGCAGGCACGCCATCGACGCGCTCGAGTCGATGGGAATCTCGGTCGAGTTCAGCCACCACGAGGCCGCACCGGGCCAGCAGGAGATCGACCTCCGCTACGCCGACGCACTGTCGATGGCCGACAACATCATGACCTTCCGCTACGTGGTCAAGGAAGTCGCGATCGAAGAAGGCGTGCGCGCGACGTTCATGCCCAAGCCGTTCAGCGATCAGGCCGGCTCGGCGATGCACACGCACATGAGCCTGTTCGAGGGCGACGCCAACGCCTTCCACAACCCGGACGACCCGATGCAGCTCTCGGAGACCGGCAAGTCCTTCATCGCAGGCATCCTCGAACACGCCAACGAGATCAGCGCCGTGACCAACCAGTGGGTCAACTCCTACAAGCGGCTCGTGCGCGGCGGCGAGGCACCGACGGCGGCGTCGTGGGGACCGGCGAACCGCTCGGCACTGATCCGCGTGCCGATGTACACCCCGAACAAGGCATCCTCACGCCGAGTCGAGATCCGCAGCCCTGATTCGGCCTGCAACCCGTACCTCGCCTTCGCGGTTCTGCTGGCCGCCGGTCTGCGTGGAATCGAGAAGGGCTACACCCTGCCGCCCGAGGCCGAGGAAGACGTGTGGGCACTGACCTCCGCGGAACGTCGCGCCATGGGATACAAGGAACTGCCGGGCAATCTCGATCAGGCACTGAACGCGATGGAAGGCTCCGAACTGGTCGCCGAGGCACTGGGCGAGCACGTCTTCGACTTCTTCCTCCGCAACAAGCGTCGCGAGTGGGAGGAGTACCGCAGCCACGTCACGCCGTACGAGTTGAAGGCCTACCTGGGTCTTTAACAGCACGGCGTCGTCATGGGCTACGTTCTAGTCGATCGTGAATGGTAGTTCCGATGCCGGCGCGGGCACCCTCGCGTCGCATTACTGACGACGGGGTAAAACTGTGGCACGCCGAGGTGGATTCTAGATGGTGCGTCCTCCTACTTCCAGATCCGTCGTTCCCGGACCGGGTCGACTCGGGCTGGTCGAAGAAACTGCGCCGTCCGATCTGCGCACTCTCGGTTGGACGGACGAGGACAGCCTCGAGCTGCTCTGGTCGCTCTCGCGAGCGCCCAATGCCGATCTCGCGCTCCGCACCCTCGTGCGGTTGTACGAGTTGCTCGGTTCCGGTTGGTCGGAGTTCGACACGGCGCTGCGCACGGACAAGGGATTCCGCGGGCGCATCCTCGGACTCGTCGGCGCATCGAGTGCCCTCGCCGATCACCTCGTGGCCGACGACAGCACGTGGCGTCTGCTGCTGACCAAGGAAGGTCAGGGCACCGGGGTCTCGGCGAAGATCGAACTCCCCAGCAAGGCGACATTGGTCGCGGAACTCCTCGAGGTGGTCGGGGCCGAGCCCGAGACCGGACCCAATGCCGCGCCCGACCTGTACCGGGCGTCGATCACCGGACCGCCAGCCGTGATCGCCCTGCGCAAGAAGTACCGCGACCAGATCATGGTCCTGGCGGCGTACGACCTCGCCGCGACCGTCGAGAACGAACCCGTCCTGCCGTACACGGTGGTCGGATCGCAACTGTCCGACATGGCCGATGCAGCGCTCACTGCGGCACTCGCCGTCGCCGTCGCCACCGTGTGCCCCGACGCCCCGTGCCCGACGCGCTTGGCCGTCGTCGCGATGGGCAAATGCGGTGCGCGCGAACTCAATTACGTCTCCGACGTCGATGTCGTGTTCGTCGCCGAGCCTGCCGACTCGCAGGCGAGTCGCATCGCCGGCGAGATGATGCGCATCGGATCCTCGGCCTTCTTCGAGGTCGACGCGGCGCTGCGTCCCGAGGGCAAGCGCGGCGAGTTGGTCCGGACCCTCGACTCGCACGTGGCCTACTACAAGCGCTGGGCCAAGACCTGGGAGTTCCAGGCGTTGCTCAAAGCACGCCCGATGACCGGCGACATCGCGCTCGGCAACGATTACGTCGACGCGGTCAACCCGATGGTGTGGTTGGCCAGCCAGCGCGAGGACTTCGTGCCCGAGGTGCGCGCGATGCGGCGTCGAGTCGAGGAGATGGTGCCGCCGGAGCTCCGCGAGCGCGAGATCAAACTCGGCCGCGGAAGCCTGCGGGATGTCGAATTCGCGGTCCAGCTCCTGCAATTGGTGCACGGTCGAACCGACGAGTCGCTGCGCGTACTCGGCACGACCGACGCACTGACCGCACTCACCGAGGGCGGCTACGTCGGCCGCGACGACGCCGCGAATCTGACGGCCTCCTACGAGTTTCTTCGGCTGATCGAGCACCGCCTGCAGCTGCAGCGAATGCGGCGCACGCACACCCTGCCTCCGCAGGACGACGAGGAAGCCCTGCGGTGGCTGGCCCGGTCGGCGCACATGCGACCGGACGGCAACCGCGACTCCCTCGGTGTGCTGAACGCCGAGATCAAGCGCAACGCACAACGCATCAGACGGTTGCACGCCAAGCTCTTCTACCGGCCGCTGTTGGACTCGGTGGTCAAGTTCGACTCGGAGACAGTGCGGTTGACGCCGGACGCCGCGACGCGTCAGCTCGCAGCGCTCGGCTACGCGACTCCCCAAAACGCATTGGGCCACCTACGTGCGCTCGTCGGCTCGGGTACCCGTCGCGGTCAGATTCAGGCCGTGTTGCTACCGACGCTGCTGGAGTGGCTTGCCGACACACCCGATCCCGACGCCGGACTGCTCAACTACCGCAGGCTGTCGGAATCGGCGGGGGAGCAGACGTGGTTCCTTCGGGTGCTGCGCGACGAAGGCGCAGTGGCTCAGCGGCTCATGATCGTGCTCGGCTCCTCGGCGTACGTGCCGGATCTGCTGATCAAGGCCCCCGAGGTCATTCGGTTGTTCGCGGACGGACCCACCGGCCCTCGGCTGCTCGACGTCGAGCCGGAGGAGACGTACCGCGCGATCCTGTCGTCCTCGGCCAGATATGAGGACCCGGTTCGAGCGATCAACGCCGCCAGGGCTTTACGACGCCACGAACTGGCCCGGGTGGCCTCGGCAGACATTCTCGGCATGCTCGACGTACCTCAGGTGTGCCGCGCGCTGTCCTCGGTCTGGGCCGCAGTGATCAACGCAGCGCTCGCCGCTGCAGTGCGAGCCAGCGAGAAGGAACGCGGAGAACCTGCACCGGCAACTCTCGCCGTCATCGGTATGGGACGCTTGGGCGGCGGTGAGCTCGGCTACGGCAGCGACGCAGACGTGCTGTTCGTTTGCGAACCGGTGGACGGCGTCGACGAGACCGTTGCGGTCAAGTGGGCCAACACCATTGCCGACCGCATCCGCAAACTGCTCGGCGCGCCCAGCACCGATCCGCCGCTCGAGGTCGACACCGGTCTGCGGCCGGAAGGCCGCAACGGCCCGGTGGTGCGCACCCTGGCGTCCTACGCCGCGTACTACTCGCAGTGGGCTCAGGCCTGGGAAGTGCAGGCTCTCCTGCGCGCACACCAAGTGGCCGGCGACCAGGATCTCGGCATCCGATTCCTGCTGATGGCCGACAAGGTGCGCTACCCCGAGGGCGGTGTGTCCGCCGATGCGGTCCGCGAGATTCGACGCATCAAGGCGCGCATCGATTCCGAGCGTCTGCCCAAGGGAGCCGACCCCTCCACCCACACCAAGCTCGGACGTGGGGGACTGGCAGACATCGAGTGGACCGTTCAGCTGATTCAGCTCAGGTACGCGCACAAGGTCCTTTCGCTGCACAACACCTCGACCCTGCAGTCACTCGACGCCATCGGTGCGGCCGAGCTCATGAGCGAAACCGACGTCGAACTGCTCAGGGAAGCTTGGATCCTGGCGACGAAGGCACGCAACGCGCTGGTGCTGGTCCGCGGCAAGCCCACCGATCAGCTGCCGCGACCGGGAGCTGTGCTCTCCGCAGTAGCGCAGGTGGCGGGCTGGGAGAACGGTGACGCCGGAGCATTCCTCGACAACTACCTGCGCGTGACACGTCGAGCGAAGGCAGTGGTGGAGCGGACCTTCGGCGGAAGCTAGTCCCCGTCTCTAGTCGCTGCCGACGGTGACGAACCCCTGCTGAACCATCCAGTCCCGTGCGACGTCCGCGGGCTCGCGGCCGTCGATGTCGACCTGCTTGTTCAACTCGGAAATGGCCTCGTTGGTCAGCGCCGCCGAGATCGGTGCGGTCACCTCGGCGATTTCGGGGTACTGATCGGCGACCTCCTGACGGATGATGACCGTCGCGTTGTAGCGCGGGAAGAACGACTTGTCGTCTTCGAGCACGGTCAGATTCAGCCCTTTGATACGGCCGTCGGTGGTGAACACCTCGCCGAATCGGCACTGCGAACCGTCCGCGGTCGCCTGATAGATGACGCCGGTCTGCAGGATCTGCACCGGGATGGCGTTGGCGTCGAAACCGTAGGTGGCGGCGAGGCCGGGGAGCCCGTCCTGGCGACTGTTGAACTCGGTTTCGACGCACAGAGCGGCAGCGGCTGGATCGCGGTTCACCAGAGCGGCGTAATCCGAGAGCGTGCGTACGCCGGTCTCCTGTGCTACCTGCTGATTCATGGCCAGGGCGTACGTGTTGTCCATCGGCGCAGGATTGACCCAGTCGATACCGTTGGCCTTGTCGGCGTCACGCACTGCTTCGAACTGTTCGGTGGCATCGGGAATGGGTGTCTCGTTGCCCAGGTAGTTGATCCACCCGGTTCCGGTGTACTCGTAGGCAAGGTCGACCTGGCCGCTCTGCATGGCCAGCCGGACGCTCTGCGAGCCGACGATATTGGTGAGGTCCCGAACGTCGGCACCGGCTGCACTGAGAGCGAATTCGAGGATGTAGCCGAGGATGATCTGCTCGGTGAAGTCCTTCGATCCGACGGTGAACTCGGCACCCTCCAGCCCGGGGAGCGGAGTGATGCTGCCGGCCTCGACCGACAACGGCATAGCGCCGCCGGACTGCAACCCGCACCCCGTCAGCGCGAGAGCAGTGGTGGCGCACAGCGCAGCGAGTCGTCGAGTGGTGCGTCGCATCAGCGGAGTCCTTTCGGTCCGAGGTAAGCCTCGGCGAGTGCGCCCAGCCAATCCACCAGCAGTGCGAGTGCGACCGCGAGAACGGCACCCACCACGAGAATGAGTGGCTGGTTGAGCTTGTAGCCGGTGTCGATCAGGACGCCGAGGCCACCCGCACCGACAAGGAAGCTCAGCGTCGCCGTGCCGACGGCGAGAACCAGAGAGGTACGCAGGCCCGCCAGTATGAACGGCACCGCAAGCGGAAACTCGATGCGGCGCAGAATGCCCATGTTCGACATGCCCTGACCACGAGCTGCATCGATGTAGGTCGGTTCGACGGTCTGGAAGCCCAACATCGTATTGCGCAGAACTGGGAGCAGCGAATAGAACGCGATAGGGAGCACGCCGGTCCAGAAGCCCGTTGCGCCCGTCCAGAGGAACAACAACACCAGAAGTCCGACGGCGGGCGCGGCCTGCCCGATGTTCGCGATACCGATGAACAGCGGCGCGGCCTTGCGATACCCGTTGCGAGTCAACAGAATTCCCAGCGGTACGGCGATGACGAGTACCAGCGTCGTAACCACGAAGGTGATCAGTACGTGCTCGAGAACCCGGGTGGAGATCGTGTTGATGTTGATCGTCTCGGCCTGTGTCGCGGTGAGATCTCGGGTCAACGCATAGACCAACAGAATTGCCACGATGAGCAGCACGACGGCCGGTTGGATGAGCAGACGAATTCGCTCTGCGCGTTTGGCTGCGCGCGCAACGTCCTTGGTCTCGTCGCCGGTATCGGCGAGGGTCGTCACGACGGAGTCCCGACGTCTGTGCGCGCCTCGTCGTGATCGTTGGCGTGCTGCGATCGCAGAGATTTGATGGTGTCGATCAGTACGTCGATCGTCACGGTGCCGACGTATTCGCCGCGATTACCGGTGACGGTGGCCGTCGCGTTGCCCTCGGAGAGCAGAGCTTCGAGTGCGTCCTGGAGGGTCGATTGCGTCGAGACCATCTCGCCCATCGGCACACCGACGTCGCGCAGGCTCCCGACTCCGACGAGGTGGCGTCGATCGGTCCACCGAAGCGGGCGCTTGCGCGAGTCGAGGATGATTCCCCACGCCTCGGGATCGGAGCCGAGTGCCGAGTTCATCGACTCCACCGAGTCGTCCTCGCCGAACACCGGCACATCGGACAACTCGATGTCGCGAACTCGCATCAGCGTCAGCTGCTTCAACGCGGCTCCGGCCCCGACGAATCCCGCCACGGTGTCGTCCGCGGGGTTGGCGAGGACGGCCTCGGGAGTGTCGTACTGGAGGATCGTGGACTGGTTCCCGAGTACTGCGATTCGGTCACCGAGCTTGACGGCCTCGTCGAAGTCGTGGGTCACGAAGACGATGGTCTTACCCAGCTCGGCTTGCAGGCGCATCAATTCGTCCTGCAGCAGTCCTCGGGTGATCGGATCGACCGCGCCGAAGGGCTCGTCCATCAACAGCACCGGGGGATCGGCGGCCAGTGCGCGGGCGACGCCGACACGCTGCTGCTGGCCACCCGAGAGCTGACGCGGATAGCGCTCGCGGTAGACCGCCGGATCGAGCCCGACGAGATCGAGCATCTCGTCGGTGCGATCGTTGATGCGTTTCTTGTCCCACCCGATCAGCCCGGGCACCATTCCGACGTTCTGCGCGATCGTCATGTGGGGAAACAGGCCCGCCTGCTGGATGGAGTAGCCGATGGTGCGGCGCAGCTCGTTGGGGTCGATCGAGAGCGCGTCCTTGCCACCGATGGTGATGCGGCCCGATGTCGGCTCGATGAGCCGGTTGATCATGCGCATCGTCGTCGTCTTGCCGCAGCCCGAGGGCCCGACCAATACGACGACCTCGCCGGCCGGAATCGTCATGGACACGTTGTCCACGGCCGCGAGCTTTTGCCCCGGGTAGCTCTTGGTGACGTTCTCGAGTACGATTTCCGCGCCGGAGACGTTCGATGTACGGGTCGAGTCACTCACGAATACCCCTCGAGGTGGTCAGTTTGCCGATCAACACGTAGATCCCGTCCAGGATCAACGCCAGCAGGACGATCAGGACAGTGCCGGTGAGGGCCTGCGGTAGCGCAGTGGGGCTACCGACTCGAGCGAGACCGGAGAAGAGCAGATTGCCCAGACCCGGTCCTTTGGCGTACGCAGCGATGGCGAGAATGCCCATGGCCATCTGAGTGCTGATGCGCATTCCGGTGAGAATGGACGGCCAGGCGAGTGGGATCTCGATGCGCCGAAGCACCAGGGTGCGGCTCATTCCGATTCCGCGGGCGGCGTCGGAGACGGCGGGATCGACGGCCGCCAGGCCCACCACGGTGTTGCGGATGATCGGCAGCAGGGAATAGAGGACCAACGCGGTCACCGTGGGTCGAACGCCCAATCCCATGATGGGGATGAGGACACCCAGCAGCGCGAACGAGGGGATGGTCAGGATCGTGCTCGCGAGAGCCGTCGCGATCGCCGATCCAGCGGGGCTGCGGTAGACGAGAACTCCTATCGCGACGCCGATGACCGTCGCTATGACGACGCACTGCACGACGGCCGAGACATGCAGATAGGAGTCGATCGCCAACTGTCTTCGCCGTCCGACGATGAATTCCCACAGTGCATCCATGCAGTTGTCGTCCTCTGTTCGCCGTGAGCGGATAAATACCTTTACCCTCCGTGCCAACTATCAAACGCCGACCGGTCCGGATTTTTTGCCGATCTGCACGAGAATTCGGCGGCGAAGAACGCGAAACGCCCGGCCGAAAAGATTCGGCCGGGCGTTGTCGATGAGAAATCAGACGATCACACGTCGTAGTACAGCGAGAACTCGTACGGGTGCGGACGCAGGTTCACCGGAGCGATTTCCTGCTCACGCTTGAGCGAGATCCAGGTCTCGATCAGGTCGGTCGTGAACACGCCACCCTCGGTGAGGTAGTCGTGATCGGCCTCGAGACGGTCGATGACCGCGTTCAGCGAGGTCGGTGCCTGAGGAATGTTCTTGGCTTCCTCGGGCGGCAACTCGTAGAGATCCTTGTCGACCGGTGCCATCGGCTCGATCTTGTTCTTGATTCCGTCCAGACCGGCCATCATCTGAGCGGCGAAGTTCAGGTACGGGTTACCCGAGGAGTCCGGCGCACGGAACTCGAGGCGCTTGGCCTTCGGGTTGTTGCCGGTGATCGGGATACGAACCGCGGCGGAGCGGTTGCGCTGGCTGTAGACCAAGTTGATGGGGGCTTCGTAGCCCGGCACCAGACGGTGGTACGAGTTGATCGTCGGGTTGGTGAACGCCAACAGCGACGGTGCGTGGTGCAGGATGCCGCCGATGTAGTGGCGCGCGAGATCCGACAGTCCGGCGTATCCGGCCTCGTCGTGGAAGAGAGGCTTGCCGTCCTTCCACAGCGACTGGTGCACGTGCATACCCGAGCCGTTGTCGCCGAAGAGCGGCTTCGGCATGAACGTTGCCGACTTGCCGTTCTGCCATGCGGTGTTCTTGACGATGTACTTGAACAGCTGCAGGTCGTCTGCCGCACGAAGCAGCGTGTTGAACTTGTAGTTGATCTCCTGCTGGCCGCCGGTGCCCACCTCGTGGTGCGCACGCTCGAGCTCGAAGCCGGCGTTCTGCAGGTTGGTGGAGATCTGGTCGCGCAGGTCGACGTAGTGGTCGTACGGAGCGACGGGGAAGTAGCCACCCTTGAAACGCACCTTGTACCCGAGGTTCGGGCTGCCGTCGGCCTCGGTCTCGGCTCCGGTGTTCCACCAACCCGAGGACGAATCGACCTCGTAGAACGCACCGTTCGCCTGCGAATCGAAGCGCACGGAATCGAAGATGTAGAACTCTGCCTCGGCACCGAAGTACGCGGTGTCTGCGATGCCGGTGCTGGCCAGGTACTCCTCGGCCTTACGGGCAACGTTGCGCGGGTCGCGGCTGTAGGCCTCACGCGTGAACGGATCGTGAACGAAGAAGTCGATGTTCAGCGTCTTGGCATTGCGGAAGGGATCGACCTGAGCGGTGGCGTAGTCCGGAAGCAGAATCATGTCGGACTCGTGGATCGACTGGAAGCCGCGGACCGACGAACCGTCGAACGCGAGGCCGTCCTCGAGCGTGTCTGCCGTGAACGCCTTGGCGGCGATCGAGAAGTGCTGCTGTGCACCCGGCAAATCCGTGAACCGGATGTCGACGTATTCGATTCCTTCATCTGCGATGAACTTGATGACCTCTTGGGCCGTGGAAAACGCCACGCTTTTGCTCCTTTGTTGAGTCCGTCAACCTGACGGTATGGACTTGGTGTTGCCCGCCCGTCAAGCTCGTGTTTCGCCCGTGTTACGCGTCCTGGCTCACGACTAGCACGGACAACAGTACGTCCAGGTGTTTTCCCGTGTGCCCGACCGCGCCTATCCTGGAAATCATGGCACGAATGACAGGGTCCTGGTTGTCCGGACCGGCCTCCGCGAACCCACGTGAACCCCAGAACTTCCGCGGGGAGGAGTTGGGCCTACCGCAGCAGGGTGTCGGCGCGTTGGCAGGTACCGGACGCCGGGTTCTCGCGTTGGTGCTCGATTGGACGATGGCCACCGGCGTGGCATCGCTCGTTCTCGGTGGATACACCACGAGCGGACTGATCTCGACGATCGTGCTGGCCGTGTGGTTCGGCGTCGGACTGGTGAGCGTCTCGCTGTTCTCGTTCACCCCGGGGCAATTCATCGCCGGTATCCAGGTGGCACGCATCGACGCACCCGCGCGGGTCGGCTTCGTGCGCGCGCTCGTTCGGCAGCTCATCCTGCTGTTCGTGGTGCCGGCCGTCGTCACCGACATGGACGGCCGGGGAATGCATGATCGTGCAACGGGAACAGCCCTGCTGCGAACCCGCTGAGGGTTTGCGCATCAGGGCTGTTCGAGCGGTCGTGAGTTGTCAGCGGCGCTTCATGGTCCGCTGAACGCCCTTCATCTTGGCTCCGCCGGGAATGGGTCCCTTCGGCATGGCAGGTCCACCCTTGGTGCCCAGAGCCGAGAGTCGCGACTCGATGGTGTCCATGCGCTTGCCGTCGATGTTCTTCGGCAACTTCGACAGGTACTTCTGCAGACCCGAGAGCGGAATCTGGTTCTCTTCGTTTCCGACGATGATGTCGTAGATCGGGGTGTCGCCCACCAGGCGGGCGGTTTTCTTCTTCTCCTGAGCCAACAGTGACTTCACGCGATGCGGTGCACCCTCGGCAACGAGAATGACACCGGGCTTGCCGATGACACGATGCACGGCGTCGAGGTGGGTGGTTCCGGCGATCGCATTGGTCACCCGCCACGACCCCTGCAGGTTGTCCAGCGCCCATGCAGCCGCGCCTGCCTGCCCGTCTGCCTTTTTGTACACCGACTTCTGCACACGGCGACCGAAGATGATGAACGCAACCAGGACGCCCAGGAGCAGTCCGATGGGGAGCAGGAACCACTGGAAACCGAAGGCCAGGCCGATGAGGAACCCGAGGAGTCCGAGCCCGACCACCGACCCGATCATCAGCGGAAGGAGTGCCTTGTCGTCCTTGCGCTGCATCTGAAACGCCTGCCAGAGCTGCTTGCGCCGTTCCCTCGATGCCTGCTTGCGCGCCGCTTTCGCAGCCGCCTTTGCTTCCTTGCTGGGCTTTGCTGCTTTGCCAGCCTTACTGCCGTTCGCCATACCTCACAGGATACGTGCTGTGCCGACGCTCACGTGCACCGCGCCGGGTTGGCAGAAAGGATCAGCGAGCCGCCAGACGCGCCATCAGCGAACTGGCCTCCTGAGAGGCTTCGCCACCGTCGGTCAGGTGACTCATGCTCTCGGGAAGTTCACGGCCGTGATGAGCCATGGCCTGCGCGTAGAGGCGTCCGGCGCGGTAGGAGGAGCGGACCAACGGCCCGGCCAGCACACCCGCGAAACCGATTTCGGTTGCGTAATCGGAGTGCTCGACGAACTCCTCCGGCTTGACCCAACGCTCGACCGGATGGTGGCGCGGCGACGGGCGCAGGTACTGGGTGATGGTCAGGATGTCGCAACCGGCCTCGTGCAGGTCGCGAATGGCCTCCTGCACCTCTTCGGGCGTCTCACCCATGCCGAGGATCAGGTTGGACTTGGTGACCAGACCGTCGTCGCGAGCCGCGGTGATGACGTCCATCGACCGCTGGTATCGGAACGCGGGACGGATGCGCTTGAAGATGCGCGGCACCGTCTCGACGTTGTGGGCCAGCACCTCGGGACGTGACGAGAACACCTCGGCCAACTGATCGGGCTTGGCGTTGAAATCCGGGATCAGAAGTTCGACGCCGGTGTTCGGATTGAGCTTCTTGATGTATCGAACCGTTTCGGCGTACAGCCACGCGCCGCCGTCCTCGAGATCGTCCCGAGCCACGCCGGTGATCGTGGAGTAGCGCAGACCCATGGCCTGCACGCTCTCGGCGACCCGGCGGGGCTCGTCACGATCGAGATCCTCCGGCTTGCCGGTGTCGATCTGGCAGAAATCGCACCGGCGGGTGCATTGCTCACCGCCGATGAGGAAGGTCGCTTCGCGATCCTCCCAGCACTCGTAGATATTGGGGCAGCCGGCTTCCTCGCACACCGTGTGCAGACCTTCACGCTTCACAAGACCTTTGAGCTCGGTGTATTCCGGGCCCATCTTGGCTTTGGTCTTGATCCAGTTGGGTTTGCGTTCGATGGGGGTCTCCGCGTTTCGGATCTCGAGGCGGAGCAGCTTGCGTCCTTCTGGGGCCACAGTCACAGAAACGATGCTACGCGCCGAAGCGAACCGTGGTGAACTGCGGGTTGACAGACGCGCCGTTCGGCGACGGATGCTCGATCTCGTGATCCTGTACGGACAACGATCCGTCCAGCGCAGCAAGAACGGCCTCGGTGACCGCAGCGATGACCTCGCCTGTGCCGACCTCTCGGCCGAGTTCCAGCGACAGCGACGTCACACCGGCATCGGCGATGCCACACGGCACGATCGCGTCGAAACCGGTCATGGCCGCGTTGCAGTTCAGTGAGAAGCCGTGCAGGGTGACCCCGCGTTGCACGCGGACCCCGATCGCAGCGATCTTGCGTTCGGGCAGCCACGTTCCGTCGCGGGTCTCGGCGGCGAGCCATACCCCGGATCTACCGTCCACGCGTCCGCAGGAAATACCGTAGGCAGACACCACGGAGATCAGCGCCTCTTCGATGCGACGTACGTATCTGACGACGTCGATGGGCTGCGCCAGTTTGACGATGGGATAGCCCACCAATTGACCGGGGCCGTGCCAGGTGATCTTGCCGCCACGGTCCACCTCGACGACGGGCGTACCGTCTCGCGGCATGTCCTCCTCGGACGTGCGTCGACCCGCGGTGTAGACCGACGGATGTTCGAGCAACAACAGGGTGTCGGACCCGATGTCGTCCGCCCGGGCACCGGCCAGTTCGCGCTGCAGTGCCCAGGCCTCGGTGTACTCGACGGTGCCCAACTCCCGCACCACGACCGGCTCGGTGCTCGCGCGCGCCGATACCGGAACCTGGACCGTGGGAGAGTTCGCGTCACTCATGAATCGAAACGGTACGCCGAGTCACTTACCGACAGCTACCCGCAGTGCCTCCCCGATCGTGTTGTGCTCGAAGGCGTACCCGGCGTCCTCCAATGCCTTCGGGATCGCCCTCGGCCCGGTCAGGATCGCCTCCTCGGCGAACTCTCCGATCACGGCCTTCAACGCGAAGCCGGGCACAACCCATGGGGCCGGTCGATGTACCGCTCGCGACATCGCACTGTTGAACTGGGCGTTGGTCACCGGAGTGGGGCCGACCATGTTGACCGGTCCCCGGAGTGCGTCGTTCTCGATGCCGTGCACGATGGCCCCGATCTCGTCCTCCAACGAAATCCACGGGAAATACTGACGGCCGCTGCCCAACCGCCCGCCGAGGGCGAACAGGTACAGCGGTCGAAGCTTGCCCAGCATGCCACCGCGCTGCGACAGCACCACACCGCTGCGCAGAAGGATGGTTCGGACACCGGCCTCCGACGCCTTCGACGTTGCGTTCTCCCAGTCGCGACAGACCTCGGCCAGAAATCCCTCACCGACCGGTGCGCTCTCGTCGACCACCCGGTCGCCGGTGTCGCCGTAGAAGTTGACGCCGCTGGCATTGATCAAGGTGGGGACCCCGGCGTCGGCCGCAGCCGCAGCGAGTACCTCGGTCGGGGCGATGCGACTGTCTCGTACCAACTGCTTGTATGCACCGGACCATCTCTTGTCGCCGATACCGACGCCGCAGAGGTTGACGATGGCGTCGGCACCGTCGAGCGTGGCCGCGTCGATGCTCCCGCGCGACGGATCCCACTGGGACTCGTCCGGTCCGGCAGGCGTGCGTCGAACGAGCCGGGTGACGTCGTGGCTACGACCCCGCAGTGCTGCGACGAGAGCGGTGCCGATCAATCCTGATGAACCTGCAATGACTACGCGCATGTGAACGAAAGCCTCCTTGACGCAAACGGGGCATCATTCGCGAACGAATGATGCCCCGGATGCACGGTTCGTGCCCCTCTTTTCGAGACTCCGATGCGAATGTTTCGCGCTCTCACCAGAATACGTGAGCGGCGCGATTCGCCGGTTGCTTACAGGCCGAGATCGGCCTCGAACGACGCAACTTCGAGACGCTGCTTGATCGTCGTGAGGAAGCGACCCGCATCGGCCCCGTCCACCAGACGGTGGTCGTACGTCAACGGCAGGTAGCACATCGAGCGAACACCGATCGACTCGTTGCCCGAGTCGTCCTTGACGACGACCGGACGCTTGACGATCGCTCCGGTGCCCAGCATGGCCGCCTGTGGCGGAACCAGGATCGGGGTGTCGAACAACGCGCCCTGGCTGCCGATGTTGGTGATGGTGAACGTTCCACCGGACAGCTCGTCGGGCTTGAGTCCACCCGAGCGTGCACGAGTGGCGATGTCGTTGATCGCCCGAGCCAGTCCGGCGAGCGACAGGTCGCCCGCATTGTGGATGACGGGGGAGAGCAGACCCTGCTCGGTGTCCACGGCGATACCGAGGTGGACGTCGGCGTGGTAGGTGATCTCCTTGGCGTCCTCGTTGATGCTCGCGTTGACGTTGGGGTGCGCCTTGAGAGCCTCGACGACGGCCTTGGCGAAGAACGGCAGGTACGTCAGGTTGACGCCCTCGTTCTCGGCGAACTTCGCCTTCGCCTTGGTACGCAGACCGGCGATCTTCGTCACGTCGACCTCGAAGGTCTGCGTCAGCTGTGCGGAAGTCTGCAGGGACTCACGCGTCTTCTTCGCGGTGATCTGACGAATCCGGTTGATCTTCTGCGTGGTTCCGCGAAGATGCGCGAGCTCGGGGCGAACACCAGCGGTCGCCGGGGCAGCGGGCTTCGATTCGGCGGCGGGCGCAGCAGCGGCGGCCGGAGCTGCCGGTGCCTTCTTGGCCTCGGCTGCGGCGAGCACGTCCTGCTTGCGGATGCGGCCACCGACACCGGTGCCCTTCACGGTCGACAGATCGACGTCGTTGTCCGACGCCAGCTTGCGCACCAGGGGAGTGACGTACGGGCTGGAATCACCCGACGGTGCCGACTCCTTGGCGGGAGCAGCCTTGGGCGCTTCCTGCTTGGGCTCCGGCTTCGGCTCGGCCTTCGGGGCTTCCTGCTTGGGAGCCTCCTTCTTCGGCTCTTCCTTCTTCGGCTCCTCGGCCTTCGGGGCCTCGGGCTCCGGGGTGGCCTCGGGCTCGGGGGCCTTCTCGGCGGGCGATCCCGAACCGATGACGGCGAGCTGGCCACCGACGGCGACCGTGTCGTCTTCCTCTGCGGAGATCTCGAGCAGAGTTCCGGCGACCGGAGACGGGATCTCGGTGTCGACCTTGTCGGTGGAGACCTCGAGCAGCGGCTCGTCGACAGCAACCTCGTCACCGACGGCCTTGAGCCATCGAGTCACGGTGCCTTCGGTGACGGACTCGCCCAGCTCGGGCATCGTGACCGGCGTGCCGGATCCGGACGAGTCGGACGATGCACTCGCTGCGGGTGCCTCCTCCTCGGCCTGCGGCTCTGGTTCGGCAGCGGGAGTGGGCTCCTCGGCAGCTTCCTCGGGCGCAGATTCCTCGGCGGGCGCGGAGTCCTCGGCCGGTGCGTCGGACGAGGGGGCCTCGCCTGCGTCACCGATCTGGGCGAGCTCGCCACCGATCTCGACGGTGTCGTCTTCCTGAGCGACGATCTTGGTCAGAACACCGGCTGCAGGCGACGGGATCTCGGTATCGACCTTGTCCGTGGAGACTTCGAGCAATGGCTCGTCGACTTCGACGGTGTCGCCTTCTTGTTTGAGCCACCTCGTGACAGTTCCCTCGGTGACGCTCTCACCAAGAGCTGGCATCTGGACGGAGAAGGCCATGTCTGTTGACTCCTCGACAGTTGTGTGCGGGTGATGTAGTTCGACGACTCGTGGTCGCAGACCATTGTGCTGGCGGAACAGGGTTCATGGACGAGAGTTGCGTGATTCGGTTCGACGGGGGCGCCGGTGCACACGGCACCGATCGAGCGTGCTCGGCTCGACACAGCGCCCACGTAGACACTCCCTCTCGGCAATTCACTTACTCACTTCACGAGCCTTGGTTCACTATCAAGAGAGCTGAACCCTCTAATGTCATCCTTCCATTGTTATCGCCTCGCCGTTCCCCTAGGGCGTGCAACACGCCTGGCAAACTGGCGGGTAACAAAATTCCGGTACCAGAACCGGTGACCCATCGGCCGTACGAAAAGGATGTTCTCGTGGGATTGTTCGATCGACTCAAGCGAAGCGGTGGGGGCGCGAAACGGGCTCCGGAAGGGTCGGTTGCCCAGTACCTGGCCGATTGGACCGACGCGCGGATCGGTGTCGAGGCCTACGTCGAGCCGAAGACGACCGTGACCCCGCTGACCGTCGTACTGGTCGCGAACGACGGCGAATGGACCCGTCGGCCGCTCGATGAAAAATATGTACGAAAGATCGGATCCGACCTGAAGATCCCGGTGTACGACGTGCGCAAGACCGGCTACCCCCAGCGCATGCGCGATCACGACGCCCGCCAGAAGGTCATCAGGAAGCGCGAACAGCAGCAACGCGATCTCTGACCTCGCCCGTGCGTGCGGACGCCGAATCCGCACGCACGGACTCTCGTGATCAGCCGTTCTCGACGATGTCCTCCAGGACCGCGAACATCGTCCGTACGGGAACGCCGGTGCCGCCCTTGCCGGTGTACCCGAAGGGGCCACCGGTGTTGTACGCCGGGCCCGCGACGTCGATGTGAGCCCATTCGACGCCGTCGGCGACGAATTCTTTCAAGAACAAAGCGGCAGCGAGCATTCCACCGGCCCGGCCGTTGGTGACGTTCGCCAGATCGGCCACCTTGGAATCGAGTTCGCGTCGAATCTCCTTCGGCAACGGCATCGCCCACGCGTTTTCGCCGATGGCTTGGGAGATCTCCGCGACGCGGTCGCGGAAGTCCTCGGTGCCCATGACTCCCGGCGTTCGATTGCCGAGCGCGACCACCTGAGCTCCGGTCAGTGTCGCGGTGTCGATGAGGTAATCCGGATCGTCCTCGCAGGCCCGCACGATCGCGTCGGCGAGTACCAGGCGGCCTTCGGCGTCGGTGTTGATGACCTCGACGGTGATGCCGCCGTACTGGGTCAGTACATCGCCCGGACGCTGCGCAGTGCCCGACGGCATGTTCTCGGCCATCGGCACCGTCGCGATGACGTCCAGTGGCAGATCGACCTTCGCGGCCAGGATCACCGTCGCGATGACCGCAGCGGCACCGCCCATGTCCGAGGTCATGTTCTCCATGCCCGCAGCGGGTTTGATGGAGATGCCGCCGGTGTCGAACGTGATTCCCTTGCCCACCAGGGCGACCTTCTTCGCGCCTCGCTTCCCACCCGAGTGCGTCAGGCGAACAAGCCGCGGCAGGCGCGAAGAACCCTTGCCGACGCCGTGAATGCCGCCGTAGCCGTCCTTCTCCAGTGCCTTGTCGTCCATGATCTCGACCTTCAGGCCCGCTGCCGTGCCGAGGGCCTTGGCCTGCGCGGCGAACTCCTCGGGGTAGAGGTGGCTCGGCGGGGTGTTGACGAAATCGCGTGCTACGGCGACGGATTCGGCGATGGCGAGCGATCGTGCCAGCTCGTTCTTGGCGTCCTTGGAGCGGGTGTCGGGAACGAGCAACTCGACGCGCGCGAGTGGGAGCGCGTCGGACTTCGGTGCCGAGAGTGCCGATTTGAACTCGGTGAACTGATACGCGCCGAGAAAGAACCCTTCCGCGGCGGCACCGAGATCGAGCGCCGACAACGTGGTCGCTGCAGTGTCGACCCCCTTGAGCGAGCGTGCCGCGGTACCGGCCGACTGCCGGATCCGCTCGCTGTCGATGTCGGCGGCGCTGCCGAGGCCGACCGCCAGCACGCTGTCCACCGACAGGCCGGACGGCGCCGGAATGCGCACCAGCTCGTCGGCCTTTCCGGTGGCACCGACGGATTCGAAGGCGTCGAGTAGCGCAGCGGCGACGGCGTCGTCGGAAATGTCGTCGGTGATGGCGAGTTCGAGGCCGTCGTCACTGGTGCTCAGCGCGACTACGAGAACGTCGACTTTCTTGCCGAGCTTGCCCGCGAGGACCAGGTCGGGTCCGAGAGTGCGGGAAGGCGTCGAGGGTGAAGGCACGTGGCTGCTCCTGTAGGGGTTGACGTGTACGTACCTCGATCCTAGTGACGACGCGTCGAGGGACGCAGTCGGTCTGCCGGGCCCGCTACGGCCGCGATGTGAGCTAGCGTGACCGCCATGACCGACACCGAGCTGATCGAGGGACCACTTCACGCCGTGCACACCGAATTGGGCGCGACGTTCGCACCTTTCGGCGGCTGGACGATGCCGGTGTCGTACGCCGGAGTCGTCGTCGAGCACACGGCGGTGCGAGAAGCCGTCGGCCTGTTCGATGTGGGGCATCTCGGCAAGGCGTCGGTGACCGGGCCCGGAGCCGCCGCGTTCGTGAACTCCGTGCTCACCAACGATCTGGACCGAATCGAACCGGGCAAGGCGCAGTACACGTTGTGCTGCACCGAATCCGGCGGTGTCGTCGACGACCTGATCGCGTACTACGTCTCGGACGAGAACGTCTTTCTGGTGCCGAACGCAGCCAACACTGCGGCCGTCGTCGCGGCGATGGCCGAGCAGGCACCCGAAGGCGTGTCGGTGGTGAACCAGCACCGAGACTTCGGAGTGCTGGCCGTGCAGGGACCGAAATCGAGCGAGGTCCTGCAGGAGCTGGGCCTGCCGACCGACATGGACTACATGGCGTTCGAGGACGCCACCTGGAATTCGGTGGCGGTGCGGGTCTGCCGGACCGGATACACCGGCGAACACGGCTACGAGCTCGTTCCCCCCGCCGGAGATGTGGAACCTCTCTTTCGGGCACTCGTTGCTGCAGTGCGATCGCGCGGAGGGCAGGTGTGCGGGCTCGGCGCACGCGATACGTTGCGCACCGAGATGGGGTACCCGCTGCACGGACACGAACTGGCACTGGACATCTCGCCGCTCGAGGCGCGCTGCGGCTGGGCGATCGGGTGGAAGAAGGATGCGTTCTGGGGCAAGGAAGCACTGTCCGCCGAGAAGGCGAGCGGGCCGGCGCGCGTACTGCGCGGACTGAAGGCCCTCGACCGCGGTGTTCTGCGCCCCGGTCTCACCGTGCGTGTGTCGGGGCAGGACATCGGGACGACGACCTCCGGAACGTTCTCGCCGTCGCTGAAGATCGGAATCGCCCTCGCCCTGCTCGACGCGCAAGCCGCTCCGGAGGTGGGCACGGAGGTCGAGGTCGACGTTCGTGGGCGAGCGTTGCGCTGCGAAGTGGTCGCGCCGCCGTTCGTCGCAGCGAAGACCAGGTGACCGCGCGAGAGCGCAGCGACCTTGACGATAGTATCTCCGGCATGACAGGTGTTTCCGAGTTCGCGTACGTGCAGCATCCTTCTCCCGCCACTCCGTTGGAGCGCGACGCGGTGCTCGCTGCACCCGGTTTCGGAAAGCACTTCACCGACCACATGGTGTACATCGACTACACCCGTGACGGCGGATGGCACGATGCGACGGTCGCGCCCTACGGACCGATCGAGCTCGACCCGGCCGCGATGGTGCTGCACTACGGCCAGGCCATCTTCGAGGGACTCAAGATCTACCGTCAGCCGAACGGCGACCTCTCGACCTTCCGGGTGCACTCCAACGCCGAGCGCTTCCGCTCGTCCGCCCGCCGCCTGGCGATGCCGGAGTTGCCGGACGAGCTGTTCATCGGATCGATCGAGAAGCTTCTCGAATTCGACCACGAGTGGGTCCCCGCAGCAGGCGGCGAAGACGCGCTGTACGTCCGGCCGTACATGTTCTCCACCGAGGCCGGGCTGGGCGTGCGCCCCGCCGACTCGTACCGCTACATGTTGATCGCCTCGCCCGCCGGCGCGTACTTCCCTCGAGGCGTCAAGCCGGTGAGCGTCTGGCTGTCCACCGAATACGTCCGGGCGGCGCCGGGCGGGACCGGTGCGGCGAAATTCGCCGGCAACTACGCCGCATCGCTTCTGGCGCAAGCACAGGCCAGCGACGAGGGATGCGATCAGGTGGTCTGGCTCGACGCCACCGAGCGCCGCTACGTCGAGGAAATGGGCGGTATGAACCTGTTCTTCGTCTTCGGCTCGGGCTCCGATGCACGCCTGGTGACCCCGTCGCTGTCCGGATCGCTTCTGCCCGGCATCACCCGCGACTCGCTGCTGGCCCTGGCGACCGACGCAGGCATCCCCGTCGAAGAGCGGCGGATCTCCACCGAGGAGTGGCGCAAGGGTGCCGACTCCGGCGAGATCACCGAGGTGTTCGCCTGCGGCACAGCAGCCGTCATCACACCGGTGGGCAGCGTCAAGTCCACCGAGGGCACGTTCGAGATCGCAGGCGGTGAGCCCGGCGAGATCACTCTCGCACTACGTGACACGCTCACCGGCATTCAGCGCGGAACGTTCGCCGATACTCACGGCTGGATGACCACGCTCCGCTAGCTCCCCAGGAGCAGGCCGACCGCGGCCAGTGCGGTGGTGGTCTCGATTCCGGCTCCGAGCACGTCGCCGGAGAGCCCGCCGAAGCGTCGGACGCAGTGACGAGTGAGAATCACCGCGACGGCGAGTGTGGCGATCACCACCAGCGCTCCCTGCCACGGTCGGTCGGGCAAAATGTACGTGAACATGGCCGTTGCCACGCCTGTCCACAACGCCACGACCGCGGTCGACTGAGTGCCTGCCACCAGCGCGCCGAAGCCGCTCGGTGCCGCCGCGTCGATCCCTCGGCGGCACGCGACCACTGCCGACACCCGCGCGATCACCGACACGCACACGATGGCCCACCACATGTGCAACTGCGCGAGCTGGCCCAGGCTTGCGGCCTGTATGCCCAACACCAGAACAAGTGCTGCCACACCGAACGGGCCTGCACTGCCGGATTTCATGACTTCTCGCGCGCGCTCGGGAGGCCCGTAGCAGCCAAGTCCGTCTGCGGTGTCGGCCAAGCCGTCGAGATGCATACCCCGGGTGAGCAGTGCCGAGGCACCGACAGCGATCAGCCCGCCGAGCAGCGGCGACAGCCCGGCCGCGATCGACACCCACAACAGCGCGGCGGAGATGCCACCGAGGGCGAGGCCGACGAGCGGAGCGAAAGCGATCGCGTGGCCCGCGGAGTGCCTGTCGACGTCCTCGGGGCCGCGCACGGGCAACACCGTCAGCCAGGAGAACGCGAGCAACACTCCGTCGGCGCGCCTGCTCACGGTCAGGGATTTTCGGTACTGCTGTGAGCTTCGCTGTCGCCGGTGCTGACCCCGGCGTCGGCGAAGGTCGCCATCGAATTCAGGGTGCCGACACCCGCACGAACCAGTGACAACGCCGCCAGCGCACCCGAGCCCTCGCCGAGACGCATCTCGAGCTCCACGAGCGGTTCGAGACGCAAGTGGCGCAACGCAAGCGAATGGGCAGGCTCGGCCGAACGATGCCCGGCCACCCACCAGTTGCGCGCTCCGGCCGCTGCATCCTCGGCCACCAGCGCGGCCGCGGTCACCACGAGGCCGTCCAGAATCACCGGGGTTCGCCGATGCGCGGCCTGGGCGAGAAAGCCGGCGAGAGCTGCGATGTCGGCACCGCCCGCGACCCGCAGCAGGTCGGTAGGGTTCTTCGCGACCGGTCGAGCTCGACGCATCGCATCCCGGATCGCTGCGGTCTTCCTGATCCACCCCGCATCGTCGATTCCGGTGCCGCGGCCGACAGCGGCAACCGGTTCGGTATCGGTCAGGGTGGCGATCAATACCGTTGCAGGAGTGGTGTTTCCGATGCCCATGTCGCCTGCGATGAGAAGATCCGCGCCGGCGTCGACTTCCTCGTCGGCGATGGCGGCTCCGGCAGCGACGGCGGCCCGAACCTCGTCCTCGGTCAGTGCGTCCTCGCGGTCGATGGATCCGCTGGACCGGCGAATCTTGAACGCGGACACGGAAGAATCGGTATCGGCGTCGACTGCGATGTCGACGACCCGAACCGCCGCACCGGCGATATCGGCGAGCACGTTGACCGCGGCACCGCCGGCGCGGATGTTCTCGACCATCTGGGCCGTGACCTCGGGAGGGTAGGCGGAGACCCCGTGCGCAGCGACGCCGTGATCGCCGGCGAAGACGACGACACGCACTCGTTCGAGAGACCGCGGCGGGCAGGCGTCCTGGCAGGCCGCGATCCACTCACCGAGCGTCTCGAGGCGACCGAGGCTGCCGGCGGGCTTGGTCAATTCCCGTTGCCGGTCCGCCGCAGCCGATCGAGCCGAGTCCGACGGAGCCGTCACCGGACGAAACGGCGTCGCCGAATCCTCTTCCGAAAGAATTGTCACACTGTGCCTTTCGCGGTTGTGAAGTCCGCCGGAGGTTCCTTGAGGGTCAGCGCGAGTCCCGCAACGACCAGCAGAACCCTGTCACACACTGTCGCGAGCCGAGAATTGAGCAAGCCCAGCTCGTCTCGGAAGAGGCGACCGGAACGGGATTCGGGCACCACGGACAGGCCGACCTCGGGGCTGACGAGTACGAGAGGCGACGCGCATCGCGCGATCGCCCCGACCAGGTCGTCGACTGCCGGTGCGACAGTGCCGCGGGGGAGCTCCCAGGCCTGCGCGTCGTCGAGCATTCCCGTCAGCCACGTTCCGAGGTCGTCGACGACGGTGGTGCCGTCCCACGGCTGCGCGATGACACCGGCCAGTGACGTGACGGTTTCGACGGTGGACCAGTGATTGGGTCTCGACGCGCGATGAAGGTCGATACGGCGTTGCCAGTCCTCGTCGGTGGCGTCCCGCCTACCGGTGGCGAGGTAGCGAACCGGCTCGAGAACGGCAAGCGATTCGGCGTGCCCGGACTTGCCGGATCTGGCCCCACCGAGCACGAGAGTTCGAGTCGGTACGCCCACCGACGTCAGACGGCCTCGCCGGCGCTGACTCGCGGCTTGGGGGCGCGCATCTTGCGGATCTGGGACGCGCGGACGAATGCGTACCACCCGATCTTGAAACCACCGTCGGTGGTCTCGGGGAACCGCACCCGGATCTTGTTGTTGATCATCTTGCCGAGGTAGATGCCCTCACCGACCATGAAGAGCATCATCACGAACATGCCGAGGGTGACGTACTGCTGCACCTGAGGCTGCAGGAACAACGCGAAGATCAAGATCAACGCGAGCGGCATGAACAGTCCGACGAGGTTGCGCCGCGCGTCGACGATGTCGCGCACGTATGCGCGGACCGGACCCTTGTCGCGGGGGAGCAGGTACTTGTCGTCGCCCGCGAGCATGCGTGCGCGACGCTCGGCTGCGGCGGCGCGTCGCTCGTTGGAGGCGGCCTTGCGGTCTTCCTTGCTACCCTTGTTCGCCTTGCGGCGCTCGCGTGCCTCTTTGCTCGTCAGCGGAGCAGGAGCAACCGGTCCACGACGCCGCGCCTCGGCGTCACGACGCTTGGGGGTCGGTCGGCCCTTACCGAGAGACACCGAAGAGGTCGCGTCGCTCCCGGCCGTCGTCGACTCGGATTCGTTCGAGTCGTTTCCGTCCGAATTGTCAGAGTTTCCACGGCGTAGCAGCTTCACGCACTCAGAGTATGGGATGGCTCGTCGGATTCGAACACCGGCCAGGTCAGCGACGAAACAGCGGATGCCGTTCCGTCGCTGCAGCCCTAGACTTCCGACGATGCGAGTGATGATTGCGCCGGATTCGTTCGGAGACACCCTGACTGCCGCGGCCGCGGCCGACGCCATCGCCAGGGGATGGGCGTCGGTTCGGGAGACCGACGAGCTCGAACTCGCCCCTCAATCCGACGGTGGCCCCGGCTTCGTCGAAGTACTGGCTTCCCGCATCGGCACCGTGCAGTTCGCGGATGTGGACGGGCCGCTCGGTAACCCGGTCCGAGCCGAATGGCTGCTCGACGGCACGGCGGCATACATCGAATCGGCTCAGGCCTGCGGACTGCATCTGCTCGACGGGCCGCCCACCCCACTGTCCGCATCGAAGGCGAGCAGCTACGGCGTCGGTCAGTTGCTCGGCGCGGCACTGGACAGCGGAGCCGAAACGATATTCGTCGGACTCGGCGGAAGTAGCTGCAGCGACGGTGGCCGCGCGATGATTCGTGCGCTGGGCGGACTCGGATCGGCAGTCGCCCGGTTGTCCGACATCGACCTCGTCGCCGCGTCGGACGTGGAGAATCCGCTGCTGGGCGACGCCGGTGCAGCCCGAGTCTTCGGTCCACAGAAGGGCGCCGACGCAGAGACCGTTGCTCGGCTCGAGGAGCTGAACGCCGACTGGGCGGCGGTCCTGTCCGCCGCGGGTCACGACGTGGCGGACCGGCCGGGTGCCGGGGCCGCCGGTGGTCTCGGGGCGGCGTTGTTCGCACTGGGCGGCAGGCAGCAGCCCGGGGCGGCTGTCGTGGCCGAGCGGACCGGCCAGCAAGAACTGTTGGACTCCGTCGACCTGGTGCTCACCGGTGAGGGCAAATTCGACTCGCAATCGCTGCGGGGCAAGCTGGTGACGAGAATCGCTGCCGCGGGCGGCGCGACCGGTATCGACACGATCGTGCTCGCGGGACAGGTCACATTGTCCGAGGACGAACTGGAATCGGCGGGTATCTCCGCTGCGCACTCGATCAGTGAGTTCGCAGGATCGGTGGAGCTGGCGATGTCCGACGCGGCGAACCAGCTCGAACAGCTGGCCGCGCGCGTAGCGGCCGACGTGGACGACACTGCCGTACAACCGAGGCGGCGAGCGTGAGGAATAGAGCCACCGGGAGTACGGTTGAGTAGTTCACGGGTTTGTACGACTGATAGGGAGAGCCCATGACCGTCTCGAACGAGGCCACAACGACCGAAACCACAGCACACAAGGTCACCATGACGGAGACCGCGTCGACCAAGGCCAAGGCGTTGCTGGACCAAGAAGGCCGCGACGACCTCGCGCTGCGCATCGCGGTGCAGCCAGGTGGTTGCGCAGGACTGCGCTACCAGCTCTTCTTCGACGACCGAAGCCTCGACGGCGACCTCGCGGTCGACTTCAACGGCGTCACGCTCGCAGTGGACCGGATGAGCGCCCCGTACGTGGAGGGTGCATCCATCGACTTCGTGGACACGATCGAGAAGCAGGGCTTCACGATCGACAACCCGAACGCCACGGGATCGTGCGCGTGCGGCGACTCGTTCAACTGAGCTGACTCGTACTCGACTGTGACCGGTACACGCGTGCGTGTATCGGTCACAGTCGTGTCTGCCCAGCAGCTCTCCAGCACTCAAGAACCGAAAGGCCCTCCTTCGTGACTCTCGCGGTATCCGGCTCGATAGCGACCGACCATCTGATGCGATTCTCCGGACGGTTCGCCGAGCAGATAGTCGCCGACCAGCTCTCGAACATTTCGCTGAGCTTCCTGGTCGACGATCTGGTGATTCGCAAGGGAGGCGTCGGCGGAAACATCGCGTACGCACTCGGAGTTCTCGGCGGTGCGCCTCTTCTCGTCGGGGCCGTGGGACCGGACTTCGCCGAATACCGGACCTGGCTCGAGGAGCACGGCGTCGACTGCAGTGGTGTGAGCGTGTCCGCTACCGCGCACACCGCCCGCTTCGTCTGCACCACGGACGAGGACATGGCGCAGATCGCGTCCTTCTACCCCGGAGCGATGAGCGAGGCCCGTGATATTTCCATCCAGACGCTCGCGGCGCAGCACGAGATGGACCTGGTTCTGATCGGCGCGAACGACCCCGACGCCATGACAGCGCATACGGCCCAGTGCCGCGCTGCGGGTATCCCGTTCGCGGCCGACCCGTCGCAGCAGCTCGCCCGGCTCGACGCAGCGCAGGCGACCGACTTGATCGACGGTGCCGCGTACCTGTTCACCAACGAGTACGAGTGGGCACTGCTGAAGCAGAAGACCGGCATGTCCGACGCGGACATCGCTGCGAAGGTGGAGCTGCGTGTCACCACCCTGGGTAAGCGCGGCGTCGACATCGTGGCCAAGGGCGGCGAACACACCCACGTCGGCGTCGTGCCCGAGACGAGCAAGGTCGACCCGACCGGCGTCGGCGATGGCTTCCGGGCAGGTTTTCTCACGGCACACATGGCCGGAGCCAGTATCGAACGCGCAGCGCAACTCGGTTCGCTCGTGGCCGTGCTGGTGCTGGAGACCACCGGCACTCAGGAGTGGGAGCTCATTCGTGACGACGCGATCAAACGTCTGACCGCGGCGTACGGTGCCGACGCGGGCGAGGAGATCGGGGCATTGCTCCCCGTCTGATGCCGATCTCGCCGCCCCGAGCCATCGGGGCGGCGAGGTGACCTCGATCAGATGTTGACCGGGTACTCCGGTTCGGCGATCTGCGGCACGATGCGTTTCTCCACGAAAATTCCGTGCCACACCATGAAGATCAGCAGGGTCCACAGTCGACGGCTGTGATCGGACCGGCCGGCGCGGTGGTCGTCGAGCATTGCGACGACGGCTGCCTTGTTCAGCAGGTGATCGGTCTGCGAATCGGCGATCTGCTGGTGCGCCCAGTCGAAGAGTTCCGTGCCGCGGAGCCAATGGCGCAGTGGCACCGGGAATCCCAGCTTGGCGCGGTGCAGGACATGACCGGGAACGATTCCCTCGAGCGCCTGACGCAAAGCGTACTTGGTGGTGCTCTTGGTGATCTTCTGCTCGAGTGGGAGCTTCTCGGCAACCTTGTAGACCTCGGAGTCCAGGAACGGGACTCGCAACTCGAGTGAGTTCGCCATGGTGATCTTGTCGGCCTTGACCAGAATGTCGCCACGCAACCAGGTGAACAGATCCAGATGCTGCATGCGAGCCACCGGATCCCATCCCTGCGACTGCGCGTAGATCGGGGCGGTGACGTCCTGGTGGGTCCATTCGGACCGGAACTCGCGCAACACCGAGCGCAACTGCGCGTCGTTGAAACTGCGAGCGTTGCCGTAGTACCGCTCTTCGAGGGTCATCGATCCGCGGTTGAGCAGGCTCTTGCCGCGCGTGCCCTCGGGGATTCGCTCGCTCAACGAGCCGGCCGCTCGTCGAAGGAAGGCGGGCAGCGACTCGAACGGCTTCAACGACAGCGGTTCGCGGTAGATGGTGTATCCGCCGAACAATTCGTCCGCACCCTCACCGGAGAGCACGACCTTCACGTGCTTGCGTGCTTCCTTGGCGACGAAGTACAGCGGCACCAAGGCGGGGTCGGCCACAGGATCGTCCAGATACCAGACGATCTCGGGAATGGATGCCGCGAATTCTTCGGGCCCCACGACCTTCACGATGTGCTTCGCTCCGATGGCGGCCGCGGACTCCGCCGCCACGTCGACCTCGGAGTAGCCCTCGCGCTCGAATCCGGTGGTGAACGTGATCAGGTCGGGATTGTGGCGAATCGCCAGAGCTGCGATGGCCGTCGAATCGATGCCGCCGGAGAGGAACGAGCCGACGGTGACGTCGGCGCGCATGTGTTTGGCCACCGAATCTTCGAGTGCCTCGGCGATTTCCTGGTACCGCGCCTTCTCGGTGCCCGGCGTGAACGGCTGCACCGGGAACTTCGGTGTGAAGTAGCGGGTGATCTTCGGCGTCGTACCGGGGGACAGGGTGGCGTAGCAACCGGACTCGAGCCGCCGAACGCCTGCGTGCAGGGTCTCGGGCTCGGGGACGTACTGCAGAACGGTGTAGTGCTCGATGGCGCGCGGGTCGAGATCGGTGTCGACACCGAGCAACTCCATCAGCTCGAGCACGCTCTTCTTCTCACTACCGAACGCTGTGCCACCCGGACCGGTGGCCAGGAACAGCGGCTTGATGCCGAAGGGATCGCGAGCGACGAACATCTCACGGGTCTCGGTGTCCCAGACGGCGAATGCGAACATGCCCCGAAGCCGCTCCACAGCGGCAGCACCCCAGTAGTGAAACGCTGCGACGATGGACTCGCTGTCACCCTCGGTGCTGAACTCGGCACCGTGGTCGCGTGCCAGTTCTGCGCGCAGTTCCAGATAGTTGTAGATCTCGCCGTTGAAGACGAGCGCATACCGGTTCGGCGACTCCGGCGGGCCCCAACGCATCGGCTGATGCGAGTGTTCGATGTCGATGAAGGACAACCGATTGAAGCCGTAGACGACGTCGTCGTCGTGCCAGGTGCCACCGGGCTCGTCCGGGCCGCGGTGTCGCATGCAATGGGTCGCCGAAGCGACGAGTTCGACTCCGGCGGCGGTCGTTCCGTGAGACGTGAGTACTCCGAGCAGTCCACACACGGCGTCTGCTACCTCTTCTCGCAGTTGGGGACAGTGCAGGGGTCCTGGTCTCCGCGAGCGTCGTCAGCGGGACTGTAGATCAGGATCCGAGTATGCCGCAGACACGCTCGGACGTAGGTAACGACCCAAGGGTGGTTCTCCTCCGGCTTTGGTCTACGCTGCGTAGTACTCGGGCATCTCCATGTGGAAGCCCTTATTCTTCAGTGGTGGGCAATCAGGAAGGCGTGAACGTGGCGCAGAGTCGGATCCTTCGGCGAGCGGGGCTGACAGCATTTCTCGGTGTAGCCGCGTTGATGCTGTCGGGCTGTTCCATCAGCAGCGACAACGTACTCAATTTCGGTTTCGCCTCGGGCGTCACCCCTCAGGGGCGACGCATCGGCGACCTGTGGACGTGGTCGGTCATTGCAGCCCTGGTCATGGGCATCATCGTGTGGGTTCTCATCTTCTGGGTGGTGCTGTTCCACCGTAAGAAGAAGAGCTCACCGGAGTTCCCTCGCCAGACGGCGTACAACGTTCCGCTCGAGCTGTTCTACACGGCGGTTCCGTTCGTGATCATCGCGGTGCTGTTCTACTTCACGGTCGTGGTGCAGAACTACGTCGACGAGAAGCAGGCAGATCCCGATGTCCAGGTGGATGTCACGGCGTACCAGTGGAACTGGAAGTTCGGATACCGGACCATCGACCTCAAGGACGGTGCCGCCAAGTACGAGGGCACCGACGAGGAAGAGCAGGCTGCAGCCGAGGCCGCGGCAACCCCGGGCGAAGGTGCCGAGGGCAGCGAGGACGGCGAATTCGTTCCGGGACCGATCAACGGAGCTTCCACGCAGGATCTGTCGTACCTGCACTACAACAAGATCGAAACGGTCGGATCCAGCGACGAGATCCCGGTTCTGGTTCTGCCGACCGGCAAGCGCATCGAGTTCGTGCTCGCGTCCTCGGACGTCATCCACGGATTCTGGGTTCCGGAATTCCTGTTCAAGCGCGACGTCCTCCCGAACCCCGAGGAGAACCACTCCGACAACGTGTTCCAGATCAGCGAGATCGAACGCGAAGGCTCCTTCGTCGGACGGTGCACCGAGATGTGCGGCACCTTCCACTCGATGATGAACTTCGAGGTTCGTGCAGTGTCTCCGGAGCGGTTCGAGCAGTACATCGAGCTGCGCAAGCCCCTGTCCGAGGGCGGCGATGCGCTGACCAATGCGCAGGCACTCGAAGCCATCGGCGAAAGCCCCCTCGCAACGAGCACCTCGCCGTTCTCTACCGACCGCACCCTCCGAACAGCCGCTGTCGCTGAAGGCAACTGACCAAGGAAGCATGCTGATATGAAAATCGAAGCCAAGATCTTCGAAATCCTCACTGTCTTCTTCCTCCTGGTCGGCATCGTGTACACGTTGTTCACGGGCCTGAGCCGCACAGGAGTGGAGTGGGCCGGAGTCACCGCGATCTTCCTGTCGGTGGGTCTGACCCTGATCATCGGTACCTACTTCAGGTTCGTCGCCCGACGCCTCGATACGCGCCCGGAAGACTTCGACGACGCCGAGGTGAGCGACGGTGCAGGCGACCTGGGCTTCTTCAGCCCCGGCAGCTTCTGGCCGATCGTGCTGGCAGCCTTTGCAGCCGTCACTGCCATCGGCTTCGCCTTCTTCCAGCCGTGGCTCATCGCTCTGGGGGTCTTCTGTGTCATCGCCGCGGCCGCAGGTTTGGTCTTCGAGTACCACGTAGGTGCCGAGCGCCACTGACTCCACCAGCTCCACCCGACAAGGGCCCTGGTCGTTCTCACGAACGATCAGGGCCCTTTTCTGTAGTACACGGCACGGGCCGGTCCGGATGCTCGGCTCACGGCGGCTGTGACGTCGACGGGCTATGAACTCGGGAGGTGTAAGCGGGAGGTGCACCACAGGCGACAGTCAGGAGACGTCGGCCTCCGAGTGGGTCCGACCGGAACAGGACGTCGAATCGGCAAGCGAGTCGAGGGAGATGTCCAGCGCACCGCACAATGCGGCGACGGTGAAGAACGCCGGCGTCGGAATCCGGCCGGTCTCGATCTTCCTCAGAGTTTCGACCGAGATGCCGGCCTTGTCGGCAACCTCGGTCATGGTTCGGCCACCACGGGCCAAACGGAGCGCAGAGCCGAGCCTGGCACCTCGGGCGAGTTCGCCGGGGGTGAGGGGAATGCGGACCATGAGACCGATAGTAATACCGGTTCGACGAGAACCCGCGAGCCGAGATCGGCCGATACAGCGAGTGGGTCGTCCGCCGGTGGGGGAGGGGAGGGCCGCTCGGGACTCTCGCGGATCCTCAGCCGTCATGCTCAGGACAGCGAGCCCAGGCTTTGGGTCCGGATGTGTCGGCAGACAAGAAAAGAGGGCGACACCGTTGCCGGTGTCGCCCTCTTTCGGACTCTGTCAGATGTCAGTGTTCTCTGTCGTTGTCACTTCGACCCGAAGCGATAGCAGCGTCCTCGTCCGAATGGAGTCCATTGCCGCTGCCGTTCGCGTGGCCATTGCCATTGGCATGGCCGTTCGAGTGACCGTTGCCGTTCGAGTGACCGTTCCCGTTCGAGTGGCCGTTGCCGTGAATGCCCGCCTGGTAGTTGCGGAGCATCGTGAGCTGCTCGTGTTCACCCTTGTGGAGGGCATCTTCGAGAGCCTTGCTCTGTGCTACCGGATCGGGACTGAACAGCGATCCCGAGCCAGGCTTTCCGGCCGAGCCGAGCTTGTTCATCTTCTTCGGTACGGGTGCGCCCTGGTAGTCGAGGGGGATCGGGTGTCCGTGATCGTCGACCGGTCCGAGCGGCTGGTGGATTTCCACGTACTGGCCGTGCGGGAGGCGCTTGATGATTCCGGTTTCGATGCCGTGCTCGAGAACTGCCCGGTCACTGCGCTGCAATCCGATGCAGAATCGGTACGCGATGAAGTAGGCGAGCGGAGGCATGGTGAGAATTCCGATACGACCGATCCACGTCATTGCGTTGAGCGAGATGTCGAACTTGTACGCGATGAGGTCGTTGATGCACGAGAGCGTGAGGATCACGTAGAAGGTGAGAGCCATCGCGCCGATCGCGGTACGCACCGGAACGTCGCGGGGACGCTGCAACAGGTTGTGATGCGCAGTGTCTCCGGTGAGACGCTTCTCGATCCAGGGGTAGGCGATCATCACGGTGAAGACGAGACCCATGATCACTGCCACCCAGAACACTGCCGGGATGGTGTAGCGCCCAGCGATGTAAATCTCCCAGGCAGGCCACAGACGGGCCATGCCGTCGGTCCACATCAGGTAGAAGTCGGGCTGCACACCGGCCGACACTTGCGACGGGTTGTACGGTCCGAGATTCCAGATCGGGTTGATCTGGAGCAGTCCGCCCATTGCTGCCAGGATGCCGAAGGTGACGGCGAAGAAGGCACCGGACTTGACTGCGAAGACCGGGAGAATACGAACGCCGACGACGTTCTGTTCCGTGCGGCCCGGTCCGGGGAACTGGGTGTGCTTCTGGTACCAGACCAGAGCCAAGTGGGCCGCGATCAGGGCCAGGATGATTGCCGGCAGCAGAAGAACGTGAGCGACGTACAGGCGCGGGATGATGATCGTGCCGGGGAAGTCGCCGTCGAAGATGAGCCAGTGCATCCACGTACCGATGATCGGGATGCTCATCGTGATGCCACCCAGTGCGGCGCGGAGGCCGGTGCCGGAGAGCAGATCGTCGGGCAGCGAGTAGCCGAAGAAGCCCTCGAACATCGCGAGGATGAGCAACAGGCAGCCGATGACCCAGTTGGCCTCACGCGGGCGACGGAACGCGCCGGTGAAGAAGATGCGCATCATGTGCACGATGATCGAGGCGGCGAACATCAGAGCCGCCCAGTGGTGAATCTGTCGCATGAACAGACCGCCGCGAACCTCGAACGTGATGTCGAGAGCCGTTGCGTACGCCCTGGACATCGTCACACCGTTGAGCGGGGTGTACGCACCGTCGTACACGACCTCGCTGAGCGAGGGGTCGAAGAACAGGGTGAGGAACACGCCCGAGATCAGCAAGATCACGAAGCTGTACAGCGCGATCTCACCGAGCAGGAAGGACCAGTGGGTGGGGAACACCTTGTTGATCTGGCGCCGTAGCCCAGGTGCCAGGTGATAGCGACTGTCTACGCCGTCGGCCTGCTTGGCGGCGAGGTTTTGCAATGTACTCATGAGTCACGCTCCGGACGACGTTCCCAGAAGGCGGGTCCCAGTGCTTCGGTGAAGTCTCCCGAAGCGACGAGGAATCCCTCTTCGTTGACAGTGATGGGAAGTTGGGGCAGCGCACGCGCAGCCGGTCCGAAGATCGGCTTGCCGTACTCGAGCGCGTTGAACTGCGACTGGTGGCAAGGGCAGAGAATTCGGTTGGTCTGCTGCTCGTACAACGATGTCGGGCAACCCAGGTGCGTGCAGATCTTGGAGTAGGCGAAGTAATCGCCGTAGTTGAAGCTTTCTTGACCCTTGCGCTTGACGACGTTGCTGGCGGCGTCCGGGCGAAGGCGGATGAGCATGACCGAGTTGCGAACACCACGCAGGGATACGAGCAGGTCGTGCTCGCTCTCGCGATCCGCTTCGCGGAACGGGAAGACGGTCTCCATGGCACCAGCGTCCAAGTCCTCGGGCCGAACGAGAACGACATCTTCCGGTCGCCCGGTGTCTCGTCGGAGGTAGATGGTCTCTCCATCGTAGCGAGGAGTCCAGCCGGATACCCACAACGGCGAATCTTCGCCCTTCGCCCACGGGTTCTTGATCAGGCCGCCCAGGGGGAGAAGCGCCATCACACCGAGTGCGCCACCACCGAAGACCAGCGACCGCTTGATCACCTTGCGACGACCGATGGTCGACGTGTCGAGGGAGTCGCCCAGCTCCGCCACGAGCGTCTTGCGATCCGTCTCCGACGAACCGCCGTCGTGACGGTCCTGGATGGAGACCTCTTCGGGGATGAACTTCTTGGTGAACTGCACCGCGCCGACACCGACCGCGAGGATCGCCAGACCCATCGTTGCGCCGATGAGCGGGGTGTAGAGCGAGTAGGCAATGTAGTTCTCTTCGCCGATACCGGCGTACTGCCACGGCCAGAACAGGTAGATACCGATGAACGCGACCGCAGCGAGACCGGCGATCGAGAACCAGATGGCGACGCTGCGCTCGGCGCGCTTCTCGGCGCGGGTACCTTCCACTGCCCAACGGTTGCGGCGGAAAGCGACGTCGACACCGTCGAGGTTGGTGCCCAGTTTGACCAGGTCGTCGCGGCTGAGCGCGGCGAGTTCCTCGTCGGTGTACTTCTTGTCCGCGTTCACGCCTTCGGCACCGGGCGCATCCTTGCGTCCGGATTCGTCGTTGTTCGCGTCCTTACGGCCGGAATCGCCGTCGGTCATGATCTAGCTCCGATCCACAAAGTTGCTCCGACGACGGCGATGATGCCGACCGTCCAGATAGCGATCATCTCGGTACCGGGACCGAAGCCGCCGATGCTCCATCCGCCTGCGGGCAGCGTCTCGGTGGACGACTTGATGTAGGCGATGATGTCGGACTTCTCTTCCAGCGTCAGCTGGCGATCGGAGAACTTCGGCATGTTCTGAGGACCCGTGACCATCGCGGTGTAGATCTCCTGCTCGTTCGCGGGTCCGAGCGGGGGTGCGAACTTACCCGAGGAGAGAGCTCCGCCGAGGCCCGTGAAGTTGTGGCAGGAGGCGCAGTTGAGTCGGAACAACTCGCTTCCGCGTCCGATGTCGTCGCCGCGCAGTGACTCCTGAGCGATCTCGCCGTTCTCGTCGAGGATGACCGTCGGTCCGCCACCGTTGGCCTGGATGTAGGCACCGAGCGCGTCGATCTGCTTGTCGTTGAACTTCGGCGGCTTGCGCAGCGCCTGCGCCTCGTTGCGGACGGCAGGCATGCGGCCGCTCGACACCTGGAAGTAGACAGCCGCTTCGCCGACGCCGATGAGGCTCGGTCCGCGATCCTGAACACCCTGCAGGTTGGCTCCGTGGCACGTGACGCAGGACGTGTCGTAGAGCTGCTTGCCCTCGCGGATCAGCGCTGCCGAATCGGTATCGGCGGTCGCGACCTGCGGAGCCGGCGTCAGAGCCGAGGCGAGGAATCCTGCGCTCAGAAGGCCCATCATCAGAACGAGCGCACCGGTGATGCGTCGGCGCGTCTTACGCTGCCGTCTCGTCTTGGAGGCGGCGTTGTCGTCGGATGCTGCTGGGGGAGATGAACTCATCTTCTATCCCTTGTCGTGTCGGGACGGACCGAACGTCGGGGGCTGAATCCGTTCGCTCGTTATCTTTGGCGTGCTGACTGTCACTAGCGGATGAAGTAGATCGTTGCGAAGAGGGCAATCCAGACGATGTCGACGAAGTGCCAGTAGTACGAAACGACGATGGCGGCGGTGGCCTGTGCTGGCGTGAACTTGCTGACCAACGTTCTGGTGATCAGGAAGACGAAGGCGATGAGTCCGCCGATCACGTGCAGTCCGTGGAAGCCGGTCGTGATGTAGAAGACCGAGCCGTACACGCTGCTCGAGATCGTCGTGCCCTCGTGCACCAGGTGGTAGTACTCGTACGCCTGGCCGGCCACGAAGAACGTGCCCATCATCAGAGTGATGATGTACCAGCGGCGGAGTCCGAAGACGTCACCTCGCTCGGCGGCGAACACACCCAGCTGACAGGTGAACGACGATGCGATCAGCACCGCGGTCACCGGCACAGCGAGAGCGAGGTTCAGCTCCGTCGGCTCGGGCGGCCAGATTCCATTCGCCTGGGCGCGTGCGACGAAGTACATCGCAAACAGTCCGGCGAAGAACATGAGTTCACTCGACAGCCACACGATCGTGCCGACGCTGACCATATTGGGACGGTTCAGCGAGTGCACGCGTTGGGTGATTGCCGATCCTTGAGTCCCTACAGCGCTCGTCACAAAGAGAAGTATGACCCGTCGTAGTACGGAAGGCATATCCGGGTCCGCTCTTGGCGCGTCGTGTCGGAACGAATCCGGGTCCGTCGTTGTTCCCGTGCTGGTGAGAGCCCCTGTACGGGCCGGTAGGGTCCAGTCGTGCAAGGCTGGCCTCATGGCAAAGCGCACCGAGGGTGGATGGTTTCGGAGACTGTTCTCGCGATCGACGGCAGAACCTCTGGACCCCACCCGTGACGACCTCGTGACAGTGGCGAGTTGCTTCGACGATGCACAGGCGTGTTCGGCCGTGCTCGACGAAGCAGCGAGGACCCAGCCGGTGTGGACGGAATCGGCGGACGTGGTGCTCCGGCATCATCTGGTGTTGCCCTCGCACCAAGTCGAGGACGCTGCGGCGGTCGCGGCTCAGGACGGCTACGAGGTGGGACCGGTCGTCGATCTACCGGAGAACTCCGGTTACCGCCCTCGGGTCGACGACGGCGTGCCTCTGGTACTGCAACGTGTTCAGGTGCTCGACGCCTTGCACTGCTCACAGGAGCGTTCTCGCATGGCCGGGCTCGCCCAGCGACGAGGGGGAGCGGTACTCGGGTGGGACGCACTGCAGCCTGCGCAGCCCGGCGCAGCCTCTGGCTAAGCTTCCACCGCACCGTACGGGCATCGACGGCAGAAGGGCACGGCACAACCACCATGACCGCACCGACCAGTGACGAGCAGCCGCGAACGTGGCGTCGAATTCTCGGAGCGTTGACCACGTACTCCGACCTGTCGAGCGCCGACACCGGTTGGGTGATGGACGAGATCATGTCCGACAACGCCACAGCCGCGCAGATCGCCGCCTTCGGGGTGGCGCTGAAGATGAAGGGCCCGACGCCTGCGGAACTGGAAGGTCTCGCCGAGTCGATGCTCTCGCACGCCCTTCTCGTCGAGACCGACCGTGACGCCGTCGACGTCGTCGGAACCGGCGGTGACGGAGCCGACACCGTGAACATCTCCACGATGGCCGCGATCGTCGTCGCCGCCAGTGGTGTACGAGTGGTCAAACACGGCAACCGCGCAGCGTCGTCCAAGAGCGGAACGACCGATGTGCTCGAAGCGCTGGGAGTGCACGTGAACCTGGGCGCTGCCGGAGTCGCGTCGAGCGTCGAGCAGGTCGGTATCGGGTTCTGCTTCGCCCCGATCCATCACCCCGCGCTGCGTTTCTCCGGTCCCGCTCGCAAGGAGATCGGGATCCCGACGGCGTTCAATGTGCTGGGCCCGCTGACCAACCCCGGCCGCCCCCGCGCCGGACTGATCGGCTGCGCCTTCGAGAATCTTGTCCCCGTCGTCGCGGGCGTATTCGCCCAACGCGGCAGTTCGGTGCTCGTCGTGCGCGGTGACGACGGCCTCGACGAGATCACCCTGTCCACCACGACCACCGTGCACGTGGTGTCCGACGGGGCCGTCACGGTCGAGACGATCGACCCGGTCGACTACGGAATCGCCCGAGCGCCCATCGACGCACTCAGAGGCGGAGACGCAGAATTCAACGCGGCCGTGGCGCACCGAGTGTTCGCCGGTGAACACGGCCCCGTCCGCGACGCGGTACTGCTCAACGCTGCCGCAGCAATGGCAGCGCACCACGGCGTGTCCGACGACCTCCACGCCCGGATCGAAGCCGGATTGGTCACTGCCGCAAAGACAGTCGATTCAGGCGCGGCAGCACAGCTACTCGCCGACTGGGGTCGATGCACCACCGAACTCGCCGACTGACACCGAACGCGCCTATTCGCCTATCGAGAACCCCGCATCGACATCGGCACTCGAATAGGACTGGAACGCAATGTGAGTGGTGGTGCTGCGCACACCCCTCACTCGATTGATGTGCTTGGTGATGACCTCTGCGATCGAAGCATGATCGCGAACCTTGACGATGGCGATCAAATCGACATCCCCAGCACACGAATAGACCTCCGACACCCCGTCGACATCGGCCACGGCCTGCGCCGCCTCCGGAATCAGATCGGCCTCGGCGTCGATCAAGACGATGGCATTGATCATCTGTGCTCCTCCCGCATCTCGAGCTCGGTGTCCGACGCGAGCTACCCCCAAACCCTAATGGCTGCCATATCCCGAGAGCCGTTCCGCAGGCTCCACTCCTGCCCACACTTGTCGTTCCGCAGGCTCCACTCCTGCCCCTAACGGTCGTTCCGCAGGCTCCACTCCTGCCCCGAACGGTCGTTCCGCGGGCTCCACTCCTGCCCTCGCTGCTTCTCTCGCCGTCCGACACCACGACTCCCACGAACCCGCCGACCGTGCCGGGCTGCAGTACCCACTGCTCGTGCGCACGATCCGGACTCCGTCCGTGCGCAACCACGCCGCGATCAGTCCCACTTCTTCCGGCGGCGCACCGCGAAGCGGCGTCGTATCGGGCAGCACCGTTTCGGCCGACGCGGTGATGGCATCGACGACAGGCATCGGATGCACTCCGCGCGGTGCGACGGCAGCGCCGGCCAGACGGCCGAAGCGCACCACGATCAACTCCCACCCGCCGTCGGCCGTTCGTTTCGCCGCAACGAGTTCGGCAATGGCGGCCACCGCCGCCGATCGGTGCATCCTGCGTAGTGCATCGACGGTGATCGCGATTCGATCACGCAGACGAGCGGCCGTCTCGAACAGCTCCTTGTCCGCGAGCTCGGCGACGCGGCGGCGCATGGAGTACAGCACGGCATCGTCCTGACCGCACACGAGCGCGAGAAACTGCCTCGGGGCATCCGAGTACTCGTCGGCCGTCAACGGGCCGCACAGTGCCGCAGGGCAGCCTCCGACGTCTGTTGCCGGGCACTGGTCGCCGTGTCGAACCGAGCGCGCGAGTCGGCGAGTGCAGGTTCGCAGGCGGCAGAACTCGGCGACGAGCGCAGCGGCCTCTGCGGCGTCGCCGCGAACCGAGAACGGTCCGAGACTGTTCGGTGTCGGTGTGCGGACGATCGACAGGCGGGGGAACGCCTCGTCGGTCAGGGTGATCCACCACCCCTTCCTGGGGAACTTCGAGCGGCGGTTGTACGGCGGGACGTGCGCCGAGAGCAGACGTAACTCGCGGACCCCGGCTTCGAGCGCGTGCGCACACTCGACGTGGTCGACGCGAGTCGCCAGTGCGACCATCTCCTTCATCCGGCCTCTCGTCTCCGAACCGGTGAAGTAGTTGCGCACACGCCGCTTGAGGTTGTTGGACGTACCGACGTACAGCACCTCGTCGGACGGGCCGCGGAACAGATAGACGCCGGGCGTACCGGGAAGGTGAGCAGCCAGCCCGCGTTTGGCGCGCTGGCCGGCCGACACTGCGGGTAGGTAGTCGACCAACTCGGCGTAGCTGTGAACCCCCTGATTGCCCACCCGTTCGATGAGTCCGTGCAGAACGTCGACGGTCGCTCGGGCGTCGTCGAGCGCGCGGTGGGTGGGCCTGGTACCGGATCGGAACAGTGTGGAGAGCGCCGACAGCTTCACCGAAGGTGCCTCGTCGCGCGTCAGAACTCGTCGAGCCAGCTTGACCGTGCACAGCACCTGGAACCGCGGCCATGCGATGTCGAGACGACTGGCGGCGGCTCTGAGGAATCCCGTGTCGAAGCCGGCGTTGTGGGCCACCAGCACCGAACCGCGTGCGAACTCGAGGAAACCGGGAAGAACCCGTTCGATGCGCGGCGCGCCGATGAGCATCGCCGATGTGATGCCGGTCAGTTCCACGATGTACGGCGGGATGGATCTGCCCGGGTCGATCAGGGTGGCGAATTCGCCGAGAATTTCGCCGCCTCGTACCTTGACCGCCCCGATTTCGGTGATGGCCTCGGTGTCCGCGCTCCCGCCGGTGGTCTCGAGGTCGACGACGACGAACGTGGTCTCGTGCAGCGGGGTATCGAGTTCGTCGAACGTCAGCTGGATGGGCAGGCTCACCGCGACGACGTTAGGGCCGACCCCCGACAAGAACGTTCATGGTGCCGTCGAACGTCGTCGTGTCACGAAACCTGTCGGTGCCCGTCGCTATCTTTCGCTTCGTCGGCCGATTCGGCCGCCGGAAACCGCAAAGAGACAAGGATCACAATGATCATCGACTGCAGTGACTGCCTGGTCCGTGACATCGCCTGCGCGGACTGCGTCGTGACGGTGCTTCTGGGGGCTCCGGGGATGCCGTCGAGATCGGACGGTCGGTGGGTTGGGCCGCCGTCTCGTATCACTCTCGAGCAGGAAGAACTCGGTGCCATGGGTGTGCTCGCCGATGTCGGCCTCGTGCCCGCACTCAAGCTCGTTGTGAACGATGACGACACCGCCGAGGTTCCGTTGTTATCGACTCGTGACACACCGGGGGATCAGCGCGCCGGCTAGCGAGAATCGAGCCGAATCCGCTCGCCTCGGCGAGTTGGGGTCGACACGGGGGTATGCCATTTCGTAACCTTCCTGAGACCTTGCGGAGTCTCGCCAGTCCAAACCGGAGTGGCGTCGCAAGTCACCGCCTAATCGTTCACTCGCGAGAGTGTTCGTACCGGGAACCCGATATCTACTGGGGTGAATCCCGCTGAGCCACCACACGGTGGCCGGTGGGTAGGGCTGCTCTTCCCAGCCCGAACCCGTCAGCTAACTCGGTCGGCGGACGATAGGAAGAAACGGAGCACCATCTTTCGTGGCGTCACAACTTTCCAACCGATCATTGCGGCGAGTCCTCGTAGCCGGAGCGCTCACTGCAGGCGTGGTCATCCTTCCCGCTGCACCCGCAATGGCGGCCCCCCTCACCATTCCCGGCGTCGGAACCTTCGAGATTCCTGACATCCCGGGCCTCCCTCCCCTCAACATCCCGGGTGTGCCTGCACCGGGTGCGCCGTTGGCACCCCAGGTCACCCCGGCAGCAAAGGCAGTTCAGGCCGCTGAGTCCAAGATCGGAGCACCGTACGTGTACGGCGCTTCGGGTCCGGATTCGTTCGACTGCTCGGGCCTCGTCCAGTGGGCGTACAAGCAGGCCGGCATCAGCCTGCCCCGTACCAGCTACGACCAGGCGGCCGCGGGCACTCCGGTCTCGCGCGACAGCCTGGTTCCCGGCGACGTCGTGTCGTTCTACGGCGGCTCGCACTCGGGTATCTACGTCGGCAACGGCAATGTCGTGCATGCATCCACCTCCGGCGTGCCGGTCAAGGTTGCTCCGCTTGCCTCGATGCCGTTCGACGGTGCTCGCCGTTACTGATTCGAGCGAGCGGCGTCCGCTGTGATCGACCGACAGGGTCGAGCCGTCCATCGGCTCGGCCCTGTCGTCGTATCCGGACACCGGGCGCGCGACACGCCGGTCCGGTGGACAGGGAAGCCCCCAGTTCGTAATCTGATCGAGACCTGGTCGATGTTTACTTTGTGACCTGTCACCTCGAATCCCCATCGATTTCGGGCCGTGTTCACGTCCGCGCCCGCAAGAGCATGGGTATGGTTCGGTTTCGGTCCACTTTTCCAACCGTTGCCTCGCTCGAGGCAACACGTGTGAGGACGGAGAGTCGCTTTCCGTGGCCCTATCGAGATCTACCCGAGCGTTGCGGCTGGCCCGCAACTCGGTGGTTGCTGTCGTACTGACCGCGTGCATGGTCGTGGTCCCGATGACGACGGCGACCGCGCAGCCGGGATTCGACTCGGCGTCCGACGCGCAGACCGAACTCGCCGAGCTCTCTCGCCAGTCCGAGCAAACCAACGAAGCTCTGCACAACGCGCAGATCGATCTCGACGCCAAGAACCAGCAGCAACTCGATGCACAGGTCGCCGTCGACCGGAGTCGTGCCGCTCTGGACGCAGCGCAGGCGCAGTTGGCGCAGCTCAAACCGGCCATGGACAAGGTCGCCAACGTCAATTACCAGGGTGCGCGGACCAATCGACTGTTCGCCGTGATGGTCAGCGATTCGCCGCAACAGTTGCTCGACCAGATGTCTGCACTGGACGTGATCTCTGCCGATACCGCCGACCAGGTCGCTCGATTCAAGCAGGCGAGCTCGGATGCCGTGACGGCCGAGCAGGCCGCAACGACGGCCGCCGACCAGGCACGTGTCGCGGCCGAACAGGCCAAGGCCGTCAGCGACGACCTTCAGGCCAAGCAGAGTGAGCTGCAGGGTCAGATAGCCGAGGTCATGGCTGCCTACAGTGCGCTCTCGTCCTCGGAGCAGTTGGCTCTGGCCGGATCGGCCCTGCCCGAAGGATTCGATCCCACCACCATTCTGCAGAATCTGACGCCGGGATCGGGTGCCAGTGCGTTGCAGGCCGGCCTGACGCAGATCGGCAAGCCGTATGTCTGGGGCGGCACCGGTCCGGACGGCTTCGACTGCTCCGGTTTGGTCGTGTGGGCCTACAAGCAGGTGGGCAAGACATTGCCGCGGTCGAGTCAGGCGCAGGCAGCGGGCGGAACGCCGGTGGATCAGAAAGATCTGCAGCCGGGTGACGTCGTCCTGTTCTACCCGGACATCTCTCACGTCGGGATCTATGCCGGGAACGGCAACGTGCTGCATGCCTCCACCTTCGGTGTTCCTGTGAAGGTTCAGTCGATGGCATCGTTCCCGTACTACGGGGCGCGTCGATACTGAGGTGCGCCTCGACGATCGACGAACGCCTGCATGAGTGGCTCGAACCGGCGCTCCGGATTGCGTGTTCTCGCCCGATCGCTACGAGTGCGGTTGCTCGCCGTCGTGCTCGTGGCCGCGGTGGCTGTCTCGGTCGGTCTTGTTCACCGATTCGACAGCACGTCCAGCGCAGGTACTGCCGACTCGACAGTCGAGGGAAACCCACCGACCTACGATCAGCAGCGTCGCGCCGAGGTGACCGTTCTCCTGGACCAGTGGGCCCGTGCGGTTCGCTCCGGCGATCTCGATGCACTGCGGGAGTCGATGGATCCTCTGGCCGCCCCCGACTTCGTGGAGGCGCAGGTGCGCCGGGCCGCAGTGGTGCCGGGCGTGCCCTTCTCCGAGTTCGACTACGAGTTGGGTGACGAGCCCGAAACTCCGGTGCCGCCGCAGATCGCCGAGGCGCTGGATTCGACCGACGTCTGGGCACCGGCGGTGTATCTGAAGTACGCGGTCGCCGGGCCGGACGCGTCGCCGACGCGTCGGCCGGTCTCATTGGTGGTAGCCGAGCGGGACGGTCGCTGGCGGCTGGTCGACGACGCGGACCTGACCGAATACCGACGCCACACCTGGCGTGGGCCGTGGGATTTCGGGCCCTTGAAGGTGCGCTCGGTGCCCACCGAAGCCGGGACATCGGTGGTCATGGGGCATCCGGACCGCGAGCAGTTCGTCGAGAGCCTGGCCGCCGAACTTCCGTCGGCAACCGCGGCCGTCACCGACTTCTGGGGGGACGATTGGGCGCGCGACGGGCTGGTGTTCGTCGCGTCCTCCGCGGAGGAGTTCGCCGAACTGACGGGGTCCGCGCCGTCCACCGAGGTGGCCGCAGTGACGGTGTCCGACGCGGTGGTGGGCGACGGTTCCCGTCCGACGGGTCAGCGGGTGGTGCTCGGTCCAGACGCCGCGACGCGGTTGACGCCCTTCACCGTGCGCTCGGTTCTGCGCCACGAGTTGACCCACGTGGCGGCGAGGGCGAAGACGTCCGACGGTACCGAGCTGTGGGTGTCGGAAGGGTTCGCCGACTATTCCGGGTATCGAAATTCCGGTGCCGAGTTCGTGCAACTCGCCCCCACTCTCGCGGCGATCGTGGCGGCGGGCGGGCCGCCGACGGTGCTGCCGAAGAACGAGGACTTCGGTGCAGGCGGGGCCAGATCGAGTGTGGCCTACGAATCGGCGTGGTCGGTGTTCGCATTCGTGGCCGACAGATTCGGGGAGTCGAGGCTGCGCACCCTGTACGAGTCGCTCGCCTCCGACAGCTCCACCGATTCTGTCTTCGCGTCGGTGTTGGGAACGAGCCGCGCACAGTTCGTCGCCTCGTGGGGCGACTGGGTGGCTCGCCAGGCCGGCTGAGACGGGGCGCTACGGTTGTCGCCATGCGTCGTACTCTGCTCGTGACGAACGACTTTCCTCCTCGCCCGGGTGGTATTCAGTCCTATCTCCACAGCTTCGCCTCGCAACTGCCGGCCGACGAGCTGGTGGTGTACGCACCGCGGTGGCGGGGCGACTCGCACGAGAAGTTCGATGCCGCGCAGCCTTTCGAGGTGATCAGGCATCCGACGACCCTGATGTTGCCGACTCCGCTCGTCGCGCGTCGCGCAGCTCGAATCCTGACGTCCCGAGGCTGCGATTCCGTGTGGTTCGGTGCGTCGGCTCCGTTGGCGGTGATGTCGTCGTACCTGCGCAAGGCCGGGGCCGATCGCATCGTGGCCAGTACGCACGGTCACGAGGTCGGTTGGTCGATGGTGCCGGGCGGGCGTGCGACCCTGCGCACGATCGGCGAGAACACCGACGTGGTGACCTACGTCAGCAAGTACACCCGGGGGCGCTTCAGCTCGGCGTTCGGGCGGACTGCCGCCCTCGAACACCTACCGCCCGGTGTCGACACCGATCGCTTCGTGCCCGACGACGCGGCGCGAGCGGAACTTCGCGCGCGCTACGGCCTCGGTGATCGCCCCACCGTTCTGTGCCTGTCCCGGCTCGTTCCGCGCAAAGGGCAGGATTTCCTGATCCGCGCGCTTCCGGGGATCCGCCGGGCCGTCGACGGAGCGGTCCTGGTCATCGTCGGCGGCGGACCCTACGAGAAGACCCTGCGCGAGCTCGTTCGATCCACCGGAATGGAGCAACACGTGGTGTTCACCGGCACCGTGCCGTCGGCGGAGCTCGCCGCCCACCACACCATCGCCGACGTGTTCGCGATGCCGAGCCGCACCCGAGGCGCCGGTCTCGATGTCGAAGGTCTCGGCATCGTCTACCTCGAAGCGTCGTCCTGCGGCGTACCGGTCGTCGCGGGCATGTCCGGGGGTGCGCCGGAAGCGGTGCAGCACAACAAGACCGGTGTCGTCGTCGACGGGACGTCGATCTCGGAGATCACGGACGCGATCGTGCGAATCCTGTCCGATCGCACGCTGGCCACGCAGATGGGCAATGCCGGCCGCGCGTGGGTGGACGCGGAATGGCGCTGGGACGTGTTGACCGAGAAGCTGCGGTCGCTGATCTGACGCGCGTCATCGCGATGCGGTGCACCTACCGGGCGTAGATCGATTCGATCTCGTCGGCGTAGGCGGCGGTGATGACGTTGCGCTTGAGCTTCATGGTGGGAGTCAGCTCACCGCTCTCCTCCGAGAAGTCGTGGGGGAGGAGTCGGTACTTCTTGATCGACTCCGCATGCGAGACGGACTTGTTCGCGTCGGCAACGGCGGCGTCGATCTCCGCGACGAGTTCGGGGTCGGTCTGCAGATCGGCTGCGGTGGCGTCGGCGGCCTTGCCGTGGGAGGACTTCCAGCGATCGAACGCATCCGGGTCGAGGGTGATGAGCGCACCGATGAAGGGCTTCTGATCGCCTACGACGACGGCCTGGCTGATCAGCGCACCCGCCCGCAGTTGGTCTTCCAGTCCGGCCGGTGAGACGTTCTTGCCTCCGGCGGTGACGATCAGTTCCTTCTTGCGACCCGAGATCGTGATGTACCCGTCTTCGTCGACCGAACCGAGGTCCCCGGTGCGGAACCAGCCGTCGTCCAGCGACTCGGCGGTCGCGACCTCGTTGCGCCAGTAGCCGTCGAACACAACCGGTCCGCGGAGTTGGATCTCGCCGTCCTCGGCGATGCGCACGGTGTTGCCGGGCAGTGGACGCCCGACGCTGCCGACGCGTTGGAAGCCGATGGTGTTGACCGCGAACGCCGCGGTGGTTTCGGTCAGGCCGTAGCCCTCGTAGATCGTCACGCCGATGCCCCGGTAGAAGTGGCCGAGACGGGAACCGAGGGGCGCTCCGCCGGAGATGGCGAGTTCACACTTGCCGCCGAGCGCTGCCCGCAGTTTGCCGTAGACCAACTTGTCGAACACGGTGTGCTTGGCGCGCAACACGATTCCCGGTCCGCCGGTGTCCTGTGCTTCACTCCACGCGACTGCGCATTCGGTGGCGAGGTCGAAGATCTTGCCTTTGCCGTCGGCGTGCGCCTTCTGTTTGGCGGTGTTGAAGACCTTCTCGAACACTCGGGGCACCGAGAGGATGAAGTCCGGTTGGAACGTGCCGAACGTCGCGACCAGGTTCGGGATGTCGTTGGTGTGGCCGAGCGTGACTCCGGCATCGAACGACGCGATGCTCACTGCGCGGGCGAGGACATGCGCGAGCGGCAGGAACATCAGGGTGCTGCGGCCCTGCCTCATGAGTGATTTCAGCGAGGTCTCGCGAATGCCGAGTGATTCGGCGAGCAGATTGGCATGGGTCAGTTGGACGCCCTTGGGACGACCGGTGGTTCCGGAGGTGTAGATCAATGTGGCCGGGTCGGACGAGGCGAGTGTCGAAACACGTTGATGTACCTGGTCTTCGGTGATCTCGGATCCGCCGTCGGTCAGGGCCTGTACGGCGTCGGACCCGGCGGAGTTCTCGATCACGAACGTCTGCCGCACCGACGGCGCAGCTGCCACAACGGTTTTCGTTTCCTGTACGTGTGCGTCGTTCTCGAGTATCAGCAGGACGGGCTCGGCGTCTTCGAGGATCCATTCGACCTGCCCGGCGGAGGAGGTCTCGTAGATCGGCACCGTGACACCGCCTGCGGCCCAGATCGCGTAGTCGAGAACCGACCACTCGAATCGCGTCGACGACATCAGGGCGACGCGATCGCCCTGCTCGATGCCGGCGGCGATGAGGCCCTGTGCCACTCCGACCACCAGTTGTTCGAACTCGGCGGCGGTGACGTCGAGCCACTGCCCATCGACCTGGCGGCGGAACACTGTCGCGTCCGGTGAGTTACGGGCGCGGACGAAGACGGTGTCGACAGCCGAGTCGGTGTCCGCGATGTCGTATTTTGCGGCGACGGTGAACTCGCGCACGGGATTACCTCCGGATAGAACGGGGAGAACGAAAGTCGATAGCTCGGCTTCACAGATACTCTAGACCCGGGCTCGCGGCATCGAAATGCGCCCGGAGTGGAGCCCGCAGGAACGACCCGGAAAGAGGCGAGTGGAGCTTGTAGGAACGTCCCGAGAACAGGGGGGTGGAGCCTGCAGGAACGTCCCGGGAACAGGGGAGTGGAGCCTGCAGGAACGACCAGGGAAGAGGGGACGCGCACGGCCGGGGAACCGATGTGTGAAGCTCTGTCGATGAGCAGTATTCAAGTTGCGGATCAGACGTTCGTGGCCGCCTCGGGCGAGCGGGTTGCGCATGCGTTCGCATCGCCCGCTCGGTGGCGTCGATGGTGGCCGGATCTGAACCTGACCATCACCGAGGACCGGGGCGAGAAGGGGATCCGCTGGGCGGTGCGTGGTGGTGTGGTCGGAACGATGGAACTGTGGCTCGAGCCTGCGCTCGACGGTGTGATCGTGCATTACTTCCTGCATGCCGAACCTGCCGCAGGCACCGACGTCGCGGCGCACCAGCATGCCCGTCGGGTGGCCGGACGCGCGATGACGTTCGAGCTCAAACGAGAGCTCGAGGCCGGTCGGTCTGCAGGTGAGGCACCCCACCACGTAGCGTCGACTTCGGCTCGTGAATGAACCGCGCGGTACGGTCGGCCGGTTCGCGTTGTGCGGCGGCGGATCGATCGTGTGAGATAGGCCTGCGCGAGTTCGACGGTACCGAAGCGAACCGAGCTGATCGAAGTACCCGAGCTGATCGAAGTACCCGAGAGGAAGCGGACCAGTAGTCATGGCGGAGAAAACCCAGAGGTCGATCGTCGTCGAAGCCCCACCGAGTCGGGTCATGGACGTCATCGCCGATTTCGACGCGTACCCCACGTGGGTGTCGGCCGCGAAATCCGTCGAGGTCCTCGAGGTCGACGAGGACGGCCGTGGTAAGCGCGTCAAGTTCGTGCTCGATGCGGGAATGGTCAAGGACACCTACGAACTCGAGTACGACTGGGCGGCGGACGGCAGTTCGGTCTCGTGGAATCTCGTGTCCGGTGAGATGCAGAAGTCTCAGAACGGCTCGTACACGTTGAAGGAGACCGGCGGCGGCACCGACGTGACGTACGAGCTCACCGTCGATCTGAACATTCCGATGATCGGTCTGTTCAAGCGCAAAGCAGAAAAGGTCATCACCGACACCGCGCTCAAGGAATTGAAGAAGCGGGTCGAAGGCTGACCGACGCTCGCACCGAAGCCCGCACCACGGTGTTGCTGTTCCTCGGCAAAGGTGGCGCGGGTAAGACGACGTTGGCGGCTGCGTCGGGTCTGCGACTGGCTCAGGCCGGTGAACGGGTGCTGATCGCCTCCGTCGACCAGGCGCACTCGCTCGCCGACGCATTCGCGGGGGACGCAGAGGCCGAGGATTCGTCCGGTGTTCGTTCGATCGCTCCTGGTCTCGACATCGTCGAGATCGATACGTTGGCGTTGCTCGAAGCGCGGTACCGGGGGCTGGGCTCGCTGATGGCCGTGGCGTCCGCGGGACACGAGCACGGGGTGAGTTTCGGGGCGATCGAACCGGAGGAGCTACTCGGTCTTCCCGGAGTCGAAGAGCTGCTCGGCATGCACGAGATCGTCCGTCTCGCCGACGAGAATCGCTGGGACACAGTGATAGTCGACCTTCCCGCATCCGCGGATGCCCTGCGGACGCTGCAGCTGCCCGATACCGTCGCCGCGTACGTCGAGCGGATCTGGCCCCTGCATGCTCGGATGGTCTCGGGCACCGGCTCCGATGTACGTCTGACCCTCGTGGTGGCGATGATCGAGCGAATCCTCGCTCAGGTCGGCTCCGTCCGGTCCCTGATCACCGACTCCGCTCGTACCGGGGCGACCGTCGTCGTCACCGCCGAACAGCTGTCGGTCGTCGACGCGGAAAGAACACTGTCGGCGGCTGCTCTGCTCGGCATCAGAATCGATCGTGTTCTGGTCAACAGAATCCTGCCGAAGCTCACCGCGTCGTCGATCGGTCTCGTGGGCGCTCACCCGGCGGTGTTCTGGTTCGAGAGGTGGCGGGCGGCGCAGCTCGACGCGGTCGCCGAGCTGCGTCGACGCGTCGGTACGGTACCGATCGTGGAGGTGGAGCACGCTCCCGGTGAACCGGTAGGGTTGGGGCCCTTGCAAGATGTGGCCGATCGCCTCGAACCAGACTCCCTCGAACGGCGCGCGCCGGGCTGGGGTGAGCAGCCTTCGGTGGTGCTCGAGTCGGGTACCGGACTCGAATCCGTGTACGCGATGAGAATGCTGCTGCCGGTGGCGGATTCGACGACCTTGGGCTTGGGGCGAGTGGAGGACGACTTGATAGTCAGTGCCGACGGGAGGCGACGGCGCATCACATTGGCGTCGGTGCTGCGTCGGTGCATCGCCGACTCCGCCGAACTCGAAGGACCGTTCCTCGTTGTGCGTTTTCGCCCGAACCCCGACGTGTGGCCACTGTGACTTCGACGACCTCTACGACCCCGACGGCCGGGGTGATTCGATGACCTCGGACCATTCCGAGCTTGGGGCGGACCTGCTGGCCCTGGCGGACACCGTGCTGACGCGACTCGAGCCGATCCTGCGCCGGGTCGCCGAGACGCAGCAGGATCGTGACCAACAGGGATGCAGTTGGTGCCCGGTCTGCGCGCTCGCGGCCCTGGTGCGCGGTGAGCGCCACGATCTGGTCGAGCTCGTGGCCTCCGAGAGCGCCGTGGTGATCGCGCTGTTGCGTCGGTTGCTCGCAGATCACACGACCTCCGGGGCTCCACATTCTGCGACGCAGGCACCCACCGAGTCGCCGTCACCCGAGGCCGCGGCCGAATCCGGACCCGGCAGTGCCGGCATCCCCTCGGACCCGGCAGAGGTCGCGGACGTGTCGATCGACACGAAACTGCAGGATGCCCGCCCCGCGTCGTTCGTTCCGATTACCGTTCGAGTGAAGAATTCGCAGTCGGACGAGCGGGAGCGTCCGTGAGCGGTACGACTCGGGTGCAGGCCGGGTGGGGGACGGCCGAGGAAGGCATGAACGAATGAAGCGGCACCACCAGCGATTGACGGTCGGCATCGATGTGGGCGGGACGAGCCTGCGCGCGTCCGTCGTCGACGAGGACGGTCAGGTACTCGACTCGACTGCCGCTCCTACCCCGCACACTGCTCGCGCCCTCGAACGCGGTCTCGACCGCGCCGTGCAGGAACTGGCCGGGCGACACGACATCGCGGCCGTTGGGCTCGCCGTCGCCGGGTTCATCGACTCCGATCGCACGACGGTTCTCTTCGCCCCGCATCTGCCGTGGGTGAACACCCCCGTGGCGACGGAGATGAGCATGCGCATCGGTCTGCCGGTCCTGCTCGAGCACGACGCCAATTCTGCGGCTTGGGCCGAGTATCGCTTCGGTGCCGCGTCCGGTGGTCGCAACGTGGTGATGGTGGCCATCGGTACCGGCATCGGTGCTGCGCTGCTGATCGACGGCAGGATCTATCGGGGCAGCCACGGGGTGGCACCGGAACTCGGTCACATCCAGGTCGTGCCGGACGGCCGGGCATGCCCCTGCGGCAAGCGCGGCTGCTGGGAGCGGTACTGCAGCGGCACCGCTCTGGTGGACACGGCAGTCGAGTTACTGGCGGCGGACCCGGCGTCGTCGACAACCCTGGCACGCGAGGTGTTCCTCGACCCGGGGTCTCTGACCGGCCGCCGCATCGCCGGCGCTGCGCACGAGGGCGACTCCATCGCCCGCCGCACGATGGAAGACTTCGCGCAATGGCTCGGCGTCGGGCTCTCGATGGTCAGCGACGTGTACGACCCCGATCTGATCGTGTTGGCCGGTGGAGTGGCGACGTCGTCGAGTCAGTTCCTGGCCCGCGCGACCGACAAGTACGCCGAGCTGGTGACCGGTGCGGGGCATCGGCCTCTCGCGCGGATTCGCAGTACTCAACTCGGTGAGGCAGCGGGCATGATCGGGGCCGCGGAGTTGGCCCGTGCGCAGTTCGTCACCGGGGTTCGGTGACTGTTCTTCGCCCGCTTCCTGTGACCTCTGTCCCGGGTTCGGAGATGATGTGGCTGGTGTCATAAACCGTGGGTACAGTTCACTACGCGGCACGGTTCGAGGAGGCACGGCCGCAGTCGATTCGCTCCAGGGCGAGGCGGCACCAAACGATTTCCCGACCATCTTCAGGGAGCATGTCAATGTGGTACTGGCTGGTTAAGTACATTTTCGTCGGCCCCCTTCTCATCGCCCTGGGTCGGCCCACGATCGAGGGTGCGGAGAACATCCCGACGGAGGGTCCGGTCATTCTGGCCAGCAACCACAAGGCCGTTCTCGATTCCTTCTATCTCCCACTCAAGACGCCCAGGCGCATCACCTTCCTCGCCAAGAGCGAGTACTTCACCGGACCGGGTCTCAAGGGTGCGTTCCAGAAGTGGTTCTTCACCGCGGTCGGTCAGGTGCCGATCGATCGCACCGGAGCCGACGCGGCACAGGACGCTCTCAACGCAGGTGTGCGCGTGATCGAAGCAGGCAAGGTTCTGGGTATCTACCCCGAGGGCACGCGTTCGCCCGACGCGCGGCTGTACAAGGGCAAGACCGGGATGGCGCGTCTGGCACTGCAGACCGGGGTCCAGGTGATCCCGGTTGCGATGATCGGTACCGAGAAGATGAACCCGATCGGTTCGCGAGTGTGGCGTCCGGCGAAGGTCACCATCCGAATCGGAAAGCCCATCGACTTCTCTCGCTTCGAAGGCATGGCCGGCAACCGTTTCGTCGAGCGTGCCGTCACCGACGAGGTGATGTACGACCTGATGTTGCTCTCCGGTCAGGAGTACGTGGACGTGTACGCCGCGTCTCTGAAGAAGGCTGCACCCGCGGCGGAGTCGGCTCCGACCGCGCAGCGTATTCCGGATTCCAAGGCAAGCTGAAGCTGCTGGCTCGCTCCGCGATCAGGGTGCGGGACGGGTGTCGGCCTTCGTATCGGTTCGGTCGGTCCTTCCGATCGCAGCAAGCGCGACGATCGACGCGAGAGCCCACCACACGTAGCCCGAGGCCGCGAACTGATCCACGAGCGGCCAGCCGAGGCCGCTCCATCGGCCCTCGCCGAGCTTCCAGTGCGGCGGGTAGAGCATCAACGCCAGCCCGACGGCCACCAGGGTCGCCAGCAGCGCACTGCGGCGGCGATAACCGAGAACGGCGAGCACAACGGTGAACGGGATGGCCCACACCCAGTGGTGTGACCACGAGACCGGCGACACCAGCAGACCGAACATGGCGTTGATCGTCAGCGCCAGCGCAGTCTCGCCTGGGGCAAAAGCTTTCCGCATCGCCACCGCCGCGATGGCGAGCACCACCACCGACAACGCGAGCCAGAGGATCGATCGGGGCACTTCGTCCAACCCGAGCCGTGCGAGCACTCCTGTGATCGACTGGTTGGGTGGGTAGGCCGGGCCGCCGATTCGGTCGGAATCGACGATCGTCTCGGTCCAGTACCTCACCGAGTCGGACCACGTGAGCGCGAAACCGATCGCGGTGAAGACCGCAAAACTCAGCACCGACACCACCGCTGCTCGAAAGTCCTTGCGCAACAGGAAGAACAGTACGAACACCGCGGGCGTGAGTTTGACGGCGGCCACGAGACCGATCAGCACACCTCGGGGCCACGGCGTCTTCTTCGGTAGGCAGTCCAGCGCAACGAACGCCATCAGCACGATGTTGATCTGCCCGTAGTTCAGCGTCGAGGTGACCGGCTCCAGTACGAGCACGGCCACCGCGAACGCGGCACCGGCAGACCACCACATCAGTGCGCGAGGGCGTACCCCGAGCGAGGTGAGAGTGACCACGATCGTCACCAGCAGCAAGAGCATGGACAGCACGGTGACCGCGATCGAGGCGGCGTACAGCGACACCGACGACAGTGGGCTGAAGATCGCCGCGGCGATCGGGGGATAGGTGAACGGCAGCGTGGTACCGGTCGCGATCGGAGGCAGTTGACCGTAAAGATCCCCGCCCTCGGCGAACACCTGGCCGCCGAGTCGATACACGTCCAGATCCAGTCGGTAGTGCTCACCGATCGGACGCAGACCCGGGAAGCCGTTGAGATGGAACAGCACGCCCACGACGGCACCGATCAGCACGAGGACCCTGCTCGACGCCACCGCCCAACTCGGCCACCGGCGTCGCGTCGGCGCGGCAGGCTCCGGTGCTTCGGCGACCGGACGGTTGGTGTCGGGCGAGGTCACAACGTTCCCTTTCAGGGCTGTTCGGATCGTGGCTACCGGTACGTGGGGGGCGTGTCCAGGACGCGCTAGGGTGAGCCGCGTGCGCTACTTCTACGACACAGAGTTCATCGAGGATGGTCGCACAATCGAGTTGGTCTCGATCGGTGTGGTGTCGGAGGACGGCCGCGAGTTCTATGCGGTGTCCTCCGAGTTCGACCCCGAGCGCGCCGGCCGCTGGGTTCGACGCAATGTACTTCCCAAGTTGCCACCGTACTCGTCGCCGCTGTGGATGAGCCGGTCGCGAATCCGGGACGAACTGCTCGAATTTCTCGTTCCGCACTACGGTGCCGAGGTCGAACTGTGGGCGTGGGTTGCGGCGTACGACCATGTGGCGCTCTGCCAGCTGTGGGGCTCGATGACCGAGTTGCCGCGTTCGCTGCCGCGGTTCACTCGTGAGCTGCGCCAGCACTGGGAGGATCGCGGCAGTCCCGAGCTGCCGTCGGTGCCGGACGACGCTCATGACGCCCTCGCCGACGCGCGGCACAATCTGGCGAAGTTCCAGGCGATCGAGGAGCACTCCTACCGCGGGTGAACACCCGTTGTCCTGCGGCTTCGGCGGTGCGAATATCCTGTAGCGGTGAACTGGACTGTCGACGTACCCATCGATCGCTTGCCCGACCTGCCGCCGTTGTCGCCGACGCTGCGCTCTCGATTGGACGATGCGTTGGCCAAGCCGGCTGCGCAGCAGCCGCAGTGGGATCCCGAGCATGCTGCCGACATGCGCAAGGTGCTCGAGAGCGTTCCTCCGATCACCGTCGCTGGTGAGGTGGAGGCGTTGTCGGACAAGCTCGCTGCCGTCGCTCGCGGTGAGGCGTTCCTGCTCCAGGGAGGCGACTGCGCCGAGACGTTCGTCGACAACACCGAGCCGCACATCAAGGGCAACATCCGCACGCTGCTGCAGATGGCGGTGGTGCTCACCTACGGCGCGAGCATGCCGGTGGTCAAGGTCGCCCGTATCGCCGGGCAGTACGCCAAGCCGCGTTCGTCGAACATCGACGCTCTCGGTCTGCAGTCCTACCGCGGCGACATGATCAACTCGCTCGTCGCCGACGAGAGCGTCCGCGGCCACGATCCGTCGCGACTGGTGCGCGCGTACGCCAATGCGAGCGCGGCGATGAATCTGGTCCGCGCGCTCACCGGTGCTGGCATGGCCGACCTGCACAAGGTGCACGACTGGAACCGCGAGTTCGTCGCGCAGTCGCCCGCCGGTGCGCGCTACGAGGCGCTCGCGGGGGAGATCGACCGCGGACTGCGGTTCATGGATGCCTGCGGCGTCTCGGACCCCAATCTGCACACCGCACAGATCTTCGCCAGCCACGAAGCGCTCGTTCTCGATTACGAGCGTGCGATGCTGCGCCTGGACAACACCGACGATCACCCCAAGCTGTACGACCTGTCCGCGCACTTCCTGTGGATCGGCGACCGCACCCGCCAGCTCGACGGGGCGCACATCGCGCTGGCCGAGCTGATCTCCAACCCGATCGGTCTCAAGATCGGGCCCACGACCACGCCCGAGATGGCCGTCGAGTACGTCGAGCGTCTCGACCCCACCAACAAGCCGGGCCGTCTGACGCTGATCTCACGCATGGGCAACGGAAAGGTGCGCGACATCCTGCCCGCGATCATCGAGAAGGTGCAGGCCACCGGCCACCAGGTCATCTGGCAGTGCGACCCGATGCACGGCAACACCCACGAGGCGTCGACCGGCTACAAGACGCGGCACTTCGACCGCATCGTCGACGAGGTGCAGGGGTTCTTCGAGGTCCACAACGGCCTCGGAACGCATCCGGGCGGAATTCACGTCGAACTGACCGGCGACAACGTCACCGAGTGCCTCGGCGGTGCCCAGGACATCTCGGATCTCGACCTCGCCGGACGGTACGAGACGGCCTGCGACCCGCGGCTCAACACGCAGCAGAGCATCGAACTGGCATTCCTCGTCGCCGAGATGCTTCGCGACTGATCAGGGCAGCGAGACGACCTTGACCTCGGAGCCCGGTTCCACGCGAGAACCGGCTCCGGGGCTCTGGCTGATGACCAGAGATCCGTCGGTGTCCACCACCTGACGGACGTCGATGGGCAGGCCCAACGTTTCGAGGGTGGTCCGGGCCGAACCCACCGACCGGCCGAGCAGCGACGGCACGGTGACGGCATTGGACACCTCGAGCACCGCGGTCGACCCGGATCTCACCGTCTCGCCGGCTTCCGGCGTCGTCCCGATCGCCTTTCCGCCGTCGGTGTCCTCGTCGAAGGTCTCTCGAACCTCGCCGACGGTGATGCCGACCGATTCCAGCGTCGTTCGGGCTTGGTCCACGCTCTGCCCACGTACGTCGGGTACTTCGACCGGCGGTGCACCTTTGCTGCGTAGGACCGTGACCGAGCTGCCGGTGGTCAGGACCGTGCCCGGAGGTGGGTCCAGTGCCGCGACTCCGCCGATCGGTGCGGAGGTACTGAAGGCCTCGCCGCCGTCGACGGGTGTGAAGGTCCGGTCTCGCAATTGCTGTTCCATGTCTTCGACGGATGCGTCGGCGTCGATGGACGGAACCGTGGGGCTACCCAAGGACACCAGGAGAAACACTGTGTCGCCCTTGGCAATTCGCGATCCGCCGGTGGGGTCGGTGCCGATGAGAAGATCGGTGTCCACCGAGTCGGAGTAGGTTCCGCGCACCGCGGCCTCGAGGCCGGCCGCTTCCACGGCGCTGGTGGCACCGGTGGTGTCGAGCCCGTCCACCATCGGGACAGCTGTGTATCGCCCGGAGCCCATCCACCAACCGCCGAATCCGACCAAGACGGCGAGCAGGGCGACGACGAGGAGCCAGATGACGATCGCGCGGCGCGATCGTTGGCGATCGGCGTCGAAGTCGGGGAACTCGTAGTGCCGTCGGCCGGTCGGGAGTGGCCCTGGCGGCGGCGCGTCGAACGGTTCCTGGCTGTCATCGACGCCTCGGGACGTGGGCGAGGTGACCACCCGGGTGTGCTGCACCCCGTGTTGCTGGGGCGGGGGCGGAGAATTGTCCACGACCTGGGTGCGAGCGGACGGCGGACGGTTGCCTGCCACCGTCGTCGGTGCTCCGGCCGCGGCCGAGCTCAGGTGCTCGGCCGAGCGTTTGGGTGCGGGCACGCGATACTCGGGCAGCGCGAGCGCCGACGCGGCAGCGCGCAGGGCACGGGCCATGTCGTCGGCATTGCGGTACCGGTGATCCGGGTCGCGGACGGTGGCCCGTTGGACCACCTCGTCGAACTGCGGGGGAACGCCGGCGATGAGGGTGGAGGGGCGCGGTACGTCGTTGTCGATGCGCTGGTAGGCGATGGACAGTGAGGTGTCGCCGGTGAACGGTGTGCGTCCGGTCAGAAGCTCGAACAACACGACACCGACGCCGTACACGTCGCTGCTCGCGGACGCGGAGCCGGTGGTGACCTGCTCGGGAGACAGGTACGCGGCGGTGCCCAGAATCACACTGCTCGACGTCACGGTGGAGGCAGCGATGGCCCGGACGAGACCGAAGTCGGCGATCTTCACGTCGCCGTCGTCGCTGATCAGGATGTTCTCGGGTTTGATGTCGCGGTGCACGAGGCCGGCTCGGTGGGCGACGGCGAGTGCGTCGAGGACCGGGCGAACGACGGCCGCGGCAGCGTGCGGAGGCATCGGACCGCGCTCGCGCAGCAGTTCACGCAGAGTTCCGCCCTCGACGAGTTCCATGACGAGGAAGGCGTGTTCGCCGTCGCGCCCGTGGTCGTAGACGGCGACGAGGCCCGGGTGGCTGAGCCTGGCCACGGCCCGTGCCTCGAACTCGAAGCGCTGCACGAACTGGGGGTCCCCGGCGAACTTCGGGTCCATGATCTTCACCGCCACGGGGCGGTCGAGCCTGGTGTCGAGTCCGCGGTAGACCGTCGACATACCGCCGCGCGCGATCGGTGCGTCTATTCGGTATCGACGATCGAGCATCGAACCCGGTATCACCGAACCTCCCCTCGTCGTCCACTCGTCTTCCGGCTCGGTCGCCGGACACTGAAGACGATCGTATCGGTGCCGGGGATGCCGACCGACGATCGTGGCTTGTGTCTTCGGACCGGCTGGGTCGGCTGCACAGGAGTGGAGCCTGCGGAACGACCCGGCTGCGACGCTTTTGAAGTCTCGATGCCGGACCCGTTAACGTTACCTGCGTGAGTGCCATTCCCTATGCCGACGACGTGCTCGATCCGTCGGAGTCCGTGCTGCAGTTCGCCGATGTCGCGAAGATCCTCGACGTCCCCAAGACCCGCGTCGAACAGCTCGTCCGAGATCGCCAGTTGCTCGCCCTGAAGCGTTCACGCGTGCCCGTCGTACCGGAACAGTTCCTCGATTCGAGCAAGGGCACCATCGTCAAGGGGCTGCCCGGTCTCCTGGCCGTGCTGCACGACGGCGGCTACGAGGACGAGGAAATCCTGCGGTGGCTGTTCACCGAGGACGAGAGCCTGCCGGGTGCACCCGTCGCTGCTCTGCACGGCGACCTGATGCGCGAAGTGATCAGGCGCGCACAGGCCATGGCCTTCTAGCGAACCGTCGCGCGCTTGAAGCCGGTGACGGCGAACTGCGGCAGCGCTATGCGCGCTCTGGTCCACTGCGGCACCGTCGCGCGTTGGGAGAGCACACGGTAGCCCTGTGACTCGACCTCGTCGAGTATGCGGCCGTACAGAATCGACGCCGTGCGCATCGACGGCCGCACTCGCGGATCCAGCATCTCGATGCCTGCATCGGACGTGCGGTAGATCGAGCGGGTGACGGCGATCAGGTGTGCGAGTGCGCGGGTGACCCTGGCGTCGACACTGCCCGTGGTGCGGCACCACCGGAGTAGTTCTTCGTCGACGCCGAACGCCGCGAGCTCGTCGGTGGGCAGGTAGATGCGGTCGCGATCGAGGTCCTCACCCATGTCGCGGATGAAGTTGGTCAGCTGGAACGCCTCGCCCAGGGCTGCGGCCGGGGGCTCGGCCACGGACCGCTCGACGACGGTTCCCAGGATCGGCAACATCTGCAGTCCGATCACGGCGGCGGAGCCGTACATGTACTCGCGCAACTGCTCCATCGTGCGGTAGCGCGAGACGAACATCGGACTCCCCGGAATGTCCATACGCATCGAGTGCATGAACGCGAAGAAATAGTCGTGCGGAATGTCGTAGCGCGCCACGGTGTCGCACAACGCGCTCAACACCTGATCGGACACGCTGTCGGACAGGGGTTTTCCCGCCAATGCGTCGCGCACCCTGGATTCGATCACATCGAGTTCGACGATGCGACGGGCATTGAGCTCGTCCGATCCCACGGCGATGTCGGTGCCTTCGAGGTCGACGATGTCGTCGACCATTCGGGCGAACCCGTACAGCGCATGTACTCCTGCGCGCTTGTCGGTGGGGAGCAGGCGAGTGGCGAGGAAATACGTCTTGCCGTGTTGGGCATTGAGTTCGCGGCAGATGCGGTACGCCGCGTGCAGTTCAGGATCGATACCGTCGAGTTCTTTCATCACGCGGCCCTCATGACGTGGATTCGTCTCCGGTCGGTTCCGTTGCTGGGGTCTTGGGCGCGTTCGGCACGGCACGGTGTTCCCTGGATCGGTCCGATCGTAAACGCAGCGGATCGACGCGTGTCAGCGCCAGAGCTGCGACGACCGCGGCGAAGATCGCCAGTGCGACGTGTCCGAAGGTGTACAGGCCGATCGATCCGTCGGGTTGGAAGACGAGCATGAGCCACGTCGACAGACCCGTCAGGATCATCAGGGTCGTGCGCGAGAGGGCGAAGCCTGCGGCGATCGCCAGTGGCCACGAGTAGTACCAGGGCAGGGCTGCGGGGGAGAGCACGACGGTGGCGACCAGGGCGATCAGGATGCCCTTGACCGCATCGCGTTCGGATCTGCGGCCCAACCACCAGGCCACCGCCAGAACGACCACCAGCGCTATCGCGCACAGCAGACGAGTCACATCGAGAACGGGTCCGAGGCGGAGATCGAGGAACCACGACGTGCCGACGGTCACCAGGTGCGCCAGGATCGTGGGCAGCGAGAGCCAGTTGATGATCTTGGCCGATCCGGAAAGAGCGGTCAGCCAACCGATTCCGACTCCGGCGATCACCGACGCCACGGCGAACACGGCAACGAAGACGGAGGCTCCGATGCCGGCGGTCTTGACGAACGCCAGGACGGGCGACATCGGCTTTCGTCCCTCCGCCTGTGCCTTCTCCCGCAGATGGAGCATCCAGATCCACACCAGGAAAGGCAGCGCGAGGCCTGCTGTGGCCTTGATCGCCACCGCGATGGCGACCAGCGCGATGCCGCCCACGTGTCGATGCTCGAGCGTCAGCACGATTCCCGCGGTCATCAGGCCCACCATGAGCAACTCGTTGTGCACCCCGCCGATCAGGTGGATCAGGACCAGAGGGTTGAGGACGGCGAGCCACACCGCGGTGGTCGCTCGGCCGCCGAGGTGCTTCGCCAGCCGCGGAACCGCCCACATCATCAATGCCAGACCCGGCAACATCGTCAGGCGCAGCAACATGGTTCCAGCGATCACGTTGTCGCCGGTCAGGCTGGTGATTCCGCGGCCGAGCAGCAGGAACAACGGGCCGTACGGCGCAGTGGTGGTGGTCCAGACATTGCTGACGTTGTCGAGCAGAACTCCCGGATTGGCAACGGGGCCAACGGCATACGGATCGAATCCGTCGCGGAGCAGAGCGCCCTGCGCCAGGTACGAGTACGCGTCGCGGCTGAACATCGGCACCGACAGCAGTAGCGGTGCGGTCCATGCCGGGACGATCCAGCGCAGTTCACCCACCGTGGTGCGGCCGTGCAGAGTCGCACGCCCGAGCCGAACCCAGGCGGTGATCATCAGCAGTACGCCGACCCAGACGATGATGGTCGACAGGACGAATCCGTGGCCGAATCGCAGCCACGACAGGTGCATCTCCTCGAGCAACGGATCGCGCCTGCGCACACTGCCGGCCCCGAACCCGCCGAACACGATGCACACGGCACCGACCACACCGAGTATCGCGGCCTTGCCCTCGGGACTGCGAAGGAAGTTGCCCGTTGCGGTCAGTCTGGACGGTCGTCGCGAATCCGAGGGCAGGGGGCCGTCCGACGATCGATCCTCGGAGGTGGAGTGCGACGAGATCGAAGACATTGCCGCCTGCTCCTCCTCTGCAACGAGTTGTGGGTCGAGATCCGTACGCCGGCCGATGGTTCACGCCGACCACCGAACGATCATGGTCGCAGCAATGAGCGCGACCGGCAAACGATCGCGCTCAGCTTAGTTGGTCGACGCAGTCAATCGAACGAACCTACCGTCCCGTGCGCCCCGTCACCCGCTCTGCGGCGAGCTTTCCCGACACCAGAACCGTGGGAACGCCCACTCCGGGCGTCGTGCCCGAGCCGGCGAGAACCACGTTGTCGAGCCCGGCGACCATGTTCTTGCGTCGGAACGGCCCGGTCTGCCGAAACACGTGCGCCGACGAGAACGGCGAACCGGAGATCATGCCTTTCTGCGCCCAGGTCTCGGGAGTGTCGATGTGGTCGAGTGTGAATCCGTCGAGTAGGCCCTTGTACCCCCGACCTTCCATGGTCGTCAGGATCTCGCGAAGGTACGGCTGCGCCAATTCGTTCCAGGGAAGGGGCGCGCTGTCGAGATTGGGGCACGGTGCGAGGATCGACACCGGCTCGCATCGAACACCGTCACGCACCATCTCGAGTTGGGTATCGCTGACCGACGGTCGGGTGATCAGCAGCGACGGATCGGCCATCAAGGACCCCTTGCCCGCCTTTGCGGTGATCCGGCGGAAGGTCTCGGCCCATTCGTCACCGAAGTCGATGGTGTGATGTGCGCGGGCGGGCCACGTCGCCGTCACGTCGGCGGGAACGGTTCCGTGCGCGACGACCGCTGACGGCGAGACGACGCCGTATCCGTTCCGGCGGCCCTTCTTCGACACCGACGCCCGGTCGAGCAGTCGGTCGACGACGGGCAGGTCCGCGGTGAGAACGAGTGCGTCGCACGCGATTCGACCGCCGGCTGCGGTGATCACGGAGTCCGCACGACCTCGGTCGACGGTGATGTCGACGATCTCGGTGCCGAGTTCGAGCGTGCCACCCGCGGTGACGAACGCGTCGGCCATGGCCCGTGCGATGGCCGCCATGCCGCCTTCGGGGAAGAACACCCCGAGCGAGGTGTCCATGTGTGCGATGGCTCCGTAGACCGCGAGCGCCTTCTGAGGTGCCATGCCGGCGTAGAGCGCCTGGAACGTGAACACGCGGCGCAGGCGAGTGTCCTTCAGGAACTTGTCGACGCGTGGCCCGAGCCGGCCGAAGCCGCCCAGTCTGGTCAGCGTCGCGGTGTCTGAGATCGCAGCTTTCGATCCCACGAGATCGAGCGGTGAATCGAAGTTCGAGTCGATGAAGCGGTCGAACTCGGCGTCGAAGATGTCGGCGAGCCAGCGTCGCAGTTCTCGATATCCCTGCGCCTCGGCCGGGCCGCAGGTTCGCTCGACCTCGGCCGCCATGGCCTCGGGATCGGAGTAGACGTCGATGGACGTGCCGTCGGCATAACGCGTGTGATAGGACGGCGACAGAGCGGTCAGCCGAATCGGCGGCGTGGTCGACTCGAAGTCGGCACCCACGGCGGCGAGCGCCTCGAGCACCAGGTTCGGCATCGTGAGCACGCTCGCGCCGTTGTCGATGTCGTACAGGTGCGTTCCGTCGGCGTCCGATACCGGGTACACCCCGACGCGGCCGCCCACGGTCTCTTCGCGCTCGACGATGGTGACTTTCCTGCCTGCTCCCAGCAGATGCAGACCGGCGGCCAGGCCGGCCAAACCGGCTCCAACGACGACCACGGTGTCGGTGGTGCCGGAGACCGTGCGGATCGAAGACATGACGCTCTCTTTCAGTACTGCCGTTGGATGGCGGCGGTTGCCATGGCGCGCAGGTGCGCGGCAGCGACCGGTTCGATCGAACTGTTGTCGAGGGCGGCAACGGCCCGGGTCCCGAGCTCGTCGATCTGTTTCTCGACCGCGTCCACTGCGCCGAGTTCGACGAGGATGGAACGGATGTCGGCCACTTCGTTCGCGTCGAGTTCGGTTCCGAGGCTGGCCCTGATCGTGGCTGCACGATCCGGCCGGGTCCGGTCGGCTTTCTCCAGCGCCAGCGCGATCAACACGGTGCGTTTGCCCTCGGTGATGTCGTCGCCCGACGGTTTGCCGGTGACCTCGGGATCGCCGAACACCCCGAGGAGGTCGTCGCGCAGCTGGAACGCGATTCCGATGTCCGCACCGAAGTTGCGGTAGGCCGAGATCAGGTTCTCGTCGGCATCGGCGAGGACTGCGCCGAGATGCAGCGGCCGCTCGACGGTGTAGGCAGCGGTCTTGTATCGGTTGACTCGCATGGCAGCCGCGACACTCTCGTCGGTGCCTGCCTCGGCTTCGATGTCGAGCAACTGGCCGCCGAGAACCTCCGTGCGCATCGCCGACCACACCGGTTGGACCCGTCGTGCGGCATCGGCGTCGATGCCGGACTCGCGCAGGAGATCGTCTGCCCAACACAGGGCGAGATCGCCGACGAGGATCGCTGCCGATTCACCGAAATGGTCCGCGCCGCCGGACCACCCAGCGTCTCGGTGCCGTTGGGCGAACCCGACGTGCACGGTCGGGAAACCGCGTCGGGTACTGGAGGAATCGATGATGTCGTCGTGGATGAGGGCGCAGGCCTGGATCAGTTCGAGCGCCGAGCACGCCCGCAGCACTGCGTCCGCTCGGGCACCGGTGGATTCACCGCCTGCACCGAGCCATGCGGTCCAGGCGAATGCAGGGCGCATGCGCTTGCCACCGCGAAGTACGAAGGCCTCGAGGTCGGCCACCGCAGCGGGATAGCCGCCACCGACGGTGTCGACGACATCTCGGCGTGAGGTGAAGAACTCGGCGAGCGTCCGGTCGACGGCCGTGCGCATCGCCTTCGGGTCGTGCGCGGCGGCGGGAGTGTCGACTACGGGTGAAGAAAAGTCTCCGGACAGGACGATCCTCCAAGGTTGCTGTGGATTGCGTGAATTCTCATTCCCACAGTAATGGCCGTGGAAACCCTGGACCGACCTGCAGCGAACATCTGTCGTCAGGGATGCCCGACGGGCTTCGGTGGGCCGCAACCTATGATCTTCGGGTGAGCGAAGATTCCGTCAGGGGGCGGTCGAGTCGAGGATTCGTGACGAGAACACCGTCCATCGTCGACCGACTACGGACAGAACCCGAGGCCAGGATCCCGTTCTCGGTGGAGTTCTCGCCTCCGCGAGACGCGGCCGCCGAGGCCAGGCTGTGGCGGGCGGTCCGTGAGTTCGAACAACTTCAGCCCGCATTCGTGTCGATGACCTACGGCGCGGGGGGCTCCACCCGTGATCGGACGGTGCGTGTCACCGGGCAGATCGCCGAGGAGACCACCCTTCTGCCTGTGGCGCATCTCACTGCCGTCTCGCACAGTGTGGACGAGCTGCGATCCATGGTGGGGTCGTACGCGGACCGCGGTATCACCAACATCCTCGTACTTCGCGGAGATCCCCCCGGAGATCCGCTCGGCGACTGGGAGAAGCATCCGGACGGTGTCGAGTACGCCGAGGAGCTCGTCCGGCTGGTTCGCGATCTCGGCGACTTCCACGTCGGCGTGGCGTCGTTCCCCGAAGGGCACCACCGCGCAGGCGATCTCGAACAGGACACCCGATGCCTGGTCGGGAAGTTGCGGGCGGGAGCGGAGTACTCGATCACTCAGATGTTCTTCGATGTGGACGACTACCTGCGTCTACGTGATCGTGTGTCGGCGTTCGACGCCGAGCAGGGTGCCAAGCCGATCATTCCCGAGATCATGCCCATCACCTCGCTTCGGTCGGTTCGCCGGATGCTCGAGCTCTCGGGCACGACGCTTCCGTCGCACCTGGACGAGAAGTTCACGCGCGCAGCGGGATCCGGCGCCGAGGAGGACCGCGCCGCGGTGCGAGAAGTGGGCATCGAACTCGCGACGAACATCGGTGAGCGCCTGATCTCCGAGGGCGCACCCGGACTGCACTTCATCACTCTCAACTTCGCGCGCGCGACGCGTGAGGTGCTCAGCAACCTGGGGCTTGCAGCCGCGAGAGTGTGAGACGGTCAGGTGTGCGGCGCAGGCATCGGGCGCGACTTCCACGACAGCGAGCCGCGACGCCTGCGCACGTGGGACTCTGCGACGAGTCCGACGAAGGCGAGAATCGAGACCGGGTGCAGCGCGGCGTCGACTACGTCGCCCACCCCGAACCGCGATCCCGTCTCGCGCCGCCGCACGGACATCCGTGACACCGTGCCTGCGAGATAGCCGGCGCAGCCGAGGCGACGCGCGACACCCGAGGAGGTGAGCGCAGTGATCGGGGGCAGCACGTACACGACGGTCAGTGCCAGGGCCGCCGCTACCGAACCGGCCGGTCCACCGAACTCGTTCCACAACCACCTGCTGTAGCCGGACCGCAACTCCGCTGCCGATCGGTACATCCGGCATCGAACGAACCCCGCACCCGACGCCACCGCGGTCGAGAACCCCCGCCGACGCAGAGCGCGTGCCAGATCCAGGTCCTCGGTTGCGCTCGCGGCGACGCAGCCGTGGCCCCCCACGGCCCGGTAGGCGGCGGCGTCGAAAGCCATGAACTGCCCGCAGGCGACAGTCATCGACGGTGCGAGCGTCGCGTTGCCGAGAGGGACGGGAAGCGTGGACATCCACGACCATGCGAGCAGGGGCTGGACCAGTCGCTCGACGGTGCTCTCGGCCAGTTGCTCCGGCCACGGGCACAGCAGGGAGGCACCGCTCCGTCGCAGCATGCGGGCCGCTGCCGCCACGGCCTCCGGTTCCAGGCGCACATCGGCATCGACGAACACGATCAACGACGTCGTCGGGTCGTCCTCGTCGGCCAGTCTCGCGAGCTCGGCGCACGCGGCGGCCTTACCGGTCCAGCCGGCCGGGGGAGCGACACCGGAGGTCACGACGCGAATCCTCGGATCACCGCCTGCAGCCGCGCGGGCAGCGGAGGCCGTTCCGTCGGTCGAGTCGTCGTCGAGGACGATCACTCGCAGATCCGTGCACGATCGTTGCTTCGCGAGATCGCCGATCAGCGCGGGAAGCGTCGCGGCCTCGTTGCGGGCGGGTACACAGACGACGACGCTTTCGGTGACGTCCTGCTCCGGGGAGTGCAGGCTCGGCATGAACCGAGAGTTGAACTCCGACACCGCGGCCGACGCAGCCGCGAGGACGGCAGCGGTCGCCGTCGTTCGCGCGAGCACGCGGTCTTTCACACAGATGTTCTCTCGGTCGAGCTTCCCGGCTCGGTACCGCGCGAGCCGCGGCCCCGCAGCGGTGGATTGCGCGACACCCAGGCCATGGCTCCGACGATGGCCGCGACACCGACCGTCACCCCGCCCACGATGCCGGCCCAGCCGGCGAAGCTTCTGGTGTTGGGATCGGGATAGTTGACCTCGGCGCGCACCGAGGTGACCTCGCCTGCCGGCAACTTCCAGGAGATCGAGTTGTCGCTCTCGCGGGTGCCGTTGGTGGTGCCGATGCGGGCCGGGAACGCGATGGTGAACTGTACGTCCGTGCCCTGAACCGGAACGGAGGACAGATCGGCGTTGCCGGCAAGAGTGACGGTGTCACCCGATCGCTGCAGTGTCAGCTGGAACGATCCGGCCGCGTTCTGGAAGATCGAGCCGAGGGTCTGCACGTCGCCGAACGAGAGATCGTCGAAGATGGCCTGCGATCCGACGTATCCGTCCTGGTCGTACGGCTCGACGCGAACCTTGTCCTCGATCGAGGAGGGAACCACCAGTTCCGGGCCGGTGTCGGAGTCCGATGTCGGCACGCTGGCCGCCACGATCTGACCTGCGACACGGTCGTTCGCCGACACGCCCATCGTGACCTGCACGCGCAGGCAACCGGCCAGCATCGGCGCGACCAGCAGGGCCAGTGCGACCACCGAGAGAACGCGGCGGCGGTGGGTTCGATGAGGTGTTCGCGATGTCGACTGCACAGCGACATCGTGCCAGGGCATCGAGGTGATGTCAGTCGGCAGGGGTTGTCAGCGAGGCGTGTCGGGTGTTCCTGGACAGACGGGCATTCCACAGCAGTGGTATGCCGACGACGCCCATGACGACGAATCCGTACACCGCCGAGAAGCGAAGCTCCGGACCGTCGAGGAACACCGCGTGCGCGAGCGCCGACCCGAGCCACGTCCACAGGAACAATCCGATGGGCACTGCGTCGTCGGACGACCGGGGGCGACCGACGGCGCGGTCGAGCGATTCCATCACCGCAGCCATCAGCGTCGCCACCACCAGCCAGCCGAGGTAGTTGGTCAGCGGAATCGACGGCACACCCGGCAGCCCGACCGAACCGGCGGTCCAGGTCCACTGTCCGTCGGTGACCATCTGTGGATCCAGATAGAGGTCCCAGCCGACCATCCCCACCGCCACGGCCACGATTCGCAGTGCGGTGGCGCGCGCCTGCGTCGTGTCGAGACGGCCGACGACGAAGGTCACTGCACACCAGATCGGGTAAAACCCGGCCGTCCACGCCAGAGGGACCACGACGGGTACCTCGAACAGGCTCGGGCCCAAGCGATTCTGCGCGTAGAAGTATTCGCCGAACGGGATCCCGGTGGCCGTGCCGACGAGTTCGGACGCGAACCCGGTTCCTGCGGTCACGACGACGAGAACGGTAGCCCACACGACACCGCGGTTCAGCGCCGCGTGCAGGATCGACGCGAGCGCGAGCAGGGCCACCACCGCCACCGTCACTGCGTCCCTGGTCGATCCCGACACCAGTGGGTAGAGGATCTGGCAGCCCACGGCAGCGGCCGCCACGACGATCGGAACGACCTTCATTCCCGTTTCCTTCCGAAGAACGTGCGACGGCGGGCTGCGCGGGCGTCGGCGATCGCGATTCGGGCCGCCGACCGACCACTGGCCGCGGTGACCCCTCCGCCGGGGTGGGTCGATGCGCCGGTGAGATAGAGCCCGTCGGCACCGGGGACCCGATGCCCGGCCAGTCGAGGATGCGGCCGCCACATCATCATCTGGTCCAACGACATGTCCAGGTGCATGATGTTGCCTCCGATCAGACCGAGCTCACGCTCGATGTCCGGCGGCGATTGAACGAACCGATCCAACACGGACTCGGCGAAACCGGGTGCGTACCGGTCCAGTTCGGCCACGATTCGATCTGCCTCGAACTCGGCCAACGAGCGCTCGCCCGGAACGTCCGATCGCCACTGCCTGCCGTCGGCGAGGGTATGGGGATGCCACTGCGACCACAGTGAGATCTGGTGCTGTCCCGGCGGTGCGATGGTGGGATCGAGTGCGCTGAAGGACATTCCCAGCACGGCCGGGGTGGGCGGCAGGTCGCCGGCCAGGGCGTGCCCGTGTGCCAACCGCAACTGGCTGCGGTCGCGTACCAGCAGCGCCAGACCGTGGGTGCCGTCCTCGATGCGGTCGGCACTCGGGTACGTCGGAAGAGCGTCGGTGGCCAGTCTGACCGCAGTACCGATCCCCGGTCCTACCCGAATCGTGCTGCGCCACGGGGCGATCTGCGCCGAGTCGTGTCCACCGGCTTCGAGAAGGTCGAGGGTGGTCAGGATGTGGCAGCCGGCCATGACGATGCGGCTGTCGATCTCCCGTCCCGACGCGGTCCTGGTGGTCCAGCCGTGCGGGCGGCGTACGAGCGAGGTGACCGCGTCGCCGAGTGTCAGTTCGGCACCGTCGCGTTGCAGCCGAGCGATCATCGCCTCGGTCAATGCTCCGCTGCCGCCGACGGCGCGGCCCGGCGGAAGGGTGTGCATGAGGGCCGCGAAGCCGACCATCGGTGCGGTACCGGGCTCGGACATCGGCGGACCCGACTGAGCGCCGAACCACGCGAGCGCAGCCTTGAGTCGTTCGCTCGAGAACATCTCGTCCAACAGGGAATCGCCGGTGGCGAGGAACTCACGCGAGAGCATGCTTCCGCCGTCGGGGGCACCGAGGCCCCAGAAGGATCGGAGCAGTTTCGGACCGGTGGGCGGCCCACCGAACGCACGCATGGTGCGTTCGCTGCGGGGACCCCAGACGGAGACGAACGTTCGGTAGGCGCGCGCGTCGGCTGCGCCGCAGGCGGCGGCGATGGACTCGCAAGTTCGTTCCAGGTTGCGGTGGAAGACGATTCCGCGTTCGTCGGTGCCGACGGCTCCCGGCGCGAACGCCCAGGGGTCGCAGTCGATGTAGCGCAGTCCGAACTCGGCGAGGCCGAGCTCCTCGATGATGCCTGTGTGCCGAATCATGATGTGCGCCGACGAACCACGGTCCACTCGGTGGCCGGGAAAGCGTTCCACCGTCGAGACCGCGCCGCCGGCGACGGAGTCGCGCTCGAGAACCTCGACCGACATGCCGGCATCGGTCAGGTAACAGGCGGAGGTCAGGGCATTGTGGCCGGAGCCCACCACCACAGCATCGATCACACCCTCAGGCTACTGGCCCGTCGAGGGGCAACCGGCGGCCCAGGACCGCGAAGGGTCGTCGGTCCCCGCTGAAGGTGAAGTCGCGCAGTACGTCCGCGAAGCCGAGCCTGCGGTACAGCCGCCAGGCTCGGTTGTCCTCCTCGGCTACTTCGGGTGTGGACAACATCACGTTGGCCGCCGAGACGCCGCGCAGCAGTCGGCTGCACAGTTGTCCACCGAGACCGTGCCCCTGGGCGCTCGGGAGAACGTGCAACTCGGTCAGCTCGAAGTAGTCCGCGAGCGTGGCTTCGACGGTCTGCGGGGAATGCCCCGTGCGCCGCAATCCGTCGCGAACCTGTTGATGCCACCACTGGTGCGCGGCACCGTGGTAGCCGTACGCGACGGCCACCAGCGAATCGGGCTGTGTCGGATCGGCGTTCGGGAGCAGTGCGCCGACGGCTCGCCAGCCCGGGCGGTGCAGGTGTTCACTCCACATCGGGGCTCGGCTCTGTTCGGTTCCACGCGGATAGCCCATGGCCTCGACGTAGATGGACAGTGCCTCGAACAGCCGCTGGCGGAATTCCGGGGGCGTCAGATCGACCAGGTACGGCGTTGTCCGCGCATCGGTGACGACTGTTCTCAACCTTTCTTCGGCAACTTGTCGGTGGGCACGGCTATATTGAATGTGTCGAACGGGTGTTCGACAATCGGGGCCGAGTGCGCCGGTGGCTTCGGCTCGTATGTCGAGTCGGATTCTTCCGGAGTTCGACTGTAAGGCTTCGCCACGGTTCCGGCCGCGCCAGGTGCGCGCCGGAGATTCGAACTGGAGGTGTTCGAGTATGACGATCACGAAGGCATTCGATGCCGGAGTGCGGTCGCCGGTGTCGCGTCAGGCTCAGATTCTGCTGGGCCGGGCCGATGCTTTGCTGTCCGAGTCCATCGGGGAGAGCGATGCCGGAGATCGATTTCTCGGTAGCTACGCCGCTGCACTGAAAGGCGCGGCAGCTGTGCTGGCGTCGTTGCCGAATTCGATCGGCGCGCGTCCTCGTTCGCGCAGTGCGTGGGTGTTGATGGCAAAGGCGGCACCGGATCTCGCCGTCTGGGCCGACTATTTCGCGTCTTTCTCCGCCACCAGGGCGGCGGTCGAGGCCGGCGCGTCGAGCACGATCGCCGATCTCGATGCCGACGATTTCCATCGACACGTCGGTCGTTTTCTGAACTCGATCGAGGACCGACTCGGCGGGCAGGCTCGATTCGCGTCCGTCGACCCCATGACGGCGCCCCTGTCTGCGTAGCGCACCGAGCTGGACGTCAGGTGACAATCGCCACGTCATCGGGTGTTCGCCCAAGGTTTTCGGGACGTGCGTCTCGAAAACTTCGGTGTTTCTCAGGAACACATCGACCGAGTAGGTGGTAAGCGGCCGATTCAGCTCGTATCATCGACAGCAGGTAGCCGCCAAGGTCAGCTTCCCGTCGTTTCGGAACCGAAATGACCTTCAATATCTGTGCAGGGGGAGGTACCGTGCCACTCTCCGAGCACGAGCAGCGCATGCTCGACCAGATCGAGAGCGCTCTCTACGCCGAGGATCCCAAATTCGCGTCTCATGTGAGGGGCGGTCGCGTACGTGCGGCGTCGAGCAGGAGGCGCTTTCAGGCTGCCGCGCTGTTCGTAGTGGGACTCGTGTTGCTCGTCGCCGGTGTTGCATTGTCGACGAACAGCCTGGCTTTTCTCGTCGTCAGTCTCATCGGCTTTTTGTTCATGTTCGGTGCCGGGGCACTGTTCCTGTTCGGCGGTTCCAGCAAGGGAGCCGCAGCGTCGCAGGACGAGGGCAGCGCATCCAACGATGCTGCCGAGACGTCCGGGCGTGGTACCGGACAGAAATCGAAGGGTGGTCGCAAGGGCGGCAGCTTCACCTCTCGCATGGAAGATCGGTTCCGTAAGAGGTTCGAGCAGGACTGAGTCGACCGGGTTTCGCCGAACCGACCCTTACCGGCTCGTCTCCACAACTTCACGCGTCAACGTAGAACAGCATCTCACCCTCGGGTGAGGTGCTGTTGTCGTTTCTGCCCTCGAACGGACGCCGCCCGATCGACTGCAGCCCTCCGCTCCGCGTCGAGGGCCGGTTCGCGTGTTCGCGCGCGGGAGTTGTGGGACACGTCCCCCACTGTCACCCACGCTCCCCACTTTTCCCCACCGAGGCCCCACCGAGGGGCCGAGATCGACCGTCGTCCACCACCGTAGGTGCTGCGTGCCTGGTCAGGCTGCTTCGATGCTGGACTCGTGCGCCATGGCGTCCGGTTCGAGCCCTCGGAATTGCCCGCGGTATCGCTGACGGCAGCGCCGATCTTCTACGTCTTTACCAGCGCAGACAGTGACTTCTCCAAAGTTTTCCGGCCGTGAATGGTTCGAAGTGGGGGAGAGTGGGGTAAAGTGGTCCGCAGCGGAGAGTCGAGGCTGGAGGTGGCGAGTGTTTCTCGGTACCTACACGCCGAAGCTCGACGACAAGGGTCGACTCACGTTGCCGGCCAAGTTTCGGGACGCGCTTGCAGGAGGGGTCATGGTGAGCAAGGGGCAGGATTTCAGCCTCGCTGTCTACACCGCGGCCGACTTCGCGGAGCGCTCTCGGAAGTTGACGGCGGCTTCTCGTGCCAACCCCAAAGCCCGTGCCTACGTTCGCCAGTTCTTCTCGGGAACAGACGAACAGCGGCCGGACGGACAGGGACGCATCACCATCAGTCCCGAGCATCGCCGCTATGCGGGGCTCGAACGAAACTGCGTGGTGATCGGTTCGATGGACTTCATCGAGATCTGGAACGACGAAGCGTGGGCGCGCTACTCCGCTGAGAACGAGCAGGATTTCTCCGACGCTTTCGACGAGTCCCTCGGAGGGATCTTGTAGCCCGACCAGGTCGCCTGCGAGTGCAGCGAGGCCTCTGCCCGATCAGAACCCTGACGTTCTTCCCCAACGCCAGGTTTCGCAGATCAGGACCCTGACGTTCTTCCCCAACGCCAGGTTCCCTATCGGACAGGGACCTCGAAGCATTCGTATCGGCCTCGGTGGGCGACCTGCACGGCCCGGACCCGGGCGAGAAGTACGTACGCGCGACCGGGAGGAACCATGACGGAGGGCACCGGGCCGGACGAGAGCGACTCGTCCGCCGACCGAAGCCATCGTCGATCCTCGGGCCCGGTCCACGTTCCGGTTCGTCTCGAGCGAGCCGACGAATTGCTCGGACCCGCGCTCGAATCCACCGGCGATACCCGAGTCATGATCGACGCGACTCTCGGACTCGGCGGTCACTCCGAGCACTTCTTGCGGACCTATCCGCACCTGCACCTGATCGGGCTCGACCGGGATCCCGATGCGCTCGAGTTGGCCGGAGCCCGGTTGGCTCCGTTCGCCGATCGAATCACGTTGGTGCACACGACCTACGACGGCATCGCCGAAGCGCTCGACGAGGCCGGCCTGCCTGCGGTCGGCTCCGTTCACGCCATCCTGTTCGATCTCGGTGTGTCGTCCATGCAGTTGGACGAATCCGATCGCGGATTCGCCTACTCGGTCGACGCCCCATTGGACATGCGAATGAATCCGACCGTGGGTATCACCGCCGCAGACGTCCTCAACACGTACTCGCACGGCGAGATCGCACGGGTCCTGAGCACCTACGGCGAGGAGCGGTTCGCCGGAAAGATCGCCTCCGCCGTTCTGCGTCACCGAGAGCACACGCCCTTCACCACGAGCGGGCCGTTGGTCGAATTGCTCTATGCCGCAATTCCGGCCGCAACGCGGCGCACCGGAGGGCACCCTGCCAAGCGCACCTTCCAGGCCCTGCGTATCGAGGTCAACGGTGAACTGGAGTCGTTGAAGGCGGCGGTACCTGCCGGGCTCGACGCGTTGGCTGTCGGAGGCCGGGTGGTCTTCATGTCGTATCAGTCGCTCGAAGACCGAGTTGTCAAGCAGGAGTTGGCACCTCGGATCAAGTCCCGCAGTCCGGAAGGGCTGCCGGTCGAGCTTCCCGGAATGGGTCCGGAGTTTCGGCTCCTGACCAGAGGTGCCGAGCGTGCATCGGATGCAGAAATCGAGACAAACCCACGTTCGGCTCCGGTGAGATTGCGCGCCGCCGAACGGATTGCAAGGAGAGCGGAATGACGGTTCCAGTCACAACCATTGGACCACAACGCAATCGGGTTCCGGCATCGCCCCGCAACGCCGTACGGCAGGCTCCACTCTCGCGGCCCGAACGTACGGGTAAGGGTGGTGGACGGTCCGGTGCTGCACTGCGGGCATACGAGCGCAGGCAGCAGCGGGCGTCGATCCACACCTCGGATTCTGCGCGCGGTTCCGTAGCCGGTGCCCGGGCTTCGCTGAACGGAAGCGCCATCGCGGCGCGAATTCCGTTCGTCGCCTTGATCATCGGCCTGCTCGCCATCGGTCTCGGTCTGACGTTGCTGCTGACCACTCGGTCTGCGGGAGACTCCTACGATCTCAGCGCCGCCAAGGCCGTCAACGCCGAACTGGCTCAGCAGCGGGCCTCGTTGCAGCGTGATGTGGAGTTGGCGGAGTCGGCTCCGGAGTTGGCGCGCAAGGCCGCCGAACTCGGAATGGTCCCGGTCAAGAACTCCGCCCATCTGATCGTCGCGCCGGACGGCGGCGTCCAGGTCGTCGGTACCCCGGCTCCGGCCGACGGTGCACCGGTGGCACCGCTCGATCCGGTGTCGCCCGCGTCCGCAGGCGAGGGAACCGTCACGAATCCGAGCACGCAGTCGCCGCAGCAGCAGACGCCGAGAAGCGCGTCGCAGCCGAATCGAACGTCGGGCACGATCGACACCCGCGCCGCCACGCCGAATTCGAGCAATGGAGCTGGAAACACCGCGCTTGCTGAACAATTGGTCCCCATGAGCATCCCCTCGCTCGAAACACCTGCGGTCGAAGCCCCCGAGCCCACCGGCGAAGCATCGGGTGACGGGCAGTGACCAGGCCCTCGCCTGCTCCACGCCGTCGACCACCGAGCCGAAAGCGTCTCGACTCGTCCACCTTTCGGTTTCGTCACGGCACCGGCCGCGTTCTGATGTATCTGGCGCTGGCCGTTGCGGCTGCACAGTTGCTGTGGATTCAGGGATTCGATGCGCCGAGGTTGTCGGCCGAGTCGGCGTCGCAACGCACCACCACTCTCGTCGATCCGGCGCTACGGGGATCCATCCTGGACCGCAACGGCAATCCGATCGCCTTCACGATGGAAGCCAAAGCGTTGACGTTCCAACCGGTTCGGGTTCGCAAGGAACTCGACGAGGCCCGGGCGAAGGACCCGACCGAGCCGGAGACCGAGCAGTACCTCGAGGACATAGCCGCCCGTATCCATGGCGACCTCGGTGATGTGATCAGCGAGAAGGATCTGCTCGCGAAGCTGAAGAGCAACGACGAATTCACCTACCTCGCACGCGGAGTGGACGCCACCGTGGCGTCGAAGATCAGCAAGGATTTCAAGCAGGTCGGGCTAGAGCGTCAGGACATCCGTGAGTACCCGGGCGGATCGCTGGCCGGGAACATCGTCGGTGCCACCGGTTGGGACGGACACGGTCTGCTGGGTCTAGAGGATGCGCTCGACGCGACCCTGGCCGGGACCGACGGTTCGCAGACCTACGACCGCGGATCCGACGGTGCCGTCATCCCCGGAAGCTGGCGGGACAAGCAGCCTGCCGTCAACGGTTCGACCGTCGAACTGACCATCGACGCAGATCTGCAGTACTACGTGCAGCAGCAGGTGCAGTTGGCCAAGGACCTGTCGGGAGCGAAGAACGCCTCGGCGTACGTGCAGGATTCGCACACCGGCGAGGTGCTCGCCATGTCCAACGACAACACCTTCAATCCCGGCATCGGAGTCGGCAACAACGAGCGCACCAAGGAAATGGGCAACCTGCCCGTCACCACGCCGTTCGAGCCCGGTTCGGTGAACAAGATCATCACCGCGGCCGCGGCCATCGAGTACGGACTCACCACGCCCGACGAGGTGCTGCAGGTGCCGGGCAGCATTTTCATGTCCGGTGTGTCGGTCAAGGATGCGTGGGACCACGGTGTCGCGCCGTACACGACGACCGGCGTGTTCGGTAAGTCCTCCAATGTCGGCACGCTGATGCTTGCCCAACGCGTCGGCGAGGACCGCTACGCGGACATGCTGACCAGGTTCGGCCTGGGCCAGCGCAGCGACGTCGGGCTACCGGGCGAGAGCGCGGGCAACGTTCCGAGCCGTGACCAGTGGTCGGGCGGCACGTTCGCCAACCTCCCCATCGGCCAGGGACTGTCGATGACGCTGCTGCAGATGACGGGGATGTACCAGGCCATCGCCAACGACGGAGTACGCATCCCGCCGAGGATCGTCGAGGCGACGGTGGACGCGAACGGTCAGCGGACCGAGACCCAGCAGCCCGACGGTGTGTACGTGGTCAGCCCCGATACGGCGAAGACCGTCCGCAACATGTTCCGATCCGTCACCCAGGACGACACCGGAAACCAGCGCGGTACCGGAGTTGCCGCGGGCGTCGAGGGATACCAGATCAGTGGCAAGACGGGTACGGCTCAGCAGGTCGACCCCGAGTGCAAGTGCTACTCGAACTCGAACTACTGGATCACGTTCGCCGGCATCGCGCCCGCGGACGATCCCCGCTACGTGATCGGGATCATGCTCGACGCCCCGACCCGCAGCGCCGACGGTTCCGGTGGCCAGTCGGCAGCACCGCTGTTCCACAACATCGCCAGCTGGATGCTGCAGCGGGACAGCGTGCCGATGTCCGCCGACCCCGGACCCAAGCTGGTTCTGCAGGCGGACTGAGATCCCAACCCGCCGGTCCGCGAGTCGGGGCGGCGACATCATGATCCCGGACGCCGGTAATCTGACACATCGGCTCGGGCGTGTTCGTTCGGCTGCCGCCGCGGCGTGATCGAGCCGCGGCAGGCGCGCGGCCGGCAGTAGAGAGGAAGGGAGCAGGAGTGACTGTGTCATCGGATTCACAACCGGCTCCGGGTTCACGTCCGGCGCATCCACCGCACACCGAAGTCCGGGAGGTGGCGTCTGCGGTCGGTGCAACGATCGACGAGGGCGACCCCGCCGGTGTGAGCGTGACCGGTATCGATCTGCGCGCACAGTCCATTGTTCCCGGCGATCTCTTCGCGGCACTGCCCGGATCGTCGCGACACGGTGCAGAGTTCGTCGCCGACGCGGTCGAGCGTGGTGCGGTGGCGGTGTTCACCGACCCGGCCGGACTCGAGATCGTGCGGGGTGCTCTGGCAGGTACCGATCGACAGGTTCCGGTGCTCGTGCACGACCGTCCGCGCCAGGTGTTGGGGGCGGTCTCCGCTCTGGTGTACGGCAACCCGTCGTCGAAGATGACCGTCATCGGTATCACCGGTACGTCAGGGAAGACGACGACGTCCTATCTGCTCGAAGCAGGCCTGACCGCAGCCGGTCGTCGGTGCGGGCTGATCGGCACCATCGAGACACGTGTGCTGGGCCGGCACGTGCCGAGCGCGCTCACCACGCCCGAGGCTCCGCAGCTGCATGCCCTGTTCGCCGTGATGGTCGAGGAGGGCGTCGACACGGTGGTGATGGAGGTGTCCTCGCACGCGTTGTCCCTGGGCCGGGTCGACGGCACTCGCTTCGCGATCGGTGCGTTCACCAATCTTTCGCAGGATCACCTCGATTTCCACGATTCTCTCGAGGACTACTTCGCGGCCAAGAGTCGCCTGTTCGCGGCCGACTCGGCGGTTCGTGCCGAGACCGCCGTCGTCTGTGTCGACGACGCGTGGGGCGTGCGGATGGCGGACATCGCTCGGTCGGCCGGGTCGACCGTGGTGACCGCGTCGACCGGTGCCGATTCGCAGTGGACGGTCTCGGACTGGGCCAAGCACGACGACGGAACGCAGTCGTTCACCGTCGCCGATCCGCAGGGTGCGTCGCTGCCGGTCTCGGTCCGGTTGCCGGGGCGCTACAACGTCGCGAACACCGTCCTGGCGTTGGCGACCTGCGCAGCGGCCGGGGCCGATGTGCGCAGCGCCGTGACCGGGGTCGCGACGGTCGACGTGCCGGGTCGCGTGCAGCGGATCGATCGCGGGCAGAACTTCCTGGCAGTGGTCGACTACGCACACAAACCTGCGGCCGTCGAGGCCGTGCTGGCAACGTTGCGCGAATCCTCGCGTGGACGGATCGCGGTTGTTCTCGGAGCAGGCGGCGACCGCGATACCGCGAAGCGTCCCCTGATGGGTGCCGCCGGAGCGCGCGGTGCCGAGCTGTTGGTGGTGACCGACGACAACCCGCGCAGCGAGGATCCGGCCTCCATCAGGGCGGCCGTCGAGGACGGCGCGCTATCGGTGCCGGACGAGGCCCGCGGTGAAGTACGGAACGTGGCAGGCCGCGCAGCGGCGATCGAACAGGCCGTGGCGTGGGCACGCGAAGGGGATGTTGTGTTGATCGCAGGTAAAGGGCACGAAACCGGCCAAGAGGTAGCGGGCGTGAAGTATCCGTTCGACGACCGAGTGATACTCGCCTCGGCCATCGATGCGCGCCGGGTCGGCACGAGCGCGGGCGTACGGTGATCCCGCTCTCGATCGACCGAATCGCCGAGATCGTCGGAGGCACGGTGCACGACGTGCCGGATCCGACGGTCGTGGTGCCGGGACCGGTGGAGTTCGACTCCCGCAAGGTCACTCCCGGCAATATCTTCCTCGCCCTTCCCGGAGCGAAGGTGGACGGCCACGACCATGCCGCCGACGCGGTTGCCGCGGGTGCGGCACTGGTGCTGGCTGCGCGTCCGGTGGGCGTACCGGCCGTGGTCGTGCGTCCCGTTCCGCACGACAGTCGCGCGATGGCACTCGAGAACGACCCGGACGGCTCCGGTGCGGCAGTGCTGACCGCTCTCGGCGCTCTGGCCCGCGCATCGGTGCGCGAGTTGACGGCCGAGCACGGTCTGACCGTCGTCGGGGTGACGGGATCCTCGGGGAAGACCTCGACCAAGGATCTGATCTCTGCCGTACTCGAACCCCTCGGTTCGGTGGTGGCACCGCCCGGATCGTTCAACAACGAACTGGGGCATCCCTGGACGGCGCTGCGAGCCGATGCCGAGACCGACTTTCTCTGTCTGGAGTTGTCCGCCCGAGGAATCGGCCACATCGCCGAACTGGCCACGCTCGCACCGCCCCGGATCGGGGTGGTCCTCAACGTCGGAACCGCGCACCTGGGCGAGTTCGGGTCGCGCGCGGCCATCGCACTGGCGAAGGGCGAACTGGTCGAAGCTCTGCCGAGTGCTGCCGACGGGGGAGTGGCGATCCTGAACATCGACGATCGGCTGGTCGCCGAAATGGCAACTCGCACAACGGCATCCGTCGTCACAGTGGGGCGCAACGCAGAGGCGGACATCAGAGCACTCGACGTGCAGGTCGACACCGACGCCAGAGCGTCGTTCACGCTCGACTGCGCAGCGGGTTCGGTACCGATCACCCTGGCGGTACACGGCGAGCATCAGGTCGGCAACGCTCTCGCAGCCGCCGCCGTCGCACTCGAGTGCGGCGCGACGCTGACGCAGGTCGCCGAGGCGCTCGGGGCTGCCGCACCGACGTCGATCAGGCGAATGGACGTCCGCACCCGCGCCGACGGCGTCACCGTCGTCAACGATTCGTACAACGCCAACCCCGATTCGATGCGCGCCGCACTCAAAGCACTGGTGTCGATGTCGCGTCGCGACGACGGACCCAAACGCCGCAGCTGGGCGGTGCTGGGGGAGATGGGCGAGCTGGGTTCGGACTCGGTGGTCGAGCACGACGCGATCGGCCGCCTCGCCGTCCGCCTCGACGTCGATCGCCTGATCATCGTCGATTCCGGCCGTCCTACTCGCGCATTGCACCAGGGTGCGGTGATGGAGGGTTCGTGGGGCGAGGAATCGATGTTGGTGCCCGACCGTGAAACGGCGATCGACGTACTGCACGAGGAGGTGCGTCCCGGCGACATCGTGCTGGTGAAGGCCTCGCAGTCCGGGGCGATGTGGACAGTCGCGGACGCCCTGCTGGCCGACGCGCCGAGCACCACTGCGGAGGGTGAGCAGTGAGGCAGATCCTGTTCGCCGGAGGTATCGCACTCGCGGTCGCGATCCTGCTGACCCCGGTGCTGATCAAGACCTTCTCGAAACAGGGCTTCGGCCAGGAGATTCGAGTGGAGGGCCCGGCGAGTCACCAGTCCAAGCGGGGCACACCGACAATGGGCGGCGTCGCAATTCTGGTCGGCATCTGGGCCGGCTACTGGGGCTCGCACCTGATCGGCATCGGCTACGACGCGGACGGTCCGTCGGCGTCGGCCCTGCTCGTTCTCGGCCTGACCACAGTGCTCGGTCTGGTCGGCTTTCTCGACGACTTCATCAAGATCCGAAAACAGCGCAACCTGGGCCTGAACGCCACCGGCAAGTACGTCGGTCAGATAACGGCGGCCGTGCTGTTCGCGATTCTGGTGTTGCAGTTCCGGAGCGAGAGCGGGCTCACGCCCGGCAGCACTCAACTGTCGTACGTGCGCGACATCGCCACCTGGTCGATGTCCGCGGTGGTCTTCGTGTTCTTCGTCTGCCTGCTCGTGATCGCGTGGTCCAACTCGGTCAACCTCACCGACGGACTCGACGGCCTCGCCGCCGGATCGATGACGTTGGTACTCGGCGCCTACACCGTCATCACGTTCTGGCAGTACCGCCAGGCGTGCGCAGGACCCGCCGGGCCTGCCCCCGGCTGTTACGACGTTCGAGATCCCCTCGACCTGGCCCTGGTCTGCGCCTCTGCCGCCGGTGCCTGCATCGGCTTCCTGTGGTGGAACGCCGCGCCGGCCAAGATCTTCATGGGCGACACCGGATCCCTTGCCCTCGGCGGTCTGATCGCAGGCCTGTCGGTGGTGACCAAGACCGAGCTGATCATGGTGGTCATCGGTGCACTGTTCGTCGCCGAGGCCGCATCGGTCGTCATCCAGGTCGCGGTGTTCCGATCCAGTCGCCGACGAGTGTTCCGCATGGCACCGTTCCACCATCACTTCGAGTTGGCCGGATGGGCCGAGACGACGGTGATCATCCGATTCTGGTTGTTGGCCGCCATCGCGTCGGCCGTCGGACTCGCTCTGTTCTACAGCGAGTATCTCGCTGCTGTCGGCGGATAGAGCATGGACGAATCTGTGCCCGACTCTCGGACCGATCTGACCTGGTTGCGCGGCAGTTCGGTGCTGGTGGCCGGAGCCCGCATCTCGGGACTCGCCGTCGTGCGACCACTGCTCGATCTCGGTGCCGTCGTCACGGTCACCGACTCGAATCGCGCCGCGCTGGACGAGGCGTCGAACTCCGGTGCTGCGGTGGTGCTGCAGGACGACCTGCTCGCCGATCCCGCGGCACTCGCGGCGTTCTCGCTCGTCGTCACCAGTCCGGGGTTTCGACCCGACTCTCCGGTGTTGGCAGCGGCCGTGAAGCTGGGCATTCCGGTATGGGGCGATGTCGAGTTGTCCTGGCACGTGGACCGGGTCGAGCTGTACGGACCCCGAACTCGGTGGCTGGTGGTGACCGGCACCAACGGAAAGACGACCACCACCTCGATGCTGGCCTCGATACTCGACGCCGCAGGCATCGAGTCGGTTGCCTGCGGCAACATCGGACTCCCCATCGCCGATGCGTTGCGCGGTTCCCCGCATCCGAGTGTGCTCGCGGTGGAGTTGTCGTCGTTCCAGCTGTTCTGGGCTCCGTCGGTGCGTCCGGCTGCGGGGGTGGTGCTCAACATCGCCGAGGATCATCTGGATTGGCACGGCGGTATGGACGGTTATGTTCAGGCCAAGGCTCGTGCGTTGAACGGCGACGTCGCGGTGGTCGGTCTGGACGACTCGCGGGCGGCGGGCCTGTCGGCCGGGTCTGCCGCGTCGACCGTCGTCGGTTTCCGGTTGGGTGAGCCGGCCTCGGGTGAGCTGGGTGTGCGTGACGGGGTGCTCGTCGACAACGCGTTCGGTGAGAACGTCGATCTTCTCGCGGCGGACGACGTGGAGCCGAGCGGTCCGTCCGGTGTCCTCGATGCGCTCGCGGCAGGCGCGCTCGCACGGTCGATCGGGGTTGAGGCAGGCGCTGTTCGGCTGGGGCTGCAGACCTATCGAGTGGGACCGCATCGTGCAGCGGTGGTGCGCGAGCTGGGTGGGGTGACGTTCATCGACGATTCGAAGGCGACGAACCCGCATGCCGCTCGCTCCTCCATCTCGGCGCACGATCGCGTCGTGTGGATCGCGGGTGGGCTGTTGAAGGGAGCGGTGATCGACGATCTGGTGATCGAGATCGCCGATCGGCTCGTGGCTGCGGTCGTTCTCGGACGCGATGGGATGCAGATCGCAGAGGCTTTGGCGCGACACGCGCCCGATGTTCCGGTCGTCAGGCTCCCTTCGGGAGACGATGCTGGTGTGACTCATGGTGCTGAAGATGCTGATGCGGTAATGCGGGCGGTCGTGGCCCACGCGGCCGAACTCGCTGCTCCGGGGGACACGGTCCTGCTGGCCCCGGCTGCCGCGTCACTGGACATGTTCGCCGACTACGGCCACCGCGGCCGTAGCTTTGCCGAGTCGGTCCAGCTCCTCGAAGCCACCGACATCGGATCGCCGCGATCGTGACCGCCGCAGGCCAACCGCCTCGTCCGGCTCGACGCGCCGCCGCTCCACGTACCCGAATCGGCCTGTGGTTCGGCAGGCCGCTCGCGTCCTTCCACCTCATCGTCACGATCGCAGTGCTGCTCACGGTGCTGGGCCTGGTCATGGTCCTGTCGGCGTCGTCCGCCGAATCCTTCGCAGCAGACGAGTCCGGGTACGCCCTCTTCACCCAGCAGCTGATCGGTGTCGCGCTGGGAGTCGTCGCGTTCTACGTCGCTCTCCGGCTGCCGGTTCGGTACCTCAGAAAGCTGTCGTTTCCACTGTTCCTGGTCTCGATCACCATGCTGATGCTGGTGCTCATTCCCGGTATCGGTGCCGAACGCCAGGGTGCACGCCGTTGGTTCGACTTCGGCGTCGTGTCCTTCCAGCCGTCAGAGCTCGCCAAGGTGGCACTGGTTCTGTGGGGTGCCCACCTGTTGGCCTCGCGCCGCAGCGAACACGGCAACATCAAGTCACTGTTGGTGCCGTTGCTGCCCGCGGGACTGCTGATGTGTCTGCTCGTCGTGCTGCAGCCGAACCTCAGTACCGCCATCGCCCTCGGCATCATCCTGGTGGCTCTGCTGTGGTTCGCAGGCCTCAACGCTCGGCTGTTCGGTGCGGTGCTGATGACCGGTCTGGCGCTGGCAACCGTGCTCGCGTTCACCGCCGGTTACCGCTCCAATCGCGTCAAGGCATGGCTGAATCCGGGTGAGGACACCCAGGGCCTGTCGTATCAGTCCACCCAGGCGAAATACTCGCTGGCCGACGGCGGACTGTTCGGTCGCGGGCTCGGACAGAGCCGCGCGAAGTGGAGTTACCTCCCCAACGCGCACAACGACTTCATCTTCGCCATCATCGGCGAGGAACTCGGGATGATCGGCTGCCTGGCGGTCATCGGTTTGTTCGGCCTCTTCGTCTACACCGGCCTGCGCATCGCCATGCGTTCGGTGGATCCGTTCCTGCGTCTGCTGACCGCAGGTGCCACGTGCTGGGTGTTCGGTCAGGCCATGATCAACATCGGCTACGTCGTCGGGCTGCTTCCTGTGACCGGCCTGCAGCTGCCGCTGGTGTCCTACGGTGGTACCTCGACCGCGATCACGCTGCTGATGTTCGGCATCATCGCGAGCGCCGCCCGACACGAACCGGAGGCGATCGCAGCCCTGCACGCTGGGCAGGAGGGCCGTATCGCGCGAGCTCTGAAGCTGCCGCTGCCCGCCGTGTTCTCGCCCAAGCGAGCCGCGATGGCGCGGTCGAAGTCCACCCGCCCCACGCTGGCGGCGCAGGATCGCAAACGCATCGAGGCCCGTAAGGGCCAGGGCAAGGACGGGCGCGCAGCGAGAGCAGCCGAGCCCGGACGTGCTCGCACGCGGGTCTCCAGTTCACGGACCGACACGATGTCGCCCAGATCGACCGCACATCGGGGCGAGTCACCCCGCGGCAACCCTCGTCGGAGCGAGCCCGTCCGGCGAGAACCCGCCGCGGGATCGCGTTCGGCATACCGTCCGCGGCCGGAACCACAACCCGGCCGCCCGCCTGTCCGCTCGGGTGAGCGAGGATATCGACGGTGAACCAGACATCTCGACCGATTTCCGTCGTGGTCGCCGGGGGCGGAACGGCCGGGCACATCGAGCCCGCGCTCGCTGTGGCCGACGCCTTGCGCGTCCTCGACCCCACCGTCACCGTCACCGCTCTCGGTAGCAGCCGTGGTCTGGAGACAACTCTCGTCCCGGCTCGCGGGTACGCACTCGAACTCATCCCGCCCGTTCCGCTGCCCCGCAAACCCACCGTCGACCTGCTCAAGTTGCCGCTTCGCGTCGTGCGATCGGTGCGACGCACCCGCGAGATCTTCGCGGCCGTCGAGGCGGACGTGCTCGTCGGATTCGGCGGCTACGTCGCGTTGCCGGCCTATCTCGCGGCCCGTGGTCGATTGTTCGGCCGTGGCGGCCGAATACCTGTGGTCATCCACGAGGCGAACGCGCGAGCGGGCATCGCCAACAAGGTCGGTGCCCGGTCGGCCGAGCGGGTGCTCGCCGCGGTCGCGGGCTCGGGGATCGCCGCGCGCGGTGCTGCCGACGCCGATGTGATCGGAATTCCCGTGCGTCCCACCATCACCGGCCTCGATCGGGCTGCCGTCCGCGCAGAGGCTCGCGCTCACTTCGGCCTGCCCGACAGCGGTCCGGTGCTGTTGGTGTTCGGCGGCTCGCAGGGGGCCCGATCGCTCAACGACGCGGTGTCCGGAGCCTCGGCGGCCCTCGCCGCAGCCGGCATTTCGGTTCTGCATGCTCACGGTCCGAAGAACTCGCTCGACGTCGAGCAACGTGATCCGGACGCGCCGTACGTCGCGGTGCCGTACATCGACCGGATGGATCTGGCGTATGCGGCTGCGGACCTGGCGATCTGCCGGTCCGGTGCCATGACGGTCGCCGAGGTGTCCGCGACCGGTCTGCCTGCCGTCTACGTACCCCTACCGCACGGCAACGGCGAGCAGGAACTCAACGCCCGTCCTGTGGTCGACGCCGGAGGTGGCATTCTGGTATCCGATGCGACACTGACCGAGCGGTACGTGAGCGAGACGGTGGTCTCGCTGCTGGCCGACACCGAACGAATTGCCACCATGTCTCGTGCCGCCGCCGGTGCCGGGCACAAGGGCGCAGCGGCTGCCGTCGCGCAGATCGTGCTCGATACCGCGCACGCGGCGCGGCGCTGAGCCCGGCGGCGGCGAGCATGAGAAGAGAACGAGGGAGACGTCCGCGTGACAACTGAGGGTGCGATGTCGAATCTGCCGACAGAGCTCGAACGAGTACACATGGTGGGCATCGGTGGTGCCGGAATGTCCGGCATCGCGCGGATCCTGCTGGCGCGCGGGGGACAGGTGTCGGGTTCGGATGCCAAGGAATCGCGCGGCGTGCTCGCACTGCGCGCACGCGGTGCCCAGGTCCGCATCGGTCACGACGCCGGTGCCCTGGACATGATCGAGGGCGGACCCACCGTGGTGGTGACGACCCACGCCGCGATTCCCAAGACCAATCCCGAACTCGTCGAAGCGCGTGAACGCGGAATCCCGGTGGTGTTGCGGCCGGCCGTGCTGTCCTCGCTCATGCAGGGATACCGCACGTTGTTGGTCTCGGGAACGCACGGAAAGACGTCGACGACCTCGATGCTGGTGGTCGCGCTCCAGCACTGCGGGTTCGATCCGTCGTTCGCCGTCGGGGGAGAGCTGAACGAGGCCGGCACCAACGCCCATCACGGCAGCGGCGACGTGTTCGTGGCCGAGGCGGACGAGAGCGACGGCTCGCTGCTGCAGTACAGCGCCGACGTCATCATCGTGACCAACATCGAGGCCGATCATCTGGACCATTTCGGCACCACCGAGGCCTACGTTCAGGTGTTCGACGACTTCGCTGCGCTCCTGGGGCCCGGCGGTGTACTCGTGGCGTGCATGGACGACCCGGGTTCGGCGGCGCTCGCTCGACGTGTGGTCGAGCGCGACCTTCCGGGCGTGAAGGTGTTGGGTTACGGGTCCTCGGATGTCGACGCCGGTCCCGTCGAGATGGCCGTTCGACTGCTGGCATGGGAGCCCGAGGACATCGGCGGCGTCGCGCAGTTGCAGATCGCAGGCGAGGACGCGGCCCGCACCGTACGGCTCGGCGTCCCCGGGCGGCACACCGCACTCAACGCGCTGGCGGCGTTCGTCGCGGCGCGTCAGGTCGGTGCCGGAGTCGAGGAACTGCTGGCCGGACTCACCGGTTTCGGCGGCGTGCATCGGCGCTTCCAGTTCACCGGACGTGAGCACGGCGTGCGCGTGTTCGACGATTACGCGCACCACCCCACCGAGGTGCGTGCGGTGTTGACGGCCGCGCAGGCTCTCGTTGCAGGCCAGGACCGTTCGGGTCACGAGCAGGGACGGGTGGTGGTGGTGTTCCAGCCGCATCTGTACTCGCGGACCGCGACGTTCGCCGAGGAATTCGGTGCCGCGCTGTCCTTGGCCGACGAGATCGTCGTGCTCGACGTCTACGGCGCACGTGAGGAACCGTTGCCGGGGGTGACGGGGGCACTGGTTGCCGCTTCGGTGACCAAGCCGGTGAACTATCAGCCGGATCTGTCGTTGGTGGCCAAGCAGGTCGCCCATCTGAGTCTGCCCGGCGATGTCGTCATCACGATGGGCGCGGGTGACGTGACCATGCTCGGCGGACCGATTCTCGATGCGCTTCGCTCGAAGACCGATTTCGGTGCTGCGACCGGCCGCGGGGTACCGAAGGATCGGCCGTCGACGTGAGTCGTCGCTCCGATCGAGTCCGTTCTTCGAGGTCGGGAACAGCTGCAGGAGAGGGTGATTCGTCGGCCGCGGTCACCGACAAGCAGGCACGCGCGCTGGCGCGCGAGCAGGAGCGCGAACGGGTGAAGCGGTCGCGGCGCAAGGCCTTGGCCATCGCCCTGGCACTGGTGGTCATCGTGGTGGGATCGGCTGCGCTGGTGTACTTCACACCGCTGTTGTCCGTACGCACCATTGCGGTCGCGGGAGCATCGTCGGTCTCCGAACAGGAGATCCTCGACCGGCTCGACGTACCCGTCGGCCTTCCGCTGGTTCGGGTGGACACGGCGGCTGCGGCGCAACGGGTGGCCACGATTCCGGCGCTGGCCACGGTCCGTGTGCAACGGAAGTATCCGTCCACTGTGCAGGTGACGGTGGAGGAGCGGGTTCCGGTGGCGTTCTTCGATTCTCCGGACGGCACCCATCTCCTCGATTCGACCGGGGTCGATTTCGCGATCGCGCCGCCACCGCCCGGGGTGGTGCGTCTGGTGACCGACAACCCGGTGTTCGGTGATCCGGTGACGAAAGATGCACTGGCGGTTCTCGATACGTTGCCACCGCTGCTGCGCGATCAGACAGCAGAGCTGCGGGCGAGCACGTTGTCCGACATCTCCATCCTGCTGCTCGACGGGCGCACCGTGGTGTGGGGCAGCAAGGACGACTCCGAACGCAAGGCCGCGGTGGCCATCGCCCTGCTGTCCCAGCCCGGCCAGATCTTCGACGTGTCGAGTCCGGATCTGCCCACCACCAAATAGTTTCGACGCGTCGACGGGATTTTCTCGCGCGGCGTCGGCGCGCCTAATGGCGATAGTCGTCGGCGATGAATAGCGTTTCGACCAGTTCAGTACTTGACATAACTCTAAGCCTGTGGTTTAGGTTGAGGGTTTTCCACATTTCACGCAACAATCCACGGAAGGCGAGAGCCCATGACGCCCCCGCACAACTACCTCGCCGTAATCAAGGTCGTCGGCATCGGCGGCGGCGGCGTGAACGCGGTCAACCGCATGATCGAACAGGGACTCAAGGGAGTCGAGTTCATCGCGGTCAACACCGACGCTCAGGCCTTGCTGATGAGTGACGCAGACGTCAAGCTCGACGTCGGTCGCGAACTGACGCGCGGACTCGGCGCTGGTGCCGATCCCGAGGTGGGCCGCCGCGCAGCGGACGACCACAAGGACGAGATCGAAGAGGTGCTCAAGGGTGCCGACATGGTGTTCGTCACCGCAGGTGAGGGCGGCGGAACCGGTACCGGTGGCGCTCCCGTCGTCGCCAACATCGCTCGTAAGCTCGGTGCGCTGACCGTCGGTGTCGTCACCCGGCCGTTCTCCTTCGAGGGCAAGCGGCGCGGTGGCCAGGCCGACACGGGCATCCAGCAGCTCCGTGAGTCCTGCGACACGCTCATCGTCATCCCCAACGATCGACTGCTCCAGCTCGGCGACGCCGCAGTCAGCCTCATGGACGCGTTCCGCAGCGCCGACGAGGTACTGCTCAACGGCGTCCAGGGCATCACCGACCTGATCACCACTCCCGGTCTGATCAACGTCGACTTCGCGGACGTCAAGGGCGTGATGTCCGGTGCAGGCAGTGCATTGATGGGCATCGGATCGTCACGCGGCGAGGGTCGAGCCATCAAGGCGGCCGAATCGGCGATCAACTCGCCGCTGCTCGAAGCCTCGATGGAAGGCGCACGCGGAGTGCTGCTCTCGATCGCCGGTGGATCCGACCTGGGTCTGTTCGAGATCAACGAGGCTGCCTCGCTGGTGCAGGAAGCCGCGCATATCGACGCCAACATCATCTTCGGCACCGTGATCGACGACTCGCTCGGTGACGAGGTCCGCGTGACCGTCATCGCCGCAGGCTTCGACGGCGGAACCCCGACGCGGCGTCCGGTGGAAGCGGCCGCCTCCACACGTGGTCCGATCGGATCGGCTCGCTCGGGCGAGGTGTCGTCGCGGTCGAGCGACAGTTCGGACGGTGCGGTGTTCCGAGACCCGGTCGGCGCTCCGAGCGGTAGCAGCCTGCCGCCACTGAACTCGTCGAGTTCGTCCAATCGTGAATCGTCGAGCCGCGAATCCGCAGCCGGTTACGGCCGTGACTCGGCCGGCCAGGGCCGCGAGTCCGTCGGTTCCGGCCGTCGCGTGCCCATCGCCGAGGACGAGGGCGAAGACGACGTCGATGTGCCGTCCTTCATGCGGCGGTGAGTGACACCTCATCCCCAGGTCCGTTTCGGGTCCGACGCGTCTCGACGACGCGAGCGGGTGGCGTCTCGGCACCTCCGTTCGACACGTTCAACCTCGGTGACCACGTCGGTGACGACCCCGCTGCGGTGGAGGCCAACCGTCGACGCCTCGGCGATCGATTGGGCATGGGGCTCGAACGGCTCGTCTTCATGGAGCAGGTCCACGGACGCACCGTCACGGTGGTCGACGGTCCGGTGACCGAGGCGCTACCGATGACCGATGCGTTGGTGACGACGCACCGCGATCTCGGCTTGGTGGTGTTGACTGCCGACTGCGTGCCGGTGCTGCTCTCCGACGAGGAGGCCGGAGTGATCGCCGCCGTGCATGCCGGACGGGTCGGAGCCCGCATCGGCATCGTTCCCCGCGTGTTGGCCGCCATGGTCGAGCTCGGTGCGGTCCCGGCGCGGATCGGCGCGTTTTTGGGTCCGGCCGCGAGCGGTCGCCAGTACGAGGTGCCCGCGTCCATGCGAGCGGACGTCGACAAGCACCTGCCCGGCAGCGCGACGACAACCGTCCGCCACACGCCCGGGCTCGACATTCCCGCCGGTATCCGGGCTCAACTGCTCGCCGCGGGCGTGTCCGCGGTGGCCCAGGATCCGCGCTGCACGATCGAGGACCGGACGTTGTTCAGTCACCGGCGCGAAGGATCCACCGGCCGCATTGCCAGCGTCGTCTGGATGGACAGCACATCCCCAGGTGATCGGCCCGAATCGGCCGATCGGTGAACGGGCAGGGAAGGTTGTCATGAGCGAACTCAGCGGCAGCGCGTCGGGTACTGGCAGGGCGCAGGAGATCGAGACGGCGTTGACGTCGGTACGCGAGCGGTTGCATCGCGCGTGTGTCGACGCGGGTCGGTCGCCTGCCGATGTGGCTCTGCTCCCAGTGACGAAGTTCTTCCCTGCGTCGGATGTGCGGATCCTGTACGCCCTCGGATGCCGCGATTTCGGAGAGTCGCGGGAGCAGGACGCGTCTCCCAAGGTCGCCGAGACGACCGACGACTTCAGTGGCGATCCACCGCGGTGGCACATGATCGGACACCTGCAGCGAAACAAGGCCAAGTCGGTCGCCGCGTGGGCGCACTCCATCCATTCCGTGGACAGTGCGCGGTTGGTGACTGCGCTGTCGAAGGCGACAACGGCGGCACTGGACGAGGGTGTGCGCCGGACCGAACTCGACGTGATCGTCCAGGTCAGTCTCGACGGGGACGTGCATCGCGGAGGCGTCGAACGCGACGAGCTGCACGCGCTCGCCGACGCGGTGGCCGACGCGTCCGGGTTGCGGTTGGCTGGGTTGATGGCGGTGCCGCCGCTCGACGCCGATCCGGACGCCGCATTCGCCGACCTCGAGAGTCTGCATCGTCGACTGTCGGCCGATCATCCCGGAGCGCTCGAGCTGTCCGCGGGCATGACCGGAGACCTGGAAGCTGCTGTGCGCCACGGATCGACGTGCGTGCGTGTCGGTACCGCAATACTCGGCGCGCGGCCGATAGCCTCGCAATAACAGTCCATGGATCACATCAGTCACAACAGACACTTGCGAACCTGGAGATGGACAGTAGACACACCGCCACGGAAGGCAGAACGATGAGCACCCTGCACAAGTTCAAGGCGTACTTCGGCATGGTTCCGCTCGCCGACTACGAGGACGACTACCTCGACGATCCGGACACGCGACGCAGCTCCCGTGGTGGTCGCGACAGCTACGACGACATCGACGAGCGTGAGTTCGTGAAGCCGTCCTTCGGTGGATCGCGGCATGCGCAGGTCGAGGACGACTACGACGATTACGAGGCACCCCGTCCGGCGGCAACGCTGGCACCGATCGGTGGACGAGGCCGTGGCGCGGCACCGACCACGCGAGGTGCGGCAACCAGAGGAGCGCTCGCCATGGACACTCGGATGGATGTGCGGGCGGAGACCCGACGCAGCCCGATCGTCGACGACGGCGGCCCCCTCTCGAAGATCACCACGCTCCGACCGCGTGATTACAGCGAGGCTCGCACCATCGGTGAGCGCTTCCGCGACGGCACTCCGGTCATCATGGACCTGGTCGAGATGAGCAACGCGGACGCCAAGCGACTGGTCGATTTCGCTGCCGGGCTCGCCTTCGCGCTGCGCGGTTCGTTCGACAAGGTAGCGACGAAGGTCTTCCTGCTCTCGCCGGCCGACGTCGACGTCTCACCGCAGGAGCGCAGGCGGATCGCCGAGACCGGTTTCTACAGCCAGCAGTGAGACATTTGCTGTTCGGAGCGGTAGTTCAGGGCTGTGACCAGCGCGCTTTGCTCAGCCCGGCGAAGTCAGGCAGAGTATAGCCGTGATCGTGTTCACGGTGATCAACATCGTATTGTTTCTTTTTTGGCTCCTTCTCATCGGTCGAATCATCGTCGAGTTCATCAGGACTTTCGCGAGAGATTGGCAACCGACCGGGTTGGTCGTCATCGTGCTCGAGGCGATCTTCACCGTCACCGACCCGCCGGTGAAGTTCCTCCGGAAGATAATTCCGCCGCTCAACCTCGGTGGAGTGCGACTGGACCTGTCCATCATGGTCCTGCTGTTCGTGGTCTTCATCGCGTGGAATGTGACCAGTGGTCTCGCGGCCTGAGGCCGCAGATGAAATGTTAGAACGCGGGACCCAGCGCATGCTGCGTGTCCTGTGTGACAGAATGGACGCCAGTTACAGTTTGATTGTTCTGCACTCGCGCGGAATGGCATATAACTGAATGCTTGCTCTACCGCCCCAAGACGCGTGAAGGGATCCTTCCATGCCGCTGACTCCAGCTGATGTGCACAATGTCGCGTTCAGCAAGCCGCCCATCGGTAAGCGCGGTTACAACGAAGACGAGGTCGACGCTTTTCTCGACCTCGTCGAGCAAGAGTTGTCGCGACTGATCGAAGAGAACGCCGACCTACGCCAGCGGGTCGGTGAGCTCGATCAGGAGCTTGCGGACGCCAAGAGCGCTGCGCGGCAGAGCCCGCAACCGGCTCAGGCCGCGGCACCGAAGGCCGAGCCGCAGCGCCCGGTGGATCCCCCCAAGCCACCGCCCGTGGTGCAGCAGCCCGCGCCGGTCGCGCCCGTTGCAGCAGCTCCGCAGCAGAGCGGCGACTCCAACATGCAGGCCGCCAAGATTCTCGGCCTCGCTCAGGAGATGGCCGATCGTCTCACCGGTGACGCCAAGTCGGAGTCCGAGCAGCTGCTCGGCAATGCGCGCACCAACGCCGAGCGTCTGGTGTCGGATGCACGGACCCGTTCCGAGTCGATGATGGCCGAGGCTCGCCAGAAGTCCGAGTCGCTGTTGTCCGACGCGCAGACCCGGTCCGAGACCCAGCTGCGTCAGGCCAAGGAGAAGGCCGACGCACTGCAGGCCGACGCCGAGCGCAAGCACACCGAGATCATGGCGACGATCAACCAGCAGCGTTCGGTGCTGGAAGGTCGAATCGAGCAGCTCAAGACGTTCGAGCGCGAGTACCGCGTGCGGCTCAAGTCCTACCTCGAATCGCAGCTCGAAGAGCTTGAGAACCGTTCCTCGGCGCTGCCGGTGGACAACGGGCAGGACAATTTCAACCAGGACAATCAGTCCTCGGGGTACAGCCAGTCGTACGCCAAGGGCAACTGACGCACCACCGACCTCCGACGCTGTCGATCGTTGACAGCGTCGGATCAGGTTGTCGCGTCGAGTGGTGAGCGAGGAATCGGTGTGTTGGTCCTGACTCTCGGCGCGGCTGCGATCGGTTTCGGCTTTCTGGTTCTCGCCCTGATGACGGGATCCGTCGTCTGGGCCTGGGCGTGCATCGCCGTCTGCATCGTGGGTGCTGTTCTACTTCTGGTCGGCGCGCTCACGGGCCGACGACCGCCCCCCGAGCTCGACAGGTAGCATCACGATTCGCAGGTGTCAGATTCACAGGTGTCAGATTCAACGGCGTCGATCCGGCCATCACCGGGGAGCTTTCGGAAGAACGACGGCGGTACGAAGCACCCAGGTGCTTGGGAACGGTGTTCAGTAGAACCGAGCGGGTGAGCCCGTCACAGCTCGTCTGGAGTGGCGCACTCCGACGATACGGTCGTCGAGAGCGTGCAAGCGGGGTGGTACCGCGGTATCGGGCGTACGAATCGCCCGGATGTCGTCCCCGTGCCAACTTTGCGTCGCGTCTGAGACGTGGCCGGCACGGAGGAGACTTGACATGACAGGTGCAACCGAACGTCCGAACTCGGGGTCCTACCCGTTGGTGGACCTCGCCGAGGGCCGCTCGGGCAGCGTCCCGTTCCCGGATCTCGAGCGCATCGTTCTGCACGAGTGGGCCGAGGACGGCACCTTTCGTGCCAGCATCGACAATCGAGCAGGTGCGGACGAGTTCGTCTTCTACGACGGCCCTCCCTTCGCGAACGGCCTGCCGCACTACGGTCACCTGCTCACCGGCTACGTCAAGGACCTCGTCCCGCGATTCCAGACGATGCGGGGCAAGAAGGTCGAGCGTCGCTTCGGGTGGGATTGCCACGGTCTGCCCGCAGAGCTCGAAGCGGAGAAGCAGCTCGGCATCAAGGACAAGTCCGAGATCGACGAAATGGGCCTGGCGAAGTTCAACGCCTACTGCAAGCAGTCGGTACTCCAGTACACCGACGAGTGGCGGGACTACGTCACCCGGCAGGCGCGATGGGTCGACTTCGACAACGACTACAAGACCCTCGACGTCGACTTCATGGAGTCGGTCATGTGGGCGTTCAAGACGCTGCACGACAAGGGCCTGATCTACCAGGGATACCGGGTGCTGCCGTACAGCTGGTACGAGCAGACACCGCTGTCCAATCAGGAGACCCGCCTGGACGACGCCTACAAGATGCGTCAGGATCCCGCGGTCACCGTCACGATGCCGTTGACGGCTCCCGGCTCGCCCCTGGACGGTGCGAACGCGCTGATCTGGACCACCACGCCCTGGACCCTTCCGTCGAACTTGGCGATCGCGGTGCACCCGGAGGTGCAGTACCTGCAGGTGCGCGGCGCGGACGGTGAGCGTTACGTGCTTGCCGCTGCACGTCTTTCGCACTACGCGAAGGAACTGGGGGAGGAGCCGGAGGTGCTCTCGGAGCACACCGGTGCCGAGTTGGTCGGGCTGTCCTACACACCTCCCTACGATTTCTTTCTCGGCCACGAGAACTCGCACCGTGTGCTCGAGGCCGACTACGTCACCACCGATTCGGGCACCGGAATCGTCCACCTCGCACCGGCTTTCGGTGAGGAGGACATGGACGTCGCCACCGCGAACGGTATCGAGGTGGTGCAACCGCTCGACGCGGGCGGAAAGTTCACCTCGCTGGTGCCGCCGTACGAGGGTCTGATGGTGTTCGACGCCAACCCGGTGATCATCAAGGATCTCAAGGCCTCGGGTCGGTTGCTGCGGCACGAGACCATCGAGCACTCGTACCCGCACAGCTGGCGCAGTGGTCAGCCCCTGATCTACATGGCGGTGCCGTCGTGGTTCGTCGCGGTCACCAAGTTCCGTGATCGGATGGTCGAGCTGAACCAGGAGATCACCTGGGTTCCCGAGCACATCAAGGACGGCCAGTTCGGCAAGTGGCTCGAAGGTGCACGCGACTGGAACATCAGCCGAAACCGCTACTGGGGCAGCCCGATCCCGGCGTGGACCTCCGACGACCCGGCCTACCCGCGTCTGGACGTGTACGGCAGCCTGGACGAGCTCGAGCGTGATTTCGGCGTGCGACCGACCGATCTGCACCGCCCGTACATCGACGAGTTGACCCGGCCCAACCCGGACGATCCGACCGGCAAGTCGACGATGCGTCGCGTCCCCGAGGTGTTGGACTGCTGGTTCGAGTCGGGCTCGATGCCGTACGCGCAGGTCCATTTCCCGTTCGAGAACGAGGAGTGGTTCTCCACACACAACCCGGGCGATTTCATCGTCGAGTACAACGGCCAGACGCGAGGCTGGTTCTACACCCTGCACGTACTGGCGACCGCGCTGTTCGATCGCCCGGCGTTCAAGACCGTTGCCGCACACGGCATCGTGCTCGGTGACGACGGACTGAAGATGAGCAAGTCCAAGGGTAACTACCCCGACGTCAAGGAGGTCTTCGACCGCGACGGCTCCGACGCCATGCGGTGGTTCCTGATGTCCTCACCGATCCTGCGTGGCGGCAACCTCATCGTCACCGAGCAGGGTATCCGCGAAGGCGTTCGCCAGGCATTGCTGCCGATCTGGAATGCGTGGAGCTTCTTGCAGCTCTACGCGTCGAAGCCCGGGCAGTGGCGAACCGATTCGCCGAACGTGCTCGATCGCTACGTGTTGGCCAAGCTGTCGGCCACCCGCGACGCGATCACCGATGCGCTCGAGGGCAACGACATCGCCGGTGCCTGCGACGAGCTGCGCACGTTCTGCGATGCACTGACCAATTGGTATGTGCGCCGGTCGCGTTCGCGGTTCTGGAGCGAGGACGCCGACGCCATCGACACCCTGCACACCGTGCTCGAGGTGCTCACTCGCATCGCCGCCCCGCTCTTGCCGCTGATCAGCGAGGTGGTGTGGCGTGGACTGACCGGTGGCCGCTCGGTGCACCTGACCGACTGGCCCGAGGCAGGCGAACTGCCGTCGGATCCCGAACTCGTCGAGAGCATGGACGAGGTCCGCACCGTGTGCTCCACGGTGCTGGGTCTGCGCAAGGCCCAGAATCTGCGCGTGCGGTTGCCGCTGCCCGAGGTGACGGTCGCAGCCGCCGATGCGGAGCGGCTGCGTCCGTTCGTCGACATCATCTCCGACGAGGTCAACGTCAAGAAGGTCGATCTCACCGAGGACGTCGCCGTACACGGAAAGTTCGAGCTCGTCGTCAATGCCCGTGCCGCGGGCCCGCGTATCGGCAAGGACGTCCAGACGGTCATCAAGGCCGTCAAGGCAGGTGATTGGTCGGAGGACGCCGACGGAGTCGTCAGCGCGGCAGGCATCGCGTTGCTACCGGAGGAGTACACGCGCAAACTCGTTGCCGCCGAGCCCGAATCGACGGCACCGTTGCCAGGAAACGCCGGACTGGTCGTGCTCGATTCCGCCGTCACCGAGGAGCTCGAGGCGGAGGGCTGGGCCAAGGACCGCATCCGTGAACTCCAGGACGCGCGTCGCAATCACGGATTCGACGTCTCGGATCGAATCGACATCGTCATCGACGTCCCCGAACATCGGCAGGCGTGGCTCGACACTCATCGTGATCTGATCGCAGGCGAGGTGCTCGCGCTCTCGCTGGTCGACGGACACGTGGGGGACGACGGCAGCGATCTCGGCGAGGGAGTGCGAGCAGCGATCACCAAGTCGTCATGATCGACGGCGACGCCTCGGTCGACGCCGTTCGTGAGCTTCTCGCCGAAGCTCACGGCGGCGTCGTGCCCATCGTCGCCGCGGGCCACCCGGTTCTGCGGTCGAGGGCCGTGCCGTACGCCGGGCAGCTCGACTCCGAGACTTTCGGGGAGTTGATCGAGGTGATGCGCGCAACCATGCACGACGCGCCCGGTGTCGGTCTGGCTGCCCCGCAGATCGGTATTCCGTTGCAGATCGCGGTGATCGAGGACCTGTACGAGGTGGGAGCGGACGTCGCCCGCGTCCGAGAGCGCACGCCGCTTCCGTTCCGGGTACTGATCAATCCGCGGTACACCCCGGTCGGGCCGCGGACGGCGGACTTCTACGAGGGATGTCTCAGTGTTCCCGGCTACCAGGCGGTCGTCACGCGAGCGGCGGAAGTCCGGCTCGAATGCACCGACGAGACCGGGCGCGCGATCGACGAGGTGGTCAGCGGCTGGCCGGCGAGGATCGTGGCCCACGAGACCGATCACCTCCACGGCACCCTGTACGTCGATACCGCCCACACTCGATCGCTGACCACCAACGAGACGTACGGCGAACTGTGGTCGGATCCCACACCCGAACGCGCCGCGCACGCTCTCGGATTCGCCACCGACGACCGTCGTTGACGACCGTGCCCGATACCGCCGACCACACCCTGCGGAGTCGTCGATGGGTGCTGCACCTGGACATGGACGCGTTCTTCGCCTCCGCCGAACAGTTGACGCGACCCACGTTGCGGGGCCGCCCGGTTCTCGTCGGTGGCGCGGGCGGGCGGGGAGTGGTGGCCGGTTGCAGCTACCAGGCCCGCGCGTTCGGAGCGCGCTCGGCCATGCCGATGCATCAGGCTCGCCGACTGGTGGGGGCCGGGGCCGTGGTGTTGCCGCCGCGGTTCGTTCTCTACTCGGAGCTGAGCCGACGCGCCTTCGAGGCGCTGCGGGGACCCATGCCCGTCCTCGAGCAACTCTCGATCGACGAGGCGTTCGGTGAGCCGCTCGAACTGGCCGGGGCGACGGTTCGCGAGGTGGAGCAGTTCTGCGCCGGCCTGCGCGCACTGATTCTCGCCGAGACCGGGCTGGTCGCCTCGATCGGTGCCGGATCCGGAAAACAGATCGCCAAGATCGCGTCGGGACTGGCCAAGCCCGACGGCATCACCGTCGTCGCTCCGGGAATCCAGGCCGAGCTGATGGCGGCTCTTCCGGTGCGGAAGCTGTGGGGGATCGGACCGGTGGCGGGAGAGCGTTTGCGGCGCTTGGGCATCGACACCATCGGCAAGTTCGTGGCCACGCCCGAGTCCGAGGTGGCGTCGATCCTCGGGGCGACGATGGGACCGAGCCTGCATCAGCTCGCACGCGGCATCGACAACCGAGTCGTGGCCGAGCGTGCCGAGGCCAAACAGGTCAGCGCCGAGACGACGTTCGCCCAGGACCTGATCTCACTCGCGCAGCTTCGCCCGGCCATCGAGTCCATCGTCGACTCGACGCATCGCCGATTGCTCAAGGACGGTCGGGGTGCCAGGACGGTGGTACTCAAGCTACGCAAGTCCGACATGAGCATCATCACTCGATCGGCCACGTTGCCGTACGCCACGGTGGACAAGCAGACCATCGTGGCAACGGCGCAGCGACTTGCCGTCGATCCGGTCGATGTCGGTCCGATCAGGCTGGTCGGGGTCGGATTGGCCGGGCTGTCGGCCGTTCGGCAAGGATCGCTGTTTCCCGAACTGGAGTACGAGCCGGTCGCCGATGCGACCGAGGAGTCGCCCGCCCCGATCGAGGCCGCCGCCGATGTCGTCGTCTCGGAAGGCCCTCGGTGGCAGCCGGGTATGGATGTGCGGCATCCCGACTTCGGCCACGGCTGGGTGCAGGGGGCCGGTCACTCGGTGGTGACCGTCAGATTCGAGACTCGCACCACCGGGCCGGGAATCGCGCGTACCTTCGCGGAATCGGACGAGAACCTGGTCGTCGCCGACGTTCTCGACAGCCTCGAGTGAGTTGTGGCCTGGCTGAGGAAACTCTGTGAGGTTTCACAGGTATGCCGATCGCGTTGTGACTCGGGCGTGTCGAGCTGACATAGTGGACCAGGTCCGAGACGACCCCATTCCAGACGACCGACGAGTCACAGAACGATCGAGATGTGACTCAGAGTGAAAAGGACAAGCACTTGAAGCTTCGCAACACCCGACGGGCAATGGTTGCCGGCATCGCCATCGCCGCAGCGCTCACCATGACCGCCTGCAGCTCGGAAGGCGGTGACGAGCCGACCGCGACCACGACGGCTGTCACCACCTCTGCGGTTGCCGCTCCCGACGCCGGTGCGTACCCCCCGGTTCCGACCGTCGAAGAGCTGAACGCCGAGCTCGCCCGCGGGCTCGATCCCAACGTTCCGGTCGAGGAGAAGGCCGCCCTGATCCAGGGTGCATCCGCCGATCCGGATCTGATCAACCAGGTCGCCGCCGCTGCAGTGGCCAACAACGCCCAGATCGAGATCACCAGCATCGACGATCTCGGCACCGGCGTTCTCAATGCCGGCATCACGATCACGCTCAACGGCCAGGCCAATCCCGGCACCTTCCAGTTCGTCCCCGAGGACGGCGTGTGGAAGCTCTCCAAGGAGAACGCCTGCGGCATCGTCTCGCTCGCTCAGCTGACCAGCCCGGCGTGCCCCGCACCCTGAGTCCTGCCGATCGTCTCTGACCGACAGTAGAACTGCCGGTGACATGTCCCCTCGGGGATGTGTCACCGGCAGTTTTTCGTGGGACGACCGCCCGGTTCACATGCTCGGTGTCACCGCTCGAATGCGCTCGACGGCCGCCTCGGCGACAGCGGTGACCGTATCGGGTTCCAGGCCACTCCGATCGGAGACGACGATCTGGACGACCGTCGAATCGACCACGGCCACCACCACGTCGGAGATCAAGGTGAACCCTTCACTGCTGGTGGTCAGGCGTACCGAGGCCGATGCGTCACCGACCGACGACTGCTCCCGGCCTGCCAGCGCATAGTCGACGCTCACCCCGTCCGCATCCGTACCACTGAACGTCGTGCACCCTGCCCACGCCTGCTGAATCGCCGTGAACGCCTCGGCCGTGCCCGTATCGGAGTAGCTCGCCGCATCCTCGTCGATCGACGAGAAGTTCGGTCCCGAGAAGCGGGCGACTGCGGTAGACGTCGCCCCGCCCCGCTGCTCCGAGATCGGAGCCAGGACAGCGGCGCATTCGGCCGGGTCGGTACCGGACCTGTCGGGGGAGTCGTACTCGGGAGCCGGGTCGAGCCCCAGATCCTGGACCGGGTCGGGGATCGAGGAGAACCCGTCCGGGAGGTCGCCGAGACCCAACATCGCCGCGGCCAGGACGCCGGAGTCGGTGATGGGGGTGCCGAGCAGAGGATCGGGCGCGGGGACGGAGCTGGGTGCGGCTGCAGGGCTCGGGGCAGGCTCGTCTGCACCGCACCCGGCCGCGGCGACGCCGACCAGCGCCAGCGCCGCCAGCAGCTGCGTCGTGGTCCGCGCCGTCATCGGGCAGCCCAGCCGATGGAGTCTCCGACGGTCTGGCGTAGCACCGTCGTGCTGTCGGGATCGGTGTACATCTGCTCACCACCTGCAGTGATCGACCCGCCCACGGGGAGTGGACGGGTCAGATCGATCTCCAGCGTTCCCGAGCCGGTGAAGGTGTACGTCGCGATGTTCAGTGTGCCGGCGTTGTCCGGCAGGTTCCATGTCGACGATTCGGGCGTCTGGGTGATCGCGACGTCCAGGGTCGCTCGGTCACCGTCGAGCGCTCGCAGCGTGACAGTGCTGCGCTGGTTCAACGTGATGCCGCTCAGTACCTGCTGATCGACCGTCCATACCGCGCCCACTCCCACCTCTGCGTCGGGGAAGTCGACGGAGCGGTACACCGCGGCGTTCAACGACCGTTCGATCGCCGCGCGGGCGGTATCGAGCGCGGCGTCGGCGGGGGTGATGTGCAGTGCGGTGATCGCTCCGGAGTCGGTGCTCGCCAGCCGCGCTGTCGAGCCCTCGGAGGCGGCGAGTGCGTCGGTCAGTCCCTCGTCGGGTGACGTCGCAGCTCCGATGGTGAGCTCGACGGATCGGGTCGCGCCGGTAGCAGCGTCGTCGTCCGGCACGGTCTCGGACGTCGACGCCGACAGTGGCACGGTCAGATCGGGACTCGAGAAGTCCTGGGGAGCACCGTTGTCGATCTGCTGCGACACGGTGGATGTGGTGGTCAGGGCCACGGTCTGCTCGTCGGAGTCGGAGGTGTCGAAAGCCAGCACGCGCCGTGGCTCGGCACCGGGGTCGACGACCGTCGTGGTCGTCGGTGTCACGGCGATCGTCACCTCGTTCGAGGACGCGGCCTGATCGGGAGCTGGATCGGAGTCGGCGTCGGTGCTCGAACATCCGGCGACGAGTGCCACTGCACAGCAGGCAGCGAGAAAACCGGAGCGGACGGTGCGGTTTCGATCGGTCGTCTTCACGCGCACCAGGCTACTGACACCGCCCGCGGTGATCGGTGGTGCGCGGCACGGATGAGGACCCACCGCCGTCCATACGCCATGATGGACAGGTGAGTGAAGACCGCGCCGACGATCCGCCAGCCGAGACGAGTAGTGTTCCGGCACCGAACGAGACCGCGGACTCGCAGGTGACCGAAGCCGACAGCGCCGAGAATCGACTTGCGAAGCCGCTCAAGACGCGGTTGCTGATCGTGATCGCGGCCGTGATTCTTCTCTTCGATCTCGTGACCAAGATTCTGGTCGTGCACTACGTCGAGCCCGGCAACCCGATCGAGATCGTCGGAGACGTCGTGACGCTGCGGCTGGTACGCAACCCCGGTGCGGCGTTCTCGATGGCCACCGGAATGACCTGGTTGCTCACGGTCGTGGCCGTCGCGGTCGTCATCGGAGTGATCAAGATCGGTCGGACGCTGCGATCGCCGTGGTGGGCACTGGGATTGGGTCTCGTTCTCGGCGGCGCACTCGGCAACCTGATCGACCGCTTCTTCCGTGCACCCGGCCCGTTCCAGGGACACGTCGTCGACTTCGTGTCGGTGGGCTGGTGGCCGGTGTTCAACGTGGCCGACTCGTCCATCGTCTGTGGTGCCATCCTGCTCGTCGTCCTGAGCCTGTTCGGGTTCGAGCCGAACGGTGAACGAACCGGCAAGTCGAGTTCCGACGCCGCAGGCGAGGCCGACAAGTGAGGGAATCGCGCTCGATGCCCGTCCCCGACGGCCTGGACGGAATGCGGGTGGACGCCGGCCTGGCTCGGCTGCTCGGGCTCTCGCGTACCGTCGCCGCGACCCTCGCCGAGGAGGGCTCGGTTCTGGTCGATCACGGTGCCGTCGGCAAGTCCGACCGGCTGGCCGCCGGTTCGTGGTTAGAGGTGACGCTGCCCGAGCCCGCCCGTGAGTTGACGATCGAGGCGGAGCCGGTCGAGGGGATGGAAATCCTCTACGCCGACGACGACATCGTGGCCGTGGACAAGCCGGTCGGGGTCGCTGCGCACGCCAGTGTCGGCTGGACCGGCCCCACCGTCATCGGTGGTCTCGCGGCCGCCGGATTCCGTATTTCGACCTCCGGTGCGCACGAGCGGCAGGGCATCGTCCATCGCCTCGACGTCGGCACGTCCGGGGTCATGGTGGTCGCCACGTCCGAGCGGGCGTACACCGTGCTCAAGCGGGCGTTCAAGGCGCGGACCATCGACAAGCGCTACCACGCACTGGTGCAGGGCCACCCGGATCCGAGCAGTGGAACGATCGATGCCCCGATCGGTCGACACGGCAGCAACGACTGGAAGTTCGCCGTCCGAGCCGACGGCAAGCCCAGCGTCACCCACTACGACACGGTCGAGGCGTTCCAGGCCGCGAGCTTGCTGGACGTGCACCTGGAAACCGGTCGTACGCACCAGATCAGGGTGCACTTCTCGGCGCTGCGGCATCCGTGCTGCGGCGATCTGACCTACGGAGCCGATCCACGGCTGGCCGAACGGTTGGGCCTGGAACGGCAGTGGCTGCACGCTCGCTCGCTCGGCTTCGCGCATCCGTCCGACGGCCGCTGGGTCGAGATCGAGAGCAAGTATCCGGCCGACCTCGAGCACGCACTCGAGGTGCTTCGGAAGGCGTGATGCGCAGCAGGGGAGTCTCCGGAGTGCTCGGCGGCGTCGTTGTCGCGGCACTCGTGATCGGGGCGCTCGCGGTGATCGGGCACCTGAATCCGGTACGACAGTCGATCGTGAGTACCGACCGCCTCGGCCCGGACAGTGGCGAGCAGGTGGCCGAGTACCTGGCCCGCGCCGAGGAGAGTCTGCGCAGCGACACCACCGAACCTCGATGGGGCTCGGTGTCGTTCGATCGCGAACTCACCGCCGAACAGGTTCGTACCGTCGCCGACGGGGTCCGTATCTCGCAGGTGTTGGTGCGTGTTCCGCTCGACCGCGTGCAGACTCCGATACTCACCGTGGGTGTACCCGGCAGTGAGCGCTCGGTACTGAATTCGACCGCGCGTGCAGCGAGCCTGGCGGCGGCGTCGTTCGGGGTGGGGGACCGGCAGGCGCAGATCGCCGCAGTGTCGCAGCGACGTCTGCTCGACGGGTGCGCCTGTGTGGTGACAGTGGTGGTGCGCGGGACCCCTGCCGAGCTTACCGAGCTGGCCGGCCGGCCCGATGTGCGAGCGGTGCAAGCTCTTCCGCCGGATGCGGTGTCCGGCAAGTTCGCGGTCGAGCCGCTTCTGCCGGAGTACGTCGACGTCGTCGGGCCGCTTCCGGACGACGGTCTCGTGCCGACCGAATGAGGCGATTTCTCGTCGCATCCGTCACACCCGTCACGTCCTCCCAGGACACACCGGCAGCGTGGAAAATCTGTCGGTTCGACCGCTTACAGTGAGTACGTTCGCGGCTCGTACTGTCGACAACGCACGACCTTCAGGAGAGAACCTTCGTGGCCGATTCGTTCGTTCATCTGCACAACCACACCGAATATTCGATGCTCGACGGTGCCGCCAAGATCGGGGCGATGTTCGCCGAGGCGGCGCGGTTGGAGATGACGGCAGTCGGCATGACCGACCACGGCAACATGTACGGGGCCAGCGAGTTCTACAACGAGGCCAAGAAGGCCGGAATCAAGCCGATCATCGGCATCGAGGCCTACATCGCCCCGGAGTCTCGCTTCAACAAGAAGCGCGTGCTGTGGGGCGACCGCAGCCAGAAGTCCGACGACGTCTCCGGTAGCGGTGCGTACACGCACATGACGATGGTCGCCGAGAACGCCACCGGAGTTCGCAACCTGTTCAAGCTGTCCTCCCTCGCTTCCATCGAAGGGCAGCTGGGCAAGTGGGCCCGGATGGACGAGGAGATCATCGCCTCGCACGCCGAGGGCATCATCGCCACCACCGGCTGCCCGTCGGGGGAGGTGCAGACTCGCCTGCGACTGGGCCAGGATCGTGAGGCGCTGGAGGCTGCCGCGAAGTGGCGCGAGATCTGGGGGCCGGACAACTTCTTCCTGGAGCTGATGGATCACGGTCTGTCCATCGAGCGACGCGTCCGCGAAGGTCTGCTCGACATCGGCAAGAAGCTCTCGATCCCGCCGCTGGCGACCAACGACTGCCACTACGTCACCAAGGACGCCGCCGAGAACCACGAGGCGCTGCTGTGCATCCAGACCGGTAAGACGCTCAGCGACCCCACTCGCTTCAAGTTCGACGGTGACGGCTACTACCTCAAGTCCGCCGCCGAGATGCGCGAGCTCTGGGACGATCAGGTGCCCGGTGCCTGCGACAGCACCCTGCTCATCGCCGAGCGGGTGCAGCCCTACGACGAGGTGTGGGCACACCGCGATCGGATGCCGATCTTCCCCGTGCCCGAGGGGCACACGCAGGGCACGTGGTTGCGCCACGAGGTCATGACCGGGCTCGAGCGGCGGTTCCCCGACGGCCCGGGCGAGGACTACCTCGCGCGCGCGGAGTACGAGATCAAGGTCATTCTCGAGATGGGCTTCCCGGCGTACTTCCTCGTCGTCGGCGACCTGATCAACCACGCCAAGGCCGTCGGCATCCGCGTCGGGCCCGGTCGAGGCTCGGCCGCGGGCTCACTCGTCGCGTACGCGATGGGTATCACCAACATCGATCCATTGCCGCACGGTCTGCTGTTCGAGCGATTTCTCAACCCCGAGCGCGTGTCGATGCCCGATATCGATATCGACTTCGACGATCGTCGCCGCGGTGAGATGGTCCGCTACGCCACCGAGAAGTGGGGCAGCGATCGAGTGGCCCAGGTGATCACGTTCGGCACCATCAAGACCAAGGCCGCCATCAAGGATTCCGCGCGCGTGCAGTTCGGCCAGCCCGGGTTCGGAATCGCCGATCAGATCACCAAGGCGCTGCCGCCGCCCATCATGGCCAAGGACATCTCCGTGGCCGGCATCACCGACCCGGCGCACGAGCGCTACAAGGAAGCCGTCGAGGTCAGGGCCCTGATCGACTCCAACCCCGACGTCGCGACCATCTACAAGACGGCCAAGGGGCTCGAGGGCCTGATCCGCAACGCGGGCGTGCACGCCTGCGCGGTCATCATGTCGTCCGAGCCGCTCACCGATGCCATTCCGGTGTGGAAGCGCGCGCAGGACGGCGCGATCATCACCGGCTGGGACTACCCGTCGTGCGAGGCCATCGGTCTGCTCAAGATGGACTTCCTGGGTCTGCGCAACCTCACCGTCATCGGTGACGCCATCGACAACATCAAGGCCAACCGCGGCATCGACATCGACCTCGACGCGCTCCCGCTCGACGATCCGGCGACCTTCGACTTGCTCTCTCGCGGAGACACTCTCGGCGTCTTCCAGCTCGACGGCAGCGCCATGCGCGATCTGCTTCGCCGGATGCAGCCCACCGGCTTCGAGGACATCGTCGCCGTCCTTGCCCTGTATCGACCGGGCCCGATGGGCATGAACTCGCACAACGATTACGCCGACCGCAAGAACGGTAGGCAAGAGGTCAAGCCGATTCACCCGGAGCTCGAAGAGCCGCTCAAGGTGATTCTCGGCGAGACGTACGGCCTGGTGGTCTACCAGGAGCAGATCATGCAGCTGGCGCAGAAGGTTGCCGGCTACACCCTCGGCCAGGCCGACCTGCTGCGTCGCGCCATGGGCAAGAAGAAGCTCTCCGAGCTGGAGAAGGCCTACGCCGGGTTCCGGCAGGGCATGTTGGACAACGACTTCTCCGAGGCGGCCATCAAGGCTCTGTGGGACACCGTGCTGCCCTTCGCGGGCTACGCGTTCAACAAGTCTCACTCCGCGGGCTACGGCCTGGTGTCGTACTGGACGGCATATCTCAAGGCCAACTACCCGGCCGAGTACATGGCCGGACTGCTCACCAGCGTCGGCGACGACAAGGACAAGGCCGCGATCTACCTCGCCGATTGCCGCAAGCTGGGCATCACGGTGCTGCCACCGGACGTCAACGAATCCGAACTCAACTTCGCGTCGGTGGGCAAGGACATCCGGTTCGGGCTCGGTGCCGTCCGCAACGTCGGTACCAACGTTGTCGCCTCGATCATCAGGGCGCGATCGGAGAAGTCCAAGTACACCGACTTCTCCGACTACCTCGGCAAGATCGATGCGATCGCGTGCAGCAAGAAGGTCACCGAATCCCTCATCAAGGCAGGTGCTTTCGACTCACTCGATCATCCCCGCAAGGGCCTGATGCTCATCCACGCCGACGCCATCGACGCGGTGATGGGCACCAAGAAGGCCGAGGCGATCGGTCAGTTCGACCTGTTCGGCGGCGAGGACGCCGACGAGTCCATCTCCGCCGTGTTCAACGTTCGGGTGCCGGACGAGGAGTGGGAATCCAAGCATCGGCTCGCCCTCGAACGCGAGATGCTCGGCCTGTACGTCTCGGGACACCCGCTGCTGGGCGTCGAGCACATGCTCGCCGCGAAGTCCGACTGCAACATCCCCACCATCCTCGAGGGTGACATCAAGGACGGCACACAGGTCACCGTCGGCGGCATTCTGGCTTCGGTGAATCGTCGGATCAACAAGAACGGCCTGACGTGGGCGTCGGCTCAGCTCGAGGACCTCGCCGGCGGTATCGAGGTGCTGTTCTTCCCGCAGGCGTACTCGGTGTTCGGTGCCGATGTCACCGAGGACTCGGTGGTACTCGTCAAGGGCCGCGTGTCGGTGCGCGACGATCGAATCTCGTTGATCGCCAACGATCTTGCGGTACCCGATCTGTCCGCGATCGGCATCGACAAGCCCCTCGCGGTGAGTCTGCCGACTCGGTTGTGCACGGCGGACAAGGTCGGTGCCCTCAAGCGGGTGTTGTCGAGCCACCCGGGAACCTCGGATGTGCACCTGCGGTTGGTCAGTGGCGACAAGATCACCACGATGAAGCTGGACGACAGTCTGCGCGTCACGCCGACATCGGCGTTGATGGGCGACCTGAAAGCGCTACTCGGCCCGGGCTGCCTGACGGGCTGACGCCGGTCCGGTCGAACCCAGTTCGGTCAGGCGCAGCGTCCACCAGGTGAGTACGGCGACTGCTGCGCCGGCCAGCACTGCTGCGTGCAGGGAGCCGGCGACGACGAGCGTCGCAGTGAACACGATGAACCCGAGTGCGAGGGCCTCGAGCTTGTAGACGGGCCACGCGATGCCCGCCACGTCCGCGGTACGTAGGGCCGGAGCGGGTCGACGGCTCACCTGGGTGCTCGTGTAGGTCATCGCGTTCTCCTCTGGTGCCACCGGCAGGTTCGGGTCTCCGCTGCAGGAAGTTCAGACTATACCCGCAAAAGATTCGGTGGGCCGAACTTGGGGTCCGGACCTGGCAATGTCGACGATCTCGTGGCGTGCCGACGCCTCGAGGTGTTGACTGAAAGCCATGCCATTGACAGGAGAATACGAACCGAGTTCATCCGACTGGGCCCGCAAGCAGGCCGAGCTGTACGAGAACTCCGGCGGAACCGAAGGCACGACGATGAACGGGATGCCGGTGGTGCTGCTGACCACGAAGGGCAACAAGAGCGGAAAGCTGCGCAAGTCACCGCTTATGAAAGTCGAACACGATGGTGAGTACGCCATCGTCGCCTCCCTCGGCGGTGCCCCGAAGCACCCGGTCTGGTACCACAACGTCAAGGCCGAGCCGCTCGTCGAGCTTCAGGACGGTCCGGACAAGCACGACTACATCGCCCGCGAGGTGACCGGCGACGAGAAGGCAGTGTGGTGGGAACGCTCGGTTGCCGCGTACCCCGACTACGCGGAGTACCAGAAGAAGACCGACCGCGAGATACCTGTGCTCGTACTCTCCCGCGTCTGAAACGCCATCGGTCCGGTCGTGGAGCGGTCCCGGATGGGCAACCGTTCCACGCTGGTGGCAGCATGTGCTGGTGTCTTCATCCCCTGAACTCGCCTCCCAGCATTCACCCTCGGTAGCCGTCACCGCTGCCGACATCGATGCCGCTGCGGTGCGTATTTCTTCGGTGGTTGCCGCGACACCCCTGCAGCTGTGCGAACGGCTGTCCGCGGAGACGGGCGCGAAGGTCTACCTCAAGCGCGAAGACCTGCAGATCGTGCGGTCGTACAAGATTCGCGGCGCATACAACCTGATGGACCAGCTGACCGAGGCCGAGCGTGCGGTGGGCGTGGTGACGGCGAGCGCGGGCAACCACGCGCAGGGCGTCGCATTCGCGTGCCGCACGATGCAGGTCCGCGGTCGCATCTACGTTCCGGCCAACACTCCCAGGCAGAAGCGTGACCGCATCCGCGTGCACGGCGGCGAGTTCGTCGACCTCATCGTCATCGGCGACACGTTCGATGCCGCGGCAGCAGCTGCTGCCGAGGATGTCGCTCGTACCGGTGCCACCATGGTGCCTCCGTTCGACGACCCCCGTACCGTCGCCGGCCAGGGCACCATCGCTGCCGAAATAGTCGACCAGCTCGGTGGCGCGCCGGACGTCGTCGTCATGCCCGTCGGCGGCGGCGGATGCATCGCGGGCATCTCGAGCTACCTGCGCGAGCGCGCACCGCAGACCTCGCTGGTGGGAGTCGAGCCGTCCGGTGCCGCATCGATGACCGCCGCACTGATCGCCGGTGGTCCGGTCACGCTCGCCGACATCGATCCGTTCGTCGACGGTGCCGCCGTCCGCCGCATCGGGGACGTGCCGTATGCGGCGCTCCGGTCGTTGGGTGCCACCGTCGTCTCGCACGCGTCGTTGCCATTGCTCACTGCGCCGGTGTTCGACAGTGCGGGTCCCGGTGCGTTCTTGGTCACGCAGATCGACGAGGGCGCGATCTGCACCGCGATGCTGGCTCTGTACCAGAACGAGGGTGTCATCGCCGAGCCCGCGGGCGCACTCGCGGTTGCTGCGCTCGAGCACCTCGACATCGCCCCCGGAAGTACCGTCGTCTGCCTGGTGTCCGGTGGCAACAACGACGTCTCCCGTTACGGCGAGATCCTCGAGCGTTCTCTGGTTCACCTGGGGCTCAAGCACTACTTCCTGGTGGACTTCCCCCAGGAACCCGGTGCGCTTCGCCGATTCCTCGACGAGGTGCTCGGCCCCGAGGACGACATCACGCTGTTCGAGTACGTCAAGCGCAACAACCGCGAGACCGGTGCTGCTCTGGTCGGCATCGAACTCGGGTTCGCGAGCGGATTGAGCCCGCTGCTCGAACGTATGCGGGATTCTCACCTGCACGTCGAGCAGTTGGAGCCGGGTTCACCGGTCTACCGCTACCTGACCTGATCCGGCGCGCCGGGCCTGTCGGCGCGCAGTCACCGGCCGAGAAGGCGATCGACCACCTGTCGGTGCAGGTCGGGGTCGACGCCCGGGAGATCGAGAAGGGCTCCGAGGTAGATGCCGTCACCGACGAGTCGGATGATCTCGGCCTGAACCGGATCGTCGATTTCGGTGCGAAGACCCTCGTCCCACAGCCGCATCATCTCTGTGACGGCATCTTGCACCTCGCCGGAATTGCCGTCGACGCTGCGCAACGCGGCCAGGGTCGATCGATACAGGGCGATCTCCTTCTCGGAGATGGAGTCGGGTGGTTGCAGATACCACTCGGCCACCGAGGTGCCGCCTGCTGCGGCGTCGGCGCGCTGCTGATCGGCCTGGGCACCGAGTCGTCGCACCATAGCGGCGATCAGCGCGTCCTTGGTCTTGAAGTGATAGAGCAGCCCGCCCTTGGAGACGCCTGCGGCGGCGGCGACGCTGTCGAGGGTCACTTTGGTCAAGCCGTGTTCGATCAGCATCGCTTCGAGTGCGTCGAGTATCCGGTCGCGAGTGTCCGATGACATGAAACTCACTTTACCGGCTGGACGGTTGGAGGTACGCTCGATCACTGTACCGGCTGGACGGTCGGTACTCGTCGTCGCTTCGGGACCAGTTCCGGTCACCGAGCGCAGAACGTAGGAGCAGCAGTGGGTGACATGCGCACCGGTTCGGTGCACGAGGCGACCGGAGCATTCGAGCATCGAGCCACCCCGAAGGACTGGCTGGGTCTGGTGGTTCTGGCATTCGCCGTGTTGCTCATCGCTGTGGACGGCACGGTCCTCGATCTGGCCCTGCCCTTCATCAGCTCCGACCTGGCACCGACCAGCAACCAGCTGCTGTGGATCATCGACGTCTACTCGTTCGTCCTGGCCGGCCTGCTCATCACCATGGGCACGCTCGGCGATCGGATCGGTCGTCGTCGATTGCTGCTGATCGGAGCGGCGGGCTTCGGTATCGCCTCGCTCGTCGCCGCTGTCTCGACCAGCGCCGAGATGCTCATCGCGGCCCGGGTGCTTCAGGGCATCTCCGGCGCAACTCTGATGCCTGCGACCCTCGGCTTGATCAGGACCATCTTTCTGAACCCGCGTCAGCGTGTCGCCGCCATCGGAGTGTGGGGCGCGATGGCCGGTGGTGGTGCCGCCGCGGGACCGCTCGTCGGAGGCTGGCTGCTCGAGCACTACTGGTGGGGATCGGTGTTCCTCATCAACATCCCCGTGATGATCGTGCTGATCGCTCTCGGGCCGCTGGTCATCCCCGAGTCCAAGGATCCGAACCCGGGGCGCTTCGACCTGACGAGCTCGGCACTGTCGATGCTCGCCATCGTGCCCGTGGTGTTCGCGGTGAAAGAGACCGCGGCACACGGATTCGACGTGGTCTACCTGCTCTCCGCAGTGATCGGCATCATCGCCGGGTTCGTGTTCGTGCGGCGGCAGCGAACTCTCGCGGCCCCGATGATCGACCTGCGGCTGTTCGCCAACCGAGCGTTCTCGACGGGTGTGGCCACGAATTTCCTGTCGGTCTTCGCCCTCGCCGGGGTGCTGTTCTTCGGTTCGCAGTACCTGCAGCTCGTCCTCGGCAACAGTCCGCTCGAGGCGGGACTGTTGCTGCTGCCCGGCACCGCCGCCAGTATCGTCACGTCGTTGCTGGTCGCGGTCCTGGTTCGGTACTTCAGCGCGGGAACGGTTCTCGGTGTCGCGATGTTCGTCGCGGCTGCGGGCGCAGGCATCCTGGTCGGCTTGGCCACGGACAGTGGTCCGACACTCTTCATCGCCGGATTCGTGCTCGTGGGCGCAGGCGTCGGTGTTGCGCTCACACTGACCTCCGAGTTGGTCGTCAGCTCCGTCGAACCCGAACGAGCGGGAGCTGCCTCGGCAGTGTCGGAGACCGCATACGAGCTGGGCATCGCGTTGGGTGTCGCCGTACTCGGCACGGTGGTCATGGCCATCTTCCGTCGTGGAATCGACGTCACCCAGCTGACCCCCGAGCTCGGAGCCAAGGCAGGCGAAACACTCGGCGGCGCGGATGCCGTGGCTCGCGAATTGCCGGACTCGGTGGCGACGGTTCTGCTCGATTCCGCACATGCTGCCTTCGTAGCGGGCATGCATGTCGCGGCCGTCGCCACCGCGGTGGTTCTCGCCGTCACCGCCGTGTTCGTCCTGGTCAACCTACGCAGGCGTCAGGACTCCAGTACGACGACGGAGTGACCGGGAACCGTGGTGGCAGAGCCGGTCTCGTTCGAGGTCGTCGGCTCCCACTCGAGTAGTGCGGAGCCGCCGACCGGCACCGTCACAGCGGACTCGGACAGGTTGCACACCACGCTGATGCGGCCGCGACGAACGACGATCCACTGCGCATCCTCGTCGTAGTCCACCTTCACGTGGTCGAGCCACGGGTCGGTCAGTTCTGTCCGGTCGCGCCGCAGCCGCAACAAGTCACGATAGACGGCCAACAGTCGCGCATGATCGCCGTCGCCCAGCTCCGACCAGTTCAGCTTCGACCGCGTGAACGTCTCGGGATCCTGCGGATCCGGAATATCGCTCTTGTCCCACCCGTGCTCGGCGAACTCCGCCTTGCGTCCCTCTGCCGTGGCCTTGCCCAGCTCGGGCTCGGGGTGCGAGGTGAAGAACTGGAACGGCGTCGACGCTCCCCATTCCTCGCCCATGAACAGCATCGGGGTGTAGGGCGAGGTCAGTACGAGCGCGGCCTTGATCGCAAGCTGACCGGGGGAGAGGTAGAAGCCCGGACGGTCGCCGATCGCGCGGTTGCCCACCTGGTCGTGTGTGGTCGTGTAGGTCACCAGGGAGCTGGCCGGGATGCGCCGGGTGTCCAGTGGTCGACCGTGGATGCGACCACGGAAACTCGAGTACGTTCCGGCGTGGAAGAACCCCTGCCGCAACGTGTTCGCCAGCCCCTGCAGCGAACCGAAATCTCCGTAGTAGCCCTGACGCTCACCGGAGACCGCGGCGTGGATGGCATGGTGGATGTCGTCGTCCCATTGGGCGTCGAGTCCGTACCCGCCGCCCGACCGAGCAGTGATCAGCATCGGATCGTTGAGGTCGCTCTCGGCGATCAGGGTCAGTGGCCGACCCAGATGTGCCGAGAGACTTCGGGTTTCGATCGACAGCTGCTCGAGCAGGTGCACCGCAGTGTGGTCGACGATCGCGTGCACCGCGTCGAGCCGCAGTGCGTCGATGTGAAACTCGGAGAACCAACGCAGTGCGTTGTCGAGGGCATAGCGCCGCACCTCGCCCGAATCGGCCTCGGCGTAATTGATCGCCTGGCCCCAGCTGTTGGCCCCCTCGGTCATGTACGGGCCGAAGCGGTCCAGGTAGTTTCCGGACGGGCCGAGGTGGTTGTAGACCACGTCCAGAACGACACCGATACCGCGACCATGGCAGGCATCGACCAAGCGCTGCAAGCCTTCCGGGCCGCCGTACTCTTCGTGCACGGTGTACCAGAGAACGCCGTCGTAGCCCCAGTTGTGCACGCCGTTGAACCCGTTGACCGGCATGATCTCGATGAACGTCACGCCCAGATCGACGAGATGATCGAGCTTGCCGACGGCCGCGTCGAACGTGCCCTCATCGGTGAACGTGCCGATGTGCAGCTCGTAGATCGACGAGCCGGGCAGTTGCCGTCCGGTCCAGGCCGCGTCGGTCCACAGCGTCGGATCGACTTCGAAGACCTGCGACAGCTCGTGTACGCCGTCGGGCTGCCGGGGCGAACGCGGATCCGGCAGCGCCTTGTCTGCGTCGTCGAGCAGGAAGCCGTATCGAGAGTTCGGTGCGGCGTCGACATCGGCGTGCCACCATCCGTTCGAGGAGCGCTGCATCGGATGCACCGTGTCGTCGAGCTGGAGGCGGACCGTCTCCGGGGTCGGTGCCCAGACCTGGAACCGACGGGTCGTTGCCGGTGATGTCACTGCGGAAGACGTCACTGTGCCACCGTTCCTTCGTTGTCGCGCACCAGAAGTGCGACCGGGAGTGAGGCGAACACCTCGGCCACCGACACCGTGCCGGTGTGTTCGACGTCGGTGATGCGGTCGCGCCAACGGCCGTCGGGCAGGGCCACGGATGTCTCACCCCAACCCTGCTCGGACAGGCCGAGCGAGAGTCTCGTGGCGAGTGCGATCACGTCGGCGTTTCCGGGAACCGGTCCACGCGAGAACCCGACGAGGTGCTCGGCTGCGGATCCGTCCGCGACGATGGGCGTGTAGGTCCCGCCGACGAAACTCTTCGGCCGCTCGCGTCGCACGTGCAGTGCGGCGCGAACGACGGCGAGCTTGGCCGCACCCGTGTCGATCGAGAGCGCAGCGGTGTTCGACGCGGCGAGCATCGACCGACGCACCGAGTAGTCGACGGGCCTTCGGTTGTCGGGGTCGACGAGCGAGTCCTCCCACAACTCGGTGCCCTGGTACACATCGGGGATGCCTGGCCCGGCCAGGTTGAGCAGTTTCTGACCCAGTGCGTCGGAATGGCCGTGCGGAGCGAGCTTCTCGACGAGCATCGACATCGAGCGCGCGACGGCACCGTCGAAGATCGCGTCGAGCCAGCTGTGTACTGCGGACTCGAACTCCTCGTCCGGGTCGGTCCACGTCGTGCGAAGGGCGGCCTCGCGGATCGCCTTCTCCGCATAGGCGTGGACGCGTTCACGCAACGAGGACGTGACCACCCCGTCGGTCGGCCAGACTCCGAACAGGTTCTGCCACAAAAACATTCCGGTGGTGCCATCGGGACTCGGGGTCAGTTCTTCCCAGTCCGTTATACAGCGGGCCCACAGTTCAGGAGTCTGCGACAGCACGCCGATGCGTGCCCGCACGTCCTCGCCTCGCTTGGTGTCGTGAGTCGACAGCGTGGTCATCGCCGCCGGCCAACGCTTCGCGCGGTCCGCATTGGTGAGATGGAAGAACTCGGTGCTGCAACCGAATCGGCTGGGATCACCGCCGACCTCCTGCAACGAGATGAGCCGGTTCGCACGATAGAACAGGCAGTCCTCGACACCCTTGGCCGTGACGGCCCCGCACACCTGATCGAAGCGCACCGGCGATTCGGCACCGCTGATCAGAGCCGTCGTCAACGCGCCGAGGCCGGTTGCCAATTCGGGCTGCTCCTCTCCGATCTCCGCGATCACTTCGGGCAGCACGCGAGCGAGCGGCGCGTAGTCGGTCCGGTAGACGGGGACGGCCGCGACGACGGCGACGATCGCGTCGATGACGGACTCGAGATCGACGGTGGTGCCCGATTCGCGCACGACGGCCCGCGCGAGGCGTCGCACCTCCGGGGACAGATCGCCGCGGGCGACCCCGGTCTTGAGGTCCAGTTCGGTCTCGTGCAGCGTCTCGCTGTCGTAGGCGATGCCCGAACGCACCTGCGACAACGCGGTGAGTGCATGCACGCCCTCGGGGTCGACGAACACGCCGCCGACCGCGGCCAAGGCGTCGTATCCGGTCGTCCCGTCGACGGGGAGCGATTCGTCCAACGGTTCGCCGTCGGCCAGGATCTTCTCGATGACCAACCACCGGTCGGGGCCGAGAAGTCCGCGGAGCTCGGTGAGGTAGCCGGCGGGGTCGGCCAGGCCGTCGGGATGGTCGACGCGAAGTCCGTCGATCAGACCGTCCTCGATCCAACTTGCCACCTGTCGATGGGAGTCGGTGAAGACGTCGAGGTCTTCCTGCCGGATTCCCGCCAGACCGTTCACCGAGAAGAAACGTCGGTACCCGATCAGCCCGTCGGACCAGCTCACCAGTCGGTACGACTGGCGATCGTGTACGGCCTGCGCATCGCCGCTGTCGGTGCCGTCGGCGATGGGGAAGCGGTGCTCGTAGAACGCGAGCAGAGGCCGGTCCTCGGAGCGGTCGACGGTCAACTCGCCGACGTCGCTCGCGCTCCCGAGAACGGGGATGGCGATCTTGCCGTCGACGCCGTTGTCGGCTCCGAAGTCGATGTCGAAGTACGTCGCGTACTCGGAGTCACGACCGCGACGAAGTACGTCCCACCACCATGCGTTCTGCCGCGGGTCCTCCACTCCTACGTGGTTGGGCACGATGTCGACGATGATCCCCATGCCCACTTCGGCGGCACGAGAATGCAACTGCGTCAATGCTTCTCGGCCTCCCAGTGCGGCCGAGACCGTCGAGGTGTCGGTGACGTCGTAACCGTGTGTCGACCCGTCCGTCGCCGTCAGGATCGGCGAGAGGTAGAGGTGGGTGACCCCGAGGTCGTGCAGGTAATCGACCACGTCCGAGGCGTCGGCAAGGGTGAAGGCATCGCCCCGCAGTTGTAACCGGTATGTACTGGTGGGCAGCGGCATGTGTCAGGCAGTCTTTCGTAGAACGAGCAAGGAACGAGCGGTGACTTCCACCGGTGTACCCGCTTCGATCGATTTCTCACTTGTCCCGGTTCGCGACGCGGTGTTCAGCGCCACCGTCCATTCCTTGGCGTAGTTTCCGTCGGGGGTCACGAACTCGATGGTCTCGTGATGTGCGTTGAAGCACAACAGGAACGAGTCGTCCACCACGCGCTCACCGCGTTGGTTCGGCTCCGGGATTCCCTCGCCGTTGAGGAACACCGTGAGCGACTTGCCGAATCCGCTGTCCCAGTCCTCCGGGGTCATCTCCTCGCCCGCGGGGGTGAGCCAGGCGATGTCTCGAGCCTGCTCGCCGGTTCGAATGGGGCGGCCCTCGAAGAACCGTCGGCGTCGGAACACCGGATGCTCGGCGCGCAGCGCGATCGCGTTGCGGGTGAACTCGATCAGTTCGGCGTTCTTCTCGGCCAACGACCAGTCCATCCAGGCCAGTTCGGAGTCCTGGCAGTAGACGTTGTTGTTGCCCTGCTGGGTGCGCGCCATCTCGTCGCCGTGCGCGATCATCGGCGTGCCCTGGCTCAGTAGCAACGTCGCCATGATGTTGCGGATCTGGCGGGCACGCAGGTCCAGGATCTCCGGATCGTCCGTCGGGCCCTCCACGCCGCAGTTCCACGAGCGGTTGTGACTCTCGCCGTCGTTGTTGTCCTCGCCGTTGGCGTCGTTGTGCTTGTCGTTGTACGACACCAGATCGTTGAGCGTGAACCCGTCGTGCGCGATGACGAAGTTGATGCTGGCACCGGGGCGACGGCCGGTGGCCTCGTACAGATCCGAGGATCCGGTCAGTCTCGAAGCGAACTCACCCAGTGTGGCCGGCTCGCCCCGCCAGTAGTCGCGCACGGTGTCGCGGTACTTGCCGTTCCACTCCGTCCACAGGCCGGGGAAGTTGCCGACCTGGTAGCCGCCCTCGCCCACGTCCCAGGGCTCGGCGATCAGCTTCACCTGGCTGACGACCGGATCCTGTTGCACCAGATCGAAGAACGCGCTCAGGCGATCGACGTCGTGCAGTTCGCGCGCCAGGGTCGACGCGAGGTCGAATCGGAATCCGTCCACGTGCATCTCGGTGACCCAGTAGCGCAGCGAGTCCATGATGAGCTGCAGCGTGTGCGGGTGTCGCGCGTTGAGGCTGTTGCCGGTACCGGTGTAGTCCATGTAATGCTCGAGGTCGCCGTCGACGAGCCGGTAGTACGCGGCGTTGTCGATGCCGCGGAAGCTGATGGTCGGGCCCATGTGGTTGCCCTCTGCGGTGTGGTTGTAGACCACGTCGAGGATCACCTCGATGCCGGCGGCGTGGAACGAACGGACCATGGCCTTGAACTCGGTGACCGCGGCACCGGGGGACTGCAGCGAGGAGTACTCCGCGTGCGGGGCGAGGAAACCGAATGTGTTGTAGCCCCAGTAGTTTCGCAATCCCTTGTCCAGCAGAACCTGATCCTGCATGAACTGGTGCACCGGCATCAGCTCGATGGCCGTGACACCGAGGTGGTTGAGGTGGTCGATGATCACCGGGTGCGCCAGGCCCGCGTAGGTGCCGCGCTCGGCTTCGGGGATGTCGGGATGGTTGATCGTCATGCCCTTGACGTGGGCCTCGTAGATCACCGTCTCGTGATACGGGCGTTTGGGAGCGCGATCGGCCTGCCAGTCGAAGAAGGGGTTGATCACGACGGTGGTCATCGTGTGTCCGAGCGAATCATGCTGGGGGAAGTCGTTGTTCGGCACCTCGTCGTGCGCGACGGGGGCTTCCTCGATGATCTCGTCGTCGGGATCGGCGAGATCGGCGGCGTCCTCGAACGGGACCTCGGCGTCGAGCGAATCCGCAGCTTCCTCGACGATCCGTACCTCGGACTCGGGCTCGGGTTCGGGAGCCGGGGCGTCCATGTTGTACGAGAACAGCGATCGGTCACCATCGAACGTTCCCTCGAACGCCTTGCCGTACGGATCCACGAGCAGTTTGCTCGGATCACAGCGATGCCCGGCGGCCGGATCCCACGGGCCGTGAACGCGATAGCCGTAGCGCTGACCCGGTACCACCGTGGGCAGATACGCGTGCCAGACGTAGCCGTCGGACTCCTCGAAACGGATGCGGGTCTCGGTGCCGTCCTCGGCGATCAGGCACAGATCCACCGCCTCCGCGACCTCGGAAAACAAGGCGAAGTTGGTTCCTGCTCCGTCGTAGGTTGCGCCCAGCGGATAAGCGGATCCCGGCCATACTGCGATGGCAGGCGTGTCGTCGGAGGCTTCGTGCAGCATGGATCAACCCTACTGTGGCGGGTGGGCCCGGGCTTACCGAGCGCGAGCCACCCCGCTCACGGTCCGGCCCACCAGCCGGTGGCCGATCCGATCTGTCGGCCCAGCTCGGTGGTGAGGGTTCGCACGTAGGTCGCGGTGAGATGGTGTTCGTCACGGTAGATCAGAACGTTTCCCTGCTCGGCGCGGCACACGAAGTCGTCGCACACGGCATCGGACAGGTCGAGCGCAGAGAATCCGCCCAGCTGAAACGACGAGGCCAGGGCCGGATTGACGGGGTCCAACGCGTCGTCCCTCGGAATACCGCACGAGACGGCCGTGCCGCCGTCGGCGAGGCAGTCGATAGCCCGGTAGGCGAGCCACGGGGTGTCTCGGATACCGAGAATCCCGACGCCGTCCGCGGTCAGTTGCTGCCACACCGAGGCGTACCAGGGGGGAGTGAAGTCGCCGGGGGCGTCCTCTCGAGGCCGGGTGGCGGTGGTGAACACGTAGTCCGGCTGCATGTCGGCGATGTCGGAGAGCACGGTCCGAGTCCAGTCCAGGCAATCCGGGTACTCGTTCGGGCCGAGCATCGGCATCGTGTTCACGCTCAGCGGGCATCCCATCTTGAGGAAAGTGACCACCGCGAAGCCGTGTTCACGTCCCAGGGCGTCGAGGGCCGTGACCCAGTGCTCGGCATGCGAGCTGCCCGCCAGCACGATGGTTCGGGTCGCGTCGACGTCGCCGTAGGAGCACGAGATCGCTTCCCGGGTCTCGAAATCCGCGATGCAGCCCTCGATGGTGGTGGCCGGCAGGTCCTCCGGGGCCGAATACAGGGGCGGGATCACGTCGGCGGGGTCCGCACGAATCCCGTCGGTCAACTCGAGCGCGCCCGGGTGGGTCAGCTCGTCGATGGATCCGTTGGCTTGCACGGCGTCGATCGATCGGTTGATGTAGGCGTTCCACCCGATCGAACTCGCGGTGACCGCGATCGCGGCCACCACCGCACACGCGGTCACCGCGATGCGTGCCGGGGTGAACGTGGTCGACTGCGTGGGCCGCTCGACCAGACGAACGGTGAGGAATGCGAGTGCCACCGAGGCAGCGACGATGCCGAGGCCGCCGAGCAAGTCGACGTGGGACCGATCGGTGGCCGAGAGGTAGAAGATCAGCAGCGGCCAGTGCCACAGGTAGAGCGGAAACGCGATGGATCCGAGCCAGGCGAAGAAGCGGTTGGAGAGCGTGGCCGCGACGGCCGTCTCGGAACCGGCGACGATCAGCGCGATGGTGGCCAGCACCGGGATCAGGGCCAGAGGCCCCGGAAAAGCAGCAACACCGTCGACGAGAAAGCCGCACGCGACGATGACACCGATGCCGACAACGGCAAGGGCCCCGCGTGCGGTCGACCACGTTCGGGTGTCGCGGGCAGACGGCCCGGCCGCCGGTTTGCCGCTGCGTGCGGCGAACACGGCTGCGACTGCGGCCCCGAGCATGATCTCCCACAGCCGCGCCCCGGTGTCGTAGTAGTTCCACGCCTGGTGGCGTCGAACACCGTCTGCTGCGTACACGAAAGACACCACCGCGATCACGGCGAAAATCACCGCGAACGTCACAGGTCGAAGACTTCGTGGTCCCTCGGGTCGCGCGACACGCCGGACCCATGCCAGACCGAACACGACGGCAATGGCCAGTAGGTAGAACTGGAACTGCACGGCCACCGACCACAGGTGCTGAACGGGACTCACCGAGGGGTCGGCCGCAAGGTAGTCGTTCGCCGTCGTCGCCAGCTGCCAGTTCACGAAGTAGAAGACACCGGCCACCAGCTGATCGCCCAGGTCGGCCCAGCGGGTCCGGGGAAGCAGGAACACCGATGCGACGGCCACCGTGAACAAGGTGATCAGCAGTGGCGGCCCGAGTCTGCGCAGTACTCGCGAGATACGCGTGATCGGGTTCAGGCTCGCGCCGGACTCGGCCGATCTCAGCAGAGATGCAGTGAAGAAGAAGCCGGACAGGGTGAGGAACACATCGACGCCGCCCGACACTCGACCCATCCAGATGTGGAAGACGACGACGAGGGCGATGGCGACACCGCGCAGGCCGTTGAGGTCGTGTCGCTGTGGTGGCCGACGCGGTTCGCTCGACGGCGGCGCTGCGTCCCCCTGAGCCGGAACGGCAACTGCGGCCGAGGTATCGGCGCTGCTCTGGGGTACGTGCATGGAGGAGAAGTGACTTCCCGGCTGTGTATCGACCACTCGGTCGGGGGTCGCGGACGGTTGGTACCCGACTCCGGTGAAATCGGGATTCAGGGGGAACAATACGTGTACGTGAGGTGAAGTACCCCTCGGAGTCTGCCTTGCGGCAATAGTCCCAGTTCGCGGACGGTTTCGGTCCAGCCACGCATGACCGGCTTGCGCATGCATGAGGCGTATGCAAGCATTTATCAAGCGCGTGCAACTAAGCGCGATAGCTCGATAAATGCGTACGCATCTTCCATTCAGGAGTTCAGACATGCCACTCGGCTTGCTCGCCCTCGCCATCGGGGGATTCGGAATCGGTCTGACCGAATTCGTCATCATGGGCCTACTGCCCGAAGTCGCGGCCGATTTCGCGGTCACCGAGGCCACCGCCGGCTGGCTCATCACCGGCTACGCGCTCTCCGTCGTCGTCGGGGCCCTGATCGTCACCGCCGCCGTGACACGGTTTCCTCGCAAGAACGTCCTGCTCGCACTGATGTGCCTGTTCATCGTCGGCAATCTCGTCTCCGCACTGTCGAGCAGCTACGAGATGATGCTGTTCGGCCGCGTCGTCGCAGCGCTGTGTCACGGAGCGTTCTTCGGCATCGGTGCCGTCGTCGCGGCGAGCCTGGTCGAACCGGAGAAGAAGGCAGGAGCCATCTCCATGATGTTCGCCGGTCTGACCGCCGCCAACGTCCTCGGAGTTCCGTTCGGGACGTTCCTGGGTCAGAACCACGGTTGGCGCTCGACGTTCTGGGCGATCACGGTGATCGGCATCGTCGCGTTGATCGGAATCGCCACCCTCGTTCCTCGCGATACCGGGGGTGACGAGGTGAGCAATCTGTGTCGCGAGTTGCGCGCGTTCCGGTCGGTGCAGGTATGGCTGTCCATCGCCGTCACAGTGCTCGGGTACGGCGGCATGTTCGGTGCGTTCACGTACATCGCGTTCACGCTCACCGACGTCAGTGGCTTCGCGTCGAGTTCGGTGCCGTGGCTTCTTGTGCTGTTCGGCGGTGGATTGTTCGTCGGCAACTACCTCGGCGGCAAGGCGGCAGACCGCAACCTCACCGGCACGCTGACGATTCTGCTCGGTGCGCTGACCGTCGTACTCGTCTTCTTCGCGCTCACCGCGGAGAGTCGTCCCGCGACGATCGCATCTCTCGTGCTCATGGGTGCGTTCGGTTTCGCGACGGTCCCTGGACTGCAGATGCGGGTGATGTCGTTCGCATCCGACGCTCCGACGATGGCATCCGGCGCGAACATCGCCGCATTCAATCTCGGAAACGCGTTGGGCGCGTGGATCGGCGGTGTGACGATCTCGGCCGGTCTCGGTTACACCTCGCCGATCTGGGCCGGTTCCGTCATCACCGCGCTGGCCTTGACGGTTCTGTTGTTCGCGACCGGTCTGCTCCGACGCGCCGACGCGGATCCGGTGGCGGGAGCGAGCCGACCGAGCGCTGCGACCAGTGCTGCGGGATCGTCCACCTGAAGGCCGAAGGAGTCGGCAGTACCGTCGACCCTCCATCGCTTCAGAGGCGCGGGCACGGTAACCGTTGTGGCACAGGACAGGTCGATGTCGACCGAGGTGCCGTCCTGATTCGGTAGTACGAGTCGGCCGCCGTCGAGAGCCGGCGACGCGACTCCGTAACGGCGGTGGATTCGGGCGGAGACGATGGTCGCTCGGTTCACCGTCGCGACGACCTTCCCGGAGGATCGCAGAGTGAGTGTCGTCGGCGAGAGAACATGAGGATGGACGCGGGCCAGCGCGACCGACGAGGTGAGTACCAGCAGTGACGCCGCCGACAGGGCGGCAACCACTGCACTGATCCACAGCACCGGAATCAGCAGATGCAGAACGGCCATCTCGATGACGGTGACGATGCCGAACATCGCAGGCATGGCAAGGGTTCCACGCACTGCCGTGAACGTTGCGGAGTCCGAGTCGACCGGGGCATGCCGTCCCCGCGCCCACAGCAGCAGTGCGTGCCATCGGCCGACCTGGACGGGAGTGTGGACCGTCATCGAGCACCACCGGGGCGGATGGGTTCGCCGGTCTCCAGACGCGCGATGGCCTCGATGATCACTGCGCGCTGAGCGGGATCGGGCACGATGTCGTCGATGCTCAGCGGGCCGCTCTCGTGGGCAGGGACGTCGGGCTCCGTCGAGACGAGAGCGTGGATATCGAGCACCGACGCCAATTCTGCTGCGAGAGAATCGATGTCACCTGCGGCATCGTCGACGCCTCGGCCTTCGAGCGCGCTGAATCTGCGCAGGAGCGCCAGGTACTTCAGCCGGGTTCCGGGATCGTCGAGCGTCGCGGTCATCGTCTCGAAGAACGACGTGGGGACGGTGCCCGAGATCGCCATCACCTCGAGCAGGTCACGCTCACGGAGCAACGCGTCTCGGTCGGTCTCGGCGGCAGTGTCGATCAAGGCGGCCAGTGTGTCGGCCGCATCTCGCGGCAGGGCCGTCAGTGGACGCTGTTCGACGGCGTCGTCGAGCAGGGCCGACAAACGAGCGTGCCTGTGCGCCAGTGCTTTTTGCTCCGTTTCGATAGCCGCGAGCAGAGCGCGCAGATCGGCGACCACATCGCTCTCGTCCGTAGCGGACCGGTCGAGGGCGGCTGCGATCGCACCGAGGGGCATTCCGGCATCGGCGAGCCAGCGAATTCTCATCAGTCGAACCACGTCGTCGATCGTGTACTCGCGGTACCCGTTGGACAGTCGGCGCGGCTCACCGAGCAGGCCGAGACGGTGGTAGTGACGCACGGTTCGAGGTGTCGTTCCGGCGGCCTCGGCCAGGGATCCGATTCTCATGTGTTCAGTGTGAACCGTGACGCTACGTCAAGGTCAAGATCGGCCGCACCCTGCTCGAGAGCAGTCCGGTACGGCGCACCGAGTAGTCTCGGTGGTCCGTGCGATTCGACGTGGCTCGCACAGTTCGAGGAAGAGACCCGGCTGAAGATGGTCGACACCGATCGTTGGTATCGGGAGATGTTCGAGGCCAGCACAGTCGGATTGGCCCTGGCCGACGAGAACGGATTGTTGGTTCTCGCGAACGAGGCGTATGCGGCCATCGTCGGTTGTCCGCGCCATCTGTTGTCCGGCCGGTCCTCGCGTGAGTTCACCCATCCCGACGATCTGGCTCAGCACGCCGCGATGGAACAGATCATGGACGACGCCAAGGCGCGCGGGGAATCGGTTCATGTCGAGAAGCGCTACCTGCATGCCGACGGCACGGTCCGGTGGGGGTGGATCTCGGCCAGTGAGGTTCCCGGCCCCGGGGGCATTCGGTGGACGATGGCAGTCGTACACGACACCACCGACCGGCGGCGCGTCGAGGACGACCTCCGTCAAGCCGCGCAGACCGATGCCCTCACCGGCTTGCTCAACCGACGTGGATGGCGAGATCGGTTGCATCAGTTGACGACACCCCGTGGTGCCGACCTCGCATTGGCTCTGGCGATGATCGACTTCGATCGGTTCAAGTCGTACAACGACAGGTACGGGCACGGACGGGGGGATCGGTTGTTGGTTCGGTTCTCCGCTGCTGCGCAGGACCTTCTCGGTGGCCGCGTCTCCATCGCCAGGTGGGGCGGCGAGGAGTTCGCACTCGCGATGCCCGGGGTGGATTCGACGACCATGTCGGCCGTGCTGGCCGAGCTGTCGGCGATCGTGCCCGACGGACAGACCTTCTCGGCCGGTTACACGACCCTGCGCGCGGGGGAGTCCGTCGACGACTGTTTCGACCGCGCGGACATGCTGCTCTATCGGGCCAAACGAGACGGTGGTGCACGCTCGTACGGCGAGGCGTACGAAGCGCCCTGATGACGACCGTCAGCTCTGCAGGCGACCGAATCCGACGACCCCGGAATCGGATGCGTAGTGCAGTGTGTGCACCCTGATCTTGCCGGCTTCGTTGCCTCCGACGGTGATGGCCTCGCCGCCGTCGACCGCAACGATCACGTTGGTGTGCTGGCCGGCCCAGCTGGTGTTGTCGTAGAGCACCACATCGCCCACCGATGGCGTGTAGTCGCCCACGGCCTCGAATCTGCCCTGCTCCTGGTAGTACTCCTGCAGGGTGTAGACGCCGGGTATGCGCCACGAACCCGAATGAGGATTCGACAGCGGCAGTCCCGCCTCCTTCATGATCCAGCTGACGAAATCGGCGCACCACGCTTCGTCGATGCCTTCGGCGTAGAACGTTCCCGGCCGCTGCAGCTCGTGCTCGGTGCGCAGGAGTTCGACCACCCGGGCCTGATCGGTGGTCAACTCGCCGGCATTCACCTCAGGGAATGCTCCGGTGTCCCACGGGAGGTACCGGCTCGGTGCCAGCCACAGAACACCGACCACCGCGACCACGACGACAGCCGTGCAGGCTGCCACCCACAGCGGCCACCGTCGTCGGGTCCGCGCGGTGGCGTCGATACTCATGCGACCACGGTAGCGCGAGGTGGCACACCGCTCGGCACAATGACAGTGTGACCACTTCCGAGAATCAGTCGCCCGTTGCCGTTCCTGAGCCCGTCGTGGACGCCGCGAGAGGCGCAGCGCGGATCACCGTACTCACCGGCGCAGGCATGTCGGCCGAATCGGGGATCGCAACATTTCGGGACGCCCAGAGCGGGTTGTGGAAGGACTTCGATCCCAAGGACCTCGCCAGCCCCGAGGGGTGGTCGGCCGACAGCGATCTGGTGTGGGGCTGGTATCGATGGCGGGCCGAATTGGTCCGACGCTCGGAGCCCAACGCCGGACACGTGGCACTCGCGCAATGGCAGCAGCGGGCGCACGTCGACATCGCCACCCAGAATGTCGACGACCTGCACGAGAGGGCCGGCGCCACGGTTCTCTCGCACGTGCACGGGTCTCTGTTCGAGCCGTACTGCAGCGAATGTGGAACGCGGGCGCAGTTCGACGATGCCGCGGACGCACCTGCCGAGGCGGACCAGCGGGTTCCGCCGCCGGAGTGCCCGCTGTGCGGTGGGCTGATCAGGCCGGGTGCGGTGTGGTTCGGCGAATCGCTTCCCGAGGCCGCGTGGGAGGCGGCCGAGGATGCCGTCCGACATGCCGACCTGGTTCTCGTGGTCGGCACGTCCGGAGTGGTCTACCCGTTCGCCGGACTGCCTGCGATCGCCCGCAGCGCCGGAGCGACGGTGGTGGAGATCAACCCGGTCGAGACCGAGGTCTCGGATATGGCCGATCACCGGTGGCGCACCACGGCTGCGACGGGGCTGCCTGCGTTGGTCGAGCAGTTGTGAAATGGGGGCCTCGCGCCTCCAAGAGCCAGGAACAGTGACAGCCCACCGAACTGCGCAGCGAATCGCCTGTGTCGGGCCGTCTCGATCGTCGGAAATCGCCACAACTGCCGATTGCCACATCCAACGATTGCAGCTCGACGACTACGGCAACCCCGGGTCAGTCGGTGGTCAATGCCTCGACCAGAGCGCTCATTGCCGATGCGGCACTGTCGGTTTCGCTGGGTCCCAGGGCGGCGAGGCTGGCGATGAGTGCTGCTATCTCGGGGCCGGTCAACCGCACCGGCCGGGGCGCGGCGACGCTTGCCAGTCGAGATCCGCCGTGCACACCCGGTACCGCATCGATGGGAACCCCGGACTCACGCAACCGGGCAAGGTCGCGTTCGACGGTGCGCACGGAAACCCCGAGCCGTTGCGCGAGTTCGGGTGAGGTCAACGGCGCAGCCGCCGACCCCAGCCATTCCACGATCCGCTGCTGACGCGCGACGCGGCGCAAGGTGAGTGCGCTGTCGAGCGATCGGGGCGCGTTGTCCTTCGGCACCGTCCGAATTCTTCCCGATTCCCGACACCGCCCTGACGGGATTGGGTCCTACCGTTGTCGATATGACACCTGACACCGAATCGATCGACAGCTTCTTCGCCCGCTACACGGGGTACTTGACCTCGGGCGATCTCGACGGTCTGGCGAATATCTACAACTATCCGGCTCTGGCCGTCACGGCGCGGGGTTGTGCGGCGATCGCCGAGCCGCAGCAGACCCGAGAGTTCTTTCGGCAGGGTCAGGCCTACTATCGGTCGCGCGGAATACAGGGGGTGCGGGCGCGCGACATCGTCACCGAGGCGCAGGTGCCGGGTATCTGGGTCGGGCATCTTCTGCTGGAGAACCTCGACTCCGACGGTTCGCCGGTGGGAACCGAGCGCAATGCCTATCAGGTGGTGACGCTGGACGACGGCACGCGTCGGATTGCGGTGACGACCCCGCTCGATGCCTAGAGCTGGGCGGAGCCGCACTCGGTACTGTGGGTGGGAACGGTTCTTCTTTCTCAGGTAGGGATAACAGATGGCTTTGGGCTCCGACCGATTCTGGCGCGTACTCGGCCGCTCGGCGCAGAAGGCGCAGAGCACCTCGCGTCGACGCGTCGACCGGGCCCAGGAGCATGCGGAATGGGCTGCTGCCCTGAGCGCGAGCGAGTTGGCTACCGAGGCGACCGCGCTGCGGGTCGACAATGCCGACCGTCTCGATGTCCCTCGGTACCTGGCGTTGACGCGCGAGGTGAGCGAGCGTGCCCTGAAGCTCCGGCCCTTCGACGTTCAGTTGCACGGTGCCGTGCGATTGCTCGCCGGTGACGTGGTGGAGATGGCAACCGGCGAGGGCAAGACGTTGGCCGGTGCCATCGCTGCCGTCGGATACGTGCTGTCCGGGCGTTCAGTGCACGTCATCTCGGTCAACGACTTTCTCGCGCAACGTGATGCGCAATGGATGCAGCCACTGTTCGAGTCCCTCGGTATCACCGTCGGTTCCATCGGCGAGTCGTCGACCGCATCCGAGCGGCGCGCCGCCTATGCCTGCGACATCACCTATGCCTCGGTCAACGAGATCGGGTTCGACGTTCTGCGTGATCATCTGGTGAACGACCGAAACGATCTGGTGGCACCCGTGCCGGACGTCGCCCTGATCGACGAGGCCGATTCCGTGCTGGTCGACGAGGCGCTCGTTCCACTGGTGTTGGCCGGTTCGGTCTCCGGCGACGTCTCGACCTCGACGGTCATGGATGCAGTCCGGTTGCTGGACAAGGAAGTTCATTTCGACACCGATGCCGAAGGACGCAACGTGTTCCTCACCGACGAGGGCGCACTGCGGATGGAGAAGGAGCTGGGCGGTATCGACCTGTACTCCGAACATCACGTCGGGACGACATTGGTGGCGGTCAACGTGGCACTGCACGCCCAGGTGCTGGTTCAGCGCGACGTCGACTACATCGTCCGTGACGGACGGGTGCAGTTGATCAACGCCTCGCGTGGCCGGGTGGCCGAACTGCAGCGATGGCCGGATGGATTGCAGGCTGCGGTCGAGATCAAGGAGGGGCTCGCTCCCACCGAGACCGGTGAAATTCTCGACACGATCACCGTGCAGGCGTTGATCAATCGATACGCGACGGTGTGCGGTATGACCGGTACCGCCATGGCGGCGGGGGAGCAGCTTCGCACGTTCTACGGCCTCGGAGTCTCGATCATCGAGCCCAACGTTCCCACGGTGCGCGTCGACGAAGTCGACCGCGTGTACGACACGATCGAGCACAAGAACGCTGCAATTGCGTTGCAGGTGAAGCAGATCCACGAGACCGGTCAGCCGATCCTCATCGGCACCCACGACGTCGCAGAGTCCGAGGCGCTGGCCTCGACGCTCACCGCGTCGGGCGTGGAGGTGGTGGTGCTCAATGCCAAGAACGACGCCGAGGAGGCGGCGGTCATCGCTGCGGCGGGCGTACACGGCGCGGTGACGGTCTCGACGCAGATCGCCGGACGTGGAACCGACATCAAGCTCGGTGGTCCCGACGGCACCGACCGCGAACGGATTGCCGAGCTCGGCGGACTGTTCGTTCTCGGCACCGGTCGCCACACCACCGAGCGACTCGACAATCAGCTCCGAGGACGTGCAGGTAGGCAGGGAGACCCCGGCCGGTCGCTGTTCTTCGGCAGTTGGGAGGACGACGTCGTCAAGAACAACATCGGCGACAAGGATGCCCCGAAAGACATCGACGAGAGCGGCCTCTTCACCTCGGCTGCTGCGGCCGACCGTGTCGATCATGCGCAACGCATCGCCGAGGGCGAGATGCTCGAAATACATTCGCGCACGTGGCGTTACAACCAGCTGACGGCTCAGCACCGTGAGATCCTCGATCGCCGCCGGGCCACGTTGCTCGACTCCGACGAGGCATTGACGCTGCTCGAGCAGCACGCACCGGCGCGCTCGAAGGAGTTGCGCGAGACCGTGTCCGAGGAAACTCTGATCGAGGTCGCCCGCCAGATCGTCCTGTACCACCTCGATCGGTCGTGGTCGGACTACCTCGCGCACCTCGCCGACGTACGGGAGAGCATTCACCTGCGCGCACTGGGGCGGGAGAACCCGCTGGACGAGTATCACCGGATCGCTGTCGAGGCGTTCAAGACGGTGTCCTCCAAGGCGATGGATCTCTCGCACGCGACGTTCGAGTCGGCCGAGATCACCTCGGAGGGAATCGATCTGGACGAAGCCGGCTTGCGTCGACCGACGTCGACCTGGACGTACATGGTGCACGACAACCCGTTCGCGTCCCGCGGAAATGCCGGTGCGGCCGGTCTGGGGCCGATTTTCGGTGGCTGACGCGCGGCGCGCGTTGCTCGCTCTCGCGTTCGTCGCGAGCGTGGTGGCTTCCGGGTGTGCCGACTCGTACGGCGAATTCCCGGCGGGCAAGACGTACTCGTCGGTCGATGCACCCGACTCCTACACGCCGGTCGCCGGAACGACGGTCAGGCTCGAATTCGTCGACGACCGGATCTCGGCCGAGGCGGGGTGCAACAGGTTGTTCGGCACCGTGGACACCTCGCAGGGCAGGATCACCATCGACTCTCTCGGGTCGACGCGCGTGGCCTGCCCGGAGGCGATCATGGAGCAGGACCGGTGGCTGTCGGCATTCCTGACCTCCTCGCCACGGTGGTCGCGGGACGGTGGAACCATGACCCTGGACAACGGGAACGAGCGGATCGTCTTCGCCGAATTCTGATCGATCAGCGGCGGATGCGGTTCACCGCGGTGTGGCGTACCCCGTCGAGAAAGAGTTTCAGTCCGAAATCGAATCTGCTCGTCGGATCTGGACTCTCGAACAGCGGCGACGCGTCGGGCGTGAGGGCTCCGGCGGAATCCATCTGAAGCCGCGCTTGCTCGTCCACGGTCTGACCGAGGATGTAGTACAGCAATGTGTCGGCGGTGAGTTCCGCGTCGCGTCGCGGCAGTCCTGCTCGAATGCACACGGCGGCAATGCGTTCGCGAATGTGGTTGGTGGTCAGCCTCGAGGCGTAGGTCGCGGCCACCAATTCGGCACCGTCGCGTCGGGAGAGAAGGGCGTCGCGCAGTCGGTGTGCGATCTGAGCGATCTGTGCGTCCCACGAATCCTCGGTGGACGGTGCATCGGCACCCGAGAGTATGTGGTCGGCGATGGCACCGAGCAGCGTCTGTTTGTTGGGGAAGTGCCAGTACAGCGCGCCCGGCTGGACGTGCAGTGACGTCGCCAGACGGCGCATCGTCAGGTCTGCCAGGCCGTACTCGTCGAGAATGGCGATCGCGCCGTCCAGGACGTCCTGCCTGTTCAGTTGCACGTACTTCCCCCTGTCGTTCGACGCCGCGTCGCTTTGACAGTAGCCGAGCGCGGTGCCTAACGTGAACGCCGTTCAACTTGAACGGTGTTCAATTTCGATGCCGTTCGACGACGAGGGGACCCGGAATGGACATTTTGCGCACGGCGCGTACACAGGTGCTCGGCGACGGCATCGCGCTCGATCGATCTCAGGTTCTCGAGGTTCTCGAGCTCGGTGACGACCGTCTCGAGGAGACGATGCTGTTGGCCCACGAGGTGCGGATGAAGTGGTGCGGGCCCGAGGTCGAGGTGGAGGGAATCGTCAGCCTCAAGACCGGCGGGTGCCCCGAGGACTGCCACTTCTGTTCGCAGTCCGGGCTTTTCGCCTCCCCGGTCCGAGCTGCGTGGCTCGATATCCCCTCGCTGGTGGAAGCTGCGAAGCAGACCGCGAAGACCGGAGCGACGGAATTCTGCATCGTCGCCGCGGTACGCGGACCGGACGATCGGTTGCTCGCGCAGGTCGCCGCGGGTATCGAGGCCATTCGGAACGAGGTCGAGATCGATATCGCCTGCTCGTTGGGCATGCTCGATCAGGATCAGGTCGATCGGCTCGCGGCAATGGGTGTGCATCGCTACAACCACAATCTCGAGACCTCTCGCTCGTACTTTCCGAACGTGGTGACCACCCATACCTGGGAGGAGCGGTGGAACACCCTGAAGATGGTGCGCGAGGCAGGCATGGAGGTGTGTTGCGGCGGAATTCTCGGCATGGGGGAGACGCTCGGGCAGCGGGCCGAGTTCGCAGCCGATCTCACCGCACTCGAACCCGACGAGGTGCCCTTGAACTTCCTCAACCCCCGGCCGGGAACCCCGTTCGGAGACCTCGACGTGCTGCCGGCATCGGATGCTCTGCGCGCTGTCGCTGCGTTTCGTCTCGCCCTGCCGCGCACGATTCTCAGGTTCGCCGGCGGCCGCGAGATCACTCTCGGTGATCTGGGTGCGAAGCAGGGAATTCTCGGCGGCATCAATGCGGTCATCGTCGGCAACTACCTGACGACGCTCGGTCGTCCGGCAGAGCAGGACCTCGACCTTCTCGGCGAGCTGCAGATGCCGATCAAAGCGCTCAACTCGACTATCTGATGGGCGTATTAGGGTGGGTCGAATGACGAGCGAGACCCACTACGACCCGTACACCGGCCGGCCTGTCGAATCCCGAGCCGAGATGGGCGCGGATTCGTTGTCGGTCGCCGTCCGGCTCGGGCTGGAGCCGCCGCGGTTCTGCGCGGAATGCGGACGCCGCATGGTGGTCCAGATCGTCCCCGACGGGTGGACATCGCTGTGCTCGCGTCACGGTCTCGTCGACTCGGCCGCGACGGGTAGGCGCTAGGTGGTCATGTCGGACGTTCTCGAAGTCGCACCGCGGACCAGTACCGTTCGTGTGCTGTCGGTGGTTGTCGGAGTCTCGGTGGCAGTGTCGGCTCTGGGCGGGATGTTGTGGGGATTCCTGGCACCGGCGCAGCAGCTGCTCGTGGTGGCGCAGGACCGTGGGGCCGCACTGACCGGTGAGAGTCTGCACCGCTTCGACGGCCTCGCGCTCTTCTCCTTCGTGTCCTTGGCCCTGGGTCTCGTCATCCCGATCGGGTGGTGGCTGTGGAAGTCGGAGCGAGGTCCGCGGCTGTTCGGTGCGATCTTCGTCGGCGCTCTCGCAGGTTCGGTCGCTGCTCTCCTGGTGGGCAACGGGATTGCTGCTCTTCGGTTTCCGAAGGCCGCCGACCCTGCAGTCGGGTCGATCGTCACTGTTGCGCCGAGCATCGACACTCCGCTGGTGCTGATCGTTCAGGCGCTGATGGCATCGCTGGTGATCCTGCTGCTGGCGGCGATGAATCCCAACGACAATCTGCACTACACCGATCCCGAACCGGACGACCTCGATGTCGAGTTCTCCCCGCCGCCGCCGTCGTTCGACTCGAATCGGGTCGACTGACCGCAGCGGTTCACGTCTGCGGTGGGCGCAATGCGGCGAACTCGTCGGTGACTCGAATGCTGTTGTCGGCAAAGCGGAACAGTGCAGGCGGTCGTCCACCTGCCTTGCCCGACGGCGCGCGTCGTCCGGTGGGTTCGATGACACCACGCCTGCTCAGTACGCGCTGCAGATTGGTGGCGTCGACCTGATAGCCGAGTGCGGCACCGTAGATCTCGCGCAGCGAGGAGATCGCGAAATCGACCGGCGCGAGTGCGAATCCGATGTTGGTGTACGAGAGTTTCGCGACCAGTCGATGTCTCGCGTGCGCAACAACGGTTCCGTGATCGAACGACATGTGGGGCAGTGCGGAAACCGGGTGCCATGCCGTGTCGGAGGGGAGTGTCGGCTCGGCCGAGATCGGCACCAGGCCCAGGAAGGTCGACGCGATCCGCCGATCTCCCGGCACACGTTCGGGTTCGCTGAAGACGGACAGTTGCTCGAGGTGTGCCACCGAGCGCACGTCGACCTTTTCCGCGAGCTGACGCCGAGCGGAGGTGGCGAGGTTCTCGTCGTCGCGCAGGGTGCCTCCGGGCAGCGACCAGGTCCCGGCCTCGGGATCGAGCGCGCGCTGCCACAGCAGCACCGCCAATTCCGGGGCATCGGGGTCGGAAAAGGTTCGAACTTGGAACACCGCAATGAGGACTTCGTGGACGGTGCTACGATGAATCATGTTTTCGATCATAGGTCGAAAACTCCCTCGGAGGAAATTCGGTCACCGACGACCGGATGATCGGTGAAGGAGAACCGTCATGACCAGCAGCGCTACCCGGGTGAACACCCTGGACTCGGCATTCGCCGGAGTTCGCGACATCGTCGACGGAGCCGGTGGCTACGGGGGAGTCGAGGCGACGCCGGAATGGGCCGCCGAGGTCCGACGGCTCGCCGATCTGCGTGGTGCGACGCTGCTCGCACACAACTACCAACTGCCTGCGATCCAGGATGTCGCCGATCATGTCGGTGACTCGCTCGCACTCTCGCGCATCGCCGCCGAGGTGTCCGAGGACACGATCGTGTTCTGCGGCGTGCACTTCATGGCCGAGACCGCGAAGATCCTGAGCCCGCAGAAGACGGTCCTCATCCCCGATCAGCGCGCCGGTTGCTCCCTCGCAGATTCCATCACCGCAGACCAACTCCGCGAATGGAAGGCGGATTTCCCGGAGGCCGTCGTCGTCTCGTACGTCAACACCACCGCCGAGATCAAAGCGCTGACCGACATCTGCTGCACCTCGTCGAACGCCGTCGAGGTGGTCGAGTCGATCGATCCGGGCCGCGACATCCTGTTCCTGCCCGATCAGTTCCTCGGCGCGCACGTCAAGCGCGTCACCGGACGCGAGAACCTGCACATCTGGGCCGGAGAATGCCACGTGCACGCCGGTATCAACGGCGACGAGTTGGCCGAGAAGTCTCGCACCCACCCGGACGCAGAACTGTACGTCCACCCCGAATGCGGCTGCGCCACTTCGGCTCTGTACCTCGCAGGCGAGGGATTCGTACCGGCGGACAAGGTGAAGATTCTCTCCACCGGCGGCATGCTCGACGCTGCGCGCACCACGGCGTCCAAGCAGGTTCTCGTCGCCACCGAGATCGGCATGTTGCATCAGCTGCGGATGGCTGCACCCGAGGTCGACTTCCTCGCCGTGAACGACCGCGCATCGTGCGGCTACATGAAGATGATCACCCCTGCGGCTCTGCTGCGCTGCCTGGTCGAAGGACGCGACGAGGTGCACGTCGACCTCGAGACCGCGCACATCGCGAGCAAGTCGGTGCAGCGGATGATCGAGATCGGCACCCCGGGCGGCGGCGAGTGAATCCATCGGTCGCGTGGGAAACCGCGGCCGATCTGGTCGTCGTCGGCGGTGGAATTGCCGGACTCACCGCGGCGCGCACCGCGACGGCCCGCGGCCTGCGGGTGGTGACCGTCAGCAAGGGGCAGTCCACCGACACCGCAACGCAGTACGCCCAGGGTGGAATTGCGGTCGTCGGTCCCGAGCTCGAGGACTCGATCGAATCGCATGTGGCCGACACCTGTGTTGCCGGTGCCGGTTTGTGCGACGAGGACGCGGTGCGCTCCATCGTGTCCGGCGGACGCGCGGCGATCACCTCGCTCGAGGCTGCGGGCGCGCAGTTCGACCTGGCGGCTGACGGCGAGGTGGCACGGACCCGCGAGGGTGGCCACAGCGTTCGTCGCATCGTTCACGCCGGGGGAGATGCGACCGGGGCCGAGGTGCAGCGCACGCTGGACGCGTCGGTGCCCACGGTGCAGTTCGACACGACCGCGCTGCGGGTGCTGACCACCGACGGTGAGGTTGTCGGTCTCCTCGTGCGTGGGCCTCGCGGCGTCGGCGTCGTTCATTGCCCGACGGTGCTGCTCGCCACCGGCGGACTGGGGCAGCTCTTCTCGTGCAGCACCAACCCGCCCGGCGCGACGGCCGACGGCATTGCACTCGCACTCGACGCCGGTGCGCGGATCGCCGATCTGGAGTTCGTGCAGTTCCATCCGACGGTTCTGTTCGCCGCCGGGTCGACGGGTCGCCGCCCGTTGATCAGCGAGGCAGTGCGAGGAGAGGGAGCCCGCTTGGTCGACGTCACCGGTCGTGCGTTCATGGCGGAGGTGCACCCGCTCGGTGATCTCGCGCCACGCGACGTGGTGTCCCGCGCCATCGCCGAATTGCTGCACAGCAGCGGTGACGACCACGTACTGCTGGACGCCCGCACGGTCGAACGCGTCCACGAACGGTTCCCGACCGTGACCGCCTCGTGCCTGGAGGCCGGCTTCGATCCGGCGACGGACCTGATTCCGGTGGCACCGGCAGCGCACTATTCGTGCGGGGGCGTGGCGACGGATACGGCCGGACGTACCTCGGTTCCCGGCTTGCTGGCCGCGGGCGAAGTGGCGCGCACCGGCTTGCACGGTGCCAACAGGTTGGCGTCGAACAGTCTGCTCGAGGGTCTCGTCGTCGGTGAGCGTGCGGCCTATGTGGCTGCCGAACGGGTCGGCCGCACCGGCAGCATCTCGGATATCGCACTGCCCACCTACCGCCGTATCGACCGCGCGGTGCTGCAGCGCACCATGACCGCCGAAGTCGGCGTCGTACGGGATGCAACGGGTCTTGCTGCAGCGCAACGTGTTCTGGAGCACGGCGTGGTATCGGAACCGCCCGTGGATGCGCGCGCGGTCGAGGACGCAGCGTTGACCGCTGCGGCGGAGGTGATCGTGCTGACCGCGTCCGAGCGGCGCGAGAGCAGAGGGTGTCATACCCGACGCGATGCGCCGGAGACCGATCCGGCGCAGCGCCGCAGTCTGTTCGTCGAACGAGATCTCGATGGACGGTTGACGATAGTGAACGACGATGTGATGACGGGAGCACGTTGACATGACCGATTCCCCGAACGAGGTGAACCCGGGCGTCGACCGAGACGAGGTTCTCGCGCTGATCAGGACCGCCCTCGACGAGGACCTGCGGTACGGACCCGACATCACCACGCTGGCAACGGTTCCCGAGAACGCCGTCGCCACGGCGTCGGTGGTCTCGCGCCAATTCGGCACGGTGGCCGGAATCGATGTCGGCCTCCTGGTTCTCGACGAGGTGATCGGAAGCGGCGGATACTCCGTCGTGCATCGCATCGAGGATGGATCCGAGGTCGAACCGGGACAGGCCGTTCTGACGGTCGAAGCCCCGACTCGAGGACTGCTCACTGCCGAACGCACGATGCTCAACATCGTCTGTCATCTTTCGGGAATCGCCACCGCGACGGCCGGCTGGGTCGCCGAGGTCGACGACACCGAGTGCAAGATCCGGGACAGCCGAAAGACGTTGCCGGGATTGCGTTCACTGCAGAAGTACGCCGTTCGCGCCGGCGGGGGCGTCAATCACCGGATGGGTCTGGGAGATGCCGCGCTCATCAAGGACAATCACGTGGCGGCAGCCGGTTCGGTCGTCGCTGCGTTGAACGCAGTGCGGGCCGCGGCTCCCGACATCGCATGCGAGGTCGAGGTAGACAGCCTCGAGCAACTCGACCAGGTATTGGCGGAGAACGTCGAACTGGTTCTGCTGGACAACTTCCCGCTCTGGCAGACACAGATGGCGGTGCAGCGCCGAGACACGTTCGCACCGCAGACGAAGCTGGAATCCTCGGGTGGCCTGACCGTCGACGTGGCACGGGACTACGCGCGTACGGGGGTCGACTTTCTTGCGGTTGGCGGTCTGACACACTCGGTGACAGTGCTCGACCTCGGCCTGGACATGTAGTCGAGCCTCGCAATGTGAGGAATTCTTTCGAAGATGGAAGTTCAGAGCGTCCGCCTCGACAGTTGGATCTGGGCGGTTCGGTTGTTCAAGACGCGGTCTGCCGCGGCTGCTGCCTGCCGCGGCGGGCACGTCCGCGTCAACGGAACTCCCGCCAAACCCGGGCATCGCATCGGCCCGGACGACGAGATCAGACTGCGGGCCGACGGAGTCGAGAAGATCGTCGTCGTGGTGCGGGCCATCACCAAACGAGTAGGCGCAGCGGTCGTTCCCGAGTGCTTGATCGATCGCAGTCCGCCGCCGCCGCCGAAAGAAGTTCTGGCCTCGGTACCGAGGCGTGATCGAGGGGCAGGCAGGCCCACCAAGCGCGATCGTCGTGAAATCGACAGACTGCGAGGTTTGGGCCTCTAGTGTGCTGAGCTCACATCCGTTACCTTGGGTAAGGAGAAGAAGTTCGTGCGTGACAAGGTGTGGCATGAACTCCGTCCTGTGGACTCCACGTTCGCAGCAGTGTATTTCCTGACAGCAGCGCTGCTGCACGTTCTGTTTCCGGCCATCGAAGCTTCCCTCACCATCGCAGCTTCACTGCTGGTGATACTGGTGGGGCTCGGAATCGCGGTTCTGATTCACCATCGACAGCGTCACCCGGTTCGCTGAAAGATCCCGACGCGGGTGTAGGCAGGGCTGTGCCCTGACGCTTGTGTGGGTCGTCACGCGGGTTGTCGTGGTTCCTCGTAACCGGTTTCGTCGTGATTGTCGGGTGGGTAGAGGACTTCTTCTGGGTGGTGGGCGTGGTTGATCAGGCCTCGGCGTGTGGGGTCCATTCCGGTGGGTGGATGCCACAGGGTGCGGCCCGGGTAGCGATGTCGGGCTCCGGTTTTGGTGGTGGCCCACGTGCCTGGTCCGGTGCCGACGAGTGCGTGGTGCATGTCGCAGCCGAAGGTCAATCCGTCGATGTCGGTGTAGCCGCCGGTGTTCCAGTCGGTGAGGTGGTGGGCTTGGCACCAGGTTGCGGGGCGGGTGCAGGAGGGGAAGCTGCAGCCGCGGTCGCGGGCGATGAGCACGATGCGTTGGTCGGCGGAGGCGATGCGTTTGGATCGGCCGAGGTAGAGGGCTCGGCCGTGGTCGTCGAAGATGGTCAGGTAGTGGTGGGCGTGGGAGGCCATGCGGATCGCGTCGCGGATCGACACGCGTGATCCGGTGGCGGTCATCGCGTAGCCGCAGCCGGCTTCGAGGTCTTTCAGTGTCATGGTGACGATGGCGGTGACGGGTAGGCCGCGATGTGTGCCGAGGGTGCCGGAGGCGAGGGTGTGCCGGAGCGCCAGTTTGAGGGCGTCGTGTTGGCGTTCGCGTTGGGTGCGGATATCCCGCGCGGCGGCAGCGTCGCGTGCTGCGGTGTCCGGTGCGTCGTCGGTGTCGGATCCGACGGCGTCGTCGGGATCGGTTGCGTCGTCCGGGTCGGTTGTGTCGCCAGGCTCAGCACTGTCCTCTGGTTCGGTTGTGTCGCCGGGCCCTGTGCCGCAACCACAGTCGAGGCCGTCACCGCACCGGCCGTCACCGTCGCAGGGATCGTCGCCGTCGCATGGTCCGTCGTTCCACAGTCCCGCATCGCTCCACAGTCCCGCATCGCTCGTCGAACGGTCGTCCGGCTCCGGTGGCGGTGGGGTGTCGGTATCGAAGACACCACCGGATGTGGCCGAATCCGGTTCGGCTGCTGCAGGATCGGGACGCGCACCGTCGCTCGCAGCCCCGGGGCTCGTGCTGTCCTTGCCGCCGGTCTCGTCGTGGATGATCGATGTCGGGTCGGCGGGGTTGTTGACGCCCGGTTTCGCAGCTTTGGAGAACAGGGCTTCGAGGTAGGCCCTTAGCTCGGGGTCGACGCAGAATTTTCCTTCCGACATTCCGTCGGCACCCTGCTCACCGAGGTAGAAGAACGCATCCCTGCGTTTCGGTGGTTTCGGTGGCTTCCCGTCTTCGTCTTCGTCTTCGTCGTGGTCGCCGTCGGGAATGAGGATCGAATCCAGGTGCGCCACCAACGGTGCGAAATCGTCGGGTCGCCTGGTCGAGGCGTAGCCCGCCAGTTGTTCGTCGGCGAGCTCGCGCGTCTGCGGATCGACATCCCGGGGCAGGTGGCGGAAGAATTCGCGGATCATCTGCACATGCTTGGCATCGAGCAACCCCGCCCGCAACGCTTCCGCGGTGTGCGGCAGCAACGGAGGCAGCACTTCCCCCGAGAAGGCGGTGCGATCACCCAACTCCGCAGCCAGACGGACCCGAGCTCCGGCTGCTCGTGGGGTGATCCGCAGCATCCACGCCACCGACGACGGCACCGATCCCGGATACACATCGAGGCCGTGCTGAGAGATCAGCTCGTTGAGCCAGGTGTACGAGTGCGCCGTCAGGGATCTGGTCGCCGTTTCCATTCGTTGGATCACCGCGCGCCGGTCCGCGTTCGACCACGCTACCGACGACTGTTCCGCCAACTCCGCGACCGCGGACTCGACCCGGTCGACCAGTGCCGACAGTTCGGGATCGGACACCTCGGGGGCGGGCGGCACCGTCTCGATGCCGTCCACCCCTGATCCGCCGTCCCCCGAAAGCATGCACAGAATCTATCGCGCCCCACCGACACACTTTCGAACACGCGTTCTCATGGATTCGGGGCGGAGCGAGATGCAGACGTCAGCGACGCTTCCCGCTGCGTCGGGCGTTCGTCTTCGTCTTGGCAACGGGGCGAGCGGGTTTGGAGGGTTGCGCTTTCTTCTTCTTGACCGGTGCCTCGTCCGACGGTCCGCGTGAACTGCGGGTCGAGCGGCCGCGGACGATACCGATGAATTCCTCGATGCGGTCGTCCTCGCGTTCGGCGACCCAGGCCAGTGCAATCTGTGACTGCTCGACATCGGTGACCGGGCGGTAGACGAGGTCCTTGCGGGCATTGAATCGGGCGACCGAGTGCGGCACGATCGCCACCCCGAGCCCGGCGGCCACGTACTCGAACGTCTCGGCAACGGAATTCATCGGCGGCAGTTCCGGTCGACTCCCGGACACGAGTTCGGTTGCCACCGCTGCCCATTCGGGCACGGTCGCTGGCTCGGCGAGCAGATGCTCGTCGGCGAGATCGGTCGCGGTGACCGAATCGAATGCGGCGACCGCGTGGTCTTTCGGGACCACCACCACCTGCACTTCCTGGTACAGACCGATCGCGTTGAGCCCATCGCGATCGATCGGCGGACGAACGAAGCTCACATCGACCGTTCCGTCGCGCAGGGCCGACACCTGTGTCTGCGGCGTCGTCGCCACCACGGACAGCGTGACGTCGGGGAACCGATCCGCCCAGATGCGTGTCCACTTCGTCAGCGTCACACCTTCGGCGTATCCGATGGTGAAGGTCGTCGGCTCTGCCGCAGCGACCTGCGCGAGTTCCGAGAGCCGATCGTCCTCGGCGATCTCCACCAGGGCTCGCTCGAGCAGATCGCGGCCTTCGGCGGTGAGCTCGGTGGGGGATGCCCCGGGCACGAACAGGTCGACGCCGAGCTGTTCCTCGAGTTCCACGATCGTCTTGCTCAAGCGGATCCGCGAGATTCCGAGCGACCGAGCAGCGCGCGCGAAATGCAGTTGCTGCGCCACCGCCGCGTACCAGCGCAGTGTCTGCACATCGATGTTCACGATGTCGAGCCTATGGGACGAGGAGGGCAGTGAGGGACGGTGGCGTCGAGAGCGCCGACGGCCGGATAAGCTGGTCCGGTGAGCCCGGAGAACAAACAGCAGACCATGAAGCCATTGACCGCGGCGAACAAGCTCGGCATCTACCTTCCCGCAGCACCCGAAGAATTCCAGAACTCGATGATCAGCCGGTCCGACCTGGACGCACTGCGCAGCGATCCGCCGCACTGGTTGACCGACCTGCAGACCAACGGCCCCTTCCCCCGCGACGTCATCGCCAAGAAGCTCGGCGTGTCCATCGCGGGGCTGGCCCGCGGCGGTGTCACCGAAGCGCTGACCACCGAGGCAATCGACGAACTCGTCGCCAGCCCGCCCCAGTGGCTCGTTCGCGAGCGTCGCACCCAGATTCAGGTGCGCAAGGATGCCGAACGCATCAAGGAAAAGCAGGAAGCGCGTCGCACCTCGGGCAACCGACCGACCAAGCTGCGCAACCTCTAACGCGAGACGATCCCGTCGAGGTAGCGCCACCGGCCGTCGATGCGGGCGAAGCGGCTGACCTCACTCATCGAGCCCGCCCCGTCGGGATGCTTGTACCGAGCTCGGAACTCGACCGTTCCCGCGTCGTCGAACATGCCACCGGCGTCGGTTGCGAGAATGTCGAGTCGATACCACCGCTGGTCGGGGTCCAATTCCAGCTCGGCCGGTGCGGTGTCGGGATGCCACGACGCGCGGAGATAGGCCACATCGCCGACGGCGAACGCGGTGAATCGCGATCGCATCAGCTTCTCCGCCGTCGGCGCGCTCGCCTCCCCGCGCAGATACGGCTCGCAACAGGCATCGAACGTGTCACCACTCGAACACGGACACCGTCCGCTCACTCGTCGACAACTTCGACGGAATAGGTGCCCAGTTCGTGCTCGTCCCGTTTGCCGACGTCCTGAATCCAGGTGTTGGCCTCCAGAAGCGTGTCGAACAGTCCCAGTGGAATCGGATCGCCGCCGAGGGCATTCTTCATGATCACGCGATATTTCCTCACGGAGTCACCCGCCGGACGGTCGCCAGAAACGTTGCGGCGGCAAAGAACAGCCCGGCGAACGTGCGATTCATCGTCTTCTGTTGACGCTGGGATTTCATCAAGCGCAACACCCGCGACGCCAGCGAGGTGTACCCCGTCATCACGAGCATGTCGACCGCGACCATCGTGGCGGCGATCAGCAGGTACTGGACGACGAGAGGCCGAGTCGGATCGAGGAACTGGGGGAGCACCGCGACCATGAAGACGACAGCTTTCGGGTTGCTGGCGTTGACGAGGAAGCCTCGGGCGAGCATCGTCGTGCCACGGTCGGCTACTGCCGGGGCGTCGGCGACCTCGGTCGGGGCTGCCCGCCACTGTCGAACTCCGAGGTAGACCAGGTATGAGACGCCGAACCATTTGATGACGGAGAAGGCCAGCGTCGAGCTCGCCAGAACGGCTCCCAGTCCGACGGCGACGACACCGATCTGAATCAGCAGACCGATCTGCAGCCCGAAGATGTTCCAGTATCCGCGGCGCAGGCCGTAGCGGAGCCCGGTGGACATCGACGCGATGGCACCGGCGCCAGGGGAGAGACTGATGACGATGCTCGCGCCGAGAAAGGCGAGCCACACTGACCAGGACATGCGTTCATTGAACTACGGCCGTCAACTCCGATTCGGCCCGGTAGGTGTGTCGAACCGGGCGCTGTGGGGTAGACCGCGGACATGGCAGACATCAGAACCATCGACACAGGCCCGCAGCACGTCACCCGTCAGACCGAGGTGCGGGCACCGGCGTCCGAACTGTTCGACATGGTGGCCGATCCGAAGCGGCACGGCGAGCTCGACGGATCCGGCACCGTCAAGGACACTGTGCGCGGCCCCGATCGACTCAGCACCGGTGCGAAATTCTCCGTCGGCATGAAGCAGTACGGCGTGCCCTACAAGATCACCAGCACCGTCACCGAGTTCGTCGACGCCGATCGGCACAAGGTCGTCGAGTGGCAGCATCCGATGGGGCACAGCTGGCGCTGGGAGTTCGAGGAGAAGCAGCCGGGCCTGACCACGGTCACCGAGAGCTTCAAGTACGGCACCGCCAAGGTCCCGAAAATGCTCGAGCTGTTCAAGATGCCGCAGAAGAACGCGCAGGGCATCACGAGCACGCTGCACAACCTCGCTGCTCGCTACGCCTGACCCGAATCTATTCTGACCGGCATGCCGATCGATCCCGATACCAAGAACTGGACCTGGGTACTCGAGCGAGCGTGCCCGGACTGCGGGTTCGACTCGAGCGCCGTCGTGTACGACGACATCCCGGACCTCATCCGCGCCGACGTCGAGCGTTGGGAGGCGGTGCTGCAGCGCGACGACGCAGCACTGCGCCCCGACGACTCGACGTGGTCCGCACTCGAGTACGCCGCGCACGTACGTGACGCGCACCGCATCTTCCGCACCCGGCTGGCGTTGGTGTTGGCCGAAGACGATCCCGAGCTCGCCAACTGGGACCAGGACGCCACGGCGCTGGCCGAGAACTACAACGCCCAGGACCCAGCGAAGGTGGCATCCGAACTCGGTGACGCTGCGCGCGCCCTCGCGGACGATTTCGCTGCCGTTCCGCCGGAGAACCGACAGCGGACCGGTCGACGAAGTGATGGATCGAACTTCTCGGTCGAGTCACTGGCCGCCTACTACATTCACGACCCCATCCATCATCTGTGGGACGTGCGGGGCTGAGCCGAATTCGGTGGAACTATCCTGGGTGTTCGAACCACACTGTTTCGACCGAACCCCGGCACCGAACCGACTTCACGAAGGGGCCCACTATGCCTGCCCGCATCGAGCTCGCCCGCGTCGATCTACGCGGACGAACTCCATCCACCGCCGAACTACGCGGCGCACTTCCCCGAGGCGGAGTGGATGTCGATTCGGTGCTGCATCAGGTTCGCCCTGTCGTCGACGCCGTCCGAGAACGCGGCACCGAGGCTGCGCTCGAGTTCAGTGAGAAGTTCGACGGCGTCCGGCCGGATCGCGTTCGCGTCCCGCAGGAAGAACTGGTCAAGGCCCTCGCCGAGCTCGATCCGGATGTTCGAGCCGCCCTCGAGGTCGCCATCGAACGAACCCGTCTGGTGCACTCCGATCAGCGCCGAACCGACCACACCACACAGGTGGTGCCCGGCGGCACGGTGACCGAACGCTGGATCCCGGTCGATCGCGTCGGGTTGTACGTGCCCGGCGGTAACGCCGTGTATCCGTCGTCGGTCGTGATGAACGTGGTACCCGCGCAGATCGCAGGCGTCGGATCTCTGGTGGTGGCGTCGCCGCCGCAGAAGAACTTCGGCGGACTGCCGCACCCGACGATCTTGGCCGCGGCCCAACTGCTCGGCGTCGACGAGGTCTGGGCGGTCGGCGGCGGCCAGGGTGTCGCGCTGCTCACCTACGGCGGCGTCGACACCGACGGCGGCGAGTTGGCACCGGTCGATCTCATCACCGGTCCCGGCAACATCTACGTCACCGCCGCCAAACGACTGTGCCGCTCGCTCGTCGGAATCGACTCCGAGGCAGGGCCGACCGAGATCGCGATCCTCGCCGACGCCACCGCGGACCCCGTTCACGTGGCAGCTGACCTCATCAGCCAGGCCGAACACGACGTCATGGCTGCCAGCGTGTTGGTCACCGACAGTATCGAACTGGCCGATGCCGTGGACCAGGCCGTCAACGCACAGATGGCATCGACGCGGCACGCCGAGCGGGTGGCCACCGCGCTGAACGGCAGCCAGTCCGGCATCGTGCTGGTCGACGACGTCACGCAGGGATTGGCCGTGGTCAACGCCTACGCCGCCGAGCACCTCGAGATCCAGACGAAGGACGCATCCGACGTCGCAGCCCGGGTGCGCAGCGCCGGTGCCGTGTTCGTCGGAGCGTGGTCGCCGGTGAGCCTCGGCGACTACTGCGCCGGTTCCAATCACGTACTGCCGACGGCAGGATGCGCGCGCCACTCGTCCGGCCTGAGTGTGCAGACGTTCCTTCGCGGTATCCACGTGGTCGACTACAGCGAAGCCGCCCTGAAAGACGTTGCGGCGCATGTCATTGCGCTCGCCAACGCCGAGGATCTACCGGCCCACGGCGAGGCGGTGCGGCTGCGGTTCGAAGGGTTGCGTACCGGTGATGCGTCATGAGTGATGCTTTGGGACGGTCGATCTCGCTGGACGACCTCCCGCTGCGCGAGGCGCTGATCGGCAAATCACCCTACGGCGCGCCGCAGCTCACTGTGCCGGTTCAGTTGAACACCAACGAAAATCCGCACCCGCCGACGCAGGCATTGATCGACGATGTAGCCGACTCCGTTCGGCTCGCCGCCGGGCAGCTGCATCGCTACCCCGATCGCGATGCCGAAGCGCTGCGGGCCGACCTGGCTCGATACCTCACCGAGCAGACCGGCTTCGCCGTCGACACCGCCAACGTGTGGGCAGCCAACGGCTCCAACGAGATTCTGCAGCAGTTGCTCCAGGCCTTCGGGGGACCGGATCGCACCGCGCTCGGATTCGTGCCGTCGTACTCGATGCACCCGATCATCTCCTCCGGGACGCAGACCGAATGGATTCCGGCCAAGCGTCGGGCAGATTTCTCTCTGGACGTCGACTACGCCGTCGGTGCGATCGAAGAACGCAGGCCCGACGTCGTGTTCGTCACCAGCCCCAACAATCCGACGGGCCACAGCATCGACGAGGCGGATCTACGCCGAATCCTCGATGCCGCACCGGGAATCGTGGTGGTCGACGAGGCCTACGCGGAATTCTCCTCCGCTCCCAGTGCCATCGGGCTGATCGAGAGCTACCCCGGCAAGATCGTGGTCAGCCGAACCATGAGCAAGGCGTTCGCGTTCGCCGGTGGTCGGTTGGGATATCTGGTGGCTGCCCCGGCCGTAGTCGACGCAATGTTGTTGGTGCGCTTGCCCTATCACCTCTCGGTCGTCACGCAGGCGGCTGCACGGGCGGCGTTGCGACACGCCTCGGACACTCTCGGGAGCGTGGCCGAGCTCTCCGCCGAACGAGATCGGGTGGCAGCGGCTCTGGGAGACCAGGGTTACGAGGTGGTGCCGTCCGACGCCAACTTCCTGCTCTTCGGCCGGTTCGCCGATGCGGCCGCGACCTGGCAGCGGTACCTGGACGACGGCGTGCTCATCCGGGACGTCGGGATTCCCGGCTATCTGCGCGTCACCATCGGATTGGCGCACGAGAACGACCGATTCCTCACCGTCAGCGCAGCACTCGCATCGACCGAAACAGCAGAGGCACCGAAGTGACCACACCCGCTCCCCGCATCGCCAAGATCGAGCGCACCACCAAGGAATCCGACATCTCGGTGGAGCTGAACCTCGACGGCACCGGCATCGTCGACATCTCCACCGGTGTGCCGTTCTACGACCACATGCTCACCGCGCTCGGAACCCACGCTCGGTTCGACCTGACCGTGCGGGCGAAGGGCGACATCGAGATCGAGGCGCACCACACCGTCGAGGACACCGCGATCGTGCTCGGCCAGGCTCTCGGCCAGGCCCTCGGTGACAAGGCCGGCATCACTCGGTTCGGCGATTCGTTCATCCCGATGGACGAAACACTGGTGCATGCGGCGGTCGACGTGTCCGGTCGTCCGTACTGCGTGCACACCGGTGAGCCCGATTACATGGTGCACTCCGTCATCGGCGGCTACCCGGGCGTTCCGTACTCCACGGTGATCAACAAGCACGTGTTCGAGACGCTGGCGTCGAACGCTCGGATCGCGCTGCACGTGCGGGTGATCTACGGCCGGGATCAGCATCACATCACCGAGGCCGAGTTCAAGGCCGTGGCTCGGGCATTGCGCCAGGCCACCGAGTACGACCCTCGCGTGACCGGTGTGCTGTCCACCAAGGGAAGTCTGTGACCGGTCGATCGGCGCTCGTGCGTTGAACGGCCTGAGCTCCGTCCGTGGTCTTCCGGCCGCGATGGCGATGGGCGCGGCATCGTTCGGCGGCTGGGGATTACTGCTCCCGGTGGTTCCCCTCGCGGTGTCCCAGTCCGGATCATCGGACGCGGTGGCAGCGGCCAGCACCGCGATCTTCATGGCCACGACGGTGATCACTCAGCTGTTCGTGCCGAGCATGTTGATGCGAGTCGGCCACCGCGCGGTTCTGGCCGCCGGGTGTCTGCTTCTCGGGTTGCCCGCCCTGCTGTTCATCGTCTCCGTCGATGCCGTACCGGCGCTGGCGGTGTCCGCGCTGCGGGGCACCGGTTTCGGAATGTTGACGGTTGCCGGCGCGGCCATCGTCGCCGAGCTCGCTCCGACAGCGCTGCTCGGCCGGGCCACGGGTGCGCAGGGGATCGCCGTGGCTCTGGCTCAGATGGTCACGCTGCCACTGGGTCTGGTGATTTTCGCGGCGAGTCCGACGGCCGTGTTCGTACTCGGTGCTCTCGTGCCCGCCGCAGGCCTGATCGGCGTCGCGCTCCTGCCGCCCACCCGACCCGCCCCGCAGCCGCCCAGAATCGAGCGAGTTCGCCTCGACAAGCGCCGATTCCTGGTGCCCTGTCTCGTCGTGGCCTCGGTGTCCGCGGCCTACGGGGGAATCACCAGTCTGTTGCCGATCGCCGAATCGAACCGAGCCGCGATGATCGGACTAGCACTGGCCGTCGTCAGTGCCTCGATGCTCGTCGGGCGCTACGCCGCGGGGTCGGTGGCCGACCGCATCGGAATAGGACGCTCGGTGTTTCCGGCGTTGGTGTCGGCGGCAATCGGTATCGCTCTGTTCGCGATCGCCGCGCTCGGCGGCATGCCCGCTGCGCTGTTCTTCGTCGCAGCCGTCCTGTTCGGAATCGGGTACGGCGCATGCCAGAACGACAGTCTCGTGATGGCGTTCGACGCAGCCGGTCCGGCCCGATACAGCAGCGCGAGCGCCGTCTGGAACATCAGTTTCGACGCGGGAACTGGGGCGGGCGCACTCGCCCTCGGTGTCCTGGCGACGAGTGTGGGTTACACCGCGGGATTCACCGCAGCAGCAACGACGGTGGTCGCAGTCGCGGCGGTGGCGCTCGTCGCGAGACCACGCCCCGATAGACTTCCCGCATGACTTCTGTGGTGTTGCTCGATTACGGCTCGGGCAATCTGCACTCGGCGAAGCGGGCTCTCGCCCGAGTCGGTGCCGATGTGACCGTGACCTCGGACTTCGACGAGGCACTGAATGCAGAAGCGCTGGTCGTTCCCGGTGTCGGTGCATTCGCCGCCTGCATGGAAGGGCTGCTGGCGGTGAAAGGCGAGCGCATCATCGGGCGACGCCTGGCGGGCGGACGCCCCGTCCTCGGCATCTGTGTCGGAATGCAGATCCTCTTCGATCGCGGGGTCGAGTTCGGTGTCGAGGCCGACGGGTGCGGGGAGTGGCCGGGAACGGTCGAGCGCTTGCAGGCCGAGGTGCTGCCCCACATGGGATGGAACACCGTCGAGGCACCGGAGAAGAGCGTGCTGTTCGACGGCATCGATCCCGAGACCCGGTTCTACTTCGTGCACTCCTACGCCGCGCAACAGTGGGAGCTCGAACCCAGCGACACCATCGCCGCCCCGTTGCTCACCTGGGCCGATCACGGCGGCCGGTTCCTCGCCGCGGTCGAGAACGGCGCTCTCTCGGCCACCCAATTCCACCCGGAGAAGTCCGGCGACGCCGGGGCCGCGCTGCTCGAGAACTGGGTCCGATCGGTGTGAGCGACCGCGAGTTCTCACTCGGGCGCTTGGCGGTTCGCGCACTCGGTGCGGCTGTGGCGGTGCTGGCCATCGCGACGGCACTGATCGCTGTGCTGCAGCCGAGTGCCGGGGTGGGCTTGGTCATCGCATTGGCCGGTGTGGTCGGCGCGATCGCGGCGATGGGTGTGGTGTCCACGCGCATGACGCGCAAGGAACTCGGGTAGGACCACAGGCGACCCGTTTTGAGTTCACGGACGCTCGGCCCGTAGCATAACCGCACGTGAGCCTGGTCTTATTGCCTGCTGTCGATGTCGCAGGCGGCGAAGCTGTCCGTCTCGTTCAAGGAGAAGCCGGAAGCGAAACGAAGTACGGGTCGCCCCGTGACGCGGCACTAGCGTGGCAGAACGACGGTGCCGAGTGGGTCCATCTGGTGGATCTCGACGCTGCGTTCGGACGCGGATCCAACCGCGAGCTGCTGGCATCGGTCGTCGGCGAGCTCGACGTCCAGGTGGAGCTGTCCGGCGGAATTCGGGACGACGAGTCGCTGCGCGCGGCGCTGGCGACCGGTTGTGCGCGAGTCAATCTCGGCACCGCAGCGCTCGAGGATCCGCAGTGGTGCTCCCGCGCGATCGGCGAGTTCGGTGATCGCGTCGCCGTCGGTCTGGACGTGCTGATCGTCGACGGCGCACCGCGGTTGCGCGGCCGCGGCTGGGTGAGCGACGGCGGCGATCTGTGGGAGGTTCTGGAGCGGCTCGAGCGCGACGGGTGCTCGCGCTACGTCGTCACCGACGTCACCAAGGACGGCACGTTGACCGGGCCCAACCTCGAACTGCTCGCCGACGTGTGCGCCAAGACCGACAAGCCGGTCATCGCATCGGGCGGCGTGTCCACGATTGCCGACCTGGAAGCGATCGCCGGACTGGTCGACCGCGGTGTCGAAGGTTCCATCGTCGGAAAGGCTCTGTACGCCGGACGTTTCACGCTTCCGGACGCTCTCGCTGCGGTGTCTCGGTAACGCAGGAATGACCCTTCCCGAGGAACCGACTCGTCTGCTCGAGATCGCCGGAGGTCTGCTCGACGGCATTCACGATCGGTTCGTCGCCGGCGTCGGCGCACCGAGTGCAGTGCAGAAGGGCCCCGACGACTTCGCCACCGCAGTGGATCTGGAGCTCGAGCGGCGGCTCGGTGCGGAATTGCACGAAGCCACCGGAATCGCTGTTCACGGTGAGGAGTTCGGGGGACCGGATCTGAACTCGGGACTCGTCTGGGTGCTGGACCCGATCGACGGCACCTTCAACTATTCGTCGGGATTGCCGTCGGCCGGAACGTTGTTGGCGTTGCTCGACGATGGCGAGCCGATCCTCGGGCTCACGTGGCTGCCGTTGGTGGACCAGCGTTTCGCCGCTGTGGCAGGCGGCCCCCTGTTGCTCAACGGTGCCGCACTTCCGGCGCTGCAGCCGAAAGCATTGCGCGAGTCCATGATCGGGTTCGGTGCGTTCAACGTGGCCAGCCGCGGTTCGCTGCCGGGTCGGTTCCGATTCCGCATCCTCGAAGAGCTGTCGATGCATTCCTCGCGACTGCGGATGCACGGTGCCACCGGAGTCGATCTCGCCTACACCGCCAGCGGAGTTCTCGGCGGCGCGGTGGTCTTCGGGCACCGGGCCTGGGACAACGCAGCCGGCGCACTGCTGGTACGCGCGGCAGGCGGAATCGTCACCGACCTCGCGGGCGAACCCTGGACGGTCGACTCGGCGTCGGTGCTCGCAGCCGGACCGGGAGTGCACGAAGAATTGCTGAAGGTGATCACCGAACTCGGTGATCCAGTCGACTACCTGGAAGGACCGGTGCGATGAGCGTCGCGGTCAGAGTGATCCCGTGCCTCGACGTCGACGCCGGACGCGTCGTCAAGGGAGTGAACTTCGAGAACCTCCGCGACGCAGGCGATCCCGTCGAGCTCGCGGCCGCCTACGACGCGCAGGGGGCCGACGAGCTGACCTTCCTCGACGTCACCGCGTCGACGTCGGACCGAGGCACGATGCTCGACGTCGTGAGCCGCACCGCCGAGCAGGTGTTCATCCCGCTCACCGTCGGCGGGGGAGTGCGCACCGTCGCCGACGTGGATCGACTGCTGCGAGCCGGGGCGGACAAGGTCAGTGTCAACACCGCAGCGATCGCGCGGCCGGAACTGCTGCGTGAACTGAGCGAACGATTCGGTTCGCAGTGCATCGTGCTCTCGGTCGATGCCCGAACCGTTCCGGATGGTCAGCAGGACACCCCGTCGGGCTGGGAGGTCACCACCCACGGCGGCAAACGCGGCACCGGCATCGATGCCGTCGAATGGGCAGTACGGGGAGCGGAATTGGGCGTCGGTGAGATCCTGCTCAATTCGATGGACGCCGACGGAACCAAAGCCGGATTCGATCTGCCGATGATCGCCGCCGTCCGGAGCGCGGTGCACGTGCCGGTGATCGCCAGTGGCGGAGCAGGCGCCGTGGAACACTTTTCGCCGGCAGTGCACGCCGGCGCGGACGCGGTTCTCGCCGCGAGCGTGTTCCATTTCGGTGATCTCACCATCGGCCAGGTCAAGGATGCGATGCGTGCCGAACGCATCGTCGTCCGATAGCGAAGAGGATTTCCGATGACACTCGACCCGAGTCTGTCCGCGCGGCTCAAGCGCAACGAGGCCGGACTGTTCAGCGCCGTCGTGCAGGAACGGTCGACCGGTCAGGTACTCATGGTGGCCTGGATGGACGACGAGGCGCTGGCACGAACCCTCGAAACCCGCAAGGGCACTTACTATTCCAGGTCCAGGCAGCAGTACTGGATCAAGGGTGAGACGTCGGGTCACACGCAGTACGTGCACGAGGTTCGACTCGACTGCGACGGTGACACCGTGCTCCTGGTCGTCGACCAGGTCGGCGCGGCGTGCCACACCGGCACGCACACCTGCTTCGATGCCGACGTCCTGTTGGGCCCCGACCCTCAGGCGTGACCGGTTCCGGCCGCGATTCCCTTGTCCAACTGCGTCAGCAGAGTCGAGCTCAGGGTCGCGAGCTGCTCGACCTCCGCGTCCGAGAGCCCCTCGAACACCAGTGACTGCACCGTGCCGACGTGCCCCGGTGCCGATTCCACGACCTTCGCCATGCCTGCGTCGGTCAGCACCGCATAGGACCCGCGGCTACCCGGGATCGACTCGCGCCGCACCCAACCGGCCTTCTCGAGCTTGGTCACCACGTGCGAGAGGCGCGAGAGCGACGCGTTCGCGTACTCGGCGAGGTCGCGGAGCTGGATCCGTCGCTGCGGATTCTCGCTGACCGTCGCGAGGACGAAGTAGTCGAAGTGGGTCAGCTGCGAATCGCGCTGCAGCTGAGCATCCAACGCTGCTGGAAGTCGAGTGACCAGGGCGACGAGCGACCGCCAGGCCTCCTGTTGACTCTCGGTGAGCCAACGGGGATCCACCGTGTGTTGCGGTGTCGCCGACGTGTCCATCCCAGGGAACCTCTCGATCTCTCGGTCGTTGCTGCAGGCTCCGATGATCTCTCTCGGTCGTTCCCGCAGGCTCCACTCCTATCCGTGGGTCGTTCCTGCAGGCTCCACTCCTGCCCAGATAGTTGTGGTCTGCACATGATGCCTCGAGGTTCCCCCACCCGAGGCATCGCGTCGGACAGTGCTCTAGGTGCGATGTGCCCGCAGGTACTCGAGAGCCTTGTCCGCGTGGGCCTCGAACCGGACCTCGCTCGAGAAGGTCTCGAGGACCTTCCTGTCGGTGCCGATGACGAACGTCGCACGCTTGACCGGGGAGAGCTTGGCCAGCAGACCCCGCTTGACGCCGAACGCGGTGGCGACGGTGCCGTCCTCGTCGGACAGCAGCGGGTAGTCGAAGGACTTGGCGGCGGCGAACTCTGCCTGCTTCGCGACCGCATCGGCGCTGATGCCGACCCGGGTGGCACCGACCTCGGCGAACTCGGACGCCAGGTCCCGGAAATGGCACGCCTCGGCGGTGCAGCCGGGGGTGAAGGCAGCGGGGTAGAAGAACAGCACCACCGGACCGTCCGCCAGCAATTCGGTCAGCGTTCGGGTCTCTCCGGTCTGGTCCGGCAGGGAAAAATCGGGAACGAGCTCGCCTGGTTTCATGCTCGGCAGGTTACCGCGAGCGCCGACGCTCGTGCCGAACCTGGGAGGATGGTGGCATGCACGGCGAGACGACCACCGACCCCAGCCCCACTCCCGACACCGAGAACTCGGACTCGACGACCTCGCGTGAGGTGTTCCGGCATCTCGCCGCCGAGCACCGCGTGGTGCCGGTGACGCGAAAAGTGCTCGCCGACTCCGAGACCCCGCTGTCGGCGTACCGCAAGCTCGGTGCCGACCGACCCGGAACCTTCCTGCTCGAGTCCGCACAGAACGGCAGTTCGTGGTCCAGGTGGTCGTTCATCGGTGCAGGCTCTCCGGCGTCGCTCACCGTCATCGACGGTGAGGCCGCATGGCGCGGCAACGTTCCTGCAGGGGTGCCGAGCGGCGGCGATCCTCTCGAAGTGCTGGCGCGGACTCTGGAGCTGTTGCACTCGGAGCGGCTGCCAGGTCTGCCTCCGTTGACCGGCGGCATGGTCGGGTACCTCGGATACGACTCGGTGCGACGCATCGAGAAGCTGCCCGAGCATGCGCAGGACGATCTCGGTGTTCCGGAGTTGGTCATGCTGCTCGCCACCGATCTCGCGGCCGTCGACCATCACGAGGGCGCGATCACCTTGATCGCGAACGCGGTCAACTGGAACGGCACCGACGAGCACGTGGACGAGGCGTACGACGACGCGGTGCGCCGATTGGACCGTATGTGCGCAGACCTGTCGAAGCCCGCCGCCTCCACCGTCTCCACCGTGTCCAGGCCCAAGCCGCAGTTCCGCAGGCAGCGCACGTCCGAGGGCTTCGGTGCCGACGTCGCTCGCCTGGTGGAGGAGATCGAAGCAGGTGAGGCGTTCCAGGTGGTTCTCTCCCAACGTTTCGAGATGGACACCGATGCGTCACCGCTGGACGTCTACCGGATGCTGCGGGCCTCGAATCCGAGCCCGTACATGTACCTGATGCACGTACCGGGGGAGAACGACGAGACGTCCTTCTCCATCGTCGGATCGAGCCCCGAGGCATTGGTGACGGTGGTCGACGGTCTCGCCACCACGCATCCGATCGCGGGCACGCGGTGGCGAGGCACCTCCGAGGAGGAGGACGTGCTGCTCGAGAAGGATCTGCTGGCCGACGAGAAGGAGAACGCCGAGCACCTGATGCTGGTCGATCTGGGCCGCAACGATCTCGGGCGAGTCTGCGCTCCCGGCACCGTGCGAGTGAGCGACTACCGCCACATCGAGCGATACAGCCACGTCATGCACCTGGTGTCGACGGTCACCGGACGGTTGGCCGAGGGCAAGCGTGCCCTCGACGCGGTCAAAGCCTGCTTCCCGGCAGGCACCCTGTCCGGGGCACCGAAGGTGCGCGCGATGGAACTGATCGACGAACTGGAACCGACCCGACGCGGCATCTACGGCGGCATCGTCGGCTACCTCGATTTCGCGGGAGACGCCGACACGGCGATCTCGATTCGCACCGCACTGATCAAGGACGGCACCGCCTACGTTCAGGCCGGGGCAGGCGTCGTGGCCGACTCGGTTGCGGAGTACGAGGACGACGAGGCGCGGAACAAGGCGATGGCGGTGCTGGGAGCCGTCGCCGCTGCGGAGTCGCTCCGTGAGGTCGGCGGCCGATGACCGAGCGATCCAATCGCCGCGGGTCGGCCGCTCTGCCCGTCGCCCTTCTGGTCGTTGCTGCCGTGTGCCTGTGGGGCGCGTCGAGGATGACGTGGGTTCGGGTGACGTCGTTCGACGGGCTGGGGGAGAGCCGAACCGACGACCTGCTCGGCAGCACCTGGGCCGCTGCCACGACCCCCCTGGCATTGGTGTTGGTCGCGGCGATCGCCGCGTCGTTCGCCGTGCGGGGGTGGGCCTCGCGGGTGCTGGCCCTGCTGATCGCCGTGGTGGCCGTGGCGGCCGCGATTCCTGCAGTTCGATTGCTCACTGCCGGGGCGTCCGATTCGGAGTCCGCGGCGCTGGCTGAGCTTCCGGCCCGCGCCCAGGTGTCGATGACGGACGTGTCGGTTCTGCCCGCGATCGTCACCCTCGTCGGTGCACTCTGCGCCTTCGCTGCGGCTGTGGTGTCGATTCGGAAAACGTTTGCCACGCAGGTACTCTCGTCCAAGTACGACGCCCCGGCGGTGCGTCGTGACGAGGTCGCTCGTCGTGCGCGCAGCAGTGCCTCCGGTGCCGGTGTGCAGGACGAGGGCGAGGACCTCACCGAACGCATGATGTGGGACGCGCTCGACGCCGGCGAAGACCCTACCGACGAGTCCGGTACCCGGCGTTCGTCGGATTGAATCGGCCCTCTACGCTAGATCCGACCCCGATGAGATTCCTCACATCGGACGTCGACGCTCAGAAAGGACTGGGGGCACCATGACTGTTCTCGACTCGATTCTCGACGGTGTGCGAGCCGACGTGGCCGCGCGTGAATCGGTGGTCGATTTCGCCGCCGTGAAAGCAGCAGCGAAGGCAGCGCCGGCCCCCCTCGACGCGGCAGCTGCCCTCCGTGAGGACGGCATCGGCGTCATCGCCGAGGTGAAACGAGCGAGCCCGTCCAAGGGGGCGTTGGCCGACATCGGTGATCCGGCCGTTCTGGCCCGCGCGTACGAGCAGGGCGGCGCGCGCATCATCAGCGTTCTCACCGAGGAACGTCGCTTCCACGGGTCTCTGGCAGACCTCGATGCCGTGCGTGCCGCGGTGTCGATTCCCGTGCTGCGCAAGGACTTCATCGTCGGCCCCTATCAGATCCACGAGGCTCGGGCCCACGGTGCCGACGTCATCCTGCTGATCGTCGCGGCGCTGGAGCAGGATGCGTTGGCGTCCTTGCTCGACCGCACCGAGTCGCTGGGCATGACGGCGCTCGTCGAGGTGCACACCGAGGCCGAGGCGGACCGCGCCCTCGAGGCCGGTGCCAGCGTGATCGGCATCAACGCCCGCAATCTGAAGACGCTCGAGATCGATCGTGACAGCTTCGGCCGTATCGCTCCCGGGTTGCCCAGCGAGGTCATTCGTATCGCGGAGTCCGGAGTGCGTGGCACTGCGGATCTGCTCGCCTACGCCGGTGCAGGCGCCGACGCGGTACTCGTCGGCGAGGGCTTGGTCACCGCAGGAGATCCGCGTACGGCCGTCTCGGACCTGGTGACGGCGGGCACGCATCCGTCGTGCCCCAAGCCCGCACGCTGACCCTGCACCGCTGACCCGGCACCCGACCCGAACGCGGCGGCGGTCCGCCGTTGGGGCACACTGGACCGGTGAGCACCAGCAATTCTTCTTCCATCACAGACGCCCCGCAGGCAGTCCGTTTCAAGGGCGCTGATCTGCCGCAGAGCAGCATCGGCCTCACCGATCGCAGCGCGCACGAGCCCGATGTGGGCGGCCATTTCGGTGTCTACGGCGGCAGATTCGTGCCCGAGGCACTGATGGGCGTGATCGAGGAAGTCACCGCCGAGTACGAGAAGGTCCGCAGCGACAACGAGTTCCTCGGTGAACTCGACCGACTGCAGCGCGATTACACCGGTCGCCCCTCGCCGGTCTTCGAGGCGACGCGGCTGTCCGAGCACGCAGGCGGCGCTCGGATTCTCCTCAAGCGAGAAGACCTCAACCACACCGGTTCTCACAAGATCAACAACGTGCTCGGACAGGTGCTCCTGGCCAAGCGTATGGGCAAGACACGGATCATCGCCGAGACCGGCGCGGGCCAGCACGGAGTGGCCACCGCCACGGCGTGCGCGCTCCTCGGGCTCGAGTGTGTCGTGTACATGGGCGAGGTCGACACCGAACGGCAGGCCCTCAACGTCGCCCGGATGCGTCTGCTCGGATCCAGTGTCGTGGCCGTGAAGTCCGGATCGCGCACCCTCAAGGACGCCATCAACGAGGCGCTGCGCGACTGGGTCACGAACGCGGACAACACGTACTACTGCTTCGGCACCGTCGCCGGGCCACACCCCTTCCCGGTCATGGTGCGCGATTTCCAGCGCATCATCGGCCTCGAAGCGCGGCAGCAGGTGCTCGCGTCCACGGGTCGGCTGCCCGACGCCATCGCCGCCTGCGTCGGCGGTGGCTCCAACGCAATCGGCATCTTCCACGCCTTCATCGACGACGCCGATGTTCGGCTGATCGGTTTCGAGGCGGCGGGTGACGGTGTCGAGACCGGCCGCCACGCTGCGACGATCAGTGGTGGAACTCCGGGAGCCCTGCACGGTGCGTACTCCTACCTGCTGCAGGACGAGGACGGTCAGACCGTCGAATCTCATTCCATCTCAGCGGGATTGGACTACCCGGGCGTCGGTCCCGAGCACTCGTACTTGCACGACATCGGTCGGGCCGAGTACCGCGGCATCACCGATACCGAAGCCATGAACGCCTTCAAGCTGCTGTGCCGCACCGAAGGCATCATCCCGGCCATCGAGTCCTCGCACGCCATCGCAGGCGCGCTCACCCTCGGCAAGGAGTTGGGCAAGGACGCGATCATCCTGGTCAACCTCTCCGGCCGCGGCGACAAGGACGTCGACACCGCAGCCGAATGGTTCGGGCTGATCGACGGAGACGGCGAAGCGAACGTGGACGACGAAGCAGGTATCAAGCCATGAGCAACAACGACTCCCGCCTCTCGGGAACCTTCGCGCAGTGCCGTGCCGAAGGGCGCGCAGCACTCGTCGGATACCTCCCGGCAGGATTTCCGACGGTGCCGCGATCGGTCGAGGTGTTCAAGACGATGGTCGACGCCGGATGCGACATCGTCGAGGTGGGCATCCCGTACTCCGATCCGGTGATGGACGGCCCCACGATCCAGGCCGCGGCCGATGTCGCGCTGCGAGCCGGGGCCCGAGTCAAGGACGTCTTCGCCGTCACCGAGCAGGTCGCTGCAGCGGGCGGCCGAGCGGTGGTCATGACCTACTGGAACCTGGTCCTCAAGTACGGCATCGAGAACTTCGCGCGCGACCTCGCGAGTGCGGGTGGGCTCGGGATCATCACACCGGATCTCATTCCCGACGAGGCTCAGGAATGGATCGAGGTCTCGAACCGGTACGAACTCGACCGAATCTTCCTCGTCGCCCCGTCGTCCACCGAGGAGCGGCTGGTCAGCACCGTCGAAGCCAGTAGCGGCTTCGTGTACGCGGCCTCGACGATGGGCGTCACCGGTGCCCGCGACGCGGTGTCCTCGATGGCCCCCGCACTCTCGGCACGCATCCGTCAACACTCCGACATTCCCATCGGCGTGGGTCTGGGAGTGCGCTCGGGTGCCCAGGCCGCCGAGATCGCCCGCTACGCCGACGCCGTGATCGTCGGTTCGGCATTGGTCAGTGCCGTCGACAAGGGACTCGACGCCGTGCGCGACCTGACGACGGAACTCGCCGAGGGTGTCCGTTCGGCTAACGTAGCGTCGTGACTTCGACCGCGATCCTGGCCTACATTCCCAGTCCGCCGCAGGGGGTGTGGCACGTCGGACCGCTGGCTCTTCGGGCCTACGCCCTGTTCATCATCATCGGCATCGTCGTTGCCGTCGTGTGGGGTGATCGCCGCTGGGTGGCCCGAGGTGGAACCAAGGGAACAGTCCTCGACGTCGCGGTCTGGGCCGTCCCGTTCGGCCTGCTGGGCGGGCGTCTGTACCACGTGGCAACCGACTGGAAGACGTATTTCGGTCCCGGCGGAAACCCGGTCGAAGCGTTGTACGTCTGGAACGGCGGGCTGGGAATCTGGGGAGCGGTGTTCCTGGGCGGCGTCGGTGCCTGGATCGCGTGCCGTCGACGCGGGATTCCGCTGCCGGCGTTCGGTGACGCAGTCGGTCCTCCGATTCTGCTGGCCCAGGCGATCGGCCGCATCGGCAACTACTTCAATCAGGAACTGTACGGACGCGCCACCACCCAGCCGTGGGGCCTGGAGATCTACGAACGGGTCGACTCCGACGGGCGGCTCGATCCACTCAACGGGATCTCGACCGGATTCGTGGAAAAAGTGGTACACCCGACGTTCCTGTACGAGCTGTTGTGGAGCGTCGCGGTCGTGGTGCTTCTGGTTCTCGTCGACCGCAAGTACACGATCGGCCACGGTCGACTGTTCGCGCTGTACGTGGCCGGATACTGCGCCGGACGGTTCTGGGTGGAACTCATGCGCGACGATTTCGCCACGACGATCGCCGGTATACGCATCAACACCTTCACCTCCGCCATCATCTTCGTTCTGGCGCTCGCGTACTTCGTGATCGCCACCAAGGGCCGTGAAGATCCGGCGACGCTGAAATCGAACGACGACGTGGATCGCGAGACCTCTTCCGAGGACACCGCATCGGATGCAGAAGGTTCGCGTTCGGCACCGATCGACAGCACCACGGACGCAAGCACCGTCGACGCGCAGCCCGGTCCGGCGTCCGACAAGAAAGCCGAGGAAGAAGGCAGTACGCGTGGTTGATTTCGACAAGACCCCTCAGCCCGACCCCGAACCGGATTCCACCGCCGATTCGAGCGACAACGGGTCGAATCCGACCGCGTCGTTCGGTACGCCTTTCGATTACGACGCCACCGCCGAAGCGTCGCTCTCGGAGGCACCGGGAACGTCGGAGTCCGCGCCCTCGCACGGTCCGACCGGTCCCACGGGCCCGGGGTGGGACACGTACTCGGGTATCGGAAACGGCCCCGGTTGGTCCAGCACGCCGAGCTACCCGGCACCGAGCCCGGACGGCAGTACCGACAACCCGCTCGGTGGATTTCCGGCACCCCCCGGCTACCCGCAGCAGGGGTACGGCCAGCAGCAGAGTTACGGTCAGCAGGGCTACCAGCAGCAGAATCATGGCCATCAGGGTTATTCGCAGCCGAATTACGGGCAGCAGGGTTACCCGCAGCAGGGCTATTCGCAGCCGAATTACGGGCAGCAGGGTTACCCGCAGCAGGGCTATCCGCAGCCGAATTACGCGCAGCAGGGCTACCGACAGCAGGGATACGGCCAGCAGGGGTACGGCGTACCCGTCGGCTATCCGGGTGGATCCGCATTCGGCGTCGGCCCAGATGCACCGTACGGGCGCGATCCGGTGACCGGCGTGCCGCTGTCGGACAAGTCGAAGATCGTCGGCGGATTGCTGCAGCTGTTTCTCGGTTGGTTGGGAGTCGGCCGCTTCTACATCGGAAGTATCGGGATCGGCGTCGCGCAGTTGCTCTTGTTCTTCTTCGGATTTCTCCTCACGGCGGTGTTCGGCCTCGGAGTGATTCTGCTTCTGGGGCTCTTCGTATGGCACGTGGTCGACGGCGTCCTGATACTGGTGGGCAATGTGACCGATGCTCAGGGGCGAAAACTGAGAGACTGATGCCCTTGCTGGTAGTGCATCGGGAGTAAGGGAGTTCGACGTGAGTGAATCGGGTACATCGTCATCGGACGGATCCCCGGGCGACGGATCCACTCCGTCGGAGCCGACCATCTCGTTCGAGAAGGGCTCTCCCGCAGGTTCGGGTCCCGTATACGGGGCTCCCGACCCGAACTACAGCGCTCCGAACTACAGCGCTCCGAGCCACGGCACTCCCGATGCCGACGATCGGGGGCAGTTCGGACCTCCCCCCGGTGCCGGTTACCCACCACCATCGGATGGTTCCGGTCAGTACGGTGCGCCGCCGCCCCCGCCGTATGAGGGCGGGCAGTACGGCGCTCCCCAATACGGTGGTCCCCAATACGGCGCTCCCCAATACGGTGGTCCCCAGTACGCAGGCGGGCCCGGATACATGGACCCGATGGCTCCGTACGGTCGGCACCCGGTCACCGGTGAGCCGTTCTCCGACAAGCAGAAGCTGACGGCCGGTCTGCTCGGCATTCTGTTGGGCGCGTTCGGAGCCGGGCGCTTCTATCTCAACCAGCCGGGCATGGCGGTTGCGCAGATCGCCGTCACGTGGCTCACCTGCGGTATCGGCGGAATCTGGCCGTTGATCGACGGCATCATGATGCTCACCGGCAGCGTCCGTGATCAGCACGGTCGGCCGTTGCGCGACTGACCATCACATTCGTCGCAGCCGGCATTCGCGATTGCATCGATGCGAATGACAGCTGCTACGATTTCGCCATCCGGGAGAGATCCCGGTTTCTTTCGCGGGCCAGAGCTGTCCCGGTGAGTTCCCGACAGGCAGTTCAATTCGGCTCTTCCGACCGTTCCGGTCGACTCGAGCCGACCAGCCGGCGGGGTTGCCGAGACTTCCGGTGCAGCGTCGAACACACTGCACCGCCCTTCACGCACCCCACCGGCCTACGTGGAGGTGATCGTGGTGCTGTTTTCTCGGATGCCTGCGGAGCAAGGTCTGTACGACCCGAGCGCGGAGAAGGATTCCTGTGGCGTGGCGATGATCGCCGACATCGCCGGTCGCCGCTCCCACGCGATCGTCGCCGACGGGGTTCTGGCACTGGAGAATCTGGAACATCGCGGAGCTGCCGGTGCCGAGCCCAACAGTGGTGACGGCGCGGGCATTCTGATTCAGCTGCCGGTCGAACTCCTCGCCTCCCTTGCGCCGTTCGATCTGCCCGCGGCCGGTGCCGACGGCGACAACACGTTCGCGGCCGGAGTGTGTTTTCTGCCGCAGGGCATCCGTGAGCGAGCGATGGCCGTCGAGCGCGTCGAATCCGTTGCGGCCGAAGAAGGTCTGGACATCCTGGGCTGGGTTCCGGTCGAGGTCGATCCCGATCGAGCAGACGTCGGCCTCACCGCCCTCGGCTGCATGCCGTACATGAGCTACCTCTTCGTCACCGCCCCCGAGGTCGACGGCACGCGTCCGGCCGGTCTCGCTCTCGACCGTCTCGTCTACGGGCTCCGCAAGCGTTCCGAGCGGGTCACCCCCGAGATCGAGGCCGAAGGCTCGGGGCTGTTCTTTCCGTCGCTGTCCTCGCGCACCATCGTCTACAAGGGCATGCTCACCACGATGCAGCTGCCGCTCTACTTTCCGGAACTTCGTAATCCTTTGTGCACGAGCGCCATTGCCATCGTGCACAGTCGCTTCTCGACCAATACGTTCCCGTCGTGGCCGCTGGCACACCCGCATCGTTACGTTGCGCACAACGGCGAGATCAACACCGTCAAGGGCAACCGAAACCGGATGCGGGCTCGCGAAGCGCTGCTGTCGAGTGACCTGATCCCCGGGGACCTCGAGCGTCTGTTCCCGATCTGCAACCCCGACGCCTCGGACTCGGTGTCCCTGGACGAGGTGCTCGAACTACTGCACCTCGGCGGCCGCAGCGTGCCGCACGTGGTGATGATGATGGTGCCCGAGCCGTGGGAGAACCACCGCACGATGGATCCGCGGGTGCGAGCGTTCTACCAGTTCCACTCGTCGATGATGGAGGCCTGGGACGGTCCGGCCTGCGTGACGTTCACCGACGGCAGCTACGTCGGAGCCGTGCTGGACCGCAACGGTCTTCGCCCCGGCCGCTGGTGGCAGACGGCGGACGGCCGAGTCATCCTCGCCAGCGAGGCAGGCGTGCTCGACGTGCCGCAATCCGAGGTCGTCGCCAAGGGTCGCCTCGAGCCCGGAAAGATGTTCCTGATCGACACCGTCGCCGGACGTCTGGTGCCGGACGAGGAGATCAAACTCCAACTGGCAACCGAACATCCGTACCAGGAGTGGCTGCATGCGGGTCTGCTCGAGATCAAGAGCCTGCCCGAGCGTGCTCACATCCAGTACAACCACGACTCGGTGGTGCGCAGGCAGGTCGCCTTCGGCTACACCGAGGAGGATCTACGCGTGGTGCTGACGCCGATGGCCGCGTCCGGGGGCGAGCCGCTCGGTTCGATGGGTACCGACACCCCGGCCGCAGTGATGTCGCAGCGGTCGCGTCAGCTCTACGACTACTTCATCGAACTGTTCGCCCAGGTCACAAACCCGCCGCTGGATTCGATCCGCGAGGAGATCGTGACCTCGCTCGCGCGGGTGATGGGTCCTGAGCAGAACCTGCTCGAGCCCACGGCGGCGTCGTGCAGGCAGATCGTGTTGCCGTGGCCGGTGCTCGACAACGACGAGCTCAACAAGATCATCCACATCAACGACGACGGTGATCATCCGGGACTGTCGGCCACGGTGTTGCGTGGGCTGTACGAGGTCGAGCGCGGCGGCGAAGGTCTCGCCGAAGCCATCGAGGAGTTGCGTGCCCGGGCGTCGGAGGCGATCGCTGCGGGATACACCACGCTGATCATCTCGGACCGCGACTCCGACCACACGCGTGCGCCGATTCCGTCGCTGCTCGCGACGTCCGCGGTGCATCATCACCTGGTGCGCACCAAGGAGCGCACCAAGGTCGCGCTCGTGGTCGAGTCCGGCGACGCACGCGAGGTGCACCACCTCGCGCTGCTCATCGGCTTCGGTGCCGCAGCGGTCAACCCGTATCTGGCGATGGAGTCGATCGAGGATCTGGTCGGCGAGGGCGAGCTGACCGGAGTCGAACCGACGATCGCGGTACGGAACTATCTGTACGGGCTCGGCAAGGGCGTGCTCAAGGTGATGTCGAAGATGGGCATCTCGACCGTCGGGTCCTACACCGGCGCACAGGTTTTCGAGGCCGTCGGTCTCGATCGCGAGGTGGTGCGCGAGTACTTCAAGGGCACGGTCAGCAAGCTCGGCGGCGTCGGTCTCGACGTGCTCGCCGAGGAGGTCAAGCTGCGCCATCGTCGGGCGTACCCCGAGAATCCGACCGACCGCGTCCATCGCCGGTTGGAGATCGGCGGCGAATACCAGTTCCGCCGCGAAGGCGAGCTGCACCTCTTCACCCCCGAGACGGTGTTCCTGCTGCAGCACGCAACGCGTACCGGCCGATACGACGTGTTCCAGAAGTACACCGACGAGGTGGACCGGCTCGCTCGCGAAGGCGGTGCACTGCGCGGTCTGTTCGAGTTCAAGGACGGCGTCAGGCCGCCGGTTCCGCTCGACGAGGTGGAATCGGTCGAGTCGATCGTCACGCGGTTCAACACCGGGGCCATGAGCTACGGATCCATCTCCGCCGAGGCGCACGAGACGATGGCCGTGGCGATGAACAATCTCGGCGGACGGTCCAACTCGGGGGAGGGCGGCGAGGACGTCGACCGGCTCTACGACCCGACGCGACGCAGTGCCGTCAAGCAGGTCGCCAGTGGTCGGTTCGGTGTCACCAGCGACTACCTGGTCAACGCCACGGACATTCAGATCAAGATGGCTCAAGGTGCCAAGCCGGGTGAGGGCGGGCAGCTGCCCGGGTACAAGGTGTATCCGTGGGTGGCCAAGACCCGACATTCGACGCCGGGCGTCGGCCTCATCTCGCCGCCCCCGCACCACGACATCTACTCGATCGAGGATCTCGCGCAGCTGATCCACGATCTCAAGAACGCCAACGAGAAGGCGCGCGTACACGTCAAGCTCGTCAGTTCCGTCGGCGTCGGCACGGTGGCGACGGGCGTGAGCAAGGCGCACGCCGATGTCGTCCTCATCTCCGGATACGACGGCGGAACCGGAGCTGCGCCGTTGACCTCGCTCAAGCATGCAGGCGCTCCGTGGGAGATCGGGCTCGCCGACGCCCAGCAGACGCTGGTGCTCAACGGCCTGCGTGATCGCATCACCGTGCAGTGCGACGGCGGTATGCGCACCGGGCGCGACGTCATCGTCGCGGCACTGCTCGGCGCGGAGGAGTTCGGGTTCTCGACGGCCCCGCTGATCGTGGCGGGGTGCATCATGATGCGCGTCTGCCACCTCGACACCTGCCCGGTCGGCGTCGCTACGCAGAACCCGGAGCTGCGCAAGCGGTTCACCGGAAAGCCCGAGTTCCTCGAGGACTTCTTCAAGTTCATCGCCGAGGACGTGCGAAAGTACCTCGCGCAGCTCGGTTTCCGGAGTATCGACGAGGCCGTCGGTCGCGCCGATGTGCTCGAGACGGCAGCCGGAGTGGCGCACTGGAAGAGCAAGGGACTCGATCTCGCGCCGATCTTCGCGATGCCCGTCGACCGCCACGGAGCCCCGATGACGCAGCGTCGACGCCTCCGCGCGCAGGACCACGGTCTCGATCTCGCGCTGGATCGGACTCTGATCCAGTTGGCCGAGGGAGCGCTGGAGGACGCCCACCCGGTCACATTGGAGTTGCCGGTACGCAACGTCAATCGCACGGTGGGAACGCTTCTGGGATCCGAGGTCACCCGTCGCTACGGCGCGGTCGGGTTGCCGGACGACACCATTCGCATCGCGTTCACCGGATCGGCCGGTCAGTCTCTCGGAGCCTTCCTGCCGCCGGGCATCACCATCGACCTGGTCGGTGACGCGAACGACTATGTCGGCAAGGGATTGTCGGGCGGCCGAATAGTCGTGCGACCGGCCGAGGATGCGCCGTTCGTCGCAGAGGACAACGTGATCGCAGGAAACACGATTCTCTACGGTGCCACCTCGGGCGAGGTGTATCTGCGTGGTAAAGCAGGGGAGCGGTTCGCGGTGCGCAACTCGGGAGCGATCGCGGTGAACGAGGGCGTGGGCGACCACGCGTTCGAGTACATGACCGGCGGTCGTGTCGTGGTTCTCGGGCCGACCGGTCGCAATCTGGCTGCGGGTATGTCCGGTGGCATCGCGTTCGTCCTCGGTCTCGATCCTGCGGACGTGAACCCGGCGATGGTCGAACTGCAGGCACCCGACCCGGACGATCTGGTGTGGCTACGCGAGACCGTCGAGAATCATCGGCGCTGGACCGGTTCCACCGTCGCGACCTCGTTACTGGCCGACTGGCCCCGCCGGTCTGCGCTGTTCACCAAAGTCATGCCCGTCGACTACCAGCGAGTGCTGGAAGCGACAAGAATGGCGCGCGCCGAAGGGCGCGACGTCGATGCTGCGATCATGGAGGCTGCACGTGGCTGATCCACAGGGATTTCTGAAAGTCGTCAAGCGTGAGGCCGCCAAGCGTCCGATCGGCGAGCGCGTCAAGGACTGGAACGAGGTGTACTCGCACCAGCCGACGAGCGAGCGTGCCGCCGAGGTCTCCGATCAGGCGCGTCGCTGCATGGACTGCGGTATCCCGTTCTGCCACTCGGGAACTGCGGGTTGCCCGCTGGGAAATCTGATTCCCGAGTGGAACGACCTGGTGCGCCGTGGCCGCTGGGACGCGGCCAGTGACCGACTGCATGCGACCAACAATTTTCCGGAATTCACCGGGCGGGTGTGCCCGGCCCCGTGTGAATCGGCGTGTGTGCTGTCGATCTCCGAGGCGGCCACCGGCGGAAGCGTGACGATCAAGCGGGTCGAGCAGACCATTGCGGATCTGGCGTGGGAGGAAGGCAGCGTCGTTCCGCAGCCGCCGACGATCACCACCGGCAAGCGAGTCGCCGTCGTCGGATCCGGTCCCGCGGGACTGGCTGCGGCGCAACAACTCACCCGCGCCGGACACGACGTCACCGTCTACGAGCGCGACGATCGTCTCGGCGGACTGCTCCGCTACGGCATCCCCGAATTCAAGCTCGAGAAGTCTGTCCTCGATCAGCGCCTCATGCAGATGCGGGCCGAGGGAACGCATTTCGTCACCGAATGCGAGGTCGGCATCGACTTCACCGTCGAGCAACTACGCGAATCCTTCGACGCGGTCGTTCTCGCGGTCGGAGCTCTGCGGGCCCGTGACAATGCCGAGGTCATCGGTCGGGAACTCGACGGCATCCACCTGGCCATGGAGCATCTGGTGCCGTCGAACAAGGAGTGCGAGGGCGACGGTCCCACCTCCATCTCCGCTGCGGACAAGCATGTGGTCATCATCGGCGGTGGCGATACCGGAGCCGACTGCTTGGGTACGGCCCACCGACAGGGTGCTGCGTCGGTGACGCAGCTCGACTACAACCCGGCTCTGCCCGGGGCCCGCGACGACAGCCTCTCGCCCTGGCCGTCGTGGCCGCTGGTACTGCGGACCTCACCCGCACACGCCGAGGGTGGGGTCGTCCGTCATCAGGTCGCGGTCCAGCGATTCCTCGGTGACGAGCGCGGGCACGTTCGCGCGATGGTGCTCGCCGAGGTGGAGGTGCAGCGCGACGCGGACGGTCGTCGCATCGTCACGCCCATCGGTGAGGAAGTCGAACTGCCGTGCGATCTGGCGTTGTTCGCCATCGGTTTCGAGGGTGTGGAGCATGGTCCGTTGCTCGACGAGTACGGCCTGACGCTGACCAAGCGCGGTGCGCTCTCGTGTGGTCCGGATTGGCAGACCACCGCACCCGGGGTGTTCGTGTGTGGCGATGCGCACCGTGGTGCGTCGTTGGTCGTGTGGGCGATCGCGGAGGGTCGTTCGGCGGCTCACGGAGTCGACGCCTTCCTCACCGGACACTCGGAATTGCCGTCCCCGGTACACCCGACTGCACTGCCTCTCGCCGTCGTGTGATGCCCGTCTCTGAACCGGTACAGACCGTCTCAGCAGCAAGGTAGCGCGGCTACCGATCGGTAGTATTCGAGTGGACCCGTCTGCGATAGAGAACGCGGCGTCCAGCGGCTAGGCTCGCCTTCGTGAGCCGACGTACGAAGATTGTCTGCACCCTTGGACCCGCAACCGCAACCACAGAGCGCATCCGCGAACTCGTCGAGAGTGGAATGGATGTCGCGCGACTGAACTTCAGCCATGGTGATCACCCCGATCATCAGGCCAACTACGAGAGGGTTCGAGCAGCATCGGACGCCACCGGCAAAGCCGTGGGCATTCTGGCCGACCTGCAGGGACCGAAGATTCGTCTCGGCCGTTTCGCCGAGGGCTCGACCACCTGGGCGGCCGGCGAGCTGATTCGCATCACCGTCGAGGAGTGCGAGGGCACTCACGACCGGGTGTCGACCACCTACAAGGAGCTGGCCCAGGACGCCAAGGAAGGCGACCGCCTGCTCGTCGACGACGGCAAGGTCGGCCTTGTGGTCACCGGTGTCGAAGGCAACGACGTGTTGTGCCGCGTCACCGAAGGTGGACCGGTCAGCAACAACAAGGGCGTGTCCCTGCCCGGCATGGATGTGTCCGTTCCCGCCATGAGCGAGAAGGACATCGCCGACCTCGAGTTCGCCCTCGCCCTCGGTGTCGATTTCATCGCCCTGTCGTTCGTGCGTTCTCCCGCCGACGTCGAACTCGTCCACGCCGTGATGGACCGCGTCGGCCGCCGAGTTCCCGTCATCGCCAAGCTCGAGAAGCCCGAAGCCGTCGACAACCTCGAAGCCATCGTGCTTGCGTTCGACGCCATCATGGTCGCCCGCGGTGACCTCGGCGTCGAGCTGCCCCTCGAGCAGGTTCCGCTGGTGCAGAAGCGCGCCATCCAGATCGCCCGCGCCAACGCCAAGCCCGTCATCGTCGCAACTCAGATGCTCGAATCGATGATCGAGAACTCCCGCCCGACGCGTGCCGAGGCGTCCGACGTCGCCAATGCCGTGCTCGACGGCACCGACGCGGTCATGCTTTCCGGCGAGACCTCGGTGGGCAAATACGTGATGGAAACCGTGCGGACGATGGCGCGCATCGTCGAGACCGTCGAGACCGAGGGCGACAGCGTTCCTCCGCTGACTCACGTGCCGCGCACCAAGCGTGGCGTCATCTCCTACGCTGCTCGCGACATCGGCGAGCGGCTCGACGCGAAGGCGCTCGTAGCGTTCACCCAGTCGGGTGACACCGTTCGACGGTTGGCTCGCCTGCACACCAAGCTGCCGCTGCTCGCCTTCACCTCGATCTCCGAGGTCCGTAGCCAGCTGTCGCTGAGCTGGGGCACCGAGACGTTCCTGGTCCCCGATGTGGGCTCGACGGACGCGATGGTGAAAGAGGTCGACAAGGCTCTGCTCGAACTCGGTCGGTACAACAAGGGCGATCAGGTCGTGATCGTGGCCGGTGCCCCTCCCGGCACAGTAGGCTCGACCAACTTGATCCATGTGCACCGAATCGGAGAAGAGGACCGGTAAGTGGTCGAAGCGGGGGGAACCGGCGTCAGCGAAAGCGCGCCGAGTAGTACAGCTGTACGCAAGACCGATCTCGAGACGCTCCTCGATCTCCTCGCACTGGAGGAGATCGAGGAGGACGTGTTCGTCGGCGTTCACCCCGAGCAGGTGGGGAGCCGGACGTTCGGGGGGCAACTGGTCGCTCAGGCCCTGATCGCGGCAGGGCGCACGGTGTCCGGTACGTCGCGTGACGTGCATGCGATCAACGCACATTTCATCCGTGGTGGTGACGTGAAGAAGCCCATCGAATACCGGGTCTCCCGTCAGCGCGACGGCCGAGCATTCGCCAACCGCCAGGTCACTGCAGTACAGGACGGCAATGAGCTGTTCGTCATGCTCGCCGCTTTCCAGGATTTCGGCAAGGGACTCGAGCACAGCGTGGAGGTGCCCGAGGTTCCGTACCCCGATGCATTGCCTCCGCTCGGCGATCACTTCGTCGGGTACGAGGACCGGCTGCAGATGTTCGTCGATGCACTCAAACCGATCGACATGCGTTACGCGAACGATCCGGCGTGGATCATGCACGGCACCGGCGAGAAACTCAATCACAATCGGGTCTGGATGAAGGCCGACGGCGATCTGCCCGACGACTCGATCTTTCACGCCGCGACCATGGGCTACGCGTCGGACACGACTGTGCTCGACTCGATCATCACCACCCACGGTCTGTCGTGGGGGCTCGATCGCATCGTCGCGGCGACGGTCAACCATTCCATCTGGTTCCACCGCCCGTTCCGGTTCGACGAGTGGGCTCTCTACGCCACCGAATCGCCGGTAGCGGCCGGGTCCCGTGGGCTGGCCACCGGACGCTTCTTCTCGATGGACGGCCAATTGTTGGCCACTGTCGTGCAGGAGGGTCTCATCCGGCACTTCCCGAAGCGGGAGCGGGCCTGAGGGCATTCGACCACTCCAGCGTTTTCGCGGCGAGATCGAGCGTGGCGAACGCAGGGCTGGTCGACGGCAGTCGGGTGAATCTGACGTGGGGCGTCACCGTCCTCACGTGGCGACGGTAGCTCTCGGCCGCTTTCGCTCCGTTGAAGAACACCCTGTCGATGCCAGGGTTCTCGGCGAACAGATTCCCGAAATCGTTTGCCTCGATCGAGGATTCGACTATCGCCGAGTCCAGGCTTCCCTCTCGCGTGCACAGCTTCAGCACATCCCACACGGCGACGCCATGGCCGCGCAGACGCTCGGTGCGTTCGTCGTAGGGTAGCTCGGGGCACGCACCGAACAGCGTTCCCATGATCGGCCAGAACGCATTTCGCGGATGCGCGTAATACTGCTGCGCGGCCAGCGACGCGACGCCGGGCATCGACCCCAGGATCAGGATGGTTGCGCCCGGTCCGACGATCGGCTCGAAACTGTGCACGACGTTCATTGCGCGATTACAGCAAATCCCCGCGGGGGCAGCGGGCGGGGGACCACAATGGAGGTCATGTTGGATCCACGCGTACTCGACAACAACGAACTCGAAGCCGAACTCGCCGCACTGCGTCGGGGGCGTGACGCCGCGATGGACGAAGGCGCGCGGGATGTCTCGACCGCCGACACCGATCACCTCATCGCGCGGTTCGAGGAAGAAATCCGCAGGAGACATCAGGATTCGGTGTCCGATCAGCCCAGTGCCGATCTGCCCTGACCCACGATCAGGACGGCGCAGGCGGCAGTCGCCGCAATCGTCCTCACGTTGTTCCATCGCGTCCACGTGTCGGTGAAGTTCTGCCACACCTGAGCGCCGGCAGCACTGCCGGGATCCACGCCGGCCAACGCGTCGTTGAGGGGGACGTTCAGAACGGCCGTGATCGCGACGCAGCCGAGAATGTAGAGAACGGCACCGCTCACGACGAGCAGGGGTGACCCCCGACCGGCCGACACGGCGAGAATCGCTGCGAGAGTGCATGATACGGCCGTTCCGAAGAAGAGGCCGAGAAACACCGGACCGAGAATCGCCGCATTGAATCTCTGCATCGCGGCGATCGCGTCGGGTACCGGCAGTGTCGCCAGGCCGGGCAGCACGCTGACGGAGAACGCGAGCAGCACTCCTGCCATCGATCCGCATCCGACGGCGGATACGGTGGTGGCGACCGAGGACGCCCGCTCGATCACGACGGGTCTGTTCGGTGGATGTTCACGGTCGGTGGTCCTTTCGTCGAGAATTGCTCTGTCGTCCACTGTTGCTCAGAACGGCAGGATGAACAATGCTCGAAACGCCGGATTCGATGTCCGATCGTCCATGTCGTGGGACAATCGATCGATGCGTGGACTCGACCCCTGGAAATCGCCCGATCCGCTCGGTGAGGCCCTGCACTTTCTACGGATGACCGGATCGTTCTACGTACGATCGGAGATGAGCGGTTCGTGGGGTCTCGACCTGCCCGCCATGGAGGATGCGCTGTGGTTTCACACGGTGGTGGACGGTCGGTGCCTGCTGGCGGTTCCCGATGAGCCGACGCGGGAGTTGGTGCCAGGCGATTTCGCGTTGGTCCCTCATGGGCGCGGTCATGTTCTCGCCGCCGACGCGGATGCGGCGACACGAGCGGTGAGTGTGTACGACCTCCCGCACGAGTACGTCAGCGACCGCTATGCGGTGATCACTCACGGTGAAGGAGCAGGACCGCCTGCCACTCTGGTGTGCGGGGCGGTGCGGCTGGATCACCCTGCGGCGCAACAGCTCGTCCGTCTGCTTCCTGCCGTGGTGTTCGTCGATGCGGAGCCAGGACCGCAGCAAACGAGGATGCAGAACGTCCTGGCGATGGTGGCGGACGAAGCCCGAGTTCTCGAGCCCGGGGGAGAAGCGGTCATCACCCGGCTGTCCGACATTCTGGTGATCCTGGCGCTGCGGTCGTGGATCGGCGGCACTGCGCGAGCGCAGTCGGGGTGGCTCGGAGCGTTGCAGGACGATCGAATCGGCGCTGCTCTGGCCCTGATTCATCGACATCCTCACCAGCGGTGGACCGTTGCGGCTCTGGCGTCGAGCGCGAACATGTCGCGTTCGGCGTTCTCGGCGCGTTTCACCGAGCTGGTCGGTCGATCCGTGATGAGCTACCTGGCCACGTGGCGAATGCAGGTCGCATATCAGACCCTGCGTTCCGAGGACGTCGCGCTGGCCGAATTGGCCCGGCGCAGTGGGTATCTCTCAGAGGCGGCGTTCGGGAAAGCGTTCAAGCGGGCGATGGGGGTCTCGCCTGGAAGTGTGCGTCGCCGTCCCGAGGTGTCGATGGCCGCGGTTCAGTCGAGCAGATGACGGAGATAGCTGTTCGGGTCTTCGAGGTAGCGACGCCAATGCTGGACCAATTCGAGTTCGTCCCAGGTGCTTCGGCGCAGACCGTGTTCGCCGACTTCGACGATGTCGGCACCGGGGGTCGACGCCAGAATCGGTGAATGGGTGGCGCAGACGATCTGCGAGCCCTCGTCGCCCAGCTCGGACATCAGTGCAACGAGCTGCAGGCTCGCGGTGAACGACAAGGCAGATTCCGGCTCGTCCAGGACGTAGAAGCCGGGTTCGGTCAACATTGCACCGAACATGGTCAGGAACCCTTCGCCGTGGCTCATCTCGGCGGTGTTCTCGTCCCAGAATCCCGGCATCCCGCTCAGGTTTTCGGCCATTTCGAACGCGGTCTCGGCGCGCAGAAAGAAGCCACGCTTCTGCTGTCGCGGACCACGAAGCATGCGAGAACCCCGCGGTGTGGTCTCGAGCTCGAGTACCTCACCGAGAGCGCTCGTCACCTCGTCGAGTCGACGCGACTGCTGCGCCGCCCGACCGCCGCGGGCATCGATTCCGAAACCCTCGGCGATCGCCTCGACCAAGGTGGATTTACCGGAACCGTTGTCGCCGACCAGAATTGTGACCGGTGCCAGGAATTCGAGTCCGTCACGGGCGAGGTCGGCGACTGCGGGCACGGTGAAGGGCCAATCCGCTCCGACGTCGTCGGTGTGGACGTACGCGCGCTCTACGAACATGGTTCAGGCAGTGACCAGGCGGTCGACGTAACCGGTCTCGTGGGCGGAGTCCGCGCTGCAGGTGTAGAAGACCCACTGCGCCGACAGGTCCGCCGAATCCCCGAACCGATGGTCGACCTTCGCTGCGCACAAACTGCCCGCACTGGTGTCGTGGCAACGAAGACTGCTGGGTATGTACATCACCCCACTGTAGGCGCGATCGACGAAGACGATTACCGACGTCGCGAACGGGGATGTATCCACGTGGTGCCCTCGGTGAGACTCGAACTCACACTGGACGGGTTTTGAATCCGTTTCCTCTGCCAATTGGGATACGAGGGCTGGCGTCTTTCAAGCAACGATTGACGAGTTTAGAAGATGCGCTTTCGGCGTCGCGCACCGGTACCCTTCAGATGCTCGACGGCCCCGATGGGCGATGACTGTCAAAGGAGACCGATACAGATGAACGCTCCTGGTGCGCACGGTACTGGCAAGCCCCCGCTTCGCGTGGTGGTGGCAGAGGACGAATCCCTGATCCGGCTCGACCTCGTGGAGATGCTCCGCGAAGAGGGCTACGACGTCGTCGGTGAAGCGGCCGACGGTCAGCAGGCGGTGGAGTTGGCCGTCGAACTGCGTCCCGATCTGGTCATCATGGACGTGAAGATGCCGCGTCGGGACGGAATCGATGCGGCGTCGGAGATCGCCGAGAAGCGCATCGCGCCCGTCGTCATTCTCACCGCGTTCAGTCAGCGCGAGCTCGTGGAGAAGGCACGCGATGCCGGAGCGATGGCGTATCTGGTCAAGCCGTTCAGCAAAGCCGATCTGATGCCTGCGGTGGAGTTGGCCGCCAGCCGTTTCGGTGAGATCTCCGCGCTCGAATCCGAGATCGTCGATCTGCAGGACCGGCTCGAGACGCGCAAGCTCATCGAGAAGGCCAAGGGCATCCTGATGGAATCGCAATCTCTCACAGAACCGCAGGCGTTCAAGTGGATTCAGCGCGCCGCCATGGATCGCAGGACGACGATGAAGGCCGTCGCGGAGGTCGTGATCGACACGCTCGGTACCCCTGCGAACAAGCCTGTGGCAGAGAGCTGATCGGCCCTCGAAAGCTACGGCCACGTAAAACTTCGACTCCCTAGGTCACAGTCAGGTCACGAGCGTCGTTCTAGGCCTTGCGAATCAGCTCCGAGCATTAGCGTCTGACCCACACGTGAGCGACATGTAACTCAGGTGCGCTTCATCGACGAGCAATTTCAAGGAGAACCTAGATGGCAATTCGGACCTATGTCCGCACGGCTGCGGTGCTGAGCGTTACCTCGCTCGCACTGTTCGGCTGTTCGTCGAGCGACGACTCGGGCTCGACCGACTCCACCAGTGCCAGCGGCGGCACTGCAGCCGCGGAAACGACCGTCTCCACCGACTGCACGCCCGAGCAGGCCACTGCCGGGGCAACCCCGGATACGGCACCGCTGGTGGTGGGCACCCTTCTCCCCGAGACCGGAACCCTGGCCTTCCTCGGCCCGCCCGAAGTTGCCGGCGTCCAGTTGGCCGTCAACGACGTCAACGCCGCCGGTGGCGTCCTCGAGCAGCCCGTCACGCTCATCCCCGGTGACTCGGGCGACACGACGACCGATACCGCCAACACCACGGTCGACCGTCTGCTCGCCGGCGGCGCCGACGTCATCGTCGGTGCGGCGTCGTCCTCGGTCTCGCTCAAGGTCATCGACAAGATCGCCAGCGCAGGCGTCGTGCAGTTCTCGCCGGCCAACACGTCCGACCAGTTCGTCTGCTACCCGGACAAGGGTCAGTACTTCCGTACCGCACCCACCGACGTGCTGCAGGCACAGGCCTTGTCCCAGCTGATCGCCCAGGACGGTGCGCAGCGCGTCGCCATCCTCGCCCTCAACGACCCGTACGGTACGGGCCTGGCCGCGAACACCGCGGACAACCTCGAAGAGGCCGGCATCGCGGCGGACCAGATCCAGACCACGATCTACGACCCGAACGCACAGTCGTTCAACGCAGAGGTCGACGGCGTGAAGAACTTCAACCCGGACGCCGTGGCCATCATCGGCTTCGAGGAGTCCGCGAAGATCATCACCCGTATGCACGAGATCGGCATCGGACCGTCCGACGGCACGCTGGTCTACGGAGTCGACGGCAACATGGGTAACGCCCTCGGAGAGTCGGTGGCAGCAGGTCTGCTGGACACGATGCGTGGCACCACCCCGTTGACCGACGTCGGCACCGGATTCCAGGATCGTCTCAAGAGCGTGGATCCGGCCCTGGTGGACTTCAACTACGCAGGAGAGTCCTACGACGCGGTGGTCATCTCGGCACTCGCGGCCGAGCAGGCCAAGTCGACGGCAGGCACCGACATCGCTGCCAACATCAACAGCGTCACCAAGGACGGCACCAAGTGCACCAGCTACGCCGAGTGCCTTCCGCTCGTCAAGGCCGGAACCGACATCGACTACGACGGAATCACCGGCGCGCTGAACTTCAGTGACGCAGGAGAGCCCGCCACCGGTTCCTACGGCAACCTGGTCTTCGGACCGGACAACACCCTGACGACGGACGGTTACATCGTCGTCGGTGAGTGATCTGTAACTGTCACACAGCCTCTGGGCCCGAGTCCTCGATCAGGACTCGGGCCCAGTGGCTTGCGTATGTGCCGCACGTTCGACGGCAGCGAGAAGGCCCCGGTTCGATGTCGATCGAACCGGGGCCTTCGTCGTTGCGAGGAGCTACTTCTTCTCTTTGCTTCCTGCCAGCGTGCCGAGATACAGCTCGATCACCTTCGGGTCGTTCATCAACGCCGGACCGGTGTCGGTGTAGGCGTTACGGCCCTGATCGAGAACGTAGCCGCGGTCGCAGATCTGGAGGCAACGACGGGCGTTCTGCTCGACCATGATGATCGACACGCCCGCTGCATTGATCTTCTTGCAGCGGATGAACACCTCGTCCTGGAACATCGGTGACAGTCCGGCCGACGGTTCGTCGAGCAGCAGTACCGACGGCTCCATCATCAGTGCGCGTCCCATGGCGACCATCTGTCGCTCGCCGCCGGACAGTGCGCCCGCCTTGACCTTCTTGCGCTCACCGAGCAGCGGGAACAGTTCGCTGACGAACTCGAATCGCTCGCCGAACTTCTTGGGACGCAAATAGATTCCCATTTCGAGGTTCTCTTCGATGGTCAACGACGGAAAGACGTTCTGCGTCTGCGGAACGTAGCCGACTCCCTTGGTGACCAGGACGTGCGCTTCGGCGGAGGTGATGTTGTCACCTCGCAGTTTGACGCTGCCCTCACGGACGGCAACCAGCCCGAACAGGGTCTTGAGGAGGGTCGACTTCCCGGCTCCGTTGGGTCCGATGATGCCGACGATCTCCCCGTCGTTGAGGAAGAAGTTGCATTCACTGAGGATGTTGACGCCCGGGATGTACCCGGCCACCAAGCCGTCGGCGCGCAGCAATGCACCTTCGGCGAGGCGGGCGTGCTCCTCGGGTGTCGCGGCGAACTCTGCCGGCGTCAATGTCTGTTCGCTCATCGTTCGTCCTCCTCGGCCCGGTGCGAGCCGCCTTCGGTCACGTCGGTTACCACCGGGCGTACGAACTCCGGCTCCGAGAGGTCGCCTCCCGCTTCGAGTTCCTCGGCCTCGGCCTTCTTCAGTGCCTCTGCGAGCTCCGCAGTGGCACCGACCGGATTGCCGTCGGCATCGAATTCCAGAGCCTGATCGTGATGGCTACCGAGATACGCATCGACGACGGCTCCGTTGTTGGAGAGCTCCTCGGGGGTGGACTCGGCAATGATGCTGCCCTGTGCCATCACCACCACCCAGTCACTGATGTCGCGGATGACGTCCATGTCGTGCTCGACGAACACCACCGTCATACCGTCGTCGCGAAGCGACTTGATGTGCCCCAGAAGCGATTGCGTCAGAGCAGGATTGACCCCGGCCATCGGCTCGTCGAGCATGACCACCGACGGATCGGTCATCAGCGCACGCGCCATCTCGAGCAGCTTGCGTTGGCCGCCGGACAACGAGCCGGCCAGGTCGTCGGCCTTGGCGTCGAGCTTGAAGCGCCCCAATAGCTCGTAGGCGCGTTCGGTGATCTGACGTTCCTGGGCCTTCCACGTCCACGGCATGAACGTGTTGATCATGCGCTCGCCGCGCTGACCGGTTGCGCCCAGCCGAACGTTGTCCAGCACAGTCAGTTTCGACAGCGCCTTGGTCAACTGGAACGTACGGACGACACCTTTGCGTGCCACCTGGTGCGGATGCATCCGACCCAGTTCCTGGCCGTCCATCGACCAGGTACCGGTGTCGGGTCGATCGAATCCCGTGAGCAGATTGAACAGGGTGGTCTTGCCTGCGCCGTTGGGCCCGATGAGTCCGGTGATGCACCCACGCTGGATCTCCAGGTGCGCGACGTCGACGGCTTTCAGGCCGCCGAAGGTGCGCGAGACGCCGTCGACCACCAGGGTGGCGTCGGGCTTGGGGGATCCGGGCTCGTTGGCGACACCGGCGAACAACGCCGACCGCTGATCACTCGACAGTGCTTTGGCAGCACGTGATTCGAGGGTGCTTGCTTTCTTGCTCGGTGCCGCTGTTGCGGCGGCATCCTTGCTCGGGTCAGGCATTGAGTTGAACCTCTCGCTTGTTGCCGAGAATGCCCTGAGGTCTGAACACCATCAAGACGGCGATCAGAATTCCCAGGAGCACGAACCGCGTGGCACCGACCTGCGCGCCGGTGAGGTTGAGCACCGGGTCGTCGCCGGAGATCAGCTGTCGCAGAATGGCATCGGGAATGGACAGCAGGAACCAGAAGAGCATCGCGCCCAGGACGGGGCCGAACACCGTTGCGGCACCACCGAGAATCAGGGCACCGAAGGCGAAGAACGTCTGCGCCGTCGAGTAGAAGTCCGGGTTGATGGACTGGGTTTGCAGTGCGTTGAACACGCCGCCCATGCCGCCGATGACACCACCGAGAACCAGCGCCTGCATCTTGTAGACGAACACGTTCTTACCCAGCGAGCGGGCCGCGTCCTCGTCTTCACGAACGGCCTTGAGCACACGTCCCCAGGGGCTGTGCGTCAGGAGGTAGACCACCCCGCACAGCAGCAGGACCAGCGTCCAGCCGACGAGCATGGCCCACAGGTCGTTACCCAGGAATCGCACGCCAATGAAGCTGTACGTCTTGCCACCCTCGAACGGACTCATGCTGGTGAACGGGCCGGCGAAGCCGGTGATGCCGTTGGTCGACTTGGTCACCGAATCCGTTGCGGTGGAACGAAACACGAGTCGCAGTATTTCCGACGCGGCGATGGTGACGATCGCGAGGTAGTCGGCTCGCAGTCGCAGAGTCGGGATGCCGAGCACCAGGGCGAGCAGTCCTGCCGCGGCGAGACCGACCAGAATGCCGAGCCAGAGCGGCTGTTCGTAGGTGATCGTGGTGATGCCGACGCCGTAGCCGCCGAGCAGTGCGAAGCCGATCTGGCCGAAGTTGAGCAGTCCGGCGTAGCCGAAGTGCAGGTTCAGGCCGATGGCGAGCAGGGCGTAGAAGATGGCGGACGGGCCGACCAGCTGAGCGAGTGAGATCTGAAGTGCGCCGATGATATCCATGTGAAGGTCACCCGATCCTTTGTCGCGAGCCGAGGATGCCCTGTGGACGGACGACGAGGATGAGAATCAAGACGAGCAACCCTCCGATGTATTTGAGATCGGGATTGATGACCAGCGTCGACCACTGCACGAGCAGACCGACGATGACGCAACCGAGGAATGCGCCGTAGGCCGTTCCCAGGCCACCCAGTGTGATGCCGGCGAACATGAGCAACAGAAGTTTGAAGCCCATCTCCCACTGGACGCGACCGCCGAGTTCGGAGAGCCCGAACAACACGCCGCCGAGGGCAGCCAGGCCGCCGCCGAGGCACCAGACGAACGTGACCACGCGCTCGACGTTGATGCCGGAGGACGCGGCCAGATCCCGGTTGTCGGCCACCGCACGCATGGCCTTGCCGATCTTGGTGCGCTGCAGCATCAGCGCGACGCCGACCAGGACGACGATGCTGATGACGATGCAGGCGAGGTTGACGTTGGTGATCGACAACGGACCCCAGTCGTTCTCGGTCTGCGCCTGGTAATCGTCGAAGGGCTCGGAGCGATCCGAGAAGAAGATCAGGATGAGATAACGCAGTGCGATCGCCAGGCCGATGGTGACCACCAGCTGAGCGATGAGGCCTGTTCGCCGTTTGCGCAACGGCCGCCAGATCAGGGCATTGTTGAGCCAGCCGATCGCGACTCCGACGACTATCGCGAGCAGCGTGGCCGGGATCAGTTGTATGCCGACACTGACGTTGAAGAACCACGCCGCGACGGCACCGAGTGTGACGAGTTCTCCGTGTGCGAAGTTCGTCAGACCGGTGGTGCCGAAGATCAGACTCAGCCCGACCGCGGCGAGCGCGATGACGAGGCCGAAACGGAAGCCGTCGACGGTGGTGCGAACGAACTTCTCGTAGAACGGAATGGTGGTGGCGGTTCTGGCCTCACCGAACGAGAAGATGACGGTGTTGGAACGCCCGGCCTGCACATCGCGCTGGACCTCGCCCTGGACGCTGACGCCGTCGGGGAGCGTTTCCTGAACCACCTGGAACGTGTAGGTGCCGGGAGACAGTTCGAGGGTCCACCGGCCCCCGGTTTCACTGGTGGTACGGGCGACTTCGGAGCCGGACGCGTCGAGCGCCGCGACGTCGACGCCGACGAGTCGTTCGCCACCGTTGTTCAGGGATCCGGCGACGCTGACCGCGTCCGCCGGTGGTGCCTGTTCGGCACTGGTCCCCGGCGCTGCCGGGGGAGTGGGGGTAGGTTCCTGGGCCAATGCCGGCGCACTGAACAGCAGCGCGGCAATGGAACTCAGAACGGCGAGTAGGAGTGTTCGCTGAAGGAGCCGAACGGCAGATCTTGCGCGCAACCTCGGCGGTTGCACCTTTCTGGTCCATCGAACATTTGGAGCCACGCACGTCCTCCGGACGGTTGTCGTTGTGCCACGGGTATGTGGGTTTCCTGCAATTGTCGGACTCTATCCGCTGAAACGACGCAAAATCGGCGACTGAGATTTCCGGAAAGTATCGGTTGTGTTTCGCGGTGCGCGGCGTGCGCATCGAGTGCGATCGCGTCGTGGCGCGTGCATCCGGCTACGAGTTGTCGGACTGTCTCCCTAGACTGGTCAACCGTGAGCCCAGTAACGGAGAAAAGTGCAGCGCCCGCAGCCGAGACCGATGCGAAAGCGGGCGGAGAGCGGCCCACGTTGCTGCTCATCGACGGCCACTCGATGGCGTTCCGTGCCTTCTTCGCGTTGCCCGCGGACAACTTCAAGACCACGAGCGGTCAGTCCACCAATGCGGTGTACGGGTTCACCTCGATGTTGATCAACTTGCTGCGGGACGAGAAACCGACGCACATCGCGGCGGCGTTCGACGTCTCGCGGCAGACCTTTCGCGCCGAGCGGTACCCCGAGTACAAGGCCAACCGCAGCAAGACGCCCGACGAGTTCGCCGGTCAGGTCGACATCACCAAGGACGTACTCGGGGCCATGGGTATCCCGGTGATGGCCGAGGCGGGCTTCGAGGCCGACGACATCATCGCCACTCTGGTGACCCAGGCAGAGGCACTGGGGTACCGCGTTCTGGTGGTCACCGGCGATCGCGATGCGCTGCAGTTGGTGACGGACAACGTCACGGTGTTGTATCCGCGCAAGGGCGTGTCGGATCTGACTCGGTTCACCCCCGCCGAGGTCGCCACCAAGTACGGGTTGACGCCATCGCAGTACCCGGACTTCGCGGCCCTGCGCGGAGACCCGAGCGACAACCTCCCCGGCATTCCCGGGGTCGGCGAGAAGACGGCGACCAAGTGGATCATCGAATACGGTTCCCTCACCGCTCTTGTCGACAACGTGGACAAGGTCAAGGGCAAAGTGGGAGATGCACTGCGGGCCAACCTGTCGAGTGTGGTGCTCAACCGCGAGCTCACCGAGATGGTCCGCGATGTGCCGTTGCCCTACACCCCCGATCAGCTCGAACTGGCTCCGTGGGATCGCGAGAAGATCCACGCCTTGTTCGACGACCTGGAGTTCCGCATTCTGCGGGACCGATTGTTCGAGACGCTCGCGTCGGTCGAACCCGAAGCAGAAGAAGGTTTCGACGTCCGCGGCGGCATTGTCGCGCCCGGCGATCTGGCCGCATGGCTGGGAGAACACGCGGCCGACGGCCGACGGAGCGGGCTGTCCATCCTCGGCCCGCGTCGGCCTTTCGACAGCGACGCGACGTCGGTGGCGATCGCTGCGGCCGACGGGGAAGGCGCGTTCGTCACGACGACCGCTCTGGACGAATCCGACGAGCAGGCACTTGCCGCCTGGCTCGCCGATCCGGCGCAGCCGAAGGCTCTGCACGAGGCCAAGTGGGCTCTGCATGCAGTTCGTGGCCGCGGCTGGACCCTCGGTGGGTTGACCACCGACACAGCCCTTGCGGCGTACCTGGTGCGGCCCGGGCAGCGGTCGTTCAACCTCGACGACCTGTCGTTGCGCTATCTCAAACGCGAACTCCGGGTGGAGGATGCGGGTGAAGGCCAGATGTCGTTGCTCGATGCCGAGGACACCGCCGATGCGGCGTTCGCGGAGGGCGAGATTCTCAAGGCGCGGGCCGTCATCGACCTGGCCGATGCGTTGGACGCCGAGCTCGCCGCCATCGAGTCGACCACCCTGCTCTCCGAGATGGAGCTGCCGCTGCTGACGGTGTTGGCCGATGTCGAGGCAACGGGTATCGCCGTGAACGGTGATCACCTCCGCGCATTGCAGTCCGGATTCGCTGCGCAGGTGGACGAGGCTGCGAACTCCGCCTACGGCGTGATCGACAAGCAGATCAACCTCGGGTCACCGAAGCAGTTGCAGGTGGTGCTGTTCGAGGAACTCGACATGCCCAAGACCAAGAAGACCAAGACCGGCTACACCACCGACGCCGATGCGCTGCAAGGGTTGTTCGAGAAGACCGAGCATCCGTTCCTGAAGTTCCTGCTCGATCATCGGGACGCGACGCGGATGAAGGTGACGGTCGACGGCCTGCTGAAATCCGTCGCCGACGACGGACGCATTCACACCACGTTCAATCAGACGGTCGCGGCAACCGGACGACTGTCGTCCACCGAGCCGAACCTGCAGAACATTCCGGTGCGCAACGAGGCGGGACGCCACATCCGTGACGGCTTCGTCGTCGGGGCCGGATACGACACGCTTCTCACCGCCGACTACAGCCAGATCGAAATGCGCATCATGGCGCACGTCTCCGGCGACGAAGGGCTGATCGAGGCATTCAACACCGGCGAGGACCTGCACAGTTTCGTCGGTGCCAGGGCCTTCGGAGTGCCGATCGAGGAGGTCACGCCCGAACTGCGTCGCCGCGTCAAGGCCATGTCGTACGGACTGGCCTACGGATTGAGCGCCTTCGGTCTCGCCGCGCAGCTCAAGATCTCCACCGACGAGGCGAAGCAGCAGATGGAGGCGTACTTCGCGCGGTTCGGAGGCGTCCGTGACTACCTGCGCAACGCCGTCGAGGAAGCGCGCAAAGTGGGATACACCTCCACGCTGTACGGCAGGCGCCGCTACTTGCCCGACCTCAACAGCGACAATCGTCAGCGCCGCGAGGTCGCCGAGCGGGCCGCTCTCAATGCGCCCATCCAGGGCACCGCCGCAGACATCATCAAGGTCGCGATGATCGACGTGCACCGATCGCTGGCGGAGTCGACGCTGAAGTCGCGGATGCTCTTGCAGGTGCACGACGAATTGGTACTCGAAGTCGTCGACTCCGAGCGCGAGGAAGTCGAGGCACTGGTACGCGACAAGATGTCCTCGGCCATCGAACTGTCGGTGCCCCTGGAAGTCTCGGTCGGCACCGGTCGCAGCTGGGACGCCGCTGCACACTGATTCGACCCATGGCCAGGCGAAGGGCCGCTCACCGAATTCGGTGAGCGGCCCTTCGCTCGATGTACGGCTGGGACGAACTACTCCGCCGCGGGAGCCTGCTCGGCGATCTGCTGGCGTACGACGTCCATGTCGAGTGCCTTGATCTGACCGACAAGGTCTTCCAGCGCCGGTGCAGGCAGTGCGCCGGGCTGTGCGTAGACGAGAATTCCTTCGCGGAACGCCATGATCGTCGGGATCGACTGGATCTGCGCTGCCGCAGCAAGACCCTGCTCGGCCTCGGTGTCGACCTTGGCGTGCACGACGTCGGGGTGTGCGTCCGACGACTTCTCGAAGGTGGGCGCGAACTGGCGGCACGGTCCGCACCAGGACGCCCAGAAATCGACCAACACCACGTCGTTGCTCGTCACGATCTCGTCGAAATTCTGCTGGGTCAAAGTCTGAGTGGCCACGCGGTCCCTTTCGTTTGATTGCGCTTCTGGTGTGTCTCAACGCAGGTGCTCGCCGGAATCATCCCGACTGTGTAGGAGCGCGGCGGGTCAGGCTGGTTGGGGTGCAGCGCGGAACGTGCGGCGGTAGGAATTCGGCGTGGTGCATCGCAATCGCACGAAGTGTTGCCGCAGAGCCGCGGCATTTCCGAAGCCGACCACCTCGGCGATCGAATCCATCGGAAGATCGGAGTTCTCCAACAGTTGCTGCGCTGCCAGTACTCGCTGGTCGTTGAGCCAGCGTGCCGGCGTCGTTCCGGTTTCGGCCGCGAACCTGCGGGCGAAGGTTCGCGCAGACATGTTCACCCGCGCCGCCAGTCGACCGATGGTGAGCTCGGAGTCGAGATTCTCGGTCATCCAATCCAGCAGCGGAGCCAGTGTCTCGGTGCGAGTGGCGGGCAGCGGACTGGTGACGAATTGAGCCTGCCCGCCGTCGCGATGCGGAGGAACGACCATCCGGCGGGCGATCCCGTTGGCCACGACGCTGCCCTGGTACTTGCGCACGATGTGCAGACACAGGTCGATGCCGGCTGCCGTGCCTGCGCTGGTGAGCACGTTGCCGGCATCCACGTAGAGGACGTTCGGATCCACCTGTGCCAGGGGATATTTCGCGGCCAGCGAGTCGGAGTGCCGCCAATGCGTCGTGCAGGGTCTGCCGTCGAGAAGACCCGCTTTGCCGAGTACGAAGGCACCGTTGCACAGGCTCGCGACCATCGCGCCTCGTTCCACCGCCGCGCGCAGTTTGGCCAGCAGGGGTTCGATGGTCGCGTCGTATTCGGTGCCGCACACGAAGCTGCCGTCGACCGCCGCCTCGGTGCCTCCCGCCGGAATGATGATCAGATCGGCGGTGTCGAGGCTGTCGAGATCGTGTGGCACGTCGATGGTGTAGCCGACGCGGGTGCGGATCGGTTGTGGGACACCGGCGATCAGGGAGAAGTCGTAGGTGGGCAGTCCCTCGTCCGAGCGATCGAATCCGAACACCTCGCAGGCGACGCCCAGCTCGAACTGTTCTGTCAACGGCATCAGCGCGACGACCACTCGTTTCAACATGCACAGAAGTATGGCAGAAAGTCGTCGATATATGGCGTTACTGCCACTCGTGCACCGTCTCCGCAGGTTGGAAGCTAGCGACATGACAATTGTATTGGTAGTTGTGCTGCTGTTCCTGGCCCTCGACGCCCTCGTGGTCGCAGGTGTCGCTCCCGATACCCACGCGGAGGTGACTCAGTTCGGCGATTACCGGTTCTAGGGTGCGTGGATCAGCCGATCCGCCATTCGCGCTTGCCCTCGCCGTCCCACCGGCGCAGAGCAACCGCAGCTCCGACCAGATCGTCGACGTCTACCGAGAGCAGGCGCACCGCCGCTCCTGCCTCCTCGGGCGTCAACCGTCGGGCCACCGTGACGTGCGGTGTCCACCGGCCGGGTTCGAGGTGATCGAGCGAACGTTCGCCCACGGCCTCGTACAGCCGGGCGTGCAGATCGAGCAACTCGCTCGACGGAACCACCAGTCTCGCCAGGGTGATCGATCGACCACCGAACACAACGAGCCCGCCGAGACGCACATCGAACGGATCGAAGCGGACCGCATCGCCGTGGTCCACTGCGTCCGGCATCGACGACGCCACCGCGACGGTGACGTGCGGGCGGTTCGACTCACCGCGGTGCCGGTTCTGGCTCGGCAGTCCGGCGTCGGACAGTGCCGCCCACTCGCGGCGAACCGCAGCGTCGAGGCCGGGGTCGAGGAGAAGTTCTGCGGACTGCACCATGGAGGCCATGATGTCGCAGACGAACGGTCGCAATGCAACGGCACTACGGATCGGGGCCATGACCGGCGACGGGATAGGCCACGAGATCGTGCCTGCAACCATCCGGGTGGTCGATGCGGCCCTCGCGGCGGCCCGTGGACCGGCTGCGGACTGGGTGCACCTGCCGCTGGGCCTCGGTGCCATGGACGAGCACGGAACGCCCATGCCCGATTCCACGCTCGCGAAGTTGGGCGAGCTCGAATGCTGGATTCTCGGTCCGCACGACAGCGCCTCCTACCCGCAGCCGTTCCGATCTCAGCTGACCCCGGGCGGACGGATTCGTAAGAACTTCGGTCTGTTCGCCAACATTCGGCCGGCGAAGGCACTGCCCGGCGTACGTGCAGTGTCCCCGCGAATGGATCTGGTGGTCGTGCGGGAGAACACCGAGGGGTTCTACGCCGATCGCAACATGTTCGTCGGCAGCGGGGAGTTCATGCCCACTCCCGATGTGGCTCTCGCGGTCGGAGTGTTCACCCGCGCGGCCTGCGAACGCATTGCACGCGAAGCGTTCTCGTTGGCCGAGCGACGCAATCGACAACTGACGATCGTGCACAAGACCAACGTGCTATCGATGACGACGGGGTTGTTCCGCGATGCGTGCCGCGCAGTGGGAGAACAGTTTCCGCACGTCGAGGTCACCGAAGAGCACGTCGACGCCCTTGCCGCGCACCTGGTTCGACGGGGCGAGGACTACGACGTCATCGTGGCCGAGAACATGTTCGGCGACATTCTCTCGGATCTGACGGGTGAGCTGTCCGGGTCGCTGGGCACCGCGCCGTCGATCAACTCCTCGGAAACCCAGGCGATGGCGCAGGCCTCGCACGGATCGGCCCCGGACATCGCGGGCAAGAACCGAGCCAATCCGACCGCGCTCTTCCTGTCGGCCGCGATGCTGCTCGAATGGCTTGCCCCGCGGCATCGGGACGAACGGTTGGCTGCAGCCGCCGGCAGGATCCGACACGCCGTCGACGCCACGGTCGAATCCGGGGTCGCGACAGCCGACCTCGGTGGACAGGCGTCGACCGGTGCCTTCACCGAGGCCGTCGAAGCCCGGGTGCATCGGCGTTGAGCAGTGCGGTGTCTATCGGAGTGGTTTGCGGCTGCTGAAGATCGCGGTGCCGGGAAAGAGTTGCCCGCGCAATGGGCTCCACTGACCCCACTCGCGGTCGAGCCACTCCGGCCAGTCGGGTTCGACGATGTCGCGTACCTCGAGGCCTGCGGCGACCAGTTCGCGCACCCGATCGCCGATCGTGCGGTGATGCTCGACGTAGTTGGGGGTTCCGTCCGCGTCGTACTCGACGTACGGGGTTCGGTCGAAGTACGGAATCGTCGCGGTCAGCCCGGCCACGCCGGGATCGTCGGGGAACACCCAACGCATCGGATGATTGACGGCGAACACCCAGATGCCACCCGGTCGAAGAACCCGCGCCACTTCCTTCATCACATTGGCGGAGTCCGCGACGAACGGCACCGCACCGAATGCCGAGCAGACGATGTCGAAGCGCTCGTCGGCGAACGGCAAGGACTCGGCACTGGCCTGCACCAGCGGAACCGTCGAGCCGCCCGCGGCCATGGCATCGACGCCGCGCTGCAACATGCCCATCGAGATGTCGAGACCGATCGCGCGCGCACCCTGGGTTCCGAGCCAGCGGGCGCACGGTGCGCTTCCGCAGCCCACCTCGAGCACGTCCTTGCCCGCGACGTCGCCCAGCAGATGCACGTCGCCCTCGTGTAGTCCCTCCGGGCACCAGACGAACTCTCCGGATTCGGTCGTCACCCCCAGGAACGCGCCATGGGTACGGTGGTAGGCCTCGGCGTCGGAATCCCACCAGAGGCGACTCGCGCGGTCGCTCGTGACCGAGTCGATTCGGCCGCGGCCGGGAGTGGACGACGGTGGGGAAAGATCGGTCACACGCCGACTCTAACCGGGTTTGTGCTGGTACTGCGGCATCGCGTACCCTGTTCAACGCGAGTGTGTTCATGCTGCGTCCAGGTCGGGTCCGCCCGGCGTCGGCGCATGCGGATCCGGCAACGGTTCCGCCGAATGTGCTCGTGTTGCACACGTTTCACCAAGTCCGACCGAACATCCATCAACCGATACCCAACCCGTCCGGAGCAACTCAACACATGCCCTCAACCACAACCTCACCGCAGGTAGCCGTCAACGATATCGGCTCCGCAGAGGATTTTCTCGCCGCCATCGACGCCACGATCAAGTACTTCAACGATGGTGACATCGTCGAGGGCACCATCGTCAAGGTCGATCGTGACGAGGTTCTACTCGACATCGGTTACAAGACCGAAGGCGTCATCCCCTCCCGCGAGCTCTCCATCAAGCACGACGTCGACCCCAACGAGGTCGTCTCCGTGGGAGATGAGATCGAAGCACTCGTCCTCACCAAGGAGGACAAGGAAGGCCGTCTGATCCTGTCCAAGAAGCGAGCTCAGTACGAGCGCGCTTGGGGCACGATCGAGGAGCTCAAGGAGAAGGACGAGGCCGTCAAGGGCACCGTCATCGAGGTCGTCAAGGGTGGACTCATCCTCGACATCGGTCTTCGTGGCTTCCTCCCCGCTTCGCTCGTCGAGATGCGTCGCGTCCGCGACCTCCAGCCGTACGTCGGCAAGGAGATCGAGGCCAAGATCATCGAGCTCGACAAGAACCGCAACAACGTGGTCCTGTCGCGCCGCGCATGGCTCGAGCAGACCCAGTCCGAGGTCCGCAGCGAATTCCTGCACCAGCTCCAGAAGGGCCAGGTCCGCAAGGGCGTCGTGTCCTCCATCGTCAACTTCGGTGCCTTCGTGGACCTGGGTGGCGTCGACGGACTCGTGCACGTTTCCGAGCTGTCCTGGAAGCACATCGATCACCCGTCCGAGGTTGTCGAGGTCGGCACCGAGGTCACCGTCGAGGTTCTCGACGTCGACCTGGACCGCGAGCGTGTTTCCCTGTCGCTCAAGGCAACTCAGGAAGATCCGTGGCGCCAGTTCGCTCGCACCCACGCGATCGGCCAGATCGTGCCCGGCAAGGTCACCAAGCTGGTTCCCTTCGGTGCATTCGTGCGCGTCGAAGAGGGCATCGAGGGCCTCGTGCACATCTCCGAGCTGGCCGAGCGCCACGTGGAGGTTCCGGACCAGGTCGTGGGTGTCGGCGACGACGCACTCGTCAAGGTCATCGACATCGATCTCGAGCGTCGCCGGATTTCGTTGAGCCTCAAGCAGGCCAACGAGGACTACGCAGAAGAGTTCGATCCGTCCAAGTACGGCATGGCCGACTCGTACGACGAGGGTGGCAACTACATCTTCCCCGAGGGCTTCGACTCCGAGACCAACGAATGGCTCGAAGGTTACGAGAAGCAGCGTGAAGAGTGGGAAGGTCGCTACGCCGAGGCAGAGCGTCGCCACAAGATGCACACCGCTCAGATGGAGAAGACGGCCAAGGACGAAGCTGCCGAAGCCGCCAACACCAACTACTCCTCCGAGTCGGGTCAGGCTCCCGCCGATGCAGAAGGCGACGCTCCCGCAGCGTCGGCTCCGGCCTCGACCGGTGGATCGCTGGCCAGCGATGCGCAGCTCGCTGCACTTCGCGAGAAGCTGTCGGGCAACGCCTGATAGATGTGGTCCACCCGTGAGGGTGTGACGCCGAGCCCCGGTTCTCTCCACGAGAACCGGGGCTTTCTCGTTCGAATCGGGTGATCGAAAACTCTGCGGAAACGACGATGGACCCGGTTCGGATGAACCGGGCCCATGGTGGAGGGGGAGTGCGAACTACGCGGCGGTGGCTGGACTCCACTGGCCGACGCTCTCCGTGCGCTTGCGCATGGTCGCGAAGCTGTGGCGGGCGGGGGTCAGGAGGTTGGTGAACCAGTTGCGCCGATGGTCGGCCAACGCCGAGGCTACTTCCGGGATCAGAATGCAATGAACGCCTGCATCCATGCCAAGGCGGTGCCGACCCGGTTGGATCTGATTGCTTCGCATGGGTGTCCTTTTCAATAGCTGTGGGTCGGCACATCGAGGTCGCGCTCGTCGAAGATAACCGACGGATCTGCGAAACCGGTGCATTTGAGGCTGGTGTGCTTCGGCGTGTTCGAGTGTCAGACTGGGTGCATGCTGAGACTGGGACTGACCGGTGGAATAGGTGCCGGAAAATCGACCGTTGCGAAGGTGCTGACCGAACTCGGGGGAGTGCTCGTCGACTCCGACGTGCTTGCCCGTGAAGTCGTGGAGCCGGGAACACCTGGGCTGCAACAACTGACCGATACCTTCGGAACCGACATTCTCGCACCCGATGGCTCGCTCGACCGTCCGGCATTGGCGGCCAAGGCATTCGGCGACGAGGAATCCCGCAAGAAGCTCAACGCCATCGTTCACCCGTTGGTCGGTGCGCGTACTGCCGAGATCATCGACGGAGCAGCGTCGGATGCCGTAGTGGTGCAGGATATTCCGCTCCTCGTCGAAGGATCGATGGGCCCGTTCTTTCACCTCGTGGTCATCGTGTGGGTCGACGCCGAGGAACGGGTGCGTCGTCTGACGGGACAGCGAGGCATGCCCGAGGCCGACGCCCGGGCGCGGATCGCAGCGCAGGCAACCGATGATGCGCGCCGAGCCGCGGCCGACGTGTGGATCGACAACACCGGTGCGCCGGGAAGCGTCGACGACGACGTCCGAGCCCTGTGGAACGACCGACTGATTCCCTTCGAGCGCAACATCAGGGAGGGGGTCATCGCGCGTGTTCATCCGGAACAGGTGACGGCCGACCCCGCGTGGGAATTGCAGGCCCGACGGATCGTCTCGCGCCTGGCTCTTGCCTGTTCCGACAAGGCGGTCCGTATCGATCACATCGGATCCACCGCAGTGCCCGGCCTCGACGCCAAGGACGTCATAGACATCCAGATCACCGTGCGCGGGCTCGACGACGCCGATTCCGTAGCCGAACAGTTGCGCGTGGCAGGGTTCCCGCGGCGAGAGGACGCCGACTTCGACCATCCCAAGCCCGCGTACGGAATCGGCGGCGAAGCCGATCCGGCCGTGTGGTCCAAGCGTTTTCACGGCAGTGCAGACCCCGGCCGACCGGCGAACGTCCACATCCGGGTGGACGGCTGGCCCAATCAGACGTTCGCCCTGCTGTTCCGGGACTGGTTGCGGGCGGACGACAGCATCAGGACCGAATATTCCGGAATCAAGCGACGCGCCTCCGAGGCCGCTGCCGGAATCACGGACTTCGCATCGGCGATCGAGGCCTACGAGAACGCAAAAGCACCGTGGTTCGATGTGGCATACCGCCGGGCATGGCAGTGGGCCGAGGAGACGAACTGGACTGCGTGAATCGGGTCGGGTTGATCCTGGACCCTGAGAACCCGGGTCGGTGGATCAGGACGGTTTACCGTTCCACTCGGTCGGCATTCCGACCGACGCGAGCCACGCGTTCAGGTCGTAATCGTGTCGCGTCAGACCTTCGATGGCCGTGATCGATCTGGCCAGTGCCAGCTCGGCCGTCGGGGTGTCGACGTGTTGCGCCACCCGAGCGTCGAACAACTCGTCGACGTCGAGCAGGTCGTAATCGCGGCCGGTACGGACACTGAGGTCGAGATAGTGGTCGACGGATGTCCATCGGGTGGTGCCGGCGGTGTACTCGCCGATGTCGACGTAGTAGTCCTGATCGCGGGCGTGCGCAGGCAGGTAGTGGAACACCGAGGCTCGGAGCCCGAGAGCGGGCAGCAACCAGGACTCCAGGTAGTCGAAATGGGCGTGATCCGACGGGCGGGCCATGTACAGCCCCCACGGCTCGACGCGGTATTCGTCGACAACACGGACGAACCCCTTGGGATCCACGTTCGTCTTGGCGACGAGGTCGAACGTCTCGTGCTTGGGGGCATGAACGACGGCGTGCGCACCGGCTGACGTGTGAGCGACCATGCCTGTAGAAGCTACCGGGAACCAGCGTGTGGGTCTGTCCGACGGAACTTGTCGGTGGTCGCGTCTACGCTTGTGAAATGGCGTTTGCATCCGAACATCCCGTTGTCGCGCACTCCGAACACCGTCCGGTGGGCGCAATAGAGCGCACCGGACCGGCGTTCGAGGTCGTCAGCGAACACGTACCGGCAGGCGATCAGCCGACCGCCATCGCCGAGCTCGAACGGCGGATCAAGGCGGACGAGAAGGATGTCGTCCTGCTCGGTGCCACCGGTACCGGCAAATCGGCCACCACCGCCTGGCTCATCGAGAAGCTGCAGCGCCCGACCCTGGTGATGGCACCGAACAAGACGCTGGCGGCGCAGTTGGCGAACGAGCTGCGAGACATGTTGCCCAACAACGCAGTCGAGTACTTCGTCTCGTACTACGACTACTACCAGCCCGAGGCGTACATCGCGCAGACCGACACCTACATCGAGAAGGACTCGTCCATCAACGACGATGTCGAACGTCTGCGGCACTCGGCGACGGCATCGCTGCTCTCGCGCCGAGACGTGGTCGTGGTGGCGTCGGTGTCGTGCATCTATGGTCTCGGCACCCCGCAGTCGTACGTCGATCGGTCGATCGAGCTGGAGGTCAACGTCGAAGTACAGCGTGACGCGCTGCTCCGGCTGCTGGTGGACGTGCAGTACACCCGCAACGACATGGCCTTCACCCGCGGATCGTTCCGGGTCCGCGGCGACACCGTCGAGATCATTCCGTCCTACGAGGAACTCGCGATTCGCATCGAGTTCTTCGGTGACGAGATCGAAGCGCTGTACTACCTGCATCCGCTCACCGGCGACATCGTTCGGCAGGTGGATTCGGTGCGCATCTTCCCGGCCACGCACTACGTTGCCGGTCCGGAGCGAATGGAACGAGCCGTCAAGGACATCGAGGCCGAACTCGAAGATCGGCTCGCCGAGCTGGAGAGCAAAGGAAAACTGCTCGAGGCTCAGCGGCTGCGGATGCGGACGCAATACGACCTGGAGATGATCAAGCAGGTCGGGTTCTGCTCTGGTATCGAGAACTACTCGCGGCACATCGACGGCCGTGGTGCAGGCACCGCGCCCGCGACGCTGATCGACTACTTTCCCGAGGACTTCCTACTGGTCATCGACGAGTCCCACGTGACGGTGCCGCAGATCGGAGCCATGTACGAGGGCGATATGTCGCGCAAGCGCAATCTCGTCGACTTCGGGTTCCGCTTGCCGTCCGCGACCGACAACCGACCGTTGACGTGGGAGGAGTTCACCCAGCGCATCGGTCAGACGGTCTACCTCTCGGCAACTCCGGGAAAGTACGAGCTGGGCCAGACCGGGGGAGAGTTCGTCGAGCAGGTGATTCGTCCCACCGGACTCGTCGACCCCAAGGTCGTCATCAAACCGACCAAGGGGCAGATCGACGACCTGGTCCATCAGATCCGGGAACGCGCGGAGAAGGACGAGCGTGTGTTGGTGACCACTCTGACCAAGAAGATGTCGGAGGATCTGACCGACTACCTCCTCGAACTCGGCATTCGTGTCCGCTACCTGCACTCCGACATCGACACGCTGCGCCGCGTCGAACTGCTTCGGCAACTCAGGTTGGGCGAGTACGACGTACTGGTGGGCATCAACCTGCTTCGTGAGGGTCTCGACCTGCCCGAAGTCTCGTTGGTGGCGATTCTCGACGCCGACAAGGAAGGCTTCCTTCGCAGCGGCACCAGTCTCATCCAGACCATCGGCCGTGCCGCGCGAAACGTCTCCGGTGAAGTCCACATGTACGCCGACAAGATGACCGATTCGATGACCTACGCCATCGAGGAAACCGAGCGTCGACGCGAGAAGCAGATCGCGTACAACAAGGAGCGGGGCGTCGATCCGCAGCCGCTGCGCAAGAAGATCGCCGACATTCTCGACCAGGTGTACCAGGAGGCCGAGGACACCGAGTCCGTCGTCGAGGTCGGTGGATCCGGTCGCAACGCCAGCCGCGGACGGCGAGCACAGGGCGAGGCGGGAAGGTCGGTCAGCACCGGTGTGTACGAGGGTCAGGACGTGTCGTCGATGCCCCGCGCCGAGCTGGCCGATCTGATCAAGAACATGACCGATCAGATGATGAACGCGGCACGTGAGCTCAAGTTCGAGCTCGCCGGCCGGCTGCGCGACGAGATCCAGGATCTGAAGAAGGAACTGCGCGGGATGGATGCGGCCGGCCTCAAGTAGGTCGGGCGGGTAGGCGCGAGTGGAGCCAGCGGAATGAGTCAGGTGACGCGAATGGAGCCTGCGGAGTGGTTCGAGATGGTTCGGTTACGGTTCAGTGATGGACGCAACCACCGCCGGCCGCACCTCTCGCGCGCTCGAATTGATCCACTCGATGACCTATTTCCTTCCGGAGACGCAGGATGCTCTGGTCGCAACCGGGTTGGCGCCGCGGGCCTGCTATTTCGCGGGTCGAGCTGCACCACTGGGGCGCGTCGGCGCGGGCGTCGTGACCGCCACTTTCTACAACTTCAATCGGGAGCTGGTGGCACCGCTCATCCCGGCGGCCTGGGACGTCACGTCACCCGACGAGATCATGGCCATCCGATACGCCACTCTCGATGCCGCCTTCGGCCGACTGCTGGGCCCCGAGGTGCTCGAATCCGTGGACATGGCCGAGGCCGCTGACCTGGCATCGATCGCGGCCCGGGGGATTCCTGGTGACGACGGTCGACCCCTGTACGCGGCGTATGCAGAGCTCGACTGGCCGACAGCTCCGCATCTCGTGCTGTGGCACGCCCTCACTCTGATCCGTGAATACCGCGGTGACGGTCACATCGCGGCGTTGCAGACGGCGGGCCTGAGCGGTCTCGAAGCGCTGATCACCCATACCGCCACCGGATACGGGTTCGAGAAGGAGTTCGCCCGCAAGCGTCGAGGGTGGTCGACCGAGCAGTGGGACGCGGCGGTCGCGTCTCTGGCCGATCGAGAGCTGCTCTCGTCCGACGGTGCACTGACCCAGGACGGCAAGGATCTACGAACGTTGGTCGAGGACATCACCAATGACCTCGCTGTTGCGCCCTGGGCCGCCCTCGGCGAGGACGGAGCTGCTCGGCTGGTCTCGATCGCGACGCCGTGGCGCGAGTCGATCGTCGGCCAGGGCGTCATTCCCGCCGGCGTCTTCGGGCCTGCACTCACGAAGAAGTGATCCGCCTCAGCTGGTGATGTCCTTGGTGCCGAAACGTCGCCACGCGATCAACCCGAACACTGCCGCGTACGTGATGGCGGAGAACGATCCGACCACCATGTCGTTCCAGTCGATGGTCGTTCCGAATGCGTCGATCCACGAGTTCGCGTAGTGCCCGGGAAGGTAGTTGCGGAGCGATCCCAGCGCTGTGATCTGATCGAGGATCTGCATCAGAATCGACGTCATCACGGCACCACCGACGGCCCCGAGCGGGGCGTCGGTGAGTACCGACAGCAGCATCGCCAGGCCGGCCACCCACAGCAGGTTGATGCCGATGTACGCGACTGCGATCAGCAGCCGCACCAGCGAGGTGCCGTAGGGCAGTCCCTCACCCAGCGGGGTGATGAGTGATTCGGCTCCGTAGAGCACGGTTCCGATCAACAGCGACACCCCGACGAGCACGGCGATCGCCACGCCGGACAGTGTCGCCGACACCAGAGCCTTCTGCGTCAGCAGTCGACTCCTTGGCACGGGAATGGCCAGCAGGTACCGCAGACTCGACCACGACGCTTCGCTTGCCACCGAGTCGCCGAAGAACAGGGCCACCACCACGATCAGCAGAAATCCGACCGACATGAACAGAGCGAAGACCGTGAAGTTCATACCGCCGCGAGTGCCGAGCTCGATGAGCCCGTCGGCATCGGAGTCCGCATTCGAGCTGCCGACGGTGAAGGCGATGGCCAGGATCACCGGAAGCAGGGCCAGAAAGCCGATGGCCAGCTGAGTGCGGCGACGTCCCAGTTGCCTGCGCAACTCGGTACGGAACGGCAAGGTGCTGCCGCCGGTGTACCCGGCAGCGCGCCCGTCGGCGTGTGTGGTGCTCATGCGCGATCCTTGCTGGTGTCGGACCCTGGGTTGTCTCGGTGGACGAGGTCGAGGAAGACGTCTTCGAGGCGCGTCGACTGCGAGAATCCGCGCACCGAGACCCCCGAGGTGACGAGTTCTCTGATGACGACTGCGGCATCCGCATCGGTCAGGTCGACGGTCACAGTGCCGTCGTCGACGATCACCGCGCCGTCGTGGCCGGAGGCGTCGAGCACCGACTGCGCGCGGGTGGCATCGTCGACCCTGATCTCCGTCTGTCCGCCGGCCGCGGTCAGTTCGCGGACGGTACCGGAACTGATCACCGATCCGCGATTCATGACGACCACGTGGGTGCAGGTCTGCTCCACCTCGGCGAGCAGATGGCTCGACACCAACACGGTTCGACCGGTTTTCGCGTAGTTGATCAGCACATCGCGCATCGTCCTGATCTGTGGTGGGTCGAGTCCGTTGGTCGGTTCGTCGAGGACCATCAGATCCGGCAGCCCCAACATGGCCTGGGCGATCGCGAGCCGCTGCCGCATACCTTGGCTGTAGGACTTGACCTTGCGTTCGATCGCGGTGCCGAGGTCGGCGATCTCGAGGGCTTCCTCGAGGTGAGCGTCCTCGATCGGGCGACCTGTCGCTTCCCAGTACAGCCGCAGATTCTGTGTTCCGGTCAGGTGCGGCAAGAAGCCGGATCCCTCGACGAAGGAGCCCAACCGGGACAGCACCGGGGCTCCGGGGGTCACCTTGTGGCCGAAGACTCGAATGTCGCCGCCGGTGGGCGTGATCAGGCCCATCAGCATGCGCAGGGTGGTGGTCTTTCCTGCGCCGTTCGGCCCGAGGAGACCCAGAACCTGGCCCTGCTTCACCTCGAAGCTGACGCCGTCGACGGCGCGGAAGCCGTTGGAATACGTTTTGGCCAGATCGGTGATCACCAGGGGAGTGTCGATGAGGTCCTCGTCCACTTCGGCGACTGCGCGACGTCTGGTTCGCACGATTCCGGCGACGATCGCACCGGCGACCGCCAGCAGGACGATTCCGATGCCGACGAGTGGTGCCACCGGAACGGTGCTGTCGGCGCTGGCCTCGGCGGGGACGGTGGGCAACGCGATGGTGTCGTCGGTCATGGCCACACTGAACTGCGCCGGCTCGAGTGGAACGGCGTAGGCCTGATCTGTGGTGGAGATGCTCAGTTCGAGGCGATGACCTTGTTGCACGGTGTAGCTGATGCCAGGAAGCGCAACCGTGACGTCGACGGGATCGATGCCCTCGGTAACGGGCAGTCGGATCGCCGAGACCGCCCCGCCCGGAAGCGTTCTCGTGCCGTTCGGCGCAACGTCGTAGAGCTTCGCGAACAGAACGGCTTGATCGGGTGACGCCAGCGACGCCACGCGCAGGTTCACCCGCGGGGCACCGGTGATCGTCACGGACGACTCGACGGGATCGCTGGTGAACGTTGCCGACTGGCCCGGCAGGTCCGCGGTCAGGGCTGCTCCGGCCCCGGTCGATCCGAGGGTCGAGAGCACCGAGCCCAAACCGGGTACCGACGAGATCGCCGACGGCGATGCTCCGGGTGGACGAATGATCGACTGGTTCTCGGCGGTGGGAGTGAACGTCACCGATCGGGTTTGCGTGGGATCGGACGCGGGGGTCAGTCCCGGGTAAGCAGGAGCCGTCATTCGGCGGTCACGATCGCCGCCGCGCTCGTCGGCTGCCCGCTGAGTGGAGTAGACGAACGGCTCGGCGTCGGTGCCGGTGGGGGCCTCGGTGCCCCGCAATGTCGTGTCGAAGAAGTCGGCGATGGCTCGATCGCTCGTGCCGTCGGTTCCGCCTGCATCGTGGCCACCGTCGAACCATCGCACGGTGACGTTCCCACCGGCTGCGGCGATCTGACGTGCCGTCGCGTCGGCCTGGTCGAGACCGAACAGTGTGTCCTGGGTGCCCTGAACCAGCAGCGTCGGTGCCGTGATGTTCGACGCCACCGCGACCGGCGAGTGAGCCGTCAGCAGATCGAGCAACTGCTGGCTGGGGATTCCGGTCACGGCGGATTCGGTGTAGGCGTCGCAGAATTCGGGTGCGAATCGTCCGCAGGCCGAGGTGCCCTCGGAGGTGCCGGAATCGGTGCTGTCGTCGCCGTTTCCGCCGGGTGGTGCACTCGCTGCGCCCACTCCGAAGAACACTCCGGCCCAGCCGCGCTTGAGGACGCCGGGTCCGCCGTACTCGGCAGCTGCGGGAGTGGCGATGTCGCCGAGGGCTTCTCGGCCTTCGACCGAGGTGACGCCGTAATTGGGAAACAGGGCCTGACCCAGGTCGTTCCAGGTGATCGCTGCGGCTATCGAATCGATCCGGGGGTCGGTGCCGCCTGCGCTCAGTGCCAGTGCGCCGCCGTAGGATCCGCCGGCGACTCCGACGTGCGGGTCACCGGGAGCGTCCAGTTCCACCTCCGGTTGTTCGGCGAGCCAGTCGATGAGTCCGCGTGCGTCGGCGACCTCGCGATCGGGGTCGTTGAGCGAGATCGAACCCGTGCTGTCGCCGAACCCGCGTGCACTGTAGGCGAGCACCGTGTACCCGCGAGCAGCGAGATCACGTGCCTCCCCGTCGACCGAGTCCTTGCTGCCGCCGAAGCCGTGGGCGAGCAGCACCGTCGGCGCGGGAGTGACGGAGGGTATGTAGAGACGAGCGTCGATGTCGACGGTGCCCGTCGACCCGGGGTTGTCCGGTAGCGTGATGCGCGCTTCACGCGTGGATGTGTCGGCGCTCGAATCCTGGGGGAGGAAGACGAATGCGAGGGCGACCAGCGCCAGAACCGCAATCACGGCGGCACCGACAGTCATGGCCCGTCTCGACAGTGGCGGGCGGGGAATCGGCATGGAAACCAATGTATGTGAGTGGCGCGGATCGTGTTGTTCCCCAAGTTCACGTGCCGATCGGCCGGTTCCGGCTAATGTCAGCGAATCAGTCCCCGGACCACGTCTTTCGGTCCTGTGACTTGCACCAATCGAGTTCGACCAGAAGTGTCACATCTGTGTGTGACCGACAAATGGAGGAATGAATGAGCGCCTACCGCACCGTCGTCGTCGGGACCGATGGCTCCGAATCGTCACTGCGGGCAGTGGAGAAGGCCGCGGCTCTCGCGGGAGACGCCGATGCCACCCTGGTGATCGCTTGCGCGTACTACCCTGCCGATCCGAAGGACACGTCCGCTGCCGCCGACGCATTGCGCGAGGACGCCTATCAGATCACCGGATCGGCACCGACGCGTGAGATTCTGCGCACGGCGCGCGAGCACGCCACCAAGGCCGGTGCGAAGAACATCGAGGAGAAGGCGATCGTCGGTGCTCCCGTCGAGTCGCTGCTGGCACTCGTGGACGAGGTGAAGGGCGACCTGCTCGTCGTCGGCAACCGCGGCCTGAACTCGTTGACCGGCCGCCTGCTGGGCTCGGTTCCGTCGGACGCCGCGCGCAAGTCCACCTGCGATGTTCTGATCGTGCACACCGTCCGCTGATCTCGCCCCGCACACACCAACGGCCCGCCCGTCGAATCGACGGAGCGGGCCGTTGATGTGTGCGGTTCTCTACGCTTCCGGCTCGAACGGCTGCAGCGCCGAGAGTTCACCCGGCAGTGCGTTCACGTGCACCACGCCGAGGCGCTGCGTGGCCCGGGTGAGGGCAACGTACAGATCGTTCATGCCTTTGACCGAATCGTTCACTATGGCACCGGGTTCGACGATCAGCACCGAGTCGAACTCGAGTCCCTTGGCATCCTTGACAGTCGACACGGTGACCAGTTCCGAGGCCAGATGGCGGAATCGGTCTACGTGGTCTGCGGGAACCAGCACCGCGCTCAGGCCCGGGCGCGGGTGGTCGGCCACTCGCTTCTCCACCGCGGTGACCAGATCTGCCGCTGCCACCCGTTGAGCCCACGGCCGGGTTCCGGTGCTGCGGATGGACCGCGGCTCGGACTGTTCGGGATCGATGGCAGCCAACACATCGTGTGCCACGGCCATGATCTCGGACGGTGTTCGGTAGTTCACCGTCAGTTCGGTCAGCTTCCAGCGCTTGGCGACATACGGTTCGAGAACCGAACCCCACGACGAGGTTCCGGCGGGATCACCGGTCTGCGCCGTATCGCCCACCAGTGTCATCCACCGATTCGGTATGCGCCGCATCACCATTCGCCACGCCATCGCAGACAGTTCCTGCGCCTCGTCGACGATCACGTGCCCGTAGGTCCACGTTCGGTCACCGGCGGCCCGTTCGGCCGTCGTGAGTCGCTGACCCGAATTCTGCCGTCGTGCAAGCTGATCGGCATCGATGAGGTCGTAAGCCATCAGGATCTCCGGATCGAGCTCGTCCTCTAGGTCCTGAGGTGCCGAACCGGTCAGGATGTCCAGGGCGCCCTGAGCGTCGGCGATCTGGCCGCGCCATTGTCGTTGCGCCTGTTCACGTTCGGCTGCGTCGTCGACGCCGAGCAGTTCGGCGAGCTCGTCGAGCAGGGGAGCGTCGGCCGACGAGAAGCCGTTGCCCCGACGGACGAGTGCCTCACGCTCCGCCTCATCGAGCGCAGGCGCGGCCGACGCGATCTTCTCGGGAGATGCGTAGAGGTCGCGGAGAACCTGCTGGGGAGACAGATCCGGCCACAGTTCGTCCACGGCGGCCATGACGTCCTGATCCTCGCGCATCTCGTCGCGCATGTCCGCGATGTCGTCGGCGCTGAGCAGGCTGGATCCGTCGACGAGATTCTGCCCGAGTTTCGCTGCCAGCTGGTTGGCCAACTGGTCGATGACCGAGGACACGAACAGCGGCCGAGCCAGGTTGTGCGGTCGCCGGGACGAGCGAGCGCGACCACGAGCCCTGGTGACGATCTTGCGATCGAGCGTGATGTCGTAGGTGTCGAACTTCAGTCGACGGGGCTGCGCGGGGACTTCCTGACGGTCGCGTACCGCCTGGGTCAGCACCTCGACCATCGACAGTCTGCCCTTGACCTCGGTGGCCAGGGCCGAATCTTCCCGTTGCGCACGAACTCCCGGGTAGAGGTCACCGATCGTGGACAGCAGGACGCCCGTCTCGCCGAGCGACGGCAGCACCTGCCCGATGTAATCGAGGAACGTGGCGTTGGGTCCGATGATCAGCACACCGCTCTTACCGAGCTGCTGGCGGTAGGTGTAGAGCAGGTACGCGGCGCGGTGCAGCGCGACGGCTGTCTTACCGGTGCCCGGTCCGCCCTGAACCACCAACACGCTGCGATGCTGCGAACGGATGATCGCGTCCTGCTCGCTCTGGATCGTCTCGACGATGTCGTTCATCTGACCAGTACGTGCGGCATCGAGAGCCGAGAGCAGCGCACCTTCGCTCGCGACACCGCCTGCCACGGCGGCATCGCTCGACGATCGGGCAGAGTTCAGGTCGAGAAATTCGTCGGCGATCGACGTCACTCGACGACCACGGGTGCGAATGTGTCTGCGCCGCAACACGTTTTCGGGTGCGGCGGGTGTGGCCAGGTAGAACGGCCGGGCCATCGGTGCTCGCCAGTCCAACAGCAGAGTCTCGTAGTCGTTCTTGTCGTCGAGAATTCCGACGCGGCCGATGTAGCGCTCGGGCCGATCGTCGACCTTGGGGTCGAGGGACTCGGGATCGAGGTCGATGCGCCCGAAGCACAGTCCGTTCTCGGCCGCGTCGTACTTGGCGATGTCCTCGGTGTACATCTGGTTGAACGATTCGCGTTCGCTCCGGGCCTGCGGGGTGCCGCCGGTCTCGAGCAGCACTGCGCGCAATCGGTTCGCGGCGTATTCGCGTAACGCGTCGAGCTGCGTGTAGAGCCGCGTCAGATGCGCTTGCTCGAAGTCTTCTTCGATCGGCACATCGGGGTTCGTCGATGTGTGGCCGTCGTCCGGCAAAGGGTCTCCTCGGGAGTTCGGCCGAGGCGAAGATATCGCCTCGAAATCAGCCAGAGCAGTCTACGTCGCACAACGGCCCTGCCGCAGAACCGCTGGTTCCGGGGCAGGGCCGCATCTGTATTTCGTGCTGTCGCGGGGAACTACTTCGCGTACTGCTGCAGCTTCTTGTCCAAGTTCTTCTGAGCCTTGGCGACTCGCTTCTCGAGCTTGGCGCGAGCCTGCTCGGTCACCTTCTCGAGTTCCTTGCTCTGCTTCTCGGCGCGCTTGCGGGCGCGCTTGCTCAGCGTCTCGACGCGATCGGACGCCAGATCGGCCCACGTGACTCCGCGCTTCTGTGCTTCGTCGGCGAGGACGGAACCCTTCTCGGCGGCCAGATCGGCGAGCTTGGACGCGCGCTTCTGCGCGACATCGGCCAATTCATTGCGACGGTCGGCGGCGACGTCGACGAGCTTGGAGCCGCGCTTCTGCGCGAGCTCCGCCAGGTCGGTTCCGCGGTGCGCTGCCTTGTCGGCGAGCTTGGAGCCGCGCTTCTGCGCCTCGTCGGCCAAGTCGCTGCCGCGATCGGCGGCGAGCTCGGCCAGCTTGGATCCACGCTTCTGTGCTTCCTCGGCGAGCACGGATCCCTTGTCGGCGGCCAGGTGAGCCCAGCGGTTCAGTGCCGGCTGAGCGACGTCGGCCAGCTCCGAGCCCTTGTCGGTGGCGATGTCGGCGAGCTTGGCCAACTTGGGCTGGGCGGCGTCGGCGAACTTGGCCAGCTTCGGCTGTGCTGCCTCGGCGAGATCGGCACTGCGGCTTGCGGCGATCGACGCGATTTCCTTGACACGCTCACCGGTCTCGTGGGTGGAGTGCCCGGGCAGTGCCGAGACGACGCTCTCCTGCGCGCGACGTGCTGCTCGCTTGCTCCGCCATGCCACGGACGGCTTGCCCTCGGTGTCGACGGCTGCGATGAGCAGTCCGCCGAGCAGGCTCAGGTTCTTGAAGAAATGGATACGCTGCGCAGCCTTCGCCTCCGGGTCGGTCTCGTTCCAGAAGGCGTGTCCGGCGAGCGTCGTCGGGACGAGACTTCCGGCGAGGGCGAGAGAGGCGATCCGCGGTGCCTTGCCGGTGGCCAGCAGAATGCCGCCGGCAACCTGGATTCCGCCGTTGATGCGGACCAGCGTCTCCGGGTCGTTCGGCACATTCGCAGTGACGTCGTTGGGGAGGGCGTCCTTGCTCTGCTCGATCAGCGGAGTGGCGACCTGCGCCTTGCCGGTGGGATTACGGAGTGCGTCGACGCCCCCTGCGATGAAGATCGTAGACATCAGCGGACGGGCGATACGGCGGACCAGCATTGACAGCCTCCTGCGTAGTTTCTCGTGTCATCGGCGGTGGAACGTTGGGCGGCACGGCGATCGAAAACCTACCGCTGTGCGTCCTTTTGTCACACTATTCATACCCCGTGGTTCGCGGTCTCAAGCACGCCGATCGTCACCAACCGCGGGCGCGCCATTCGTCCAGGTGAGGGCGCTCGGCCCCGAGCGTCGTGTCCTTTCCGTGGCCCGGGTAGACGACGGTCTCGTCGTCGTAGCGGTCGAACAATTTCGCCGTCACGTCGTCGAGCAAGCGGGTGAAATCCTCGGGGCTGCCGGTCTTGCCCACGCCACCGGGAAAGAGTGAATCTCCGGTGAAGAGGTGGGTTCGAGCGCCGACGGCATCGGTCAGTGCGAGGGCGATCGAGCCGGGGGTGTGTCCGGTCAGGTGCACAACATCGAACGTGAGCTCGCCCACCGACACGGTGTCTCGATCGGCCAGCAGTCGGTCCGGCGTGACGGGCAGCGGCTCGGCATCGAGTTCGTGGGCTGCCGTCGGCGAGTCGGTACCGCCGGCGATGTCCGCCAGCGCCTGCCAGTGGTCGGCGTGCTGGTGAGTCGTCACGATGAGTGAGAGCGTCGGCGCGTTCTCGTCGATGAGCGACGAGATGCGGTCGGCCTCGTTGGCGGCGTCGATCAGAACCGACTGACCTGTCGCGGAACAGACGACGAGGTAGGTGTTGTTGTCCATGGGGCCGACCGACATCTTGGTGATCGTCGCTCCGGGAATCGTTCGCCGCTGCGGCTGCGAACCCTGCGAGACGACGCCGGTGTAGTTGTCATCGATGACCATGAGGTGCTCGTCCATTTCGAGGACGCTACCGTCGTCGACGGCACGATGGGCGGCGGGGTCGCGGACGTGGAAAAGTCTGTCGGTGCCTGGATCTACCATTGCAACCGGGTGAGGTTCGTCCCTCACCGCAACAGGTTTTCGACGTGGGGTCCACGGTTACACGACGTGTGACCGATGCGTCGGCATCACACGTCATCACGCGACTCGAAGGTCATGCAGTGCTGCGACGCAGCAACTCGGCTGGACGTGCTCGTTCGGAAAGAAGGGAACACAGTGGCGGATCGCCTGATAGTGCGAGGTGCGCGGGAGCACAATCTGCGAGGAGTCGACATAGACCTGCCTCGGGATGCGCTGATCGTGTTCACGGGTCTGTCCGGATCGGGCAAATCCTCTCTCGCCTTCGACACGATCTTCGCCGAAGGGCAGCGTCGCTACGTGGAGTCGCTGTCCGCATACGCGCGGCAGTTCCTCGGACAGATGGACAAGCCGGACGTCGACTTCATCGAGGGCCTGTCGCCTGCGGTCTCCATCGATCAGAAGTCGACCAACCGCAACCCGCGTTCGACGGTGGGCACCATCACCGAGGTCTACGACTACCTCCGTCTGTTGTACGCGCGTGCGGGAACGGCTCACTGCCCCGTGTGTGGCGAACAGATCGCGAAGCAGACTCCCCAGCAGATCGTCGATCAGGTGCTGGACATGGAGGAGGGCCTGAAGTTCCAGGTGCTCGCCCCGGTGGTGCGCACCCGCAAGGGCGAGTTCGTCGACCTGTTCGATTCGCTGAACACTCAGGGCTACTCACGTGTTCGCGTCGACGGCGTCGTGCATCAGCTCACGAGCCCGCCGGTGCTCAAGAAGCAGGAAAAGCACGACATCGAGGTCGTCGTCGACCGCCTGACCGTCAAGTCGAGTTCGAAGCAGCGCCTGACCGACTCGGTGGAAACCGCCCTGCGATTGGCCGACGGCATCGTGGTCCTCGATTTCGTCGACCGTGACGAGAACGCATCGGACCGTGAGCGCCGGTTCTCCGAGAAGCTCGCGTGCCCCAACGGTCACCCGTTGTCCATCGACGATCTCGAACCGCGGTCGTTCTCCTTCAACTCGCCGTACGGTGCGTGCCCGGATTGCGTCGGCCTCGGCGTGCGCAAGGAGGTCGACCCGGAACTGGTCGTTCCCGACGGCGATCTCAGCCTCGCGGACGGTGCCATCGCACCGTGGTCGATGGGCCAGACGTCGGAGTACTTCGGCCGCCTGCTGTCCGGGCTCGCCGACGCCATGGGGTTCGATCTGAACGCGCCGTGGAACAAGTTGCCCGCCAAGGTCAAGCGCGCGGTCCTCGAGGGCAGCGACCACCAGGTGCACGTGAAGTACAAGAACCGCTACGGCCGCACGCGGTCGTACTACGCCGAGTTCGAGGGTGTGATGCCGTTCCTGCACCGTCGGTTGGAGCAGACCGAGTCCGAGCAGATGAAGGAACGCTACGACGGCTACATGCGCGACGTGCCGTGTCCCACGTGCAATGGCGCCAGGCTGCGGCCCGAAATCCTGTCGGTGACGATCTCCGCGGGCGACTTCGGGCCGAAGTCGATCGCCGAGGTGTGCGAGTTGTCGATCGCCGACACCGCAGATTTCCTGAACAGCCTCACCCTGGGTCGCCGCGAGGAGGCAATCGCAGGTCAGGTTCTCAAGGAGGTGCAAGCTCGTCTCGGTTTCCTGCTGGACGTCGGTCTGGAGTATCTGTCACTGGCCAGGACCGCCGGCTCGCTGTCCGGTGGCGAGGCCCAGCGCATTCGACTCGCCACCCAGATCGGGTCGGGACTCGTCGGCGTTCTCTACGTCCTCGACGAGCCGTCGATCGGACTGCATCAGCGTGACAACCGCCGGCTCATCGACACGCTGACCCGGCTGCGTGACCTCGGGAACACGTTGATCGTCGTCGAGCACGACGAGGACACCATCCGCACCTCGGATTGGATAGTCGACATCGGTCCGTTGGCGGGTGAGCACGGCGGACGCGTCGTGCACAGCGGTTCGTACGAGGACCTGCTGACCAACGACGAATCGCTGACCGGTGCGTACCTGTCCGGGCGGATGGAGATTCCGCTGCCCGACACCCGCCGGGTCGTGGACAAGAAGCGTCAGGTCACCGTGGTCGGAGCCCGCGAACACAACCTCCGCGGCATAGACGTCAGCTTTCCGCTCGGCGTACTGACCTCGGTCACAGGGGTGTCGGGTTCGGGCAAGTCCACCCTCGTCAACGACATCCTCGCGACGGTGATGGCGAACAAGCTCAACGGTGCCCGTCAGGTTCCAGGGAGGCACACGCGCATCAACGGGCTCGATCAGCTCGACAAGCTCGTGCGGGTGGATCAGTCGCCGATCGGACGCACGCCACGCTCGAACGCCGCAACGTACACCGGGGTGTTCGACAAGATCCGCACGCTGTTCGCGGCGACCACCGAGGCCAAGGTGCGCGGCTACCAGCCCGGCCGATTCTCGTTCAACGTCAAGGGCGGCCGGTGCGAGGCGTGCTCGGGAGACGGCACACTCAAGATCGAGATGAACTTCCTGCCGGACGTCTACGTTCCGTGCGAGGTCTGTGAGGGTGCGCGGTACAACCGCGAGACACTCGAGGTGCATTACAAGGGCAAGACCATCGCCGAGGTCCTGGACATGCCGATCGAGGAGGCTGCCGACTTCTTCGAGGCGATCACCTCGATTCACCGCTACCTCAAGACGCTCGTCGAGGTCGGTCTCGGGTACGTCCGCCTCGGCCAACCGGCAACGACGCTGTCCGGCGGCGAAGCGCAACGCGTCAAACTGGCCGCGGAACTGCAGAAGCGCTCGACCGGCCGCACGGTCTACATTCTCGACGAACCGACCACCGGCCTGCACTTCGAGGACATCCGCAAGCTGCTCGGCGTCGTGAACGGCCTGGTGGACAAGGGCAACACGGTGATCGTGATCGAGCACAATCTGGACGTCATCAAGGTCTCGGACTGGGTCATCGACATGGGCCCCGAAGGTGGTTCCGGAGGCGGAATGGTTGTGGCGCAAGGTGATCCGGAGGCCGTTGCGGCCGTTTCCGAGAGCTACACCGGCAAATTCCTACAGGAGGCGCTCACCCGCGAGTCGGTGGTCGCTCCTCCGGTGAAGGCGGCTCCGAAGAAGCGCAGGCCTCGCAAGGTCGCCGCCGTCCGATGAGCGGCGAAGCCCGATAGAGGCAGCCGCCGGATTCACACCCCGGCAACGACGAAGCCGCATCCGGTACTCACCGGATGCGGCTTCGTGCTTCTGTCGACTTCGCCGGCGTTCTGCTCAGTGCACCGGGCCGGTGTACTTCTCGCCCGGGCCCTTTCCCGGCTCGTCCGGGTGGGCCGAAGCTTCCCGGAATGCGCGCTGCAGTGCCTGCAATCCGTCGCGAATGGGCCCGGCATGGGGACCGAGGTATTCCACCGATGCGGTGACCAGGCCGGCCAGTGCGGTGATGACGCGTCGTGCCTCGTCGAGGTCCAGGTAGGGGCTCTCCGCAGGATCCGGCTCGGAGAGTCCCAGCTTCTCGGCCGCAGAACTCATCAGCATCACCGCAGCGCGGCTGATCACCTCCACAGCGGGGACCTCGGCGAGTTCACGGACTTCGGGCTCGGCACCCAGGGGATCGGCGCCTGCGGAATCGTCGGGATTGGGGGAGCTGGTCATGCCTACGAGAATCCCACGCCTCCCGCTGGGGAGAGCATCGGGTATCCGCAGAGAAGGGGCCGACACCGCTCGATTGTTCGATTCGGGAATCTGCTGGTAGTGTGACTCGACGACCGTCTTCGGCGTGCGCTCCTCGATGGAGTTCACCGCACGGAGGCAGCAAGTGGAGCCCGACTCCCACCGGCACGTAACCTTCAACAAGTTACTTCCGGTCCGGTCGCACGACGGAGATCCTCACAGGTTTCCTGCGTGCTTCCTCCCAGTGAGGAGACTGTACGACGACAGTTGTCGTGCTGGTCGACCGGTCGACATCGGGCCCTGCTATCGGATCACACCGAGAGCAGGGTTTTTTCGTTGCAGTGGTACGCATCGCTGCAGGGAATGTCGAGGATCGACGGCGACGGGCTGTGCCAGTGGCAGGCGGTCGGGTTACACACCACACCGCACTACCTAGGAGGCCCCATCAGCACTGAGACCCGCATCAACGATCGCATCCGAGTTCCCGAGGTCCGGCTTGTCGGACCGGGCGGTGAACAGGTGGGGATCGTGCGTGTTGAAGATGCACTCCGCTTGGCTCTCGAAGCCGACCTCGATCTTGTAGAAGTAGCTCCCGACGCACGTCCGCCGGTCTGCAAGATCATGGACTACGGGAAGTTCAAGTACGAGGCTGCGCAGAAGGCGCGCGAATCGCGCAAGAACCAGACGCTCACCGTCATCAAGGAGCAGAAGCTCCGTCCCAAGATCGACGCACACGACTACGAGACGAAGAAGCGCAACGTCGTTCGCTTCCTCGAAGCCGGCTCGAAGGTCAAGGTCACCATCATGTTCCGTGGCCGCGAGCAGTCGCGTCCCGAACTCGGCTTCCGGCTGCTGCAGCGCCTGGGCGCGGACGTCGCGGAGCTCGGCTTCGTGGAGACCTCGGCCAAGCAGGACGGCCGCAACATGACGATGGTGCTGGCACCGCACAAGGGTGCCAAGACTCGCGTCAAGGCACAGGAGAGCGCAGCGGCTCCGCCCGCCCAGCGCGCACCGGCCCCCGCGCCGGAACAGCCCGCCGACGCAGCCCCGGCTGCCGAGGCACCGGCCGCAGCAGCTCCGGCTACTCCGGCGCAGACCAACTGAGCCTCGCGCTCTACCAGTAAGACAGCCCTACACCTGCTTCGGTGCACAGCTTTACCGTGGCGATGTACGGCTGTGCCATGCAACACCGAAGAGCTATCAGAAGAAGAGGATTTCATGCCCAAGCAGAAGACCCACAGTGGTGCCAAGAAGCGATTCAAGGTGTCCGGCAGCGGCAAGATCCTGCGCCAGAAGGCCGGCCGTCGCCACCTGCTCGAGCACAAGCCCACCAAGGTGACTCGTCGCCTCGATGGTGTTGCCGTCGTCAAGAAGCCCGACGTACCGCGGATCAAGCGCCTGCTCGGCATCTGATCTGGACCGGCCGCCGACCGATAGCGGTCGGCTTCATCCCATTACCATTCGGGGTTTCACAAGCCCCCAGATCGACAGGATTTACCAGTGGCACGCGTAAAAAGGGCCGTCAACGCCCAGAAGAAGCGCCGTTCGATTCTCGAAGCGTCCAAGGGCTACCGCGGACAGCGCTCACGTCTGTACACCAAGGCCAAGGAGCAGCAGCTCCACTCGCTGACCTACGCCTACCGGGACCGCCGCGCGCGCAAGGGTGACTTCCGCAAGCTGTGGATCACGCGTATCAACGCTGCAGCTCGGGCCAACGACATCACGTACAACCGCTTCGTCCAGGGCCTCAAGGCCGCGGGCGTCGAGGTCGATCGCAAGATCCTCGCCGAGCTCGCCGTGTCGGATGCTGCGGCGTTCGCAAGCCTGGTCGCCATCGCCAAGGCTGCACTGCCTGCCGACGTCAACGCTCCGGCCGGAGAAGCAGCCTGAGCGAGTCGACGTACGACGACTCAACACCGAAACGGCCCGTGGATTCGCTGACCGAGCGAACTCCGCGGGTCGTTTCGGCCGTCAAGCTCGCTCGAGCCGCGGAACGCAAGAAGACCGGGCTGTTTCTCGCCGAAGGCTTCAACGCGGTGTCCGAGGCGGCGCAGTCCCGGTTGATTCGTGAGCTCTTCTACACCGCCGATGCCCGCGAGCGCCACCACGACCTCATCGCGTCCGTCGAGGCCGGTGGCGCACGAGTTCATCCGATCACCGACCGTGCTGCGAAGGCGCTGTCCGACACTGTCACCCCGCAGGGCCTGATCGCGGTCACCGAGTTGGTCGACGTCCCGATCGACCGCGCGTTGGCCGGAACACCGCGGCTGGTGGCCGTACCGGTGGAGATGGCCGAGCCGGGCAATGCCGGGACGGTCATTCGCGTCGCCGACGCAGCCGGAGCGGATTCGGTTGTTCTGTTGGGCGACTCGGTTGATCCCCACAACGGCAAATGCGTCCGCGCATCGGCCGGCAGCGTGTTCCATCTCCCCATCGCTCGGGAGCGGTCGATCGAGTCCGGAATCGATGCGTTGCGCGGAGCGGGTCTGACCATCGTCGCCACGGCCGCCGACGGCGAAGTGGACTTGGACGACGCCGATGAGCTCCTTGCGCAACCGACCGCGTGGTTGTTCGGCAACGAGGCGCACGGGCTGCCCGAGTTCGTGACGCGCAATGCCGATCACCGCATTCGAATCCCGATCCACGGCCGTGCCGAGAGCCTCAACCTGGCCACCGCCGCGGCGATCTGCCTGTACGCGAGTGCCCGAGTGCAGCGACGCTCCGAAACGTCGTGAGCGCGTCTCGCCTAGGATCGATACCTGTCTGCTCCGCGCAGGAGTGAAGCCTGCGCAACGACCCTTCGTGGCAGACACCGACTATTACTCGAGGAGTGCAGCTGTCGTGGCGAAGAAAGATGTCGGAACCGAGCCGGTGGATCCGAGCGTTCTCGAGGAGTCCGCGCTCGGATCCGCAGTGGACTCGGCCGAGCAGGCGTTCGCCGACGCGTCGGACCTCGATGCTCTGACCAAGGTCAAGATCGACCATGTGGGCGGCAAGGCACCGTTGGCACTGGCACAGCGTGCACTCGGGGCGATCCCGGGGGACCAGAAGGCGGACGCGGGCAAACGCGTCAAGGCAGCGCGTGACCGAGTGCAGAGGGCCTTCGACGAGCGCCGCGCCGTGCTGTCGGCCGAGCGTGATGCCGCCATCCTGGTCGCGGAAACCATCGACGTCACACTGCCGACCGACCGAGCTCCCGTCGGTGCCAGGCACCCCATCACGATCATTTCCGAACAGGTAGCCGACGTCTTCGTCGCCATGGGCTGGGAAGTCGAAGAAGGCCCCGAAGTCGAGACCGAGCACTTCAATTTCGATGCGCTCAACTTCCTGCCCGACCACCCGGCACGCACGATGCAGGACACGTTTCACATCGCACCGGAAGGTTCGCGGCAGGTACTGCGCACCCATACCTCACCGGTGCAGGTCCGGTCGATGCTCTCGCGCGAGGTTCCGATCTACGTCGTGTGCCCGGGACGGACGTTTCGCACGGATGAACTCGATACGACGCACACTCCGGTCTTCCACCAGGTCGAGGGTCTTGCCATCGACAAGGGCCTGACCATGGCGCACCTGCGGGGCACACTCGATGCGTTCGCCAAGGCGTTGTTCGGCAACGACACCCGTACTCGCATGCGACCCAACTACTTCCCGTTCACCGAGCCGTCGGCCGAGGTCGACGTGTGGTTCCCGAAGAAGAAGGGCGGGGCCGGTTGGGTCGAGTGGGGTGGCTGCGGAATGGTCAACCCGAAGGTGTTGCAGGCCAGCGGCATCGACCCCGAGGTCTACACCGGATTCGCGTTCGGAATGGGTCTCGAGCGGACGCTTCAGTTCCGCAACGACATCCCGGACATGCGTGACATCGTCGAGGGCGACATCAGGTTCACGTTGCCCTTCGGTATTCAGGCCTGACGGAAGTTTCTCACCCGCCCCACTTCTTCACGGATACAAGAAAGAGCTGAGCACACGTGCGAGTCCCACAATCCTGGCTGACCGAGGTCCTGCACGCGGGGACTCCCGACTGGGCCGTCTCGCCCGAGGAGCTCGATGCCGGTTTCGTGCGGGTCGGGTTCGAGGTCGAGGAACTCGACTCGCTGGACAACGTGACCGGCCCACTGGTGGTGGGTCGGGTGAGTTCGATCGAGGAGCTGACCGAGTTCAAGAAGCCGATTCGCTTCTGCCTGGTTGACGTCGGCGGTGCCGAGCCGCAGGAAATCGTGTGCGGTGCCAGGAACTTCGCCGAGGGTGACCTGATCGTGGCGGCTCTGCCGGGTAGCGTTCTGCCCGGGGGATTCGCCATCGCGTCGCGCAAGACCTACGGCCGCAACTCCAACGGCATGATCTGCTCGACGCTCGAACTGGGGTTGGGTAAGGATCACTCAGGAATCCTGGTGCTGCCCGAGGGCACGGCCGCTCCTGGCGACGACGCCAAAGCTGTTCTCGGCCTTCAGGACTCGGTCATCGAGCTCAACGTGACCCCCGATCGCGGGTACGCCTTCTCGGTCCGTGGCCTCGCCCGTGAGCTGGCCTGCAGTTTCGATCTCCCCTTCGTGGATCCGGCGCGGACGGTTCCCACCGAGGTCACCGGTGACGCGTGGCCGGTCACCGTCGAACCGAACTCGGGCGCATCGCGATTCGCGCTGCGCAAGATCGTCGGCATCGATCCGACCGCGACCACGCCTTGGTGGATGCAGCGTCGACTTCTGCTGGCCGGTGTGCGCCCGATCTCGGCTGCCGTCGATGTCACCAACTACGTGCTGCACGAGCTCGGGCAGCCGCTGCACGCGTTCGATGCGTCCAAGCTCGACGGCGACCTCGTCGTCCGCCGCGCGAATGCGGGGGAGAAGCTGACCACCCTGGACGGCGTCGAGCGGGCTCTCGATCCCGAGGATGTCGTCATCGCCGACGGATCGGGAGCGATTTCGTTGGCGGGCGTCATGGGCGGCGCGTCCACCGAAGTCGACGATTCGACCACCGAGGTCGTGCTCGAAGCGGCGTCGTTCGATCCGCTCGCGGTGTTCCGCACCGGTCGTCGTCACAAACTCTCCAGCGAGGCCAGCAAGCGTTTCGAGCGGACCGTGGATTCGGCACTGCCGGTGGCGGCGCTCGATCGGGCCGCGCAGTTGCTGGTCGAGATCGCCGGTGGCCGGATCGAGCCCGTGCTGACCGATATCGGCGAGGCCGCCCAGTACCCCACGATCACGATGGACTTCGACCTCCCTGATCGAATCGCCGGAGTGCAGTACCCGAACGGCACCGCTGCCCGTCGGTTGACGCAGATCGGCTGCGGGGTCGAGGTGTCGGTCGACGACGGCGGACACGGCCAGCTCATCGTCACCCCGCCGTCCTGGCGACCGGATCTGGTGCAGCGCGCCGACCTGGTGGAAGAGGTGTTGCGCCTCGAAGGGCTCGAACAGATCCCGTCGGTACTGCCGTCGGCCCCGGGCGGTCGTGGCCTCACCGCCGAACAGAAGCGCAGGCGCGCCGTCGGTAAGGCACTCGCGTTCTCCGGGTACGTCGAGGTGCTGCCTCCGGTGTTCTTGCCCAAGGGTGTGTTCGACACGTGGGGACTCGACGCGGACGATCCGCGGCGCGCGACCACCTCGGTGCTCAATCCGCTCGAGGCCGATCGTCCCGAGCTCGCGACCACAGTGCTTCCGGGTTTGCTCGAGATGCTGAGCAGGAACATCGCCCGCGGCCAGCGAGACGTCTCGCTGTTCGGCATTGCTCAGGTGGTGCTTCGACACGACGCCACCGCTGCGGTGGACGCGTTGCCGGTCGATCGTCGTCCGACCGACGACCAGATCGCCATGCTTCGCGGTTCGTTGCCGGCGCAGCCGGTGCATGTGGGCATGGTGCTCACCGGTCAGCGTGAATTGTCGGGTCCCTGGGGTCCCGGTCGCGCGGCCGAGGCCGCCGATGCCTTCGCAGCGGTGCGTACCGTTGCCGAGGCGTCCGGGGTGCACGTCGATCTTCGTGCAGCACAGCATCTTCCGTGGCATCCGGGTCGGTGCGCGGAGGTCTTGCTCGACGGCGAGGTCGTCGGGTACGCGGGCGAGTTGCATCCGGCGGTGCTGGAGCGGGCGGGCTTGCCGCCGCGCACGTGTGCCGCCGAGTTGAGTCTGAGCGCTCTTCCCGTCGTCGAATCGCTTCCTGCCCCCGAAGTGTCGCCGTATCCGGCGGTGTTGCAGGACGTGGCCGTGGTGGTCGACGCGTCCGTACCTGCGGCCTCGGTGCAAGCTGCACTCACGATCGGCGGTGGCGACCTGCTCGAGTCGATTCGTTTGTTCGACGTCTACGAGGGCGAACAGGTCGGTGAGGGTCGTAAGTCCCTGGCGTTCGCGTTGCGATTCCGCGGAGCCGACGGCACCTTGACCGAGGATCAGGCTACGGCTGCCCGCGATGCGGCGGTCGAAGCGGCATCGAAGGCCGTCGGAGCGCAGTTGCGCAGTTGACTCAGCGCAGTTGCGCAGTTGACCTAGCGCAGTTGCGCAGCGGACTCGGTGCCGCTGCGCAGCTGGATCCGTGCACGTCCGGGCTCGGGTGTCCGTAGCGTGGAGTCACGAGTGGCCACAGGTGACGGGAGCAGCGCATGAGTGAATTCGGGACAGACGGTACGGCGACGGATGTGCAGGTGATCGAGCAGATCCTCGCTGCAGTGTCGGGTCGTCCGCGGTTGGCCCCGGTGGCGGCTGCCGCGGCGGCTCTGGCGGCCGAGCCGGGTACTGCAGATCCGGAGCCGGTCACCCCCGATCGTGGAGCCCCACCCGGAACGGTCCCCGATGTCGACGTCCCGCAGGTGACCAAGCCGCGGATCGACCAGCCGCTCGGTGATCCACCGCCGGGGGCTCCGCTCGGTGGCACGGTACCGGGAATCATCGACGCGGAATTGGTCGAGGACCTGCCCGGCGGTGCCGGATACGGTTCCGGTGCGGTGAGCGCTCCGATCGGTGACTTCACCGATTCGGGGGTGCCCACGTGGGACGGTGTGCGAGACAGGGTCGAACAGCGCGCGGGCACAGCCGTCGGCGCAGAGGAGTTGGACCGTGAGTCGAGGGCGGGCCGTGACCTCGACGAGCAGTGGAACGAACGGCAGGAAGCGGGCCGCAGGAAGCTCGACGAGATCCGCAAGTCCATGGGTGGACGCTGACACACCGGACCCGTTCATGAATGAGCTTGCATGATGCTGCATAATAAACCGCATGATTACTTCGGAGGCGACGCCGCGGCGCGTCGCGGTCGCGGGTGCCAGCGGATACGCCGGCGGCGAGATTCTCAGGCTGCTGCTCGGGCACCCGGGAGTGCGCGACGGTTCGTTGATCATCGGCTCTCTGACTGCGGGCGGCAACGCGGGCGCGACGCTGGGTGAATTCCATCCCCACCTGTTGCCACTGGCAGATCGCGTTCTCGGTCCCACCACTGTCGACGAACTCGCCGGGCACGATGTCGTGTTCCTCGGCCTCCCACACGGCAAGTCCGCCGAGCTCGCACTGCAGCTGCCCGATTCCGTGCTGATCATCGATTGCGGTGCCGACTTTCGCCTCACCGACGGTGCGGCCTGGGAGAAGTACTACAACAGTCCTCACGCGGGCAGTTGGCCGTACGGCCTGCCGGAGCTGCCGGGCGGCCGCGAGCGGCTCGTCGGTGCCACCCGCATCGCCGTTCCCGGGTGCTACCCGACGGTGTCGTCTCTCGCGCTCGCGCCCGCGGTCGCCGCAGGCATCATCGAGCCTCGCGTCAATATCGTTGCCGTGAGCGGTACCTCGGGTGCCGGTCGCGCTCCCAAGGCCGATCTTCTGGGTTCGGAGGTGATGGGTTCGGTTCGGGCGTACGCGGTTGCCGGCGCGCATCGCCATACTCCCGAGATCGTGCAGAACCTCTCGGCCGTCGCCGGTAGCGCTGTTGCGGTGTCCTTCACGCCGGTTCTCGCCCCGATGCCGCGCGGGATCCTCGCCACCTGTACCGCGGTCACCACCGCCACGCAGGCACAGGCCGTCGAGGTGTACGAAAAGGCATACGCCGCAGAGCCGTTCGTGCACGTGCTGCCGGCCGGCCGGCTTCCGCAGACCGGTTCGGTCATCGGATCGAACGCCGTGCAGATGAGCGTGTCGGTCGATGCAGACGCCGGCTTGCTCGTCGTGATCGCGGCCATCGACAATCTGGCCAAGGGCACGGCGGGAGCAGCAGTCCAATCCATGAATCTCGCACTGGGAATCACCGAGACCGAGGGTCTCTCTACCGTAGGAGTAGCGCCATGAGCAGCGTCGGGAGCCAGGCGGAGGCCGTCGGCACGGTTGCGGGCAAGCTCGTGCGCACACAGGGTGTCACCGCTCCCGCGGGTTTCCGTGCCGCCGGTATTCCGGCCGGTATCAAGGCAAGTGGCAAGTCCGATCTGGCCCTGGTGTTCAACGAGGGTCCCGACTTCGCGGCAGCGGGTGTGTTCACCCGCAACAAGGTCAAGGCAGCGCCGGTGTTGTGGTCTCGGCAGGTGCTGTCCACCGGTCGACTGCGTGCGGTGATCCTCAACTCCGGTGGTGCCAACGCCTGCACGGGTGCGCCCGGGTTCCAGGACGCGCACCGCACGGCCGAGGAAGTGGCGTCGGCACTGAGCAATTGGGGTTCCGAGACCGGCGCTGTCGAGGTTGCCGTCTGCTCGACGGGTCTCATCGGTGACCGGCTTCCGATGGACAAGCTGCTGCCCGGCGTGACCGAGGTCGTGCACGAACTCGCAGGTGGCATTTCCGGTGGTACCGATGCGGCGTACGCGATCATGACCACCGACACCGTGCCCAAGCAGGCGGCTGTTCATCATGCCGACAAATGGAACGTCGGCGGCATGGCCAAGGGGGCAGGCATGCTGGCACCGTCGTTGGCCACCATGCTCAGTGTCATCACCACCGATGCCGTTGCCACCGCAGACCAGCTCGACAAGGCGCTGCGCGCGGCGACCCGATTGTCCTACGACCGGCTCGACGTCGACGGCGCATCGTCGACCAACGACACGGTGCTGTTGCTCTCCTCCGGGGCCAGTGGAGTGGCACCGTCACAGGAAGAACTCGACGCCGCGGTCCTGGCGGTGTGCGACGACCTGGCCGACCAGATGATGGCCGACGCCGAGGGCGTGACCAAGCGAGTGCGGATCACCGTGTCGGGCGCGGTGTCCGAGGACGAAGCCCTGATCGGTGCACGCACGGTCGCCAGGGACTCTCTGACCAAGACGGCACTGTTCGGTTCCGATCCCAACTGGGGCCGCGTTCTCGCGGCAATCGGCATCGCCCCGATCGAGCTCGACCCGGATCGAATTGCCGTGTCCTTCAACGGCAGTCCGGTGTGCATCGACGGCGTGGGAGCGCCGGGCGCTCGCGAGGTCGACCTGTCCGGTGTCGACATCGAGGTGACCATCGATCTGGGTCTGGGCGCGGGGTCGGCCACCATCCGAACGACCGACCTCTCGCACGCGTACGTCGAAGAGAACTCGGCGTACTCGTCATGACTTCCGCCGCACTGGATTTGACGGCCGCGCAGAAGGCGTTCACCCTCGCCGAGGCACTGCCGTGGCTGCAGCGATTCTCGGGCAAGATCGTCGTGGTGAAGTACGGCGGAAACGCCATGATCGACGACGATCTGAAGCGGGCGTTCGCGGCCGACATGGTGTTTCTGCGCACCGTCGGAATTCATCCGGTCGTCGTGCACGGCGGAGGGCCGCAGATCTCGGCCATGCTGACCAGACTCGGCCTAGCAGGTGAATTTCGCGGCGGATTCCGCGTCACCACGCCCGAGGTCATGGACGTTGCGCGGATGGTGCTGTTCGGACAGGTCGGGCGCGAGCTCGTCGGCCTGATCAACGGTCACGGTCCGTATGCCGTGGGGATCTCCGGTGAGGATGCGCACCTGTTCACCGCGACGCGTCGTACCGTGCTGGTCGACGGCATCGACACCGACATCGGCCTCGTCGGCGACGTCACGTCGGTGAACCCCGCTGCGGTGTTCGATCTCATTGCAGCAGGACGCATTCCGGTGGTGTCCACCATCGCTCCCGACCGCGACGGCGTCGTGCACAACATCAACGCCGACACTGCGGCCGCGGCGCTGGCCAGTGCCATCGGTGCCGAGAAGATGGTGGTGCTCACCGATGTCGAAGGCCTGTACACCGATTGGCCCGATCGCAGCTCGTTGACCTCCGAGATCGACGCGTCCGCGCTCGAGGCGTTGCTGCCCTCGCTCGACGCCGGGATGGTGCCGAAGATGGAAGCGTGTCTGCGTGCGGTTCGAGCGGGTGTGCCGTCGGCGCATGTCATCGACGGTCGCGTCGAACATTCCGTGCTGGTGGAGCTGTTCACCGGTGAGGGGATCGGCACCATGGTCACCCCCGATCATTCTTCTACGTCAGGAGTCATGCCATGACCGGCACCGAGTCCACCCTCGATCTGCAACAGCGGTGGTCGAATTCGTTGATGGACAACTACGGTGTTCCCCGTGTGGCGCTCGTGCGCGGCGAGGGTGCGGTGGTGACGGACGCCGACGGAAAGCAGTACCTGGATCTGCTCGCTGGTATCGCCGTGAACATCCTCGGACATGCCCATCCGGCGGTGATCGACGCGGTCACCGCTCAGCTGTCCACCCTCGGACACACCTCGAATCTCTATGCGACAGAACCCGGTATCGCGTTGGCCGAGCAGTTGCTCGCGCACCTCGGTGCCGGGGCCACCGGTCGGGTGTTCCTGTGCAATTCGGGAACCGAGGCCAACGAGGCGGCCTTCAAGATCGCTCGCCTGACCGGTCGCCCCAACATCGTGGCAGCCGAGAAGTCCTTCCACGGACGGACGATGGGTGCTCTCGCATTGACCGGTCAGCCGGACAAGCGGATCCCGTTCGAACCGATGCCTGCAGGCGTGCAGCATGTTCCGTACGGCGATGTGGCAGCTCTGGAAGCTGTGGTCGATTCCGATACTGCCGCAGTGTTTCTCGAGCCGATCATGGGCGAGGGTGGTGTGGTGGTTCCGCCCGAGGGATACCTCCTCGCCGCGCGTGAGATCACCGCGAAGCACGGTGCACTGTTGATCCTCGACGAGGTGCAGACCGGTATCGGCCGTACGGGATGGTTCTACGCCCACCAGTCGGTCGGCATCGTGCCCGACGTGATCACGCTCGCCAAGGGTCTGGGCGGTGGCCTGCCCATCGGTGCATGCATCGGCATCGGAGCGGCGGGGGAGTTGCTGCATCCGGGCAAGCACGGCACCACGTTCGGTGGTAACCCCGTATGCGCTGCGGCGGCTCTGGCCGTCCTGCGCACCGTTGCCGACGAGGATCTGATCTCGCACGCGGACAGCATCGGCAAGACGATCGCGCACTCCATCGAGAGCCTCGATCACCCTCTGGTGAGCCATGTTCGGGGTTCGGGGCTACTCCTCGGCGTGGTCCTCACCGCCGCCGTCGCACCGGCGGCCGAAGCGGCCGCGCGCGAGGCGGGCTTCCTCCTCAATGCGGCACAGCCCGACGTGCTCCGGCTCGCACCACCGTTGATCATCACCGAAGAGCAAGCCGCGTCGTTCGTGACGGCGTTACCGGCCATTCTCGACGCAGCACAGGAGGCTCATCAGCCATGACCGTTCAGCACTTTCTCCGGGACGACGACATCACGCCGCAGCAGCAGGGCGAAATCCTCGCTCTGGCAGCAGAGCTCAAACGTGCACCGTTCTCGAAGCGTCCTCTCGAAGGCCCCAAGGGGATCGGTGTCATCTTCGAGAAGAACTCGACGCGTACTCGCTTCTCGTTCGAGATGGGCATCGCTCAGTTGGGCGGCCATGCCGTCGTCGTGACAGGTCGCGACACACAGCTCGGTCGTGAGGAGACTCTGCAGGACACCGGCCGAGTTCTCTCGCGCTACGTCGAAGCGGTCGTGTGGCGCACGTTCGGACAGAAGCGGCTCGAGCAGATGGCCACCGGCGCAACCATTCCGATCGTCAACGCCCTCTCCAACGAGTTCCACCCCTGCCAGGTTCTGGCGGATCTGCAGACCCTGATCGAGCACAAGGGAAATCTGCAGGGCCGCACCTTGGCCTACTTCGGTGACGGTGCCAACAACATGGCGCACTCGCTGCTGATCGGCGGTGTCACGGCCGGGCTGAACGTGCGGATCGCCGCGCCCAAGGATTTCGCGCCGCTCGGCTACGTACTCGACGCGGCGCAGGCTCGCGCCGAGGAAACCGGGGCCACCATCACCATCACCGAGGACCCGGTCGAGGCAGCCACCGGTGCCGACGCGCTCGTCACCGACACCTGGACATCGATGGGCCAGGAGAACGACGGTCTCGATCGCGTCGCCCCGTTCCGGCCCTATCGAATCGACTCCGATCTGCTCTCGAAGGCCCAGTCGGATGCCGTTGTGCTGCACTGCCTGCCCGCACATCGCGGCGAGGAGATCACCGACGAGGTGCTCGACGGTCCGCAGAGCGTCGTCTGGGACGAGGCCGAGAATCGCCTGCACGCGCAGAAGGCTCTGCTGGTGTGGCTTCTCGAACAGGCCAGTCGACCATGAGCGAGGACGTCACTGCGGTGCCGTTGACGGCGTCGACCCGCGCGGGCAGGCAGGCGCGGATCATCGCGTTGCTGGCCACGCATCAGGTACGTAGTCAACCGCAGCTGGCGTCGTTGCTTGCCGCCGAGGGAATCGACACCACTCAGGCGACGCTCTCGCGGGACCTGGAGGAACTGGGTGCGGTGAAGCTGCGCGCACCCGACGGTGGAGTGGGGGTGTACGTCGTGCCCGAGGACGGCAGCCCGGTTCGCGGAGTGTCCGGCGGCACCGATCGGCTCCTGAAGTTGCTGGGTGAGTTGTTGGTGTCCACCGATCACAGCGGAAACCAGGCCGTGCTCCGAACACCACCCGGCGCGGCGCACTACCTGGCCAGCGCTCTCGATCGCGCTGCGATGCCCGAGATCGTCGGGACCATCGCAGGAGACGACACGATTCTGTTGATCGCCCGCGAGCCACACACCGGTGGCGAGGTCGCGGACAAGATCGAAAAGCTTGCTCGACGCGGTGACTGAGATCCGGTTACCCATCATGCGCAACAAGAACAACGAAGGAGCTTGAACACCATGGCCGAACGCGTCATTCTCGCCTACTCCGGCGGACTCGACACCTCCGTCGCCATCAGCTGGATCGGGAGGGAGACCGGCAAGGAGGTCGTTGCCGTCGCCATCGATCTGGGGCAGGGCGGCGAGGACATGGACGTCGTGCGTCAGCGCGCACTCGATTGCGGCGCAGTCGAATCCGTCGTCGTCGATGCCAGGGACGAGTTCGCCGACGAGTACTGCCTGCCGACGGTCCAGTCCAACGCCCTGTACATGGATCGGTACCCGCTCGTGTCGGCCATCAGCCGTCCGTTGATCGTCAAGCACCTCGTCGAGAACGCGCGGGCGCACGGCGGAACCGTTGTTGCACACGGGTGCACGGGCAAGGGCAACGACCAGGTTCGGTTCGAGGTCGGCTTCAACACCCTCGCCCCCGAGCTCGAGGTGTTGGCACCGGTTCGCGACTACGCGTGGACGCGCGAGAAGGCGATCAAGTTCGCCGAGGAGAACGACATCCCGATCAACGTGACCACCAAGTCGCCGTTCTCGATCGACCAGAACGTCTGGGGACGCGCGGTGGAGACCGGTTTCCTCGAGGACCTGTGGAACGCGCCGACCAAGGACGTCTACGACTACACCGAGGATCCGACGGTCAACTTCCAGGCTCCCGACGAGCTCATCGTCTCGTTCGACAAGGGTCGCCCCGTCGCGATCGACGGCCGTCCGGTCTCGGTCCTCGAAGCGATCCAGGAGCTCAACACTCGCGCGGGCGCGCAGGGTGTCGGCCGATTGGACGTTGTCGAGGATCGGCTCGTCGGAATCAAGAGTCGCGAGATCTACGAGGCACCCGGTGCCATGGTGCTCATCCGGGCCCACGAGGAGCTCGAGCACGTGACCCTCGAGCGCGAGCTCGGTCGCTACAAGCGCCACACCGACCAGAAGTGGGCCGAGCTGGTGTACGACGGCCTGTGGTACTCCCCGCTCAAGGGCGCTCTCGACACGTTCGTGCAGCACACGCAGGAGCACGTTTCCGGCGACATCCGCCTGGTCCTGCACGCGGGCGGGATCATCGTCAACGGACGCCGCAGTGGTGAGTCGCTGTACGACTTCAACCTCGCCACCTACGACGAGGGCGACACGTTCGACCAGTCCGCGGCCAAGGGATTCGTTCAGCTGCACGGACTCTCGTCGAAGATCGCCGCGAAGCGGGACCTGGGCCTGTGACGAATTCGGAGATCTCACACGGAACCAACGAGGGTTCGCTCTGGGGTGGCAGATTCGCATCCGGACCGGCCGCCGCCATGGCGGCGTTGAGCAAGTCGACGCACTTCGACTGGGTCCTCGCGCCGTACGACATCCGCGCATCCATGGCGCACGCGCGGGTGCTGAACGGTGCCGGACTGCTCACCCCGCAGGACCTCGAGACCATGCTCGACGGTTTGCAGCGCCTCGCCGACGATGTCGCGTCGGGCGTGTTCGTGGCAGCCGAGTCGGACGAGGACGTGCACGGCGCTCTCGAACGCGGGTTGATCGACCGGGTCGGACCGGAGGTCGGGGGCCGGCTGCGCGCGGGCCGGTCGCGTAACGATCAGGTGGCCACACTGTTCCGGATGTGGCTGCGCGACGCCGTCCGTCGGGTGTCCGTCGGCGTTCTCGATGTGGTCGACGCGTTGGCCACCCAGGCAGCGGCGCATCCGACGGCCGTCATGCCGGGCAAGACGCATTCGCAGGCCGCGCAGCCGGTGTTGCTGGCGCATCATCTGCTCGCGCACACCCATCCGTTGCTGCGCGACGTGCAGCGCTTCGCGGACTTCGACACGCGAGCAGCGGTGTCGCCGTACGGTTCCGGGGCTCTCGCCGGTTCGTCACTGGGTCTGAGTCCGGAGAAGATCGCAGCCGAGCTCGGATTCGACTCGTCCGCCGAGAACTCGATCGACGCCACGTCCTCGCGCGACTTCGCGGCCGAGGCTGCGTTCGTGTTGGCGATGACGGCGGTCGATCTGTCTCGGTTCGCCGAGGAGGTCATATCGTGGAGCACGCCCGAGTACGGCTACGTCACATTGGCCGACGCATGGTCCACGGGCAGTTCGATCATGCCGCAGAAGAAGAATCCGGATGTCGCGGAGCTGACCCGCGGAAAGACCGGTCGACTGATCGGAAACCTCACCGGTCTACTGGCCACGCTCAAGGCGCAACCGTTGGCCTACAACCGTGATCTCCAGGAGGACAAGGAGCCGGTGTTCGACTCGGTGGCGCAGCTCGAGCTGTTGCTGCCTGCACTCACGGGATTGACGGCAACGCTCGAATTCCACACCGAGCGCATGGCCGAACTCGCACCGGCCGGGTTCACGCTCGCCACCGACATCGCCGAGTGGATGGTGCGGCAGGGGATCGCGTTCCGCGTAGCTCACGAGGCCGCGGGTGCCTGTGTCCGAGCGGCCGAGGCGCGAGGCGTCGGGCTGGCGGATCTGACCGACGACGAGCTCGCCGCGATCGATCCTTCCCTCACGCCGGCCGTTCGTGAGGTGCTCACGGTGGAGGGTTCCATCTCGTCGCGGGACGCCCGCGGTGGCACCGCCGCGGTGCAGGTGGCGCATCAGCTCGGGGGCGTGCGAGCCACGGCGTCGATGCTGCGTACGTGGGCCGAGGAACCGGTGTTGCGGCACTGAGTGCGCAATCGACATCCCTGCCGGTTCGTCGAGTGTGATGTGAGAAGCTTTCGTCACGCGAAGACCGATGCCGGTCGTTCCGTCGGGGCCGAACGCAGGAGTGTATTTGTGGGACTGAATGCAGACGCCGTACGCGGCCCACTGCGCCGTGCCATCGCCACGGCGCAGAACGGTCTCGAGGTCATCCGTCTCGGTGGGCTCGAGACCGAGGTGGACCCGTCACCGTTTCGGGTGATGGACCGCGAGCCGATGTATCGGCTTCGTCGTTACTTCCCCGACGATGTTCCTGCGGACAGTCCTCCGGTGGTGCTGATTCCTCCGATGATGGTCTCCGCGGACGTCTACGACGTGACGACCGACCAAGGGGCGGCGGGAATCCTGCACGGCATGGGGTTGGATCCGTGGGTCGTCGACTTCGGTTCGCCCGATACCGAGGAAGGCGGATGGGGCCGCACGCTCGCCGATCACGTGGTGGCGATCAGCGAGGTCGTCGACAAGGTGCACGAGCACACCGGTCGCGATGTACACCTGGGTGGCTATTCCCAGGGCGGAATGTTCTGCTACCAGGCGGCGGCCTACCGAGGCGGCCGAAATCTGGCCAGTCTCATCACTTTCGGGGCTCCGGTCGATACACTCGCCGGTTTGCCTCTCGGGATCCCGGCCGGAGTGGCGACGCGAGGTGCGGAGTTCCTGGCCGACCATGTGTTCACCCGGCTCGCCGTGTCGGGGTGGATGGCGCGGACGGGATTCCAGCTCCTCGATCCGGCGAAGACCGTGCGGTCGCGCTTGGATTTCCTACGCCAGTTGCACGACCGTGAGGCGCTGTTGCCGCGCGAGCCGCAGCGACGCTTTCTGGCGATGGACGGGTGGGTCGCCTGGTCCGGCCCGGCCGTTGCCGAGTTGCTGAAGCAGTTCGTCGTGCACAACCGCATGATGACCGGTGGGTTCGTCATCAAGGACAGACTGTTGACTCTGGCAGAACTGACGGTGCCGGTGTTGGCCTTCGTCGGCGAGGTGGACGACATCGGTCAACCGCTCGCCGTCCGCGGCATCCAGCGCGCTGCCCCGCGTGCGCAGGTCTTCGAAACAACCTTGCGCGCAGGCCATTTCGGCTTGGTTGTCGGCAGTACCGCGGCTGCGCAGACGTGGCCGACGACGGGAAACTGGATTCGGTGGCGGGAAGATCTCGGACCCAGGCCCGAGGCGGTCCGCGTCATGGAACGCGAGGATCACGGTGACAGCGACAGCGGAGTGTCGATCACCAATCGACTGATTCATACCGCTGCCTCCATCGCCGAAGTCGGCGTCGGTGTCGGCCGCGGGCTGGCGTCGGCCGCGACGGGGGCGGTGCGCGGTACCCGGGAGATCTCGTCCGAAGCCGTGCGTACCTTGCCGAGGCTCGCCCGCCTGGGGCAGATGCAGCCCCACAGCCGAGTCTCGTTGGGCCGCTTGATCGCCGAACAGGGACGTAAATCTCCGAACGGCGAGTGCTTCCTGTTCGACGATCGAGTGCACACCTACGATGCCGTGAACGTTCGCATCGACAACGTGGTGCGCGGTCTGATCAGCGTCGGCGTGCGGCCCGCGTCGCGCATCGGAGTGCTGATGGAGACCCGCCCCAGCGCGTTGGCTGCCATGGCGGCGCTCTCGCGGATCGGGGCGGTGCCTGTTCTGCTGCAGCCTGGCAGCGACCTGACTGCAGCCTTGCGGACCGTCGACGTCGACACGGTGATCGCGGATCCGGAGAACGTGGCAGCTGCAGTGTCGGTGACACCGAACGTCCTGGTGCTCGGCGGCGGAGACACGCGGACGCTCGACGTCCCGTCCGGATACGAGGTCACAGATCTCGAGGCCATCGATCCCGACACGGTGCGTTTGCCCCAGTGGTACGAGCCGGACCCGGGTCGTGCCCGCGAACTGGCGATGATCCTGTTCACGACTACCGATCACGGTCTCGAACCGCGATACATCACCAACCACCGCTGGGCCTTGTCCGCTTTCGGTACGGCCACCACTGCTGCTCTCGGTCCCGGCGATACTGTGTATTGCCTTGCACCGCTGCATCATTCGGCAGGAATTCTCGTCACGATCGGTGGTGCACTCGCGGGCGGATCGCGGATCGCACTGTCGCGTGGTCTCGAGCCCGAGAGGTTCAGCGAAGAGGTCTACCGCTACGGCGTCACGGTCGTGAGCTACACCTGGACGATGATGCGTCAGATCCTCGACGACGGCCGATTCCCCGTCGACTCCGGTCACCCGGTGCGGCTGTTCATCGGATCCGGCATGCCGGTGGGGCTGTGGCGACGCACTCTTGCAAGGTTCAGCCCGGCTCGGGTACTCGAGTTCTACGCCTCCACCGAGAACGACGTGATTCTGGCCAACGTCGCAGGCTCGAAGATCGGATCGAAGGGCCGCCCGTTGCCCGGTAGCGCACGGGTTGCATTGGCGGCCTACGACCCGATCACCGGGCGTCTGGAAGAGGACGACGAGGGCTTCGTTCGACAGTGCCGCGACGACGAGATCGGACTACTCCTCGGCCGACCGAGCGGTGACGGCGAAGCGACCAGTCACGTCATGCGGGGAGTATTCGAACCCGCGGACGCGTGGATCCCCACCGAGAACCTGTTCCGTCGCGATTCCGACGGCGACTACTGGCTCGTCGACCGCAAGGACACCGTCGTGCGATCGGCCTGCGGGCCGGTGTACACCCAACCGATCGTCGACGCGGTGGGTGACCTGGACCAGGTCGATTCGGCTGTGGTGTACGGAGTGCGGGTGACGTCCGATCGGCCACGATCGGTGCGCGTCGAGGCATCGGCCACCGAGGTGGCCGTCTGCGCCATATCGCTGCAACCGGAAGCGGTGATCACCGCTCGTGCGTTGACGGACACTCTCGGCGTGCTGCTGCCGGCGGAGCGCCCGGCGATCGTGCACGTGGTGCCCGAAATTCCGGTGGGTCGCGCGTACCGACCGACCGCGACGGCGTTGAAGCAGGTCGGCATTCCGACGCCGAGTGCGCGTTCGTGGTACTACGACTCCGAGTCGAACAGCTATCGTCGAATGACGAAAGCTGTTGTGGCCGAGCGGTTCGTCGGACGAGAAGCCGCCGCCGAACAATCGTCGTAGCAATGACGTCATAGCAATGACTCAGGGCAGAACGGAACGTGTTCGGTAGCGTAAGCGAGTACACCACTTCCGGTTCGACCGGATCAGAACGAAGGACACCCGTGGCAATCGATTCGACACTGCTTTCCATTCTTGCGTGCCCAGTGGACAAGGGACCGCTGTTGTTGATCGAAGGGGAACTGCTCTACAACCCGCGACTTCGGCGTGCATATCCCATCGAGAACGGAATCCCGGTGTTGCTCGCGGACGACGCCCGCGATGTCGACGACGCCGAGCACGAGTCGATCCTGTCGCGCGCCACGTCCTAGTACTTTCCGTCGGTCACCCGCGTTCGTCGACCACTGGGTTCGTCGACTACGGGGTTCTACGACGCAATGTCGCGGCGGCTCCGATCAGCGCGGCGACGGTGAAAGCCATGACCAGGGCGAGGTCGGTCCACATACGGCCGGTGGCCGCGGGGTACCGGGCTATCTCCTGGAGCGCGTCGACCAGGTAGCTCAGCGGCAGAACATCGCTGATCGCGCTCAGCCAGTTCGGCATCTGGTCTCGCGGCACCAGTAGTCCGCACAGGAACAGCTGCGGAATCACGACGACCGGCATGAACTGAACGGCTTGGAACTCGGTGCGAGCGAACGCGCTGCACAGCAGTCCGATGGCGACGCCGAGCATCGCTCCCAGGACTGCGATCACCAGAACCCATCCGACCGAGCCCTCGATGTCGAGCCCGAGAAATCCGAACGCGACGGTGCACGCGAGCAGTGCTTGACCGACAGCGGCGAGCGAGAAGGCGGACCCGTAGCTCGCAAGCAGGTCCAGTTTGGACATCGGCGTCGTCAGCAGGCGTTCGAGCGTTCCGGAGGTGCGTTCACGCTGCATCGAGATCGACGTGATCAGGAACATGACGACGAACGGCAGGATGCCGAGCATCGTGATGGCGATCCGATCGAACAACGACTGCTGGTTCGGCTGGGTCGGCACGTCTTGGTAGAGGTAGTACAGCAACACCATCAGCAGGGACGGAACGAGCAGCACCATGGCGACCGATCGATGGTCGGCTCTGAGCTGGCGCAGGATGCGGCCGGTGCCGGCTGCATAGATCCGCGCGTTCACGATGTCTGTTCCATGGATCTGACGAGAGACAGGAATGCGCGATCGAGGGTCGTTTCGTTCGTGCGTGCGAGTAGGGCGTCAGGGCTCGATTGGGCCAGCACGGTGCCGTCGCGCATCAGAACGAGACGGCTGCAGTGCTCGGCCTCTTCCATCACGTGGCTCGAGACCAGCACCGTTGTGCCTCGTGCTGCGATATCGGCGAAACGTGACCACAGCTCGGAGCGCAGCACGGGATCCAAGCCGACGGTCGGTTCGTCGAGCACGATCAGCTCGGGTTCGGCAATGAGCGCACTGGCCAGGGATACCCGCCCCAGTTGACCACCCGAGAGTTCGCCCGCCCGTGACGATGCGTGGTCGGCCAGGCCGACCGACTCGATGGCGGACGCCACGTCCGCGCGGCGGCGACCGTACAGCGACCCGAAGTACTGCACGTTCTCCCGAACGGTGAGATCTCGATAGACACTCGGTGCCTGGGTCACGTAGCCGACCGTGCGGCGCAATGGTGCCGAGCCAGCCGGAGATCCGAGGACTGTCACGGTTCCGCTGTCCACGATCTGAGTGCCGACGATCGCACGCATCAGAGTCGTCTTGCCGCAGCCCGACGGACCGAGAAGTCCCGTGATGGCTCCACGAGGGATCGTCAGGGACAAACTGCGCAGCACCGTTCGTTTGCCGCGGCGAACCGTCAGCCCTGTGATGTCGACGGCGTGTTCACCGGTGAACGCCATGTCGGCCTCCAGACTCGTCGGATGTTGCAGTAGTAGCCCCGTCGCGCTCGGTGGTCAAGGGCGAAGCATCATGGGAGGGATGAATGCCGTTGAGTTGGAGACCGGGGAGCCCGACGACGCAGCGCGACGCATCCTCGGTGGAACCATCACCGTGGGCGACGTGTCCGTGCGCATCGTCGAAGTCGAGGCCTACGGTGGTCCGCTCGACGGTCCGTGGCCCGATCCGGCCGCGCATTCCTTCCGGGGGCCGACCGCTCGCAACGAGGTGATGTTCGGTCCTGCAGGTCGTCTCTACGTCTACCTGAGTTACGGAATGCATCTCTGTGTGAACGTGAGCTGCGGCCCGGACGGTACGGCCGCTGCTGTGTTGCTTCGTGCGGGTGAGGTGGTGGCGGGCCACCACGTCGTCGAGAGCAGGCGTGCCGGCCGCGGCCCACGATCGGCGCGGGTCGAGGCCGGTTGGGCCCGCGGGCCGGGCAATCTCGGTCGAGCAATGGGCGTCTCGCTGGAAGACAACGGAAAGGACGTGTTCGACGCGTCGTCGCCCGTCACCCTCGACCTTCTCGAACGCCCGCTGCACGAGAAGATAGTTGGATCCGGCCCACGGGTGGGGGTGAGTGCCGCGGCCGATCGTCCGTGGCGCTTCTGGGTGCTCGGGTCACCGTCGGTATCGAGCTACAAACGGAGTCCTCGCGCCGCCGCGCCCGGTGGCTCGGAGGCCTGACCGACGTGTGGATGCGTCCATGCAGGAGAATCGACGTCGTGAGTGAGAACATCATCGACGAAATGACCTGGCGTGGACTGATCGCGCAGTCCACAGATGTGGACGCGCTGAAGAAGGCCACATCCGAGGGCCCGATCACGCTGTACTCCGGCTTCGATCCGACCGGTCCTTCGCTACACGCAGGGCACCTCGTGCCGTTGCTGGCGCTCAAGCGTTTTCAGCGGGCAGGCCACCGTCCGATCGTTCTCGCCGGTGGTGCCACAGGACTCATCGGTGACCCGCGCGATGTGGGGGAGCGGACCATGAATTCCCGCGAGGTCGTCACCGACTGGGCGTCGCGTATCCGTGGCCAGCTCGAGCGGTTCGTCGATATGGACGAGAGCCCGACTGGCGCAGTGGTGGTGAACAACCTGGCCTGGACGGGGGAATTGTCCGCGATCGACTTTCTCCGCGACATCGGCAAGCACTTCTCGATCAACGTGATGCTTGCTCGCGAGACGGTCAAGAACAGGCTCGAGAGCGACGGAATGTCGTACACCGAGTTCAGCTACATGCTGCTGCAGGCGAACGACTACGTGCAGCTTCGCCGCCAGTACGGCTGCAGCCTCCAGATCGGTGGCTCCGATCAGTGGGGAAACATCATCGCCGGGGTGGAACTCAACCGGCGTCAAGACGCCGAGTCGGTCCATGCAATGACGGTTCCGCTGGTCACGTCCGCCGATGGGAAGAAGTTCGGTAAATCCACCGGCGGCGGCAGCCTGTGGCTCGACCCGGAGATGACGAGCCCGTACGCCTGGTACCAGTACTTCGTGAACACCGGTGACGCGGATGTGGTGAAGTACCTGCGCTGGTTCACCTTCCTGTCCAAGGACGAGTTGGCAGAACTCGAGTCGGCGACCACCGAGCGTCCGCACGCGCGCGAAGCGCAGAAGCGCTTGGCCGCAGAGATGACCACGCTTGTCCACGGTGAAGCGGCGACGCGATCGGTCGAACTCGCCAGCCAGGCGCTCTTCGGGCGGGCCGAACTGACGGAACTCGACGAGAAGACGCTCGCCGCCGCGCTACAGGAAGCGTCTGTGGCGGATATCGAAGCGGGTGCGCCGAACACCATCATCGATCTGCTCGTCGCTACCGGGTTGAGCGAAAGCAAGGGCGCTGCCCGACGCGCGGTCAAGGAGGGTGGCGCATCGGTCAACAACGTCAAGATCTCCGACGAGGAGTGGACGCCCGGCGCGGACGATCTCCTGCACGGCCGGTGGTTGGTGGTGCGACGCGGAAAGCGGAACTTCGCCGGAGCCCGAATCCTCGGCTAGATTTTCGATGGCTGCCAGTGGCCGGAGTCACATCCGTGTAATTTGGTTACGACGCCCGTCGGGTGGGTAAGTGACGCGGTGCGACCAGGTCGTTCACGCGAACTATCCGTGAACGACCTGGGGATTTGACGCGTTGTTATCCGGGGCGTAACTTTGTCCAGGTCAGAGCGACACGGACGCCAGCCCAGACCGCAAGGCCTGAGCGACGCGGAGTTCGCCTTCGACAAGATGAAGTCGATCGGATCGCAAGATTTCGACCCCTTCACGGATGAGAAGCCAGTTTGACTGCGCTCGATCATCTGATCTAAGCTGGAACGGTTGCCCCGGACACCCACGAGCTTCAGCTCGACGGTGAATGGTGTGTGCGTGTTCTTTGAGAACTTAACAGTGTGTCGATGAATGTCAGTGCCGAATGTTTTTGGCGCTCATGCCTTTTGGGGTGTGGGTGTGACATCTTCTCGCTTCATTCTTCCCGTCTGAGGTGAGAGGGTTTTGTTTGTTTTGCTAGTTGAGTTTTTTTGCTAGTGATTTGACTCTTTATGTTTATGACTGATTTGCAGTTTCGGCTGTTGATCGAGAGTCTTTTACGGAGAGTTTGATCCTGGCTCAGGACGAACGCTGGCGGCGTG